>Ga0307477_10000025_pt1 | contig 255523 bp, 239 predicted proteins | sample atmos_gasesECM2C_FD_203316 | JGI IMG/M metagenome (GOLD analysis project Ga0307477, IMG submission 203316) | Hardwood forest soil microbial communities from Morgan-Monroe State Forest, Indiana, United States - atmos_gasesECM2C_515 | ecosystem: Environmental > Terrestrial > Soil > Temperate...
CGACGCCTACGATTATCGAAAAGAATGAAGACCCGGTGTAGATCTTCAGGACGGTGCAGCTATTTGCCGGGAAGCGCCACGGGAATGTCCTTGATCGTTGCGCCGTTGGCGGCCGCCATCGAACTGACGACGCCGGTGAGGCTGCCCAGACTCTCGATGTCTTTGGGATCGAAATTGCCGCTCTTGAGCTTTTGGCCGACCGCGCCGAACGAGGAGGTCATCGTTCCCAGGCTGCTATCGAGTTTCTGAAGCAGCGGATCCTTGCTCTTGTCGGCGATCTTCTTGGCGACGCCGACTTCGTGGACGGCGAACAACAGGGCGACGCCCCCTTTGACGATTGTGGCGACCCGGTGTGGCGCCCCGGAGTCAAAGGCTCCTGCCTTGTACGGCTTCCAGACCCATTGGTGAAAGCAAAAATACGCTACACCCAAATGGGCAACGAACCGCGTCTTGTCGAGAAAGGCGTGCGACGGGCCGAGCGAGCCCGCGACGATTCCCACCGTAAGCGCGCTGACCAAGATCAGTCTTTTCAGTGTGAACGCAGCGATCATCAGGTCTTCTCCTTATGCGAGTGCGGTTAGATGGGCCGTATGGAACCGCGCGGGTGGGGATTGATTCGAGACGTCGGTTGCGGCCTTGGGGAAGGTACGCGATACGGCCTGAAACCACCGCTGACGAAAACGCAATTTTCGAGGTTGATGGGCGATACCGACGTCGCGTCCATCGCAAACGGAGCCGGTGAATTGGAGAACATCCGCCGCACCCACCGAGCATTCTTGAATTCGGAGTAGATGCTTGGGTGTCCGGCGCCGATGCTGCTCGAAATGATCCTTCCGCTTCGTCCGAAGTTCAGGATGATTCCGACGATCCCGACGTTCTGCTGGCAAATCGAGTTGGGATCGGTCCCGCTCATGGCCGCCTCGGTCCATGCGCACTGGCCCGGCCCGAGCCCGTTCGCGGCAGTTTCGGAACTCTTCGTGAAGCCGACGCGGACCACGCCGCCGGCGCCGATGCCGCCGTTGTTGGACAAATAGTAGTTCCCGCCCGCGGTACTCGACGAGCCTTGGCAGACGATCGTGCGTGCCGAGGCGCTCGCCGTCGTGAACGGTACCATCAGCCCGAGGAGCGAAATCGTCGCGAGAAAACCGAACGCCCGAAACCCCATAGGGAGTCCTCGTTTCTGTGGGTGGATTGGCAGCGGTCTTCTTCTTCAAGCTCTCCTTCCCCGCGAGGTTGGCATTCCGCGGCGGTTCGGAAGCTTTTCGGTTCCGGTGACGCCGCTCACATTCGTACGATTTCTTCCAATGTGACCTTCCGCTCGAATAGTGCCGTGGGTTACCATGCTTTGCAAGCGGCCTGGTCGAGCCGAATAACAGGTGGTGAGGTCACGGATGAAGATTCTTCGCGCGCCGGAAGCGGCACTTACGATCGCCCTTCTTAGCGCGTGCGGCGGAGGCGGCGGAACGGTTCCGGCTTCGACGACGACTCTTGCGAACCAGACGTCCGGCCTCTCCGCGTATCCGATCAGCAACAATCGCGTCGTCCTCTCCCCGACGGGCGGATACACCGGCGCCGTCACGCTGCCCAACGTCAGCAGCGGGGCCGGCGCGATGGTGACGATCGGCACGCAAACGACGCCCCCAGCGGGTGTGGCGATACTCGCATCGAGTGCGCGACAGCCGGCGAGCGCCCAGAATGTCCCACTCTTGTACGTGCTCTTCACCCCAGACCGCGATACCGTTTTGGCCGCTCATCCGGGCTTCGAGATCACCTTGCCGCAAGCTCCCTTACCGGGTGCCTCCTATTATATCGCGGCGGTCGACACTAGCACGTGGCAATGGAAACTCAAACTCGAGGGCCCGGCCAAAATAAGCGGTAGCACGCTCACATTCACGGCGGCTCCCGGTCCGGTACCGTGGGGTAGTAACGTACCGTACTGGTACGCGGTCTACGTCGTCCCAACGACGGACATCGATCCGACGCCGGCGCCGGCCCCCACAAGATAAGGCTGAACCTTTCGGAGCGCGTGATGCCGCTCACGTTCGCGCAATTTCGGGTACGGTAAGCTCCCTGCGGAATAGTGCCATGCGTTACTATGCTTTGCAAACGGCCGACCTGCGCCGAAGGATAGAGGGTGAAGCCAAGGATGAGGGTTTTCCGAGCCGTGGAGGCCGCGCTCTTGATCGCGCTCCTATCCGCATGCGGTGGTGGCGGCGGCTCCGTGTCGATTTCGACGGGCCAAACGAGTCAGACATCCGGCCTTTCGGCGTATCCGATCAGCAACAACCGCGTGGTTCTCTCCCCAACGGGCGGTTACACCGGGGCGGTCGATCTGCCGGGCGTCAGCAGCGGCACCGGCGCGATGGTAACGATCGCTGCCCAGACGTCGCCGCCGGTCGGAATCGCAACTTTGGCTTCAGGCTCGCGCCGTTCGGAGAGTGCGCGTCATCTGGAAAGCACTTCAACGCCGCTTTTGTTCATCGTTTTCACGCCCGACCGGAATGCCGTCCTGACGGGGCATCCCGGCTTCGAGATCACCCTGCCGCAACCGCCGGCGTCCGGCGTATCGTACGACGTTGCGGCTCTCAACAGCACGAACCAATGGACTCTTGGCCTGGAAGGGCCGGCCGCGATCAGCGGCAGCTCGTTGACGTTCCAGGCGCCCTCCGGTGCGGTTTCGTGGAGCGCCAACCAACCCTATTGGTACGCCGTCTACGCGTCAGCCACGTCCGGTGGGCTAGCGTGCTCGACGGTTACGGCTTCGAACGGCGCGACCTACAAGGCCGCGCACGTGGGCGGCGGCAACCTCATCGACGTCGAGTCTGCAGCCTACGCGAACTGCACGATCGGCATCTATATCAGCCCGACCAACGGCCCGGCGGCTCTCACAAATACGGCCGTCGACGGAGGCTTTGCGGTCGGCGTGTTCGTCGATGGGTTGACGCCCATGACGATCGACCACGTTTCGATTTGCACTAACGGCAGTAACGCCGACGGAACGTGTGTGCAGAGTGCCACCAGAAGTCCGGGGATCGCTCTGGCCGTGCAAAGCACGCCGGCGATCACGATTACCCACACGAACATCGACGGCTACGCGGCGGGCATCGCCACCAGTCCTTGTCCGAATCCGCTCAACAACGTGCAAATCAACGATACCAAGATCGCCGACTCCTCCTATCCCTGGTCCCTGGCGGGCGGCGCGATCAATTTCGGCAATGCGACGCCCGCTTCGACTGGCGCGAACAATACGTGTTCGCTCAGCGGGATCGCGACCAATCCTTTGCACTGAGCGTCCCCAGACTACGAAGCGATCAGCTCGCCTTCGGGAAGGTTCTCGGAATAGAACGAGGCGTTGCGGCGGCCGGCGCCGGCTTCGCGCGCGAACGTTATCAAGTGATGGCTAACGAGCCCGACGTGAATCAGGCTCTGAACGTCGCCCTTCCGTAAGACCTTTCTCGCCATTTTCCAGAAAACGTCGCGGTAGTCCGCGAAGATCCCGACGCGGAAGAATAGGTTCCCGAGGATCGAGAGCGCCTTGCGAATGTTGCGGCCGTTCACCCGCTGCTTACTGTTGGGCGGCGTGATACGCTTCGGGAAGACGTGGTCCACGTGGTACTCAAACCGCTTGTAGAGCGCCTCAGGGCGATACGCGGTCGTAAACACGCGACGCCACATCGCGATCATCTGATCGTAGGGAAGCTTGAACTCGACGTTCGATTCGCGTCCCGCCTGGTCGACAAGACGCCCCTCGGCCTGTAAGCGGCGGTAGAGTGGGGTACGCGGCAGAGCTTGCAGCAGGTTGATGGTCAGCAGCGGGATGTTTGAGGCCTCGATGAACTCGAGGATGGCGTCGGGCGTCTGCGGCGTGTCGGTGTCGAGTCCCATGATGATGCCGGAGACGACCTCCATCCCGTGGTCGTGGATGATTCGCAGCGCGTCCATCACCGGCATCATATTATTCTGGTCTTTGGCCATCGCGTGGAGCGCCGCCGGGTCGGGCGTCTCGATGCCGCAGAAGATGGTGCAGAAGTACGCCTCGCGCATCATCTCGAGGAGTTCGGGTGATTTGGCGATGTTGAGCGTCGCCTCGCAGGCGAGTTGAACCGCGAAGCCGTTCTTCTTCTGCCACTCGATGAGGTGAGGGAGAAGCACCTTCGCCGCCTTGCGATTACCGACGAAGTTATCGTCGACGAAGTAGATCGCGCGCTCGCCGCCGGCTGCAAGAATCGCGTCCAGCTCGGCGACGATTTGCTCCGGCGTCTTGAGGCGCGGGTTCTGGCCGTAGAGTTCGGGGATGTCGCAGAATTCGCAGCGGTACGGACAGCCGCTCGAAAACTGCACGCTTCCCAAAAAATACTTCGAGAGATCGGTCTGATGGTAGGCCGGAACCGGAAAGTCGGAGAGCGGGACCCGCTCCTTCGTTTCGATACGGACCTGCGAGGGCGGCCGCGCGGTCGACAACTCGAGGCGAGCGATCAGGTCATCGGTGGCATCGCCGAGCTCGCCGACGTGCAGGTAGTCGAACTCTGGGTAGTACTCGGGGCAGCCGGAGACCGACGGACCGCCGAGCGCGGTCACCTTCCCGTGCGCGTGCGCGCGCCGATTGATGTCGTCGATCTGCGCGCGCTGAATGTGCATGCCGCTGACGAAGACGGCATCGGCCCAAGCGAAATCGGCCGCCGTCGCGCGCCGCAGATTCTCGTCGATGAAGCGGACCTGCCAGTTCTGGGGGAGGTAGGCGGCGATCACCAAGATGCCCTGCGGCGGCATGAATGCCTTGACGCCGACGATGGGGTAGGCGTTCTCGAACGTCCCGAACGAAGGCGCGTAGCGTGGGAAGACGCAGAGGATCTTGCGGGGCTGCGCCGCGACCGCGCGCTTCATCAAGCCGTAGCCGAAGGATGCATGGCGCCGTCCTTCGCTGGGGATAGCGCGAACGCCCCGCAGCCGAGCCTCGCCACCCCGCCGGGCTGGTGAGGGAACCGGAGCCCTCAACCTGAACGAACCACTAATCCAATATGCGATTAAACGGAAGCAGCGGGGGTCACCGGACGGCCGCCGATAGCAGCGCCTTGGCGTTCGCTCGAAGCATCATCGGCCGCGTTTCGCGAACCTTTGCGCTCGGGATAACGATCCTTCCCGGCGACCTCGGCAAGGCCGTACTCACCGGATACCTTTTGTGCCGGATCGCGGATACGATCGAGGACGACGGCAGCTCGCCCGCGCTACGGCGCCAGGAACTGCTCGCGAAGTTCACGGCTTGTTTCGAGGATCCGTCGCTAGCGGCCGGGTTCGGCGAGGAAGCCTCTGACATTCAAGTCGCCGATCCCAACTATCGCGAACTCCTCGCCGGCACGAAGCTCGTCTTCGACGTGCTCGGCTCCTTGCCGTCGCAGAGCAGCCGGATCGTCGGCCGCTGGACGTGCGAACTTGCCCGCGGCATGAGCGAGTTCGTCGGGCGCTATCCCGACGGCATCCGAATTCAGACCCTTGAAGAATATCGCCGCTATTGCTACTACGTCGCGGGGACGGTCGGCCACATGCTGACCGAGCTCTTCTTCTTCCACAGCCGCCACATCAAGCAGCACGATTACGAGAAACTGCTGGTCAACTGCGAGGCCTTCGGCGAGGGTTTGCAGACGATCAACATCCTCAAAGATATCGCCTGGGACATCGAACATGAAAATGCCGCGTACGTTCCGGAGGAGCTTCTGCGCGAACGAGGCTCGAGTCATCAGATGATCCTGCACGGCGAACGGGTCGCGCAAAACCGCGAAGCGCTGGTGACGCTGGTCGATCTCGCAAAGCAAGATATCAAGAAATCGCTCGAGTACGTCAACGCGCTTCCGAAGATGGCCGTCCAAGTTCGGCTCTTCTGCCTCCTTCCGATCCTCTTCGCAGTCGCCACCCTGCGTGAAATCCAGCGCTCCACGGCGATGCTGCAGTCCGGAGGCGCCGTCAAAATCTCGCGTTCGGAAGTGAGGTCGCTGATCGTCGCCGGCGTCGTTTCGACGGTCAGCAACACGACGACACGCTGGGTCGTCGGCCGCACGTATCGCGATCGATTCAGGTTCGGTCCCGCGTAAGTTTGGCCCGATTCAGCAAGCCGTCGATGCCCAGTATATCCAGGCTGGCGATCGATTCGCCCGCGATGACCCTGGCGTTCTGGGTCGCTTTCTCGATCCTGGGCCTATTTTGTTTTGTGTCGTTGAAGCTCGCGCTCTTTCCGGACATCGCCTTTCCGGTCGTCGTCGTCAACGCGAGCACGTCCCAAATCGATCCGGGCGTCAACGAGCGCACCGTCACGAACCCGATGGAGGCTTCTCTTAAGAAAATTCCCGGGCTGACCCACATCCATTCGCTGACCTATCCGGAGTTCGTGGTGGTCGACATGAACTTCGACGTCGGCACGGATCTCGAGACGCGGGACGCGCAAGTGAGCGCCGCGATCAAAGCGGCGCGACTGCCGGTAGGGACGACATCGCACGTGACTCCGGTCGATCTGAATGAGACGGCGGTCGTGACCTACGCTTTGACGCAGGGCGGCCGCTCGTTGGCGGAGGTCGCGAAGGTCGCCTCGGCATCGGTCGTTCCCCGCTTGCGCGCGATTCCGGGCGTGCTCAAAGTCCAAGTCATCGGCGGACGCAGCTCGGGCTCGAACGCCTCGGCGTACCGTTTCGACGGTCAACCAGCGGTCGCCGTCGCGGTCGTCAAGAAGGGCTACGCCAACGCGCTCGACGTCGCGGAGGCGTGCGACGATGCCGTCGCGGCGTTGCGAGGAAAACTGCACGGCGCCACGATCGCGCCCGCCAGTTCGCAGGCGACCTTCATCCGCGAAGCGAGCCGCGCGACGCAAGAGGCCCTCGGCCTCGCCATGCTGCTCGCGATTCTCGTGATCTTGCCGTTCCTATGGGACGTACGCGCGACGGGCATCTCGGCGCTCGCGATTCCGACCTCGCTGCTGTGCACGGCCGTCGTGATGCGGATCTTCCACTTTAATCTCGAAACGATCACGCTGCTGGCGCTGGCGCTGGTGGTCGGCGTAATCGTCGACGATGCGATCGTTGCGGTGGAAGCGATCGTGCGCCGGATCGAAGACGGGGAGGAACCGCACAGCGCCGCCTTCACGGCGAACAAGGAGATCGGCCGGCCGATGGTCGCGACGACGCTCACGATCGTCGCGGTTTTCCTTCCGATCGGGCTCATGACCGGCACGCTCGGCCAGTTTTTCAAGCCGTTCGGGATCACGGCGTCGGCTGCGGTGCTCTTTTCCCTACTGGCGGCGCGGACGCTTTCGCCGGCGCTCGCGGCCTCATGGTTGCGCGCGAGGAGGCGCAAGCACGGGGTCGGCGCCCAGGAAAGGGCCGTTCGAAACCGCCGCTATCGCAGCATTCTAACGTGGGCGTTGCGTCACCGCGGGATCGTGGTGGTGATCGCCGTCGCCGCCTTCGGCGCCGGTCTCGCGCTGATCCCGATCATCCCCAAGGGTTTCATTCCGCATCTCGATCGCGGCGAGTTCATCGTGACCTTTCAGACGCCGCTGGGAACGGCCATCGACGACACGACTGGCGCCGCGAGCCAGCTCGAGGCGTCGATCCGCGCGGATCCCAACGTCAACCACCTCTACACGACCATCGGCGGCCGGCCAGGCCAACCAAATCTCGGAACGATCGACGTCCATTTGCGCGCCGACCGCAACGGACGAACGATCGACGCTGAGAACGCCGTGCGGGACCATCTGCCGCAACTCGACGGCGTCACGACGTCGGTCGGAGACGTCCCCTTCGTCGGAACGGATTCGACGAAGCCGTTGCAATTCGCGGTCGTGGGCGAGAATCTCGACCAGCTCAGAATGATCGGCCGCGCCTTCGAGCACCGGCTCCAGCAGATTCGCGGCTTCGCCGACGTCACCGCCACCGGCGTCTCCGAGGGAACGCCGTTCTCGGCGATCGAGCACGTCGGTGGGCGACGCGCCGTTCAGATTTCTTCGGATCTCTCCGCCGGATTGCAACTCGGAGATGCGACGGATAAGGTCGCGGTTCTGGCGCGCAAGCTCTTGCCGCGCGGCCTCAAGCTCGTGTTCGGAGGGACGTCAGCCGACGTATTGACGACGTTCCGCGATTTCGGCGTCACGCTAATTCTGTCGGTCGTGGCGATCGTCGTGGTCCTGCTGCTCCTATTTCGGAGCTGGGTCGATCCGCTGGTGATCAGCGTCTCGCTCCCGCTTTCGATCGTCGGTGCGTTTTTCGCGCTGTGGATCACCCACGGTCAGTTCGGCTTGATCTCGTTGATGGGCATCATCTTCTTGCTCGGCCTAGTGAATAAGAACGCGATCCTCCTGGTCGACAGCATCAAGCGGCATCGTGCCTCCGGATTGGGACGCACCGAAGCGATCCTCAACGCCGGCGCTCAGCGGCTGCGCCCGATCTTGATGACCACGTCGGCGACGATCCTCGGGATGTTGCCGATCGCGCTCGGCTTCGGCGCCGGCGCCGAATTGCGCGCGCCGATGGCGGTCTCAATCATCGGCGGCCTGATCACCTCGACCTTGTTGAGCCTCATCGTGGTTCCGGTCGCCTACACGCTGATCGACGATCTCGCGCGCCGTGCTAGCGCACGCGAGCCTAAAGCGGCCGCCGACCCCGGCGCTTGAGCAAGGTCGCGTTTCTCACCGGCGGGACGGGCTTCGTCGGCGGTAATCTCGCGCGAGCGCTTCTGCGTGACGGCTGGCGCGTACGCGCGCTCGCACGACTCGAAAGCGACCGCGGCAACCTCGAGGGTCTCGAGCTCGAAGTCGTCGACGGCGACTTGCTCTCGCCCAACCTCGCCGATCTGATGGCCGGTGCCGACGCGGTCTTCCACGTCGCCGCGCTCTACAGTTTATGGCGGCGCGATCGCGACGCGCTCTTTCGCAGTAACGTCCTCGGGACGCGCTCGATCCTCGAAGCGGCTCGCAACGCCGGCGTGGCTCGCGTCGTGCACACCAGTTCTGTCGCAGCCATCGGCGTCAAATCCGGCGGCATCGCCGACGAGAAACATCAGAGCCCGCCCGAACGTCTGATCGGCGCATACAAACGGTCGAAGTACCTCGCCGAACAGGAGGCGATGGCGGCGGCGCGTGCGGGCCAAGACGTCGTCGTGGTCAGCCCGACGACGCCGATCGGCCCGTGGGACCGCAAACCGACGCCGACCGGCGACATCCTCGTGCGATTCCTGACCGGGAAGATGCCGGTGCTCGTCGAGACCGGTCTCAATTTTGTCGACGTCGCCGACGTCGCGCACGGCCACTTGCTTGCTTACGAGCGAGGCCGTTCGGGCGAGCGCTATATCCTCGGCGGCGAGAACCTGAGCCTGCGCGAACTGCTGCGGCGCGTGGGCCAAGCGGTCGGCCGGCGCCCCCCGAGGCTCTCGATTCCGGTCTGGCTTCCCCTGGGGATCGCCTGGCTCGAGGAAACTTTGTTCGCTCGGGCGGGTTACGAGCCGAAGATCCCCTTCGACGGCGTCCGGATGTCCAGGGAGTCGATGTTCTACGACGCGTCGAAGGCCAAGGATCAATTGGGGTACACCCCCGGCCCCCTCGATGCCGCGATTCGCGAGGCCATCCGCTGGTTCGCTGAAAACGGCTATCTTTCGAAGAGAGCACGCTAGTACGATATGGCAGTAACCCTCAAGCAGGCTGCGACCGTCGGAGCCTACCTGATCAAGCAGAAGCTCAAAGGGCGCAAACGCTTTCCGATCACGCTGATGCTCGAGCCGCTCTTTCGCTGCAATCTGGCGTGCGTCGGCTGCGGGAAGATCCAACATCCGGTCGAGGTGCTGCGCAAGCATCTGTCACCCGAAGAGTGCTTTAAGGCCGCCGAGGAGTGCGGCGCGCCGATCGTCGCAATCCCCGGCGGGGAGCCGCTGCTGCATCCGCAGATCGGCGAGATCGTAGCCGGCTTGGTCGAGCGCAAGAAGTTCGTGTACCTCTGTACTAACGCGATTCGGCTCGAGCAGAGCCTCGACAAGTTCACGCCGTCGCCGTACCTGACGTTCTCGATCCATCTCGACGGTCTGGAAGAGGAACACGATCACGCCGTCGATCGCAAGGGGATCTTCACGATTGCCGTCAGCGCGATCAAGGCGGCGAAGGCGCGCGGCTTCCGGGTCACGACGAATACGACGATCTTCGACGGAACGCCGCCGCACCGCGTACAGGAGTTCTTCGACTACGTCAGCGCGCTCGGAACCGACGGGATGATGGTTTCACCCGGCTACCGTTACGAGAAGGCCCCCGATCAGGATCACTTCCTCGCTCGCGAGCAGACGAAGGCGCTCTTCCGCGAGATCTTCGCGCCATATAGAGCGGGCACCAAGAAGTGGAACTTCAACCACAACCCGCTCTTCTTGGATTTCTTGACCGGCGAGAAAGATTACGAGTGCACGCCTTGGGGCATGCCGTCGTATAGTCTCTTCGGGTGGCAGAAGCCGTGTTATCTGCTCGGCGAGGGTTATTACTCGAGTTACCGCGAGCTGTTGGAAGAGACCGACTGGTCGAAATACGGTCACAAGAGCGGTAATCCGAAATGCGCCGACTGCATGGTGCATTGCGGATACGAACCGACCGCCGCCGAGGATTCGATGCGTCCGGCCAACATGCTGCGCTCGCTGGCGACGGTTTTCAGCCGCTCATAATAGACGCGATCTTCGTTCCGCGCGGAGCGGAGGAAAGGGCGGTGCGCGCCGGATTGCGCCGGCGCCGCTCGTCACGAAGCGGCGGCGAGGATGAGATCGCGGTCTACACGACGGGGATCGGGGCTTCTTCCGCCCGAGCTGCCGCCGAAACCGTGATAGCACGGGGCGTGCCGCGGCGAGTTCTGATAACGGGACTATGCGGCTCTCTGGACGCACAATTTCGGCCCGGCGACGCGCTGCTCTACGCCTCGGTTCAGGGTAGCGACGGGGTCGCGCATTCGACCGATCGCGATTTGACGGCTGTATTGCAACGCGCCCTCCCGCACGCGACAAGCCGAATCCGAGCCGTTTCGAGCGATCGCATCGTGACGCGTGCGACCGAAAAACGCGCGCTGGCAAAAGAGTCCGGCTGCCAAGCCGTCGACATGGAGAGTCTGGCCCTGCTCGGTATATTCCAGCGCGCCGGCACCTCGGTTGCTATCCTTCGCGTCGTCAGCGACGGCATCGATCATGACCTGCCGGACTTCGCCGGCGCCGTTGATGGTGCGGGAAACCTCGACGGCAAAGCAATCGCGCGCGCCTTCTTGCTCAATCCGGTTGCGGCGTTCCGCATGGCACGCCATGCGATAACCGCGCTTCCTGTTCTCGGTCGTTGTATCCACTTCGCAACTTATCAAGAACCAACTCGTTTACGATACGTTTGAGTCAGCCTATCTTAAAGTGCTGGCGAGCGATCGGACGACTAGATTACTCCACGGAAAAACAGCGGACGTCGTACGTGTGCGAACCTTCGCGACTAATCAGACCAAGAACGAGGCGATGCTCTCCCGAGTTTAAACCTTGGAAGATGAAGTTATATGCGCGGGAGTGGAATTCCGTGAAATCCGCATACATCGCGGGATGGTCGTCGAGTTTAATACAAAAGGCGCCCCGACCTAAGTTATCATCAGGAAACGTCAAATCGCCGGTAAACTTGTAAACGACGACCTCAAGCTCCAAGTCTCGACCGGTCACCTTGAGTTTTTCGATGTCGATCCAATCTGAGTCAAGAACATGACGGCTGAAGTGTTTACATGGTCCGGCTGGAAGAGGCGGCAACGTTGGTAAAGGGCGCGGAGGCTGCACGGCCCCCCAGTTAAGGTGAAAGCCATTGCAATGCAGCAGAGTCGCCATGAAAAGTTCCATGGTCCTGCGGTTGCGTGGCGAAAAGCTCGCATAGTGCCCATCCTTCTGTGCTCAGTATCCGGAGACGCCTTGTGAGACGGCTCTGCGTTTTTTGCGGATCGAATTCCGGCTTGCGGCCAGCGTACCGCGAGTCGGCGCGGACTGTCGGGCGATTGCTTGCCGCGCGAAAGATCGGACTCGTCTACGGCGGCGGGCGAGTGGGGTTGATGGGGGCGCTGGCCGACGCCGCGCTCGGAGGCGGCGGCGAAGTCATCGGCGTGATTCCGCGTATCTTGGAGTCGCGCGAAGTCGCGCACTCCAGCCTGACCAAACTGCACGTCGTCGAGTCAATGCACGAGCGCAAGGCGCTGATGACCGAACACGCGGATGCCTTTCTCGCGTTGCCCGGCGGGTACGGAACGCTGGACGAACTCTTCGAAGCAATCACCTGGCGGCAGTTGGGCTACCACGACAAGCCGAGCGGCATTCTCGACGTCGAAGGCTATTTCGAAGGGTTGCTCGCCTACATCAACCGTGCTACCGGCGATGGATTCGTACACGACGCCGAACGCGCAACGTTGGTCATCGGCACCGATCCGGCCGCGATCATCGACGTTCTCTTACCGGCTAGCGGCTGAGGCGAACCTCTCCCGCCCCAGTGCTGAAAGGAGCTTCGCGCAGTCGCACGGCGTATTCAACCTGCCGCCCAAGTCAGCCGGCGACGACCTTGGGCGTGAGTTCTTCGAGCGAATTGAGCACGACGTCGGCCTGAGCGAGCGCGTCGGGTGCGGGCGGAAAATGCTTGTTCGGAACCGCGATCGTGCGCGCTCCTGCCGCGTGTCCCGCGCGAATGCCGTTGGCTGAGTCCTCGATCACCGCGCAACGCTCGGCTGGAACGCGAAGAAGTTCGGCGGCGCGCAGATAGGTATCAGGTGCCGGTTTTCCGTGCGGCACTTCGGCCGACGAGACGATCACGCCGAACGCGTCGCGGATGTCGGCCAGGTCGAGGACGAGCGTGATGATTTCACGGTCCGCGGATGAGCCGATCGCGAGCGCCCAGCGCTCCGCAAGCGTTCTCACGGCCTGGACCGCGCCAGGCAGGAGACGCAGGTCTTCCTTGAGCGACGCCGCGACACGCTTCAGAACTTCTTCGACGATTTCTTTCTCCGATAATGGGATGCCGCGCTCCCGCAGGTAGCGCGACCACTCCTTCGAGTTCATCCCCATCAGGGTTTGGGTGATCTCCGGCGGATAATCCAGTCCGTGTTCCAGGAACAGGGATTTGCGCGCTTGTTCCCAGGCCGGCTCGCTGTCGACCAGCACGCCGTCCATGTCGAAAATGACGGCGTCGATCATCTGCCGGCGTGCGGCAGTAGACCGAGCGCGTTGCAGGCGGCCAGCAGCGCGACCGTCACGACGACGCTAATCGTAAGCGACCCGAGGCAGCCGACCCGGTTCGAGAAGAACAGAAACACGACAACTGCGCCTTCACTCGCGAGGGACGTTTTCTTTTGCTTTGATCAACCGCAAGACGGCTTCGTTGTACGGGGTCGCGACGCCGGTTCGGCGCCCGGCGGCGACGATCGCGCCGTTGATGTGATCGACCTCGGTTTTCAAGCGCGCCGCGAGGTCGATGGTCATTGAGTTCCTCCCGTCGACACTGGAGGTAATCACGTCGCGCACGTACTCCCAGGGGTCGCCGAAGGGGAGGTTCACTCTGAGCGCTTTGGCGACGGCAGCGCCTTCGAGCGCCAGATTGCGGGCGAGTTCGGCGGCGTTCGGGTCGCTCACGACGGAAGAGTTGGTCGCTTCCAGCAGCGCCGATACGGGATTGATCGCGGCGTTTGCGAGCAGCTTCCCCCACAGGTGCGGCCGTATGTCATAAGCGACCGAACACTCGAAGCCGGCTTTTTGGAGCAGCGTCTGAACGGAGCGGACGGTTGCGGTGGATGCGCCGCCGGAACCGACGACGGTCGTGCCTCCGCCGAAGCGCCGCGAGCGGCCGTGTCCGACGGCGTAGCCGGCAACGTTCGTGATACCGATGACCAATGGAACGTTTGCGCCGAGCGCCGCCTTGATCGCCTCCTCATTCCCCAACCCGTTCTGCAGTGAGACGATCGGCGTCGTCGGGTTCAGTTGCCCCGCGAAGGGCCGGATCGCCCCCAGCGTATATGGTGCTTTCACGAAGACGAACAAATAGTTGGTCGTGAAAACTTTCGACGGCTCGCGCGTCGCGACGACCCCGCGCGGTTTCGAGTCGTCGATTTGCACGCCGTGCTTGTTGATCGTTTCGACCACGTCCGCGCGAACGTCGACGAGCGTGACGTCGTTGTGCTCGGCGAGGTAATAGCCGAACAGCGTCCCCATCACGCCGGCTCCGAGGATCGCGACGCGCGGCCGCGCGGCGGCGTCCGCGCTCACGTTCGTGGACACTATATCTCGAATTGGAGGCCGAAGACGGTTCGCCGGTCGCTGTGCGTCGTGTCGCGCTCGCCGCCGAAGAGCTGCAGCTTCGGCGTCAGAAAGAGGTTGCCGTACGCATCCAGCGTCGGATGACGGAGATCGTAGGCACGGAACTCGATGCCGGCCAGCGGCCCCGAGAACGAGCTCGTCAAGCCGAGTCGCGAATATTCCATCCCGCCGCCGTACTGCCACGGCCCGCGCCGCGAGATGAGCATGAAGTTTGCGGTGCTCGTCGCGCCGCCGGCATCGTTGACGCCCGCAAAGAGACTCGTGGCGCCCTTCGGCAAGAGCCGGATATTGAAATCGGTCTGCGGTCCTCGGTCGCTGCTCAACAGCGGCGAGATGTTTCCGCGAGCGTTCGCGGGCTGCAGCGGCGTGAGCTGGCCGACGCGGATTTGAAGCTCGACGAGATCTTTCGTGAAGCTGTCGAGCTTCTTTTTCAGCGCCTCGATTCCGACCGGCGAGGGACTACCTTCCGACGCGGGCGACGCGCCGGCGTGCGGTGCAGTCGTCCCCGACCCGCTGGGAGCCGGGAGCGCGGGCTTGGAGGTAGGCACGAATCCCGGCGGGGGCGGCGTCACGCCTCCCGGCGCCGGCGTCGCGTTCTTATCGATTCCGTATACCGAACTCTTGCCGCCGAGCGAGCCGAGGAGTGAGTCGATTCGTTGCGCCGTCGCATCGAAATGCGCGACGGTGTCGCGGAGCTGCGACTGTGTCTGCGGGTTGCCGGTGACCTGGCGCAGATCGTTGCTGAGTTCGGCGAAGGTCTTGGCGGTCAAAGCGAACTGGTGCGTCGTCTCGAGCAGGTCTTCTTTCATCTTCGGGTTGGTGGCGAAATCGCGCAGCGAGGCTGCGCTTCGGTTGACGGAGGTGCTCGTCTGGCTGAGTTGCGCGATGATGCCGTCGATCTGGCGGCTGTTGCGCTTCACGGTCTCGTCGAGGCTGTTCGTCAGATCGACGACGTTGTCGCCCGCGCGCGCGGCGGAACGGTTGAGCGTTGCCAGCATCCCATTGGCGGAATTGCTGAATTCCGCGAGCGAGCTACGCGCCGTCGTCGTCAATTCGTTGACATTACCGAGCGCCGCGTCCAGTTGATTCAGCATGTGTGGAGCCCGCCGCTCCAGGTCCGCCAAGAGGCGGTCGAAGCGCCGGATCTCGCCCTGACCCTGCTCGAGAAGGTCCTGGATGCTCGTCGGATTCCTGCCCTGCGGTTGTTCGTCGAGTGGAAGGATTTCGTGCGGCAAGGTTGCGAGTTGCCCGCCGCGCGGCGGCTGGATGATAACCGACGGTTCGCCCGTCAACGGCGCCAGAATAAAGAACCTGGAATCTTTGGGAATTTCGTATCCCGGCTTGATCGCCAGGATGACGTCGACCGTATAGTCCGGTTCCAGCTCGACGTCGTCGACGGCGCCGATGTTCACGCCGCTCATCGAGACGATCGCGGCGCGGTGCAGGCCGGACGCGCTCGGGAAGTGCGCGCCGATCTTGTAGCCCTGCGAACGCGTCCAGAAGTCGCCGAGGAAGTAGAATATCCCGAAGAGCGCTACCGCGCCGACGATCACGAAAAGACCGACCAGGGCTTGCCGACTCATAGCGGTATGGGGCCGACCTCACTTCCTTGCAGGAACTGCTGGACGATCGGATTCGCCGACCGCCGTATCTCATCGACCGTTCCATATTCGATGATGGCTCCCTCGAAGAGCATGGCGACGTAATCGGCCATCGCGTAGATGCTGTCGAGGTCGTGCGAGACGACGACGGCGGTACCGTTGAGCTGGCGGCGCAGCCGCTTGATCGTATCGGTCAGCACGTGCGTGATGATCGGGTCGAGGCCGGTCGTCGGCTCGTCGTAGAGCACAAGTTCGGGATTGTTGACGACGGCGCGCGCGAATCCGACGCGTTTGAGCATCCCGCCGGAGAGCTCGGCCGGCATCCGCTCGCCGACGTTTTCCAGGCCGACCGATTCGAGCGTACTTTCTACGACCTTCCGGATCTCCGCTTCGGGCATCGTCGTGGTCTCGCGCAAAGGGAGCGCGACGTTGTCGAAGACCGTGAGGCTGTCGAAGAGGGCGGCGAACTGAAACGAGAAACCGATCTTCTGGCGAAAGTTGACGAGGTCGCGCTCTTTGAGCGTCGCGAGATCGGTGCTCTTGACGATCACGCGTCCGGTCTCCGGCCTGCGCAGACCGTTGAGCAGGCGCAGGATCGTCGACTTCCCCGCACCAGAGAGGCCGATCAGGCAGGTGATCGCCCGCGCTTGAACGTCGAGCGTGCAATGCTGCAGCACGAGTTTCTCTCCGAAATGCAGCGTGACGTTTTCGATACGCGCGAAGTTCAACGGAAGAGGATCAGCGACATCATGAAGTTGGTGACGAAGATCAAGATGATGGCCAGCACGACGGCCCCCGTCGTCGAGCGGCCGACCCCGGCGGCGCCGCCGCGCGTCGAGAGTCCCTGGTAACAGCCGATGATCACGATCAGTGCACCGAAGACGCCGGCCTTGATCAGGCCTTTCCAGAAATCCGAGAAGTTGCTGTACGTTCGGATCGATTCGATAAAGGTGTCGTAGGGTATGCCCGCGAGCGTGTGTGCCAGATAGCCACCGCCGACGATCGCGATGACGTCGGCGAGGATAGTCAGGATCGGCATCATGACGATCATCGCCACCAACCTCGGCACGACGAGCATCCGAATCGGCGAGAGGCCGAGTGCTTCGAGCGCCTCGATCTGTTCGGTGACGACCATCGAACCCAACTCGGCGGCGATCGCCGCGCCGGCGCGGCCCGCGACGACGACCGCCGAGAGCATCGGCCCCAACTCGCGCGACGTCGTAAAGGCGACCGCGCCGCCGACGAGATTGCTGACGCCATAGCTGACCGCGTTTTGCGCCGACTCGTAGGAAACGACCATCCCGGTGAAGAGCGAGGTGAGGAGGACGATGATCGTCGACTGTAGGCCCAAAAAATACGCCTGCGCGATCGTCTCCTTGAAGCGAACGCGCATCCGCGCGATGAAGCCGACGCTCTCCGCCGTAAGGATCGCCAGGCCGCCGGCATATTCGAGGACCGACGTCGCTCCGCGGCCGATCTCCTCGAGAGGCCGAAGCGGCGTGGGTACCCGGGTACTCATTCTGCGCCGAGTTCAGCGAGTTTCGAAAGGACGCCTTGCGTGATCTCGACGCGCCGCGCGGCCACGCCGCGCTCCGCCGTAAGGTTGAACTGCACTTGACTCGCGCGCGCGAGCCGGCGCTCGACGTCGAGTAAATGCGCGCGCGCCTCGCGCTCGAAAACGGCGAAGTAGCGTCGCACGGCATTCAGGTACGCGGCGGTCTTTTCTTCCGAAATCTCCGCACCGCCGGCCAGTAGCGCACCCATCTCGGCCTGCGCTCGGCGCAACCTTCGGTCGCGAACGTAAAACCCCGCGACCTCTCGGACGAGCCGCTCGAGCTGCCCGCGGTCAGCGGCCGGCATGCATGTATGCGGCGGCCGAGAGCGCCGAGCGCTGCACTTCGAAGAGCTGCTCGATGCCCCGCTGCGCCAGGCTCAGCAGCTCGTCCAGTTGCGCACGGCCGAACGGCCGCGATTCGGCCGAACCCTGAACTTCGACGTATTCTCCGGCATCGGTCATCGCGACGTTCATGTCCACTTCGGCGCGGCTGTCTTCCGAATAGGCGAGGTCGAGGGTGGCAAGTCCATCGACAAACCCAACGCTCACCGCCGCAACCTGAAGCGGCAGCGGCCAATTTGCGGCTCCGGGTGTAAAAACGCGCCCGCACGCGAGCGCCAGTGCGACGTAGGCTCCGGTGATTGCCGCCGTGCGCGTTCCGCCATCGGCTTGCAGCACGTCGCAATCGAGGACGACGCTGCGTTCGCCCAACTTCTTGAGGTCGGTGACGGCGCGCAGCGAACGGCCGATGAGCCGCTGAATCTCGTGCGTTCTCCCGCCGAGGCGTCCTCGAATCGATTCGCGCTGCGTCCGCTCCGGCGTCGCGCGCGGCAGCATCGAGTATTCGGCGGTTACCCAGCCGCCGCCGCGTCCGCGCAGCCACAGGGGTACCTTGTCCTCGATCGTCGCCGCGCAGAGGACGCGTGTATGACCCATTTCGATCAGCGCGCTGCCCTCGGCAAACGCCAGCGGGTTCGGCTCGATGCGCACCCGGCGCAGCGCGTCGAGCGCCCGGCCGTCGATGCGCGCCGCGCTACTCAACGGTGACGGTCTTCGCGAGGTTGCGCGGCTGGTCGACGTCCTTTCCGTCGAGGTCGGCGATGTGGTAGGCGAGCAGTTGCAGAGGGACGACGTTCACGATCGGCGTCAGCAGCTCGTCAACCTTCGGGACCCAAAAAACGTGGTCGGCGAGCGCCGCTACTTCTCGATCGCCGAAGTTCGCGATCGCGACGACCTTCGCTTCGCGCGCTTTCGCTTCGGCCAAGTTTGAAAGCATCTTCTCGCGCACGCGCCCATCGGTCACGATGCCGACGACCGGTACCTTCGAATCGAGCAGGGCGATCGGTCCGTGCTTCATCTCACCCGCGGCGTAGCCCTCGGCATGGATGTACGAGATCTCCTTGAGCTTCAAGGCGCCTTCAAGCGCCGTCGGCACGTTGACGTAACGCCCCAGGAACAGCACCGTCCGTGCCTTGCGCAGGCGGCGCGCGACGCGCCGGATCTCGTCGGATGCGTTCAGACAAATGTCGATCGCCTCGGGGAGGAGTTTCGTCCCTTCGGCAATTTCGCGCAAGCGCTCGATCGATTCGCTATGCCGAATGCGAGCGAGGTAGAGTGCGAACAACACCATCGCGACGGTCTGCGAAACGTAGGTCTTGGTGGCGGCGACGCCGATCTCGGGGCCGCCGCGCGTGTACAGGATCCCGTCGGCCAAGCGGGTGAGGTGGGAACCGAGGACGTTGCAGATGCCGAGCACCGGCGAGCCGCCTGCTTTCGCCACTTTGACCGCTTCGATCGTGTCGGCCGTCTCGCCCGACTGCGACATCGCGATCGTGAGCGTTCGTGGGTCGAGGACGCGGTCGCCGTAACGAAATTCGCTGGCCAGTTCCATCTCGACCGGCAGCTTGCAGAGCGCACGCAAGAGGTACATTCCGACCATTCCCGCGTGAAATGCGGTCCCGCAGCCGGTGATCGAAATCTTGCCGATCGCGCGCAAGAGGCTCTCGTCGATCTTCAGTTCCGAGGCGAGCTGAACGTCGCACGATTCGTCGATGCGTCCGGCGAGGGTTTCCTTCACGACGTTCGGCTGAACGAACATCTCCTTCAGCATGAAGTGCTTGAAGCCGTCCTTCTCGGCCGAGCTCGCGTCCCACATGACCTGCGTGACGTCGCGTTCGATCGGCTTGCCGTCGAAGTCGGTCAGCGTGTAACCGTTGTCGTCGATCACGACCATTTCGTTCTCGCGCAAGATGACTTGTTTTCGCGTGTATTTCAGGATGGCCGGAGTATCGGAGGCGACGAACATCTCACGCTCGCCGAGTCCGACGACCAGCGGACTCGCCCCGCTACGCGCAAAGACGAGCTGCCGCGGCGCGCCGGAGGAAATGACGCCGAGCGCGTAGGCTCCGCGCACCTGCTTGAGGGTTCGGCGCACTGCGTCGACGAGGTTTCCTTCGTCGTTCGCTTCGATGAGGTGCGCGATGACCTCGGTGTCGGTTTCGCTGCGAAACACGTGGCCGTCCGCGAGCAACCCCTCGCGGAGCGACGCATGATTCTCGATGATCCCGTTGTGAACGACGGCCACTTTTTCGTCACAGTCCGCGTGCGGATGCGCGTTGGCGTCCGAAGGGCGGCCGTGCGTCGCCCAGCGCGTGTGACCGAGCCCGGTCGAACCGCTCAGCGGTTCGGAACCGAGCCGCTCGACGAGCCGGCTCAACTTGCCCTCGGATTTTGTCCCCGACAAAACGCCGTCGACGTCGATCACCGCGATGCCGGCGCTGTCGTAGCCGCGGTACTCCAGCCGGCGCAGCGAGTCGAGGATGATGGGGACGCCGTCACGATGGCCGACGTACCCGACGATTCCGCACATTAGTGGCCTGCGATCGGGGGTTCGATAATGGCGTCGTCAGCGCCGGAGCGCGCCGGCGCGAAGCGACGAGCGCCGAATGGTAAAGCCATTTCACCGAGGAGCGACAAAGCCGGCGCGCATCCGCCGCGACGACCCAAAGGGCTGCGCGTCTTTCGACCGGCTGCATCGTCGCTCTTCGCTCGCAAAGCGTCGCTGCTTTTGTCGCTCATCGCTCCTCGCATCCGATCAAAATACATCGTAGCGCCACTATCGACCCCCCGATCGCAGGCCACGTAGTGACCTGCCGTTATTTGATGCTCTCGCGGACGCGCTTGTACGGGATCTTTCCCAGCGCAACTTCCTCAAAGGCCGTCGAGACCGGTTTGTTGGGGTTGGCGTCAGGGGTTAGGGCCGGCGCCCCGTTGTTGAGCTGTTTCGCGCGCTTGGTGACCACGTTGACTAGTGTAAACTTCGAGTCGACCTGGTGCAACAGCCCGTCTAGGTCGCCGAAAACTGATTGGCTCATGATTGTTCCACGTTTCTGATGTAGTCGTCTTTGTAGTGATGGATGCGGAAACGTTCCGCGTGTATGATCGCCTCGAGGTCGTCCACCGCAGGCAACGAATCGCGCCGTTCGAGCGGAGCTTGCTCGTTGATGAGGACGTAATCGAAGTGTCTGATAGAGGCTAGCTCGGTGTGGGCGATGGCGAGCCGCGACGCGATTTCCTCCGCCGACTCGGTGCGCCGTTCCGTGAGGCGCTGGTGAAGGTACGAGAATTTGTCGGGCAGCAAGAAGATCAGGACGGCCGCCTGGAATCCACGCTTGATCGCGAGGGCACCGTTCACTTCCGGCTTCATGACCACGTCGTAGCCGTCGGAGAGGGTCCGCTCTACGAACGAGCGAGGAGTCCCGTAGAGGTTACCGTTGTACTCTTTGGTTTCGAGGAATTCGTCGCGCTTGGACATCGTCTCGAAGGCGGAGCGCGTGACGAAGAAGTATGCTTCGCCTTCGCGTTCGCCGGGTCGCGGTTCCCGGGTCGTGGCGGACACCGAGTATCGAAGACGCGGCATCCGCTCGCGGAGAGCGTCGACGACGGTATCTTTTCCGGCCCCTGATGGCCCCGAGACGACGAAGAGTAACCCCGGGCCCTTCAGCGCGACCCCCCTTTCTAGCCGCACCGGCGCGGCTGCATCGCGCAGGACCGGATCGGCTATCGCACGATCCACCCGAGCAAGAACCGAATCAATTCGGAAGCTACGCAGGACGCTCCTGCCATGTTGACCGACTGGCTTATCGTGCGGCGCTTGGGGGCCGAACTGAGCGCGACCCTCCGGGGAACGCGCATCCGCGCCGCCGGCACCCTTCCCGACGGACGATTCGGGCTCGAGATCGATCGAGGGCTCGTCGTCTTCGACGTCTTCGGAGAGACACCGCTCGTGACGCTGGAAGGCCCCGCGCCGCTGTCCCACGGGCCAGGCTGGCCGCGAGCCGCCTCGGACAGTCTCGAGGGACTGCGCGTCAGCGGAGTTCGCGCGAGGCCGGGCGACCGGCTGCTGGCCTTCGATTGCTCGGCCCAGTCGCGCTTCGGCGTCGCGAGCGGTTACCGGCTGGTCGCCGAGCTTGTCCCTCGCTTCGGCAACCTGGTGCTGCTCAAGGGGGAGACCGTCGTTAGCGCCGCACGGAGCTTCGAAGCCGGCGGGAAGACCGTTCGGACCGTTAAGGCCGGTGAGCCGTACGAACCGCCACCGCTGCCGGAGCGGGCTCAGGAGCGCATCCCGCGCTTGGTGGCGGCGTCTCTTGCAATCGAAGTGGAGCGCGGCGGCGCTGCCGTGCGATCCTCACTCGATGCGCTGTCCGCGAGCGCGACCGAGGCGGCCGGAGGCGAGGTCTACGTCTACCGTAACGCGGACGGAAGCCTCGCTCAGGTTCACCTCGTGCCGCTCTTGCAATTCGGCGACCTGACGGAGTCGAGGGCGCCGGCGCTCCTTCCGCTGCTTTCGGAATTCGCCGCGGAGACGGCAGGCCGTCGACGCTCCGGTGATTTCGGTGCTCAACGCGCCGCGCTGGCTTCGCGCGTGGCGCGGCGGCTCGCAGCCCTGAAGCGCGAGCGCGAGGCGCTCGAGCGCGAGCGGGACGAGAGCGCGACGACCGACGCGCTGCGCCGGGCGGGCGACATCTTGTACGCGCACCACAGTGAGGTGCCGCGGGGCGCGGAGAGCTTCGTCGCTTCGGGCGATCCCGGGTTGAAGATCGAACTCGACCCGCGGCTCGACGCCAAGGGGAACGCAGCGGCGATCTTTCGGCGCTACAAGAAAGCGACGGCGCGACGAATGCACGACGAACGCCGCCTCGCCGCACTCGGGGCAAGCCAACGATTCGCCGAAGATCTCTCGTGGGAGCTCGAACGCGCCGAGGCCGACGCACTCGGCGACCTTGCGGACGCCGTCGACCGGCTCGAAGGGAAGCGGGTAAAAAAAACTGGCCGTTCGCGAACCCTGCGACGCCGGCTGGCGGCGCGCGAAGTTTCCCTCGCAGCTGACGCGCGGATATTCATCGGCCGCTCGCCTCAAGGAAATGCGGACCTCACCTTCCGGCTGGCGCGACCGAACGATCTGTGGTTTCACGCTCGCAACGTGCCGGGAGCGCACGTCGTCTTGCGTATCGACGGCGCGCGCAAAGCGCAGGCTGCGGAGCTGCAGCGCGCCGCCGCAGTAGCGGCGTTCTACAGCAAAGGGCGCGATGCGCAAAGCGTCGAGATCGATTACACGGAACGCAAACACGTCCGCAAACAACGCGGCGCCGCACCGGGGTTGGTTTGGTATACCGATGCGAGAACGCTGCGCGTCGCACCGGAGGATAGCGGCGTTTCTTAAATAATCTGCGGGACGATGCGACCAGCCGGCGCGCGCGCGCACCTGCTCGACGACCCGCGCCCGATCTGGAAGGTGATGGCGCTGTTTCTCGTTCCGCTGATGATCAGCAACGTGCTGCAAGCGCTTTCGTCGACGACGAGCAGCGTTTACCTTGGCCGGTTGATCGGCGTGCACGCACTCGCCGCGGTCTCGGCGATCTTTCCGATCATCTTCCTTTTGATCTCCTTCATCATCGGTCTGGCGAGCGGCAGCACCGTCCTCATCGGACAAGCCTACGGCGCTCGCGATTACGTCAAGGTGAAGGAAGTCGCGGGAACGACGCTCTCGCTGAGCGTGATGCTGGCGATCGCGGTCGGGCTGATCGGCGGACTCTTCTCGGAGGACGTGCTGCGCTTGCTGGGGACGCCGCCGGACATTTTGGCGACGTCGGCGAGCTACTCTCAAATCGTTTTCTTCACGATGCCGATTTTGTTCGTGTATGTCATCTACACGACGTTCTTGCGTGGGACCGGCGACACCCAAACGCCGTTGTACAGCCTGGTGCTGGCCACGATTCTGGCGCTCGTCATCACGCCGTTTTTCATCCTGGGCTGGCTCGGCTTGCCGCGACTCGAAACCAACGGAGCCGCCGTCGCGAACGTCATCTCGAATACGCTGGCCCTGGCGGCACTCCTGATCTATTTGGCGCGCACGAAGAACCCGCTGGCGTTCGATCGCGAGATGCTCGTGCATCTCGGAATCCGCTGGGACCTCGCTTGGCAGATCGTGCGCATCGGCGTCCCGACCGCGATCAACGTCATCATGGTCTCACTCTCCGAGATCGCGGTCCTGTCGTTCGTGAACCGGTTTGGATCGAACGCGACGGCGGCTTACGGCGCAGTGAACCAGATCGTCTCCTACGTCCAATTCCCGGCGATCAGTATCGGGATCGCGGTTTCGATCTTCGGCTCGCAGGCGATCGGCGCGGGGGCGCTCGAGCGCATTGGGAAAATCGTCCGCGCCGGCGTGGCGCTCAACTACGCGATCGAAGGCGTGCTGATCTTGCTCTGCTACGCGCTGAGCTGGCACATCATCTCGCTCTTCATCGTCGACCCGAAGACCGTCGCCATCGCGCAGCGCCTGCTGCACATTACGCTTTGGAGCTACGTCATCTTCGGTAACGCGCGCGTGCTGGCGGGGATGATGCTCGCGAGCGGAGCGGTCGTATGGCCGACGGTCTTCTCGATCATCTCGATCTGGGGCGTCGAGGTTCCGGTCGCCTACGTCCTGATGCAACGCATCGGACTCGACGGCATCTGGTACGGCTACCCCGCCGCCTTCATCGCCGGCTTGATCATGCAGACGACCTACTACAAGTTGGTTTGGAAGCGGCGTCCGCTGAAGCGTCTCGTCTAATCAGCTGGGCCGAGCGGCCCTTGCGATTAAGCGACGATCGTGCGGAGTTTGTCGGGTTCGACGATGATGACGTGCGCGGTGCGCATGTCGATGATCCGCTCGTCCCAGAAACGATTGAGCGTGCGGTTCACGGTTTCGCGCGTCGTCCCGATCATGTTCGCCATCTCTTGATTCGTCAGGCGCAGAGAAATCCGGGTCCCGCTCGAGACCGGCTCGCCGAAATTTTGCATGAGGTTGAGCAGCAAGGAGGCAAGGCGCGCGCGGATGTCTTGCGAAGTCGTCGCCGCGATCAGCTTGTTGGCAGCGCGGAGGCGCTCCGAGAGCGCGATGACCAAGAGACGGCCGATCCGCGGCGTCTTGTCAATCAAGCCCAGAAAATCATCGCGCTCGATCACGCCGACTTCGACGTCGGTCATCGTGCGAACGCTGGCGGCGCGGACCGAGGTGTCGAAGACGCTCATCTCGCCGAAGAAGTCGCGTTCCTTCAGGATCGACAAAATCGTCTCGCGCCCGTCCGGCGCGATGCGCACCACCGCTACCGAGCCCGAGAGGATGAGATAGAAGGTTTGTCCGGGATCGCCCTCGCGAAATATCGTCTGATGCTTGGCGTAGCGCCGCGTGGTAATCAGGCCCGCGACCTGCATGAGCTCCGTCTCGTCGAAGTCACGAAAGAGGGGGACGTTTCGCAGTGAGTCCAGCCGAACCGTGCGAACGCCGTCATCGACCCTGTTCTTGGGCATGATCATGTTCCGGTTATCGGCATTGGCGTCACGTTTTTCATCGACGCTAGTGTTAACAGACTAGTTTCTGCCCGAGTCCGGCGAAGTGTGAGCCGACGCACGGCCGGCGTGTGCGGGTCGCAGGCGTCGAAGCGCAACGGGAGGGGGCGGCAACCTGCCCACATACCAGGCGTCGGACGGCGCGAGACTGGCCTTCAGTGACCGGGGTCCGCGCGAGGGCGTTCCGTTGCTGTTCGTCCACGGCTGGCAGGCCGCGGCTCCCGTTTGGCAGCCTCTGATTGGCCACTTGGCGCCGCACCATCGCATCGTCACCGTCGACCTGCGCGGGTTCGGGGAATCGAATGAGGCGCCGGGACCGTACAGCCTCGAGCGGTTCTCGGTGGATCTCGGCGATCTGATCGCCGCCGCCGACCTCGACCCTTTGGTCGTCGTCGGGCACTCGATGGGAGCCGCGATCGCCCAGCGCTTCGCGATCGATTACCCCGAGGCGGTCGAAGGGCTCGTGCTGATCGCTCCAGTGCCGGCGAGCGGCGTACCCTTTCCGCCGAAAACTGTGGACTTCTTCCGCAGTACCGCCGGCGATTCGGACCGCGCCGCACAGTGGTTCGAGGGGCTGACGTTTCGCGAAGCGCCGCCTGAAGTGAAACGGCTTCTGCTGGATGCGCACTCCAAGGTCGGCGCGGACGCCGCGCTCGAGTCGCTCGCCGCCTGGCAAGAAGCCGATTTTGCCGGCGAGGCTGCGACCATCGAAACGCCGACCTTGATCCTCGCGCCGGCCGGCGATCGGCCGATGACGCCCGAATTTCTGCGCGAGCGCGTCGCCGATCTTATCTCCGGCAGCAGCTTCGAAGTCGTCGAGGAGAGTGCGCACTATCTGCCGCTCGAGCAGCCCGCGAGGCTCGCGGCGCGCATCGAGCGATTTCTTGAGGAGCTTTAGGACCCCAAACGGTTCCCTGCCCGGATTTTTGGGACGATGGCGGGACGATGACCGGCGTACGCTGGCTGCCGTAAGCTGCCGTTTCGGCGGTTCGGAGGACACGTATGAAGCGCGCTTCGCTTTTTGCCTGCATTTCTGCAGCGGTCGTTCTGCCGATCGGTTTGGCGGCGTTGCCTGCAGCCGGCGCGGGCCCTTGCGCCTTGTCGGCGTGTACCGCGCCGGCGGGGGCGGCGCTCAGTCTTTCCTTCGGCCAGAACGCACCCTCCGGTTGGGCGCGAAGCATCCTGTTCTTTACGAACGTTGACAACGGGAATATTTTCAACAGCCGAACCTACACCGCATCGCAGGAGGTTTTGCTTGCGCCGCAAGGCCGCGGCAGCTACAGCTTCACTTTGCCGAACCTCTGTGCGACGTCGCCCAACCCTTGGAACTTTGTCGTCATCGGCACCGGGCCGGCAACGCAGATCACGCAAACCGTGAGGATCGGGGGTCCGATGCGGGCTTCAGGGACGTTCACCCCGCAGTGTGCTTCGGTCGCGGCCAAAGCCGCCGCACCGACACCGACTCCCACGGCGGTCGTCGCCACACCATCTCCGGCTCCCACGGTGGGCTCAAGTTGCGGGCGAAATCCATATAACCGGTATCTTGCGATTTTGCTGCCGCCATGTGAGAACATCGCCGCCGGCAGCGACATCATCCTGCGCGTGATCGGCAACATGGGGCCAGGCTTGTCTCCGAATCAACTTCGGTTCCGGGTGCATGGGACGAGCCAATATGCCGGCGCGACGAATCTCGGCGCAAAGCTGGGCGCGACGGATTATAAGTTCGCCGTTCCCGCGTACTTTTGCACGCGCGGCCGCGCATTCGACGTCGGCGTCTATTTCGTTCATGGGAACGACGCAACCGCCGAAGGCGACGCCGGCGTCGTCACGCTAAAGTGTTGAACGCTGCATCGCCGACGCGGTCAAGTTGGGATGCTCGGAATTGAAATGACCGCTGCCAGAAGCAGGCTGTGAAGGTCGGAAACGACGCCCGGAGCACGCAGCTCGTCGTAACGTCCGCTACCGATCGCGTCACGGACGCGCGTGCACAGGCGCTCGTAGGCGACCCGCTCGCCGGCGTCGAGCGGAAGGCTGTGTTCGGAGCGGTACGCCGCTGCGGCTGCGAGCAACGCGGCTGCTCGTTCGGCTCGTCCGCGCAAGAGTTCGACGTGGGCGAGGCCTTCCGCGGACACGACGATCCCTCGTTTCCAGCCCGTCTCGCGTGAGAGTTGCGCTGCATGCATGAACAAGAGCTCTGCCCGATCTGTCGCCGACTCCGCGAGGGCAATCTCGCCAAGTCCGCAGCTCGACTCGGCGATGCCGCGACGCTCGCCGAGCATCTCGCGAATTTCGAGCGCGCGCCGCTCCAGCGCGGCGGCAGCGGAAAGATCTCCTCGGAAGAACTCGATCCGGCTGAGCTGGTGCGTGATCCAGCCGACTTGCCGGCGGTCTTCGAGACGTTCGAAGATCGCTAGCGCCTCGCCGTAGAGATGGAGCGCTCGAGACTCGTTTCCGTCATTGAGCTCGACGAATCCGAGGTTGCCGAGCGCGATGGCGCGCATGTATTCCTCGTCGGCGGTTTGACGCAGGCGACGTTCCAGCTCTTCTAAAATCGGACGAGCTTGGCGATGATCGATCCGGTGCATGATCGCGTGCGCGCGGCTGTTTAACGCTCGCACCAGGCCGCGCTCGTAGGAGGCGGTTCGCGCCAGGTCCTCGGCGCGCGAGAATCGAGCCAGTGCTTCCTTGAGGTTGCCTTTCATAATCTCGACGGAGCCGAGGCTGATCAATAGGTCGATCTTCCGATGTTCCGTTACGTCTTCGAGCGCCGCACCGAGCCAGCGTTCGGCCTCGGCGTAGTAACCGCGAAACTCCCAAAAATGGCGCATCGCGTAGGCCAATTGTGCGCCGGCTTGACGATCGCCGTCGGACTCGAAACACCAGCGCAGGGCCGCGTCGACGTTCGGGTGTTCGGCTTCGATACGCGCGAACCACTCCGCTTGCCGATCGGCCAGAAAATGAGGTGCGGCGAGCGCGGCGAGCTCGGCAAAATAGCGCGCGATGCGGTCGCGGACGCGCGGCAATTCGGGGTCGGCGCGGACGCGGTCGAGCCCGTAGGCCCGAACCGTCTCGAGCAGACGAAAACGCTCGAAGCCACCGACGCTCGAGGCTTGAACCAGCGATGCCTCGACCAGGCGCCGTAACTCCGCGTCGAGGTTTTCTTCGGGTGGACAGATCGCCGAAACGGATTCGTGTGTTGCTCCGCCGACGAACAGCGAAAGCCGTTCTAGCAAGCGCCGCTCACCCGCCCCCAAGAGCGAGGCACTCCAGTCGAGTGCCGTCCTCAGGCTGCGATGACGCTCCAAATCCGTCCGGCTGGCGAAGTCCAACATTTTCAGGCCCTCATCCGCGCTCAGCCGCGCGTGGAGATCGCCCAGCGGCGCATTTCGCGCTGCGACGGCAACGAGTTCGATGGCCAGCGGGAGCCCATCGAGACGGGCGCAAATCGCTTGAATCGCGATACGTTCTGTTTCCACGAGTGGCCGGCCCGAGCGCTCCACGAAAAGTTCCTGTGCCTCGGTGCCGGCGAGCGGCGGAACCGGCCAAAGTCGCTCGGTGCTCAAGCGAAGCGGCTCGCGGCTCGTCGCGACCACGCGCAAGTGTGGCGCCGCGCGTAGCAAACGCTCGGAGATTTTTGCGCTGATCTCGATCACGTGCTCGCAGTTGTCGAGAACCAGCAGGATCGACCGATTCGCGAGGGCCCGCCGAACCGCGTCGAGTGGTTCCCTTTCACCCAGCGCGGTTACGCCAAGCGCCGAAGCGAGCACGCGCACCACCGCCGGCTCGTCCGCCGCGACCGAGAGGTCCGCAAGAAATACACCGTCTTCGTAGCGCGCCGCTTCCAGCGCCGCGAGCGCTACCGCCAAGCGCGTCTTCCCGATGCCGGCGGTGCCGACCAATGACAGGAGCCGGGTTTGCTCGAGGGCGCGCGCGGCTTGCGACAGTTCCAACTGACGGCCGACGAAACTCGTCAAGTGTGCCGGCAGGTTGTTTGGAAAGACGAACGGCGCGGCGCCACGCTCTATGGTTTGAACGATAGCTCGCGTGCGCTCCATCGGTTCGGCGTCGAGCTCGAGTTTGAGGCGACTTGCGAAACTTCGATAGGTCTTGAGCGCAGCGGCGCGATCGCCGACCTGGCACTCCATCGCCATCAGCGTGCGGACCGTCGTTTCGTGAAGCGGCTCGATCCGGAGCAGCCTGCGCGCCGCCTTGAGCGCGGCGCTCGTCTCGTGGCGGGTCCAGTACTCCGCGCAGAGTAACTCGAGCGTTTCGATCGCAAGCGCGCGATAGCGGTCGCGATACGGTACGACCCAATCGCCGGTGACGTCGAGAGCGAGGTCGTCGCGGTAAAGCTCGATCGCGGCGGCGCGCGAAGTCGGCGAGGCCAGCTCCGCCTCGAAGAGGTCCGCATCGTTGCTCCAGGGCGCGTTGCGGTTCCAGGCGATCGTTGCCCGTTCGATGAGAATCCACGGCGAGTCGGACTCGGGCAACGCGGAGGAGAGCAGGTGAAGGTGGCGTCGCAGATTGCCGAGCGCGTCTTCCTCCGGTTCGTCCGGCCAAAGAGCGAAAGCGAGTTCGCGGCGCGGGATGGCCCGGCCCGCATTGAGCGCGAGATACGCGAGCAGCGGCACGCAGGAGGGACGCGGCGCGAAGTCGATCTCGCGCGCCCCGAACGTTAATCTCGTTCGCCCGAAGAGCTGAAGGTGCAGCACGGCTCCGGCTTCTTCTCGAACGTCCGGTAGGCTCAGGTCGATGCCGATGGTGGCCGACGCCACAACGTTCCGACCGGGCCCCGACGTGAGTCACGCACGGATTCCCTTCGGCGGCGAGGAATGGCCCATAATGCAGGCAGGCCAGCAAACTCTCTGGATCACCGTCGGCGTGATCGTTTTAGTCCTCGCGCGGTTCCTCTTTCGGGAACTACGCGTCCGGCGTATGAAGACCGGCAGCCTCTTCGCCGTCCCCGTCGTCATCGCTATCATCGGGGCGTTTACGATCTACTCGGTCATCGCCGTGGCTCCCGATCAGATTCCGAACGTCGTCATCGGCGGCATGGTCGCGATCGTGGTCGGCGTGGGGATCGGCCTCGCGGTCGCCCACTTCACGACGGTTCAGGTCGCAAAGCCTGGGCTTCTGCTCGTGCGAGGTTCGTGGGTGACCGTCGGAATTTGGGTTGGGGCGCTGGCGCTACGCTTGATCGCACGCTGGTTCGTCTCCGGCGGGACGGCGATCGTCTATTCGAGCGCGACGTCTACCTTGGGGCCGTCGCTGATGCTCAATGCCGTGCTCGTGGTCATGTTGACCGCCGCCTTGACGACCGTGCGGATGCGAATTCTCGCCGTCTCGCGCGCGCAGCCGACCAGCGAGCCGGTGAGCGCCGCGTGAAAATGGGGTAGCAACGTGGCAAAATGGTACTTTGAACCGGGTCACACCGAGGTCGAGTTTCGCGCTCGGCACATGATGGTGACTTGGGTTCGCGGACTCTTCAAGAACGTGACCGGAACGCTGACGTTCGACCCGGCGGAACCGGCGAAGATGTCCTTCGAAACCGACATCGAGGCGGCGACGCTCTGGACCGGCGTGCAACAGCGCGACGACCATCTGCGCAGCGCGGACTTCCTCGACGTCGCGAAGTTTCCGATCATCTCGTACAAGAGCACGTCGGTGCAGCCGTGCACCGAACACGAGTACGACGCCCAAGGCGACCTCACGCTGCACGGCGTGACGCGTAGCGTGCCGCTCGAGATCGCATACCTAGGCCAATGGGATACGCCCTGGTGGGAAGACGGCGTCGACAAGGGTCCGAAGCGGCGCGCCGGCTTCGTCGCACGCGGGCGGATCGATCGTTACGATTTCGGGGTGAACTGGAACGACGCGGTTGCGAACGGCGGCGTGGTCGTCAGTCCCGAAATCGAACTGCGCATCGACGTCGAGGCGATTCGCGAGGATTAAGTTACTTGGGCTGATCGATCGTTAGGCGCGTGCTCGTGGTGCGGCCGAATTCTTCGGGCGCGTATTCGAGGCTGACGGTCGCGCCCGGCCATAGGAACGACCCCGGCGTCACCGAGCGTACCAGATAGTGCACCGCGTAGACGCCGGCCGGGAGAAAATGGGCGAAAGCGACGACGCGGTCTTTGTAGATCGACTGGTAATCGATCTGCCAGTTATCCGAGTGGGCTTGGAAGTACGGCGTCGCCGTTCGGAAGCCGGTGTCGACGGCTTCGAAACCTGCCGGCAACGGGTCGTTGATGACGGCGTCGTCGAGCGGATGGTCGGTCGTGATGCGATCCTCGACTTCGAAAACGCGGTTCGCCATAACGTGCGTTGCGTCCGCGGCTACGGGCGCCAAGCCGAAGCTCGCAACGACCGCCGGGTCGTTGACCGGATGGAGACGGCGGTCGATGCGGATGCCGCTGTAGACGCCGGCCGAAACGTCGGGCGGGCGATACCGTAAGGCGACCGCGTAGTGCAGCGTCCCGTCGCCATGCTTGGCGAGCGCGACGGATGTCTTGCCGGGTGGAACGCCGCCGTTCCCGCCGAGCGGATACGTCAAGACGTGCAACGAGTTCGATGAACCGGCGAATGAAGCGTGACCGGAAAGTGCGCCGAGTCCGACGTCGGCCGTGAATGTCCCCGGTTTGCCGGCGCCTCGTGCGTAGGTGACGAGCGCATTCATCGCCTCGGCGTTGTCGCAGAGGCAGGCCCACGCTCCATCGCGTCCGCGCATCGCCAGCAGCGAGGTGACGGTTCGATCGACGCGCGCGACGTCGAGGTGCGAATCGAGCATCAAACCCAAGATCTGTGATTGCTCGGCGACGCCGGTTTCAAAACCCAGCGGCGCGTTGACCGCGGCGTGACGCGCGGTTTCGTAGACCTGTTCGAGCAGCTTCTGGCGCAACGCGACCGCTTGCGAGTTCCAACCCGAGATTTTGAGGAGATGGCGCGCCAGTTCGACCTGTTCGACGTACGAGAACTTTTCGTGCAGCGTCCAAATGTCGCTGAGATGATCGGATCGCGGATCGCCGAGCGTGCCGAGCGTCTCGAGGGCTTCGAGCCGCGTTTCGCCCAGACAGAGTTCGGTACCAAGTGCGCATTCGCCGCCAGGATCGGCCAAGACAGAGTTGAGATAGCGGATCGTGTGGGCGAGTCCGACGGGATGGTAGCCGGCCGCTCGAGTCTGCTGGAGCTGCGTCGCGATGAATGCGGTTGACCAAATGTCGCCGTGCTTCGCGCCCGGCCAGGGTGCGTAAGAGCCGTCGGGTAGGGCTTGCGTCTCGAGCAGGTCGAGATCGGCGAGCAACGTTTTCTGCAACCCGGGAATCGAGGAAGCGGCACCCGACTGACGATCGAGCATGATGGTGTCTGCCGCGATCGCGATCCGGCTCGCGATCGCGGTGGCGAAGGGCGCGCCCCGATCCAATTTCAAAACGTGCTGCGGGCCGCTCAACTCGGCGAGCATCGTGCTCGCGAGCGTGAGTTCCAATCCGCCGATCGGCGACTGCGGGACGTCGAGCGGGACGTCGGCGGTGCTCGCCGTCGCGCCGGTCGTCGCGACCGTCTCGAGCACGTCGTTCGCCCGAAGTTGCAGCGGGACGGCAAACGCATCCGCATTCGGGCCGAGGTTGGTCACAAACTTTACGTTGGCATCGTCGGCGCCGTTCGCGTTCACGTCGAACCGGTAGGCGGAGACGAGACCCTGCGTGGCGGACTGCAACGACTTGCTGCGGCTGCCGTCGGCGAACGTCAGCCCACCGGCGAGCGTCGCCTGCAGAGCAACGTCGCCTTTGCTCTTGGCGATGTTGGTAACCGAGACGCCGAGGGAGAACGAGTCACCTGGCCGTGCGAATTGCGGAACGATCGGGTTGGTCACCAGCGGTTTGGTCGCGATGAAGGTCGTTTCGCCGTTTCCGAAGCGCGCATCGGCCGTCATCGCGATCGCCATCACACGCCACGTCGTGAGGTCGTCCGGCAACGTGAAGTCGACGCTTGCGTTGCCGGAGGCGTCGGTCTGCAACGCGCCGTTCCAATAGGCGATGGGCTGGAAATTGGTGCGCACGCGGGTGCTGCCGGCGCTGGCCGAAAGCCCTCCGCCGAAGCCGAACCCTTTGTTGACGTACTTGTGCTCCGTCAAGAGCGTCACGAGCGCACGATTGTCGGCGAAGCGCGTCGAGATCGGTTGATCGGCGTAGACGATCTGCACGACGTCCGGCAAGCGGTAGCCGGTCAAGTTCAAGACCGCGTCATTGACGACTGCGACGGCGAGTTCACCGGCGGCCGCCTTTCCGTTCCGGTCGGTTACTCGGAACGTGAGGTGCTGTTTGGCACCCGGCCCCGGTTGCGCGACCCTCGGTTTGACGTCGACCTTGAGATACTTCGCATCGAGTGCGACGTTGAACGGGATGAAACCGGCTCGCGCGAGCTTGTTCTTGTTGAGGCCCGGCGGGATGCCTTGTGCCAGCGGTTTGCCCCGTCGCACGAGGACCGCCTCAACCGCCGCGTTCGGCAGCATCTCGGGGGTCACGGTGAAGCGCACTTGCGGCGCAGGGCCGTGAACCGAAAGAGTTTTCCGGTAGAGAATTCCGTGGCGAACGACGGCGAAAAACAGATCCGCATCGGCATACGGCGATTGGATCAGGGCGCGCGCCGAGTCGCCGGGCCGGTAGATCTTCTTGTCGAGCTTGACGATCAGCTTTTGGTCGTTTCCCCACGAAAACTCACCTTCGCCCGAGATCCAGACGTCGTGATCGGTCGCGGTCGCGTCGCTCGATGCTCCGGAGAAGTTGGCGCGAACGCGGTACGAGCCTGGTTTCGGCGCCGTAAAGGTTGCCGTCGCCGGCGAGGCACCGGGTGTCACATCTTGCGTCGCGACGTCGCTGTAGTGCACCGAATCGCGAAGCGTCTCACTCCCTTCCACGAGTTGCGTCGCGCTGTTGAAGGTGCGCTCTTGCAGAACGAGTTTGAGTTTCTTGTCGCTACGCGGTTTGCCGTCGAGGCCGAGGGCGATCGCATCGACCTTGAACGGTTCGCCGGCCGTCGCGACGAAATCGCCGCGCAAGCCGATGATAGCGTCGCCCGGGAAGGCGACGAACGTTTGCGAGTCGGCGACCGAGAGATTCGAGACGTCGGTCGTCTCGGAATCGACCCGATAGTCCATCGGATACGGCAGATCGTTCGGAACGCTCACCGCAATGCCGCTCGTACCGTCGGCGCCGAGCACGACGTCCTTCTGGGCCACCTCCGAATCGACCGACGGCGGCTGTTCCGGATAGAACCAAGAGCGCCCGAAATCGTATTGTTCCCAGCCGGAGGGTACGTACGACGACTGCGTGCGCGTCACGTAATAGTGCGACTTCCCGCCGCCGACCGGTGCACCGTAGAGATAGGTACTGGTGGTTTTGGCGTTGACGGTCGCGCCGATCGTAACGTGCCGCGCGTCGAGAGCCAGCTCGACTTTGAAGTTCGGCGGCTTGAACTCTGCGACGCGGAAACTGCCGCTCAGCGCTTCGCCGTTGGTACCTGTGGCGTCGATTTCGTAGTACCCGACCGGCGCTCGCTTGGAAATCGGGAACGCGATCGTGAACGATCCGAACGCATCCGGCGCGCGAGTTCCGAGGACGGTCTTCTTCCCGCTGGGATCGGCGATGGACACCCGGTAAGATGCTGCGCGGCCGCGAACGAGCGAACCGTTTTCGTCGAAGTATGCGATGGCGGCGAACTGCGCAGTCTCGCCCGGTTGGTAGAGCGTGCGATCGGAAACGATCGTTCCGTGCGATTGGGGCGCGCCGGCGGACCAGCCCCCATCGAAGCCTGCGCCATACGCGCCGCTATACGAGTCCGTCCGCACGAACGCCCAATCGGCGCCGTCGTGCACGATGACCAACAGCGGCGGGCCGCTCTGCGCGTCCGGCGACGTGCTGGCGCAGGCCGCAAAGGCCGCGCCGTAGAGGTCGACGTTGCCCCCGGCATCGGTGGTACCGGTGGCGCACGGAATCGTCGAGCCGTGCTTCGCGGCCGCGGAGCTGTCGGTCGCTGATTCGTAGATCTCCACTTTCGCACCGGCGAGCGGTTTGCCGTCGGAGAGCCGGGCGGTTCGGACGATTCCGGCGTTTGGAAACCATTGCGCGAAGATTCCGATGTCGGTCAACTGCACCAGGCCGCTGAGCGTCGGATACTGCCAGCCTCGCGCCGTTTGCATTGTCTTGGCGGAAACGCCATATGCGAGCATCCCCGTTGGGCCGCCGAGCTTCCCGCGGAGTGCGACCGGCGTATCGACCGCGGAGTTGAGCCTTTTTGGCGCTGTGTTCCGGCTCCAGCCGCTGCGTGGCGGGAGAAACGCGTCGGGGTTGTTTTCGTCGTGGGCGATCAGTTCTTGCGGTTGGACGGTTCGGTAACCGGTTTGATACGTGCCGTCGGGAAGGTTGGTCGTTTCGACGTTCAGCTGCAAATTCGCATCTGCGGGGAAGACGTTCAGTCCGCTTGGTGCCCAAATGTCGGCGACGAGGTCGCTCGTATCGAACGACGTCGTCGCCGGTTTGTCGAGATTCTGCCCGAATCGATCTTTGAGCGTCGTAGCGACCGACAGCGTATAATGTGTCCGCGGATTGAGAACGTACGGATTGATCCGAATTCTGGAATCTCCGTCGTCAACCGCGGTTATGGGGAGGCCGGGATTGGGAGCGGGAGCGATCGTTACGGCCTTCTGTGCGCTGGCCGCGTCGAGCCCGTTCGAAAAGTTGAGAATAGGCGCACCGCTCGCGAATCGGTCGCTTCCGTCGCCCATGGTGCCGCTCGAAACGACGCTTTGGAACGTGAGCGGCCCGTAGATGCGAACCTTTCCATCAGATTCTGTCGCCGTCGGAAGGTTGCCCAGTGCGGGCGCGACGCCCGCCGCGACGACGATCCGGTACGTTCGTGCACCCGGCAAATCCGCGTTTGGCCGCAGTGCATAGTAGAACGACTGTTCTTGGTTGGCGCCTGCCGCTTGCCACGCGTAGGTCGGTGACGGGCTCGCTTTGGGGACGATCGAAACGTTCGCCGGCTTCGCCTTCGGGTCGGACGTATCGACCAGCGTCGTGTGCGCCGCAAGCGAATTCTGGTCGAGTTCGGTATTCGACCATAGGGTCACGGTAGGACGGAGGCCGACGGGTTCGAGGTCATCGTTCTTGTCACTGCCGGGGAGGCCGCTGAGCTCGATCGGCTGCGTTTGAAACGTCCAGGAGAGGTCGTTCGGGAGGACGTTTCCCTTGAGATCGGCCAGGCCGGCGCTAACCGTGACGCGCACGCGGGTCGCGTTCGGGATCGGTGCGTCGCTTTCGAAGCCGACCATCCGCGGCGTCAGGAAGAGAAACCGGCCCGGCAGCGCCGGCACTAGCGCGAAGTGCGTGAGTGCCGACTGGCGGTCGGGTGACTCCAACACATCCAGCGGGATCACGTCGTTCTTGAAGCGGACGCGGATCTGCGCGCCCGACTGCGCGGTGCCGTTCGGTGAAGTTTCGACGATCCAATTTGGGAGCACGCTCCGGCCGATCGGAGACACCGCCGGAAATGGCGTCGGGCTGCCTCCCGGTTTCCCCGGACTCCCGCAACTCGTCGCCGAAGCCGCCAACAGAAAACCAGCTATTACGAATGCATAACGCATCGATTCCGACTCCCCCTCGCGCCTCTTCGAGCGTTGCGCCGCGAATCATTGTGACGTTGCTCGTCGCGATGCTTTTCGTTTTGGCCTACGTGCTTCGGCCGCTGCACCCGGCGCCGCTACCGCACGACGCGCGCGCGCTCGAGTTCGTCGATCGGAACGGACTGTTTTTGGGCGAGATCGTCGGGCGCGGCGAGCGACGAACCGTCGCCATCCCGCTCGAGCGCGTCGCGCCTGATTTCGTGCGGGCGGTCGTTGCGGTCGAAGATCATCGCTTTGTAACCCATGGCGCTGTGGACGTCCCGGCGCTGGTGCGAGCCTCGTTGCAAGCCGTCAAAGCGCGGCGTCTTCCCGGAGGCGCGTCGACGCTCTCGATGCAAGTCGCGCGTCTGGTCGAACCCGTTCCGCCCGGCGCGGTCGGAAAACTGCGCGAAGTGTGGCTGGCGCAACGTCTCGAGGACGGGCTCTCGAAGCGCGAGATTCTCGCCGAGTACTGTAATCGCGCACCGATGGGTTCGAATCTGTATGGCGTCGAGGCTGCAGCTCTGACCTATTTCGGCATCGACGCGGTGCGGCTCGACCTCGCTCAGGCAGCTCTCCTTGCCGCGCTCCCCAACGATCCCGTCAGGCTAGATCCGTACCGCCACTGGGCCGCGCTCAAGGCGCGCCAGCGGTATGTTCTCGGACGGATGCGCGCAACCGGCGCGATCGGCGCGCTCGAGGAGGCACGCGCGGCTTCCGAACATATCGCGCTGCGATCGCAAGCCGCCGGGATCGTCGCCGCGCCGCACTTCCTTTTTCACCTGCTGCCGAACGTCCCTGACGCGACGGCTCGCGTGCGTACGACGCTCGACCGCCCGCTGCAAGAGTTCGTCGAGGCGCAAGTCCGCGAAGTCGTCGCAGCACTCTCGAGCAATGCCGTCCACCACGGCGCGGCGATCGTTCTCGACAATCGCAGCGGCGAGGTTCTTGCCTACGTGGGTTCACCGAACTATTTCGCAGACAATGACCTCGGACGGAACGACGGCGTTCAAGCTCTGCGACAGCCCGGCTCGGCGTTGAAGCCGTTCCTTTACGAACTCGCTCTCGAGCGGCGCGACATCCGGCCCGATACGATCCTCGCCGACGTCCCGGCGGCCTATGCGCTTCCCGGCGCCCGCATCTACGAGCCGGTGGATTATTCGAATCGTTTTTTAGGCCCGGTGCGCCCTCGCATAGCACTCGCGAACTCGCTGAACGTCCCAGCGGTGCGCGTCCTGGAACGGGTCGGCGTCGAGACCTTCCGGACGCGTCTGCGCGACCTCGGATTCGCGCACTTGACGAAGCCCGCAGAGTACTACGGTTTGGGCCTGACGCTGGGCGGCGGAGAGGTGACGCTAGCCGAACTTGCACGCGCCTACGCGACGCTGGCACGCGACGGCGACCCCATCGAGATGGTCGAGGTTGCCCGCGAACGAGAGCGCAAGATCGCCGATCGTCCCGCAGACGCAACCTCAGGCGCAGCCTGGTCGCTGGTGACCGACGTTCTTTCCGACCCTCACGCGCGAGCGGAAGCGTTCGGCGTCGACTCCATCCTGACGCTGCCGTTCCCCGCAGCGGTGAAGACTGGGACGTCGTCAGATTTTCGCGATACGTGGGCGGCCGGGTACACCCGCGACTTCACCGTCGCGGTTTGGGTCGGCAACTTCGATGGTTCGCCGATGCGGGGTGTCTCCGGAGTGACCGGCGCCGCACCCATTTGGGCCCGCATCATGCGCGAATTGTACAAACAAGGCGACCCGCCGCCGTTTGCGCCACCGCGCGATCACGTTCGGAAGCCGATCTGCGCCGAGACGGGGAGGCGGCCTTCGTCGGCCGGCTGCCGCGCGATCGTCAGCGAGTGGCTCGATCGTGACGATCTGCAGCGCTGGTCGCACGAAGCCGCGCCGGCGAACGCGCGCGGAAGCGAATACGATGACTGGCTCCTCCACCAGCCGTCACGGGCGTATCTCGAAACGCGAATTCTCTTTCCCCATGATGGCGACATATTCGTATACGATTCGCGGGGGAGCGACGCGCAACGGCTGAAGTTCGAAATCGCCGGACCATTAGGCCCGCGATTGAGCGTCGCGCTCAACGGCAAGCGGGTCGCCCCGGTCGGCGGGGACTATTTGTGGGACGTACGCAACGGCGCTTACGAACTCGAGGCACGCTCTCCCAACGGGCGATCGCACGTGCGCTTCACCGTCGAAGCGCCCCCTCGCCGGCGCAACCACATCGGCTTCAGCGCGAAGAGTTAGCCTGTTAGCGCGGCAGCGAACGTAGGAAGCGGGTCACCGCATTCCAGTTGAGTTCCGAGCCGGCGGGATCACGATCGACGCGAAGCGTCGACGAGCCGTGAACCCCTGCGCGTGGCTTGTACTGGGTCTTGAGCTTCGATGGAATCGCGTCGAAGATGGAGCGTGAGGCAGCGATTTCTTGCGGGGCGGAGTCGATGAAGACCGGGACGTGGACTTTCGCGGCGGCGCGATGGACCGCGTTCTTGTCGGCAAGATACTCGGCCGGTGAAAATGCGATCACGGCGGAAATCTCTTTGGGATGTTTCGCCGCCAGCAGAAAGACGAGCGACGCCGAATAGCTGCTGCCCCAAAGATAGACCTTCGAACCAGGATGGATCTTTTCGGCCCAGATGAGGGCCGCTTCCATATCCGGCACGACCTCTTCGTACTTGGTGCTACGGCCGAGATTGAGGACCGTCTCATTTGGGGGCTGGAAGAGATCTCCGCCCGAACGCTGGTCGATTGCGAGCGCGTTGAAGCCGAGCTGGTTCAGGCGCGGCGCGATCGTGGCGTACTCGCTCTTCCCAGAGCCGGCCTGGTGAAACAGTAAGATCGTCGGCGCCTTCGCGTCCGCCGTTTCGTAGGCTTGCGCGTAAACGCGCACGCCGTCGGCGGCGCTCAATTGAAATGAGGGCGAGGGCGAACCGAGCGGAGGGACCAGCCCCATACCCGCGACGAGCGCGACGGCGAACAACATTCAAAAAGGCTACGGGGTGGCGGAGCCGTCTCCTTCGCTCGCCGTCACGGCTCGCTCGATCAGCTTATGGACGTAGATCGCGAAATCGACCGTCCGAGCGTCTTTCCTGGTCTTTCCGGCCGGTATGTAGTCCATCAAGGCTTCGCGCGCGTCAGGGCTGACGCGCAATTCGAGAATCTTCTCGACATCTTCGAAAACGTCGGGGATAGCGGCACGTGAGAACTCGCCCAGCGAATCGACGCCGATCTTCAACCGGCCGCCGTCGAAGGTAGCGAGGGTCAATGAAAGGTCGCCGTGCGCGCGGTTGCCGTCGAGCGCCAGCTCCGCGAACCGGTTACCGCCGATCGGATCGACCGCGGTGAAAAAGTCGGCCAGCAATTCGCGCAGGTACGCTTGCAAACGCACCAGCTCTTCGACACGCTCGGCGCGCAACTCGACCAGGCGCTGCCGTGCTGCGACGATCCGCTCGAAGTCGGCTTTGAATTCCGAAGCCACGATCAAGCGGCTCCGATGGCTGCGCGGAACCGATCGCGGCCCTCCGCCAGCAAGGTTTGAAGGTGCGTGTAGAGATACTGCACGCCGGAGTCGCGATAGCGGCGCAGCGAGGCCGGCGTGCCGGACGTGCCCGAAACCTTGCCGGCCGCCGCGATCGCCGCGAATAACCGGGCTAAAGCATCGCGGACTTCGGGCGCCTCGAACTCTCCCGGTTTGCCGAGCGAGAGCGAGAGATCCATCGGACCGACGAAGAAAACATCGACGCCTTGGACCTCGAGGATCTCGTCTATGTGATCGAGTGCCTTTCGATGTTCGAGCTGCACGCAGACCAGGATCTCGCGATTGCTGACGTCGATGTACTCCCGCGGCTTGAAATCGATGCCGTAACCCGAAGCGCGCGTCCCGCCCGCGATGCCGCGCTCGCCCAGCGGGTGATAGCGCGCCGCCGCCACGGCGCGTCGCGCGTCGTCGGCCGTATCGACGTGCGGCACTTGGATTCCATGCGCTCCCCGATCGAGTACCTGACCGATCGCCACCGGATCGTTACTCGACGGCCGTACGATCGGCGTGATCCCGGCGGCGTCGGCGGCCATGACGAGCACGTCGAGCTGGTCGATCGTAATCGAGCCGTGCTCGAGATCGATGAATACCCAGTCGAAGCCGAGCCGGCCGATCATCTCGACGATCTGTGGAGACGGAAACATCAGGTTCAATCCGTAAGCCGGCTCGCGGCGCGCGAAGCGCGCCTTCATCGCGTTGGGTTTCATCTCTCCTTCTCTATCGGCAGCGACGCGCTTCGTCGTTCAAAGCGCAGGTTCCGGGCGCACGAGCGGTAGGCCGTCACGATCGTAGTCGGCCGCGGTGAGCCAGCGAACGAACAGATGATAACTCGCGAAACCGGCTTTGACCCGATTTGCCTTGAGATACTGATCGTACGCGGCGCGCGACGCCTTCTCTACCCTGGGATTCACCTGCTTGCGGTAACGCGCGATGATCGCTCGGACATCTTTGTAGGCCTGACGTGATAGCCGATGCTTGACACGGATCGTCGGTGGCAGGTTGAACCAGGTCAGCATCCATCCGGAATAGGCGAGCAACGGGTCGTGTGAGGTCGTGCAAGCGACCACGGCGATGAAGTTCGCCTCGGATTCATCGGCGAAACCCGCGAGATGCGCCCACTCGTGGGCGTACGTCGCGGGACGTTCGAAATCGAAGGCGGAGGCATCGAGATTGACTTCGTGCGTCCACGGGTCGGTGAAGCCGCTGGTCGCCGAGGCCTCGAAGAGCGGCTGAAAAATCGTCGGCTTCACCCGTGGCGGAGCGAAAATCGAACGATCGCCCAGCCGTTCGATGACGTTGTTGAAATGCGGAACGAGCGCTTGTATGTCTTCGACGAACTCGTGCGGATGTGATGAGACCTTCTCCCTGTCCAGGTTCGTGTCCCTATGTTTCGTGCTCAAGATACGGTGGGCCACATCGGCGTTGCGGTTCAACTCGACGACGACGTGCTCGGCAAAGGCGGTGACCGAATCTTCATTGGTGCGTTCGTTGTGGACCGGAATCTTTTCGGCCAGCGGGATGCGCGAGTAATTGAACGCCCACGAAACATTGAACCAAACGTAGACGAACGCCGCGATTGCAACGGTGCGCAGCGCGAGAGCACCGATCCTCGAGAGGCGCTTTCCTTTGGGCGCCGAGAGCAAACGTCGCGCCCACCAAGCGATCAGCGCCAATAGAGCGACGATAAAAAGGAGGTCGCCGAGCGTGAACGGGAGGGGATCGGTCAGCGTGCGGACGGCGCGGTCTATCGGCGGGTAGAGGCCGTTGGAATAATCCGCTTCGATCCAGGCGGCCGACGGCGTGAAAAACTTGGACGCCAGGGCCGTGGCGATCGCGAGGACATCGAAGACCAGGCCACCGAGGCGCACGCGGCTTTCTGTGCGCGCGGGCGGCGCGCGGCACCTGCGGCGCCGTGTAAGCGGGAAGCCGCGGGTTGCACGGCGCCGATGTCAAACTGCGCCTCGGATGCTGCAAGCCGCGGTGATCGTTCCGCTGATCCGCTACCACGAACCGGCGATCGTCTTCGTTCGCCGGGCTGCGCACTTGCGGCGTAATCCCGGACAGGTGGCGTTTCCCGGCGGCGTCGTCGACGTCACAGACGGCGAGGACGCGATGGTGACCGCCCTTCGCGAGTTCGAGGAGGAGCTCGGCGTGCCGAAGACGCGCGTGAAGGTCGTCGATCGTCTCGAGCCCGTGGTTACGTTGTCGCTCAACGTGTGCGTTTCGCCCTACGTCGGAGTGCTCGATCCGCCGGTCGAGTACGTGCTCGATCAAACCGAAACCGAGAGCGCGCACGAAGTTCCGGTCTCCGCCCTCTATCGCTCGGGGGCGGTGCGCGAGGGAATCGAGCCGATCGAACACGACGGCCGCGAGGTCTTCGTCAACAGCTGGCTGTTCGATTACGAAGGCTTGCACGTCTGGGGCGCGACGGCGCGCATTCTGCACGGTCTGCTGTCGCGCTACCCTTCGATCGTCGGCCTGCCGCTGCATGCCTGATCGGAATACTACTGTCTCACGATTTGGCTTTGGCTTAACTTGCGCGAGAGCTAACAAAGATATTCTATCCTGATACCGTGCCCGCGAAGAATACTCTCGTGCTTAGGCCATCCACGGTCGCTCGCGACGAGGATTCTAGCGTCTGCGCCAAAGCCGCGGCACGCAGCCACAAAAACTTGATCTGCAGGGTCAAACGTCTTCAATTGCGGGTCGTCCGGAAACTCCTCGAACTGACGACGTCCAGCAAGCGGCGTTAGCTCAACGATGGCGCAGCGATCCGACACCGCTTGTACATCATAAATTTGCTTCAGCAACGCTATTGCTGTCCGTTCCCTCTGATCGTGACCGATCACTTGGCGATATTCGGCAAGAATAAGGCCATGATCGTCTAGGACGAATCGGCCCATAACTAATACATCAAAAAGCCGTTTGAGACATGCGTTCTGGCACTCTGGAGAAAGATGGCTAGCTAGTCCGCACGCAGCAGCTAACACATTTGTGTCGATAACGACACACATACAGTGACCTTGTCAGCTCGCCTTCATCTGCCGCTGAAGCTTGAGCTCCTGAATTGTCACCTGGTCCCCTAATTCATCTCCAAAGAAATCGGCAGGCCAATTTCTGATTTGGCCAAACTCGTCAAGATCCAGTGGTGTTAGGATCGACTGGCCTACGACGGCATCAGTGTCGCAGAAGTATAACTTTGCAGAAGCCGGCGACACGATTCCCTCGGCTATTCGCCTTTGCAGGCGCCTTAAGAGATGTTCGCTGTGGCTTTCTAGAATGATTTGTAATCGGCGTTCGTTGATTACGTCGATAAATACGTCAGCTAAGATCGCTTGAACCTTCGGATGCAAATGAATTTCGGGCTGCTCGAGAATCAGCGTTGCACCTTCCGGGGCGTAATAGCAGAGCACCAGAACTGGAAGCACCTGCGATAGCCCAAAGCCAACGTCGGTCAAGTTGACCTCAGGGCTATGGCTAGATCGTCTTACCTTGAATTCGTAGTCTTTTCTGTTTCGCCCAATTGGTTGCAGCTTGAAAGAGGCCACGAGGCCCATTTCGCGGAGCCACTCAAGAATTCGCTCCTCTATTGATCTGTACCGTCGACCTTTGCCTTCGCCGCGTCCACTTTTCAGGTTTTCTGCCCTCGCCGACAAAAGAGCTTGTATCGCAAACTCGCCGTGCTGTCCAACATCGACCGGACGCTCACCGCTCCAATTGAAGATGCGGGCCGGTTCTTCTCTAAGGGGGCCCAGGTACGCAATTTCTCCAAAGAGGTTCTCAAGAGCAAGGGCCAGATCGGGTAAGAAATCGGCATTTTGAAAATATGCCATCGCTTCGGGCGGGAAACCATAACTCTTGATCGGAGAGGGTAACGGCCAAGGTCTTCCTTGCGAGCGCCTTAACTCATATCCGTCCGAATATAGGCGATAGTCGAGAGATCTACTTTTCCTTGCGGCGGCAGTATTTGACGGCTCGCGGCGCATTCCGAATTTTAGACCATCAAAGCTATATTCCAAGAAATTCACTACCAGTCGATCATCGATATTGCAAATCTCTTCGGCAAATGTAAGCTGGTCAGCGGTAAATCGTCTCGAACCCAGATCGAGCGAATCACCGATTGAAATTGGCTCCGGCAAACGCCAGGTGATGCTCAGATCCAGCGGCAGACTGGCATCGTGATTATAGATGAAGTCATAAAATGTACCAATGTCAACGTATGTATAGTCATCGCCAGTGTCGATCACACGCTTTCGGTCTTGCGATTGAACCGTCTGCTTGAGAGCCAGTAAGAGCTGGGTCAAACTTGTTTTGCCGGAACTGTTCGGGCCAAATAAGCCCGTTAGCGCCCGAAGATCAAACGGACCGGCGTTCTGCCAAGATTTGAAATTTGAGATGTGCAGACGCGTTATCAAGTCTTACTTCAGCCTCCAGGAACTTGATTCGGAACAGGGTGACTGGGTTCCTTAAGAAGACGGTTAGCCGTTGCTTGTTTTGGCGCTGACCCTGTTGAAGGCGGCTCTAGGCCGGGACGTCTTTGGGGCGTTCGGTGTATACCAGCGCCGGCTGTTCCTTCTTCTCGACGACCTCTTTATTGATCACGCATTTCTTGACGCCCTGGAGCGACGGTAGGTCGTACATCACGTCAAGCATGATTTCTTCGAGAATCGAGCGGAGGCCGCGCGCGCCGGTCTTGCGCGACTGCGCCTTGATCGCGATCGCAATCAGCGCTTCCTTGGTGAAGGTCAGGTCGACGCCGTCCATCCCCATGATTTTCTGGAACTGGCGGACGAGCGCGTTGCGCGGTTCGACGAGGATGCGGCGTAGCGCCAACTCGTCCAGTGCGTCGAGCGTGACGACGATCGGCAAGCGGCCGATGAATTCGGGGATCAGACCGAAGCGAAGCAGATCCTCGGGCATCAGCTGCTGGAGCAGCCGTCCGATCTTCTGCTCCTTTCGCGTCTCGGGCATCGAGCGGAAGCCGAGTGAGTTCGAGGCGACCCGCGACTCGATGATCTTCTCCAGACCGTCGAAGGCGCCGCCGCAGATGAAGAGCACGTTGGTCGTGTCGATCTGGATGAACTCTTGGTGCGGATGCTTACGCCCGCCTTGCGGCGGCACGTTGGCGGTCGTCCCTTCGAGGATCTTGAGCAGCGCCTGCTGTACGCCTTCGCCCGAGACGTCGCGCGTAATCGAAGGATTCTCGCTCTTGCGAGCGATCTTGTCGATCTCGTCGATGTAGACGATGCCCTTCTCGGCGCGCTTGACGTCGTAGTCGGCGGCTTGGATCAGCTTGAGAAGAATGTTCTCGACGTCTTCGCCGACGTAGCCGGCCTCGGTGAGCGAGGTCGCATCGGCCATCGCGAGCGGAACGTCCAAAATCTTCGCCAGCGTCTGCGCGAGGTACGTCTTTCCCGAGCCCGTCGGACCGACCAGCAGGATGTTGGATTTTTGGAGTTCGACGTCGTCGGCGGAGTTGCCGGCGTTGACGCGCTTGTAGTGATTGTAGACGGCGACGGCCAGCGATTTCTTCGCGCGCTCCTGACCGATCACGTACTGGTTGAGGATGTGGTTGATCTCTTTCGGCTTCGGGATGTTTCGAAGCCGCAAATTCTCGTCGACGTTCTTGTAGAGCTCTTCCTCGATGATCTCGTTACAGAGCTCGATGCATTCGTCGCAGATGTAGACGCCCGGTCCCGCGATCAATTTGCGAACTTGCTCCTGCGACTTGCCGCAGAAGCTGCATTTCAATTGACCCTTCTCGTCACCGAAACGGAACATCGAGCGCTACGACACTCTAGGTCAGCGCGCTCTGACCGCTGCGCATCTCTTTGCTGAAGATCTGATCCACTAGTCCGTAGTCCCGCGCCTCCTCGGCCGTCATATAATAGTCGCGATCGATGTCCTTGAGGATTTGGTCGATCGGTTTCTTCGTCGTCTTCTCGTAAATGCCCGCAAGCATGCGCCGGGTCGCGATCAGGTCGCGGGCCGCGATCTCGACGTCGGTCGCCTGGCCGCCCACCTGCGAGACCCAAGGCTGATGGATCAAGATCTTGGCGTAGGGAAGCGCATAGCGCTTTCCGGGCGTACCCCCGGTCACCAGGATCGAGGCCATCGACGCCGCCATGCCGGCACAGATGGTCGCAACGTCCGGCTTGACGAGCTGCATCGTGTCATAGATGGCCAAGCCCGCCGTCACGCTGCCGCCCGGGCTGTTGATGTACATGTCGATATCCTTATCGGCGTCCTCGCGCTCCAGGAAGAGCAGCTGAGCGATGACGAGGTTCGCCAGATGGTCGTCGATTGGACCGCCGACGAAGATGATCCGCTCCTTGAGCAGCCGCGAGTAAATGTCGAAGGCGCGCTCGCCGCGCGCGCTCTGTTCGACGACCATGGGGACGAGGTGACCCATTTTGAAATTCCTCCGATTGACGCTCACCAAGACTACGCGGGCGGGGTGTTGGTTGCTTCCTGGCCGGCAGGCGTCTCTGTGATATTCGCCCGGTCGAGCAAGAAATCGAGGGTCTTGCTTCGGACGATCCCGTCGACGAACGACCCATGATTGGGCCGGAGCATCTCGACGATCGCCTGCGGCGGCTGGCCATACTGGCGGGAAAGCGAGGCGATTTCGGTTTCAACGTCGCGCTGCGTCGCCTCGATTTTCTCGGCTTTCGCGATCGCCTCGAGGAGCAGCGTGGTTTTGACGCGGCGTTCTGCTTCGTTGCGATATTCGGTACGGACAGCGTCGTCGGTTCGGTCCTGTTGCTTGAGATAATCCTCCCAAGTCATGCCGGCGCGTTCGACGTAGGTCTTCGCCTCGCGGTAGATGCTTTCGGTTTCGCGCTCGACCATCGATGGCGGCAGCGGAAATTCGTGCTTCGCCACGAGACGGTCGACGAGAACGGACGTGAGCGCGCGTCGCGTACGCGACTTGGCGGAGCTCTCGAGACGGGTGCGCAGATCGGCGCGTAGACCGGCCAAGTCAGATTCGGGATTAAAGCGTTTGGCGAAGTCGTCGTCGAGCGGCGGAAACTCCGGAACCTTTACCTCGCGAACCGTTACGCTGAAGCGCGCTTCTTTCCCGGCGAATTCGCGATTCGAGTAGTCACTGGGGAAAGCCGCGGAGATCTCTTTGGTCTCGCCTGCCTTCATTCCGACGATCCCTTCGGTGAAGCCCGGGATGAAACGGCCGGGTGCGATTTCGGTTGGGTGATTTTCCGCCTTGCCGCCTTCGAAAGCGACGCCCTCGATGCGGCCTTCATAGTCGAGCGTCGCGACGTCGCCGAATTCGATCGGCCGGTCGACCGGGACGAGCGTCGCCGAATCTCGCTGCAAGGCTTCGAGCGAGCGATCGACGTCGGATTCCTCGACGACCGCCGGCGGCGCCGTCAATTCGATTCCTATATAGTCGTGCAGCGCGATCTCGGGGCGGACGTTGACCGTCGCGCGCAACCGGAGCGGTTGTCCCTCTTCGTCGGGAAGCAGTTCCATCTGCGGCTGATCGACCGGCTCGAGATCGTTCTCGCGCAGGGCGCGCATATACGCGTCGGGGACGAGCGCGTCCATCGCCTTTTCGCTGATGACTTCGGTGCCGTACTGGGCTTCGAAGATTTTGCGGGGGGCTTTACCCGGGCGAAATCCCGGGATCTTCACGCTGCGCACCAATTGGCGGAAGGCGCGTTCGCGAGCGGCATCGAGCTCGTCTCGCGAAATCGAGATCTCGAGCTCGACCTGCGTCGGATCGAGATGCTTGACGGTCGAGGCGGACACGAGAGGAGTAACGGGCCTTTCTATGCGGTTGCGCGGCGAGCCGGACTGGAGCGGAAGACGAGATTCGAACTCGCGACCCTCGCCTTGGCAAGGCGATGCTCTACCACTGAGCTACTTCCGCATACCGGCCGGCTAGGACTGGTGGGCGAGCAGAGACTCGAACTCTGACGGGTTGCCCCACTGGAACCTAAATCCAGCGCGTCTACCAATTCCGCCATTCGCCCGGAGCCACGGTACTGTACCGCGCGTTCGCCGCAGCCGTCAAGAAAAACTCCCCCTTTTTGCTGACGCAAAACGGGGGCCTCGAAATCCGAGGGCCCGTTTACCAGAGGTTGCCGTCGGCCACCAAGAGGTACAGAATCGGTCCGAGTCCCCAGAGGAGGCCGGCCAGAAACCAAGCGACCTTCTGAATTCCCGTCAAGTCGGCGCGCACCGCCACGTTAATCCACATGAGGATCATCGCAATCGGGTGCAGGACGATCGAGATCAGGATCTCGAGGAAGAGTTTCAGCTCTTCGCCTTTCCGGGCATGTTGTTTTCGATTTGCCAGATTTCGGGTTGGGTCATCGGCAGGCCGTGCTTCTCAAGTATGGGCACGAGTATCTGAGAAAACTGATCGAGTTTATCTTGTGATTCCCAGACGTCGAGGACGCGCCAGCCGCCCGGAATCGGCCCGGCCGTGTGCACGATGCATCCATTCGTCTTGAAGTCCACGGCTCGGCCGACTTCGTCGTTGACCGACTCGTAGATCTTCCGCAGTTCGTTGACGTCGCCCGTAAAGTCGGCCCTCATTCCGATCATGTTCTCTCTCCATTCGCACGTTGTGGGATACGACGATTCTCGGTTCGGCGGTTCGCCAGGCCGTCCTGGGCGCCTCATAACTCGAAGAGCTCGTCGGTGAAACGAGCTCCTTGAAAACTGTGCACCGCGAGGGACTCGAACCCCCAACCAATTGATTAAGAGTCAACTGCTCTACCATTGAGCTAGCGGTGCGTCGCGCGGGCCCTTCGCCTCCGCATAGGGGTGCCCTGCTCGGCGGCTATCATAGCAGGAAGCGCTCTGCCGCGCCAGCCGCGCCTTGCGAGCGGTTGATGAGATTTTCTGGGACGCCGGCCTAAAGCTGGGCGTTTGACAGCGCGCGCTTCTTCTGCGTTAGACGGAGGTAACCGCCGAGAAGTGCGCAGATCGGCCCTAAGACAGACAGCATCGCCTTAACGTACCACGGGCTTGAGTCGAGCGCGTCCAAGCCGCTTGTGAAACCGTAAATCCCGAAAGCCACGCATAGCCACGACGACAGAAATCCGTTTAGGATTTCCTCGCGTTTTGCGATCAGCGCAGCGACGTAGCCGCCTAATAAAGAGGACCCGAGGCCACCAGCCATTTGAACTGCGTACAGCCCTGGATTCTCGTGGAGCGCCGTCAACATTTTTGCGCTAAGCTGGCTCTGGGAAATATGAGGTGATCCGAGACTGCTCATCACGTAGATCATGAGGGGAATGGTCGCGATATTGGTCGCAACGATGTCGACGACGCCACCAGTGATCACCCCGACTATCGAAATTCGCCTCATCGTCAGGCGTTTTTGCCGCTCCGCGTCGAGATTAAACACGCCTTGCTTGCTTGCTGCGGGAGGTTCTCAAACCCGCAATGGCGGCGATCGCTGCTCCGAGGCAGTGACGAGCAACGCCCGACGACCTAGTGCACGTGCAGGCCGGCCACTTGGGCGATGCTCGGCCAGACGTAGGCAGCAAGCCGAGCCTGTCCCGCATCGTTCGGGTGTAACCCGTCGGAACTGATGTAGTCGCGACGGCCTGCCTCGGGCAGGGTCGAAGCCGCATATACGTCGAGGATCGTCGCTCCACGATGTTTCGCTATCGCCGTTATGAAGAGATTGTCGGTCTCGACGAGCATTCCGAATAGCCAGCTCAGCGAAGCGGGCAGCGAGACGCGACGTTGAGAGGGCCGGAGCCGGAACTTCCGTACCGAGACATCGGGAATATTTGCCACGGCAACCGCTGCGCCGGGGTACTTGCGATGCACTGAATCGAGCAACGCTCGTTCTTGCTCGAGCAGCGTCAATGGGTCGGTAAGTCCTCTGACATCGTTGCCGCCTCCGATCAGCAATACGACATTGCAGTCGCAAGCGATCCGATCGAGTTGATGCGCTAGGTCGCGAACGTGCGCTCCGGGCTTGCTCACGTTCCAAATCTTGCTGCCGGGCCGAGCGCGTTCGAGTCGCGCCGCAATCTGCGCGACGAAGGCTTTGCGCGGCGCCGAGGCTCGGTAGCCGGAGGCAAGACTGTCGCCGGCCGCCACGACACGGATCGGCACGTCCGGGGGTGCTGCGGCGGTGAAACGGTAGGACGGACGGTCAAAAGCCGAAACGACCGCAGCGGTACCGACGTCAAGCGCCGGAATCAAGATAGTCAGCGCGATCACGAGACCGATCGAGCGAACTGCCCAACGTCGCGTTTCTCGTGCGGCGGCTCTCATCTGAAAGAATCCGTGCGCCCCCCGGGACTCGAACCCGGAGCCAGCGGCTTAAAAGGCCGATGCTCTACCATTGAGCTAGAGGCGCGCGCACGTCTTGCGCGACAGGATTTTCGCCTAGCCGCGCGAGCTGCCTCCATGGTCACCAGAACTACACTCCGGTGAACACAATCGGTCGCCGCGGCGCGATAACCGAGCCCGCAAGCCGACCTCTTTTCCTTTGACGAGGATTAGGTCTGCGAATCGTCCGCGGCTTCCGGCGCCGCTGTCGCCGCGGGTTCTGCAGGCGCGGCCTCCGCTTGTTTGCCGAACATGCCGCCGGAAATTTTCGAAAGCTCCGAGTTTATGGCGTTGTTCGCCGCGAGATCGACGCCGGTTTTTGCCATCGCGTCGATTGCGCCGCCTCCCGGGAGGTGCTCTGCGACGGCGTCGATCACTTTGTTGATCGCGCTATCGGCGCCTGTGTCAATCGCAGCGTCCGACGCAAACGTGCCGGCTTTTTCAAAAACGTTCTCAGACATGTCAATCCTCACAGCAGTTTTGGGGGCCGAGGAGTTTCCTCGGCTCGCCGCACAGCTCCCCTAGCGGTCGCGTTCCAAGCGCGGCGTCGGCTTCGTGCGTCCACGTAGAAAAGTGGGGTGGCTGACGGGGCACGATCCCGCGGCCTCCAGATCCACAATCTGGCGCTCTAACCAAACTGAGCTACAGCCACCACGGGGTCTCCAATCATATATCACCATGGAGACTCCCTGCTTCCTCGTTTTCCAGTAGCCCCGGGTCACCGCCGTCCTTCGGCAATGACAATTTGCACATCGCACTACGCACTTGGCGATCTCGGAAGTTATTTGTCCGATGGCGCGACCGCCTGTGACCAGGGTACTGACGGCGGCGCGCTTAGATCCAAGGACATGATCAAACTGAAGAACTACAGGGTCAGTTTCGCCGCAGTCGACTCATGGATGGTTTGAGAGAAACTGGTCGATAAAGGTGCGATTTCTACGCCCGTAGATTTCCTTATTTCGTCGACGGTGAGCGGCATAGATTTTCCTTCGCTCTCGAGAATACTTCGCATAGTACGGGCGATGGCATTCCTTACACGTCGCGTGCCGCTTGCCGGCGGCTTTGTTCTTAAAGAAGAAATCGCTCTCTTCCTTAACCAAATGACAGTGGGTGCACGTCTTCATAGGGCAATGATAATGGAAGACTGTGCCATGAGCTTGGCACACCTGAAATGTCAAGAGCTGAACAAGAAAACTCTTAGCAGCAAAAAGCGCGCGCCCGGAGGGAATCGAACCCCCATCTTCGAGTTTAGAAGACTCGTGCCTTATCCATTAGACCACGGGCGCAAACCAGGCTTGAACCTGCCTTCGGTGTATTCGGTCCTTTTCTTCCAGCCCTAAGAACAGCCGGAATCCGAGGTGACAGAACGCGGGCGACACCGGTTTTCGGTGCCGCCCGTTCCGCCTTTTTCGGCGTCTTTGTTGCTTCCGTGGTGACCGGTTTTAGAGGGCGCTTTTACGTCGTCTTGTCTCGAACCTCACGTTTCGTCTTGTCGATCTCAGCCTGGGTGCGATTCTTCGCTTCGTTCCAAGCCGACGTGCCTTTTTCGATGAGCGTCATGTCGTCGCCGAGAGCTTCGCGCTTCGCGCGTTCGCCTTCAGCAACGACGCGGTGCTTGACTTCGTTGGCGGCGTCTTTGACGTCACGCCCAGCTTTATCGAGACCTTCCTTCAGACCCATGAGTCCCTCCTTACGGCCTCCTTTCTACCCGGCAAGACCCGGCCAAAACACGGCACCCGCCCGCTCAATTGCCCCACGAAGAGACCGGGTTGACGCGCCCGTTGGTCGAATTTGGATATCAAGCGGGATGTAGCTCAGCTTGGTAGAGCGCTTGCTTTGGGAGCAAGAAGTCGCAGGTTCAAGTCCTGTCATCCCGATTTTTCAAAGCATCGTTATGCCGGCGGGGGAGCGAAGTGCGTCGCTCGTTGCGCAAATTGCCATCGCCGGTGCACGGCGAGGAGGCGCGGAGGCGGCTACGCGGGGCTTATGCTAGGTTGGACGCCCCGCGTCGAGCAGGGTGCGCGCCGCTCGCGCGCGATGGCTAACGGCGTTCTTCTCGTCCTCCGAGAGTTCGGCGAAGGTCTTGCCGGCAGGTGGATGCTCGAATATCGGATCGAACGAGAAACCCGCCGATCCTCGCTCGGCGGCCGCGAGACGTCCTTCGACCTCGCCCCGTGCTGAGAATTCCCGACCGGTGCCGTCGATGAAGTGCAGGACGCACACGAACCGCGCGCTGCGATCGTCGCTTCCCGACGCTGCCAACTCGGCCAGCAATGTGTTGCGCCGCTCGCGCCAACTCGCGTTCTCGCCGCCGTAACGCGCTGAGAGGACCCCGGGGCGATCGCCGAGCGCCGTCACCTCGATACCCGAATCATCCCCGAGGACTGCAGCGTCGACGCCTGCCGCCGCCAGCTGGGCGCGCAGCGTACGTGCTTTCAGCGCCGCGTTGTCGGCATAGGACGTCGCGCCTTCCTCCGGTTCTACGTAGGCCGGATAGGCTTGCAGCCTCCAACCGGAGCCCGCAAAAAGCGCATGCAACTCGCGCAGCTTCCCCGCGTTCTTCGTGGCCACGAAGACGCGCATGCTACTCGCGGATCACGCGAGCGCTGACCTGATAACTCGTCCCGCGAAAGAGGGCATATACCGTCCCGCTCTCGCCGGAGACGGTTACGTCGTAGGTGCCGGTCCGGTTCGCCTTCGCCCGCTCCTCCGCGATCGCGACGAGACGATCGCCGGCGCGCGCCGGAGCATTGTACGAGATGGTCGCCGTTAGGGCGACGTTGACGTCGTCGCGCGCATTGCACGCGTACGCGAACGCGGTGTCGGCCAGCAAAAAGACATACCCCCCGTGGCAGACGTCGTGGCCGTTGAGCATGTCCTCGGTCACGCTCATTCCGCAGCGTGCGTAGCCGAAGCGCACCTCGTCGATCGAGATCCCCAGCGCCTGGGCGGCGCGATCTCTTTCGAACATCGCCGCGGCGACTCGCTCCGCGGACGGGCGCTCCGAATCGTTCGACGCCGCACCGGTTTCGGGCATGCTCACGCGATACCCAGATGCCGCTGATGAATCAAGCGCCGCCCGATTTGCGAACGAGCACTCGGGTCGCCTTCGCCTCGTAGCGCGGCAACGTGCCTTCCTGACAGACCTCCACGGTCACGCGAATTCCGAGGCGGGCGCGGATCGAGCGCTCCAGAACATCGCGAACGTCGTCGTCGCCCTGCGTCGAATCGGCCCGGCGCTCGACCGCGACGATCAGTTCCTCGAGAACCTTCTCCTCGCGATCGACGTAGATCTGCCAGGCTTCGTTGACCGTCGCCGGGAGCGAAGCGATGCAATCTTCGATCTGCGACGGAAACACCATCGAGCCGCGAACCTTGAGCATGTCGTCGGTGCGGCCGATGATGCGTCCGATCAACGGAAACGCGCGCCGGCCGCAGCCGCAATCGTAGGGCTTTTCCGCCAGCCGGACGAGGTCTCGCGTGCGCCAGCGCACGACCGGCGATGCCTCGCGCTCGAGCGTCGTGAAAACGATTTCACCCGTCTCCCCGGGAGCGACCGGTTCCAGCGTCTCCGGATTGACGACTTCCGTCAAGATCGTGTCTTCGTTGATCAGATGCATCTGATCCGCGTCGTGCGAGTGGCGGCACGAGATCGCGTGGTTGGGGCCGCCCGATTCGGTGGATCCGTAGATATTCTGCGCGATGAATCCCGCGGGCATCTCCGCTTCGAGTTCGTTGCGAAACGCCGCGGAGACGGATTGACCTCCGAAAACCCCCAGCCGCAAGTGCCAATCGCGCTTCGGGTCTATGCCTTGGCTCTTCGCCGTGTTCACCAAAGTCATCAGCCAGAGCGGCGACATCGTGCAGCTCGTGTACTTGTGATCGCGCAGCCACTGCACCACGGCGTCGGCGCGCCCGGGCCCGATCCCGAAGTTCGTGCACCCGTACGCGAACAAACCCCAGTCCATCACGACGCCGCCGACCCATAACCCATACCCGTAGCCCTGGTAGACTCGCTCGGCGGGCTCGACGCCCGCGGCGCGTAGCAGCCGCGACATCTGGTAAGCCATGAGCGTGTCGATGTCGCGCCGCGTGTAGCCGAACATGACGGGCAAGCCGGTCGTGCCCGAAGTAGCGCAGAAGCGTGCGACCTCGCGCATCGGCACCGTCAGAAACGGAAAAGGATAGCGGGCACGCAGGGCGCTCTTATCAAGCGTCGGTATGCGGCGCAGCGTCGTCCGGTCCCGCAAATCGCTCGGCTTCATCCCAAAGGAAGCGAAGTGTTCGACCCACTCCGGATGACCCGCGAGCCGTTCGCCGAGTGCGCGAAGTTTGCGGTCCTGGAGGGCCTCCAGCGAGACGCGGTCAAGCGTTTCCACTTCCGGATGCTCGTACGTCGTCTGCAGCGTTTTCATCATCGCACTCCGCTCCTCGAGCCGCTCGTTGGGCGAGGCTTGTGAAGCGCGAAGTGCTCGTCCTGCAGGGACGCGTACAGGGTGTCTTCTTTAGGCAGACCGTGCTCGAAATTGCAGCGCGCTACTCGGTGGCGGGTACGGTATGCAACCGCCGCGACGGAGCGCTCGAGATCGACGTCGAGGGCGAGGGTCCCGCCGTGGACGCGTTTCTAGCGGAAGTGTTGGCCAATCCGCCGCAAACGGCGCGCGTCGATCGAACGACCCGCGAACCGCGCACCCCCAGCGGGATGCGCGGTTTTACGGTGGCTCGAGCGGGCGATGCGCGCGATTGATGGCGCCGCTAGTGCGGCTTCGCGCGCGGACTTGGGGACGGCGTCGGCTTGAGTCCGCTCGGAGCGAAGACGTTGCCGCCGCTCGTCGTCTGGCCACCCGTCGGCGGGCCGCCGGTCGACGCCTTGTCCTTGAATTCGATCTTCGTGAAATTGAACGAAATCGATTCCGTCGGACGATCGCCGCCGCTGCTCAGACTAAACGACGAAACCATGACGTTCTCTAAAGTGATCGTCAAGTAGGGCTGCGTTTCGCTCGTGTGCTGCTTATCGAGATTCACCGTGCAGTTGTCGCGCTTGAATGTGTCGTTCTTAGATAAGGTATCCTTTTTGATGAGGCTATCGAAGAAAATTGGCGATGCCTTGTCGAGCGTTCTCGTGATCTTAAACTCGCTGAACCTGATTTTTCCGGCACCGGCGCCGCCGGTCGCAGAGCCGATAGTGCTGGAGTTTTCGTGGCCGAGCTGAAACGAATTGAGCTCGATCCAGCCCGGGCCTCTGGGGCTTGCGGCGCCCTTGGTAAATTCGGGACAGTTCATGTAAATCGGCGCCGCGCTTTCGGTCGTCAAATGCGGGTACGCGAGCGCGCCGGTGCTCGCGAAACAATACACAGCCGCGAAAGCCGCCAATGCGGCGGAAGCCTTGAGTACGACCCTTAAGTGAAGCATAAACTCACGTCCTCTTGAGCGACGGGAAAAGAAGGCCGCTAACTCAACGTTCCGAAGCCTCGAAAAGTGCCCTACCCTGACGGCAATGGGCCCGTTACTCCGACACGCGCGCCTAGGCTGGACGAACACGGCGCGATGGACTCCAAAAAGGACCCGACGAGGAGTAGCCGGAGACCCAAATTGCGCTAGTGGACTACCGGCGGCTTCGGTGTGGCTGTCGGCGTTGGTGTCGGCTTCAGAATCGATCCGGGAGGAGCGATCGTCGTTTGCGACCTGTCGTTTGACGTTTGCGGCTTGTACTTGTACTCGATTTTCTCGAAATTCAGCGTGAAGCGTTCCTGCGCGTTGATGTTATCCCCACCACCGAACTGATTGTAATGCGTGACGAAGACGTTTTCCATTGTGAACTGCAGGTACTCTTGGCCACCGTTTTTGCCGGGCTTGTCTAAGTCGATCGTGCAGCTCCTATCGTGCTGTCCGTTGACTACGGAGTGCAGCAGCAGCGGCGACGAAGTCTTGTCGACGCGTTTGGTCACGGTGATGTCGTGAACGGCCACCTTGCCGGCACCCCCTCCCGCGCCCGAATACGAGCTTGGATTCGAGGCGCCGCCCATCAAAAACGACTCAACTTCGATCCAGCCTTTGCCCTTCGGGGTCCCCTCGCCGGCGCTCGTGAAGCTGGAACATTGCATGTAGATCGGAGCGGCACGCTCGACGGTCAGACGCTCGACGGCCAGCGCGTCAGCACGCGCAAAAACAAAGAGAGCCGCCGCAGCTCCCAAAGACGCGGAAGCCTTGATAAGAAATCCAGATTGCGTCATACTCCCGTCCTCTCAGAACCCAACGAAAAGAAGCCAAGAACTGAACGTTCCTTGGCTTCGAAAAGTGCCCTAGAAAAGTGCTCGAGAACAAGGGCGCGCGGGCGAGTCGCTCTCTCGCCAGCGCGCCGAGGGCTCGGGATGACTAGTCTGCCGGTGCACCTCCCACTGCGACCGGTTGCGGGACGCGAGCTCCGTTGCCGCTCGGCGGTACGTACATTGGGATGGGGTCGATCCCGTGGATGGCAAGATCGCCGCCTTCGACCTCGGTGTCGCTTGCCCGGAGAGGAACGAAGAGCGCGACGATCCGCAGGACGACGTACGTCGCGATCGCGTCGTAGGCGATGATGACGCCAGCGGCCATCGCTTGCAGAATCAGCTGTTTCGGGTTTCCGCTGTACAACAAGCCCGTAACCGAGACGGGATCCGTCTTCTTGTCGGTGCTCAAATATTCGATCATCTTCGGGTTGGCCACCATTCCGACCATCAAACCGCCCACCAGGCCCGCGACACCGTGCGTGTGCAGGACGCCGAACGTGTCGTCGACGCGCTTGAGGAGGCTCCACTGCCCGATCTTGTTCAAGCTAACCCACGAAATCGTTCCCGCTGCCAGGCCGACCGCCATCGCGCCGAAACCGTCGACGTAGCCGGCGGCCGGCGTGATTGCGACCAGTCCGGTGATCATTCCATTGATCATCGAGACGGCGTTAACTTTACCGGTCACCCACATGTCCAACCCGAGCCAGCACAACAATGCCAGCGCCGTTGCGATGTTCGTGTTCAGTACCGCAGCGGCTGCGTCGGCGTTGGCAAAATACGGATCGCCGCCGTTGAAACCGTTCCAGCCGAGCCACAATATCCCGGCGCCGGCCAGCGCCATGATCAGGTTGTTGGGCTCGAAGTCTTTTCGATCTTCCATAAGTCTCGGTCCGACGACCGCGGCCGCGACGAAACCGGAAACGCCCGCAGCCAAGTGGATGACGTAGCCACCCGAATAGTCGACGGCGCCGAGTTGCGAGAGCCAGCCGCCGCCCCACAGCATGAATGCGCCGACGCTGTAGACGAGCGTGCTCCAGAGCGGGACGAAGAGCATCCAAGCCCGGAAGTTCATTCGCCCGAGCACAGAGCCCGCGATCAATATCGGAGTGATCGCCGCGAAAACGAATTGAAAATAGATCATCGCCGAGCCGCTGAATCTTAGCGGCGGCATCCCGCCCGACGCGAGCGGTATGTTGGCCTGGCCCAACTCGGTTCCGGGGAACGCGGCCGGGTGAGGAATTCCGACGACGCTGGAGAGGAGGCCCGGTCCGAGCTTGGCCGCCTCGCCGAACGACATCTGATAGCCCCAGAGCATCCAAACGAGCAAGACGATCGAAAATGCATAGAAGCACATGACCGCCGAATTGAGCGCCCACTTCTTCTTTACGAGGCCGGCGTAGAGGATCGCCAGCCCCGGGATACTTTGCATGCCGACGAATGTCGCGGCGGTTAACTGCCACGCAGTGTCGCCTGAATTCAGGAAGGCTGGGGCCGGGATGTACGGGTTGGCATCCGCTAAGAAAAGCACAGGCATCCTCGCTGCAGATTACTAGATGCCTGAGCCTAACGCTGACCCCGCCCCTCCGGCATTCGACAATGAACAAAGGCATGTGGGTCCACGTTGTGCATTTACAAGTGGCGCTATCGTAACGCAGCGGTTAAACTTACGGTGAGAGGTTGTGCCTAGAGAGCCAGGCTCTCTAAAAAACCGGGATGATGTCCTCGGGCCCTATGTGACCGACGTCGACGCCGTCGAGATTCAGCTCTGGAATCGCGGGGAATTCGATGCCCCATTCTTCGACCATCGCCCGAACGCGCGCGAGAGCCAAGCGCCAATTCTCGGCTTGTTCGTCGTAGCTGAGCACGCCGAGGCCGCCGTCGCGCGCGTGCTGCACCAGAATGCGATGATTGGGCATGAAGTACTCGGGGATTTCCCAAAATTGGTTCGGTGGCTCCCACAAAATCATCGAAAGGAACACGAAACCGGCGCGCAGCTGTCTGGTGATGAGCGCTTTGTGCTCGTCGCTCAGGCCCGGCCAATCTTTTTCGAGAATCGTCAAGCAGATTGCCAGATGACGCGCTTCGTCTTGTCCGACGCGCTTGAAAATCTCGCGGAAAACCGGATGCGTCGCCTTCTTCGACATCCCGAAGAAGAGCGTCGAAGAGGCAACCTCGCCCATCATGAATGACGTGAACAAGACGGAGAGCGGATACTTGTTGAGTGATTCGCCGTAGCCTTTCCAGTAACGGCCGCCGTTGTGATAGAGCCACTCGATGTTGTTGACGGCGGCGCGTTCGAGGTCGGTAGTCGGCTTGAAATCGAGCGGACCGCCCGGGACGAGCTTTTGGATCACTCGCTGGCAACACTCTTCGTGGTTCATCTCGTCGCGCGTGATCGAAAAGAAACACTTGCGAATGGGATCCTCAGTATGCTGCTCGAACGCGTGGATCGTCGCCTTGGCGAAGACCGCCGGCCCCGATCCGTCGAAATTCGCGAGCACCGCATACCAATACATGATGCCGATGCGCTGCTCCGGGGTGAAATCCTCAGGGCGCAGCTCGTCCCAGGGAAAGTCCGACGGGTTGTAGATCTGGCGCTTCGAGCGCTCGTAGAGCTCGGCTAGTTTCTGAGTCTCGACCCGCCACTCCATCGGATAGATGTTGGGCTGCGGGATCGGCGGCGCGGGGTGAAGCCCACCCGGCGGGATTACGACGTTCGACGAAGGGACGGTAACTGCCATGACCTCGACATTCTCCGCCGCTTGTGGATAGCCGTTCTCAAAGCTCAAGAAAGCGTCTGCGCGGCCGAGATCGAGGCGCCCGAGGGCGCAGTGTGCCGTAGCACATAAGCCCGAAGGGCAACGCTGAGATCGCCGTGGCTACTGAGACTTCAAGAAAGCGCTGGTTACGGCGAGATCAAGGCGCCCGAGGGCGCGGTGTGCAGCGGCACATGAGCCCGAAGGGCAACGCTGAGATCGCCGTAACCAGTGCTTTCCCACAGAAGCGAGAACGCCGCGCTATCTAACGCGGCGTTCCTCGTCGTTTACTGAGAGCACATGCGTGCGTTCAAGCCGGAAAACTTCCGTGCGGTCCACGAACCACGAGCTTTTTGGCTACGCGGTTACGCGAGGTACCAAGCGCTTTCGCAGGCTCCGACTTCTTGGCCCGGCGGATCTTGTAGCGAGATATCGCCCCTCCTGGCGGCTCTGAACGTCTGTCTCGAGACGACCCCATTATACACCCCATCGACGGGATTGTGAAGTCACTTTTTTGTGCTGCGGAGGAGAGAAGCGGTCGCCGCTGGAGTATTGAACGGATGGCCGAGACGCTTGCCCGCTTACGTACCGAACTGAGTCACGAGCAGCTGCTCACGCTGCTGCGGAACATGTTGACGCAGCGTGCGGTCGACACGCGCGGCTTCCAGCTCAATCGCCAGGGGAAGATCGCAATCGCGATGGGTTCGGAAGGGCACGAAGCCGTCCAGGCCGGCACCGGACTAGCCTTCGCGCGCGGAAAGGACCTGCTCTATCCTTATTACCGCAATACCGGGCTCATTCTGGCCTGTGGATTTCCGCTCAAGGATCTCTTTCGATCGCAATTTGCGCGCGCGACCGACCGAACCGGCGGACGAAACATCATCAATCACATCACGGCGCGCGAAATGGGAATCGCTTCGATCTCGTCGATCATCGCTTCTCAGTGCACCCACGCGGTTGGAGCTGCTTACGCGTTCAAATATCGCAAGGAGGCCGGGCGCGTCGTCTTCTGTCAGTTCGGCGAGGGCGCGACCAGCGAGGGCGAGTGGCACGAGTCGCTCAATTATGCGGCTGTCCAGCGGCTGCCGATCGTGTTCGTCTGCGAAAATAATCGCTGGGCGATCTCGACGCCGCAAGTCAAGCAAATGAAGAATCAGGACGTCGCAGCCCGAGCGATGGGCTACGGCGTCCACGGCACGGTCGTCGACGGCTTCGATCCCGTCGCGGTCTATCACGCCGTTCACGAAGCGAGGGAGCGGGCGGCGGTCGGCGGTGGTCCGACGCTGGTCGAGGCGAAGTGCTATCGCTTCCTCTCGCACACAACTGACGACGACGACCGGACGTATCGCTCGCGCGACGAGGTCGAACTGCAGCGCAAGCTGGACCCCGTACCACGTTTCAAGCGCAGGCTGCTCGCCGACGGCGTGATCGCCGAGGGTGCGCTAAAAGCACTCGAAGCCGAGATCACGGCCCTGGTCAACCGCACCACCGACGAAGTCGAAACTGAGCCGCTCCCGCAGGCGAGCGATTTGTACACGAACGTCTACGCCGGCGAAACCTCACCCTGGATATAGGGCGCCCTTCGTCGCCATGATCGGCTCCATCAGACCTTTTTTAGCGCAATCGCATTCAGCGTCAGCAAATCGTAGGTTGCGACGACTTCGTCGTTTTGGTTGGTGATGCGGACGTCCCAGCGGACCTCACCGTACTCGGCCTGCCGCGGCGTTTTCTGCTTCACCGTGAGGCGCACGCGGATCGCATCCCTGGGCACGACCGGTTTGATGAAGCGGAGGTTCTCGAGCCCGTAGTTGGCGAGCACCGGGCCAGGCGCGGGATCGACGAATAGGCCGGCGGCGAAGGACAGCAGCAGATAACCGTGCGCGACCCGGCCGGGGAAGAAGGGATTCGCTTTGGCCGCCTCTTCATCCATATGCGCGTAGAACGTGTCGCCGGTGAACTTCGCGAAGTGCTCGATGTCTTTGAGCGTGACCTTGCGCGCGGCGCTGAGAATCGACTCGCCGATCGTCAGATCTTCGAACGCGTGGCGGAACGGATGCTCGGGCTTTTCAATCGTCGCCGCGCCGGCGGTCCAGGACTTCGTCAATCCGGTCAGGCGCGATGGCGACGCCTGCACCGCCGTGCGCTGCAAGTAATGGAAGACGCCGCGCATCCCGCCTAGCTCCTCCCCGCCGCCGGCGCGGCCCGGGCCGCCGTGGATCAGCGGGGGCAGCGGCGAGCCGTGACCCGTCGACTCCCGCGCGCAGTCGCGATCGAGCGCCAAGATGCGGCCATGATACGAGCCGATGCCCAGAACGAGCGCGTCGGCGACGTCCTGATCGTAGGTAAAGATCGAGGCCACCAGGCTCCCCGAACCACGCTTCGCGAGCTCGACCGCCTCGTCGAGCGTCTCGTACGCGAGTACCGTGCTGACCGGTCCGAAGGCTTCGACTTCGTGCACCTTTCGTGCCGGGCGTCCGTTGTCGATGGCGAGCAGCAGCGGCGAGAGAAACGCGCCTTGCTCGTAGTCCGCGCCTTCGATGCTCCAGTGATTGAGATCGCCGAAGATGAGGCTCGCTTCCGTGGCGAGATCGGTTACTTCGGCGCGCACCGCCTTCCGCTGCTCGAGGGTCGCCAGCGGCCCCATCCCAACGGAATCGAGGTGCGGGTCGCCGACGACGATCTTGCGCAGCTTCTCAACGAGCGCTTCCTTTACGGCGTCGTAGTGGGCGCGCGGCGAAAACGCCCGCCGGATCGCCGTGCACTTCTGGCCAGCCTTGATGGTCATTTCACGAACGATCTCGTCGACGAACAGGTCGAATTCCGGCGTCCCCGGACCAGCATCCGGCCCGAGAATCGCGGCATTGAGCGAATCGCGCTCCGCGATGAACCGCACCGCCTCGCTCGCTATTACGGGATGATTGCGCAGGAGCAACGAGGTCTGATGCGAGCCGGTGAACGAGACGACGTCCTGGCCGCCGAGGTGGTCGAGCAGATCGCCGGTGCTGCCCATGATCAATTGAAACGCTCCGGCCGGCAATATGCCGGATTCTATGATCAGCGAGAACATCGCGTGCGTCAGATAGGAGGTTGCCGTCGCCGGCTTGACGATCGCCGGCACGCCCGCCAGGAACGTCGGCGCAAACTTTTCGAGCATCCCCCAGCACGGAAAATTGAACGCGTCGATATGCAGCGCGACGCCTTGCAGCGGCGTAAGGATATGTCTCCCGACGAACGTCCCACCGCGCGAAAGCGACTCGACCGGGCCGTCGAGCACGAACTTCTCGTCCGGGAGTTCGCGCCGGCCGCGCGAGGCATATGCGAAAAGCGTGCCGATCCCGCCGTCGACGTCGACCAGGTGATCGCGCTTGGTCGCGCCTGTCTCGAAGGAGAGCGCATACAAAGGTTCGCGCCGATCGTTGAGATAGGTTGCCAGTTGCCGCAGCAGCGCCGCTCGCTGTAAGAACGTCAGCGCCCGCAGATTCGGGCCGCCGGCCTTGCGCGCATGGTCGATCATCTCGCCGAAATCCAGCCCCAAGGACGATGCGAGACCAAGAACCCGCCCGTCGATCGCGCTGCGCAACTCGCTGAACCCGCGCAGCCCGTTCTGCCACCGCCCGGCGACGTAACTCGGCAGCTGCCCGCGGGATTCCACACGGGCGCTCCTAGGATCTCGCTTCGTTCCAAGGCGGCTACCCGCTTGTTTGCCGCTCAAAATGGGTATCTCAATTTCACATGCACTCTAGACGAGCTCAATCGTGGCTCACCTCGCTCTTTTGCCTCGTTATCGCGTCAACCCCGGCAGGCGCCGCTCAGGCCCCTCTGAGCCCCACCGGCCCCCCGACGATCGTTCAGCGGGCGTCGGCGGCCTACGCGGCCGACGTGCGCGGCACAATCGGAATGCAACGGCACTTTTCCACGACGATCAAAGCCGGCCCGATCCGGCATACCGAAACGAGCGAAAGTGGCGTCCTCTTCACGAACGGTGCGTTCGTCAAAATCAAGTACTATGCCGTCGCCGACGACGGTAAAGCCTTCTCGGCTGCGCAGATTCAAGCGCGTGAGGCACAAACCAACCGTGATTGGGCGGCGGGCAAAGTATTCTTCAAAGAACCATATGACCCACGCTTCAAAGGCGACTACCAATTCTCAACGCCACAAGTCTGCTCGGGTTGCCCAAAGACCTTGGTGGTCGTCCGGTTCACGTCCGCTATCCAAGATACGCAGCATGGAAACGGCATGATGTGGATCGACTCGACGGCCGCCCGAATCAAACAATTGACGTATGTGCCAAACATGCTTCCTCCCCACGCAACATCGGGGAGCGTCACCGAAATTTGCTCGAACTCGGCACCCGGCATCTGGTACGTGACGCGAATCGACGAGAGCTACAACGGCCGCGCTGCGATCATCTCAGGAACCGGCACGTTCACCGGGACGTTCGATCGAATTCGCCGTTTTCCGAGCCTGTCACAAGGTCAGACAGCCCTCGACAACGGCACGATCTAACCCGAGTTCAATCCCCTAATCGCAGGACGGCCATGAAGGCCTCTTGCGGCAGATCGACGCGCCCCACGCGCTTCATCCGTTCCTTGCCGACCTTTTGTTTCTCGAGCAGCTTCCGCTTACGCGTGATGTCGCCGCCGTAGCATTTGGCCAAGACGTTCTTGCGCATCGCGCTGACGGTTTCTCGGGCTACGATCTTGCCGCCGATCGCCGCCTGGATGGGGATGTCGAACATCTGCCGCGGGATCAATTCCTTGAGTTTTTCGACCAAGATGCGGCCGCGGGCCGGCGCTTTGTCGCGGGCGACGATGAACGACAGCGCGTCGACCGGCTCGGCGTTGAGGAGGATCTCCAGTTTGACCAGATCGCCTTCGCGATAACCGATCAGCTCGTAATCCAGCGACGCGTAGCCCTTGGTGCGAGATTTCAACTGATCGAAGTAGTCGACGATCAGTTCGGCCAACGGTAGCTCGTAGGTCAGCAGTACGCGGCCGTCGGCAAGGTATTCCAAGTTCTTGAGCGCTCCGCGCCGGTTTTGGGTCAGTTCCATGATCGAACCGACGTAGTCGGGCGGCGTTATGACGGTGGCCTGGACGTACGGCTCCTCGACGAGCGTAATGCGGTCGCGCGCGGGCAGCCGCGCGGGATTATCGATCAGTTCGACCGTGCCGTCGGTCAGCGTCACGCGGAAGACGACCGACGGCGAGGTTGCGATCAGATCGAGATTGTAGTTTCGTTCGAGCCGTTCTTGCACGATCTCCATGTGCAAGAGTCCCAAGAACCCGCACCGGAATCCGAAACCGAGGGCAATCGAACTCTCCGGCTCGTAGTGCAGGGCGGCGTCGTTGAGTTTGAGCTTCTCGAGCGCTTCGCGCAGCTCGGAGACCTCGACGCCTTCGTTCGGATAGAGTCCGCAGTAGACCATCGGGACGATCGGTTTATAGCCGACGAGCGGTTGTGGCGCGGGACGCTCGGCTTCGGTGATCGTATCGCCGACGTCGATGTCGCCGAGCGATTTGATGTTCGCGATGACGTAGCCGACGCTGCCGATTTCGAGCGTGTCGGTACGGCGCATCTCGGGCTTGAAAACGCCGACCTCGGCGACTTCGTAGACCTTCTTCTGCGCCATCGACATGATGCGCGTTCCGGATTTGAGGTTGCCGTCGGCGACGCGCACGTAGGCGACGACGCCGCGGTAGGAATCGAACTGCGCGTTGAAAACCAGGCCGCGCAGGTAATCCTCGCGCCCGCGAGGCGGCGGGATGCGCGTGACGATCGCCTCGAGGATCTCGTCGATGCCGATCCCCTCCTTCGCGCTGGCCAGGATCGCCTCGTTGCCCTCCATGATCAGCAGCTCTTCGATCTCTTTACGCACGAGTTCGGGATCGGCGGCCGGGAGATCGATCTTATTGATCACCGGGATGACCGTAAGCCCGTGCTCCAGCGCCAGATGATAGTTGGCGAGCGTTTGGGCTTCGACGCCCTGGGCCGCGTCGATGACCAGCAGCGCGCCCTCGCAAGCGGCCAGCGAGCGCGAGACTTCCGAAGAGAAGTCGACGTGGCCCGGCGTATCGATGAAGTTCAGCGCATACTCCTGGCCGTCGCGGGCCCGGTACGACAACGTCACCGGGTGCATCTTGATCGTGATGCCGCGTTCGCGCTCGAGATCCATCGCGTCGAGCACCTGTTCTTCCATCTGCCGCAGACCGATCGTCTTGGTCACCTCGAGCAGACGATCGGAGAGCGTCGTCTTCCCGTGATCGATATGCGCGATGATGCAAAAGTTACGAACGAACGACGCGACGCGTTCGCTCGACGCGAGGCCGGATTCCGAGATCATCTCACTAGTGAACCTAGTAATAAACGCAGGAGAGTCGCGGAATCCAATTGATGAGATAACCGACCAAAATGATGACGATCAGGAAAGATATGTCGAGTCCGCCCATGGGCGGGATGATGCGGCGCATCGGAATGAGCACCGGCTCGACGATCCTGGCGACGTAATAGGTCCAGCGGCCTTGCAAACTCGGAATCCACGACGCGACGGCGTAGGCGATCATCGCAAACCAAAATAACCGCAGAATCCAGCTGAGCGCCAGGGCAACGCTGCACGAAAGAGAGCTCACGACTCAATTCTTCGGCGCGCAGGGTCCGCAATCAGCCCCCCTACTCGGAGGCGGCGCTAGACCTCAGCGGCCTTCGACGTTCGCCAGAACTTTGTCGGGCACGCCGTTGAGGTACGGGGCGGGGTCGATCGCCTTGCCGTCGAGCATCACTTGGTAGTGAAGATGAGCGCCGGTCGAAGCGCCGGTCGAGCCGACGCGGGCGATCGACTCGGACTTGCGGACGTACTGGCCCGGCGAGACGTCGACCGCCGAAAGATGGGCGTACCACGTGTGGTAGCCGTTCCCGTGGTCGATGTCGACTTTGATTCCGTAGCCTCCGTCCCAAGCGGTGGAGACGACGGTCCCCGCCGCTGCCGCATGAACCGTTTGCCCATAATCCGCGGTGAGATCGAGTCCGCGGTGGAACTCGGGCCAGGGACTCCAGCGCCAACCGTATCCGGATGCGATCCCGCCGCCGACGGGATTGAGCGACGGAATGGCCGCCAGCATGCGCGCGCGCGCCAAGTCTTCGAGCCGGCGCATGTTGAGAACGTGCAGCGCCAGCGTCCGCAAGCTATCTCCTTCATCGCGCAGACGGGCCGACTGCGCGCGCAAGCGTTGCATTCGCGCCGCCACCGCGGGAAAATCGTCGGCTCGCTCGATGCCCGATTGGCGGGCGTCGACGGCCGCGGCCGCGTCTTTCGGTTTCCCGTCGGCGCCGATCATCTTGCGAATCTGCTCGTTTTGTTTCTTGAGCGCTTGGAGATCCCCGTCCAACTGCGAGGCCTCGGCGTCGATCTTCTTCAAGCGTTCGTGCTGCGACTCGGTCAAGGTGCGCAGCTCCCGAACCCGCGCCTCGGCATGATGCATCGTCAGCCCGTAGTACGTGCCGACGCCGCCGACGGCGATCGCCGACAGCATCAGCGCAAAAGCGATGTGGCGCCGCGTGAATTCCAGCCGCCAGACACAGTAGCCCCACGGTGGAATGATCTTGATCAGATAGCTTGACTTCACGTTGCCTAACTCGCAGCGCCGCTGCGCGCCATGGCGATCGCCGATTGCTCTTCTTTCGATGCCCCTTGCTGAGGGACGAACTTGCGTACGGCCTTGCCGTACGTGCGCGTCTCCTCGCGTGAATATATGCTGGTGAGGAGGATACCGTCTCCTTCATTGTTCAGGAGAGCGAGCGTAAAAGAGAGATCCGATCCCACGTCACTAAACGAGTTGTAACGAACGAACCCGACGCGATGAACTTCGCGGCGGGCAACGCGCTCAAGTTCTTGCAACCGTTCCTCGGTCCTCTTGGCGAATTGAGTCTCCTCCCGGCGGCGCGCGGCCGCGTCCCCGTCGCCCTCACCGAGCTGGCCCTCGAGGATCTTCAACCAGATCTCGAGGCGCGGGCTGACCACGGCCCAGTGGTAGAGACCAACGGAAAAGACCGCGATCCCTAAGGCGAGGCCGGCGAATGCGCTCAGGGGCATCCTGCGTCCTTCCGTCTCGTCCGCGGCGAACCCGCGACCCAATGGGGGTCTCGGCATGGGCGAAAGGACCCAACCTCGCCGGAGGCCGGGGAATCCGCGGCACACGCTAGGGCCTACGTACCGTTGCTACCTTCCGGTCCTGGCGGGGTTAGCGGGGTAGCGTTGCGCGAAGCCCGACCCCCGGCGGGGCGAAGGAGATTATAGCACCCGACCGCACGCCGATGCGGGCGGACGCGACCTAGCGTGGGGGGTTCGGCCCCGGCGTCACCGGTACGAGATTGATTGTCCCGCCAGGGTTCGGTGCGCCCCCCGGTCCCGGCGAACCCAGCAGCGGGTTGTTGGCCGGCGGGAAGGAGCCGGTCGGTGTCGGCACCGGGCCGACGTCGTCGCCGTAGAGCACGAACGAGTAGCCGACGTTCTTCTTCAGTGAAATCGGTTCGGGGGCAACGTTCGAGGCGCTGATCACACCGTCGGCGAGCACGGCAGCCGGATCCGATGCGACCAGCTTGTTCTTGCGGTGCTTCAGCGATTCGAAGAGCGCAATCGTGAAGCCGCGGTTCTTGGTGAGTTCGCTGTTCGGAGTCGTAAAGCGCACCGCTGCCAGCGAGTAAAGCGTCACGGGGACGCGCGAGATGATCCAGCCGCGTACGAGCGGCGTGCGATGCGCATACGATTGAACGTTTCCGGTCGGCTGCGGCGTCGGAGCAACCGGGGCGTCTTCGGGGTAGATCGTCGTCTTGGTATCGATCTTGGGGCCGCTCGGCGTCGCGGCGGCTTTCGCTTTGACGTTGCTCGCCAGCGCCGAGCGCGGCGTCTGCTTGCCGGCCGGGCCCGAAGCGGATGCCGACGGGGCGGGCGAACCTTGGCCTGAGGCTCCGGGCGAAGGCGGAGGCGTCAGCGGCGGCGCCGGCGTGGGAGCCGCCGATAGTCGCGTGCCTGATTGAAGCCCGATGCCGCCCGTGGCGGCCGGCTGCGCCGGCGCCCCACTCACGACGGATTGGAGCGGTACGCCGCTCCCCGTGGCGCTCGGACCCGGCGTTGGTTCCACGAGAGAAATCACGACCGAGAACCCGCCGACATCGGGCAGCGGGATCGTCTTGAGCTCGCTGTCGAGAAACACGGCGCCCTCGGCCGTGCGCGTTCGGCTCTGTGCCCCGGCTCCGGGCGAGACTTGCGGACCGGGCGGCTGCGGGAACGCTCCGCCGGTGCCGATGTTTCCTTGACAAGCAGCCGAGGCAAGCAGCAACGCCAGCCCCGCGGTGAGCGAGAACGCGCGACAAAGCAAACTGTTTCGCGTCCGGCGGGTCACCGATCCGCTCGATCGCGCATCAACCAACATTGGGGACGCCATTCGCCATGGAAGGTTGATTTTCTTCGCCGGGATGGATCCCACCCGAACCGAACGATGTCTAAAGCAACGCTTGCGGGGGACCGCTCGATGTCATATGTCAGCCCGGTGAACGTCATACCGGCGCACGTGCCGGGCGAAGAGCTGCGCACGTTCGGCACGCTCGAGTCGTACGAGGCCTACATTCTCAATCAGGCACGCGATACGCAGCAGCTGCTCGAAAAGTACCGCGCCGCGAAGGTCCACGATCCCAAACTCTCGCGCGAGTACCGCGACGCAATGCGACCGATCATGGTCACGACCTGCTGGGGCGAGGCGCAAACCGCATCCCAAGTGGCCCAGATCATCACCAAGACGAATCGACCGAGCGTTCAGTATTTCTACACGACGCACGCCATCGACGAGACGCGTCACACGCAGATCGAATGGCGCAGGATTCGCGACCTCGATCTGGCGGACTCGCTCGACGTCCCGTACGAGCAGACCGAACTCTTCCGTTTCGTCAATTCGCTACCGACGTTTCTCGAAATCGTCTACGGTCAGGTTTGCACCCTCGAAGCATACTCCGCACACGTTCTGTTCAACTCGATCGCCGATCTCGCGCGAAAGAACGGCGACCTGGCGACCGCGGTTACCTACGAGCACGTCATGCACGACGAGGTGCGGCATATCTCCATGGGTTTGCAGTTGGTCGACGAGGCGATTGCAACCGCCCCCGATCCCGAGGAAGCGCAGTTCCGTATCCTCGATCTCGAGGAACGGCTTCTGCCGATCACGATACGGAAATTGGGTCGCGAGTCGACCATCGCGAAATCGCTGTTCGAAGCGGGCATGATCGAAAGCAAAGCCCGTTTCGAAGAAGACGGCTGGCGGCAGTTCCAGATCTTCCGCGCGAAGATCAAGAACTTGTCGCCGATGCGATTTATCGGACCGGTGCCGTCCGCCCAAACGACGGGCGCCGGCTAATCTTGGGGCAGCTGGCAGCGGGGTTATTCAGCACGCACGTTCCGCGCTTGATGATCTTCGAGGAGGAGGCGCGCAAGGCGTACATGGGCGAGAACGTGTCGACGTTTTACGACGCACTCGCCGAAATTCGACGCGTTAAAATCGAACCGCTCGAGTTCGACACGTTCCTGGTCGTCGATACGCACTGGCACTCGACCCTCGACTTCTTGCTCAACGCGCAGGACCGGCTAGTCGGGCTATATACCTCCGACGAGCTGCCGAACATGCTGGGAGAATACGAGTACGATTATCCCGGGGACTCCGAGTTGGCGCACGCGATCGCGACGGAAGCGCAGGCGCTGGGCGTCCCTGCTCTGGCCTCGGCGCAGCGCGGCTTGCCGGTGCACTACGGCACCTTGAATCCGATGCACTATTACAATCCCGGTCCGATGAAAAAGCGCGTCCTCGCGATGAGCGTCTGCGATCCGGCGGAGGTCGAGGCGAACCTCAAGATGGGCAAGGCGATCGCGCGCGCTGTCGCGCGTTCGGAGCGCCGGGTACTCCTCGTCGCGTCCGGGGGGATGTCGCACCGTTTTTGGCCGCTGGCGACGATCCGCGAACGGGCGAGCGCTCACCCGAACGACGTCTCGTCGCCCGAACTGCGCGCTTGGGACGAACGCATCATGGAGTGGTGGCGCGCCGGCGATCATGCCGCAGTTCTCGCGCGGGCCGACGAGTTTCGGCGGGTCTGTTCGCCGGAGGGACGGTTCGCGCACTATCTCGTCCTCGCCGGCGCGTACGGCGGACCCGTCTGGAAGGCGCGCGGCGAACAGTTCGGCCGCTACGAAGCCGCCATCGGTACCGGCCAAGCGAACTTTTGGTTCGACTCGAATTAATATGGGGGAATCCGTGCTCGCGTCGTATCGTGCGAGCATGAAGAACGAATCGACGGTCGGCGGCCAAACGGTCTGCGGGCAACCGACCGACGAGGAGCTGCGCGACCTGCCGAAGCACGGCTACACAGCGGTCATCAATTTTCGGATGCCCCAAGAACTCGATGAACCCGAGGCACCGAAGATTCCGCCCGGCATCACCTATTACGACATCCCTTTTACCGGTGCGACGCTTTCACACGAGCACGTCGACCGGACACGCGCGGCCCTCGAATCGAGCGAGGGTAAAGTCCTCATCCATTGAGCCGGCGGAACTAGGGCTGCGGTCGTAGCCGCTATCATCGACGCCGAAGACGCCGGCGAACGCACGGCCGGTGCGCTGCGCCGCATCGCCGAGGGCGGCTTCGACATCGCCGGCACCCCGTACGAAGCCTTCATCCGCCAATACTTCAGTTCGTAACGCGCGGCGCCACCAAGCACCCAGTCACTCTAACCGCCCAGCCACGCACGAAAAGCCCTGCTCTTTCCCCTACGTTCTAGCGTAGGAGCGCGCGGCGCGTTGTGTCGAGGGGCCTCCAGCTTTTTCGCGTAGCCACGGAAGGCGGCAGCGAAAAAGTGGAGGAGTAGGAGGTTTGCACGGAAGCAAACCGACGGGCGTCCCCAAGACACAATGCGCCGCGCGCGACGAAACTAAAATGTCTCCCAAATCCCGTTGTGGTCCACGGCAATGTGTATGTCATCGGGTTTGAGCCCGTTGTGGTCGGTTTCGCTGTACTTGTAGGTTCCCGTCGTTCCGACGTACGGCTTGAGCGCCACGATCGCCGCCGCGAGCGAGTCTCCGTCGGTCTTACCGTTTGTTCTCGCCAAGATGAGCGTCGCTAAATGCGCCGCATCCCATGCAAACGACGCGAAGTTCGCGGGCCGCCCTTTGTACGCGGCTTCGTAGGAGGTGATGAAATCGGCTTGCGCCTTGTCGGGATGGGAGATGTTGAGATCCATGTCGGCAAGAACGCCCTCGCCGTCTTTGCCGGTCACGGTCAAGAATGTGTTGGAAACGATCCCGGTCGAGCCGACGACGTTGAGCTTGATTCCGAGTTGCCGGATTTGCCGCACCATCAAGGCCGCCACGGGCGACGCCGTCCAGATGAAGATCGTGTCGGCGCCGGCTGCCTTCACCTTACCAAGTTGAGCGGTGACGTCGGTCGCAGTGATCGGAAAGGCCTCGTCGGCGACGATATTGACGTCTTCTCGTCCCGCCTCGGCGGTTACGATCGCCGAACCTTGCGTTCCGTACGGCGCGTCGTCATGAACCAGCGCCATCTTCTTCATCTTGAGCTTGGTGCGCGCGTACGTCAGCAGTTTGACCGCTTCCAGCTCGTTCGCCGGCGTCGCCTCAAAGAGGTACTTGAGGATTCCGGTTCGCGTCTCCCATAGCTGCTTGGTCGGCGTCATGTAGATTTGAAAGACCTTTTTGTCGTTGGTCACGCGTGCGATCGCGGCCGAGGTTGGGGTCAACGAACCGCCGATGACCAGCGCGACGTTTTGCCCGATGAGGCTGGTCGCGAGCTGAGCGGCGGTGTCCGCTTTGCCTTCATCGTTTTCGATCAGGAATTTGATGGGACGGCCGTTCACGCCGCCACGATCGTTGATCTGCTTCTCCGCTAGCACGAACGCATTGCGTTCGGGCTCGCCGAGCGGCGCGTAAGGACCGGTGATCGAGAGGATCACGCCGACGGTCACCGGTGCCCCGCTCGCCGGCGCACCCGTTGCCGGTTTCAACGGGGTCGCCAAAAGGAAGGCACAGCTCGCTGCGACCGCCGTGCGCGCGAGACGATCGAAAGGAAATCGCATGAAGCCCCCTACGGAAAGCGCGACAGGAGATAATCGTTCGCTTCGACGTACTTCGCACCGATGCTTGCGCAGCTGGCCCAGCTCATCCTTGCCGGCTTGACGGTAGGCAGCGGTTACGCGCTGGTCGCGCTCGGCATTCACATCATCCTGCGCGCGACCCGAGTCATCAACTTCGCGCAAGGCGAATTCGTCATCCTGGGCGGATTGCTCGCGTACACGTTCGTCACGGCGCTGCACCTGAACGTTTGGGCGGCTCTGATCGCCGCTACGCTGCTCGGCTTTGCGATCGGGCTCCTCTACGAACGCGCCGTCCTTCGGCCCGCGGCCAGAGCCGGTGAGATTGCGGTGACCATCGCGACCATCGGGACCGTCTATATCTTGTTGTACGGACATGCGCTAATTTGGGGTAGCCTGCCGGAACCGCTTCCTTTCTTCAGCGGCGGCGCGACCGACGTGTCCTGGCAAATTTTCGGCGTTCATATTGCCGCCCAGCAGGTCTCGGTGTTGACCTTGCTCGCGCTCGTCCTAACGCTGCTTTGGTTCTTCTTCGAACGCACGACCTACGGCAAAGCGATTCGAGCCGCTGCGAATAACCCAATCGGCGCGCGACTGGTCGGAATCGACGTCGACCGCTCCCGCGCGCTCTCGGTCGCGATCTCGATCGCCCTCGCCGCATTCGCCGGAACGATCATCGGACCAATCACCTTGGTCGGCGGCGCCGCCGGCGTCGCCATCGCCATCAAGGGTTTCGTCGGTGCGATCGTCGGCGGCTTGGAGTCACCCGTCGGATGCGTCTTCGGCGGACTGCTCGTCGGCGTCGTGGAGAAGCTGCTCGAAGGCCAATTCTCCTACGAGATCGCCGACCCCGTCGTCTACTCGCTCCTGCTCGTCATGCTCCTCGTACGTCCGGCTGGTTTGTTCGCGGCGCGCGCGGCGGTGCGCGATTGAATCGGCGCCTCCACGGCGACACGCGCCTGCTACCTTATATCGCAGCGACGGTCGTGCTCTTTGGTATTTTCGCGCGCAACGACGCGACGCTGATCCAAGCCGGAACCTACGCGGCGATTTTCGCGGTCGCCGCGATCGGCCTCTCGGTGTTATTGGGCAACGTCGCGCAGATCTCGCTAGGCCAAGCCGGATTTTTCGGCATCGGCGCGTACGCGCTGGCTTATCTGACCACGCTCGTGAGCTGGCCGGGCGCGATTCCGGGGTGGTTTCCCTTCGTTGCGGGGACGATCGTCGGAACGGCGCTCGCCGCAGGTTTCGGGCTTCTTCTGGGTTTCATCGCGTTGCGCTTTCGCGGACATTATCTCGCAATGGCGACGCTCGCCTTCGGTCTCATCGTCGCCGGCGTCTTCCGCGCGAGCAAGTCGCTGGGTGGCTCGGTCGGCATTTCGAACGTGCCGTTCGCGCATTTCGGGTCGCTGACGGTCTCCGGCGACGTCGCATACTGGTATGCCTGGGCGATGGCGGCACTTGCGATATTCTTTACGGTCAATCTCCTCAAGGGAAGAGCCGGCCGCGCGTTCGAGGCCATCCGCAACGACGAACTCGCCGCCGAGGCTGCGGGCATCCCGACCCGCCGTTACAAGATTCTCGCGTTCGCTTACGCCGGCGGACTCGCGGGTTTTGCCGGAACCTTCTTCGTCTCGTATCTAGGGCTGGTCGAACCGAACGCCGTCGGCATATCGCTCTCCATAGATTTGCTGCTCATGGTCGTTCTCGGCGGCGCCGGCGGAGTCTCCGGTGCGACCATCGGCGCCTCGATCATCGGCGTCACGAACCTCTACGGGCACGACCTAGAAAACTGGCGCCCGGTCATATACGGCATCGTCGTGATCGTCATCGTGATCGCATTCCCGCGCGGCGTCGCCGGGCTGGTGTCGCGAACGCCGGATCGCAAAACGCAGACGGCCGAATCGGCGGGCGCGTTTGAAAAAATCTTCGCGGGGGTGCCCACCGCAAAGAGCCCATGGCTTGCCGTCGATCGGATTAGCAAATGCTTCGGCGGACTGCTCGCCGTCGACGGCGTCTCTTTTTCTCTGGAGAACGGTACGCTCAGTTCTCTCATCGGCCCCAATGGCGCCGGGAAGACGACGCTCTTCAACGCTATCTCCGGGATCGGCCGAGTCGACGCCGGACGCGTCGTCATCGCCGGAACCGACGTCACGAGCTGGCGCCCGCACCGCATCGCGGCGCTGGGCGTCGGCCGATCGTTCCAAAACGCCCGCCTTTTCGGCGAGATGACCGTTCTCGAAAACGTCGTCGCCGGCGCATCCCTCACCGAGCGAGCCGGATTCCTCGCCGATTTGCTTGCCCTTCCGGTTACTCGTCGCGACCGGCGCGTAGCGCTGGAGCGGGCGCGCGCGATCGTCGCCCGCTTACAGCTCGAGGGACTTGCCGGGGTCCCAGCGCGCGATCTTTCCTTCGGCGACCGGCGCCGCGTCGAACTCGCGCGCGCCCTCGCGGCGAGCCCGGGCCTCTTGCTCCTCGACGAGCCCGCGGCGGGTCTCAATGCGAAAGAACGCGCTCGTCTGTGCGAAGATCTTCGCGCGCTGCGCGATGGCGGAATGACGCTGCTGCTGATCGAGCACGATATGCGCCTGGTGATGCAAATCAGCGATCGCGTAATGGTACTGCGTTTCGGCCGGATGATCGCCGATGGGCCGCCGGCGCTGGTGCGCAGCGATCAAACCGTGATCTCCGCCTACCTCGGGAATGCTTCGTGACGCCGTTGCTCGATGTCTGCGACGTTCATGCCGGATACGGCAATCTCGCCGTCCTGCACGGCGTTTCGCTCGCCGTCGCGCCGGGCGAACTCGTCGCCGTACTCGGACCGAACGGCGCGGGGAAGACGACCCTTCTTCGAGCCATCTCGGGGTTCGATGCGCACCTGACGGCCGGAAGTATCTTCTTCGACGGCGACGACGTCGCCAAGCTGAGCCCGAGCGAAGTCGTGCGCAACGGCCTCGTTCACGTCCCCGAAGGTCGTCAGCTCTTCAGCGAGATGAGCGTTGACGACAACCTTCGGCTCGGTGCGTTTGCTCGCCGGAACGCAGCCAACGACGACGGGATTGCGGCGATGTACGCGCGCTTCCCGGCACTCGCCGCGCGCAAGGACAGCAGCGCCTTCTCGCTCTCTGGCGGCGAGCAGCAGATGCTCGCGATCGGACGTGCCTTGATGGCGCAGCCCAGACTCTTGCTCCTCGACGAACCCTCCAACGGGCTTGCGCCTCAGGTCGTCGAGGCGATCTTCTCCATCGTCGCCGAACTCTGCCGCGCCGGAACTGCGATCCTACTCGTCGAGCAGAATGCATATCAAGCGCTTCAGCACGCCGATCGAGCGTACGTTCTCGAAAACGGCGCGATCGCGCTGCAAGGCTCTGCAGCGGAATTGGCCGGCGACCGACGGGTCCAGGCCGTCTACCTCGGCGGCGCGACCGACGAGTTCTAGTGGCCTACTCCTCCCTCTGTTACAGGCCACTAGGGGAACGCTCGAGATGATCGTTCGTCGCGCGAACCATTCCGACCGCACTGTGATCGCCGGCCTTTTCGACGAATACTTCGACGAGATTGCATTGCCGCTAGAGTTGCGCGACGGTGCAGGGACCGTGGCGGCGTATCTGGACGCTCCGCGCGCCGTCTTCGTCGCTTACGACGGCGCGCTGCCGGCCGGAGCGATCGCCCTTCGACCGCTCGAACCGCAGCCCAGCGGCGCTCTTGGACCGTCCTGCGAAGTCAAACGACTCTATGTTCGGCCATCGAGCAGGCGGCGCGGCGTCGCCGCAGCCCTTCTCGACGCACTCGAAAGCTACGCACGAAGCGCCGGATTTCGAGAAGCCTACCTCGATACGCGGGCCGACATGACCGCGGCCCTCGCTTTTTACTTGCAACGAGGCTACGCATCATGCGAACGATACAACGACAATCCGGTCGCAGCGCACTTTCTGCGTTTGGCGTTGTAGCGACGTCCTGCAAATCAGTTCGGTGCCGGCAGAATCGTACCGCTCACGTCGCCGAGGCCGATGTGCGCCGCGCCCGGTCGATCGCATGCGCCGCGCATCGTCACGATATCGCCGTCGGCGAGAAAGGCGCGCGAACTGCCGTCGGCGAGTTCGATCGGCCGCGTGCCACGCCACGTCAATTCGATCATGCTCCCATAAGAGCCGGCCTCGGACCCGGAGATCGTACCCGAACCGCAAACGTCCCCGGCTCGAACGCCGGCGCCGTTGCTGGTCAGGTGCGCGAGTTGCTGCGCCATGCTCCAATACATTCCACGAAAATTCGTGCGCGCGATCGTTCGCGGGGAATCTTCCGATCGGCGCAGCTTCGCCGAAGAAAGCTCGACGCTGAGCGCGACGTCGAAATTCTCCGAATCGCTCGCCGCAAGATGGGGAAGCGGCGGAGGTTCCTGAACCGGCCCTTCCACCCGAAAGGGCTCGAGCGCATCGAGGGTGACGATCCAAGGTGCGAGCGACGTCGCAAACGATTTCGAGAGGAACGGCCCCAGCGGCTGATATTCCCAAGCCTGGATGTCGCGAGCGCTCCAATCATTGAGCAGAGCAACGCCGAATATGTACTCGCGTGCGCGTTCGACCGGGATCGGCGCGCCCAGCGGCGGCCCGTCACCGGTAACGAACGCAACCTCGAGTTCGAAATCGAGCATTCGGCTTGGCCCGAAGAACGGCTCGTCGGAGTCGGGTGACTTGATTTGGCCGCGAGGTCGAACGATCGGCGTCCCCGAGACGACGATCGTGTTGGCTCGGCCGTGATAGCCGACCGGAAGGTAGCGCCAATTCGGCGAGAGCGGATCGCCGTCGGGCCGCAGCATCTTGCCGAGATTCGAAGCGTGTTCGCGCGATGAATAGAAATCGACGTAGTCGCCGACCTCGATCGGTAGCATCATCCGCGCTGCGGTTCGTTCGGTCAAGGCGCGTTCGACTATGCCGGCATCGTGGAGTTCGCGGTTTCCCATCCCGAGCAAGCTCGAGAGCCGCCAGCGCACCTCGCGCCACGCTTCCCAGCCGCATGAAAGAAACGCATTCAGGGTCGTGCCGCCGAATATCGAGGCGGCGTTCCCCACGGCCTCATCCAGAAGTCCCGTGCGAGCGACGACGTGCAGATCGAGAATCCAATCGCCGATCGCGACGCCGAGCCGGGGCACCGTGTCGCCGGGGCGCACGAATGCTCCGAACGGAAGATTTTGAATCGGAAAATCGCTGCCACGCGCAACCTCGACCCATGACCGCAACGCAGGGTCGGTGGTCGCGTCGAAACGCGCGTTCGGGTTCACCGGGTCCCTAAGATTCCGAGCGCGAGCAGATCCGCGATCGGCTCCTCCAACGAGCAGCTGCCGAACGAATGGATCGAATCTCGCCGAGCTGCCGCGATCTCGGCCGCTTCCACGATCGCGCTTCGCCACTCGAAGCAGCGCGCGCTCAAGCGAAAGTCGGGAGCGCTTTCGTCGAGCAGGATGGCCTCCAATTTCGCCCGGTCGAAAGCGTGAGTCCGCGCCAGAACTGCGGCTCCGAAGACGTTCAGAAAACCATGCATGGCAAAACCGGCCCCCGCATCTCGTTGCCGCACGGCGTGGTGCAGACCGGCCGTCGCTTTGAACGGAATGCCGAGATCTCGCGTCCGCGCGATGAATTGCGCGAGCCGGCCCGGTGGGGGCACGGCGGTCGCGTCGAGGCCGCCCGTACGCACCTTCGCGTAACGATGGGTCGCGACGCCCGGCGTCGGAGGCAGAAGTGCCTGAAGTTCGAGTTCGAGGTGCGCGTCGTCTTCGATCCCGATCTCGACATAGGTCGACGGGGGTTCGGCAAAGCCGCCGGCGCTTGCCATCGCCGTGAGACTAGCCGCCTTCACAGCCGCATCGTCGCCCCGAACGTCGCTAAGCCTGAGCTCGATCGCCTCGATCGCGAGCCGGCCGGATACGGCGTGCATCTCCCGCAGAACGGCGGCGTATCGATCGAGCGTTACGCCGTCGAAAACAACCGACGTTCGCAGCGGCGTCGAGCGCGTTTCGAGAGCCTCGTTCAGCTCGGCGAGCCGCGACGCCGGCACCAGAAATCTACCGAGAATCCAGCCGTACGGGCCGCTTGCCGCCCGCTCGTGCGCCGCGAGCGCGTCGCTCATCGACAATAGCGCGGGAGGAAAGAGTCCCGCATCGTCGAGCGCCCTCGATAAGAAAGCGCGCACCGCGTCCGAATTCGCCTCGCCCATCGTACGGTGGTTCTGTCGCTTGCGAACCGCATTCCTCGGAGGGCCCGCCGCGCGGCGGAAACAAAAAGCCCCCATCGCACAGGAACAAGCGCAGCAACCCCTCGCCGAACTCTACGTGTCCGCCGACATCGAAGCCAACGGCCCGTGTCCGGGTCTGTTCTCGATGCTCAGCTTCGGGTTGGCGGCGTTTACGCTCGAGAAAGAACTGGTCGGGACGTTCACGCGCAATCTCGAACTACTCGAAGGAGCCGGACTCGACGAGCGAACCATGAATTGGTGGGCGCTGGACGAGAACGTCGCCGCCTTTCAGCGCTCGCGCGGTAACCTGGTCTCACCGCGCAGCGCGATGCTCGAATGCAAGGAGTGGCTCGAGTCGATGCGCCGCTTCGGCCGCCCCATCATCTGCGGGGCGCCGACGGGCTTCGATTTCACCTTCCTCTACTACTACTTTCAGCTCGAACTCGGAGAGAGCCCCATCGGCTTCGCGAGCCTCGACTTACGGACGTACGCGGCGGCGGTGATGAAGCGGCAATACCGTCAGGTCGGGAAGCGGCAGTATCCCTCAGAGTGGATCGATGACGGGCTGCCGCACACGCACGTCGCGCTCGACGATGCGATCGAACAAGGCTGCATGCTCATCAACATGATCCGCACGAATCTGAGCCTGCCTCGCATCCCCACCTACCACGACCTAACGTAGCTGCGGCTCTTTCGCTCGATGGCTTCGTCAGCTCGGGCCTCATGTACGTTCCGAGGTACACTTCGGCCCTCGCTTCCTCGCCCTCGAACGAAATAGCTCGCAGCTCAGGCTGAGAATGGACGGGACATTCGAACTCGGCAAAAATGCATCGTAGCTCAGGTCCGTACTGATCCTTCTGTTCCTCGCCCTCGAACGAAATAATTCGCAGCTCAAGATGCGGAGAGCCATGGTCGCAAACTCAAAGGAGCGGCAACCGGCAAGGTTGTCGCTCCTCGAGCTGCTGTCGGGTTTTTACTTCGTCGCGGAGGCGGTCGACTGCGCCGCAGGCGGCACGACGCGATAGGCGCCGATCTTCCCCGTCGGATCTACCCGTAACTCGACGAGCATCGAGCCGTGTGAAAACGTTACATCGTAGGTGTAGCGTCCCGTATCGGGCTCGGCGTCGTGCTGCGCGATCGATTGGATGTCGCCCAATTGGTGCATCCGGTCGGAAAGGGCGCCGAAGTCGCCGCGCGTCACTTGCGCTTTGGTCGAGTCATCGAGGTAGCTGGTGAAACCGCCGAGATCGTTCGCGTAGAGGGCGCGGGTCATCGAGTCGGCCGTTTTCTGCGGGTTGGCGCTCGCTCCGCAGCCCGCCAACGCGACGCACAACGATAGCGCGGCGAGTCTGCTCCCGAGGGACGCGTGATGCGTAGCCACGGTCAGAACGTCCCCCAGCCATAGGAGATGACCTGCGGCTGCTCGTGCGCGCTACGGGCGACGGCTGTAGCCTGGGTCGGCTGGACGAAGCTGGTCGAGTGCGAGAAGCCGTTCTGCCGCCGCAATTGCGCGATCTGGCTTTCCAGCGACTTCACGGTCTGGTGCTGGTAGGCGACTTCCTTTTTATACTCGCTGACCAACGCGGCCTCGTGCAGGTAAGCGGAGCGTTCCGACGAGTACGCGGATTGCATGTTCGCGTTCTCGGCCTGAAGCTGAGCCTGCTGGCGATCGTACTCGGCGTACTTTTCGTGGACTTTCTTGTTGTGGTTGATGATGATCAACGCAGCAGCGGCGGCGGCCGCACCGCCCAAGATGATGTTGCGCGTGCTGGCCGCACCATCGGCGCGAGCGGGCGCCGGGGCCAGGAACCCCATGCCGAATGCGAGGGCCGCCGCGGCGGCGATCGTGCGAGCGAAGCGTGACATACGAAGATCCTCCTTGGTGGTTGTTCCCTTTTAGAACGAAAGCCACGCACCGCGTGGTTCGCCCGGCTGAGGAGGAGGCGAGCATGCGCTCGCGGTTTGTCAAGCGTGCCACCCTGGGGCGGTATACGGCCCGCGGGGCCGCGCGGAACCGACTGAAATTAGGTGCCTGCCATGCTGCGAAGCTCGCCAAGCGAGCGAAGTTGAAGCACCGACGGCGCCTCGATTCCGCGTCTTCGGCGCTACGCTCGGCCTGACAACCTCCCGATGAGGGTTATTTTTTGGGATGAGGTAAAGGCCTGAGCGATGCCCTCATATGTGCGCGCCGGGGCGCTTCCGCCGAAGCGTCACATTCAATTCCGCCGGCCGGATGGCGGGCTGTACGCCGAAGAGCTGTTCTCGACCAAGGGGTTCGAGAGCGTGTACTCGCTGCTGTACCACCTTCGGCCGCCGACGGCGACGCTCGACGTGAAACCGTGGAAACGGAACGCGCCGAAGTTCGAGCCGAACGAGCCGCTCAAGAACCGTCACTTTCGCACCCGCCGCTCCGCGTTGAGGGGTGATGCGGTAGACGCACGCGTCCCGATCCTCGGAAATTCGGACCTGATCGTCGCAGTCGCGGACGTCGATCGCGGGATGGACTACTTCTATCGCAACGTCGGCGGCGACGAACTGCTCTTCGTGCACGAAGGGAGCGGGACGCTCGAAACGCAGTTCGGCGAGCTGGTCTATCGCGCGCACGACTACCTCGTCGTGCCGACCGGGACGATCTACCGTCTTCGCCCCGCCGTGCCGACGCGTGTGGTCGTTCACGGCTCGCGCGGGCACATCACCATTCCCAAGAAGTTCCGCAACGATTTCGGGCAACTTGCCGAGCACGCGCCCTATTACGAACGGGATTTCCGGAGTCCAATCCTCGGCGACCCGATCGAAGCACGCGGCGAATACGAAATCCGAGTCACGAACGCCGGCCGCGATGCCGTCTATCTGGTCGAGAATCACCCCTTCGATCTGGTCGGCTGGGACGGCTACTGCTACCCCTACGCCTTCAACGCCGACGAATACGCGCCGGTCACCGGGAAGCTCCATCAACCACCGCCCGCGCACGCGACCTTCGAGGCGCCGGGCGCGGCGTTTTGCGTCTTCGTTCCGCGGATGTTCGACTATCATCCGCTCGCCATACCGGTTCCGTACAATCACTCGAGCGTCGATTGCGACGAAGTCCTCTACTACGTCAGCGGCAACTTCATGAGCCGCCGCGGCGTCGAGGAGGGCTCGATCACGCTGCACGCCGCAGGTGCACCGCACGGTCCGCAGCCCGGTGCCGTGGAGTCAAGTCTGGGCAAGACCTCGACCGACGAGTTGGCAATCATGGTCGATACGTTCGAGCCGCTCGCAATTGCCGAGCCTGCGCGCGCCTTCGAAGATCTCGAATACTACCGCTCCTGGATCGAAGCGCCGAGCGTCTCACCGGGCTGATGGTCGACGAGGTTGCGGCGCCCTGGTTTTTCCGATGGCGGGAGAGCCTCTTCGGAATCGCCTACGGCGCAGGGTTCTTCTTCGGCTTCTTCATCGCCGGTTCGCTCCATCAAATGGAGCCGAGCTACGTCAGGCTTGGCGAATTGCTGCCGGTTCTCGGCGCGCGAGGCGCTCAGACGCTCGCCGTCGTCCTGGTCGCTTTCGGCTGGGCCTGGCGCGTCTGGGGCGCGAGCTATCTCTCGAGCGCCGTCGTGTGGTCCGATGCCGTGAGAACCGGCACGCTGCACGTTGAGGGGCCTTATCGGCTTACGCGCAACCCGTTGTATTTTGGGAACGTCGCAATCGCGCTCGGCGTCGGGATGCTCGGTCCACCGGCGGTGACGGGACTCGTGCTGATCTTCAACCTCGTGCTCATCCTCGCGCTCGTCGCCGTCGAGGAGCGATCGCTCGCAAAGCGCTATGGCTCCGTTTACGAGAACTACGCGCGCAGTGTCCCGCGACTCTTCCCCCGCTTCGTGCCGGCGCAACATCTGAAGACGGAATCAGCCACCAAGCCTAATCTGCAGCAGGGGCTGCGCTCCGAGGTGATGACTTGCGGCTTCGTCGTCGCGATGCTGGTCGGTCTTGTCACTGCGCGCCCGCTCTCGCTTGCGGTTGCGATCGTCTTCGCACTCTCGATCGCCGCCGGTTCGGTCTTCACACCGCGCGAAGCGCGCCCCGCGGCGGGTTGAGCGGTGCGCCAGCTGCTCGGCTCATCCTTCCTGAATATCATCTCGGCGTCGCTGACGCCGGCGATTCTGATTCTCGCGACCGGTTCGCTGGTCAACTCGACCCTAACGCGCCTCGCGCGTATCGTCGATCGCGCCCGGATCCTTATCGAGCAGGTTGGCGTCTTGCGCCAGGCGGGCGATGAAGAAGGCGTGCGGCAGACCGCCCTGTGGCTTCAAATGTACGCGCGGCGGAGCGCCCTCGCCGAACGTGCTTTGACGCTCTATTACGGTGCGATCGGTCTGTTCGTCGCCGCCTGTCTGGCGATCATGATCGACAGCCTGACGCACGACGCCGTCCCCTGGCTGTCGCTTTTGCTGGTGGTCGTAGGGGCCATTTGTCTTTTCATCGGGACCGCGACTTTGGTGATCGAGACGAACATGGCGACGGGGCTTCTGCGCGAGGAAATCGATCGCGCCTGCGGCCCGCCGCGGCCGTAGAAACATAAAATCAGCGAATTGAGTAAAGCGGTCAAGGGACTTGCCCTCAATGAGCCAATTGGGGTCGGGTTTCGCACCGTTTTCCGCGCCCTTAGGAGACTCGCTCATCCGAATTGCCCCGCGCTCGACGGCGCTCGAGACCCTTGATTGGGAGCATCTCGAGTTCTACGTCGGGAACGCTAAACAGGCCGCGCATTACTATGCGACGGCGTTCGGTTTTACGGTCGCCGCCTATGCGGGTCCTGAGACAGGAGTCGCCGACCGTGCCTCTTACTACCTGGTCCAGAACCAGCTCCGCTTCGTCCTGACGAGCCCGCTGCACGCCAAAGGACCGATCGCAGCGCACGTCGCGGCTCACGGCGACGGTGTCCATGACGTCGCGCTGCGCGTACCGGACGCTCGGGCCGCCTTCGACGCGTCCGTCGCGGGAGGCGCGCGCCCGCTCGAGGCGCCCCACGTCCTCCGGGATGATGAAGGCGAGATCGTCGCAGCGACCATCGGGACGTACGGCGACACGGTTCACACCTTCGTCGAGCGCGGCGGCTATCGCGGTTCTTGGCTGCCCGGCTTCGTGCCGCTTGGGGATTCTCCGAACGGGCTGCAACCACCGGATCTGCGGGCCGTCGATCACGTGGTCGCCAACGTCGGCCGGAACGAGATGGACCGCTGGGCGGACTATTACGCGAAGGCCTTCGGCTTCGCGCAGCTCGTCTCGTTCGACGACCAGGACATCTCGACCGAATTCACCGCGCTGCGCTCGGTCGTGATGTCCGACGCGCGGCATCACGTGAAGTTTCCGATCAACGAACCCGCCGAAGGGCGGAAGAAATCTCAAATCGAGGAGTACCTCGAATTCTACGGCGGCCCCGGCGTCCAGCACGTTGCGATCGCGACCGGCGACATCGTGCGTACCGTCCGCGCCCTGCGCGCCAACGGAGTCGAATTCCTCGAAACGCCGCCTTCCTATTACGACGCGCTCGAAGCGCGCGTCGGCCGCATCCCCGAGGCGACCCACGTGCTCCGCGAGCTTTCCATTCTCGTCGATCGCGACGATCTCGGCTACATGCTCCAGATCTTCACCAAACCGCTCCAAGACCGGCCGACCCTCTTCTTCGAGATCATCGAACGCAGAGGAAGCGAGTCGTTCGGCAAGGGCAACTTCAAAGCGCTCTTCGTCTCGATCGAAGAAGAGCAGGCAAAGCGAGGCAATCTCTAAATGCGTCTACCTAGATTCACTACGCTGCTGGCAAGCGCGTTCGCGCTTGCAGCAATCTCATCGACCGTCTGCGTCGCGCAGGCACAGCAACCACCTCCGGCCGCAGCGGCCGCAGCGGCCGCCGCCGCCCCGCCCGCGCCCGGCCAGCTTCCGACCTACGCGAAGTGGACCGAAGGCGCCGACAAGCAGCCCGGTCTGTTCACGCTGTGGCGCAAAGACGGCAGGGTCTACATCGAGCTGACCAAAGATCAGTTCGACAAAGAGTATTACGCCCACGCCACGACCGCCAACGGGCTCGGCGGCTACGGCCTACTCTCCGGCGACGACTTTCAGATGCCGGCGACGCTCTTCAAGTTCGTCCGTACGGGGCCGAAGGCGGTCGCCGTGATCCTTCCGCAATTCCGCTTCGAGTCGAAACCGGGCACGGCGATCGCCAATGCCGTCAAAGCTTCGACCGCGGACTCGGTCGAGGCCGTCGCCGCGATCTCTACCGAAGACAAGGACAACGGTAAGGTCGTCATCGATGCCGGCTTCCTGCTGTCCGACATGCTCGATCTCGGACTGGGCCTCTCGCAAACCCTCGAGCGGACCAATCCGTTGGGGGCATATCACCTCGACCCGACCAAGACGTATTTCGGTCCGACCAAGGCGTTCCCCAAGAACGTCATCATCGAAGCCGATCAGACGTTTGTGTCGGCGAAACCGCAATCGCTCAACACGGTGCCTGATCCGCGCTTTGTCCAATTCCGCGTGAAATACAATTTCGCCGAGATCATGAGTACGCCGGGCTACATGCCGCGCCTCGTCGACGATCGGGTGGGTTACTGGGACGATCCGCACATTCAATTCGACCAGGACAACCGCTTTGATAACCTCCACCACTACGTGCTGCGCTGGAACATCCAGGCCTCAGATCCGACCCGGCCTAGCCCGGCAAAAAAACCGCTGGTCTACACGCTGACCAACACCATCCCCGAACGCTACCGTCCGGCAATTCGTGACGCGATCCTCGAATGGAACAAAGCGTTCGCGCGCATCGGTATCCTCGATGCCGTTCAAGTCGTCGATCAGCCGAACGATCCCAACTGGGATCCCGATGACATCCGCTACAACACGATTCGCTGGCTGACCGAAGCCAATAGCGGCGGCTTCGCGGAGGCCCAGATCGAGTGGGATCCGCGCACGGGCGAGATCTTCCGCGGCGGCGTGTTGATCGACGCGGACATCATGCGCTTCGGGAAGATCATCTACGGCGATCTTGTCGGTCCGATCGGCGCACTCGACCCCGATCCGGCGTCGCCGCTGTCGCCCTCACAGCTCGCCGATCCCGCACTATGGGATCCGGCGAAGATCAATCCCGCCGAGTGGGGCTTTGCGCCCAAACGCCGGCCGGGCAGCTTCCTGCACCGCGACACGGACATGCTGCCTCAAGCGCAATTCGGCGTGCTCGCGCTCCAATTGTTCGGTGAGAACGTACCACCCAGCTATGACTACGATTTCCTGAAGGCCATCGTCATGCACGAAGTCGGCCACGACTTCGGGCTCGGTCACAACTTCATCGGTCATAATTCGCTGACGGCGGCGCAGCTCAAGGACAAATCGTACACGCATCGCAACGGCGTCGCATCGTCGGTCATGGAGTACGCGCCGATCAACCTCTGGCCGAAGGGCTCGCCGCGCGGCGACTACTTCCAGGCAACGCTCGGCTCGTACGACTACCACGTCATCCATTGGGGCTACGCGCCCGTACCCGGCGCAAAGACGCCCGACGACGAAGTCCCGACGCTCGATAAGTGGGCCTCGGCGGCCTTCGACCCGCGCTACTCGTTCGCTTCGGACGAAGACGTCGCGTACAACGGCCACGCGGTCGACCCTCGTATCGCGCAAAACATGCTGACCAACGACTCGATCGCATGGTGCGAGACGCAACTCGGCATCGACCGCGGTCTGATGAGCAGTCTCGACTCGCGCTATCCGAAGCTTCAGCAGCGCTGGGAGCAGGAGCGCTTCGGGTTCGGCATCTTGTTTGGTCAATACAACCGCTGCGCGAACTCGATGACGCACTACATCGCGGGCGAATATCTCACGCGCGGCCGCCGCGGCGACCCCGGCGTGAGGACCGCGCTCACCCCGATTCCGCGCAGCGAAGAGGTTCGCGCCTTCCGCAACCTCGATCGCTACGTGTTCGCGGAAAACGCGATCCAGGTTTCGCCGACGACCCTCAACCGGTTGGTCTACACCGAGTTTGCGCCGTTCGCGGACTTCTACTACAACCCGACGCCGCGGCACGATATCTCGCTAACGGCGCTTGCCAACTCGGCGCAATATCGGTGCTTGTCGTACATGTTCTCGCCGCTGGTCCTCCAGCGTCTCGACGACCTGCCGACCAAGGCCGCGCCGGGTGCGACGATGAGCCTCGCCGACCTCTTCGACTGGACGCAAAACAGCGTCTTCGGCGATTTGGCCAACGGCCGTACTCCGAAGACCGCGATCCGGCGCAACCTGCAGCGAACCTATACGCGGATGCTCGCACGCATTGCGACGTCGTCCGTCTCGGGGGCGCCACTCGACGCTCAAGCGCTGGCACGGCACGAACTCATCGCCATCGCTGCGGACGCGCGCGGGAACCTGATGCGAGCAAAACTCGACCTCCAAACGAAGGCGCATCTCGAGGCGCTCGTGACCGACACCACTCGGGCTCTCGACGCGCGAAATGTGATCACGATCAACTAAAAGCGGATCCGTGGGGCGCGCAAGGGACGCGCGTCACACAAAAACACGAGCCCGGGTGTGAGCCAACTCGCACTCGGGCTCGAATGCTTTTCAAGGCGAGCGGCGTCCGCGATAATCGTTCTGTGCTCGCCGAATTGTTCTTGATGTCGGGGCTGCTTTTAGCAAAGCCGGAGACCGCCACGCTGGCGAGTCTTCCGAGCGGCGAGACCGACACGCGCGTTGCCATCCATGTCGCCGGCGCGCAGGATCGACCGTCGGATGCCCGCGCGCTGCTGCGCGATCTCAATTCAGTACGCGCCGCGCGCGGACTCTCTCCCCTGACCCTCGAGCCTCGACTCTGCGACCTGGCGCGACAACACGCGCTCGATATGGTCGCGCATCGCTTCTTCGGCCACGCTTCGTCGGATGGGGCGAGCCCATTCCAGCGGATGCACCGCGCCGGCTACGAGTATAACGCCGCCGGTGAGAACCTAGCCCTCGATGTCGACGAGCCGTCGGCCCAACAGATGCTATGGCGCTCGAACGCGCATCGCGAGAACATGCTCGAACCGAAGTTCGCCCGCGTCGGCATCGCCGCGGTTGCGACTGACAACGGCACTCTCTTCGTCGAGGATTTTAGCGACTAAAAGCGCGGCCGTACACTACCTTTTCGTGAAAGCGTCGGCGGCGAGGACGCCCATGTCTTCGGCGCCGTGACCGGCGGCGATCGCTTCGTCCATCCAGGCGGCGATGGCCGGCATCAGATGCAACGGCATCCCGCCGCGTTCGGCGCTCTCGAGCATGAGGCGTGCGTCCTTCCGGGCCATGGTTAACTCGAACGACGGAGGTGCGAATTCTCCGGCGGCCATCCGCTTGCCGCGCATCTCGATTGCATTGCCGGGTTTGAAGTGCGCGAACAGCTCGTACGCCTCTTGCGGTGCGATGTCGACGGCCCGCATCATCCGATAGCCGTCGGCCAAGCCGGCGGTGATCGTCAGGAGCATCTCGTTGCCCAGGAGTTTGAGGGCCGCAGCTTTGTCCACGCGTTCGCCGAGGTACCACAGCTCGCCGGTCATCTTCTTCAGCTCGCTTTCGACGCGTTCGAAACGCGCGCGCGGGCCCGAGCACATCATCAGGCCCGTGCCATCCCGACAGGACTGCGGCCCCATGAACACCGGAGCGTGTAAGAACTCGATCCCGCGCTGGACGCACCACTGAAAACGTGACGCCGTCGGCTGCGGCGCGACCGTCGTGTGATCGATCACCGGCACTCCCTTTGGAATCGCGTCCGCGATCTGCACGAGCAATCCATCGACGGCGGCATCGTCGGAGAGGATGCTATGCACGCGTTCGGCGCCGGCGAGGGTGGCACGAGGATCCTCGACTGCGACGGCTCCGAAGCGTTCGAGCGCTTTCGCTTTCTCGAACGTGCGATTCCAGACGCGCACCTCATCGCCGCGCCGGCGCAGCGCCTCCACGAATCCCGAGCCCATCATGCCCGCGCCGAACCACGCGATCTTCATTTTCACACTCCTTCGTTAACCAGGATGGGCGTACGCCGCGGCTGAGGGATTCCCGTTACGGTGGGGCGCGGCGTGGGCTGCGGCTCGGGCGTAAAAGTCGGCAGCGGTCCCGGCGGCGGCGTCCACTTCACGTACGGCGTCGTGGTCGCAACCGGCTCGACCGCCGGGCTATCGATCTGCAGCGTGTGAGCGGCGCCGTCGTAGGTGACCGAGTCGCCGAGCGCGCGGGCCAGAACGCCGAGCGGGATTCTCCCTTGGTCGCCGCGCAGGTAGGGGACGTTGATCGTCACCTTCGTTGTACCGCGTTCGAACGTCACCGATTTCTGCCGATCGTCGATCGTGATCTTCGTGGCCACGAGCCGGCCGTACGGATCGATCGGCGCCGTCACCGTCCCATCCACCAGCAGCGCGGGAACGGGCGCGACGACTTGGCGGCCGTCGATCAGCACGGTGACGACCGGAAGGGCGATCACGAGTAGAATATTCCCATGCGACGAGTAATCGGCGTCCTGCGAGCGGCCGCCGTTCGCTTCTCGCAAGATGCCTGCGCGTTCTTCGCGCAGGCGATCGCGTTCAACGCGCTCTTCGCCTTTTTCCCGCTGCTCATCTTGGCGTTCTCAGTCATGGGTTTCGTCTACGGCAGCCGAGGCGCGAGTTACGTGAGCGCGCTCGTTGCACAAGTCGCGCCGAGCATTCAGGTACCGCTCATCGAAAACGCCGAACACGTCATTCAATTTCGCGGCATCGCCGGCGCAATAGCCATCGTCGGCTTGCTCTGGGCGGGGAAAAACCTGTTCCAAACGCTGGCCTTTTCGCTGGATCGTGCGCTCGGCATCCCTAAAGGGCGGCACCCGCTTGGGCAAGTCCTCATCGAGGCGATCACGTTTCCGGTCTTGGCGCTCATTCTGCTTGCGGCAACTGCCTTCCCGATCGTCGTCTCGTTCGTCGTGCGCCTCGGCGGCTTCCGTCACGCCGAGTTCTGGAGCCAGGTCGCGAGCTACGGTGCGGGCCTTTTAGTGGTCTTCGTCGTAACCATGTACCTGTACACGTTCCTTCCCAATCGCCGCTTTAGCGTGCGATTCGGAATTCCGGGGGCGATCGTAACAACCGTTCTTTGGGAGCTTTCGCAGATCGCCTTCGCCGTCTACTCCACCCACGTCGACTTCACGAAGGTTTACGGCGCGCTTGGTGCCGTTGCAATTCTCCTGCTGTGGTTCTATTATATGGGGACGATTTTCTTGTTCGGCGCACAGGTCAGCGCGCAGTGGCTCGCGTGGTCCGAGCGTCAAGCCGATAAAGCGCCGGTCGCCGTTGAAACGGTGAGTCAGAGCGCATGAACGTGATGCGCGCCGTCGCCCTCGCGCTCGGGTTCGCCATCGGAGGGACCGCATTGCTCGGAGCCATCGGGGCTGCGCAGCAGCCGGTGGTCGTGGTTTATCCTTTAACGGTCTCGAGCGGTGCCGATCCGGAAGCCGGCGCCAGCATCGCCGTCACGCTCGCGCAGAAACTCGCGACCGCCGGCGGCATCTCGGTGAAGCCCTATCCGCCCGGAATCCAGCGTGCCGATTTCCAGACGGCCGCCCAAAAGCTCGGAGCCGACTATTACGTCTCCGGTTTCCTGACGCCGCTCGGAGATCAAATCTCGATGGTCACGCAGATCGTCAACGTCGCAAGCGGAACCATCATCACGAGTTCGACGGCGTTCGTAAAGACCTACGCCGACGCGGCGGCCCAAGCGGAACCGCTGCGCGAAGCGATCCTGCGCCACGCCGGGCGCGCCTACTCGGTGCTCGACAACCCGCCGCGGGAGACGCCCTCCCCAAAGCCGGCCGAAAAGAACGAAGCAAACTTGACCGGACTCGGCGCTCTTTTCAAAAAGAAAAACAAGGCGCCGGCCGCAACGCCTTCGCCCGCGGCAAGCTCCCTCGCAGCCGGCGGCTCGCCGCTCCCTGCTCGCGTTGTCCAGGCGACAGCAGCCCCCACCAAGGCGCCGCAACGAGCGGTCGCGCGCGCAACGCCGACGCCACGTCCGGTGCCGACGCCTCGCCGAACCGCGGTGCCTACGGTCGCGACGGCCCCGCTCGATGGCGCATCGCCCAATCCGCTTGCGACTTCCACGCCGCGTATCGGCGCCGGCGCGCTGGTGAAGCTCAACATCGCAGCCTCGATCTTGGTGCTCGTCGCGGACGGTGATGCCGATTCGACGTTCGCCGGCTCGACGCAAGATTCGCTGGTGAACGCGATTGCGCGCGGCGGGACGTCGGTCGCGCCGCTGCCGGCCCAGGCCTCGGACCTGCCTGCTCGCGCGCGCGAATTCTGTGGACTCGCGTTCGGGGCGAAGACGATCTATGCACCGACGCTGACGTTCGATCGTGATTCAAACGGTACGCCGACAGATGTGGAACTCGACGTTCTGGCTTACGATTGCGGCGGGAACGTCGCGGGACGACAGCACGCGCGCGCGCGCATCGGAAACCGCAGCATGCAAAATGCGATCGACCGCGCCGCGGCCGAGGTCGTCGGCGCTTTCGCGTTCGCTACGCAGACGCGCTAATCGAGCAAGCCGGCCGGAAGGTCGGCGACGATCCGCCCGCCCTCCAAATCGATCGATTTGATAAACGCGTCGACCAGCGGAATGAGGGCGCGTTTCGGTCCGACGACCAGGCAATCTTGAGCCGGAAGATGCTGCACGCCGAGCACATTGCCGAGTTCATGCCCCGCATCGTCGAATAGACGCAGGCCGATGAGATCCTCGTCGAAATACTCGCCGGGTTCGAGTTTGAGTTGGCTGCGCTCCGCAAAGAGCTCGCAGCCGACGAACTCACCTGCCGCTTCGGGGGTGGTTACGTTCTCGAGGATAACGAGCTGCCGATTGTGCTGGCGGCGAACGCCGACGCAGCGAACCCGCCGCCTTCCATCGGGATCGAGAGCGTACTCTCGGTCCGCTGCCAGCGCAGCCTCGCCGGCGGAGGTCGTCAAGCACTTCAATTCTCCGCGCACCCCGAAGGTGCCAACGAGGCGGCCGATCGGCACGAGTTTCATTTCTGGAAGGTGGCGGCGCCGGTCGCCGGCCGAAAACCTGCGATCGCGACCAGAGCGATGCCGAGGCTGATGCACGCGTCGCCGACGTTGAATACGTAGAACCCGCGCGGCGCGATGAAATCGACGACGAAGTGGTGGATGAAGCGATCGACGATATTCCCGATCGCGCCGCCGACGACCAAACCAAAGCCGATCTGCGCAAGCGCCGAACGCCGCACCGTGTCGCGCAGCACGAAGGCTAAGAACGCAATAACCGCCGCGGCCAGCGCGATCAGGAGCGCCGGCCGGTCGCCGAACAAGCCCATCGCGCCGTACTGGTTTTGAACGTACGTCAGGTCGAGCATTCCGGGGACGACGACGCGGCGCTCAAACGGATGAAACGACGTTACGATGAAGCGTTTCGTCAGAAGGTCGAGTACGCCCGCGAGCGCCATTGCGATGGCGATCCGATTGAACGTTTCTAACCGTTACCGCTGTCGGCGTCCTCGGGGCCGGCGATCGCCTGCTCCTCGGACTCGGATTCGAACTCGCCTTGGACTTCGTCGTCCTCTTCTTCGTCGCCCACATCGATGATGTCGACGGTCACGCGCCCTTCGGCTCCGGCCCGGACGAGCGTGCGCAGCGCCTGCGCGACTCGGCCTCCGCGTCCGATCACCTTGCCCAGATCTTCGGGGTCGACTTCGAGTTCGAGCACAGCCCCGCGCGCATCTGGATGCAAGACGACGGCAACCGCATCGGGATTCGACACCAAACGCTTCGCCAAGAACGTCAACAAATCGACGGCGCGCGGGTGAGCGATCTCGGCCGGTAAGGGATCTCGTTTGACACGTTCGTGCCGCCGGAAGCGGCCGCCGCCCGCGAATGGCTCGCGCGGTTCGCTGACTCCCTCCGGGCGCCGGCGCCGCGGACGCGGCTCGTCTTCAGGTTCGATTTCATCGATGATCGTTTCACCGGTCGCGATGCGCCGCGCACCGAGCGTCGAGCGCCGCTCTTCCTCGGTATTGAGCTCGTCCCCGAAAAGGCCGAACTCGTCGTCGAATGAACTCACGAGTGCGCCACCAGCACTACGAGGCCTTCTTCTCTTTCTTCGCGCGCTTGGTCTCGGGGACGTAACCTCGTTCCACGATTCCCTTCTCGGCGAGCAGCCGGCGAACGGGGTCCGAAGGCTGCGCGCCCTTGGCGAGCCAGGCCTTGATCTTCTCCTCGTCGACGACGACGATCTTGGGTTCGTTGCGCGGATTGTAATGGCCGACGATTTCGATGAAGCGCCCGTCGCGCGGCGAGCGCGCGTCCGTGACGACGAAGCGATACGTCGGCTGCTTTTTTGCGCCCATCCGGCGCAGTCGAATTTTCACCATGGTTCGGAAAACCTCATTAGCGTGGCAATCCCGCGAAGGGGAAGCGGGGCCGTTTGCCCCCGAGCTGTTTCATCATTTGGCGCGACGCCTCGAACTGCTTGACCAGCCGGTTGACCTCGCTGACTTGCGTCCCGCTGCCGAGCGCGATGCGGCGCCGGCGAGAAGCGTTCAGGATATCGGGCCGGCGTCTTTCGCCGCCGGTCATCGAACAGATGATGGCCTCGACGCGGCGCAGGTCGCCTTCGTTGATCTCTACGTCCTTCGGCAGCGCCTTCGACATCCCCGGGATCATCTTCAGAAGGTCGCTCATCGAGCCGAGCTTTCGCATCTGACGAAGCTGCTCGAGGAAATCGTCGAGCGTGAAGTCGTTCTTGCGCAGTTTTTGCTCGAGCGACTTCGCCTGGTCGAGCGAATAGACGCTCTGCGTCTTCTCGATCAGCGTCAACATGTCGCCCATCCCGAGGATGCGTGATGCGAGCCGATCTGGATGGAAGGCCTCCAGGGCGCTGACTTTTTCGCCGATGCCGACGAATTTGATGGGCGCGCCGGTCTCCGCATAGATCGATAGCGCCGCGCCGCCGCGCGCGTCGCCGTCCATCTTCGTTAAGATGATGCCGGTGACGCCGAGCCGGCGATCGAATTCCTTTGCGACCGTGGTCGCTTCCTGACCGCTCATCGCGTCGGCGACGAACAGGATCTCCTTCGGTGAGACGGCTGCCTTGATGCGTTCGAGTTCGCGCATCATCTCGTCGTCGACTTGCAGACGGCCCGCGGTGTCGATGAGCACCGTCGAGATCCCGATGCGGCGCGCTTCGGCGACGGCATCGCTTGCGGTCTTCACCGGCTCGTTCCCCGCTTCGCCGAACACCGGGAGATCGATCTGTTTGCCGAGCGTTCGCAGCTGTTCGATCGCCGCCGGCCGGTAGACGTCGGCGGCAACCAGCAGCGAACGCCGGCCCTGCTCTTTGAGACGCAGACCGAGTTTGGCGACTTGCGTCGTCTTCCCCGAACCCTGAAGACCGACGAGCATGATCACCGAAGGCGGCGCGTCGGAAAATTGCAAGCGCGCCTGCGCTCCACCCATCAGCGTAACGAGTTCGTCGTAAACGATCTTGACGACGGATTGCGCGGGCGTCAACGACGCGAGCACGTCGGCACCGACCGCGCGCTCTTTGACCTTCGCCACGAAGTCCTTGGCCACGGCGAGGTTCACGTCGGCTTCGAGGAGCGCGACGCGCACTTCGCGAGCGACTTCGTTGACGTCGGTTTCGGTTAATCGGCCGCGGCTCGCAAGGCGCCCAAAAATCGCGCCGAGCCGCTCACTGAGGGTTGTTAACAATACCTAACTCTTCGGCACCTATGCTAGCTCTTCGGTGCCGTCTCGTCGATCTTGCGGACGGCGTCGCCGACCGTCTTGATCTTCTCGGCCTCCTCGTCGGGGATGTCGATGTTGAACTCCGTCTCAAAAGCCATGACCAGCTCGACCTGATCGAGAGAATCGGCTCCCAAGTCGTCCGTGATCGAGGCTTCCATCGTGACTTCGGCTTCGTCGACGCCCAGCTGCTCGACGATGATCTTTTTGACCTTGTCGAAGGTCGTCTGCGTATCGGCCATGCTCTCCTATCCCACTGACACTTTCGGGGCCGTCGCTTCGATTTGCCGGACGGCATCACCCACGGTCTTGATTTTTTCCGCCTCTTCATCGGGGATGTCGATCTTGAATTCGGTTTCGAAGGCCATCGTCAACTCGACGAGAGCGAGCGAGTCCGCCCCAAGATCTTCGATCAGGGACGCATCCAGCGTCACTTCGGCACGATCGACGCTGAGCGTGTCGGCCACGATTTTCTTGACCCTATCGAAGGTTGGCTGCGTATCGGCCATGTTCTCCTATTCCTAATTGCTCCATCACATCAAAACGCCGCCGTCGACCACGATCGTCTGACCGGTGACGTAGCGCGCGGCATCAGAGCAAAGGAACGTTACGACCCCACTGACATCTTCGGGCGTCCCCGCACGACCGAGGGGAATCGATGCGAGAAAGTGAGCGCGCGCCTGCTCGGAGATTGATTCCGTCATTGCAGTTTCGATCAAGCCCGGCGCGACGGCGTTGACTCTTACGTTCCGCGACCCCAATTCCTTTGCGACCGACTTGGCGAGGCCCAGGAGACCGGCCTTTGCGGCCGCATAGCCTGCCTGCCCGGTGTTGCCCGTCAGCCCGACGATCGACGAAACCAGGACGATGGCGCCCGAGCGCTGACGCATCATCGGTTTTGCGACCGATGCGCAAAGGTAGAACGCGGATTTCAGGTTTACCGCCAGCGCCCGTTCGATGTCGGCAGGCTTCATGCGCACCAGTAAAGCGTCCACGGCTTGGCCGGCATTTGCAATCGCGAAGTCGATTCTGCCGAGCTGTTCGACGGTCGACGTCACGGCGGATTCGACCGCGTCCGCATCGGCGGCGTCTGCGACGACGATGTGGACTCGAGTCCCGGCTCGCGCCTCCCGAGCTGCGGCTGCCGTCTCTTCGAGCGTATCGCGATTGCGTGCGACGATCGCGACGTCGGCGCCCTGGCGGGCAAAATCGACGCTTATCGCGCGGCCGATCCCGCGGCTCGCGCCGGTCACGAGCGCGACCTTTCCGGCGAAGTTCATGCGGTGGCGGCCGCGCGCAACTCGGTTCGGAGCTTCTCGACGCCGGCGGCGTCGCCGACGTGCACCGCGGGCGGTGAGTTCGCTACGCGCCGCATCAAAGGCGCCAAGACCGCCGAGCCGCCGAATTCGACGATTCGATCGAGCTTCTCGGCCACAAGCCGTTCGGCGGCGGCGTGCCATAGCACCTCATCGGTGACCGAACGGATGAGGTTGCGCTTGATCGTGGCGACCTCGCGGTACGGTTCCGCGTCGACGTTCGAGATCACGGTGAAGCGCGGCAACCGAATCTCGGCCGCTTCCACAAGCGGTGCGAATCGGTCACGCGCAGGGATCATCAACTCGCTATGCCACGCGCCCGAGACGTTCAACGGGACGACGCGTTTCGCACCGAGTGAGGAAGCCAGCTCGCCCGCGCGTGCCACCGCAGCGAGATCGCCGCTAATCACGATCTGCCCGGGTGCGTTGAAGTTGGCCAGCTGCACGCGTCCAACGCCTTCGTCGCGAGCGCGCGCGACGGCATCCCGTAGCGATTCGGGCTCGAGCCCCAGCACCGCAGCCATCGCGCCGGGCGCACTCTCCGCCGCAGCTTGCATTGCAATCCCGCGCTGCGAGACGAGACGCAGCGCTTCATCGAAATCGATCGCGCCCGCGAGCGTGAGGCTGCAAAACTCGGCGAACGAATGTCCGGCACTCGCCTTCACCGGAAGATCCGTTCCGGCCGCAACGGCGAGCGCGTAGTTGACGGCGTAGATCGCGGGCTGGCTGTATTTCGTCTCGCGCAGAAGCTCTTCCGGACCGTCGCAAACGATCGAGAGCAGATCGTAGCCGACGATTTGCTCGGCGCGCCGAAAAAGGTCGCACGCGGTCTCGAACTTCGCGACGAGACCGCCGCCCATGCCGACTACCTGTGACCCTTGTCCTGGGAAAACAACGCCCAGTTGCAAGATTAACGCGCCACGCAGACCTTGAGCTTGCCAGTTATTTTCCTTTTCTTCCGTGTGACGCCGCGGCGCCATGGAACGTTCAGGATGACAGAAGCGAAACGATCGCTCATTTGCCTGCAGCGCCCACGGACCAGCGCCAGGCGACCGAACCCCACGATAGCCCTCCGCCGAAGCCCGTGAAGACGATGAGGTCGCCGTCCTTGAGGCGGTTCGATTCGACCATCTCGGAGAGCGCGATCGGAATCGAAGCGGCGGAGGTGTTGCCGTACTTTTCGATATTGATCACGACGCGGTCGCGCGGGATGCCGAGACGCTTCGCCGCCGCCTCGATGATGCGAAGATTCGCCTGGTGCGGGATCACCCATTGGACGTCGCGCGTGGTCAAATGGGCGCGCTCGAGGACCGTTTTAGCCGTATCGGCCATCTTTGCGACAGCGACCTTGAAAACTTCACGCCCCGACATGTGCACCTTGTCGCGCTTCTGCTCGATCGCTTCGACGGTGATCGGCTCGCGCGAACCACCCGCCGGTTGGTAAAGAAGTTCCGGTTCCGAGCCGTCTGCACCGAGTTCGCACGATAAGAAACAATCACCGGCGAGAGTCGTGCGCTCGACGATGGCCGCACCGGCGCCGTCGCCGAACAGGATCGCCGTCCCGCGATCTTCCATGTTCGCGATCTTCGAGAGGGTCTCGACGCCGATGATCATGACGCGTTTGAAGACGCCGGCTCGAATGAAGCTTGCCGCCATCGGCAACCCATAGATAAAACCGCTGCACGCGATCTCGATGTCGAACGCCGCCTTGCCGGCCGCGCCGAGTTTTGAAGCGACGATGCAGGCCGTCGCTGGAAACAGATAATCCGGAGTAACGGTCGCGACGACGTAGCAGTCGATGTCCTCGGGTTTGAGCTGCGCGCGCTCGAGGGCGTGCCGCGCGGCGCGAATGCACAGATCGCTGGAGGCCATCTCGGGCGGAGCCCAGTGTCGCTCCTTCATGCCGGTACGCGTCACGATCCACTCGTCCGACGTATCGAGCATCTTCTCGAAGTCGGCGTTGGTCACGACGCGATCGGGGACGTAATGCCCGACGCCCGCGATGCGGGCGCCGAACGGCCCGATCGATCCGTTATCGATGCGAATGGCCGGCTTGCTCTTCCTTAGGCTCGACGACTTGGCGGCCGTCGTACGTGCCGCAGCTCGGGCAGGCGAAATGCGGGCGCTTCGGCTGATGACACTGCGGGCATTCGACGATAGTGACCGGATTCAACTTCCAATTCGCTGCGCGGCGGCTGCGAGTCTTTGAGCGGGGGGTCTTCCATTTTAGATTTGCCATAGATTACTCCGGATCGGGTGGCGGGCAGCTGCACGCGTCATCGCGCTTCTTCCCGCAGGAGGGGCAGAGCCCCTGACATTCTTCATTACAGAGCAGCGTAATCGGAAGCGCGGAGTCGATCAGCTGCCGGACGAGGTCGGTGAGGTCGAGTTGGTCGCCCACCAGAACGTTGTTGTCGTCGAAGGGGCCGGCCTTTTCGCCCGGAGGCTCGAGATTCTCGGCGACGTCGAGGTGGACTGGGAATCGCACGTCGTCGAGGCAGCGCGCGCACTCGCCGACCGCCGTCGCCTCGATGGTCCCATCGAGCTCGATCCCCGGCCCGATGCGACGCGCCGTAAGCGCGACCTCGGCGGGAGCCGAAAATGAGAAACCCCCGAAGTCGGGGAGCGGGATCGCCTGGCGGAGGTCGAGTTCCCGACCAGCGCCGAGGACGACGCCGACGTCGATTCTCCCGACTGAAGACACCGCGCCCCCGCTCCCCCGGCCCCAAGACAACCCACCCATCATAGGGGCGGCCTCCCCCCTTGTCAACGCGATCGATCGGGGGGATCGAGGCGGCAGGAGGCACCACGCATGGACAGTCTTTCGGGGATCAGATACGGCGCTCAAATCGGCGCGGCCGCGCGCGCCAATGGGCTCGACCCGCGGCTTCTGGCCGCCGTCGCCGCACAAGAAAGCGGCGGGCCGGGTCTCAACTCCGGCGCGAACATCGTCGGAGACGGGGGCCACGGCCGCGGGCTCTTCCAGCTTGACGATCGCTACCACGCCATCGCGCGCACGCCCGCAGCGATGGATCCGGGCACCAACGCGGCGTATGCGGGAAAGTTTCTCTCCGGTCTGATCCAGCAATTCGGAGGAAACCTGCGGGCGGCGCTATCGGCGTATAACGCAGGCTCCCCCGATGCGACCGGGACCGTGACGACGTGGCCCGACGGCTCGCAGCTCGGCTACGCCGACTCCGTCATGCGTCACCTCGCACAGCTCGAGTCCCGCGATCAGTTGCTCCCCGACTCGGCTTCGACGGGCCCCGGCGCCGCCGGATCCGCGTTCGGCCAACTCTCGTTCGTCGGCGGCAGCGCATCGTCGGCCTCGAGCGTCGTATCGCCGGCGGCGCTTTCGCTGATGATGCCGGCACCGCAGATCCCCGCATTCACTCCGAGCACGCAAAGCTTCCGCTCGTTTTCGAGTGAGTACAAAGACGGCGGCGGTTCGATCGCCGATCAAGACGACAAAAAGATGTCCGGCGTCATCGATCCTTTCGACGACGCGAATACCTAGGTCAAAGGAGAAGCCATGGGTTTTAACATCGGCGGTGCGATCTTAGGCGGTCTCACCGGACTCATCAGTACGGGGAATCCGATCGGCGCCGTCGCCGGTGTCGTTCAAGGCGGGCTCTCGGGCGGCGGCCCGAGCGGTGCGGGCAACATTCAACCGAGCACCGATCCCACGCTCGCCGCAATGCAAGCTGCCGACCAAGCTTACGAGTGGGCGCAACTCGGCCTCAATCTCGAAAACATGCGGCACAATCTCGATCTGCAGTGGCAGTCGACGATGTTCAACGAAGTCGAAGACGAGAAGTCCGAGCAGATGCGCGAGATGAACGTCCTGCGCGACGTCGCGATGAAGCAGCGCGAAGCGGACATCGGGATCGTCAAAGAGTTCATTCGCACGATCAAGGATTGATCGGTGCTGCTACCGCTCAACCCCCTCGGCGTATCGCGCGCCGGTTCGCGCGCAGTGCACGCCACGCCGGCGGCCGCCTCGTCCACGGCCGCCGGCTCCTCTTCTTCCACCGCCCCGTCCGCCACTGCGGGCCAATCGCAACCCGATGGCGTCGCGCACTCGTCCGGCTCGACGGACAGCGATGCGCCGCTCGATGTGACCGCAGAAAGCGGCCCGGACACACAGGCGCTCGCCGATGCCGTCGCACGCCGCGCGATGCTGATGGTCGTCAAACAATCGGAAGCCGACGAAGAAACGCAGCTGCGAATCGACCGCATGCGGGCCGATTTCGACAACACGCAGGCCGAGCGCGCCGAACTCATGCGCGAAGCCAACGTGTTGCGCGACATGGCCTTGGAACAGCAGAAGCGCGACGACGAGATCCTCAAGAAGTGGATCGCGCTGATTTAGGGACCGAACTCTCCAACGTTCGCGCTCGCCGCGACGTGAATACGAAAGTGAAGGGTGAGGTTTCGCAGATGCAAGTCGTCGCGGAACTGGTTCGGCGCGGCTTCGAAGTGTTGCTCCCGGTCGGAGACAGTTTGCGCTACGACGTCACCGTGGATCTTGGTTTCCAATTTCGACGGATCCAGATCAAGACTGGCCGAATCAGAAATGGCGTTCTGATGTTTGGGACGAGCAGTGTCAACTACGAACAGGGGAGGCTGGTTCACCGTCACTATCGCGAGGGCGCAGATGACTTCATCGCGTACGAACCCCAAACGAGAGAATTCTACGGCATATCTGTAAAGGATGCGTCATTGGGTCGTGTTTATCTGCGCCTTAGGCCAAGCGCAAATAATCAGGTCCGCAAAATACGCTTGGCCGCGGATTATACGCTCGATCGTCTTTGCGACAGTTGGAAGCATCCGGAGCAGGGCGCTATCACCGCGCCACGGAATCGTCAGCGGCCGCCGGTCAATCTGCATCCGCGGGCCATTAGCTCAGCTGGTTAGAGCGCCGCTTTGATAAGGCGGAGGCCCTTGGTTCGAGTCCAAGATGGCCCACCAACCGCAAACCTCGCGCCTCGCGGGGTTTGCTCATCTGCAGGGGGATTTCCAGCTCCACGCAGTCGCGTCGGCCGTCGCTTTTAGAATACGGCTTTGCCCGCGCGCCATGACCCTGCGCGAGTCTTTTCGCAGACGAACTGCGATGACGGTGTCAACGGTTCAGACGCGGTTCGTCTTGCAAGTGCGTCGGCAAAACGAACACTCACCAACCTAACGTCGGTTCCGCGCCGGAGCCTGATTCCGCCGTTCCGTTTTCCCACTTTCCGATCGAAGCGCTTTTGCCCGGCTCGCGGACCAATTTGATCGGAATCGTCGCGGTGACGCGGCAGCGATCGGTCTCCTTGTCGACGTTCAAGGACCAGCTCAGCACCGAGGAGATGAACAGGCCGCGCCCTCCCACAGAATCGACCGAAACCTCGCGGCTCGGATGCAAGCTGAAGCACTTCCCCGAATCTTCGATTTCCAACTCGACGGTCGGTCCGTTCAGCCTGGCATTCACCGCAACGGGTTCTTTGCCGTACTTCAGCGCATTCGTGACGAGCTCGCCGAAGACGAGTTCGCAGGTCGCGACGTCTTCCTCGCGGAGTCCGCGCTCGCGCAAGAGCGCCCGGAACTCACCGCGCGCCTCGTGCGCCCGTGCGAAGTCTTCGCTCTCGAATTTCCAGCGGTGAAGCATCCTGCCGAGCTCATACCCGCGGTTTTGGTAAATCACGAGCGAGCAAGCCCTCGCGACGCGCAGGCGGTCGGCTATTTCAATTGCGTTAAGACGTAGTAAGCAACGTCGTGAAGGTCGCGCTTGGACAACGTCCAGTGCGGCATCACGGGCGCCAGCGGCTTCCCTTCGTTGTCGATGCCGCTTGAAATCGCGCGCTCCAACAGCGCTTGGGTGTACGGCACCTTTTGATCGGTGACCAGCGCCTTGTGCCGCAAGTCGGCGCTGGTCGCGCCGCCGGGAAGTTTCAGGCCGCCGGAGCCATCGACGTGATGACACGCCGCGCAGTATGGGTGGAGCGGGCGCTTTTTCGCGCTGATTGCGACGCCGTCGCTGTCTTTGCCCGTCTGGAAAATCATCTTTCCGTTCGCGATCGCCGCTGCGACCGCGCCGGACGTAGCGGAAGCAACCACAGGCGCCGTCGATGCTACCGGCGCGGAGTTAGTCGACGTATTCTGCGCCGGCGAACACGCGGCGGCGAGGAGCAGTAGCGCAAGGAGTTCGACCGTCGGCCTCATTGTCACGTGCGGACCCTCCATTCGTAATTACCGTGTGGCGTCTTGCAACTCGATCCGAGGACGGCGCCCGCGCGCCGCGAACAAAAAGGAACTCACCGGCGAACCACGTGCCTGGGGATGTAGCTCAGTTGGTAGAGCGCCAGCTTTGCAAGTTGGATGTCAGGGGTTCGAGCCCCCTCATCTCCAAAAAGAACAAGCCCTTCACGTCTTAGCATGAAGGGCTTGTGGTGTCTCACCAGGCGCGCGTCGCTGGTCGCCGGCTCAACTCATTCGTGAACCGTTAGTGCTTCGAGCAGACGCCGACTTCGTTCGAACCGCGTTCGCAGGGCGGCGGCGTTATGTGATTATTATGGAAGACCAGTACGATCGGTAGGATGAAGAACTCCCAGGTCTTTTTGACCGCTGCGACGGGCGGCGGCGGCAGCTCCGGCGGAGCCGGTGGGGGCGGCGGCATGAAGACCGGGGGTGGAGGCGTGAACACGACCTGCTGTTCCGGCGGCGGAGGCGGGGGGAGCAAGTGCGGGCGACGGACCTCGCGTACTGCAGCGACGTAGGGGCGAACCTTCTTCACGCGCGTCAACGACAAGTTGCCGCAGGCCTGCGGGACGTAGACGATCGCGCCGCTGGAGAGCATGACCCGCCAGCCCGGAACGTTGTTCGGGAGGACGGCGTGACGGACCGCGTAGACCGAGCCGTGGCGGTTGCCGGCCATGACGTCGATCCGATGCGGAAGTTTGACGAAGACCGCTTTGCCATCGAGCAATGCGTTCTGAAACTCGCGATATTCCGAACTCGTCAAACCGATGCGATGCGCCGCCTCAGTATAAAGCTTCGAGTGCTCGCGCGTCGCGTTCCAAACTTCTTCTGCAGTTTGCGGGGGCGTCGTCATCATGTGATCGACGTAAAGGTTGACTACCATCCTTGCACCACCAAGAAAGACAAAGCCGCTGGCTCTTTCATTGCTTCATTTATAAGGCGGGAGTGCGACCCAGAGACAGAGACGTAATCCTCGTCACACCGGGCCATTGGTCCCGGCGGCACGACCTGCCCGGCCAAGCTGCGAAATTCGGCCGATCGGCACGGGTTGCACTGGGACGAAGTGCCTAGGCATACGGCCCGCTTCGAAACCCAAATGGGCCTTCGGTCACACTTTCGCGCTTGCTACACTGAAGCCCGGATGGAGACGATCCAGCGCCAACCGATGGATATCGGAATCGGGCCGGCCCTGCCTTGGATGAAACCTCGGCCCCAACCCACGGCATATGCCGCGTGGCAGCAGGCCCTATTGGTCGCGACCGATTTGACCATCCTGATTGCCGCCGGCGCGCTCGCGCTGCGTCTCACACGCATCGCACCGGCGGCTCTCGCCGCGCATCCAGACGTCGTCATGGCGCTCGCATTCACGGCGGCGACGGCGCTGCTCGTCTACGAGCGACTCGGCCTCTATCGCACCGCCTTCAGCGCTCTCGCTCGCGATCAGGTCTACGGGGCGCTCTCCGCCGCGATCCTCGGGATCATACCGCCCGTACTCTTGCTCCTCTTGTTACCCGCTCTCAATCCGTTCCGTGAGACGCTCGCGCTGGCCACGGCGCTCTCCGCAATCTGCCTTCCGGCGACGCGCTTTCTGTTGCATGCCTCGTGCGCGCGGCTCGCGCCACCCGCTCCCCGCCGGATCGCGATCGCCGGCAGCCCCGACCGAGTCGACGCGCTGCCGCGCGACATGTCGTTGACGATGCGCGACGCGGTGCTGCGCCTCCCGCTCACGAACTTCGACGCCGACCTCGACCGAGTCGCAACCGACGAAGACGTGCTGAACCTGCCCTGGCTGCAGAACGCGCTCGCCTGGAAGTGCGACACCCTCATTGTCACTGAAGCGCTGCCACCCGCCTTGATGCCCGCGATCTTGCGCGTCACCGAGGAGCGCAGCGTCAAGTTGGCCTTCGCGCCGCTGCGCCTTCGCCCGCACGCCTGCGACTTTCGCGTCCATCGCGACGGCGGCGTCGCGCTACTCTATCCGCGCAGCCTCGCAATCTGTTCAACCGGCGCAAACCTGGCGCGCCGCGCCTTCGATCTCGCGCTCGTGGCCCCGGCGCTGGTCGTCCTCGCTCCCGTTCTCGCGGCCTTGGCTCTGGCCATAAAGCTCGACGGCGGTGGGCCGGTGATCTACCGTCAAACGCGCGTCGGACGATTCGGCAAGGAATTCTCCATGTTGAAATTCCGGACGATGCAGGTCGATGCCGAGAAACAGACCGGACCCGTCTGGGCGCGAGCGGGCGAGCAACGAGTTACCCGCGTCGGCCGTTTCCTGCGCCGCACGAGCCTCGATGAATTGCCGCAGCTCGTCAACGTGCTCCTCGGCGAGATGTCCATCGTCGGGCCTCGCCCGGAGCGCCCGTTCTACGTCGAGCAATTCCGCGCGTTCTTACCGCGCTTCGCCGAACGTCATCTCGTGCGCCCCGGAATCACCGGTTGGGCGCAAATCAACATGCGCCGAACCTTGCAGCCGTCCGCGGTCGGCGACAAGCTGAGTTACGATCTCTTCTATCTCGAGAACTGGTCCATCTTTCTCGACGTCACGATCGTCTTGAAGACGGCCGCCGAGTTCCTCTTCCAACGCCCTTCATAAGACGCTCGACGACCCGACATCTTTGGCGGAGCCTCCGCTCGCGCGATACCCCTCGTTCTGCGGAGGCGATCACGCGACTTCTCTGAGGGCTCGGCGGCGTGACGGATCGGTCTCGACCCCGCCTGCGGCTTGCCATCCGTGGCAAGCCTTGCCTGACTCTCGCCGCCTCCCGCGCATCACGCGCTCCGGCGGCGATTCACACGATCTCGACCGAACCGTCGCGCCGCCTCGCTTTCAAGAAACTGCAACGTCGCGCATCGCGTCCGCCTTGCCAAGCGCGATCGAAAAAGATCTCATCGAACCTTCGCATCCTCGGATGTCAGGTCGACTCGCTAGGGGAAATGTTTTTGAGTGCGCGGCTTATCTAGCCGGAGGCTTGGCGGATGGGGCGGCGGGCGACGAGGCGTTGCCGGACGCCGGCTGTTGGAACGCGTTCGAGGCTCCCGGCGTGAAGATTGAGTAACAGTAACGGTATGGTTTGCGCGAGCCAAATGTACTTGATCCAGATGGGATCGATGAAGAGAGATTGCGCGAACAGTGCCACCAGCGACGCTTCGAGCGCGAGCCGCATCGGATAGAACCGGCTGCCGGGCGAAATCACGCGCAGCTGACGGAACGTCGTGAACCACGCGGCCAGGACCAAGGTGAGTCCGACGATTCCCAGTTCGACCCAGGTCCCGACGATGATGTCGTGGCTCGGACGGTGCCAGCCTTGCATCTTCGCTTGGAATACGGCGAGAAAATTGCGGTCGTAGGTTTCCAAGAACGACCCGACGCCGCTGCCGACAAGCCAATGCTCCTTCAGTGCATGCAGGCCGACGGCCCAAATATAGGTTCGGCCGCTGCCGCTTCCGAGCTGCCCCTCGTCGTGGATGAAGCGCTCCCAGACCGCGGGAAAGAACGCCGAGAGCGCCAGGCAGACGCCCACCATGGCCAGGATTTGGATACGATGCTTACTGCGCAAGGTGAAGTAACCGAAGAGCAGCAGGATCGCGACGATTCCGCCTCGCGAGGCGGTCATCAAGATCGGCACCATCATAAAAATGACGGCCGCCGCGCAGAAGACCTTCAGACGAACGTCCTTCGAGAACAGCGCCGTCGCAAGGCAGATCCCGATCGGCAAGACGAAGCTGGTCGCAAATTGATTCGGATCGATGGTCAAGTTACCGACGTTCAAGGAGACGCGACCGTTCCACATCGACGAGTGGTGCGCGAACGCGTACGCGCCGGCGCCAAAGCCGGAAGCCACCATCAAGATGACGAGCCAACGAAATTCGATCTCTCTGACGGGGTAAAGCGCGAGCACGGTCATCATGAGGAAGTTCTGCATAACGATCCCGTAGACGCGCTGGCTCTCGGTGAGGTCGGGCGTCCACATGAGCGTGATGCCGGCCCACGCGACGAAGGCCGCCCACGCATACCAGCCTGCCGCCGGTTTGACGAATTTGCGGAGGATCAACATGCGAGCGAGCATTGCGACGCCGGCGAGCACGGCGACCAGCCGTACGTAGCTCGCGCCGCTGGTTACTTGCAGGATGTTATCGAAAGGGACGAGCGCGACGTAGAGTCCGAACGGAAAGATCAACGGATAACGAAAAGCGAGATATGCCCCGAAAGGCGCCGCGATAGCGGCGACGACGAGCAGCGAGATGTGTACGCCGTCGGGAGTCGAGCTATGACTGACCGAGCGTGCGAACACGAGAAGCGCCAAGATCGCGAAGAACCCGCCGGACGCACGCAAAAGCAGCGCACGGAAACCGACCCGGCGCAGGCGCTTCAGCATGGCTTAGTTTGCCGAGAGCGTAGCTGCGACGGCCTGACGAAGGCTCGAAAGTACCCGCTCTATCTCGGCTTCCTTCGAGATGACGGCGTCGGCTCCCGAAATCATGCAGGACGCGGCATACGTCGGATCGGCCGAGTGGCAAAAAGCAATGACCGCCGCCGAGCGCGTCGCTTGCCGAATCCTGCAGAGCGCGTTGGGGCCACCGCGAGCGAAGAAGTCGACGTCGACGAACACGGCCGCCGGATCGTGCGCGGCGATGTCCTTGCCGTCGATCTCGTTGCTGGTGGCGACCACGGTCAGACCCGCTTCGGCGAGCACCCGTTGCAGGTAATCGACAAAGACGAGTTGGGGCTCGATCAGGTACGCGCTGAGCGTGGGCATACTATCTCAATTCACCAGTCCATTGCGGATCGCGTACACGGCAACGCCCGAACGCGCGTTGACCTTCAGCTTTGCGAGGATGTGGCTGACGTGGTTCTTGACGGTCTTCTCGGAAAGCATGAGCCGCTGGCCGATATCGCGATTCGAAAGGCCGTCTGCGACTAAACGGACGATCTCGAACTCGCGACCCGAGAGTTCGTTGAGCTCCCGGGATCTGGTCGAGCGGCGACGGAGCATCGCGCCCGCGATTCGCGGGTCGGCGTACGAGTCGCCGTTTGCGATGAGATGAACGATCTCGAGGAACGTCGCCGGCGACGTATCTTTGGCGACGTAACCATCGGCCTTTGCTGCCAGCGCCCGCTGCATGCTACGGGGTCGGTGCTGCGCGGAAATCACGCAAATCCGGCTCTGCGGCGACGAACGCTCGCAGGCGGCGATCGCTTCTTCCACCTCGAGCGCAACGGCGTCGGCATCGAGAAAGATCACATCCGGCCGCAACTCACCGATCTCCACCGAGCGCGGATCCGACGCCGTACCGACGACGACGATTGAGGGATCGCGCTCTAGAACCTGCCTCATGGCCAGGCCGACCGTCGCTTGCGGGGCTACGAGGTAGACGCGAACCGTCTTGCGCGGGACCATCGTGTACGGCTGAGGCACTAGCCGGCGCTCGAAGGCTTCGGCAACGAAATCGACTGCCCGGCCCCGATGTAGTGGTCCTTCGGTTGCGTGATGTTCGGCCGCACGAAATTGAGGACGACGCCTAAGAGCTTTGGCGACCCGAAGGTGGTCAGGCGATCGAGCGCGCTCTGCACTGATTCAACGTCGGAGCGGCGCGACGAAATCACCATGACCGTCCCGTCGGCCTTGTGCGCGATGACGACGCCGTCGACGATCGTGCAGAGCGCCGGAGCGTCGATGATGACGTAATCGAAACGCTCGCGCGCCTTCTGCAAGAGCCGGTCGAAGGCGCGCCCTTGCAAGAGGCTGACCGGATTCGGCGCGGCCTTCCCCGCCGTCACGACCCAGAGGTTTGCGTGCCGCGTCCCCTTGACGATGTCGGGGAAGCGCGCCGTGCCGGCGAGCACGTCGGAGAGACCGCGGTCGTTCGAGAGGTTTAGCTTTTGGTGGACGGCCGGGTGCCGCAAATCGGCATCGATCAACAGCACGTTCGCGCGATTCAGTCCCATGCTGATGGCGGTGTTGATCGCAATCGTCGTCTTGCCGTCGCCGTGGTTCGGGCTGACGAAGGCAAACGTCTGAGCCGGTGCGTTCGATGCGTAGCCGAGCGAAGCGACGAGCTGGTAGAAGGCTTCAACCGAGAGCGGCTTGATCCACTGGTTGGCGCGCCAATCGTTCGAGTCCAGCGCAGGGATCGACGCGAGGACCGGCAACCCGAAGCGCTCCTTGACGTCCTGCTCCGAGCGAAAGCGATCGTCGAACAGTTCCGCCAGGAAGGCGGCGCCGAGCGCGAACCCGAGTCCGACGATCACGGCAATCTCGACATTGAGTAAGATGTTCGGACTGACGGTATACTGACTTGCGAGCGCGGTCTGCGTGATCGTAACATCGCTCAGCGCGGTGGTCTTCGAGATGATCGCTTCCTGATATTTCTGTTGCAGCGCCTGGTAGATGCCTTCGGCGGACTTCGCTTCGCGCTGCAATTCGGTGATGCGGCGGGCGCGCTCGGGGAGTTGGTTTAGAGTTGGTTGGAACTTCGCGCGTTGCGCATCGATCGTCGAAATCTGCGCGCGCGCGCCGGCGGCCTGGGAGGAGAGGGTCGCCGTTTGTTGCTGAAGTTGCTGATAGGTCGGGTTCGGGATGCTGCTGCTGCCGCCGTTGACTTGGGCCGGCTGCGCACGCAGTTCGCGCTCCGCCTCGGCGATCTGGCCGCGCAGCGCAATCACCGCCGGGTGGCGATCGGTGTACTGCTTGCGCGCCGCATCGAGCTGACCTTGCAGTGTCGCGAGTTGAGTTTGAATCTGCGAGGCGACGGGATTGATCGCAATCGTTCGGGTGCCGACGATCGTCGCCGGGGTCGACGCCAGCGTCCCTGCGATCACCGCTAGCTGGCTCTCGGCTTGCTGCGCGTCGAGCTCGGCCGCATTTTCCTTTGCGTCGAGCTGTGAGAGCATCGAGATGTCACTCTGCGTCTGGGACGGCAGATCGGCGATTCCGACGCGGACCTGGTAGGCAGCCAGCGCCGCTTGCGCGCCTTGCATTCTGCGCTGCGCGTCGGGCAGTTGCTGCTGGAGGAATTTGAGCGCGGTGTCGGCTTGGTTGGCGACGAGCTGACGCTCCCTATCGACAAAAACGGTCGCGAACATGTTGGCGATCTTGGCAGAGGTTTCGGGATCGCTCCACGTCACCCGAACGCCCAGGATCGACGTGTTGGTCACCGGGTGCACGCTGAGGTGGCTCAGCAGAATACCGGGATTGCTCTTGAGCCGAAGGCGACGGGCAACTTCATCCGCGACAGGCGTTTGCTGCAGCAGTTCGGCGTAGGTTTCGGCGCTCGAACCGGAGCTGGCCGCCAAAAGCGCGTTGAGAACCGGCAGCGACGTTCCCGCATTATAATTGCCGGCTTCGTTGCTCGAGCTCCCCGCGATCAGCTTCACCTGCGTCGCGTATTGGCGCGGCTGCATCAACGAGAATATCAGAACGGCCAAAACGAACCCGCCGCAGACCGCGCCGATCAGCTTCCTGCGTCGCACGATCGTCTTCCAAATGCGTCGCGGATCGATCTCACCCGCCGAGACATCGGGCCGGCCGTACGGTTCGAACCCCTGGGTTGGAAGCGCGTAACGTTCGGCCGGAGGGGCGACCTGCGAAGGGCGGCGAGGGAAGGAGTACCTGAACATGCTTTTTACAGCCTTGGCAAGAGGAATAGCAGCGTCGTCAGCGGCGACAAAAGGTCGGGCTTTTTCTTCGCCATGGGGACGTAGACGACGTCGCCTTTTTGCAGCACCGGATCGCGTGACGCGTTACCGCTCTTGAGGACGTCGTAGAGATTCACGGTCGAGACGCGGATGCTGCCGTCGGGCATGGTGCGGCGCAACTCCACCTTGTTGAGATCCGAGTTCGCGTTGACGCTCGGGCCGGCGCGCGCGATCGCCTGCACGAGGTGGTCGCCTTCCTTGATGTTCACGTCGCCCGGATGGTCGACCGCACCCCAAACTTGGACCGTGATCGGAAGCGGGGAGATGACGTAGATCGTCATCTGGTTTTCGACCGGGTAGTTGAGCGAGACGTCGCCTTCCTGAAATAATTTCTGTAAAGAGACCTCGTTAACGTGGCCGTCGATGGTTTGCAGCCTCGCGTTCGGCAATGGGCCGTCGGTCAGGCCCAGTCCACCGGCGGCTGCGATCGCGTCGGTCAAACGGCTCTGCGGCTGGAGCGGATATTTGCCCGGCACCTTGACGTTTCCGAGCACCAGAACGTCGACCGTCGCCGGGATGACGATCGCGATCGTTACTTTCGGCGAACGCAAGTAGCGCGCCAGCGATCGGGCGACCGCGGCCGATGCCTGAGTCGGCGTCCGTCCCCCGACGAGAACGTCGCCTACCAGCGGCATCGAGATATTGCCGCCCGGCAGAACGCGAAGGGACGGTTGGCTCAGCTTCTCTTCGCCGAAGACGGTGACGCTCAGGGTGTCGCCGACACGAATGCGGTAGTCCGGCGAGACCGAATCAGCCATTGCGCCGGCCGTCATAATGGAGACGGCCAGCACGAATGCAAAGAACGAGGCGAATTTCCGCAAGGCGCGCGTGACCTCCATCAGCCTGCTTATCGACTTTGAGAATACTCTGACAGGGTTGTCGGCCGAAGCCCCATAGCGCCCCGTTCCTTGGGTCCATCGGCCCCCTCTCACGCGCCTTGGCTCGGGACCCTCTGTCCGCGCGCCGTCGGCGCGGATGAGCCGCGCGAGCTGCCGTGTCGTCCCGCCGCTGGCGAACTCGGCGACGATTCTTGCTCGCGCATTCAACCCAAGCCGGCGGCGCAGACCTCGATCGCGCACGAGCCTCTCGAGCGCGGCGGCCAGCGCCTGAGGCGCACGTTGCTCGACTAGGATGCCCGAGTCCGTATCGACCAGTTCGTCGATGCTTCCGGTGCGGGTAGCGACGACCGGGACCCCGGCCGCCATCGCCTCCATCAACGCGACGGGGATTCCCTCGTGCTGGTCGCCTTCTTCATGGCTGGCTAGCACCGCGAGGTCGTAGTCGCCGCGCCCGAGCGCTCCCAGCAATTTGCCGTGCTCCACGTTTCCAAGCATGCGCACGACACCGCCGAGTCCAAGCTGCGCAATCCGTCGGGCGATCTCGTCGCGCAATTCGCCGTCCCCGGCGAACTCGGATCGGAAATCGACGCCGCGAGCGCGCAGTATCGTGAAAGCCTCGAGCAGGTCAGCGTGTCCCTTCACGCGGTCGAGCCGAGCCGGACAGAGGAGGCGGGGGACGCGCGGCGGCGGCTCGGCGATCGTTTGCGGGACGTCGACGCCGAGGTGAACGACGTGGCATTTTGCGACCAGTTCCTGCGGCAGGCGCGCGGCGATGTCGGCGCGATTGCGCTTCGAAACGAGCCGGACGAATTCGGCATGTGCAGCCTTCGCCACCACGAGGTTCTCAGCGAAGAGGTCGTGAGAATGCGCGCTAACGCTGAACGGAACGCCGGTGAGCCGCGACGCGACGTATGCTACCGTCGCCGGTGAGGTCAGCCACTGAGCGTGCAAATGGTCGAGGCCGAGCCGGCGCGTTTCGAACGCAACTTGCAGCGCTTTCGGAAAAACAGCGAGGTTGACGACGCGCGAACGAAGTGAGGCTCGACCGAACACGATTGCGGCGAGGGCCAGCGCAACGCCGGCCGGGTTACGAAGGCATTCTGCGAGGGCAGCTGCGGCGACGCGCCGATCGAACATTGCACCGGGCAGCGCGGTCGCGCCGAGGCCTGGGTAATACGATGCCCCGCTGGGCGCCCGAATCGGTATGACGACGACTTGCGCGAGCCTTGCGAGCGAGCGAACCTCCGGTTCGAAAAACTGTTCGCCCGGCCAGAACGGGAACTTCGCGGTGACGTATCCGATTTTCACGCTGCCGCCGTTCCGGCCAAGTCGCGATAGAGTTCGGCGTGACGTCGCACCATCGCTTCGACTCCAAAACTCGTCGCGGCAAAGGCCCGGACGCGGTTTCGAATCGCAGGATCGGCATGCAACGCACGGCGCGCAGCGGCGATCGCAGCCGCAAACGCATCAGGCTCGAAATTTGCGGCAACGAACCCCGTCTCACCGTTGCGTAACACGGCATCAACGCCCATCCACGGCGTGCTGACGACGGGAAGGCCTGCGAACATCGCTTCCACCGGCGCGACCGGCATACGTTCGCGCTGCGAGGGAAGCACGAAGAGATCGAAGGCGCCACCGAGCGCCGCCGCATCGGTGCGAAAACCCAAAAAGTGCACGCGTTCGCCGAGGGCGCGTTCGCGCACCGTTGCGCGAAGCGCCGCTTCGAGCGGACCATCGCCGGCCAGCGCGAGATGGACTTCGGCGCCCAGATGCGTCAGCGCTTCGAGCGCGAGCCGGTGGTTCTTCTCCTCGCGAAAACGGCCGGCCGAGTACAACACGAAGGCCGCGCGCGGAATTCCGAGTGCTTCACGGATTTCGTCGCGCGGGGCACCGCTTGCCGGCACCCTCACGCCGTTCGGGATAACGACGATTCGGTCGCGCGCGATGTGCCGCTCGCGCGACAATTCCTCGCGTTGAACCTCGGTGAAGACGACAAAGCGGGCGGTGCGCGCGTCGAGTGCCTGGTCGAGCATGTGACGCAGCGCACTCTTCGGCTCCTCGCCGTGCACCGTAAAGACGATCGCCGGAATACCGGCAAGTAGTGACGCGATGCGGCCGGCATATTGTCCGGTATGAAGATGCGTGTGGACGACGTCGGGTTCGAGGGCGCGTAGAGCTCGGACAAGGCGTGGAAAGTACCCGAAATCGCGCCGCCCGCGCCTGCGTATCTCCACGACCGGAACGCCGAGCTCGCCCCCGGCGCGGGCGTCGAGCCGCGAGGGATAGATCGAGACGGCGGTCGTCTCGACGCCGTGGCCTTGCAGGCCCGTGCACAGCGCGCGGACGACCGTCTCCGCCCCGCCTCCCACCAGATCGGGGACGAGTTGGACGACGCGGGGACCCATATCCCAACGCATCGGCAAGCCGGGACTAGGACTTTGGGCGCATCCCTCCGTGGCACCGGGCCCTTTCGCCCCAGCGGGGCGCCGATAGACTGAACACATGGGATCCGGCTCCCGCGTCTGCCTCGTCATGTGCTTCCGGAACGAAGCGGAGCAGCTGCCTGCCGTCCTCGCGAGTTTGGCCGCTCAAACCGTCGCGCATCGCCGGCTTCTTCTAATCGCCGTCGACGACGGTTCGAGCGACGGCGGCGAAGCGATTGTGGAGGAATGGCTCAAGCGCGGCGACGTCGACGGCCGCCTGATCCGTGCCGAGTTTGCCTCGATCCCGTATGCGCTCAACCGCGGCTTGACGCTCGTGGGACCCGACGATTACGTCGTCAGGCTCGATGCTCACACGATCTACGAGCCGCAGTACGTCGAGCGCATACTCGACGCGTTTGCAGATTTGGGATCCGACGTGTGGTGCGTCGGAACGTCCGACACGCCGCTGCCGCAGAAGAATTTCGGCAAGGCTCTGCACGCTGCGCTCTTCACCAACCCGATGGGACTCGGACCGGCCGATTTCCGTACGCGCGGAAAGGTGCGGAGCGTAAAATCCGTCTATCTCGGCGCGTGGCGACCGGGAGTGTTGCAACGCCTCGGAGGCTACGACGTTCGCTGGCCCGCCAATGAGGATGCGGAGCTGGCCGAACGCCTACGCGCCGCGGGCGGCCGAGTCGTGCGCATCGAGGCGCGCGCCGAGAAGATCATAACGCGCGGGGCGCTGTCGGCTCTGCGCCAATGGATACGCTACGGGTTCTGGCGCGCGCAGACCCTCAAGCGTCACCCCGGGGCGATCGGCATCCGGCATCTCGCGCCGCCGATCGCGTTCCTGGCGGCGTTAATCTTACTCGCTTCACCGGCGCGCGCCATCCTCGTCCCGGCATACCTCGCCTACGCCCTCGCGATCGTCGCTTTACGGTCGCGCAGCGAGGCGTGGTTCGTAACGCTGGCGACCCTCATCTATTTTCCACTCTTCCATTGCGGCTACGCGCTGGGCATTTTGACCGGTTTGCTCGTCAACCGCATCCCGCGCGAAGATCGCGCTCTCCAAGCGGCGAGAAGCCGCTAGCGGAACAGGACGTATCCGCTCGCGGGCGGGACGATCGGTGGTAAGGCCGCGCCGTCTTCCGAGAGCGAACCCGAGTCGCCGTAGCACGTGCACAGCGACGTGCCTTGGATCACCAGCCTGTGCCGATACGTTTGGTGCAAGGCCGGAGAAAAATGCGGCAAGAGCAAATCCGGGTTGACCACGGCGGCGCACGGACCAACTGAGCGTCCAGCGTCATAACAGGCCCGAAACTCGCGCACATAATTACCGCTCTTATCGAGGAGATCGGCGGTGCTCTTCGGATACGGCCGATAGGGCGAGTAAAACGTCAGCGCCGCTTCGGGGCAGGCATGGATCATCGAGACGGTCCCGCACGCGCTGCCCCACTGCCACAACCGATCGGGATCGTATGCCAGCATGATGTCGGCGAGCGCGCGGGAGCGCGCCGAGGGATCGCGTTGGTTCCCATTGATGACCACAGCGTTCTTCCCGGCACCGATGACCTGTAGGATCGCGTTGAGACGCACGTCGAGGATCGGATGCGTCCAAAGAAACGGATTCGGCAAACCGGCCGTACCGTAGAAGCACGTGTCGCACATCGCTCCCCAGGCATTCGGCTCGGCGAGGACGACCTCGACGATGGCCGGGAGCGACTCGTGTTTGTCATAACCATGCAGGCCATTGAAGACGACGGGAGTTGGCGAAAGCCGCGCTAGTGCGGCTTCGCCCGCTTGCCATCGTGCTCGCGAATAGCGCGCGCCGTACGGCGAATGCGCCGCGCCGCCGGGTGCGCTAGCGCAGTCGTACCGGCCCTGGCCGACCCCGCCGGCGCCCCAGCATAGAGCCCCGTAGAACTCGTCCGGCGCCGTAGCGTCGTCGATCTCGATTAATTCGAACTGGTCGTGGGCGGTGAAGTCTCGCAAGGCACGCGCCGCTCGCGCTTGCCACTCCGGTGACGCCGGATCGCCGATACGCTGCAAGATCCAGCCGTTGTAGGATGCGGTCAACGCGCGATCGGTATGGCCCTCTTGCGTGTAGAAGGCCGACGCCGGCCAATCGGCGCAATCGGGTCCGGCGTAGCGGTTGGCCCCCGTGCCGCTGCGGCCCGAGCATAGGTTCATGTCGAGGTACAGCATCGTCTTCAAGCCGGCGACGCGGACGCGCGTGTTTAATTCGCCCGGCCCCGTCATGACGAGGTCGAGATACGGCGCAAGCGCTTGAAAATTGTCCCAGCCGAAAGCCGCGTCGATCTCACGCCGCGAATCGAACGCCGCTGCCAGCGTTGGCGAATGAATTCGGCGCGCCTCGCGCGGCACGACGAGGTTCGTCCCCCCGCTCGCGTAGAGGACAAAACAACCAATCAGTAGTGGCGCCAGCAACTGCGGCATCACTGGAAATATCGGCACGGTTTTTCTACCGTTGCGGGCTTCTCTTTGGCCCCGTGTCGTGCTCCTCGACACTTGATCTCGCCGTCGCGCGCCGCCTCAGTTTTCCTTCTGAGCGTGCCGACCACTTAGCCAAAGCTTTACATGCCTCAGTGTCCGCGTTGGGCCGAATTGTCGTATAACCAGGTCAGTAGTCCCACGGATGGTCGGCTTTATTGTGCGGCAGCGCACACCAAGCCAGGGACGATCGACTTCAAAAAGTGACGTTCGTCAACAAGGATAGAGAGAGAAAATGACTACTTTCGGCCTACGCGTCGCCGTGATCGAGTCTCAAGTGCTGTTTGCGAAAGCGCTGTGCGGCATCTTCACCGACGATACCGACTTCAAAGTGGTCGGCGACTATAGGACCCCAGCCGCGATGCAGCTGAAAGCGGCCAATCCGGACCTCATCGTCATCGATCTCGACGGACAACCGGTCGACATCGCGCAGACGCTGGGCACCTGTAAAGAAGCCGCCCCTCAGGCGCACATCTGCGTCCTCTCGATGAATCTGTCACCGGAAGTCATGCAGCGGTGCCTGACGAATGGCGCCGAGGCCTACATCGTCAAAGACATCTCGCCGGCGGAATTGCTCCGGGCGGTGAAGACCGTCTCCGAAGGTCAGTCGTACGTCGATCCGCGCGTCGCAGGCGGCTTGCTCAAGCGCCGCAGCATGAACGGCGGGAAACCCGACATCATGGAACTCTCTCAGCGCGAAGCCGAGGTTCTCAAACTGATCGCCGAAGGACTGGCCAATAAGCAGATCAGCGCGCGCCTTCATCTTTCCGAGAAGACCGTCAAGAATCACGTCAGCCGCATTTTCTCGAAACTGAACATCTCGGCTCGCACGCAGGCGGCGGTGCACGCTATCCGCGCCGGCATCGTTTAGGAAAAAGTGGAGGCAAGGAGACTCGAACTCCTGACCCTTACGCTGCCAGCGTAATGCTCTACCAGCTGAGCTATGCCCCCAATGCGTAGCGCTCGCGAGCCGCGCTCCGGCGCGCCCGCAAACGTTCGAAGCGGCGCTCCGGGCACCTCTCCCTAGTGATCAAACTTAGGATCGGCTTGTTGGTCGACGACGAGCGTGCGAGTAAGTACGACCACGATCTCGCGCGCTGGGCCGCCGCCCAGCCGGATCTCGAGATCACCCATCTGATCGTCCACGCTCCGGCGGTCCGGCCGACCAGCCGGCTTGCAAAACTCGCGGCGCTAATGAGAACTCGCGGGCTGGGCTTCCTCGCCGGCCGCGCTTTATTTGGGCTCGTCGTGCGCGCCGAACGGATCGTACTCGATCGGCGCGCGATCCATCGCGGTCACTTCGCGAAGATTCCGATCGGCGAGCTGGTCGAGCGGAAAATTCGGATCAGGCCGCAGGTTTCGAAGTCCGGCTTTACCTATCGCTTCTCGAATGAGGACGTCGAACGCGTCAGAGCGCTGAAGCTCGATCTGCTGATCCGTTGCGGCAGCGGAATACTGCGCGGCGAGATTCTCTGCGCAGCGCGGCTCGGCGTCATCTCGTTCCACCATGGCGATAATCGGGTCAATCGCGGCGGACCGGCCGGCTTTTGGGAAGCGTACTTCGGATGGCCGAAGACGGGGTTCATCATCCAGCGCTTGACCGAAGAACTCGACGGCGGTGAGGTTCTCGCCCGCGGAGCCTTTCCGACGCAGTGGCTCTTCTCGCTGAATCAGGCGCACCTGTTCGCGAAGGCCAATGTCCATCTCAAGTCGATCCTCAAACGGATCGCGGCAAATGGGGAGTTGCCGGAGGCCGAACCGAGTTTCCCGTACTCGGGACGGCTTTACAAAGTTCCGACTCTTGAGCAGGGCCTGATATATTGCGCGCGTGTCGGTGCGCGTCTCGCGGCTCGGGCGGCGCGCCGCGTATCCGGCGCGCGCCAGCGTTGGGGCTTAGCTTTCGTAGAAAAGAATTGGCGAGGCTCCGTTTTGCGGCGCGCCTGGAGTCCGAAGCTCCCCAAGGGACGTTTTTGGGCCGACCCGTTTCTGGTCGAACGCGATGGCAAGAGGCTTTGCTTCGTCGAGGATTTCGGCTATGCGACGGGACGCGGCCATATCACCGCCCTCGAAGTCGGGAAAAGCGGCGTCGCGGAAATCGGGGCCGCCTTGGTCGAGCCGTTCCATCTGTCGTTTCCCTTCCTATTCGAATACGCCGGCGAACTCTACATGTGCCCCGAATCGGCGCAGGCCCGGCAAATTCGTATCTATCGGTGCACCGGCTTCCCCCTGCTCTGGGAACTCGCCGTCGTTGCGATGCACGACGTCTCAGCCGCCGACACGATGCTCTTCGAACGCGACCAAAAATGGTGGATGCTGACCAACATCGACCAATCCGGAACCGGCGATCATTGTTCGGAGCTATACCTGTTTTTCGCCGATTCTCCACTCGCGGCGTCGTGGACGCCGCATCCCCAGAATCCAATCCTCATCGATCCCGAGCGCGCCCGAAACGGCGGCCTCATTATAGAGGCCGAAAAAATCTTCCGTGTCGGGCAACGCCAAGGCTTCGACCGCTACGGCGCCGGGCTGTCGATCTTCGAGATCGCGGAACTCTCGCCCCAGATATATCGCGAAGAGATCGTCGCAGAAATCTTGCCGGATTTTCGCGCGGGGCTGCTTGGCGTTCACCACCTCTCGACCGCCGGCTCGCTGACGGTCGTCGACCAGGCCTCGTATGGCTTCGTAGGCGAAACGTTGCTCGCCGAGCGCCTCTCTGCTACACTTCGCACTGCGAAGTGTGCCGGGCAGTCGCGCGCCGTGAGGCGTGAGGAAAGTCCGGGCTTCACAGGGCAGCGTGCAGGATAACGTCCTGTCGAGGCGACTCGAAGGAAAGTGCCACAGAAACATACCGCTCGTAAAACCACTGGTTCTGCGGGCAAGGGTGAAATCGTGAGGTAAGAGCTCACGGAGCACACGGTGACGTGCGCTCGGGTAAACCCCACGTGAAGCAAGATCGCTCGCATGCCCCCTCCGGGGGCTGGGCGGCCCGTCCAAAACGAGCTACATCGCAACGAGGCGCCCGGTAACGGGCGTCCCAGAGAGATGGCTGCCGGCACCGAAAGGCGCCACAGAATCCGGCTTACAGGCACACTTCGCGGGGGGCCCCCGCAACCAGCTGAACCGTTGCGGAGGTCCTAATCAATAATCGAGGCGAACTCGCTCGCCTACATCTATCAAGAGGGATTCGATTGAGCGCTAACTTCAGCAAAGACATGACCGTCGAGCAGGCTTTCAAGACCCACGCCGGCGCCCGCCGCGTCTTCGCGAAATTTCATCTCGGCGGCTGCTCCCACTGCTCGATCAGCGAAACCGAGACGATCGAGCAGGTCAGCGAAGGCTACGGCATCCCGTTGCCGATGTTGATGGACGAACTCGAGAAACTCTATACGCAAGGCCGCTTGAAGGTGGGCGATAAGGTGCGCCTGCCCGATGCGATTCGCACGAAAATTCCACAGCTCGAGAGCGTCCCCGAGATCGGCGAAGTGAAGAGCGAAGATTCGGGCGCCTACACGGTCGAGTTCGGTGAAGTGAGGCTCCAAGGGTTGGCCGAAGATTTTCTTCCGGCCGAGGCGACGGTGCCGGCCGGAGCCTAGATTGGCTTCCGGTTGACGAACGTCTCGTCGGTCCCGTGCCAGTGCGCGATCGCGGGCTCGCCCGCTTTCCAGCACAGATAGATCGGGCGCCCGTCGCGAGACGAAGGGAAATCGAGCAGACCTAGGTCGAGATCTTTCACGACGCAACCGTGCGTTTCGATACGATTGATGGTCCGTACGATCTCGGCTTTCAACTCGGTGCAACGCCGAGCTTCTCCACGCCGCTCCAGACTCGTCGCGGACGCGCCGCTCCGGCGGCCCGCCCGAAGGGCCGGATCGTCCTCGAGCAGCCGGATCGCGAGTTCGCGGCGCTTGGCCCACAACTCCTCGATCATCGGCGCGAGGACCGGGATGAGGGCGTTGGCCTTTTCGGGCGAAAACAGTTTCATGAGCTTCTCCGGCTGGACCCGATGACTCAAGGCCGCTTCGTCGCGCTCGAGCGCCTTTCCGGTCCCGGCTCCGAGCCGGCAGCGTGACCGCACCGGCCGTGCACATCGTCGCGTTTGGCTTCTCCTGTGGGCTGCCGCCGGACGCAGATCTGGTTTTCGACGTTCGCTTCTTGTCGAACCCGAACTACGTCGACGCACTGCGACCTCTGACCGGCGCCGACGAACCCGTCATCCATTTCATGCGAGCGCTGCCCGAGACCGGCCCGTTCCTCGAACGACTCTGTTCGTTCGTCGACTTTTTGCTGACCCAATACGCGCGTGCCGAAAAGCCGCAGGTCACGATCGCGATCGGGTGCACCGGCGGACGGCATCGTTCGGTCTACGTCGCGGAGGCGCTCACGGGGCATTTGCGCGCCCAACTCGGCTCCGACGTACGCTTGACCCATCGCGAATTGGCGGCAGCGTGAGCACGAATACGCTGCGCTTGCTGCGCTGGTTTTATCCCGGCTTGGGCGTAAAGCGCTGGCTGGTCGTGGCGATCTTCGGAGCGATCCTGCTGGTCAACGGCGCGTCGCGCTGGCTGACCGCCGAAGGGATGCATCTGCAAATCAACCAGATCGTCGACGACTTCGTCGACGACTTCATGCCGCTGTCGGCTTTGCCGTATCTTTTCATGGGGCTCGGCGCGATCTTCGTGTTCTTCGGAATACGCCAGTGGATGCGCGCGATCGTTCAAGCCGTGACCCCTGAGAACAAGGACCGCATCGTCGACGCGCTACTCGACATGCGTTTACGCCGCGGATACAAGATCGTCGCCATCGGTGGAGGAACCGGCCTCTCGACGTTGCTGCGCGGTTTGAAACGCTACACGACCAATCTCACCGCGGTCGTAACGGTCGCCGACGACGGTGGCTCGTCGGGGCGTTTACAGAAAGAACTCGGCATCCTGCCGCCTGGCGACATTCGGAATTGCCTCGTCGCACTCGCCGACGACGAAGCGATGGTCACCGACCTTTTCCGCTATCGCTTCTCCGAAGGAGAGGGTCTCCTCGGACACTCGTTCGGGAATCTTTTCCTCGCCGCGATGACCGGCATCACCGGCAACTTCGATCGCGCCATCAAGGAATCGAGCCGCGTCCTCAACATCAAGGGTCGCGTCCTGCCCGCGACGCTCGAAACCGTAGGCTTGCGCGCGACCCTCGCCGACGGCAGCGAGGCTCGCGGCGAAACCAACATCTCGAAGTCGAGCGCCTCGATCGTCCGGCTCTCGCTCGAGCCGGAACGCGTCGCGCCGCTGCAAGAGACGCTCGCAGCAATAGACGAAGCGGATGCGATCGTGCTCGGGCCGGGAAGCCTCTACACGTCGATCCTGCCCAACCTGCTGGTCGATCGAATCGCGCAGGCCGTGGCGCACGCGCACGCGCCGAAGATCTACGTTTGCAACGTGATGACGCAGCCTGGTGAGACCGACAACTACACCGCGTCGATGCACGTCGCGGCGCTGCTCGAACACGCCCAGGCCCGCGTCTGCGAATTCGCGATCGTCAACCTCGAGCCGCCGCGACGCCTCCTCGAAACCTATAAAGTCGGTGGCCAAGTTCCGGTCGAACCCGATCGCGAGGCGGTTGAAGCATTGGGCGTCCGCGTCGTCGGCGCCGGCGTCATCAGCGAGACCGATACGGTCCGCCACGATCCGCAGCGGCTTGCGGAGGCCGTCCTCAAGCTGATCGACGAGCACATCGCCCAGAGGTCGTCGTTCGTCCGGCTGACGAGCGCGCCGGCGGCCGCAGTGCCGCTCAAAGAGGCCCCGCCCGTCGCCCAGCCCTAAACCGGCCGGGCGCTGAGGCCGAACCAAGAGTAGGACGGGCGCCTCCGGGCGGCCGTCAGAAGGTTATGCTTCGACCGCTCTACCCTCTTTGGTTCGCGACGTGCACGCTGGCGGTAATCGTCGGTGCCCCTCGCGGCGCCCCGGCGGTCGAACGATACCTCAATCCGATTTTTGTGCCGCCGACGTCCAAACCGACGCCGAAAATAACGCCGGCCGTCGTCAGCGATTTGTTCAACAATACCAACATTGCAGGCGTCTCAGATAGCCCAAGTCTAGCGACGACGTTCATCGTCGGCCGCGACGCGCACGTGGCGCAAATCATAACCGTTCACTTCAACGGAGGGCACGGCGCGACGACCGGAACGCTGTGGTTGCAGTCGAGCAATGGGAGAGTCTATGGGCCGTTCCTCGCGCAGAACGTCTTCGGCCAGTTCGGCGTCTCGAGCGTTAATTGGATCGCGAGAGTAAACTTAGACCTACCTGCGGGAACGTATGCCATCGTCGATTCGGATCCCGCTACGTGGTCGACGAATATCCTCGCCGGCAACCGAGGATTCGCAATCGTGCGTGGTTTCTACGCCGGCACCGGCGCGGTGATGTCTAGCCGCTGAACCGAGCCGCGCTCTCTGCGGCACGCTCCAACAGGATCGCCGCGTCGCGCATCGCCTCCGCCGTAGGAAGAGTTGCTTCGGCGATGGCAACCGATTTCACGCCGAGTCTTTCGAGCGTTAGCGCTGCAATCGGATCGACCCGACCGCCGAACGCGACGATCGTGCGCACGCCCGCCTTTTGAGCGAGTTGCGCGACGCCGGCGACCGTTTTGCCGGCGAGCGTCTGCGCGTCGATGCTTCCTTCTCCGGTAAAGACCGCGTCGGCGCCGACTAGCGCGACATCGAGGCCACGCAATTTCGCGATGATCTGGACTCCCGGGCGGAGCGTCGCGCCGGCGAAGGCGATGAGCGCAAAGCCCAGGCCGCCGGCTGCGCCGGCTCCGGCTTCGTTGCGCCGATCCACGCCGAGCGTCTGAGCCGCAACGTCGGCGTAATGTGACAGCGCATCGTCGAGGAGCCGTACCTGACTTGGACTCGCTCCCTTTTGGGGACCGAAGATCGCGCTCGCGCCGTTCGGCCCGCACAACGGGTTGTCCACGTCGGCCGCAACCTCGAAGCGCGTTCGCGCGATGCGAGGGTCGAGGTCCCGCAAATCGATCTTCGCGAGGCGCGCGAGCGCCGCGCCGCCCGGAGCGAGTTCCTCTCCCGATTCGTCGAGAAGACGCGCGCCGAGCGCTTGCAAAAAACCGCCGCCGCCGTCGTTTGTCGCGCTGCCGCCGATGCCCACGACGATGGAGGTCGCGCCCGTGTCGAGGGCGGCGCGGACGAGTTCGCCGGTTCCAAAGGTCGTCGCGCGCAGCGGATCGCGTCGCGCCCCGGCAAGCGCGAAACCCGATGCGGCGGACATCTCGACGATCGCCGTCGTTCCCTCGAGCGCAAAGGCCGCCTGGACGCGCTGTTCCAGCGGACCGCGCACGGTTCGCACGATGCGGCGCGCTCCGCCCGCAAGAAACGCGTCGACGGTGCCTTCGCCTCCGTCCGCCATCGGAATCAGCCGCACGTCCTCCAGCGACGGAGCGCCGCGACCAATGCCGCGCTCGATTGCTTGCGCCGCCTCGACGGCGGTCAGGCTGCCTTTGAACTTATCGGGCGCTACGACGGCGCGCCGCCAGCTCACGTATGCTGAAGTTGAATTGCGAGGTAACGCTGCTCGCCGGCCATCAGCGGTATCGGCCCGGTATCACCCTTGGGCTGGTAGTTCGGGGCCTGCGCTTGCCACTGCCACGGTCCGGACGGAATCGTCGAGATCCGAAAGTTCCCACTCGAGTCGGTGTTCGCCGTCGAGACGACGTTGATGGTAACGGTCGCGCCGGGAATCGGCGCATTGCTCGCAGCATCGACGGCCACGCCATACACCGTCGCGTAGTTCCCGGCCGGCGGAACTTGCGGTCCGCAGCCGGACAACGCAACCCCGGCGAAGATCAGGACGAACGCGGCGCGCAGGTGATGAACCATGGCTGTCGTCGCGGTTTCAGTTAGGCGGCGACCACGCCCTCTTCGGCGTCCTGTTTGTCGAGGCTCGCCTTCTTCTCGTCCCTGACCCATCGATTGGCCGCCTCCCGACCGGCGTCACCGACGCGCGTCTTCAGCCACTCTAAGATCGACTCGTCGGTCGAGCGCGTCTCGACCGCCGCGGTGAACTCGTCGGGCTTTATGCCCCAGCGTTCGAAGACGCCTTTGTCCATCGGACACGGATAGATGTAATCGTGAATCGTGCCGCCCTGCGCGGCTCGACCTTTGTCGAAAACGCGCAGCAGCCAAAGGAAGCCGCCGTATTGATCGCGGCCACGGCGCGGAAAGGTTTTCCCGTCACGAAAATCGGTTGGCATACATCCTCCAAAACGTTGCTCCCTCACTGCAACACCGCCGGCAAACCCGGAGATGCGGCTGGACTTCGCGAAACGACGTTCCACGATGCTCGCCGACCAAGACCGCAAGCTCCAGTATTTTGAGAGCGCCCTCGACGCGGTCGGGAGGACGCCGCTCATTCGACTGCGCCGCGTCGTCGACGGCGCGAAGTGCTTAGTTCTTGCGAAGGTCGAGTACGTCAATCCCGGCGGCAGCGTCAAGGATCGCCCCGCGGTTCGCATGATCGTCGAAGCCGAAGAACAGGGCCTCTTGCGGCCCGGCGCGACGATCGTCGAAGCGACCAGCGGCAACACCGGCACGGGCCTTGCTATGGCGGCGGCGATTCGCGGTTATCGGTGCATCCTGGTCATGCCCGACAAAATGTCGAAAGAAAAAATCGATCTCTTGCGCGCTTACGGCGCCGAGGTCGTCGTCACGCCGACGAACGTCGCACCGGATTCACCGGAGTCCTACTACGGCGTCGCGTCGCGCCTGGTGAGCGAGATCGCGGGAGCGTTCATGCCGAATCAGTGGCACAATCACGCCAACCCCGACGCCCACTACTATTCGACCGGACCCGAGATTTGGGAAGCGACCGCGGGTACGATCACCCATTTCGTCTCAGGCGTCGGTACCGGGGGTACGATATCCGGGACGGCGCGCTATTTGAAAGAGCGCAATCCGAAGATTCACGTGGTGGGCGCCGACCCCGAAGGCTCGATCTACTCGGGTGACACGCCGAAGTCGTATGCGGTCGAGGGCATCGGGATGTCGTATTTGCCCGAGACCGTCGATTTGAAAGTCATCGACCAGATGGAGCGCGTCTCGGATCGCGACTCGTTCTTGATGGCGCGCCGCATCGCGCGCGAAGAAGGATTGTTGGTGGGCGGCTCTTCGGGAACGGCGGCGGTCGCCGCGGTGACGCTGGCCAAAACGCTGCCGCCCGAAGCGGTGCTGGTCGTCGTCTTCCCCGATTCGGGACGCGGCTACATGTCGAAGATCTTCAACGACGAGTGGATGATCGCCAACGGTTTCATCGCCGAGGGAAAACGGAAAGCGGCGGTCGGCGACGTCTTGCGCAGCAAATCACCGCTGCCCCCAATGGTCTCGGTGCGTGAGGACGACGTCGTGAAAGACGCGCTCGATCTTCTGCGCAAGTACGAGATCTCGCAGATGCCCGTCATGCGCGGCAGCGAGATCGTGGGGAGCGTCAACGACGTCGCGGTGATGCAGGCCGTCTTCGATCAACAGGATCTCTTGCACGAGCCGGTGCGCGACGTGATGGGCCGCCCGTTCCCCGCGCTCGAGACTTCCGCCGACATCGACAGCGCGTACAAACTGCTGACCCTCGCCAACGCTGCGATCCTCGTGACGGAAAACGAACGTCCGATCGGCGTCGTCACCCGCCATGACATCATCTCGTTCTTGTCCGCCCTCGCGGAATGAAGTTCTCTACGCGCGCGATTCATGCCGGGCAAGAAGCCGATCCGGCAACCGGGGCGACGATCGTCCCGATCTATCAAACGTCGACCTATACGCAGCGCGCGGTCGGCGAACACAAGGGCTTCGACTACAGCCGCACCGTCAATCCGACTCGGCTCGCGCTTGAAAAACAGCTTGCCGCGCTCGAGGAGGTTCGCTTCTGCAGCGCGTTCGCGAGCGGGATGGCGGCGACGTCCGCCGTGCTGAATCTGGTCTCCGCCGGCGACCACGTCGTGGTCGGCGACGATCTCTACGGTGGGACGTACCGCCTCTTCTCGAAGGTCCTCGAACGCTACGGGATTGCGTTCACCTACGTCGACATGACGCAGGTCGGGGCCGTCGCTGCGGCGGTTCGGCCGGAGACGAAGCTGTTTTGGGTCGAGACGCCGTCGAATCCGCTACTGAAGCTGATCGACATCGCAGCGATCGCCGCGCTCAAGAAACCGGGCCAAGTTCTCGCCGTGGACAACACCTTCGCGACGCCGTATTTTCAGTCGCCGCTCGCCTTCGGCGCCGATGTCTCGGTCTATTCGACCACGAAGTATCTCGGCGGTCACAGCGACGTCGTCGGAGGCGCCGTCGTTTGCGACGATCCGGCGCTCGCCGAGACGATCAAATTCCATCAGAACGCCGTCGGCGGCGTCCCCGGTCCGCTCGATGCGTGGCTCGTCATGCGCGGTGTCAAGACGCTCGCCCTGCGAATGAGCGAACACGCGCGGAACGCGCAAGCCGTGGCGGAATTCCTATCGTCGCGCGACGACGTCGCGACGGTGTATTACCCGGGACTGACCTCCCATCCGCAGCACGCGCTGGCAAAGCGCCAGATGCGCGGCTTCGGCGGGATGGTTTCCTTCGTCCCCCGCGGGCCCGAATCGCGCGCCCTCGAGTTCGCGAAGCGAACCAAACTGTTCAGCCTCGCCGAAAGCCTGGGCGGCGTCGAATCGCTGATCTGCCACCCAGCGCGCATGACCCACGGCTCGATTCCCAAGGAAGATCGCGAACGACGCGGCGTCACCGATTCGCTTCTGCGACTCTCGGTCGGCATAGAAGATCCCGCCGACCTGATCGAAGACTTACGGAGCGCTCTGGAGACTACTACCTAGGTCGATGAGGGTAGACGACGACGTAGAGCGACGAGAGCGCCGTTTTCGCTTCCTTCTCGTCGAAGTCGCCGGCCCGCCCAAAGAATGAAACGACGATGCCGCGGGTCAGGTCGATCACGACGTACTCATAGCGACGAAGAAATTGCCCGGCGGTTCCCGAGGTATTGACCTTCAGCCAGTACGCGGGCATGCCGTTCGCCAGCGCCGTCTTGTCTTGCTTTTCGATGAACGTCGAGTCGCCTTGCTTGCGCAAGTCGCCGGCGTGTGAGACTTCGAATGCGTCGAGCGAACCGGTGAACGATTCAGCCGTGATCGTAATGATGCGTTGGTCGTACTTGCTCTTTTTAAAGACGTACACCGCGAGGGGAGCCTTTTCAATGCGATCGGGATTTTCGATCGGGACGCGCTCCCAGCCGTCGGGCGGCCGAAAGTGCATCCCGGGGTCGTTGTATGCCAGCGGGTCGTCGTCGGCTCGCGTTACGCCGCTCCCGGCGAAGGAGAGCAGCAGGCTCATCATGAGAAAGAGAACTCTTCGAAGATTCATTTCGTGTCGAGAACCTCGGCCAACGCCGGCAACGAAACGGCGTAGCGATAGCCGACGTTGCGATGGTCGTCGTCGAATTCTTCGTGCCGCACCTCCAATCCCATCTCGCGCATGCGCTTTACGAGGATTCGCGCGCCGATGTCGAGAGCATACTCGTCCTTGCGGCCGCAATCGACGTAACGCAAGCGCAGCCGTGCCAGCTCGGCCGTCTTGTGCAAGCACATCTCGCAGGGATCCAACTCCAGCCAGCGCCCGAAGACGTGAGCGCAAATCTCGCCGGTCTGCTGATCCCAAGGAAGGTCGATCGCGAACGGTTCGCGCGAGCGCGGCGAATACGCAGCGGCGTAACCGATCATCTCGATCGTCGAGTATTCCGCCGGACTGCGCTTGTTCTTCGCTTCGAAGGCCGTTACGAACGCTTCGATCGAGCCGTTGTGCTTCTCGAGTTCCCGCTGCGCGTTTGCGAACGACGGCACCATCGAACCGGGGTAGTTGGTGTCGCCGCTGTGGGAGGCCATCGCTCCGAAAACTCCCGGTTGCGTCATCACCAGATGCAACGAGCCGAAGCCGCCGGACGACTTTCCGAGCACGCCGCGCGCGCCCTCGCTCGGGATCGTGCGATAGCGGCGATCGACGTGGCCGACGACGTCGCGCACCGTAAAGGTCGCATAGTTGCCGTTCTGGACCGAATTCATGTACTGAGAGCCGCCAAGGCGCGTCCAGCCGTCCACGATCGCAAGCAGGACGGGCGGCATCTTACCCTCGGCGATCAGCCGGTCAACCCACTGAACGACGTTGGTCTCCCACGGCCGCGCAGCGACGAGCGCCGCGACGTCACCCGTGTAGCCGTGCAAGACATACAGGACCGCGTAGCGTTTGGATCCCTCGGAATCGTAATCGGGCGGCGTGTAGACCGCGACGGGGCGCTCGGAAGGATCGCCCAGCACGTTACCGCGCAAGGCCGAGGATTCGATGAAGTCGATGTGGACGTCGCCGCGCAGTTTGAGGAGCCGGCCTAATTCTGTCATGGCCATCGCTTTAAGAACTCGTGGAGGTGCCGCTTCTCTCCTTTACGCAACGACGCCCGAGATGATTCGAGGGGTCGGCCTGCGCGGCGCCATCGCCGTCAATGTCATCACGATGATCGGAATCGGTCCGCTCATTACGATTCCGCTGGTGCTCGCGACGCTTCCCGGAAGTCTGGCACTGGCCGCGTGGATCGTCGGCGCACTGATCGCGATTTGCGACGGCCTCGTCTGGGCCGAACTCGGTTCGCGCTACCCCGGATCGGGTGGGACGTACGTTTTTCTGCGCGAGGCCTTCGGTCCCGAAAGGCTCGGGCGGATGCTCGCATTCCTGTTCGCCTGGCAGACGGTTCTGGCCACGCCGCTGCTGCTTGCCAGCGGTTACATCGGATTCGCGCATTACGCCGCGTATCTGTGGCCGCAGCTCGCCGCGCCGATGTTGCAAGGAATCGTCGCGGCGGCGGTTGCGATCGTGACCGTCGTACTCCTGTATCGCCCGATTGGGAGCATCGCAAGAATCAGCGTGCTCTTTGGAATCGTCGCGATCGCGACGCTGCTGGTTGTCATCTTGGCGTCGGCAGGCCACTTCTCGCCGGCGCAAGCGCTTGCTTACGATCGGCAGACTCCGGTCACGAGCGCGCTGTTCGCCGGCTTGGGTCCGGCGCTGGTGATCACGCTGTACGATTACTACGGCTACGGCCAGGTGTGTTTCGTCGGCGATGAGGTCCGCGAACCGCGACGGATCCTTCCTCTGGCGATCATTTGGTCGTTGGCGATCGTCGGTGGACTCTACGTTCTGTTGCAGATCGGCGTCCTCGGGGCGGTCCCGTGGACGTCGCTGGTCGCATTGTCGCCGGGAGGAACGTCACCGCCGGCGGCCGATTATGTCGCTTCGAACGTCGTCGAGCTGAGTTGGGGCGTTTGGGCTGCGCGACTGGCTACTCTCGCGATTCTCGTCACCGCGTTCGCTTCGACTTTCGGCAACCTGCTTGGGTTCTCGCGCATCCCATTCGCCGCGGCGCGGGACGGCGTCTTCTTACGTCCCTTCGGACTCTTGCACGAGCGCGACCACTTCCCGCACGTCTCGCTGGTGGTGATCGGCCTGCTCGCGGTCCCGTTTTGTTTTCTCACGCTCGGCCAGGTCATCGCTTGGCTGATTGCAGCGCTCGTCTTAATTCAGAACCTCGGCCAAATTGCGGCGCTTATCGCGTTGCGCCTGCGCGGCGAACGCGCGCCGTACCGGATGTGGCTCTTCCCGCTACCGCTGATCGCCGCGACGGCTGCTTGGATTTGGATATTCTGGTCGTCGGGGTTTCTCGCGATCGGGTACGGCCTGCTGACACTGCTGGTCGGTACGATCGTCTATCTCGTCTTTGCCAAGATCAAAACACAATGGCCCTTCGGATCCAAGACGGCTGTCGCGCTCGCCGCCCTTTTCACGCTCTCGTGCGGTATCCTCGCGACGCCGTCGCAAGCCGCCCAGCCGGAGCCTAGCTCGCGGATCAGCATGCCGACATTCACACATGCCGCGATCGTCGAGCGCGACGGTTTTCCCGTCTTCGAGGTCGACGGAAAACCGTTTTTCGTCTACGGCGCAGCTTTCTTTTACGAGCGATTACCCAGAAGTGACTGGGCGCGTTCGATGCGTGCGCTGCGATCGCTCGGAATCAATACGCTCGATCTGTACGTCATCTGGAATTGGCACGAGCCCAGCGATGGCGCCTTCGATTTCGACGGCCGCACGAGCCCGCGCCGCGATCTGCGCACGTTGCTGAAGCTCGCCCGCGAAAACGGCTTCAAACTTATCGTCCGACCAGGCCCGGTCATCCGCAACGAGTGGCGCAACGGGGGCTACCCCGCATGGCTCTTAGCGCGACCCGAGTATGGGATGCCGTTACACGACCTCCTAGAAGGTCGTTATCCGCCGACCGCGACACTCCAGAACGCGCACTCGGACGATGCGGCGGCCGAATGGATGCGCAATGCGACGCACATGCGGTACGCGACGCGCTGGATTCATCGCGTCCTCGAGGAATTTCGACCCTACGCCGATTTGGTGCTTGCCGTTCAGCTCGACGACGACCAGGGTGCCTATCTCGACAACCAAACCTGGCCCGCGCCGCACCTGACGGCGTACTTGAACTATTTGAAATCGGTCGTCCACTCCGTCACCGGGCCTCGCGAGCCGGTCTTCATCAATACCTATCAGATGAAGGTTACCGCATCGTCGCCGGTGTGGGCGATGGGAAATTGGTATCAGAGCGACGCGTATTCGATCGGCGAGCACGACCGCGTGCAACTCGAATTTTCGACCGGGCTCTTGCAGACGCGGCCGCATCAGCCGCTGATGTACAGCGAATTCCAAGCCGGCTGGCTGCTCGGCCCCGACGATATTCGCCCACGCCCGGCCGATCCGTCGAACACGCTTCTGGCGATGACGACGCTGCTCGGTATGGGCGTGCGCGGCATCGTCAACTTTCCGGCGCAGGACACGCTCTACCCGACCGGCTGGGAAGCGCCGTTTGCGAATTGGTTCTACGCCTGGGACGCCGCGTTAGGATTCGGGTCATCACCGCCCCCGTGGCAATATCAGCCGTCGGACACGTTCCAGGACCGCTGGTTCCGCACTAGTGCCGTCGGTAGCTTCGTACAACGATTTGGTAGCCGGCTCGCCGCTGCACGTCCGCTTTGGGACGCCGGCATCTTGTATTCAGTAAGCGCGTACGACTCGCGAACGATGCGCGCTGCCTCCATTGCGGGTATCGCCGACGCGACGCAGCAGGCGCAACGATCGTGCCGCGAACTATCCCTAGCGTGTCGCTTGATCGATCTGCGCTACGTGCCGGCTGAAGAGCTCGCGAAGCTTCCGATCCTTTTCATCCCCATTTCAAAGACCGCCGGTAACCAAATGATCGGCTCGATCCGTCGACGGTTAGCGCGCTACAGCGCCGGCGGCGGGATCGTTTTCCAGCTGGATCGTCGCTTACGCGATATTGACGTCGCGTGGCTGCTGGGGCAGGCGCACCACGTCCGAATCGTCAGCGGCGCAGCCGGTGCGACGTACGCGCAAAGCAGCGATCGCAACATTCGCGGTTTTCTGACGATTCCGAACTATGCAACAAAAGAAGCCCATCTGGCCGGCGTCGTGATCCAGCCCCCCGGCGAATCCCCGATCCATTTCCGCCAAATAGATATAGCGCCCAGGGATGCCTTTCTGACGGCAATCCCGGAAGACGTTGAGCGTATCTCTGTTACCAAGCGGCGCACTCGCCCCTGGCGAGGCGCAGCGATACCAATCCGGCGCGACGTTGCGCTCGAATCACCGGCATGGAGCGAATGTGCGACTCACTCGGGAGCGATCTGCGTCTCGAACGTCGATGTCTTTGACGAGGGGCAGTCGTCAATGGCCCTGCAGAATGCCGTTCTTCGGTTGATCATTTCACAACACGCCGGCGCACGATCGTTCGTCTTTGAAGATCGGGCGCGCCAATCGAATATATTTACGAGCGTCGGTGCATTGAGAGACGACGTGAAGATAGAACCGCCGCCCTCGAAAACCGATCGGATCGCGAAGTATACGCACCAGTTTCCGGCGGGGATGTTCAATCGGCCCTATCGCGCCGAGACGCTCGAAAGCAAAAAACGCGCCGTCGTGCGCTTCAGCTACGACGCACCCGACGTGGTCCCGGCCGGGACTCATTTCGAACGGACGATAAGACTTGAGCCCGACTCGAGATCGTTCACGATGGACGAACGCGTGACGTTCAACGGGGACGCCGCAGGGATCGGCCAGCGCGCCGTTAGCGTCAACTCGCTTGCCGTTGGAGATTCGAGCAGGATGACCACGCAGATCGTCTTAACGCCAAACCCCTCGCTCTTTGCCGTCGACAAAAGGTTGACGGTAACCGGCAATGCGCTGGGCTTTTACGACACAAAGAGCCACGAACTCGCTACCATCGCCTGGCGGCCGGGGGACGTCGAAGACGCGAAGGTTCTGGAGCGGCACTATTCGATCGTTGCGCGCTTTACGCTGACGCCCGGCCGCACGGCCCGCATTGCTTACGGCTATTACTTCGCGGATTCGCTCGAGCAGGCGAGCTTGCGGTTGCGGAAGGCCGCAAGCAACGTGGAATTAGCCAAGAGGTAGGTGCCCGTTTCGGCTGAAGAAACGGCCCCATGCAACTTCAACCGTACGTCTTCTTCTATGGGCGCTGCGAAGAGGCGCTCGAGTTCTACAAGAAAGCGATCGGCGGCGAATACGAGGTGAGCCGCTTCGAGGGATCGCCGATGGCCGATGACGTCCCGGCCGATTTTCGAAATAAGATCATGCATGCGACGTTCAACGGGCCTGGTTTTTCATTTATGGCGTCTGACGGGCAGCCAGGGAAATCGATCGACGCCGACGCCGGCAACATCTCGCTCTCGCTCGGGAGTTCCGATGAAGAGGAAATGCGACGGGTGTTCGCCGCCCTCTCGGAAGGCGGCAAAGTGCTGATGCCGATCAAGGACACGTTTTGGGGCTCGAAATTTGGGATGCTCGTCGACCGCTTCGGCAACGAGTGGATGGTGACGGCAGGCTGACCTTCGACAGCCGGTGCGTTAGATAACCCGGTAGAGCGCCGACGTCCCGCCTTCCATGTGATCGCTCACGTGGCAATGGAAAAACCACGTGCCCGGATCGTCGGGAACCATGTCGGCGGCACCAGCGCACGCGCTCGCCGCGCTTCATGCTAGGAACCGGCATGTTCGCACACTGGTGGTGTTCTGACGCCGGAGGGCGTCACCCAGGGGGCGCGAACTGACGTGACTGCGGGGAAGTGGCGGAACGGTCTACGCGATCGCCTCAAAAGCGATTGAGCCTCTGCGCTCTTGTGGGTTCGAATCCCACCTTCCCCATTGTTCGCGTGGGATAGGCAAGAGGGCGCTTCAAAACGAGCCCTAGGCTCCGGAGCCCCAAGCCGGCAAGGTTTCGTGGCCGGCTGGGCTCAGCGCGAATCTGCAAGCCGCCTGGTTCATTGCGCTGCGTCAAGGCCGCTTAGCGCGTTGCTTCGCACGCGGTGCGCGTGGCGATCGGCGACGAGCGGGCTGGGCGAAGAAGCGGTCGAAGCGTCACACCATGAACCGTCTCATTCTGTCAGCTGCTCTTATATTGGCCTTGACTGCGCCCGCGATGGCCGTCGACTATCCGGTCGAGATTACGTTTCTCGTGCCATACACGATCGCAAATTATCCAGTTCCGCCCGAAGGCGACAGCCCACCGTTTTACATCATCTGCCGCGTCACTCGCGGCAGCTCGGTACTGGGCGTCGGGGCATCGCCGCTCGCCAATCCGACGACGAGCGGCGGCGTGAGAAACGCCAAAGCGACCGCGGTGGTCATTGTGCCTTTGCAGCAAGCTGCGCATTCGAACGATCAGTATTCTTGCTCGTTCGAGATAGCGGGCGAAACCGGGTTCAAGAAAGGTTATAAGCCCAAGACTTCGACCTTGCAGGTCAATGGAACTTTGCCGTGACCAGACAGATCGTCGTCGCCATAGTTTGCATATCTGTCTTCTGCCCAATGCATGGCCTCGCGGCGGCTAATAAGCCGGTGCAGACCAAGCCATTAGTCCTGGACGGCTTTATGCCGACAATTACAACGCAGACGTTGATGCTCGACGGATTCATACCGAGGATTACTACGCAGGGACTGTTCCTTGACGGCTTTATACCCAGCATTACGACCCTTCCCCTCAAAATAGATGGGACGGGCAAGGGCAGTCACTAGCGTACGCGACTATTCCGAAGGAATTTCCGGGGGAAAATGCTCTCACCACCGCCGTCCGACACCGTCCAGGCCCTTTCAGCGACGGCCGCACCTAGCGGCGCCCGGGGAGCGACTTCACGCCGGGGTCTGGGTGAGGGCCACGTTCCCGTATCCCAGCGTGACCGTCGTGCGCCGAAGGCTTTCGGGTCCGCCGAGCTTATCAGGTTCGATCCTCGCCGGCTGAACGCCGCCGAACGTGAGCACAAAGAGTGGCGTTTGCAGGTTCGGTTCCAAGTACTCGAGCGTCGCGGATTTACTGCCACCCAGCAGTTTCCATTGAGAGAAGTCCGCACTATGCGACTCCGCAAGCGTGACGACCAGATTTTGCGGGCCGCCGCTTGCGATACGCTCGATTTTCGAGACGCTCTTACAATCGATCGAAGGAATCGTAAGACGGAAATTGGAGGGGAGCCAGCGTTTCTGCACTTGGGGATTAGCACCACCGAAAGTTTGCGAGACGCTGCCGCCGGGGACCAGGCGTCGGATGCGTTCCGCATTGATCTTGAGCGACAAGAACGCCGCGTCTTTCGAAGCCGCGTCGAGCGCCGGAAACGTAATGTCACTTAGGGTTGCGTTGAAAAAGTTTAGCCGCCACACCTCTCGATAGTCGTAATCGGCGGCGATGATCGAGCCATCCTTACGCTGTCCGCCAGCGCCAAACGATCCCTTGAGCCAGTTGTAAAAAGCTCGCGACATACCGGCCCCACACTCAATCGCGATGGGCTCGACCCGCACGTCGACCGGCGGTGGGGGTTTCTGCTTGTCCGTCGGCGGCGGCGGTTCTGCGAATACCGAGCCGCCTGTCGCCTTCTGAAGCCAGCCCGCAGCCACGCCGTCGAGTTCGATCGCGTACTTTCCGGCCACGTACGCCCTTTGGCCCGAAGTGATCGGCGCCAGCGTCGTGGCTCCGAGGAATGGTGAGGCCGCCGACAGAGCGAGAAACCCTCCGGCATTTTCAAGAAAAGTCTTGCGATCGTTCATGGCACCTTCAGGCCTTTCTTGCGGACGGATCGTGCCGCATTTGGGCGATTCGACTCGCCGCTGACGCGGCCTTGCCGAAGTTCCGCCCGGTCACCGAAATGACGCCTCGAATCCGCCGCAAAGTGGCCAAAGTTGCCGGTGTCCTTCGGCAGCTTCGTTGCCCCTATAAGGTGAGCGGCGCCGGTCGGGCAGTAAGCGCCGCTGCTTCAGGGATTTCGCGAGCCAGCTCATCGCGAATCGCTTCCGCCGAAGAATTAAGCGCCGCCTTATCGTCACCGGCGGTGTAAAGAAAGGCAATTGCGAGTGCGCCGATGTTTCGCCCCTCACGGTCCTTGAGCACGAGTTCGACGTGATAGCGCTTCCCGTTCTCGCTGACAGCGAGGTTTGGTTCGCCGGTATTGACGACGCGCATATCATCATCGTCGGCCTTCTTACCGATGCGCCCGAAGTTCGAACCGAGAATGTAGTTGCCGCGACCCGTCAGCGAGACGTGCATGCCGAGCAAGAGCAACTCGGGATGGCGAGCCATCGTTTTATCGACTAACGCCTGCGCCGCGTTGTCGGGAGAAAACTCACGGCTGTACGGATACGGATCGAGCAGGTTCGCTTCGCTCATCACGTGCCGCTGAAAGAAAGCCTGAATATCGGCGGCGACCTGCTGCTCGCGATGCGTGTCCTGCCCCTTGGTGTAGGGAAAGACGACGCCGATCGCGCCGATGGTGAGACCCGAAACGTCGTTGAGCGTCTCTTCGACTTCGAATCGATCGCCGGCCGCGTTCACTTCAAGTTTGGATTTGCCGGTCTTTATGACCGCTAGATCGTCCTGGTCCGCGGGCTTGCCGATGCGCCCGATGTTCGAAGCGACGATGACGTTCTCGCTCGCTTTGGGGGGCGTCACGTGAAGTGCGAGCACGAGAACGCCGGGATTCAAGGCCAGCGCCCGATCGACGAGGTGCTGTCCGTAGGTACCGGGACCGCCGAGGGCCGCTCCCAACGCCAAAACGCCCGCCGGCAAGAACACAAGGCTCCGGACTCGCATCTTCGCTTTCCCTTTCGCTGTTAGCTCACGCCCCGGGATTATGCGATTGGCAACCTTTCGCTCAGCTTTCGCACCGCGCCGGAGCTAAATTTGAGTCGGTGTGGAACTGCCGGCCTCCGCCGGAACGTTTCCCGCCTGACCGCCCAGGAGAGTCTTCATGAGAACCGCCCGTCTTTCGGTTTCGCTGGTCCTCGGCTTTGCTTTCGTCGCGAGCGCGTTTCTGACGCCGTCCACCTCTCGCGCCGACCAGCAGACCTACATGCAGGACAAGGCCGCCTACCAAACCGCGGGGGCGAACCTCAATGCACGGGCCAAGGCCGTCGACACATTTCTCGGCAGCCCGACCGGTCTCGGCTCCTGGGTTAACGACGTCATCAAGCTCGGGCAAACATTCGCCGCGGCGTCGAACAATCTGTGGGACATGATCTACCTCGACGCCGCCCGGAACAATACGTCGTTCTGCGACACGTACAGAGCGCAACTCGACGGATCGTGGGGATCCAAATACGGGATCACCGAGGTGGTCGGCGACTACAACGTCAGCCTGAACGCGGTTCATTCGGCCCGTAGCGCGCTTGAGGCGAGTGAGTCGAAGTTGATCGAAAAGGTCGCGACCGCGGCGTCCAACCACAAAATCGACCAGCTGGCAAACGATCAGCTCGCCGCGACACGCGTGACCCTCGGAAAGCTCGACGGGCTGTACCAGGCGATGGTGTCGCGTTACAACGGCCTTCTGGTCAACCTACAAGCGACGAATAACGCGCTGCAGAAACCAAATTGCGGTCAGCCGACGGCCACTCCGAAGCCGACGCCGACTTCAACGCCGACCGCCCGGCCGCTGTCGATACCCACGGGCATCGACCGCTGGGAAGGGACGTGGGTCGACGGCCCGCCCACGACCGTCAGCTGCGGCGGCGATCTCAATTCCGGTGGCGCCGATCTTCGGATGCGCTGCGTCGTGACACCGAAGCTTCCTAGCGGGCTCAACATCACCGTCGAGGGGGACTTTACGCTCCTCTGCAAGGTGACGTCGCCGGCGACCCTCACTTCAACATGCTCGGTGAGCGGCAAGTGGCACGAAACGAACTACGATGCCGATATGGCCGGGACGGCCACATTACAGCTCGACTATGGCCGTCGCGGAATCCAACTGAGCTGGCAATTGCAGCGCGACAAACCAACGCGCATGCCTCCGATGGGTTCGTATGGTCCGAAGGTTGCGGTGTGGGGCACGTATTCCATCCGTCAGACGGTCGTCTTCTTGCACCACTAAGTCCCGGCGGCGCTTCGACTGCGCTCACTCCGCTCGCTTGGCGAGCTACCTACCAAATGCGTTTCGGGGGTGGCTTGTTGAGCATGAGACGACTTGCCGATTGATCGCCGAGTCGATCGATGCTGTTGAACCGGGCACGAGACGAGCGCGCGGCGCCGCGAACGCGGCAGGCGTAGGCGCCGGGCCGCAGAACTCCGACGCTCCGCGCCCGGAGGAGTTGAAGATGGCCTACGCCCTTCGCATTCTCGCCATTTTTGGATTGCTCGCCCTCGGTTCGGCGGCAATCGCCCAAGAGAAACACGGCGTCACGCGGACCTATTACATCGCCGCGGATGAGGTCGACTGGGACTACGTCCCGAGCGGAATGGACATGATGATGGGGATGGCGCCGCGCGGTTATGCGAAATTTTACACGCAGCACGGCCGCGGCTACATCGGCAAGGTGTACCGGAAAGCCATCTACCGCGAGTACGCGGACGCGACGTTCACGCACCTCAAGCCCCGGCCGCCGCAAGACAGCTACCTTGGCGCCGTTGGTCCGATCGTTCATGCTGAAGTCGGCGACACGGTCAAAATCGTCTTTCGCAACCACGGAACGCATCCGTACAGCGTTCATCCGCACGGCGTGTTCTATGAGAAAGCGTCGGAAGGTTCGCCATATGCCGACGGAGTTGCTGACGCCAACAAGGGCGGTGCCGCTGTTGCACCGGGAAAGACGTTTACCTATACATGGCAGGTGCGCGAGCGCGCCGGTCCCGGGCCGAACGATCCCAGTTCGATCGTGTGGCTCTACCACTCGCACGTCGACGAGCGGCGCGACGTCAACGCGGGCTTGATTGGGGCGATCGTCGTCACGCGTCAAGGAATGGCTCGCCCTGACGGCACGCCGAAGGACGTCGACCACGAATTCGCCGCTCTCTTCATGTTTTACGACGAAAACCAAAGCTGGTTCATCGACGATAACATCAAACGCTTCGTCAAGAAAACGAAGAAATTCACTAAGCTCGACATCGTACCGATCGACTCGAAAGGAAACCTCGACTTATTGCTCGGCAGCGGCCTCGGTCCCGCAAATTTCCGTTACGCGATCAACGGCTACCAATTCGCCAACATGCCGATGATGCGTATGCGAAAGGGCGAACACGTGCGCTGGTACGTCATTGCGATGGGTGAGGGTTTCAGCTTCCACACCCCGCATTGGCACGGCAACATCGTCGTGGTGAACGGCCAGCGGACGGACGTCCTCAACCTCGGGCCGGCTTCGATGATCACGGCGGATATGTTTCCCGACGATCCCGGCATCTGGCTCTTCCACTGCCACGTCAGCGATCATATGGAGGGCGGGATGGTTGCGCGTTACCAGGTCTTACCGTAGCAGCGTCGCCCGCAAAGGGGTCCCCGTTTTGCGGTAGCAAGATGGCGGCATGCTAACGATGCTTGTGTCGGCGCTGGTCGCGCCGGGCGCGCCGGCGCTCGCCGCCGCCCGAGAGTCGCCGGTGGTACCAAGCTACGTGCCGTTCACCCTTTTCCTGCTGCTCGAAGCGGTTGCCGTCCTCGCCTCGCTCCTCGTCTTCGCCCGTCGACGGCCGCCCGCTTCCGGCGCACTGCTACTTTGCTCGCGCTGCGCCTGGTTGCACAAACGAACCGAAGCCTTTGGACGCGGAGCCGACGCTGTCGCAGTGGGCGCGCTGGCATTTCTCGTCGCGCTGCCGTTCGTAGCGGCAGGCTATGAGAGCGGCGTCACGCTCACGAGCATTGTGCTGGCCGCTTCGGCCGTCGCTGCCGTTCTTGCCGCGGGCGCCGAAGCCGACTTCCTCGTGCGCGCTGCCGCCGCACGTCTTTGGCCGCACTTTACATGGAGCGCCGAGCCGACGCGGATCGTCGGCGGCGGAGCGCGCTGGCTCGGCGTAATCTTCGCATTGTACTTGTTCGAACCGCGCGACGCCGCGACCGCCGGAACCCTTGGGATCGGCGAACTTTTGGGAGGTGTCGGCACGCGGCTTGTTCTGGATCTCCCTTCGACGTGGACGATCTATGCCGCGGCGGCGATTATCGTTGTCGCTCAGGCCGTCGCGCTGTCGGCCCGGTGGCTCGTACCGCTCGTGTTCAACAGCCTGCCGACCACGCTCGCCGCATCCCGCGAGCCGCATGGAACGTCGGCGTGAACCGCGACAGCGAATTCGGCGCCGCGCACGCCGACGTCGAACGTCTCATCGCGAACATCGAGCGCGTCGTGGTCGGCAAGCGCGACGTCGTCCGCCTTGTCGTCGCGGCGCTCCTCTCGCGCGGCCACGTTTTGCTCGAAGATCGTCCGGGTCTCGGAAAGACGATGCTCGCGCGGACGCTGGCGCGCTCGATCTCCTGCGAGTTCAAGCGCGTCCAATGTACGCCGGATCTGCTCCCGGTCGACATCACCGGCTACGTCGACCCGCGCAAGGAAAGATTCGTCCCCGGCCCCGTGTTTGCAAACATCGTGCTCGCAGACGAACTCAATCGTGCGATGCCGCGCACGCAGAGTGCGATGTTAGAAGCGATGGGTGAAGCACAGGTCACCGTCGACGGGCGCACCTATCCGCTTCCGGATCCCTTCATGGTGATCGCGACGCAAAATCCAATCGAGCACTCCGGCGTGAACGATCTGCCCGAAGCGCAACTCGACCGCTTCCAGCTCCTGCTATCGCCGGGCTACCCTAGCGATGATGAAGAGGTTGAAATCCTTCGCGACCGGATGGTCAAGGATCCGCTAACCAGCGTGTCTGCGGTGCTCGCAATCGCGCGCGTGCGCGAGCTGATGGCGCTCGTGACCCGCGTCGTCGTCGACGAGCGGCTGCTGCGTTACATCATCGCCGTGGTGCGGCAAAGCCGCTATTCCGACGAACTCGTTCTCGGCGCGAGCCCGCGCGCCGCGCTCCAACTGATGCAGCTCGCCCGCGCCTACGCGCTGGTGCAGGGGCGCGCATATGTGACTCCCGACGACGTCAAGGCGCTCTTCGTTTACGCGTTGCCACACAGGGTGATCCCCAAAGTCATGCCTGAATCGCTCCTGAGCATGACCGAATGGAAAACGCGAATCGTGAAGCGGCTCGTCGACGTCATTGAGTTTCCGGGTTGAACCCCGGACGCATGGAGCGGCCCGATCGCATTGAATTGACGATCGCGCCGCCGATCGGCATCGCCGCGCTCGGCGCGTCGCTTGTGGCCGTCACGATCGCCGGTGCGCCGCAACCGGCGCTCCGCGCGCTCCTCGGGTTCGCCGTCGCCTTCCCACTGCTGTGGATCGCACTCGCAACAACGCTCTCGTATACAACGGCACGCGCGCTGCGAATGGCCGGGGCTGAGGTGCCTGCGCGAACGCGCGCGATGACGAACTTTCAGTTGGTACTTACACTCGCGCATGCCAAGCGAGCGTTTCCTGCGATCGGTGTCTTGACGAAAGCGAGATTCTCGACCGCCGGCGTGGTGATGGACGCAGGTCCTTGGGCTGAGATCCCCATGATCAAAGCCGGTCGCGGTGCGACGTCGTGCTGGGATGTAACGACGAACCGACGCGGGATGCTGCTCGTGGGGCCCTTCCACGCCGCGGTCGAGTTGCCGGGGAGCGCCATCCGCGCGACCGCGGAATTCGACAGGACCTACGTGGTCACCGTGCTTCCAGCGGTCTATCACTTGCAACCGTTCGTGGACGCGTTGCTCGCCGGCCGGCACGTCGCCGTAGGGCGATTCCAGAAGCTTCCCGCCGCGACCGAAGAGTACGTCGGCGCGCGCGAATACCGCCCCGGCGACTCACCGAAACACATCCATCGCGTCCTGTCGCTGCGCGCGCGCGATCCGAACGAGTTCTACGTGCGCGAATTCCAAGACCCCAGCCGCGACGATCTCAGCCTGGTGCTCGACACAGCGCCACCGCTCGACGGCGACGGCGCACTCCACCGCTATCGCTTGGAGAAGGCGATCTGCTTCGTCAGCGCGTTGTGCCGGACATTTGCGGCGCGGCGGCTGACCGTCCGATTCGTGTGTCAGCGCGGAGCGCGCGACATCACGACGCTGCGTTTGCGTCCGCTCGACGCGGATCTCGATCGCCTGGAGATGGAGCTCGCACAAGTCGAACTCAGAGGAGACCGCGCCACGTTGGGGCGCGTTCTTCTCGACGAGGTGCGGCGTCGCGGCGCGGCGCTCATCTTCGTCAGCCTGCGCCCGCGCGAACAGGTCGCGCAGCAGCGCCTTCCCATGGTAACGCTAACGCCTGACCATATCCCCGTGTTCACGCGGGAAGTCGTCTGCCAGTGATAGATTGGCTCCGCCGCGCCGACCCGGCGTTCTACCACAAAGAACCGCGCCTGCTGCGAACCCGAGCGCAGATCCCCAGATACACGGAAGAAGCCCAGGCGGAGGTACGCTTGAGCATACTTACCGCCGACCGGACGCTGCACGCCGCGACGACGGTGGTCGCGTTGGCCGCGTACGTGGCCGCTACCGGCGCCGGCGCCCTCGAACCACGCGGCGACTGGCTGACGGTGTGGGCGTTCACGGTTTTCGCAGCCGCAGCGCCGCGCGCGCTGCCATGGTGGCCGCAACCAGACAGAGCGATGTGGCGTCCTGCGCTCCTCGGGATCGCGCTGATCACGATCCCCGCGCTTTGGACTCGCGTCGACGCCACGGTCCTGGGCATTGCATTGCTAACCGGGGCGACGCTCTACCTCGCCCGCGGGCGCGGCCGCGTCGCTCTCCTCGTGTTGGCCGTCGGCCTGCTTTTCGGCGTGCGCATGCCCGCGCATCCGCTCATCGTCGCCCCGCTTGCCGGCATCCTCGCCGCCGGTGCCGGCATCCTCGGTGTCGGAGCGATCGCACGCGTCTGGCGCTTTCGCCCGCAGGTCGCGACGTGGTCGGCGTTCGCGACGCTACTCCTCGCGTACGCGTATATCTTCGCCTTCGACGCGCCGACCGTCGCGCAGCGCGTGCCGGCCGAGATGGCCGCGATCGCCGTCGCATACCTCGGCGTCTGCATCATCGCTGGACGGGTCCGGCGAGCCGAGCTTATGGCGCGCCCATCTAGGGTCTTGTCACTTCCGCAAAGCATCGTCCCGCTGCTCGATAGTTCGTATCACCATGCTATCATCAGCTCGTTTGAATAGTCCGCAGCTCCAGCCGGCGCTCTCGCTCGCCGCCCTGGCGCTCGCCGCGCTCGCGCTTTCGCTCCTGCTGGCATTCGCGTTCGCGATGGCGCCGCGCCGCGCCGCGAACGGCGATAGTGCAACTCGCACGACCGTGGAAAGTCGCTTCGGCTCCCCGGCGCGGCAAACGACTGCGCAAATACCGATTGTGGCTCCGGCGGCGCAGCCGCCCGCGGCGTCCTCGTTCGCCGATCGGCCCACGCTATGGGCGCTGCTCGCCCCGTTTACGTTCGCCGTCGACGCGATCGCGGTGTTGGGGCTCGCTGCCGTACTCGTCGTGCGCTACAATGTGCGGCGTCGTCGCGGAGTGCGAATATGACCGAGTTGACCGAAGCGCTTTGGTTACGCGCGCTGCATGTCGCGGACGCGCGTGGACTCCTTCCCGCGATGAGGTTTCCTCTCACCCCGGGAGAACTGGCGGCCGAGGCGGCACGGCGCGGCGAAGATCGCCTGACCAGGCTCGTCGACGGCTGGTACTATCCGGCGTCGTACGGGCGCGGTCGTGGAGTGCTCTCCGACGAGGAAGCCAATCGCCTCGTCGCGAGCCTCGAGGCTGAGATCGCGCCGGCGGAGATCGCGCGGCCCGAGATCACGCTGCCGCAAGTCGAAAGTCCGCCCCCGCACCGCGACACGGACTGCGATCTCTGCGGTTTTCCAATAACGCCCGAGACCGTGAGAGCGCGGCGCGTGCGGCGCTAATGCGGGCGACCGACAGATGCACCGGGCTGAGCATCGGTTTGTACGCGCTAATCGCGCATGGTCTGTACTATCTGACTCGAGGACCACGGTCTGTGCGCGGACAGACCGGTCGCATTGAGAGGATCACAGATGCGACGTAACTGCTTCGCCGCAAATTCCCTGCGACGAGGACGACGCCGCTTGGTCTGGCGGGGAGCAGGTTTGGCGAGCGTGCTTGCTTGGTAAAACGCACGGAGAAGTGCGCCGGAACGTGGTGGGGACGGCGTGCAGCGATCGTCTGTTGAGGAAGCAAGCATGCTAAGCGCCCACCGCACTTTCAGTCTCACCGTTTTGGCCCTGCTGATGCTTGGCATCGCAGCCTTCGCTGCGTGTTCCGGCGGCGGCGGATCGTCGCCGGTGATCGCCGGCTCTTCCGGAACGATGGCCGGGACGTCGGCTCAAAACCAAGTGCTGCAGGCAGCTGCGAAGGTGACCCCGTCTCCGAAGCCGGGCGCCTCACCGACCCCGACGGCGTCGCCCTCCTCGCTTTGCTTCATGGGATCGCCCCCGACTCCGGGTCCCGTGACGCCCTCCGCTCCGCCGGTACGGCTGAGCAGCTACAACATCGACCCGAGCAAAGTATTCGTGGCCGGCATTTCGTCGGGCGGATTCTTCGCAGTCGACATGCACGTCGCGCATTCGGCGACCTTCAAGGGCGCCGCGATCTATGCGGGCGGAGTCTACTGGTGCGCGCAAGACAGCGTCGGTCTAGCACTGGCCGAGTGCGGTGGCGCAACCGCGCCAAATTGCCAGGCGGCTTATGCCAGCACGCTCACGCAATCCGAAGCCTATCTCGACCTGCAATCGAAGCTCGGCACGATCGACAACGAAAGCAACCTGCGCGGTCAGCCCGTGTATATGTGGGAAGGCACGCACGATCAAGTCGTCAACCCGAGCGAAATGGTGGACCTGAAGTCCGAGTACGAGCACTACGGGGCGAACGTGACCTTCGACAACGGATTCCCGGCCAATCATGGCTGGGAATCGCCCGACGGTTCGGTGCCCTGCGGCGTCGCGACCGATCCCTACATGATCGCCTGCGATCAAGGCAGCGCCCCTTATGACTCCGAGAAGACTTGGCTAACGCTCTTCTTCGGCAGACTCCACGACCGCAACAACCACGAACTGCACGGTTCGCTGCTCAACTTCGATCAGACGGAGTTCGGAGCGAGTCCGAGTACCGGCATGGACACCAACGGCTACATCTTCGTCCCACATTCGTGCGCTGAGAAGCACCGTTGCGGGGTTGTGCTGGCCTTCCACGGCTGCCGTCAAGTCCAAGCTGCGATTCAAACGCAATGGATCAAGCAGGCCGGCATCAACGAGTGGGCCGACAGCAACAATTTCGTCGTCGTCTATCCGTACGCTATCCTGTCGACGGTAAACCCGACGAATCCGCAAGGCTGCTGGGATTGGTGGGGCTACGACAACGATCCCAGCTATGCAAATAAGAATGGCGTCCAGATCGGTATCATCTACAAGATGATCCAGCGCATCGACCCAAGCGCACCGAACTAGCGACCGGGGCGGGTTCGTCCTTGCGGCTGCGCGTCGCCTTTCGGTGAAGCGTTCAAGCTGCCGCCAACCTCAGTGATTTACCAGCACTCGGCCATCCTCTCTAACGTTGTCATCCTGTCGGAACGGCGATCGGCCAAAGCCCGAAACCGTCCCAAAGAGAGGACACCATGAAATCGATCATCACTCGCACCGCACTCGTCCTGGCCGTCGCTTGCCTGGCATTCACGGGGATGGCACCGCGCCCGGCGTCGGCCGACTCGGAGTCAACCGCGGCAATTATTGCCGGCGCAGCCCTAATCGTGGGAGCGCTCCTCAATGACAACAACGGTCGTACGTACTACGTGAACAACGGCCGCCGCCACTACGTCAATGACTCCGAAGCCAACTGGTACCGCGCGCACCACGACAACCGCGGCAACTCGTGGCAGAACGACAACGGCGGCTACTACAGCAACAGCGGCCGCCAGAATGGCTGGAACGGCAATCGCGGCAATAACGGCGGCAGCAACGGCTGGAACAACGGCCGCGGCAATAACGGCGGCAGCAACGGCTGGAACAACGGCCGCGGCAGTAACGGCAACAATGGCTGGAATGGTAACTACAACGGCGGCAACTACAACCGCGGCAACAACGGCGGCAACGGCAATCCCAGCGGCTGGCAGCACTAACGCAGTTCGCGCCGATCCCTAAGCAGTAGGGACTGCAAGAGGTGAGGTCCGGTTTTTCACCAGACCTCACTTGCATTATCTTCTACTGTGGCTTTTGACCGGGCAGGATGATCTCTCGCGGACAAGCGCTGCCGGTAGCGACCATCGGCGGCGTATTGTGCAGTGCAGACACGTCGATGCAGCCTTGGGGATCGCCCGGCGCGTTCACCCAGGCCTGCCGCTGCGCCGCGTCGAGCGTCTGACGATTGCTGCCCGAACCCACGACGTAGGCATCGGCTTCGTAACAGTTCTGCGCCTCGCACGGAGTCCGGCTCCACTTCCAACTCACCAGTACCTTGCCGGCTTTGACGTTGGCTAGGCAAGACGTTCTCGCGGCGGCGTCGTGCGCGTAGGCATGCGTGCAGTCGAGGCGCGAATGCAAACCGAGAACTGGGTCCGGCGCGTTCAACCCCCACAACGGAAGCGGCGTCGGCGTCGGCGGCGGCGGGAGCTGCCCGAGCTTTACGTAATGCGGCGTCGGCGTCACGTTCGGCAACGGCGCACCCGGCGGAGCGGTCGGTGGCGCGGGATTCGGGGGGCTCTGCACATCGCGTTCTTGCCAGGCCGTACAATCGCTACCGAAGGTTCCGCTGTAGCACCCTTGCACTTTGAAGACGTAGCGCGTGTTGGCGTGGGCCTGCAATTGAAATTTGCCGCAGTCGACGCGATCGTATTGCGTCTCCGAAGCACCGTTCAATGCGAAGCGCGCTTGGCAGAAGTCAAAATTCTGACCGGCCGTGACCCAGTAGTATTTCCACACGAGGCACAGCCCCTCGACGCCGTTCTGCTTGATGTACTTGGCGTCGACGGCTTGGTCGAAGCCGCACTTGTGATAGTTCACGTCCCAAAACGTCACTTGCCCGAGAGCGGCTTGAGTCGGCGAGGGAACGGATACTATCGCGAGCGTCAGCGCGGCAACGGCCAGAAATACGCGCTCGCGCAAGTGGCCGGAACCGGCGGCGCTCAGCATCCGACACCTGAAAAGGCGAAAACGCGAAGACGCATTGGGCTACCCCTCCTCGTTCATCCTAACGCAAGCCACGCGGCGCTGGTTCCCAGCTTCTTACAAGGTCTATCCAAGCCGCGGTAGCTACCATCCTCTCCATGATCGGCCACCGCGTGCCTCCCCGCGCCTTCCTTTCATTGGCCGCCGCGCTCGGCGCGAGCCTGGGCTGCGCATACCTTGCGTTCGGTGCGACCGGTTTCAGCCTCGCTGCGCTCGGCGACGGCGAACGTTTCGTGCTAGACGTGACCACGACGAACGCGAGTTCCGTCCAAGGTTCCGGCAGCTCGAATGCGCTTTTATCGATCGTGCGCCACGGCAACAACCTGACCGTGCAAATCGATCGAAGCGATGCGGACGCGGAAACCTACGCCGGATGGTGGCAGAGAGACGGAACGCTGGCGCTTCAGCTCGCCGGCAAGAACGAACCGCCCCCGCTTGAGATTCGCGATTTCAATCTCGTCGCCGCGGCACTGGTCGGCGCGCCGGCGGCGCCCAAATTAAACGATACGTGGAAGTCAAATCTCGAAGTCCCCTTTGCGGAAACGCAGACGGTGCGCGTCGCGACGCAAGTGACCGTCGTGGGCCTAACGCCGGATACGATCGATCTGCAAGCGATCGGCCGCGGCAAAGCGACGCTCAATCGGGGCATCGGCGGCGGAGGCGGACGCGGTTTCGCGTTGCAGAACCCGGGCGGTGGCTTTCCCGGGAGCACGTTCCCCGGCCGGCACGGACGCTTCGAGCGTGGCACCGCTCCCACGATCGACGTCGCGGTCAACGTCGATTCGCATTTCTCCGCGGGAAGATTACTCGCGGCGAAAGGGACGATTCAGACGACCAACCAGGGCCGCGAGCGCGCCGCCTCTAGCATTACCTGGACTCTAACCCCGCATCGTTGATCGCCGACGTGGACGCGCCGTGCGGAAGATCGTGAGCGCGTAGCGTCACGGGGAGCCGTACGTTGAGGCCGGGAACGCGTCATCGGGACATGAACCACTCCGTTATTCGAACGCCGGACGAACGCTTTGCCGCGCTGCCGGGATTTCCGTTCAAGCCGCATTACGTCGACGATCTCGCCGGCTACGAAAGCCTGCGGATCCACTACGTCGATGAGGGAGGTACGTCGAAGCCGACGTTCCTGTGCCTGCACGGTGAGCCAACCTGGTCTTACCTTTACAGGAAGATGATCCCGGCGCTCGCTCGCGCGGGCCGCGTCGTCGCTCCCGACTACTTGGGCTTCGGCCGTTCGGACAAGCCGATCGATGACGAGCTCTACACATTCGACTTCCACCGAAAGATGCTGTTGCGTTTCGTCGAGCGTCTCGATCTTCGGCACATCGTTTTGCTCTGCCAGGATTGGGGCGGTCTGCTCGGATTGACGCTTCCGCCGGCGATGCCTGATCGATTCCACGGACTGCTCATCATGAACACGGCGCTGGCAACCGGAGACACGCAACTCGGCGACGGTTTCTTGGCCTGGCGCTCCTGGGCCGCGGCGCACCCCGACATGGACGTCGCCAAACTCATGGGACGGACCGTGCCGCATCTCTCCGCCGAGGAGTGCGCGGCCTACGCGGCGCCGTTCCCGAACCAGCAATCGAAGGCCGGTGCGCGCCGCTTTCCGCAACTCGTTCCCGATCATCCCGACGCTGAGGGCGCCGCGCTTTCGCGCGCCGCGCGCGATTGGTGGCGCAATGAATGGAACGGAACGACGTTCATGGCGATCGGGATGCGCGATCCGGTCATCGTCCCCCAAGCGATGTACGGGATGCAACGGATCATCCGCAATTGCCCACCGCCGCTCGAACTCGCCGAGGCCGGACACTTCGTCCCCGAGTGGAGCGAAGCGTTCATCGAACCCGCGCTCGCTGTCTTCGCCGGCACGCTGGGCCATATTACTCATTAGGCAAACTAGCCGGGACTAATCGATGAAGGCGGCGCGACGGCTCCACGCAAACCAATCGTTACAGGTTCGTCCCCCGAGATCCCGGGGGCAATTTTTCGTGAACAAGACGAGGAGCAATACTTGAGAACCATTCACCAAGCGCTTACGCTGGTCGCGGTCTTTTCGGTCTCTGCCTGCAGCGGAATCGGAAGCTCGACTTCACCCCTTCCTGCGGGATCGTCGACTCAGCCGAACCCGCAGACGCAATCTCGGGTGCTGCAGAAGCACGTGAAAGCCGGCAATGGGAGCTACGTGCTGTTCGGCGACGCCATGCTCGTCCATCCCGGTTACAACTCACCGACCGCGGCGCAGGCAACCACAACGGGCCCGAATGCCTTCGGCGGCGTCGACTTCAGTTTTCCCGCCGGGTTGACGGTCAATCAGCTCAATAATCTCGCCACGGAATACATGTTCACAACCGGCACGTGCGGCCTTGGCTCGCCGAGATTTTCAGTAACCGTCAACAGCGCGAGCGGCCCGAGCATTTTCTTTTACCTCGGGCCGCCGCCGAACTACAACACATGCCCGCCGAACGTATGGACAAACTCCGGCAACCTCGCCAGCCCAACTAACCTTGTCGATGCCACTCAGCTTGGCGGCGCGTTCTACGAGCCCTACGCAACCGTTCAAGCTACGTACGGTAATGACGTCATCTACGACATTGCTCTCGTTATGGATGGGCCGAGCCAGACCGCCGAATTCGATAACACTCAGGTCAACAACGCGACGTTCACGTACGAGAACGCCGATTCTTGTAAGGACGGCGGCTGGAAACAATTCACGAGCACCCCAGGACCGTTCAAGAATCAAGGCGACTGCGTCAGTTATTTTAACAACGGCAAGTAGCGAGCTTTAGACGCACTACCCCAATCGTACGAAAAGAACCCGGGATCGAAACGTCCCGGGTTCTTCTTTGAGGGAGTGCCCGCGCGCCCCGTCGCAAACGAACGCGTGCTCTCATTCGGTGCTGGGCCGCTGCGGGGCGAAGTGCGCGTCGCCGGCGACAAGTCGATTTCGCACCGCGCGCTCATGCTGGCTTCGCTCGCCTCCGGCACCTCGACGATCGAGCTGCCGAATCGCGGCCAGGACGTCCTCGCAACCCGCGATGCCGTCGCCGCACTCGGCGCCCAGGTCGACGATCGCGAAACGACGATCGTGGTCAATGGCGGGCGATTGCGCGATCCGGAAGCCACGATCGACGCGCGAAACTCAGGGACGACCGCTCGCCTCCTGCTCGGCCTTTGCGCGGGCAACGGTATCTCGGCCCGCTTCGACGGAGACGACTCGTTGCGCCGGCGCCCGATGGAGCGGGTCGCGCGACCGCTGCGCGCGCTCGGCGCACAAATCGAGACCACCGGCGGGCGGCTGCCGGCGAACGTCCGCGGCGTTAGGATGCCCAGCGGCGCCGGCTACGTTCTGGAGGTGCCGTCGGCGCAAATCAAGTCGGCGATTCTGCTGGCGAACCTCAATGCGAGCGGTCCGGTGCGTATCACCGGCGATCGTCATTCGCGAGATCATACCGAGCGAATGCTGCGCCATCTGGGTCGCGATATCACGTTCGATGGCCGCACGATCGAGCTTCGTCCGCAGACCGGCGACCGCGAACAACTCGGGCCCGTTAACCCCGGACGCATCCGCATACCGGCCGACTTGTCGGCCGCGGCCTTTTTCATCGTCGCGGCCGCGATTACGCCCGGCAGCGATCTTCTATTAAGCGAGGTCGGCGTCAATCCGACGCGGACGGGATTTCTCGACGCGATGGCTGCGATGGATGCCGATATCGAGTTTCACAACCGGCGAGACCTCGACGGCGAGCCGGTCGCCGATCTTCGCGTGCGCTACCGCCCCCTTCGGGCGACGGCGATTGCGGGCGATCTGGTCGTTCGTGCGATCGACGAGATCCCGATCGTCGCCGTCGCCGCGGCGCACTCAGCCGGAACGACGACGGTTCGCGACGCGGCCGAACTGCGTTCAAAAGAGTCCGATCGCATTGCCGTCATTATGGAGACGCTGCGCGCCTGCGGCGTCGAGATGGTCGAACACGACGACGGCTTCGACGTCATGGGTGGAGGAGCGCACGTGCCGAGCCGAACGCTGGCCACGCATGGCGATCATCGGATCGCGATGGCGATTGCGGCCCTCGCGGCTCCGACCGGCCCCCACGAGATCGATGACGCGGACTGCATCACCGTCAGCTTCCCCGAGTTTCTAAAACTCTGGGAAAGCGCGCAACGCTAGAGTCAAAGGTTACGTTTCGCGCTTTTTCTCGCGGCCGAGAAAGAACGCTCCCGCCACCTTTGCGGCGAAGTTGATCGACTCGCCGAGCGCTTCGACTTGTTTTCGTGATTCCCGCAAGCTGGCGAGCGCCCCCTGGGCGCGCTCGAGTACGTCGGCGATTTCGTTCACCCGCCACTCAAAACGCGAGATCTTCGATTGAACTTCGTCGAACTGCGCGAGCAACGGAAGTTTCTGGTAGCGCGAGAGCCGTTCGCTCAGGCGCAGCACCGAACGCACCAGTATGACCGCGCCGGCGACCGTCAACAGGAAAGCCGCAGCGAGTCCGCCCCAAAGCGCGAGCGCTTCGAACCAGCTCACGCCGCCGCGTCGCTCTTCCCTGAAGCCTTCTTGTCGGAACCGCCGCCCGTCTCGGCCGGCTTCGCGCTCTCACTCGGCTTCGCGTCGCTGGATTTGCTTTCCGATTTCGAGTCCGACTTCGAGCTGTCCGATTTCGAGCTGTCCGATTTCGAGTCTCCGGATTTGGCGCTATCGCCGGCCTTCGCAGCATCGCCGGTCTTCGCCGCCTCGCCGGCCGCCGCACCATCGCGGGACTCGCTCTTCACCTCGGAACCGCTCGACTTGCGCGAATCATTGACATAAAAGCCGGAGCCTTTGAAGACGATGCCGGTCGGGTTGAAAACGCGCGTCATCTCGCCACCGCAACTCAGGCATGCATCGATATGGCGCTCTTTGAAGCCATGCCGGACCTCTCTAAGTTCCCCGCACTGTTTACAGCGATACTCGTACAGCGGCACGTTTCTTTTTAGGACTCCCGGATGAAGCGCTGCGGCTCCACGGCCGCCCCAGCAGTATAGGTCCCGTTAGCAATCGCCGTCAATGACTGCTAACACCTCGCCTCCGACCCATAGGCTAGAAGTCGGCGAGCGCCTCTCCGGCCGAGGTCTTGAACTCGACCAAACCCTTGAGATGGATAAGCGAGTCGCGCAGGGCGGTTTCGAGCCGCCGGCGCGCGGTCAGGCGATCGAGCAGGCCGCCCAAGAAGCCTCCGTAAGCGGGATAGTGTAGGCGCGCCACTACCTTCGATCTCTTACCGCGGCCCTCGACCCGAAAATCGATCCGCCGCCGCACCGAGTACGCCCCCACCAGCGAGATCATGTGGCCCTCGAGGAAGCCGTCGATCTCGTAAAGTTCCTCGACGTCGCCCGGGATCGCGCTGCGGATCGCGACCTCGCTGCCCAGCCCCAGCGGTCCACGATCGACTCGCTGTGCGCTGCGCAGGAACGAAAGCCAGACCGGCCACTTTTCGACCTCGCAGATCATGCTGAACGCGGCGCTCGGCTCGGCGACGATGTCCTGGCTGCGCCGCAGCGCCACCGACGTCGATGGCGGCGGCTGCCCCAGCGATAGTTGCGTTGCGAGCATCAGTCTCGTGTTCGTCACGCCAGGCCGCGACCCTGGCCCAAAACACAATATATTGTGCCTTTATCAAGAAAACGGCACAATAGGTAGGGTCTAACTCTTGCGGCGATCGCTCGAATGCGGGCTGCGGCGGTCGCCCGAAGCCCCTCCGGCAACCTGTCCGGAGCCGACGCCGCGCGCGAACGCCACCAGCGTCTCGATGCCGTAGGCCAGCGCATCTTCATCGACGCGGAACTGCGGGCTGTGGCCGGGATGCACCGAACCGCGCGCTTCGCTGTAGATCCCGAGCCGCACGAGCACGCCCGGCGCGCGTTGCGCGAAATACGCAAAATCCTCGCCGCCCATCGTCATCGCCGGCGTCTCGAGCTTCAATCGGTCGTGGCGTTCGCAGAGATAACGCTTGAACGTCTCGACGATCGCGGGATCGTTGTAGACCGGTGGATAGCCGTAGATAACTTTCAAATCGACCTTCGTTTGATACGCCGACGCGATGCCTTCCAAAATCCGTCGCGCACGACTCTCTAGGCCCTCGCGAATTTCGGCGTCCTGCGAGCGAAACGTTCCGCGCATCTCCACGCGATCGGCGATGATGTTGTTACGATAACCGCCTTCGATCGTCCCGACCGTCACCACCACGGACTTGAAAGGATCGGTTTCCCGCGCCGCGATGTTCTGCAGCGCCAAGACCATCGCCGCCGAGCATGGAATCGTGTCGAGCGCCGTGTGCGGGGCCGAGCCGTGACCGCCTTTTCCTTCCACCGTAATGTAAAACTCGTCCGCCGCCGCGTTGCAGACGCCCGGCGTGAAGCCGATCGAACCCGTGGGCAAGCGGTAATCGACGTGCAGCATAGCCACTGCATCGACTTTCGGATCGTCCATCGCACCGGCTTCAATCATCGGCAGAGCGCCACCGGGGCCTTCTTCGGCCGGCTGGAAGAGCAGCACGACCGAGCCTTCCAAGCGGTGGCGCGAGGACTGCAACACGCGCGCCGCGCCGATCAACATCGCCGTGTGCGCATCGTGCCCGCACGCGTGCATCTTCCCTTCGACCTCGGATGCAAATGGTTCGCCGCTCCGCTCCGTGACGGGCAGCGCGTCCATGTCGGCGCGCAAACCTGCGACTTTTCCGGGCAGCGCGCCGCGAATGACGCCGACAATGCCGGTCTTGGCGACGCGCCGGTGCTCGATCCCAAGCGCCTGCAGTTCGGTCTCGATGATTCCGGCGGTTCGCTCTTCCTCGAACCCGAGTTCCGGAAAACGATGAATGTCGCGCCGAATCTCGATCGCGCGGCCGATCAAATCTTGGGGAATAGCAAAGACCGTCTCAGGGCTTGTCACTTGATTAGTCGTCCCTCCGGGTCGAAAAGCGCGCCAACCGCAACGTGCCCGGCAAAATCCCAGCGTTTATGGTTTTTCAGCTGCTCCTCCAGCGGCGCCCGCACCTTGTAGTGCCATAAGACCATTCTGCGTCCAGGGGCCACAAACCATCGGCTATATGCTTCGCGGGGTTCGGAAAGTTCTACAAATGCGATTTCCGGAAACATGTCGTCGATTTTGGACAACGCTGCGTCCGCGCCATGCGCAAAGAGATCCTGCGAGAAATCTTTCCAGACCTTTAGCGTTACCGACATGTCCTGTACGATTCTGATTTCTGCCGTCGAGGCCGGATGCCGTCTGAGGTACCGGCTGAGCCACGGTACACCTCCAACAAGGTCCGCGTACGCTAGGCCGTAGTGGAGCGCACCGGCAAGATCGTGCGGTCGACCGCGCGACATATAGACGCTCATATGAACGAATAAGTTGGCTGGGTAGCCTTTCGGATGCAGCTTGGCGTCGAGGGCGAGATCGCCATCAAGATCGATTGAATCGAACCGTCGCAGAGCGAGCGCTTTAACGTCGTACGTCCGCCTGATGAGGCCCAATTGCGCCTTGAGAACGCTTTCCGCTTCGATCTCAGCGAATTCGGCGTCGTGTTGGTACAACAGCGACGTGATGTATTCATTGGCCAGGGGCGCACCGGCAATTCGGGCCCGGTTTAGTGCCTTTTCCGGCAGAAGCTCTGCGAACGTCCTCCCAATATCGGGATTATTCGTGCGCACCTTTTCGTATCCGAGTAACCAGGGAAGCATGAACGGAGTCTGTGCATCCGAAGCAACGACGAAGTCGGCGTTGGGATTCGACCAACTTAGGCGCACCAAGGCGTGCGGATAATCATCCGTTCTATGAAAGGCTTGCGCGTAATACTTAGTGACCCAAGCTCTCGCGTTCGCTGGGGAGGTAAACAACTGCATGAAGAGTGCGTTTTGCTTGGCATTGTAAGAACCGTAGCCTGCGATGTCAGCTCGATAACGAGCGAGCCGTCCCAGCGGGTTTTCGTTTAGCCAATGCTGCGTCATCCCAAGCGAATCTGCGGTAACTGCGTCTACCGGCGGCCGCCGCAACGACTCCACAAAGCGTCGAATGGCTTCGAGCGGCACGGGATCGCCACTGCGAACGGCGCGGTCACTTCGTATCGTGATATCGTATGATTCCCGCCGGCAGCAACCCAGGCCGCCGTACGATAATTCGATGTGAATTCGAGCAGGCAATCCGTCTGGCATTTGGAGATGCGCTTCTGTGGGTGCGGCGTTCACGGCAAGCGCCGCGGCGAGCGCCAACTTGAAAATCATCGCGGCCATGAGCAAGCTTTCAGCTCCTTCCGTTCCCCGAACCTACCAAACCAAGATCAGGGCCCCCGATCGCTCGGGAGCCCCTCCTATCTTCCAGGTGCGCATCAAATTCGAGGCGCGCCGTCGAGTGAGTCTTCCTAGCTTCGATAGCGAAGGAAGGCCGGGACCTCGATGTCGTCCATGTTGATCGGTGCGACCTTGTCGAACTCGGTCGTGCCGAAACTGAACGCGCTGGCCGCGAGCCCGCGCGGCCGCCCGCCAAAGCCCGCGGCCAAGACGGTGACGCGAACCTTCGAGCCCATCGCGGGATCGATCGAGGCGCCGAAGATGATCTGCGCGTCGGCGTCGACCGCCCGTGAGATCATCTCCGCGGCTTCGTTGACTTCGTACATCGCGAGATCCGGGCCGCCCGTGATGTTGAAGATCACGCCGCGCGCGCCTTCGATCGTCGTCTCGAGCAACGGGGAGGCGATCGCTTTCTGCGCGGCATCCGCGGCGCGGTGCTCGCCGGTGCCTTCGCCGATCCCCATCATCGCGCTGCCGGCGTCGGTCATGATCGTCTTGACGTCGGCAAAGTCGAGGTTGATCAAGCCGGGCTGCGTGATCAAGTCGGAGATCCCCTGAATCCCTTGGCGCAGAATGTCGTCGGCATAGGCGAACGCTTCTTGCAGGGGCGTCTTCTTCTCGATGATCTGCAGGATCCGCTCGTTTGGAATCGTGATGAGCGTGTCGACCTTCGCCTCGAGTTCGGCGATGCCGCGCTCGGCGAGCAGCATCCGCTTCCGCCCTTCGAACGAGAATGGTTTCGTCACGACGGCAACCGTCAGCGCGCCCGAATCGTGCGCGAGCTCGGCGATGATCGGCGCCGCGCCGGTCCCCGTACCGCCGCCCATCCCGGCGGTAATGAAGATCATGTCCGAACCGTCGAGGACCATTGCCAGATCTTCGCGCGATTCTTCGGCCGCCTCGCGGCCGATGTCGGGGTTCGCACCGGCACCGAGGCCGCGCGTAATGTTGTGACCGATCTGCACCGTGTTCTGCGTCTTGCACGAACGTAGCGCCTGAACGTCGGTATTGACCGCGAAGAAATCCACGTTCGAAAGGCCAGCGTCGATCATCCGATTGACGGCGTTGCAGCCGCCGCCTCCGATGCCGAGCACTTTGATCGTCGCGGAATGTTCGGGATTGTAACGCCTAGACTCGGCCATCGTTGCCTCCGCTGGAAGTGTGGGTGGTGTGGTGCGTTCCGGCTCCTCCGGAGTAGTGAGCTCTAGTTCCACATTTCGCCCCACCATGAGGCGATTTGACCGAAGAACGTGCGACTGGTCCCGTTCCAAGTCGGACCGTCGCCTTTGGGTCCGAAAAGCACGAGGCCGACTGCCGTCGCGTATTCCGGTTTTCTCACGGCATCCGTCAAACCGCCGACTGCGGTCGGGACGCCGATTCGGGCCGGCAATCCGAAAAACTCGGCGGCGGCGTTGTCAACACCGCGCAATTGCGCGCCACCGCCGGTCAGGACGATCTCGGCCAGCACCATGTCGCGCGGCAGCGTTGCAGAGACGTGCACTTTCGCGAGCCGAAAGATTTCGAGAATGCGTGGAGCAACGATCGCTCGCAACTGCGCGCGCGTCACGCGCCGCGTCGTGTGCCCGTCGAGCGATTTCACCGGGAAGTCGGCTTCGCCGTGCCCGTCGTTGCTGGCCGACGCGTAGGTACGTTTGATTGTCTCCGCTTCGGCGAAGGTCGTCTTCAAGCCGAGTGCGATATCGTTGGTCAAAACGTTACCGCCGACGGGGAAGGTCGAGGTGTGCAGAGCGCCGCCTCCCGAGTACACGGCAACGTCGGTCGTACCGCCGCCGATGTCGAGCAAGACGACGCCGACGTGACGTTCTTCCGAGACGAGCGTCGCCGCCGAGGATGCGAGGGGTTCGAAGACGATCCCCGCCGGCTCGAGCCCCGCGCGATGGACGCACTTGAGGACGTTGGTGATGAACGTGTTGCCGGCGGTGATGATGTGCGTATCGACTTCGAGACGCGTCCCCGACATTCCGATCGGATCGGAAACCCCATCGTGGCCGTCGACGGCGAACTGGCGCGGCAAAGCGTGAATGATCTGGCGGTCGGCACCCACCTCGATCAGTTTCGATGCTTCAACGACACGGCGCACGTCGGCGCGCATGACCTCGCGATCGTCGCCGGAGATCGCGACGACGCCGCGGTTGTTGGTGCTGTGGACGTGCTCGCCGGTCACGCCGACGTAGACGTGCGAAATGTGGACGCCGGCCATTCGTTCGGCGCGCTCGGTCGCGGCCTCGATGGCGCGGACCGTCTCCTCGAGGTCGGTGATCACGCCCTTGCGCAAACCGGTCGACGGCGCCTCGCCGACGCCGATGATGTCGAGACCCTCCGGGCTGCTCGTCGCTACGACCGCGCACGTCTTGGTCGTCCCGATATCGAGGCCGGCGATCGTCGTTTTCACGAGGCGTTTCGCGACGCGATCATCCCGCGCCGAGCATAAAGCGCCCGGAGCCCCGAAACGGGCCGTTTGGGGAAGCTGCCGACATACCCACAACATATTGTGGTCGACCGGTGTAATCCTTGTACATATTGTGTTTATATCGTGTCGATTACTTGTCGAAAGGCTGTGGATTCAGCAGTGCCACCCCGTATTGCGGTCGCCTGCGTCACCAAGGATTGCAAGCGCACGATTGCGGCCACCTATTTTCGCTCGACGACGGGAGTAGCGGGCGCGCGAAGGTCGATCGCCCGAACCCCACTTATCCGACTGCCCAGCGAAGCGAGGACCGGCCCGATCAACAGACGTTTTCGGTCGAGATCGTCCTCGTCGCCGAATCGGACGCGAATTCCATCGGCGAGTCGCGCTTCGAGCTGACCGTATTTGTCGTGACTGAAATCCGTAAACTGTTCGCCGGAGCCCGCGAGGATCTCGTGGTCCTTTTGGAGTTGCGCCAAGTCGGCGTCTTCGATGAATCGTCCGGGCGACGTGTCGTCGACCGACCGCGCCAAATAGACGACCGCGGCCGGAGAACAGCCGCGTTCGAGGACGCGCCGGTTCGCATCGATCGTCAGAGAGGCGCCGTCGTCGGTGTGGACGCAGCCGTCGGGCGTCCGCTCGCTGACCTCGATGCTCACCGTCTCCGGGAAGACGCGGTGGATGCGCGCCTCTAGCACGTAAGGAATCTCTTCAACGCGGCTCGCGATGCCGCGCGTGTCGAGCAGCCAGATGTTGCTGCGCTTGCTGATTCTGGCGTGCGCCGCGACGTCGTCGCGCGTCACACGATGTAATCCCGTTACCTCGAGCTGCTTGACGCGGAAATAGGGCGCGTTGATCCCGAGCCACGCGCCGTACGCGAGCCCGAAGGCGAGCAGCACGATGAGAATCCAGAAGCGCCGAATCGACGAGCCGAACGGCGGCTTCGACCGCCTGAGCCGCACCGGTTTCTTGACTTTTTTCTTCGAGGATTTTCTCACCAGAAAATCTTCACGAGATTTTCAGAACGAATCGCTCGATCGCTTCGGCCACACCGTCGTGTTCGACGTCGCCCACCACGGCGTCTGCCTCGGCCTTTAGTTCCGGCGGCGCCGAACCCATTGCAACCGCAAACCCTGCGGCGTGCAGCAGCGGGAGATCGTTGTACGAGTCGCCGATCGCGAGGACACGATCCATCGGGATGCCGTCGAGTGCAGCGGCTTCGCCGAGCGCGCGGCCTTTGTCGACCCCGGGATCGAGCAATTCCACGAATTCCGGATTTGAGCGCGTCACGTAGGCGTCATCGCCGCAAACGCGCTGCATCAGCGCCATGCAGGCCGGGACTCGCTCCGGATCGGTGACGATATTGACCTTCGTGCTGTCGCGGCCGGCGAACGCTTCGGCTAACGACCGCACGACGATCGGCTCGGTGCCCGAGATGCGGGCGTACAGATCGGAATAGCGGTTGCGCTCCTCGACGTAAAAACGATCGCCGGCGTAGAACTGGACGTGATACCCGCCCGCTTTCCCGGCAAGGTAGGAGCGCAGCGCTATCGCGCTCGCGAGCGGCGTCTCGCGCAGGAACGCTCCGCTCTTTGCGTCGGCGAGAACGGCGCCCTGATAACAGATCATCGGCCCCTCGACCTCAAGCAGCCGGAGGTACGGAGCCGTAGCGACGTACATCCGGCCGGTAACGATCGTCGAGCGCACGCCGAGTGCAGCCGCGGCTCGCACGGCGGCGACGACCGCAGGGCGAACCGGCTTGAGAGGCTCGATCAGCGTCCCATCGAGATCGAGCGCAAGGAGCAGCGGCCGCTTTCGCGGTGCCGCTTCAGTCGTCATCGCGAACGCGCATCTCCGCCGTGCGCGCGTGCGCGGGAAGTCCCTCGAAATTCGCGAGCGCGGCCAAGATCGGAGCGTCGTGAAGCATCCGCCGGCGACTGTTCTCGATCAGCGACATCGTCCGGTAAAAGTCGCCGGTCCTCAAACCCGACGAAAAGCGAGCCGCGCCTGAGGTCGGCAAGACGTGGTTGCTTCCGGCGAGATAGTCGCCCGACGCCACCGGCGTGTCGGCGCCGACGAAGACGGCGCCGGCCCGCCGAACCTCCCCGACGAACGATAACGGGTCGCGCACTTGTAACGAAAGATGCTCCGGCGCAAAGCGATCGATCACCTCGAGGATTTCTGCGCGTGTAACGGCATGAATCAGGTATGCGCCCTCGCGCATGACGCGCTGCACGATTTCGCTGCGCCCGCCTTCGATCGCGAATTCAGCCTCGAGCAGACCGGCGACGCGTTCGAGCAGCTTGCGATCTTCGCTGACGGCAGCCACGCGCGCCAGCGGATCGTGTTCCGCTTGGGCGAGGAGCTCGCCGGCGATGAATTCCGCCTTCGCCGAATCATCGGCGACCACTAGCACCTCCGAAGGCCCGGCCAGCCCGTCGATGCCGCAGATTCCAAAGACTTGACGTTTCGCTTCGGTCACCCAGACGTTGCCCGGTCCGACGATTTTGTCGACCCGCGCGATCGTCTCGGTTCCGAACGCCAAAGCGCCGATCGCTTGCGCTCCGCCGACCGCGTAGAGTTCGTCGACGCCGCACAGTGCGGCGGCAAAGAGGATCGCGGGATCGATGCTGCCGTCGGGGCGCGGCGGAGTCACCACGACGACGCGGGCGACGCGCGCGATCTTCGCCGGGACGACGCTCATGATGAGCGACGACGGCAAACGCGCCGTCCCGCCGGGGACGTATGCGCCGACCGCTGCGAAGGGCCGCACCAGCAACGCACTCAGCGTACCATCGGCATCGCGATGCTCGTGGTCGTGCGGACGCTGCATCTCGTGAAAGCGCGTAACGCGATCGTGCGCGAGAGCGAATCCGTCGGCGACCTCAGGCGGGATGCCGGCGCGCGCCTCATCGAGAGACGGAAGCATAATGCGAAAATTCGAAGCCGACGCGTCTGAGAAATCGAAGCGTCGCGTGTATTCCGCCAACGCCTCGTCGCCGCGGCTGCGAACGTTCGCGAGAATCGAGGCGACATCGAATGTCACCTCCGTCGGTGCCTCCCAACCGCCGGCATAGAGGCCCTTCAGCGCGTCGCGGTCGCTCGCTGCGACGATCTTCATTGCGTTTCGAGCGCCGGGTCGAGCCGTTCGAGTAGCGCCATGATCGCTGCGTACTTCGCCCGGAAGCGCACTTCGTTAACGACGAAGCGCGCGGTCGAGGACTTGATCTCGTCGACGACGACCAGATCGTTCTCTTCGAGCGTCTTCCCGCTCGCCACCAAATCGACGATCAGATCGGCGAGGCCGACGGCCGGACTCAATTCGACCGAGCCGTGCAGTGTGATGATCTGGACCGGAAGGTCGCGCTCGGCAAAATATGCTTCGGCGCTCTTTTCGAACTTGGTTGCGACGCGCAGAAAGGTCGGTAGTTGCGCGCCTTCATGATAGCGATCGGAACGGCGCGCCGCCACGACGAGGCGGCACGCGCCGAATTGAAGGTCGCTGAGTTCGCAAACGTGCCGCTCGGTCTCCCACAGCACATCGGCGCCGACAATCCCGCAATCGGCGGCGCCGAACTCGACGTACGCCGGAACGTCGGCCGGGCGGACAAACAAGAGGCGCGTCCCCGCGGCGTCGACGCTCTGCAATTTGCGGCCCGGATCTGCCGGGACGTCAATTCCGACGGCGCGCAGACGTTCGACCGAGGGTTGAAACAGCAAGCCCTTCGGGATCGCGATCGTCAGACTCACCAAGTCACATCGATCTCGCGCACGCCGTTTTCCCTCGCAATGACCAAGCGCGGGATACGCTGACGCCGCGCTTCTTCCAATAGAACTTGCTCCGAACGCCGCTCGAAGTCGATGCGCACAATTTTTCCGGCGGCGCGCTCGCGCGCCGCGATCACATCGGAGCCGCTGACCAAGACGTCGATCGCGGGCGCAGAGCCGAAGTGCGCCGCGTGGCGCCGCTCGAGCGCGAGCAACAATCGCTCGATCCCCGCCGACCAGCCGACGGCGCCGGCATTGAATCCAAAACGCGGCAACAGATCGTCGTAGCGGCCGCCGCCGCACAACGAGAAGCCGACTTCCCCGACGTAGCCTTCGAAGATGAAGCCGGTATAATACGAGAAGTCGCGCAACAGCGCCAGATCGACGTTGATTCTGTCGCCGTAACCGAGATCGACCCCTCGCGACAGCAGCCGAGCCAGGTGCTCGATCCCGGCGCGGCTGCGTTCGCTAGTGCAGAATCGTCGCACCGTATTCAAGACGCCAGCGCGGCCGCGCATCATTACCAAACGGACGACCTCATCGATCGAAGAGCGTCGCCCCATCGCCTCGAGCGCCTCGCGCAACGCGACCAGGTTGCGATCGGAGATGAGCGTCTTGCACCTTTCGATCTGGTCGGGCGCCAGGCCGATCCCTTCGAGGATGCCGTCGACGATCGCCGCGTGGTTGATGTCGAACAATGCATCGTCGAGACCGAGCGCGTCCAGCGCCTCGATCGCGGTGAAGAGACACTCCGCGTCGGCGTCGGCGCTCTCGGCGCCGACCAACTCCAGACCGGCCTGCGTGAACTCGCGCATCCGGCCCTCTTGTGGATCTTCGTAGCGATACACCGGCTGAACGTAAGAGAGCCGGATCGGGAGCGGCGCTTCGCGCATTCGCGTCGAGACCAAGCGCGCAATCGGCGTCGTCATCTCCGGACGAAGCGCGAGCTGCGTCCCCGTCCGATCGTTGAAGAGAAACGTTGCCTGCGCCAGCGTGTCGCCAAGCCCGGTTTCGAGGACGTCGAAACGCTCGAAGCTCGGCGTCTGCGCTTCCGCGTACGCCCAGCGCGCGAAAACGCCGCGCAGCGCGTTCTCGACGGCACGTTTCCGATGCAGTTCGGGTGGAAGCCAGTCACGGGTCCCGGCGGGGAGTCGCATCGCCCGCTAGCTTACGCACGGCGGCCCGCGACCCCCGCGAAGCTCGGCTTGTGGCTGGTAATTCTCCGAAGATTGGGCTGCACTCCGAAAGCAATCCGATGCGAAAACTCTCGATCACGCTGCTGAAGCAGCAATTCCACCATCTCGTTCACGAGGTCGCTGCCGGCGAACTAATTCTTATTACGAAGTACGGCAAACCGCCGGCAGAGTAGCGTCCAATTGAAGCGCAGCTTTGGATTTCGGGAAATTTCGACGACCCGCTTCCGAACGATATGCTCGATTCATTTCAGTCTGATGTGAATTCGGACGAAACCAGCCACGCTTGACACCCGGCGACCGGCGGTTTAGGTTTCCCAGGATCGTGCATTACCGAAGCTGTCTTTGTACGATCGTGTGTCGAGGGGCTGACCCTGTGACCACCCGCCAAAGCGACGACCGCGGCTCAGGCCAGGAGCCGGTGGAATCACGGGCGAGTTGGGGAACGATCGTCGCCGCACTCGGCGAAATGTTGACCAATCCGTAGGTTGCACTTAATGATTGCAGCAGCGCGCTGCTCGGAAGAAAAGCGTAGTATGGCTCTCCCCCGGGCTCGAGTCCGGAGGGAATCAAAGTGAGCAGCAGCAGACGTTCGTTGGACTCGAGATAGCGACTCGCGACGAGCGCGCTGACCGAGCGTCGGCTTTGCACAATGATCGTGGGCGTTGGATTCCTTGGGACGGCGCGGGCGACAGCCGCCTCCGAAATCGGTTCGTTATTATCCCACCATATCGGATAACCAGCGCTGACGGTGTCTGAGAACGCCCCGCAGACCGCAACGTACGCGAACCCCAATGTGCCAACAATTGCTTTGCGGCGATCTGAGGATCGGAGCAAGGCCATGATTCCCAGCATCGCAATGAGTTCGATACCGAGCCACGTTGCAACTTGGTAACGAATTACAGCCTCATAGTGCGCCTGCTTGACCGCGTCGAGCGCGATGAGCGGTAGCGCGGTGCAGGTCACCAGCGCGAGTGCGACTCGCGACGATTGACGTCCGTCGCGCACACTACGCAGCGCGACCGTCGCGCCATAAGCGACCAAACCGAAGAGCGGCAGGAGCAAAATCGACCAACGCCGATCGGCCAGTTCAGCGTCAAGAAACGTAGCCCCGATATTGAAGACCCACTTTAGAATGAACGCGGGAACCGAGTATGGCGTCGCAGCCCATGCCACACCCGCTTCGGTCGCGTGCGCCGCCTGCAGATTAACGATCGTCCAAGGAGCGAAGGCAAGAAGCGCGGCGATCGCCGCCACCGCAAACCTTCCGTGGACGGCCCCGCGCCACGGGCGCTCGAGGCCGACAACGACGGCAAGGCCGGCAAGGACCATGATAAATTCCGCGTCGACATAGAGGCCCAGAGCCGACGCCACGGCAACTCCCACCCAGTTAACGGCCGACGGACGGTTCAGCGCCCGTAGTAAGAGCCAGGTGACCAGCAAGACGCAATCGGCAAACAAGATGTACTCGCGCGTCTCCTGCGAGTACCGGACTTGAAATGGCGAGACAGCGACTAGCGCGGCGAGGACTAGGCCGCCGGTAACGGAGCGCATCGCGGTTCGACCGAGCACGAACGCCAGGAATATCCCGAACAGGCCGATGACTGCGGAGAATGCACGCAGACTCTGCGTCGTCTCGCCGAAAGCACCGACCCAAACCCGCGCGGGAAGAAAATATGCCAACCCACGTTGCGGCTCTTCGCGTACAATCGATGACCACGTCGCACCGAGCCCACGGCCAGGTGCGATCTCCTGCAGCGCCTGCACCTCGGCCGCGCGGTGGGTCCGATTGTCGAAGAGCGCGTTCAACTCGGCCACCGTGTGTCCGGTGATTCGAAGAGCCGAAATTGCTTCGTCCTGCCAGAACAATTTCGTGTCGAGGCTTGCAAAGCGGAGAACCCCGCCAGCCACGACCGCAGTGAGTGCAACCGCAACGATGATCCATCTTAGGTTCACGAACGGAATATACAACTATCCGCGCCAACGCGGGTGGTTATGGTGTGTGAAGCTTTAGCAAAGCGCGCGCGCGCCGAGAAGGAAAACTGAGACGGCGCGCGACGGCAACGTCAAGCGGCTAGGGCTGGGACCCCGTGCTAGGCCTCCCAGACCCGCGCATTGCCGAAAATCGTCTCGAGCGAATGTTTGACGTAAGTCCCCTGAGCGATGCCGCGGGGCATCTGCTGCACTTCCTCGCCGACGTGCAGCATCACGGGGATGGAGCCCGGCGATTCGTCGAGCAAGCGCGAAAGCGCGTCGATCTCCTTGCGCGATTGCGCGTCGACGTGCCAGCTCTTCGGAGCGAGAGGCGGGTCGCGGCGCTCGAAAGCTTTGACCTCGTTGACGGTCACCGAAAGTTCGAGCGGCGCTTCGTCGCCCGGAACCGTTCCGCGCCGCTCGCGGAGGCGCACGCGCCCTTTGAGCGTGACGATCGAATCGGGCGTGAATGCTGCCTGAAGCTGCTGGTAATCCTTAGGAAAGACGATGCACTCGATGCTGCCGCTCATGTCCTCGATGGTCGCAAAAAGCATCTGCTGCTGCGCTTTCGTAAGGGTGCGGCGGACGGCCGTCAGCAATCCGGCGATCGTAACCGGTTCGCCGTCCTGGCGATTGCGAAGCTCCTTGATCGGAATCGTCCCGCCGCGCGCCAGTGCTTCGGCGACGTCGGCAAGCGGATGACCCGAGACGAAGATCCCGAGCGTCTCCTTCTCCCAAGCGAGTTGTTCGAGCAGCGGCGGCGCGGGCAGCGTCCGCAATTGAGGACGCAGCTCGTGATCCTCGGTTTCGACGGCGCCGAACAAAGAGGACTGACCGGATTCGCGGTCGCGCGCATCGCGCGAGGCGATCTCCAGGGCCGCATCGAGCGCGTCGAGTTTCTGCGCGCGGTTGCCGGCGAGCGAATCGAGCGCGCCGCATTTGATTAGCGCCTCCAACACCTTGCGATTCAATTGACGCAGATCGAGGCGCTTGACGAAATCGAACAAGTCGACGAACGGGCCGCCCTTCGACCGCGCATCGATCATCGATGCAACGGCGCCTTCGCCGACGCCCTTGACCGCCGACAAGCCGAATCGAATCTCCGGACCGACGACGGTGAAATCGGTCCGCGACTCGTTGACGTCGGGAGGTAATACCGCGATCCCGACTCGCCGCGCCTCATCGATGTACTCGACGAGTTTATCGGTCTTATCCTTGACCGAGGTCATGAGCGCGGCGAGATATTCGCGCGGATAATTCGCTTTGAGATAGGCCGTCTGGTACGAAATCCACCCATAGGCCGCCGCGTGGCCCTTCGGAAAACCATAGCCCGCGAACGGCTCGACGAATTGGAAGATCTCCTCGGCGATTTTCCGTGTCAAACCTTGCTCGATCGCGCCGTTGATGAATTTCTCGCGGTAGCGCGGAATCTTTTCCTTTTGCTTCTTGCCCATCACTTGACGCAACTCGTCGCCTTCGGACATCGTGAAACCGGCGATATCGCGCGCGATCTGCATCACTTGCTCTTGATAACATGCTATCCCGAAGGTCGGCGCTAGGATCGGTTCGAGTTTCGGGTGGACGTAGCGAGGCTTCGTGCGGCCGTGCTTGTTGCTGATGTACTGCGGGATCCACTCCATCGGTCCCGGCCGATACAACGCGACCAGCGCGATGATGTCGTCGAAGGCCGTCGGACGCAGCTCGGAGACGACGCGCCGCATCCCCTCCGATTCCAGCTGAAAGACTCCGGTCGTCTCGCCGCGTCCGAGCATCTCGAAGGTCTTCTTGTCGTTCTCCGGGATGCTCGCCAAATCGAAGTCCGGCTTCTCGGTGCGTCGGATCTCGTCGACCGCGTTCTTCATCACGGTGAGGTTGCGCAAGCCGAGAAAGTCCATCTTGAGCAAACCGATGCGCTCGACCCAATCCATGTCGTACTGAGTGTTGACGTCATTATCGCCGAGCCGAATGAGCGGCGTGTTCAAGACCAGGGGGTCCCTCGAAATGACGACCCCGGCGGCGTGGGTTGAGGCATGACGCGCCAAGCCTTCGATTGACTTTGCGGTATCGAGCAGATGCCGGATCTGCTGCGAGCCATCGTAGAGGACTTTGAGTTCGGGGATGCTCTTGAGCGCCTGATCGATCGAGAGTCCGGTCGGACCCGAGGGGATCAACTTCGCGACGCGGTCGACGTCGCCGAGCGGAACCGCCAGCGCGCGGCCGGCGTCGCGCACCGCGGCGCGCGCGGCCATCGTCCCGAAGGTCACGATCTGCGCGACGTGGTCTTTTCCGTATTTCTCGGTGACGTAGCTGATGACTTCGTCGCGCCGCTCAACGCAAAAATCGGTGTCGATGTCGGGCATCGAGATGCGATCCGGATTGAGGAAGCGTTCGAAGATCAACCCAAACTTCAACGGGTCGAGGTCGGTGATGCGCAGGATGTACGAGACGACCGAGCCCGCTGCGGATCCGCGGCCGGGGCCGACCGGGATGTCGTTGTCGCGCGCGTATTTGATGAAATCCCAGACGATCAAGAAATACGAAGCGAACCCCATCGAGATGATCGTTTTCAATTCGTACTCGAGCCGTTCGCGTAACGCAGCGTCGTTCGCGGCGCGCTCCTCGCCGTAGCGTACGGCCAAGCCCGCCTCGCACAGCTCTCGCAAATACTCCTCCGGCGTCCTCCCCGGAAGCAACAGAAGCTGCTCTTTCGATTCCTGTAGCGCAGCCGTCGCTGGCGTTATAGCTTCCCCCGCTCGGCGTGCAGGCGCAGCCAACCTACGAGGGCTCGTTAGGCTCGCCATCGCAGGGACCGGATAGACGGGAATGTTGAAACTTCGTTCAGGGATCTTTATGTCTATCCGGTCCGCGATGGCGAGAGTATTGTCACAGGCTTCAGGTAAGTCGGCGAAGACCTTGCGCATCTCCTCGGCCGATTTGATGTAGAACTCATCGGTCAAGAACTTCATCCGGTTCGCGTCCTGAACGGTTTTGCCGGTACCGATGCACAGCAAGACGTCGTGCGCCGGCGCATCCCCGCGACGCAGATAGTGCGAATCGTTGGTCGCAACCAGCGGCAGTTCGAGCTCGCGGGCCAATCTGATCAGCCCCTCGTTGACCACATCTTGCTCGGGGATCCCGTGGCGCATGATCTCGACGTAGAAGCGGTCGCCGAAGATCTCGCGATACGTCTTCGCCGCTTTCTTCGCCGCCTCGTAATCGTTGCGCAGAAGCGGCTGCGCGCATAATCCCGACATACAGCCGGAAAGGACGATCAAACCGTCGTTGTGCTTGGCGAGGAGGTCGAGGTCGATCCGCGGCTTGTAGTAGTAACCTTCGAGAAAGCCCTTCGAGATCAGTGCGACCAAGTTGCGGTATCCGACGAGATCGGCGGCCAGCAGCGTTACGTGGGCTTCTTCGCGGGTCGTCCGGTCGAAGCGGCCCCGCGGGGCGAGATACGCCTCGCAGCCGACGATCGGGACGAGCCGGTGGTCGCGCGCCGCGTAGTAAAACTCCATCGCGCCGAACATCACGCCGTGATCGGTCAGCGCGATCCCCGGGGCGCCGTCCTCGGCCGTTTGCTTGCAAAGATCGTCGACGCGACAAGCTCCGTCCAAGAGCGAATACTCGCTATGAACGTGTAGGTGGACGAAGGAACTCAAGACGGGGTCGGAACCTCGGTGGTACTCGCGGCGGCAGCCCACTCCTTTCACGGACCGCCGCCAAACCCCCGGGCTTTCGACTCATATCACCGCCGCGCCGGGCGGGTCGGGTAGGGCCGGAGTGCCTAGGTTCTCTACGCCACCCGCTCCTCCGAGCCGGGCTCGTGACGTGGGATAGTTCTCGAAGGAGCCTCCATCCAGAGCGTTCCGGCAAATTCCCATGGGAGATTCAAATACATGACGTACGTCAGCCCCGCGGTCCTCGCGACCGTCGACACAGCCGAAGTCCTCGCCGAAGCGTTCGGCGGCGGCTCGAGCTCAAAGCACTAACCTTCGAGCGCTAATCACTGCAAAGAGGGGTCCGGCTCGCCGGGCCCTTCTTTAAATATATGCGCCGTCTGCTCGCGCTGCACTCTGAGAAGATTCCCGCTGATAACGCGTTGCTGCGAAGGCGGCGACGGTCAGAGCGATCAACGCGAGCCACCATGGCACTTTCAAAAGCAGGGTCGCCGCGTTTTCGACGGAACGGCCCGGCCACCACAGCAGGAACTTCGTCCAGGCGGACGTCGCCAGATCGCTCGCCGCGATCGTTTCGGGCCGCGTCGCCAGTGCGAACGTACCGCGCGGAAGCGCGTCGACGTATGACCAGCCGAGCGCGAAGAGCACCGGGATCAGCGACGCTAGCGCGAGACGCCACGGGAGGCTGATCTCGCGGGCGAGGATCAAGAGACTCGCGCAGACTGCGAAGCATGCGAGAACTTCCAGCGAACGCGTATCGAACTGCCAGGGAAAGGCGAGCAACGCGACGGCCGCGACGGCTAGCAGGCGACCGCGGGACGGAAGCGTCGCCAGCAGCAAAGCGCCCGGTAGCGCCGCCGTGATTTGATGGTCGTGCACGTAAAGTCCACCTAGCAACGAAACTGCTACCGGAACGAGCGCGATCGCCGCCGGGCGATCGTAGAGCGCGCGGATCCGCGAGGCGGCGTACGTTCCGAAAGCGATCGCAGCGAGATACGACAACGAGCCGAGTGCGGTCGCAATCTTCGCCGGCACGCCGAGGACGTGCAGCACGTGAGTGAGGCTGAACTGTTCATGAGAGATCAGGGCCTCACCGGCGGACTGCTCGGGCAGTACGCCGCGCAGGTATTCCACGACCGCCGGCCAGCCTAACAACGCAACCCACGCCAGAGCCAAGACGCCGGCCGCGATAAGAATGGCCGGGCGCGAACGCGGCACGAGAAAGAACAGTGCGACGACGGCCGGGGCGCCGACGTGCGGCTCGATGCATGCGAGAACGCTCAATGCGCCGGCAAGAACCGGCCGATTTCGTTCGAGGGCGAAGGCCGCGACGCAGAGCGCGAGGATTGCCGGCGGTTCGAGCCCTCCGTAAACGACGTTCAATATTCCGATCGCCGGTGCGAAGATCAAGAGAACTGCCGCGAAAGGAAGCTTCGTCAGACGCGCGCTGAACCAGGCGCTCGCGAGCAGCGCCGCGAGAGTGATGGCCAGCCAAACGGCCTTTCCCGTGAGAAATGGGAGCCTCAGGAGGGGCCACAGGAGCGCGAGCGAGTAGCCGGGGAGCGGCATCGGAATCACCGCCCATGGCTGCTCGAAGGCCGGCCCGCGCACGCGATGCTCGCACGCGCGCAGCGGCTCGACGCGGTACGGATCGCGGTGTTCCGCAATCGCCTCGGCACCGCAATACCAGACGTGCCAGTTGTACACATTGCGTTCCAGATACGCGCGTCCGTCGCGCGCGTCGCGCGCAAAATAGAACACGAGCGCGAGCAAACCCGCGCCGACGACCGCGGCCACGAGATTCCGCTCGCCCTTCGAAAACCGCTCGGCCATCTTACCCTGCTATATCGGCAACGAACGGCACGGCTTGGGCCCGAGGCTCGTTTTGGGCCGGAAGTCCTAGTCCGCCGGTCCCAGCCGCCACATTCCCCCGGACCGGCTCCATGGCATAGTTGCCCCAGGAGATCAGCGCCCAACGGGATTTCCACATCACATTTCAGCCTGAGAAAGAGCACAAAACACATGACGTACTCGGCTCCGGAGATCCTCGCGACGGTCGACACCGCCGAGGTTCTCGCCGCCGCCCACGGCGGTTCGTCCAGCAAGCACTAAGCACGGTAGGCCCTCCCTCGGGCGTCATGCCACTTCATCGGTGCGCCGATGAGTAGCATGATGCCCGATTTCTTTTTGACCCTCGAGCGGCAGGTGGCCCTGGAGGTCGATTCCCCGGAAATCCGCGACTACGTCCGCACGACGTATGCCCGCACGCGCATCCCGCAACCGGTCGCCGGCCTCCCGCTCGATTGCGCCGCGATCCGCGAACGTGACGGACAGACCGAGTTCGAATTCAACGGTTTGCCGGTCGATGTCGAGCAAGCCGGCGCGACGAGCGCCTTTCGGCGCGGCTTCTACGGTTCGAATCGACTCTTCCGCGAGAGCTTTCGGCGCAACGACGCGTGGCTGAGCTTTCACGGCGCAGCACTCGCACTTGCGGACGGGGCGCTCGTGGTCGTCGCCGAGTCCGGCGTGGGGAAGACGACGCTCGCTCTCGCGCTGCTCGATCGCGGCGCCCGCTTGCTCAGCGACGAATTCGTTTTCGTACGGAAAAGCGATCGAATGGTTTGGGGCTATCCGCGCACGTTCATGATTCGCGAACCGGCGCTCGCCCACATTGCGAATCGCCGGATTCGCGAACGTTGCCGCGCCTCCGATGCGCAGCTTTCGACCGGCGGATTCAACATCTGGCACGCTATCGACCCGGTCGACGTCTACGGACCGCAGATCTACGCTCAGGCGACGCCCCTCGCCGGAATCGTGTTACTCGAGCGCGCCGGCCCCGAAGGGCCCACCGGATGCGTGCGAATCGCGCCCGCGGTCGCTTCGCTCGAGTTGGCGCGTCGTTTCAATTCCAACGCCGAAGGCTTCGGGCGCCTAACCGATCTCGCCGCAACCTTCGCAGGCGTTCGCGCCCATCGGGTCTCTCTGGGCGACGTCGCAGCCGCCGCCGACATGCTGATCGAGGCATTTTCATGACGAACGCGATCACGGCCGACCAATTGACGCCGATCGAACTCGGTGCCGCGGAGCGTCAAAGTCTCGGCGCGCGCGCGACGCAGGTTGCGACCACGACGTGGTTCGGCACCACGATCGCCGTCGGCTTCGACAGCGCCGCCGCGGCAGATCTGCACGCTCGCCGCTACGCGCGCCTCCCCGGAGAAGGCGCAGCCCAGCTGTCCTCCTACGCCGTCGTCGAGGGCGACGCGACGTACTTCTGGATACACCGGGGCCCGGCATTTCGCTGGAACGATCGGCTCGATCCACCGGCAGTACAATTTCTGGCCGACGTCGTTACGCGCACGGAATACTTCATGGAACGCAGCACGTACCAGTCGTTTCACGCCGCCGTCGTCGGCGTCAACGGGAGTGCTGCGGCAATCACCGCGGCATCGACGGGTGGGAAAACGACGACGGCCATCGCTTGCGTGCGGCGCGGTATGCCGCTTTACTCGGACGAGCGGTGCATCGTCGACGGCAACCTCGCACTTCCGTTTCCGCGGGCGCTCAACGTGCGCGCGGAAAGCATCGAACTGCTGACGGCGGAGGCGCCCGACGATAGCCTTCTCAGCGCGCGCTTGGCGCAACATCGCGGCAGCGATTGGACGTTCGTCGATTATGCCGAACTCTTCGGCAATGCAAATATCCCCGAACCTCGGCCCCTCCGAGCGATCTTCTTCATCACCCGCTTCGGCCGAACGGCGTCGGTCCGGCCGATGCCCTTCGAAGCCGCGGTCACCGAACTTCTCGGCGCGCCGTTGCGTAGCCGCGCGCGCGGCCCGGCCCGAGTGGTCGATGCCACGCGCATCTTGCGGCAAGCCCAACCCTATGGTTTGACCGTCGGAAGTCCTGACGACACGGCCCGCCTGATCGCTCAAACCGTCTGACTCCGGCGCTGGGCCAAATGGCCCACAACGATGCGACTGGGGCTTCTGCCGCACGGGCCGCCGGCGTGCCAGAGTAGAGGCGAAGACCGTTTGCCGATACCAGGGACGTACGCATGACCGAGCGCTTTGAGCGAACCGATCAACTATTGCGCTTGAGCGCAGCGGGCGGTGCCCGCCTCGCCATGCGCGGCGTGAGCATGGAACCGCTTCTGCGCGAGGGGATGATTCTGCGGGTCGGTCAGCATTCGGTCCCGGCGCGAATCGGCGAAGTCGTCATCTTCCGCGGTGATGACAAACTCATCGCACATCGTGTGATCGCGGTCACAGCTGCCGGCGTCAAGACCGCCGGCGACGCCCAGCCGCACATCATCGAGGACGTCGCTCACCGCGACGTGCTTGCCAAAGTGCAAGCCGTCTATGCCAGCGATGCTCCGGATGCGCCGCGCATCGACGGCTTGGCGTTTGGGCTCCGCGCTCAGTACTACGCGCAGTGCCACCGGCTGCGCGCCGCCTCGTTCCGCCTTCGCTATCTCTTCTCGGTGGCGGCGCAATTCGGATTTCCGTCGCGCCGTCCGCGAATTCAGCCGGCGCTCCTCGCCGCGCTTTCGGCGATCGTACGCAACGATACACCCGCCCTCGGCGCCGCAATCGCCTCCGCCGACCCAAATCGACTCGTACAGAGCGCGACGCGGCATCGCTGCGCGGGGATACTCTCCGACGCACTACGCGCGCTCGACGGCGATCCCGCCGCCGATCGCTTGCGGCGTCTGCTGGCGCCGTCGACCAGAGTCGACGCCGTCACGGCCCTGGCGCGACGCTCGCAGATCGCCGCGATCGTGCGTTTCCTGAGCGAAGCCCACGTCCCGTTCGCACTCCTCAAAGGCGCGGCGCGCGTCTTCCGTGGCGACGACGGCTCGGCGCATCACGCAAGTTGCGACATCGACATCCTTGTACCGCCACAGAAGGCCGATGCTGCGGCGGTTGCACTGCAACGCCACGGTTACACGTTCCGCGCGAACGAACTCGCTCAGGCCCGCTACCGCAAGACGCACCATCACCTCGCCGCACTGCACCCGCCAAGTCGCAATGGAGCGTTCGTCGAATTGCACGTCGCGCTCGCTCCGCCGGGGCTGGTCGGCATTGAGACCGACTGGGATGCGCTCGAGGCGCACATGGTTTACGTCGAGAGCGGCGACAGCCGCGCACGCTGTTTCGACGGCTTCGCGACGGCGCTGCACAACGCAATCCATGCGATCGGGCACGAGCGCCTGCGCGATACCTTCCTGTGCGCGCGTGCCTTGCGCGCGCTGGATCCGCACGACCTCGAAAGGCTTCGCGCGCTCGTGGCGGCCGAAACCGTCGATCCCGTTCGGCTCAAAGCCAGCTTCGCACTCGCCGCCCGGATGGCCGGATTCGAATGGCCCATCGACGCTCGGACCGCCGAGTACCTCCGCTGGACCGCCTGCCGCGACGATATGCCGCGCCTGCTCGGCGCGCGAACCATCGCCGTCGAAGCCTGGTTCGCAGCCGGCCGTTGGAACGCATTGGCGAAGCGCATCGTAACGATGGACCGGCCGTCGCCCCGTCAGATCGCCGGCCGGCTCGCCGTGACGCCGCTTGCGTTATTCTACGCCGGCCGGATGCAGCGACGGTGAATGCCGTGCCCGCACAGACGGCACCGGCAATCGTCGAGCTGCGCGGCGTCACAAAATCGTATCCGCGCACGTATCGGGTGAGCGAGTGGCTGCGGCGTTTTGGACGCCGTCGCGAGCGCCGCACGGTCCTCGACGACATCGATTTACAGATCGAACGGGGCAGCGTCTTCGGTTTGCTCGGTCCGAACGGAGCCGGCAAGACGACGCTCCTAAAATTGATGTCGACGCTCTTGCTGCCCGATCGCGGCAAGATTTTCGTGGACGGAATCGATGCCGTCGCGGATCCGATGGCGGTGAAGCGGCGCATCGGCCTCTGCACGAGCGAGGAGCGCGCGTTTTACTACCGGCTCAGCGCGCGCGCCAACTTGGAGTTCTTCGCCATCCTGGCGGGGCTGCCGCGGCGCATCGTCGCGTCGCGCGCGATCGAAGTCGCAAAAACCGTGGACATCGACGGCGTTTTGGACTACGAGGTCAGGACGTACTCCACCGGGATGCGTCAGCGGCTCGCGGTCGCGCGCGCGATGATCGCCGACCCAGACGTGCTCTTCTTCGACGAGCCGACGCGCGCGGTCGACCCCGTCCACACCGACGCGATCCGCACGTTGATGCGCGACCGTCTGGCTCGCGACCTCGGAAAAACGGTCGTCGTCAGCACAAACGTCTTGGCCGAAGCCTGGTCGATCTGCGATACCGTCGCAATACTTTCAAACGGCCGAATCGTCGCGCAAGGGACGCCGCTCGAACTCGGCAACCGGTTCGCCGATCGCCGGCGTTATGCGGTTTCGCTGGACCGCTTCGACGAGCACCTGATCGAGCGGCTGCGCGCCGTCGCAGGCGTCGGCACGGTCGAAATCATGGACGGCGAGCCGGGCTTGATCGTCGACCTCGAGCTGCGCGACCGAAATCTGACCACGCTCCTTAGCGTTCTCGGAGGGAACGGCGTGACGATTCGCGCCTTCCGGCAACTCGACGACGAACCGTTCGACGTCTTCAGCGCCGCGACCGCGGGCGCGCGCAATGAGTAGCGCCTTCGAAAAGGCGTGCGCGATCTTCGTGCGCGACGCCCGCATCGCGTTGTCGTATCCCGTGAACTTTTGGGGCAGCTGGCTCAGCATCGTCGGTCAGGTCGTGACGTTCTACTTCATTGCGAAATTGGTCGGCTCGTCGCAAGCCTATGGAATCGCCGGGCATCCGGCGACCTATTTCGATTACGTCGCGGTCAATCTGGCATTCGTGCGCTTCCAAAACGTCTCCATCCATAGCTTCCAGCAAGCGATGCGCGGGGCGCAGATGGTCGGAACGCTCGAAGTGATGATGGCGACGCCGACGAGCCTGCCGCTCTTGATCCTTTCCTCAGGCTTGTGGGCGTTCGCGCTCACGCTCGTACAGATTTTGTTCTTCCTCGCGATCGCGATCGGGCTCGGACTGCAACTCAATCACGTCAACCTGGTCACCGCCGCGATCTTTCTAGCGCTCACGATGCTCGCGATGTCGCCGATCGGCGTCCTGAGCGCGGCCAGCATCATGACCTTCAAGCAAGAGGCGCCAACCGCCATGTTGTTCGGAGGTCTCGGCGCGTTGCTCGGCGGCGTCCTCTTCCCGGTCGCCCGGTTGCCGCATTGGCTGCAGCTCATCTCATGGATGCTGCCGATCACGCACTCGCTCAACGGGATCCGCGGCGCCGTCGCGGGCGCCGGTCTCGTCGAACTCGGGCCCGATGCCCTCTGGTTGGCCGTCTTGACGGTCGTTCTCGGCCCGCTCTCGCTTTACGCTTTCAGCCGCGCGGTCCGCCGCGCAAAGGAGGATGGTACACTTGGAGATTACTGAGGCGCCGATGAAGCCGAAACAGGTCCCCGGGCTCGAGATTTCGATCGCCGGCGACGAAATGCTCGTCCACGATCCGAGCAACGGCAAGGTGCACGTGCTCAACGCCACCGCCGGCAAGGTACTCGAACTGTGCGACGGATCACGCACGGCCGCCGAAATCGCGGTCGGCGTCGCCAACGCCTTCATGGTGGAGACCGAACGCGTCCGCCCCGATATCGATTCGATCCTGGCGGAATTCACGAACCTCGGCCTGCTTCAGGGGCCATAACCCTACAGGCTCCTAGCTTGCCGGAAACGGGTCAACGATTCTGGTTCCCGCGACGAATTTTTCGTGCCGTCGCGTCCGATATATGAAAAAAGGATCCGATCGAAATCGGACCCTTTTTCCCTTGCCCCCTTGCTGTGGAAGACTGATGTCCCGAGCCGCTAAAGCGCAATTACCGAACTCGATAAAGCAGAGGCACGCCACCTTACACGGTGGTAAGCCTCATTCTAACCATCTCGGGCTCGTTGTCACGCGCGCCCGGGCCGATTTTACCAAAAGGTTACATCGGGACCGCCTATCGGCGGCATCCCGATTGTGGAATAGGACTTTGGGCTCTACGTCTGGCCCCCTGGGCAAGATAGCCTAGCCTCATGCAAGGACGCACATCGAACCCCCAGCCTGATGCGCGCGAGCGCGCCGTCGTACTCGGCGCCGATTCGCCCCCCATCGCACTCCGCTTCAACGACCTTACACGTCACACGCTGATCCTCGGTTCGTCGGGGGCAGGCAAGACGACGCGGGCCTTCAACCCGATCCTTTCTCAAATGCTCGGCCGGCTCAACGCCGGGGCGTTCATCCTCGCTCCCAAGGCCGAGGCGGTGGCCGAAGCCGCCGAGATCGCTCGAGCCGCGGGCCGCAGAGCTTTGATCGTCGAGCCCGGCTCGTCGATCGGCATCGATCTTCTGAGCGGCAGTCCGGATGTCGACGCGACCTACTTCCGCGACGCGCTCGGCCGCATCGGCGACGCCGACCGCCAGAACGTCGACGCCGCAGCCACGCGTCTCAAGAACGCTCTGCGGATGCTGCGCGGCGCGGGACGGCAATACTACACCTTCGAGCACCTCAGCTCGTACTGCTTCGACGATCGTTATGCCGCCACGATTCGCGTGTATGCGATGGAACGAATAGGCTCGCTGCCTCCGAACCACGACGACATCTGGACGACCAACGAGGCGCTCAACTACGAAGACACGCGCTACTTCCGATTCCCGGCGGAGACGCGGAGCACGATCCAATTCTTCATTTCGCAGCTGCTGGAGCCGTTGCGCGACGTGAAGATCGCCAAGACCTTCACCCAGCAGCGCGAACTGGTGCCGATCGAGTCGGTCTTCGATGGAAACATCATCATCCTGCACGTTCCGCGCGTCGAATACGATCGTGCGGCGCAGGTGCTCTACACCATGGCGAAGCGCCGCTTCTTCACCGCAATCGAGCGCCGCCGGACGAATCCCGACTTGAACCAAAGACGGCCGGTCGCATTCGCGATCGATGAGTACCAACTCTGCGTCTCGGAATCCGACATCCAGTCGCTCGGAATCGTCCGCTCGGCAGGATGCATGGTGCTCGCGACGACGCCCGGCGTCTCATCGCTGTACGCCGCATTGCCGCGCCAGCATGTCGACGCTGCGCTACAGAACTTCACCCAAAAGGTCTTTTTCAAGACCGACGACCACGAGACGCTCACCCTGCTCGAGCGCGCGACGCGACATTCGCCGGGCGCGGTGAGTCCGGAACTTCTGTTCGGGATGGATCGCGATCAGGCGATTTGCCATCTCACCACCGGCGACCAGTCGATCGACGCGATCGTTCGACTACAGCCCCTCTTCGTCACGCCGGACTTCCTCAACGGCGCGCCCGAGAACAGAAAGTTCGAGACCGTCGCCTGACGCAATCGAGCCGGACGAGGCCTCCGGCCTAGGACGCGCCGCTTCCGGCGACTAAGCCGAGGCGACGGTCCGTTGCGACCGGGGAGAGTATTTCCATGAAGCGTTTCGTTACGCCCATAATCTCGGTGGCGATGCTTGCCGCGCTGGCAGGGTCGTCGGCATTTGCCGACATGGGAACGTCACAAACGGCGACCTGGCCGCTGGGGGGCGCGCTCGGCTACTTCGTCGGGTCCTGGAACTGCACCGGCGGCCCGACGAGCAACAAGCCGCGCAAGGCGACGGTCGGCTACGAATGGGAGCTCGGTAACACGCTGCTTCAGGACCAAGTGGACGTCCCGGCCGCAGGCAAACTACCGGCGTATCGCGCCGGGAGCTATTCGGCGTACGATCCAAAGAAAAAGCGGATCGTTACGAGCGGCGTCAACATGTACGGTGAATGGAACGTCTCTTGGACGGCGGGTTGGAACGGCACCAAGCTCACGTGGCGCGATATCGCGACGGCCGATGGTAAGCTCGGAAGAGACACAATAACCCGGAACAGTTCGAATTCATTCGACGACGTCGGCTACGGTAGCACGGGTAAAGTCGAGTTCAAAGCGCATTGCGACAAGGCGCCGACGCAAGCCGAGAAGTAGGTTTAGGTCGCTTTCGGCGCCGGCGCCGGCGCGGTCGGTAGGTCCAGAGGTTGGCAGACCGGGCGGTCCGGTGCTTTCGAATCGCCGCCCGGCGCCGGGATGAAGTACGACTTGCCCGAGAATTGCACGTCGCTGTACTTCGCGAACTGATGCTGCGCCGTCGCCAGCAATTGGAAACCGAAAAGGTAGCGATCGCGTTCGTCGAATCGGCCGATCTCAGTCAGCGTTGCTTGCCCGATCGTGCGTGCCTTATTCGCGGCGCTCAGCGGATCGAGAAATTCGGCTTTGATCCTGATGCCGTCGGGATCGGCCGTTTGGGCCACACCCGAGTGGCTGCTCATAGCGGCGGTTCCACCGCCCGGGTTCGCCAGCGGAAACGTTACGGCGTTTCCCTGGTCCACCGGCGGGCCGGAGGTGTAAGCGGGTTGCCAGTCGATCCCCGGCGTCTTGACGAGCATGCTGATTCGGGCGGGGTACGGCGAGCAGTTCTGAACCCAAATCGTTCTGGTTTCCGCCGCGGCACGGCCGATTGGAAACAGCACGACTAGTGCGCCCAACGAGCAAACCATCGTCGGTCGAAGAAAACTGCGTCTCATCGGCGTCCCTCCAAGAAAAGCCTACTGCTGCGCCGGTCTCCCGACCTTCTTCGGCGCGCCGTCATCGACGTGCAGAAAACGTTCAACGCCCGGCCGCCGAGAGAAGCGCTCGGAGGCGTTCCTCGGGCAACGCATAGAGCGTAATGTTTCGCGCCCCCGACATCGTCCGCGCGGAGATGAGAGCGTCGACGATCGCAGCCTCGGTCGATTCAGCCGTGGCAGCGAACAATGCGTCGAGCCGGTCGGTATCTTCGATCTCGGCGATCGCGGCCGGCGCGCCCTCCCGCGGATAGAGCCGCGTCGTGCTGAAAGCGATCAGCAGATCGCCGCTCGAGACGTGTGACGTCGCGCCGGTCCTTCCAAGCCCGAGCACCGCGCGTTTTGCCAGCTCGCGTAACTGACGCGAGAGCAGCGGCGCATCGGTCGCGATGACGACGATGATGCTCCCATCCGACGCGCGCCCCCGTTCCAAAAACGAGGAGCGCTGCGGATAGATCGGCTTGTATTCGTTTTGCAAGATGCGGCCGACCGGGACGCCGGCGATCGTAAGTTCGGCGCGCGAACCCGTGTTCGCGTTGACCAAGACGCCGACCAGATCGCCCTTGGCGCTCTTGCGCGACGCGCTCCCAATACCGGCCTTGAAGCCGAAGGCGCGCATTCCGGTGCCCGCCCCGACGTTACCGCGTGGAAACGTGCCGGTCGCCGCCGATTGCAGCGCGTGCACCGTGTCCTGCGCCGTAACATGGCGGCCTTGAGTGTCGTTGAGGCCCTGATCGTCACATTCGGCTACGACCGGAAGCGGGACGTCGTCGCGGACACCGATGGCCGGCCAGCGCGAGATCATCCAATCGATCACGCCGTCGTCGACGCGTCCGACATCGAGCGTATTCGTGAGCGCGATCGGCGTCTCGAGGAATCCGGCTTCGTCGACCCAATGCGTCCCCGTCATCTCGCCGTTGCCGTTGAGGTCGGAGCTCGCGGCGGCGACGCGCCGCATCCAGACGTCGTTATTCGGAATCACGACCGTGACGCCGGTGCGAACCGGTCCTTTGCCGGGGACGAGCGGACCGGGATCGCCTTCGATCTTGGTAACGTGGCCCACCATGACGCCCGCGACGTCGGTGATCGCGTCGAGCGGGCCAGGGTCGAGCACGCCGATCTTGATGCCGGCGACCGCAGCCCGGGCCGGCACGATCGCGGCAAACGGGAAGGATGACGCGGCCACGAGGAAAGCTTCGCGCTTCATAACGTTTCCAGGCGTAAGCTCTCGTAGATTGCGCGTTGACGTTCCACGCGCAGCGGCTCGACGTGCGCGCCGCCGTGCGGACCGTCGCCGAGCGGTTCGCTCAACCGTGCCGGGAGGACGTCCTCGGCCGGCGTCCAGCCCAGCCTCTCGTTGAGCGCGCGCTTCTGCCGCCAGGTGCACCCCGCGGCCTCGCGCAGGCCCGAGGCAGCGAGGGGTTCGCCCGTCACGGCCGACCAAAGCGCCGCCCCCTCACCCCAGAAATCGTCGAAGCAATTGCGCGTGAACTTGCAGAGAACGAGCGCGTCCCAAGCGATCGCGGTATCTTCAGCCTCGACCACCTCACGCGCACGCTGCTCGTCGGTTAGAACGTTGCCGGGGTTGCGCAAGTCGACGTCATATGCCGCCGCTCGATTGTGGCACGCACCGCGCGTGCAGACGGCGAGCGCGAGCGCGTAGGTCGGCAGCGCGCGCGGCTCGTAGCCGGGCAGCTCCAATCCTTTCACGTGCAGCGCGAGCGACTCTGAGCCCGCACCAATTGCCTGAGCGGCTGCGCGAACGCCGAGGCCGAGGGTCGCACCTAACCCGTCACCGCGCACGATCGCGTCGATCGCGGGCGCTAGGACCGCCGCGTTGCCGAAGCGCAGCGGCGTTCCAAACATATCCGGATCGATCAGCCCCCGTTCGGCGCAGTCCATCGCGAACGCGATGGCGCCGCCGGTCGAAATCGTATCGAGGCCGTACGCGTCGCAGCGGCCGATCGCGTCGAGAACGGCGTCGAGATCGTCGATGCCGCAGTTCGGACCGAACGCCCAGACCGACTCGTATTCGCTCGCCGCCGCCGACTTTCGATCGTCGTTGCGCCGCACGTACATGTGCTCGCACTGCACGGGGCAGTTCGCGCAACCGCCACGCCTCTCGAGATATGCCTCCGGCTCGGCGCGCGCGCGCTCGGGCGTCACGCGTTCGGCGCCCTCAAAGGATGCCGCCGAGAAGTTGCGCGTCGGCAACATCCCCATACGTTGCAGCACGCGCAAGTTCGCTCCGGTTCCCAAGATACGATACTTCGCCGTGTCGCGGCCCAACGCGCGTTCGCGCAGGGCGCGAGCGATCGTGCGGACGCGCTCGGGGTCCGCGAGTTCGAACGCCGGTTCGCCGTCGCCGCAAAGCGCGATCGCTTTGAGCCGCTTCGCGCCCATCACCGCGCCGGCGCCGCCGCGCCCGGCTTGCCGGCCGTCGTTGTCGATCGTCGCGAAGCGCACGCCGCGCTCCCCCGCCGGTCCGATTGCGGCGACGCGCCAGCGCCGTCCGCCCAGGAGCTCGCGCAACCGTACAGTCGTCTGCGCCGGCGTGAGCCCGAGCAGCGCTGTCGCGTCCAGAAATCGGACGCCCTCCGCATCGATGGCCAGGACCGACCAATCGTTTCGCGCACCGCGAATACTGAGGCCGCTCAAGCCGAGCCGGCGCAAGGCGGCCGACCAGTGACTCGACGACAGACCGTCGGTGAGTCTACCGGTCAGCGGCGAGATCGTCGCGACCGCGTGCTTCGTTGCCGCGGGAACTGCGGTGCCGGCAAACGGTCCGGGTGCGAAGGCCAGCACATTTTCCGGAGAGAGCGGCTCGATCGGGCCGTCGATCGCTCCGGTGAGGATCTCCACAGCAGCACTCACACCACCCAAACGAACCGGCGTGAAGGGAAACGCCACGCGCTCGACCCCTTCGGTCGTCAGATCGACGGAAAGCAGGTCGGCACAGGCGGCGGGGGCGCCACGCGGAATCATGCGCACAGTTTGGAAGACCTTCGCCGTGCTCGGTAAGTTTCTGGCTCACGGCAGCAATGCCTAACCCGGCCTTCGATGTTCTGCACCGAACCTTCGTCCCGGTAGAGACCGCGGACCGCAGCCCCACGACGCGCGCTTTCTTTTAACGTGAGATCGACTCGCCGCCAAGCGCCTGTCACCCTGAGCGCAGCGAGCGGAGCGAGCGGAGTCGAAGGGCCAACGGTGCTTGGTCTCCCGTCGGCGCTTCGACAGGCTCAGCGTGACATGCATTAGGAGGTACGCGTGAATCTAGCGGCACTCGTCCTGGCGGCAGTACTCCCGGCGCTCGTCGCGCAGGCGAGTTCTTACGACGACGCATTGAAAGCGGCGGTCAAAGCGCTTTCGGTCACGGCCACCGAACACGACACCTACAAGAATCCCATCGGCCACTACGTTCGCCGTGACGTTGAGGTGAACTTCAAGCTCAGCGAGAGCGCTCATTGCGAGTTGACCATCCACCGCGACTCGAAGGTGACGTACACTGCCGCGCGCGTGGCCGGGACTGAATCGCCCGAGCCGGCGACGTTCTACGAAATTCCACTGAAGGCGATGCTCAAAGACATCGTCCAGAAAAACGCCAAGAGCAACGAACAGGACGTGAATGCCGGAAGCGTCACCGGCAGCAATACCACCACGTCGAAAACGTTCTTGGTCTCGGAAGACACGATCGTCCCCCTCGCCGCCTTGGACGCTGGCGGCGTGAAGCCGAACGAGATTTCGTCGATCGTCCCGCTCCGCGCCCCGGCGTATGCCGACGAGAAAAGCGCCAACGCCGCGATCGCAGCCCTCGCCGTCCTCGCTGCAGCGTGCCGCTGACGGAGCGCAAACGAACTCAGCGGCCTAACAAGGTCTTTACGTTCGGCCAAAGGTCCGCGTCCGCAGGCGACGGGAAAGGCGACCGATGCAACGCGGCGGTTTTCTGGCCACGCTGGGATCTCTCGTGCTCGCGCCGGCCGCGCTGGCCGGCGCCGCCGTGCCGCCTTCGCCGCCGGAAACCGTCGACGCAATCGGTTCGCTGATCGATTACCTGCAGGCATCGCAGACGATCGAGGACGCGCTCGAGCCGGCGCGATTCCTCCATTTCAGGGCGGAGATCGTGCCGCGCTCGTTTGCGGCCCAGGGTGCCGATTTGAGCGACGCGACGGCGCAGTTCCTCAGGCGCTGGATTAGGTTGATTCATCCCGCTCGCGAGCGGATGGCCGGACTTCGCGCCGACTTGCTCCGAACGATGGCGATGAAGCGCTCGACCTTCGAAGAACGTTTTCCGCGCGGGCTCCCCGGCTACACGACGTATCTCTCCGCCTCGGGATTGACGTTCGACGCCGTCGCTTATAGTAAGGACGGATACCGCTTGATCTTCGGCGTCGACAAGCTCGCGGTCGAAGCTGTGACGGCCGATCATTTGGCGCTCGTCGCCCACCACGAGATGTTTCATCTTTTTCACTCTGCGGCGAATCGAGATTTTGCCAACGGCTTGCTGCAGAAAAGCGTCGCCGAAGCCCTGTGGTTCGAGGGCCTGGCTTGTTATGCTTCGTCCTTACTCCATCCGAGCGCATCGCTCGAGGACATCATCGGCGTCGCCCCGGTGCGCCGCCCGGACGCGCGCGCGCTGGAGTCCGTGCGAGCCCAATTAGACGTTCGGCGCTCCGCCGAGGTCGCTCGTCTCTTTGGACTCGAAGACTCAACGGATTCGTCGATGCCGCTCGGCGCCGGCTACCTGCTCGGATACGAATTGGTGCGCCGGTACTGCACGCAGCGCGACGTCGATCCGGCGGCCGCGGCGCTCGCGACGAGTTCCCGCGCCGCCGAGATTTTAGGCGATCAACTCGCCGGCTTGATACGCGGTGACGCTACGATATAGCATGCCCGCCGTAGACTACCCGCCGCTGGGCAAAAACAGCAAACATGGCCGGTCGGCGTCGCCGATCGGCTCGTCGAGTCCCTGCGCGCGGCGGCCGTCGAGCAGCACGACGTTCGGATCGAGCGGCGCATTGGTCGTTGCATCGAGCACCTGACCGACGAGCTGAGGATAGCGCGCGGCGAGTTCTGCGAGCAGCGTTCTCAGCGGTGCGGGTTCGCCCACGTCCAGCGAAACGCTGGGCGCGCCGACGAGTTCGCGCGCCATCCCGAACAACTCGAGGGTTATCGCCACGCCGCTACTCGACGAAGCGCAGTTCGCCGCTGCGCGACAGGTCGTAGCCGCCGAGTGCCTCGACCTCTTTGCGCAGTGGTTCGCCGCGCAATTCTTCCAGCAACGCGACGATTCGCCGATCGTCGAGCTGACTCGCGTCGATCGCCAGCTCGTACGGCTCATTTGCAATCGGGATGAAATCGCAACCGAGCGCCTGCGCCGCTGCGAGGATCCCCAGGCCGCAATCGGCCGATCCGTCGGCGACCAGCGCCGCGACCGCGGTGTGCGTGAACTCGACACGATCGTAACCTGCAATCGCATCCGGCGCGATGCCGTCGCGCTGCAGCAGCATGTCGAGCAGCATGCGCGTCCCGGCGTCCTTCTGCCGGTTGATGAAGCGCTCACCCTTCGCAGCGACGTCGGCCAGAGAATGGATCCCGAGCGGGTTGCCGGATCTGACGATCAGACCCTGCGCGCGCTGAGCGAGGTGCACCAACGCGACGCGCATCCCGGGTGCGTAGCGCCGCACCGCACCATCATTATATGTCCCCGTTGCCGGATCGATTGCATGCGTCCCGGCGACGTGCGTTCCGCCGGCGGCGAGGGTCGCGATCCCGGCGAGGCTTCCCACGTTGGCCGACACCAACTCGAGGCCGCGCGCCGCCAGCCGTCCAGCGAGCAGATCGATCGCGACGTCGTGACTTCCGACGGCGAGTAACGTTCGCTCGATCGTCTCGAGCGGGCGCAACGCTCGCGCGCGAACGCGTTCGCCTTCACGCACGCCCTCGCTGAAACGCGGAATCGTGACCAGACAATTCGCTCGCGAGAGCGAGGTGATCACGGCCGCGCCGCGGCGCAACGGCGTGACGACGACGCGACCGGCGACGCGCGCGGCGACCGCTCGAATGAATTCGTCCTCTCCGAGCGGCGAGAATATCTTGCGCGTAACGATCGCTTCGAACTCGCGAACGTCGGGAGGGTCGCGCCGTCCGAGCCGTTCGAGCAGCGGGCGCAGGAAAAGCTCTGCGGCGATCGCGGCGCTGACCGGATAACCGGGGATCCCGAAGAGCGGAATCGCGCGTTTCCCCTGGCGCGCGACGCCGAGCACGAGCGGGTGGCCCGGACGAATTGCGACGCCGTGCACGACGACCTCGCCAACCTCCGAGAAAACGCCCGCGGTAAAATCTTGAGAGCCGGCGGAACTCCCCGCGTTCACGATCACGACGTCGCAGGTCGCGACCGCAGATTCGACCGTCTCGACGAGCAACGCGCGATCGTCGGGGATACGTTCGAATGCGAGCGGCTCGCCGCCATAACGGCGCACGCAGGCGCGCAGCAGGACCGCATTCGAGTCGACGATTTGGCCCGCCGCCGGTTTTTCGACATCCGCCGCGACGAGTTCGTCGCCCGTCGTGATCACCGCAACGCGAGGTCGTGCGACGACCTCGACCGCCGTGCGCCCGGCGGCGGCGAGCGCCGCAAGATCGGCCGGTTCGAGCGTTCGGCCCGCCGCGACGACCGCTTCGGTTGCAACGACGTCTTCGCCAAGCGCCCGCACGTGGTTGAACGGCGAGACGGCGGCGCGAATAGCGATGTGTCCGTCGTCCCGGACGTCGACGTCTTCGACCGGGATAACCGCGTCCGTTCCCCCGGGCAGCGGGTCGCCGGTGTCGACGAAAAACGCCTCGCGCCCAACCTCGAGAATGCTCGGCTCCGTTTCGCGCGCACCGCGCGTGCGGGCCGCGTCGACCGCCACTCCATCCATCGCGCAGGCGTGGTAGTGGGGCGACGACAAGCGCGCAAAAACCGGAACGGCAGTCACACGACCGAGTGCCGCATCGAGAGCGAGCATTTCGCGGCGATCGTTCCGCAAGCCGGCCGCCGCGAGGACGTCTTCGAAACGCGAGCGCGCGACTTCAACCGGGGCGTCCTCGAGGTAGATCGTCCGCCCCGTCACGGGATCACGACTCGAACCAGCGAGCCGGCGGTTTCTCCGGTGCGATCGAGCGGAATTTCGATCAACCCGTCGGAGCGCACGAGTGAAAAAATCAAGGTCGACTTTCCGAAGATGGGCGTCGCTTCCATCTCGCCGCCCGCGCTGCGACGCAGCTTCGCCGGCACGTAGTCTTCGCGGCCGGGACGCGACGGGACGTTCGCGGTCAGACGGGCTTCGACCGCGCATTCATCCTCGAGTCCGCTTGGTGCGACGCGCGCCCCGAGCAAGACCCCGATGATCGGCCGCACGAAGCGCCACGCGATGACGAGCGCACTGACGGGATTGCCGGGGACGCCGATGACCGGCTTCCCGTCGCATAATGCGAGGATGGTCGGTTTCCCCGGCTTGAGCGCAACGCCGTGCACGAGGATCCCCGGCGCACCCAGCCGTGCGACGACGCGGGCAGTGATGTCGCGAAACGAAACCGACGAGCCCGCGGAGAGCACGAGCATGTCGGCGCCTTCGAGCGCGCGGCGCGCGGTCTTTTCGAGAAACTCTTCGTCGTCGCGGACGATGCCGTGCATCAAACTCTTTCCGCCGGCGCGTTCGATCGTCGCAGCGATGGTCACGCTGTTGACGTCGCGGACCGCGCCGAGCGGGGGCGACCGATCCGGGGCGACGACTTCGTCGCCGCTCGAAAGCACGGCGACGACCGGTTTCCTGCGCACGGCGACGTGCGTGATTCCAAGCGCGTGCAGCGCGCCGAGATCTTGCGCGCGAAAACGATGACCGGGTTCGAAGACGGACTCGCCCTCGCGCACGTCCTCTCCGACCACGACACAACTATCGCCGGGTGGGACGCTGCGGAGCACCTCGAGCTCGTCGCCGCGTAGGTTGGTGTCCTCGACGATCGCGACGGCGTCCGCCGCGGGCGGCAGCATCGCGCCGGTGTGGACGCGTATCGCCGTTCCGGGCTCGACGCGTTGAGCGGCAATCGTCCCCATCCTGACCTCGCCGATCAGCCGCAGGTATGACGGTGCGCTCTCCGAGGCTCCGAACGTGTCCGACGCCCGCACCGCAAAACCGTCCATCGTCGAGCGCGGAAAGGCGGGGAGGCTCTCGCCCGCGACGACCGCGGCGGAGGCTACCCGCCCGAGTGCGGATTCGGTCGTGACGTCTTCGCTTTGCGAAAGCGTCGAGAGCCGTGACGCCAATTCGGCGTACGCGATTGCGGGCGGCAGGACCGTGAAGAGTTCGGTGCGTTGGGTCATTTCGTCAGTCGAAAATCGGCGACTCCGGAAGTGGTGGATGCCTTACGGCGGGAAGGGCTTCCCCCTGCCAGCACGGGAAACCGATTGTTTCTCGCCGCGGAGGGCCTCGAACATTCTTACGCTTCCCGAAAAAACCGACCAACGGCTTCGAGACGACCTCGCTGAGCTCGGTCTGCGCCCGGTCGCCGTCCACCGGAACCTCTCCGTCGCAGCCTTGTACGAGCATGCGCTGAATCGAGACGAGGGGATTTTCGCCGCCGATGGGCAGCTCGCGGTCGACACCGGCGAGCAAACGGGACGTTCGCCGCGAGACAAGTTCTTCGTCCGCGAGCCCGGGAGCGAACGGCACATCGACTGGGGCGAAACCAACCGGCACTTCGATCCGGAGAAGTTCGACGCACTCTTCGATCGCGTCGCCGGCTACCTCAACGAACGCGAAGTCTACGCACTCGACGCCTACGTCGGGGCCGATCCGCGCTACCGTCTGCCGATCCGCGTCGTCACCGAGGCCGCCTGGCACAACCTTTTCGCGCACAATCTCTTTCTGACGCCCGAAGAAACGCCGACCGATTTCGCGCCGGAGTTCACCGTGGTGGATGCGGCGCATTTCAGCGCCGACCCGGCGCGCGACGGGACCCGCAGCGCAACGTTCATCCTCGTCAACTTCGCGCGCAAGCTCGTCTTGATCGGCGGTACGCAATATGCCGGCGAGATCAAGAAGTCGGTCTTCACCATCATGAATTATCTGATGCCGCTGCGCGACGTACTCTCGATGCACGCTTCCGCCAACGTGGGGCAGCGCGGCGACGTCGCCGTCTTCTTCGGCCTCTCGGGCACCGGAAAGACGACGCTCTCCGCCGATTCGAAGCGGCCGCTCATCGGCGACGACGAGCATTGCTGGTCGGCCGACGGCGTGTTCAACATCGAGGGCGGCTGCTATGCCAAGGTCATTCGGCTCTCGCAGAAGGCCGAGCCGGAGATCTGGGCGGCGTCGCACCGCTTCGGCTGCGTATTGGAAAACGTCGTCATCGATCGCGAGACGCGAAAGCTCGATCTCGACTCGGAGGCGAAGACCGAGAATACCCGTTCCGCCTATCCGGTGGAATTCAATCCGAACGTCGTCCCGGGTTTGCGAGCCGGCCATCCCAGCACGATCGTGATGCTCACCGCCGACGCCTTCGGCGTGCTCCCGCCGATCGCACGCCTCACGTCGCAACAGGCGATGTACCATTTTCTGTCGGGTTATACGGCGAAAGTCGCCGGCACCGAGCGGGGGCTGACCGAACCAACCGCGACTTTCTCGACGTGCTTCGGCGCGCCGTTCATGGTCCATCACCCGACAGTCTACGCACATCTGCTCGGCGATCGCATCGCACATCATCGCGTCGATTGCTGGCTCGTCAACACGGGCTGGAGCGGCGGGCCGTACGGCGTCGGAAAGCGCATGTCGATTGCCCACACGCGCGCGATGCTGAACGCCGCGCTCGACGGGTCGCTCAAGGACGCGCAATTTGTCACGGAGCCGTTCTTCGGTCTGGGAATACCGGCGGCGGTCGCCGGCGTCCCGAGCGAAGTGCTCAATCCACGAAATGCTTGGGCCGACAAGGACGCATACGACGTGCAGGCCCGCAAACTCGCCGGCCTGTTCGCCGAGAACTTCAAGCAGTACGAAGCTCTGGTGGCACCCGACGTGCTCGCCGTAGCGATCAGGGGAGAGATGCCTCCCGGTGCGCAGCTCACTCGCGAAAGGTAGGCGGGTATGCAGAAGCTCGTCGTAACCGCCGGATCCATCGCAACGGCTGCCGACTGCGCGGTCGCTCACTAGAGCGAAATCGTCGCCTAGCAGATAGCTCGTGGCCCTATTATTCGAGCCGCTGACCTTGCGCGGGGTGACGCTGCGCAATCGGATCGCCGTTTCACCGATGTGCGAGTATTCGAGCACCGACGGCTTCGCCAACGATTGGCATTTGGTCCATCTCGGCAGCCGTGCGGTGGGTGGCGCAGGGTTGGTGTTCACCGAAGCCAGCGCCGTCGAAACCGAGGGGCGCATCAGCCCGGCGGACCTCGGCATCTATCGCGACGAACACGTTGCCAAGCTCGCGCAAATCGCGGCATTCATCCACGAGCACGGCGCGCTTGCCGGGATGCAACTCGCGCATGCCGGACGGAAGGCCAGCGTTGCGCGACCGTGGGAAGGCGGGGCGCCGCTTGCGCCGGAGCAAGGCGGATGGCGCCCGATCGTCGCACCGAGCGCAGCGCCGTTTCTCGATGACGGGATATTGCCGCACCCGTTGACGGTCGCGGAGATTCGCCGCATCGTCGAGTCGTTCGCGCGAGCGGCCGAACGCGCGCTCGCAGCCGGTTTCCGCGTCGTCGAAATTCACTCGGCGCACGGGTATCTGCTTCACGAGTTCTTGTCACCGCTCGCGAACAAGCGTGACGACGACTATGGCGGCGCTTTCGACAATCGCACTCGCATCGTGCGAGAGGTCGTCACGGCGGTTCGCAATGTTTGGCCCAAGCATCTTCCGCTCTTCGTGCGGATCAGCGCCAGCGACTGGATCGAGGGAGGCTGGACCGTTGACGATTCGGTGGCGTTGGCGCGCCGGCTGAAGCCGCTCGGTGTCGACCTGATCGATTGCTCGTCCGGCGGCGTCTCCCCGCGACAGAACATCCCGATGGGACCCGGCTATCAAGTCCCGTTCGCCGCAAAGGTGCGCGCCGAGGCGAACATTCCAACCGGCGCGGTCGGAATGATCACCGACCCGCACCAGGCCGAGGAGATCTTGCAACGCGGCGAAGCGGATCTGATCTTGCTGGCGCGCGAGTTGTTACGCGATCCGTATTGGCCGCTCCACGCGGCGCTCGCTCTCGGCATCGACGTGCTCTGGCCGGATCAGTACTTGCGCGCAAAGCCGGTTCCCGCGACAAAGCTGTAGCGCCAACTTTATCATTCGGCAACGCGGCGAACACATTATGGACAATACCCGGTTACCATTGCGCCGTGGGGGCGGTGTAACGAGTTAGCATCGAAGGCTGGTACCCTTCGGGAGCGCGTTCGAGTCGCGCCGTCTCCGTAAAAGGAGGCGGCTTTTTGGTTTCGCCGGTGTTGAATCACAAAAGCATGTTACGCGCCGCAGTATTGACAGGAGTCACACCAAGTGCCCAAGGCCTCGACAACGGATCGGGTACGTCTTAGCCAATCGAAATTCTTGGAGCGTAAGACATGATGGAGCGAATATTGCGAGTGTCGGCCACTCTTAGCGGCTTGACCTTTGTGCTGATCTGCCTGAGTTTACTTTCCGGTTTACATGTACGAAACGCCGACGCTTCTCCCGTAGGTGGCCTCGGCGGTTTGGTAGGCGGCGCTACCGGAAGCGCCGGCGCGGCCGGCGCTCTAGGTGCGGCCGCCGGCGGCATCGCAGGCACGGCGACCGGAACGGTATCCGGCACCGTTTCAGGCTCGCTCGGCGGACCTGTCGCCGGCGCGGCAGGCGCAGCCGGCGCTGCCATGGGCAATGTCGGCGCAGCCCTCAGCGGTCCGGCGGGAACCATCACCTCGGGAGCCTCGAGCGCTGCCGGTTTCGGCGGAGGATCCCTGGGAATCGGGACGTCCTTGCCGGTGACGAGTCCCGCAGAAGCGATGCGGTTTTCAAACGCGCTCTTCTCGCGCTCGATGCGGAGCGCGATGTCCCTCATGGCGCGGCAACGCGTCATCGGCGTCGTTGACGCGGTCGGTCCGACGTTCGCGCGCGTGCGTCTCGCAGACGGCTCCGAGACAGTCCTTTCGGTCACCGGCGAGATGGCGGACGCGCTTCGCCCGTATCTGAACAAAACGGTCATGCTGCGTACCGCCGACGGGCAGCACGTCCTTTCATTCGTCGGGCGCGACGATGTCGTTCGCGCGACGGTTGCGGGCGTCGATGGAAACACCGTCAGCCTGATCAGCCCGTCCGGCGAGGTCTTCGTCATGACCATCGCTCCCAAGGCCGGCGCTTGGCTTCACGTAGGCGCGCGCGTGATCGCGCAATCGCACGATTATGGAAGCAGCGCGCTGCTGAGCGTCTTGAATATCGCTCCCCGTTCCGAATTAGGCGACGTTTACGTCGGTCAGCTTGCGCACGTCGGATCTTCCAGCCTCACCCTGCGCTTCGGAACGATGCTGCAAACGTTCAACGCCGATGCGACGTTGCGACGTACCGCAGCGCACCTCAATGGAAAGACCGTTGCGATCGTTGCGCCTGACGGTAACGGCGTGAAATCGTTTCTCGCCGCTCCGACGTTGACCGCCCTCCTCGGCGCCGCTCAAAGCGGCGATTCGAGCGGAACTCGTGCGGTCGTGCTGGCTGCCACTCGAAACTACCTGATGCTTCAACTCCCCAACGGCGACGTTCGTTCGTTCACCGGTCCGGTCGCCGCCGCATCATTACGTTCGGGCGCGACGACCCATTTCGCGCCGCTCGACGCGTTTCACGTTCGCGTGCAGACGAATTCCGGAGTGGCGAAACTGGCCGACGTCGATGCGTGCGCGACGCTCAACGCTCGCTGCAAAACGTCGATGAACGGAAACGCGGTAGCGGTCACGGCCTCGTCGCTCGCCGTACGATTTCCCAGCGGCGACGTCGCGACATTCCTGGGCGACGTCTTGCCCAGCGGCGCGGCGCCGGGGCTGCCGGTCACGGTCACACCGCTCAACTCCACTCACGCGCGGGTCGCGGTCGCCGGCAAAGTGCTGGATCTTCTCGATGCTTCGGCCTGCGTCACGATCAACTCGGGCTGTCAAGCGATGACCGGTGCGGTGACTTCCACCGGCCGCGGAACGATGTCGGTTCGCTTCGCCGACGGCTCGACGGCGACGCTTAGCGGCGTGGTCGAAGGAGCCGACCTGCGGACGAACGATCCGATCATCGTGCAGCCGCTGAACTCGTCACACGCCGTCGTCCAAATCGGCAGCACAATCGGAAATCTCGTAGCCGTCAACGGCTGTGCGACGCTCAACGCTTCGTGCAGCACGAGCGGTGGCAACTTGCCTGGCTCGACGCCTTTCGCTCGCAGAGCGAGCGGCTTCGCCGTCGCCTCCGCAGGCTCGCAGGTGCACGGCAATCAGGCCGGCGGGACGGCGTGTGCAACGCTGAACGTCAACGGTCAATGTTCGTCGAACTCACCGGCGGCCGGCAATGCTCAAAACGGCGGACACCTAGCCGGCGCAACGGGCGTCGCTTCGAGCGGCGCAAGCGCGCGCGGAAATCAAGCCGCCGGCACGGCCTGTGCTGAGCTGAACGCAAGCGGACAATGCTCGCCGGCCACATCGGCAACGAGCGGACGAGGCAATAGGATCGCGTCAACCACATTGGTTTCGGGCAGAGCAAACGCGATGAAGGGCGCGGCAAATGGTAACCTGTCGGGCTGCGCGGGCGTCAACACCCAAGGATCGCCGTGCGCGGCACCGCACTCGACCTCATCCTCGGTTTCGCCGGCCGGAACGAACAGCGGCGGCGCCGGCAACAACAGCGGCGGTGCCGGCAACAACAACGGCGCTGCCGGCGGAGCGGGCAACGGCGCTGCCGGCGGAGCGGGCACCGGCGCTGCCGGCGGAGCGGGCAACGGCGCTGCCGGCGGCACAAGCGGCGGCAATGGCGTCAGCGGCCCTAGCCCGAATGGACCTCAAACGACGGCTGGACTGCGCGCCGACGCAGCCTCAGATCGGCTAACCGGCGAGGCGCAACTCCCCATCATCCTCGCGCTTGCTTTCAATGGTGCGACGACGTGCAGCGGTGATGGGCAAGCCGTCATCCAGGTCGCAGACGCCGTTACGGGGACTCCGCTCGCCGGCGCGCGCGTGCGCCTCGACGGTGCAACCAGCGCCGGCTATACAACCGGTGACGACGGGATCGTCGGTTTCTTCCACCTCGCAAGCGGAGACTACACGGCTGCGGTTGCGCGGGAAGGCTACAAGCCGCTCGCCTCACCGAAGTTCCGGCTCGACTGCTTGGGTTCGCGCGCGATTACATTCGCGCTCGAACCGGTATCGAAGAAACTCCGGCAAGCAATAAAGCCGTCGGTCTCGTTTCTCCGGATGCGACGGTATACGACGACGTCGGTAGCCGCGCTCTTCGCCCGCGGCGGAAACGCGTGCGTCGCTCAAGGTCGCCGAGCGCACGAGCACACGCTCTGTGCGGCGAAAAACCTCGCCGATCGCTAGATCGTCAAGGCGTCGTCTCCGTTAGCGGAGGCGGCGCCTTGGTTTTATGTCGGTGCTACGTTTTCGACGCGGCGGCGTACAACGCGGTGACGTTGCCGCCGTAGCGCGGGTCGATAACCGGGCGGAACTTTTGTAGAATGTCGCTCAGGTCGGACGGGCCGAAGCGCGCCGAATACGGCTCCATCCAACCGGCCTCATCCACCGCTAAGCTCCCGTTTGCCGCGATGTCCTGCGCGACGCCGGCCCGCGACGCAAACCAGCTCGGATCGTGGAAGCCGGCGACCACTCGTTTGACCAACCGGTGTAACGCCCCGCCGCTTCGCGCGTAGAGGTCGAGTCCGTTCGCTTCGCCGAGTTCGGCCAACATGACGAGCGGCGCCAGCGCGTAGAAGTGGTAGTGGAGCGCGCGGCGTCCGCGCGCCATCTCGAGCGGCAGCGTCCCATCGGCGGCGATCATGCCGTCTCCCAGGGTGTACTTCGAGATTCCCCATTCGAACAGCTCGCGATCGTTCGCGGCGATCCCGGCCGCGGCGACGCCGAGCCCCGTCCAATAGGCATGATTGTTCCGCTCGTTTTCTTTCTCAGCGACCGGCCGAACCGCTCGCGCAATCCGATCGAGCCAGAGTTCGACCGTCGCGCGCGCGCCGCCGTCACTCAAGCGCCCCGTGTCGCGCAGTTTTAGATATTCCAGGGCGAGACCGCAGAGCGTCCACTCGCGTTCGTAGCCACCCTGACGATTGACGTCCCCAAGTAGTCCTCCGGAAGTCGCTCCGGCCTGGAACCACGCAAAGGCGCAGTCGCCGTCGCTTGCGCTACCTTGCACCGCTGCGTCGGTCATGCGGACGATCCCGGCCAAGTAGTCGCGCACCGGCTTGAGCTGTTCGACATTCTTCTTCTGCAAAGCGGGGTCGGCGATCGAGTGGTGGGCCGAGTCGACGTAGTACGAGACGCCGAAGAGATCGCGCGGCACCGGCAAGGCTGGGGTACAGGCACCGCTGCTCGCGGCGCCGTGCGACATATCGCGCTGGACTATCGCCGTGAACGGGCTGCGCAGAGCCTCGGCCGCCGCTGCGTATCGGGGCGGGAAGGCAAGCTCGAGAACGAACGCGGCGGCGAGCAAGAAAGCGAGACGTTTCATTTTCCGGCGTATCCTCCGAGCAGGCGCGGCAAACCAAGTGAAAACCATGGAACGTACGAGAGCAGCAAGATGGTTGCAAACATAATCGCCATGAACGGCGCCATCGGCCGGACGAGACTTCGGATATTGCAGCGCGCTATCGCGCAAACGACGAAGCAAGCCGTTCCGAGCGGCGGCGTCACGAGCGAGATGCCGAAGACGGCCAGCGCGAAGATCGCGAAGTGCAGCGAGTTCATCCCCGCTCCGACCGCGATCGGCAGAAAGAGCGGAACGAGGATCACGAGAGCGGGGATGCCGTCCATCAACGCACCGAGCAGCCAGAACAACAGCATCAGCAGCGTGACGAAGAGCAAGTAATTGTGGCTCAGCGAGCCGGCCCAAACCGCCAAGGGCTGCGAGAACTGCTCGTAAGCGATGACGTAAGCCACCGTCGAAGCGATCGCAACCAGCGCGACGACGACGCCGGTCAAGCGCGCCGTCGCAACGATCGAATCGGCCAGCGTCGCGAGGTCGAGTTCGCGGTAAATGCCGATGCTTAAGACCGCGGCATACAGGACGGCAACCGCGGCGGCTTCGGTTGCGGTGAAGATGCCCGAGAGAATTCCGCCGACGATCAGCGCCGGGGCGACGAGCGCCGGCAGCGCATCGAGAAATGCCTTGCGGAACTCCCCGGCGGTGAACGCGATGTGCTCTTTTGTCGGCTCGCTTCCGCTGCGCGCCTTGAAGACGATCACGCATGCCTTCCCAAGGCCGATCAGCGACGCCGGCAGCAGCGAGGCCAAGAAGAGCGCCTTGATCGAGAGATTCGCGACCGTGCCGAGGACGATCATGGTGATCGAAGGCGGGATCAAGATGCCAGTTCCGGCGGCCGCCGCGACGATCGCCGCAGCCCATGGTCGCCGATAGCCCGCGCGAAACATCGGCGGCATCATCACCGAGCCGATCGCGGCCGCATCGGCGTTGACCGAACCCGATATCCCCGAGAACAGCATCGTAGCGCCGACGGCCGAGACGCCCAAACCGCCCGGCAGTCTGCCGACCAGCATCGTGACGAAGCGCGTCAGCCGGGCGGTGATTCCGCCCTTGGCCATGATCTCGCCGGCGAGTAAGAAAAGCGGGATCGCAAGCAACGTGAAGTTGTCGAGCCCGGCGTACGCACTGTGGGCGAACTCTTCGAGCGGGATGCCGCTGGCCAGCATCGTGACGGCCGCACTCAAGCCAAGCGCCGCCAGGATCGGAACGCCCAGCAGCAAGAGCGCGAAAAAGACGACGACCAGCGTCAGCATCGTTCTGTCGACGAAGCTTCCGGCGGCGCTTCGACTTCGCTCGCGGAGCCTGTCCTGAGCCCAGTCGAAGGGCTCGCTCCGCCCAGCCTGACGAGTACGTGATACAGCCCGAGTAACGCCGAGAGCGGGAGGACGGCGAGCACCGCCCAGAATGGAAGATCGAGCGCCGGCGAATGCTGCGCACCGTTGAGCAGGATGAGCCGCGAACCGCCCCAGCCGATCAGCCCGAAGAGCGCGACCATCGCGGCAAGACTTCCATACCGTCCGAATGCTGAAGTTTCGATCGCCGGCAGCGCGCGCATCGCCACGTGCGCGCCGTCGCGTTGCGCCACCGCCATCCCGAGAAACGTCAAAGCTATCAACATGAACACCGCCAGTTCGCCCGACCACGACAACGGCCGGCTCAAGAAATAGCGGAAGACGATCTGTAGCGCAATGACCCCGACCATCGCAACGACCAACAGCGTGCACAACACGTTTTCGACGTTGCGGACGACGCGGTCGACGCGCTCAAGCACTAGAAACCTGGCTCAGGATGATAATGGCGCTTTGTCACGCTGAGCGGAGGCCCGAAGGGCCGAAGTCGAAGCGCCGTCGGTGCTTCGACTTCGCTCGCTTCGCGAGCTTCGCTCAGCATGACATGGCTTGTCACTGCGTCTGTTTGAGGATGTCGAATAGCGAGCCCAGATCGGCGGCAAAGTCGTTCCAAACCGGCAGCGCGACGCGGCGAAAGGCTTCGACGTCGCACTCGTTCAGTTTCACGCCTAGCGCGGGGCAACGCTCGTAGCTGCGCCGTTCCTCTGCGGCGGAGGTCTTGCGCTCGAACGCCGTCGCTTCGCGTCCGGCCTGAAGCAAAGCCTTCTGGACGGAGGGCGTCAGTTCGCCGTACCACTTGAGCGACGCCAGAAACGGGTCGGTTCCGAAGAAGTGCCGAGTTTTGGAATAGTATTGCGCGACTTCGTTGTGCTTCGTCGTCAAATAATAGTTGATGTTGTTTTCGGCGCCGTCGACCACGCCTTGCGAGATCGCATTGTAGATCTCGCCGGCCTGCAATGGAACCGCCTGTGCGCCGATGAGGTTAAGGGTCGCGATCATCACCTTATCGGGCTGGCTGCGCAAGCGCAGGTTCAGCTTCTTGACGTCGTCCGGCGTGCGCACCGGCCCCTTCTTGTTGTAGACGTTGCGAATTCCCGAGTCGTAGAAACCCAGCACCTTGAAGCCGTACTGCTCGATCACGTCGCCGTAGGCTTTGCCCAGTTTGCCGTCGAGCGCTCGGAAGAGCTTCGACGAGTTGGCGTAAAGGAACGGCAAGTTGATCACGCCCAGCCGCTTGTCATAACTCGTCAGAAAGCCCTGACCGCTCTTCGCCAGTTCCAGCGTTCCGGAGCGCACTTGCTCGTTCATCACGGTGTGGCCGCCGAGGACGCTGTTGGGAAAGATCTTGACCTCGTACTCGCCCTTCGTCAGTTCGCCGACGCGCTTGGCGAAAAACTCGTGCGCCGCATATTCGGGGTTGTCGGTGGCGACCACGTCCCCCAGGCGCACCGTCTTGGTCCTGGTTTGCGCGAATCCGATCGAAGCGAAGCTCGGCGCCAACAGAGCGCCGCCGAGCGCAGCCGCTGCCTGCCGACGAGTCAGCGCAGTGTCTACATGCATATGGTCCTCCGACAAAGCGCGGCGTGCACGCTCACCTTTGCCTCAGCTCATCGAAGATTGCGAACACCCGAGCCTCGGCGAGCTGCGCCGCAGCGCCGTCGTAGGCCGGGTTTCCCGGAATGGCAAAGTTATGGGCGGCGCCGGGATAGACGCAGATTTCCGCGCGAGGATTGGCGCGTAGCGCGGCGGCGATGGCCGCAACCTCTTCCTCCGGCGTCAACGGATCGGCGTCACCGAAGTGCAGACTGACCGGCACGCCGGCGGGCGGCTCGGCGGCGAGGCTCCGGCCTATCTCGGTACCGTGAAACGCGCCGGCGACCGCGACGTCGCGGCGCGCCGCCGCGATGTACGCGTAACGGCCACCGAAGCAAAAACCGATCGCCCCGACTTTACCGCTGCACTGCGGCATCGAACGTAGCGCATCGATCGTCGAGCGCATGTCGCGGGCGCAAAGCTCGACGTCGATGCGCCGGGCCCGAGCGAGCGCAACGGGGCGCTCTTCTTCGGTCCGACGCAGTACGCCCGGTTCGTCGCGCCAGAACAAATCGGGCGCGATTGCGATGTAGCCGCGTTGCGCGTAGCGGTCGACGAAGCCGCGCATGTCGGCATCGACCCCGAAGATCGGCGTCAGAACCACGATCCCGGGAGCCGGCGTCTGCTTCGGCCAAGCGCAATAGGCCGCAAACGAACCACCGTCCGCGGCCTCGATCGTGACGTCGCCGCTCACGTTCATGCCGGCGAACCGCCTTCGCGAGTTCCGTCGAGCGGCCAGAATCCGAAAAGGGCGCGTCCGGGTTCGAGATCCCAAAAGCGCGTAAGATTGTCGCCGACGCCGTACACGATTGCAAATGGAACGTCGCGTGCCATGATCGCGCGCACCAAACGCGCGAAGTCGCGCTTCGACATCCAGGTCGCGGCGTAGCGCTTCCGCGCCTCCTCTACCGAAAGATGCGGAAGAAACGACGGCACGCCGAGTGCCGGATCGGTCGGCGAGTCGCCCGCGACGATCGACCCGATCCTCACGCAGGTAACCTGCAAGCCGAACGCTTCGCTGTAATAACGCCCGAGCGCCTCGCCGAATGTCTTGCCGACGCCGTAGAGGCTGTCGGGGCGAAGCGGATCGTCGGCCCGCACCGTCACGCCCGCACTCGGCTCGTAGAGCGACGCGCCACCCTTGACCTCGTACATTCCCATGGCGTGATTCGAACTCGCGAAGATCACGCGTCGCGCTCCTGCCCGCCGCGCGGCCTCGAATGCATTGTACGTCCCGCCGACGTTGACCTCAAAGACTTCTTGCCACGTCGCTTCGACGTCCGAGACGCCGGCGAGATGCACGACCGTCGTGCATCCGGCGAAGGCGCCTTCGAGCGCGCCGATGTCGCGAATGTCGGCCATGACGCCGGCGTCGCGCAGATCGATGCCGACGACCTCGTAGTCGCGCGCGAGATCGGCCTGCAGGCTTCGTCCGATCACCCCGCTCGACCCGGTCAGTGCTATTTTTTCCATGCCGTTACAGTACGACGACGAGAAAGCATCCACCGGCGCGTCCCATGAGACGGACCGCGCCGGTGGGAATGAGGGGGTTGCCTTTTCAGATTCGGACGACGAACTGGAGCACGACTTTCGTTGGGCCGAGGTTCAACCCGTTGGTCAAACCCTCCAGCTCGGGCTTCGCGGGATTTTGCGGCGTGACCAGGGAGATGAGATTGCCCAAGTCCTGCTGCACGTAGCCGAGCGGGTAGGCGTTGAAAAGATTGTACAGAGAGAGTTGGATCTGACCTTTGGGTGCGTTCCCCGGGACAGGCACCGTGACGCCCGTGCTGGCCACGAAGAACGCTGGACGGTTGTAGGTGTTGTTCGGGCCGTAGTATTGATCGCCGAACCAGATTCGCGCGCCGTTGCTGCTGGTGTAGCTGAGCTCACCGTAACCTTGCGAGTACGGAATGGCGTTGCGCGCGGTACCGGTCACGTTGCTCTGCCCGGTATTGACGCCCGTTCCGGCTCCGGGCACGAGGTAATTCACGTAGGGCACCTCGGCCAAATTGCCGGCCGGGTTGAGGCACCCGACGGTCGTCACCGGAAGTCCGTAGACGTAACAGGGAACGTCGTAGGGATATGCGCGTTGCAGGGCGCCGCTCAGCACATAACCCCAGCCCACTACCGGCGTCCGGGTCATCGAGAACTCGAGACCGTACAACCGCGCGTGCGCGACGTTGGTCGGACCGGTGACAAAGAGCGGAAAGGTGCCGTTGGTCCCGTCGTTGGTCGTACCGGCGAGAAAGCCGCCGCCGCCCGCACCGATGAGGTATTGGTTGAAGATGTTCTCGAGATAGACGTCGGTTGAAAAGACCGTCGCCCGATCGATGATGCGGAAATCGCCTCCGAGGTTGTATCCGAACGCCGTTTCGGGCGTGAGATTGGGCGCCGCTTCGGTCAGGGTGTAGTAGCTGTTCGCGCCTTGATTGACGAACGTCGGAGCCGGAGCCGCTCCGGGAATATGCGACCCGCTGCTGAGAATCCCGAAGATATAAGGCGGCGCGATCGAACTGCCGGCTGAGAATCGCAGCGAAATGTTGGGGTCCGGCCGGAACGTCAAGCCCAGGCGCTCGTCGAAATGCGACGTGGCCGTGTCTTGGAAGCTGAATCCGTTGTCGGTCGATACGTGGAATTGATAGCGGTTTTGGTACAGGCTCACGAGCGCGCTGAGGTCGGGGGTCAGTGCGAAGTATCCGCGAACCATATATGTGGTGAAGACCTGCCGGTCGCCGGGCGGCACGGGCATGATGTCGGGCATGTCCTGGTAATAAAATTGTTGGGTCTTCGTGACGTTCGAATCGTACGAGAACGTGTAGACGTTCGGACCGGCATTGAGAAAGTACTCGAGCGTTCCGCCTAGTATCCGGTCTTTCTCGTTCGAGGCGAAGTAAGCGCAGTTCGGCGGCCCGGTGTAGTTGTTGCAGCCGGAGATTCCGGTCTGCTTGAGCCCGACGTAGCCCGGCGCGCCGACGTTACACGCGGCGTTGAGAGCGATTCCAGTTTGAACGCCGGCCGCATTGATCCCATTCGTGCCGGTACCGGTTCGAGAAGTGTAGTACGCATTTGCCGAGGGATGGCTCGGATCGAAGGCGGGATTGAGGCAGTACGGCACCTGCTGGGGACCCGGACCGTAGGTGATCGGCTCCATCTGACCGGTGTAGACGATCGGGTCGTTCTTATTCGTGCCGGATCCGCCGCACGACGCAGAATAATTGTTTCCGTAGGCCGCGTTTAGGCCGGCCAGTCCGGTCGCCCCGTAGCAGGGGACGAACGCGCCGTAGACTTGCGCCATCGTCGTTACCGTCGCGTCGGGCGAGTTGATGCCGTTGCTGGCGATGTTGGTGGTCACCATCCCGAAGCCCCGCAGGAGCAGCGTCCCATTCTTGCCGAGCGAAGTCCGCAGATCGAGTTGATGGACCAATTCATCTTGATGCCGGAGCTGCGTCGGGACGAGATAGTTGTCGTCGTAGACGAACTGTCCGCCGACGGCGACCGGATACGCGGCCGCATTGACGCCGGCGAGCTGGGCGGCCGACGCATTGGTCATGTTGAGCGTGGGATCGAAAAACGTGTTCGCCTGCCACAGATGGTTGCCGTTCTCGTCGGTCGTACCGTGCGTGCCCATGAAGGTGTAGGTCGCGGTCATCGCGCTCGAAAGCTTGTAGCGCGTCTTGATCAGTTGTGCCGCCTCGTTGTTGTTCGTCGAGACGGTTGCGCAACACGCATAGAGACCGGTTTCGCCGTAGTTGTTTTGATTGGCCGTCACCGGATTGAGGATGTTCAAACCGTGGTTCGTGCCGGTGGGCGCGGGCGGAATGACCGGATTGGCGGTGTTGTCGACGTAGGCCGTGGGGCCGGTCGGGTTCGCACCGCTCGAAGTCTTGGCACCGGCCGTTCCGACGTTCACCCACTGGCCGATCGGATAGGCAGTCTGATAGTTCTGCAACCAGCCGTTCTGGCCGTTGTTCGCGTAGGCGAGCGCGTAGGACAGGCGCTGCTGCGCACCGAGCGTGCCCGTGGAGCGGACGCTGAACGTCTGACTGCCCCAGCCGTCGATGCCGTAGCGCAGCGTCGTCACCGGTTTGAGAGTCGGTTCGAGTGAGACGAAGTTCACGCTGCCCGCGATCGCGTAGTTGATCGAAGGGACGCTGGCACCGGGGCCTTTGACGACTTCGACGGCCTGAAAGAGAGCCGGATTCAGGTACTGCGTACGGTATCCGCCGCCCACGCGGGCCACGGCGTGACCGTCGATCAGCGACGAAGTCTCATAGGTTTGCGCCCCGCGAATGTTCGGATAGGAGGCGGCGCCCGGCGCGGCTGGGTTGTTGTTGGCGGATTCGTGCGCCGTGTAAAAACCGGGCAGCTCATCGAGTACTTGCATCACTTGCGACTGCCCCTGCTGCGCAAAGGCGTCGGCGGTGACAGACGATTGCGATGCAGGGGTCACGTTGAAACTTCCGCGGCCTCCGCGCGCCGACGAAGTCACCGTCGCAATCGTCTTCAGCGAGTTGAGGCTGACGGGCTCGAGGGCCACCGTCACGTTGTACGTTCCGCCGGAGAGCAGCGCGTAGTCGGTGATTCGTTGCGCACCGAAACCATTGGCGGACACGACGATCGTGTAGATCCCCGGCGTTACCTCGGAGATCGTGAACTCACCGGTGGAGTCGGTCGTGGTGCGGTAGGTCTGTGCGCCCGCAAGAGAAACGACCGCGCCGCTAACGGCCGCGCCGGTGTTGCCGTCATTGACGATGCCCTGTAACGTCGCCGTCCCTTGCGCAATCGCGGGTATCGCCCACGATGCGGCGAGAGCCGCGGCGAAAAGGGCAACCAGAAGTCGACGGCCCTCGAAGCAGATCGGTCTTGTCATTGAGATTGGTCCTTTCGCCCGCTGCCCGGAAGCAGCGCCTGAGTATCGTAGGAAAAAAAGCGTTCATGCGATCGACCCGCTGACCGCGGTTTTCTCGTTTGCGATCCGAAGCCACGAGCGTAAAGTAGCGGCGTCACGCTCGAATGCAGCCACGGCGTTTCCGGCTACGAATTCGAGCATGGCCCAGCGTGGTGACGCGGCTTCGGGCCACGCTGCGACGTGCTGGAGCAACGGCTGCCAAAGAGCGGAGGCCGCTTCCAGAGGAAACCGTTCGCGCCGCGCGTCCCAATTGAAAACGTGCAGGTGCGAGAGGTGCGGACGCAAGGCTTCCAACTCGGCGAGGGCCTCGTCCAAAACGATGCCGCCGCGCGGCTGCCAGTACGAATGCAACGCCGGGTGAGCGGTTCGGGCGAGCAAGTCGATCGTCGACGCCAACGTGTCGGTCAGCGTTTGACGGTGAAACTCCAGCGAGACCGTTAGGCGCGCGGCCTGCGCGATCTCGCAAACGCTCCGCAGCGCGTCTGCGATCTTCTCGCGGTCCTCGGCCGGAACGTCCTTGGAATCGACGCCGCGCCGGCCTCCCCAAACGCGAACCCCCGGGGCACCGAGCGCGAGGGCCGTGTCTCGGACTCTCTCAAACTCGCTCACAGGCGCGACGCCGACTTCGTAATACGTGCCGTACGATGCGACCGCTATGTCGCGCTCCCGGCTCGCTGCTGCAACTTCGCGCGCGCGTGCAAGGTCGCCGGCAGGGACGTGCTGGTCGGCGCCCCATTCGATCGCGGCGAGCTGCGCCTCGGCGGCGTAAGAAAGCACTTCGTCGTAACGCGACTCCCGGAACGTCACCGAACACAAGGCGGGAGCGAGGCGCGTCATGCCGACTGCTCCAGCAACGCAGCGTCGACCCGGTGCCGGAGCGGCTCGCCGGCGACAAATCGTTCGATTTCGTCGAGGATCGTCTCGACCAGTCGCCGCCGCTCGCGTCCCACGGCGCCGGCAATGTGCGGCGTAAGAAAGACGTTCGGAAGATCGTACAGCTGCGACGTTGCCGGAAGCGGCTCGGGCTCGGTGACGTCGAGGACCGCAAAGATTCGCCCCGCACGCAGTTCGTCGATCAAGGCCTCGTGATCGACGAGCGCGCCGCGAGCGGTGTTCACCAGCACGGCGCCGTCGCGCAAAAGCGCGATCCGCCGCCGATCGAGCAGATTCTGAGTCGCGGGCGTGGCTGGTGCGTGCAACGACACGACGTCCGCAGCCGCGAGCAGGGCGTCGAGATCGACCAAAAGTACGCCGAGCGCGCGAGCTTCTTCCGCTCCCAGATACGGATCGTACAGCAGCAGCTTCAAATCGAAGGGCGCCAGCAATTCGATCACGCGGCGCCCGACGCGGGAGGCGCCCACGATTCCGACGGTTTTCTGGTAATTTCCCGGATCGAGCGCCGCTTCGCGGACGGCGCGATGATCGGATCGCGCGGATCGATACGCGGCCTGCGATTCGAAGGCGCGCTTGTTCGCAAGCAAGATCGCTGCCAAAGTGTACTCGGCGACCGGCAGCGCATTCGCGGCTGCCGCGCTGGTGACGGCGATCCCGCGCTTCCAGGCTGTCGCGTCGATCACGCCTTTGACGCTGCCGCCGAGATGCGCGATCAAGCGCAGCTTCGGCGCGGCATCGAGGATCTCACGCGTCACCGACGGTGCGCCCCAACCGGTCACGAGCACTTCGACCTCAGCCAGCTGCGCGCGCACGGCGGGCGAGTCGAATCGTTCGACCGGGTGCGAGGCGGCAACGTTCAACACACGTCCGAAACGCGCGTACTCTTCGGAGCCAAGCGCGTCGCCGTAGCGCTTGGGATCCAATGCGAGCAGCGCCTTCGGCCGATACGGCTTCCCGTTCACGACGGCACCGACAGCGGCGGCCGAGGGTTGCGTAGGAGGATTGCGATCGGCAGGAGGATCGCCAAACCGACGAGCGCCAGCACCACGGACTCGTTCAATCCCATGCTTAGGTAGATCTCGCAGATGCCGATCACCATGATCCCGCAGCCGAGCAGTTTCTGACGCACGTTGCTTTCTTTGAAGAGCAGCCAGCCGAAAAGGACGATCAGGATGATCCCCGAGCGCTTGATGCTGACGGCGACCGCGACCGGCAGCGCCGACTGCGCCGCAAACTGCGAGATCTGTACGATCGTATCGAACACCGCAATCAACAGAATGAACCCCGGTACGTCGCGGATCACCGGCCGCGGACTCTGCCGAAAGGCGAAACACAGCAAGCTGAACAGAAAGACCGAGCCGATCGCGTAGGCGAGCGCTTCGGTGAACGGTCCGCTCATCAAGACGATCCGCTTCTCGATCGGATTCGTGACCGCGAAGATCAGCGCGACGCCGAGCATGTAGCGGCTGCCCCGTTCGCGGAATATCGCCTGCAGCGGCGCGAGGGGGCCTTCGGAGAGCAGGTCCACGTGGATGGCGAAGGCGCCGGCGACGATCAAGACGATGCCGATGAGTTTCTGCGGCGTCGGCAATTCCCCAAAGCCGATCCAGCCCGTAAGTATAAGGAAGGCGGGCGTGAACGAGAGCATCGGAACGACCGTCGAGATCGGTGACAGCTGGAGCGCCCGCAGATTCAGCCACGTCGAGTAGCCGAGCATCGAAGTCAGGATGGCGATGTAAGCAACGAAGGTCGCCGTCGGCGAGAGATGAAGGAACGTGGCGCCGAAAAGCTGCCCGGAGTCGACGATTTTCGGCGGGAAGCCGTAGCGGGCGAGCACGACGACCACGATCGTCATGAAGAGGCAGGTAACGATCCGGTAGGATAACGTCACCGCCATGACGTTGTGCTTGGCGACCGCCACCTTCCGAGTCAGCTCGTTGCAAACGTTGCCGACCGACGCAATCGTCGCCATCGTTAAGCCGAAACTCGAGAGCTCACCGGCCATTTCTTCAGAAAGTGTCCGAAAAACGAGCAGAGGCGCCGCATGGAAACGGTTTCCTCAGACTGGAACCGGTCTCGATCGCAACGATAGCCACGGGGCCTCCCAATCGGCCGCTGGAATGCGCTTTCCCACCCCTTATTCGCTTCCGGCGCAACCGGTTTCCTTCAATGGGGAAGGCAATCTGCGAACTCTTCACCAATAGCGAGAAGGGAACAAAATGGCTTGAGGGGAAAGCGCTTTCCATGCCGCCGACTCTAGCTGAAGTCGCAAAACGCGCGGGAGTATCGCTCGCCACGGCTTCGCGCGTTCTCAACGGCGACGGCAAGCGCGTCGTCGACGGCCGCATGCGGGAATCCGTCATCGCCGCCGCCGAGGAACTCAACTACGTTCCGAACGCGCACGCGCAAGCGCTCGCACGATCCGAATCGACCGCGGTCGGCGCAATCGTTCACGACGTGAGCGACCCGTACTTCTCCGAGATCGTCCGCGGCATCCAGCGCGTCTCGGCCGATGCCGGGCGTTTGGTCACGATCTGCAACAGCTATCGCGATCCGGCGCGCGAACTCGAGTACGTCCGGCTGCTGCGCTCGCAGCGCGTCGGCGCGATCATCATGACCGGTAGCGGACTCGACGATCGCGACTACAGTCAGAGTCTCGGCGCGCAGATCCACGCCTTCGCGGATCTCGGCGGCCGCACGATCTTCATCGGTCGCCACCACGTCGCGGGGGATGCCGTCATCCCCGACAACGTCGGCGGTGCGCGCAGTCTGGGCGAGGCGCTACTCGATCTGGGTCATCGCGACATCGCGGTCATCAGCGGCCCCGACGTCCTTACTACCACGCGCGACCGGCTCGACGGTCTACGCCAAGCATTTTCCGCACGCCGCGTCGTGCTCGACGAGCGTTCGATCGTCGCCGGCGACTTTTCGCGAGACAGCGGCGTTGCCGCAGCGCGGGAATTGTGGGAGCGTTCGAAGACGTTCACCGCGATCGCCGCACTCAACGACGAGATGGCGATCGGCGCGCTTTCGGCACTGCGCGAACTCGGCATCGACGTGCCTAGGCAGGTCTCAATCATCGGCTTCGACGACATACCGGCAGCGCGCGATGTGACGCCGGCGCTTTCGACCATTCGCATCCCGCTCATCGAGATGGGCGCGCGTGCGATGACCATCGCGCTGCAGCCAGGCGGCTCGCAATTGACGATCGAGCATTTTACCGCCGAGCTCGTCCTGCGCGACAGTACGCGCAGGATCTCGGGACGAAAACAGTAGGTGAACTAGGAGTGGCACGCATCACCGTCGGGATCATCATGAACGGCATTACCGGCCGCATGGGGACCAATCAGCATTTGGTTCGCTCGATCGTTGCGATGCGCGAGCGCGGCGGACTGCTTCAGAGCAACGGCGACGTGCTCTGGCCCGAACCGATTTTGGTCGGACGCAATCCCGCCAAACTCGCCGCGCTCGCGAACGAACACGGAATCGCGCGCTGGAGCACCGACCTCGATGCGTGCTTCGAAGATCCCGATCAACTCATCTATTTCGACGCGCAGACGACCTCGCGCCGCGCCGACGCGGTACGCGCGGCGATCGCCGCCGGCAAGCACGTGTATTGCGAGAAACCGATCGCCGAAGACTTACCGACGGCCTTGGAACTGAGCCGTCTCGCTCAGCGCGCCGGCGTCAAGAACGGCGTCGTTCACGACAAGCTCTTCTTGCCGGGAGTGTTGCGTCTGCGGGCTCTGCTCGACGACGGGTTTTTCGGCCGGCTTCTGTCGGTCCGCGGCGAGTTCGGATATTGGGTCTCCGAGGGAGACGAACAACCCACGCAGCGGCCATCGTGGAACTATCGCAAGGACGAAGGCGGCGGGATCATCCTCGATATGTTCTGCCACTGGCGTTACGTTTTGGAAAACCTCTTCGGTCCCGTCCGGACCGTGTCGTGCCTGGGGGCGACGCACATACCCCTTCGCTTCGATGAGTCAGGGAAGCCGTACGAGGCGACTGCCGACGATGCGGCTTATGCGATCTTCGAACTCGAGGGCGGGATCGTCGCGCAGATCAACTCGTCCTGGTGCGTCCGCGTCTATCGCGATGAACTGCTCGAGCTTCAAGTCGATGGCATCAAAGGCAGCGCGATCGTCGGTTTGCGCGAATGCAAAGTCCAATCCCGGGCGAACACGCCGCGGCCGCTCTGGAATCCGGACGTCCCCAATACGCTGCACTTTCGAGACGATTGGTCGACGCTCGGCGGCGGGGCCGACCCCGAGAATGCGTTCTACGCGCAATGGGAGCTCTTCCTCAAGCACGTCGTCTACGGAACTCCCCACCCGTACACGTTTTTGGAGGGAGCCAAAGGCGTTCAGCTCGCCGAACTCGGCCTCCAATCGTGGCAAGAGCGGCGTTTCATCGACGTCCCCGAACTGCGGCCGGACCTCGTCGCGCGATGATCGCGCAGCTTCTGTTACCAGCGGCGGACGGGACGCTCGTGCCGTTCGTACCGAGCACGACTCCGAGGCTGAGGCCGCCGGCTTCGCCGCCACGGTCGCGCGTCGCCTATGCTGCCGCGCACGTCGTATGCGATCCCGCCGCGCGCGATCGGTTCGGCGACGCGCAGATCGACTGGGACGCGACGATCGCCTACCGCGAGTATCTCTGGTCCCTCGGATTCGGCGTCGCAGAGGCGATGGACACCGCGCAACGCGGGATGGGGCTCGACGCGGACGGCGCGCGCGAACTGATCGAACGTTCGCTGCGGGCGGCACGAAACAGCGGGGGCACGATTGCGTGCGGCGCCGGAACCGATCACCTCGATCCGAAGGGTCTTCACGATCTCGCCGCGATCGAGGCAGCCTATGGCGAACAGTGCCGCGTCATCGAGGCGCACGGGGGACGCGTCATCTTGATGGCGAGCCGCGCGCTCGCCGCAACCGCTCGCCGCGCAGCTGATTACGTCCGAGTCTATTCTGCCGTGCTCGACTCGCTCGAGCAGCCGGCGATACTGCACTGGCTCGGCCCGATGTTCGATCCGGCGCTGGCCGGTTACTGGGGAACCTACGACCTCGACGCCGCCGCCGAGACGGCACTGCAGATCGTCCTCGAGAACGCCGACAAGGTCGACGGTCTGAAGATGTCGCTGCTCGACAAAGACCGCGAGATCGCATTCCGGCGCCGCCTTCCGTCCGGCGTGCGAATGTATACCGGCGACGATTTCAATTACCCCGAGCTCATTCGCGGCGACGCGCTGGGGCACAGCGACGCTTTGCTTGGCATCTTCGACGCTATCGCGCTCCCGGCGGCTTGCGCGCTGGCGGCGCTCGATGCCGGCGACCTGGAGCAGTACGACGCGATCTTCGCTCCGACGCTGCCGCTCGCGCGCCACATCTTCATGTCGCCGACTTCGTCGTACAAGACCGGGATCGTATTCCTCGCGTACTTGAACGGACACCAACGGCACTTTCGGATGCTGGGCGGGATGGAAAGCGCGCGCTCGATCCTGCACCTCGCCGAGCTGTTTCGCTTGGCCGACGCCGCCGGAGTTCTGCGCGATCGCGACTTGGCGATCGAGCGCATGACGCTCGTCCTTCGTTTGGCGGGGATCGAGTGAGCGGGCCGGACGTGCTCGCTCGCCTCAGCCTCAATCAATACACGACCAAACAGTGGTCGCTGCGCGAGGCCGTCGAGGGTTGCGCCCGTCACGGCATCCCTTATATCGGGTTGTGGCGCGACAAGGTCGATGAAATCGGCGTCGATGCCGCGGCGAAACTCGTGCGCGATGCGGGGCTCAAGGTTTCGAGCTTGTGCCGGGGCGGATTTTTTCCGGCGGCTTCCGCCCGGGAGCGCAGAGCGCGGATCGAAGATTCGAGGCAAGCCATCGAGGAGGCGGCGGGATTGGGCGCACCGGTGCTGGTGCTGGTATGCGGCCCACCCGTCGACAAGGACTTGACTGCGGCGCGCGAGATGATTGCCGACGCAATCGCGCCCCTCATTGCGGAAGCCGCGGCTTACAACGTGCGTCTCGGAATCGAGCCGCTCCATCCGATGATGGTCATGCAGCGTTCGGCGATTTGCACGCTGCGGGAGGCGAACGATCTAGCCGAAAGTTTTGCGACCGACTCCGTCGGAGTCGTCGTCGACGTCTACCACGTCTGGTGGGATGCGTCGCTCTACGAGCAGATCGCGCGTGCCGGGAAGAGCATCCTCGGCTTTCACGTCTCCGACTGGATCGAGCCGCTCGGCGATCCGCTCGCTTCGCGCGGCCTCCCCGGCGAAGGCGCAATCGATTTGCCGCACATCCGCAACGCGGTCGACGCGGCGGGTTACGACGGCCCGATCGAAGTCGAGGTCCTCAACCCGGCGGTCTGGGCTCGCCCCGGCGACGAAGTCTTGGTCGATCTCAAGACTCGCGCAGTAAAGCACCTCTAACGTTCTCGGTCAGATCTGTGCGGAAGCGCAGAGCTTCGCTCAGCCAAAGATTCAAGAATCGCGGTCGATCTTGCCAAGGCAGCCGGCCTCGCTCTGCTCTTGGCAGAGGTCGCACGCGCAGTATCGACAGCTCGTTGAACATCGGCGGCGGCGAGCTCGACGAGAGCGCGGTCGCGAAATCGACGTTCAAAGATCGGTCGGCCGAGCACCATACTGAAGGGCGTTGTGACGCGCGTCACGGCTGGAGTCTCTCTGTGCAGCGGCTCACACTGTGCGTCACATCACGCGTTAACGTCCCGCGTGTGATGTAGAATACAGACGAACCAACGCGATACTCATGGAGGAGACGGTGCGTTTATTCCGACCGGTCGTTTCATATGCTCTGACTCTCGCAGTGCTTGGCGCTACCCTCGTCGGTTGCTCCGGACATGCCACCACAGCGTCGCTGACACCGGCGACCTCGACGGCTTCGTCGAATCAGACACGACCCACGACGAGCCTTGGCGCCATCCCGATCGGGCTCTCCGCCTTTCCGATCAGCCTCTCCGCGTTTCCGATCAGCCTTTCGGCGTATCCCGCCGCGCAAGGCGCAATCTTGTTGAACGCGTCGGCCTCACAGCCCTGTGCGACCAACGCTTCCTCGGCTACGTGTACGGTCGTAAAATACTCACCCTCGCAGAAGATCACCGCGAATACGCCCGCGTCGAATCTGGCCGGCTATCTCCCGATCCATCTGCAAGGCGCCTATAACCTTGGCAACGCGCCGCAGCAGCAAGGCGCCGGAATGACGATTGCGATCGTCACGACCGGCACGAACTCGTCGACGCTCGACAGCGACCTCTCCGTCTACCGTAAGACGTTCGGCTTGCCGCCCTGCACGATCGCGAGCGGCTGCCTGAAAGTCGTTAACGCCGCGCCTGCCGCCTCCGCGATGAGCGCCGCTTGGTCGGAGGAAAGCGCGATCGACACCGAGATGGTCTCGGCGATTTGCCCGCTGTGCAGCATCGTCGTCGTGCTGGCAAGTTCGGGCAGCATCGCCGACCTTAGCGTGGGCGTCACGGTCGCGGCCTCGTATCATCCTGTTGCGATCAGCAACAGTTACGCCGTTCCTGAAGCGTCGGACAACGTCGCGTACGCGCCGGCGTACAGTCAGCCCGGCATCGCGATCGTCGCGGGCGCCGGCGACACCGGCTTCGGTGTGAACTTCCCCGCATCGGCGCCCACCGTGATTGCCGTGGGCGGCACGTCGCTGTCGCAAACGAGCGACGGCCATTTCCAGACGCAGGTCTTATGGCCGCACACGGGCTCGGGTTGCAGCGCGTTCTTCGCGCAGCCGGCATGGCAGAGTAGTTTCGGATACTCCGGCTGCACCATGCGTATGACCAACGATATTGCGGCGACCGCCGATCCCGCGTTCGGTATCGCGGGTTATTCGAGCGCCGGCGGCGGGTGGAACGTGTACGGCGGGACAAGCGTTGCCGCTCCGATCGTCGCGGCGATGTACGGTTTGGTGAAACCCGGCCCGCATTACGTCTCGGATCTCTATCAGAACGGCGGGTATGGGCAAGTCGCATGGCTCGGCTCGAACGGGACGTGCGCCGCGGCGTTCTTGTGCAGCGTGGTGCAAGGCGACAAATACAACGCTCCGGTCGGCCTCGGCGTCCCGAACGGCCTCGGTCCGTTCCAGCCGCGCTCGAATGCGACCGCGCCGACATCCGGACTGCCGTCGCTCACGATCGACGAGTACTCGAACGGTCCGTGGCAGTACGGCCAAAATGGCTCGCAGCTCTCGATTTTGCTCGACAACGTCGGGGCCGGCCCCACGTCGGGTACGGTCACCGTCACCGGCACGCTGCCGCAAGGTGCGAGCCTGAACGGCAGCAATTTCGGACAAGGCGTCTCGTGCAGCGCGTTGGGGTTTTCCAGATTCAGCTGCTCGGTCGCAAACGTCATCGCGGCCGAATCGAACTTCACGTTCAACGTACCGATCACGCTGCCGAGCAACGGGATGGGTCGGACCATCACGACCACCGCCTCGGCGTACGGCGGAGGCGACCCCGTCCACAGCAACTCGGGGAGCGCAGTCACGAGCTCGGCCTCCACGCCGATGGCCTTGCCGTCGCTCGCGATCTCGGGTTCATCGAATACCTCGAATGGCCCATGGACGATCGGCCAAACAAACAGCCAATACGCGATTACCGTTGCGAACACCGGTGTCGGCCCAACGTCGAACGGCTATACGGTCACGATCGCGCTGCCGGCCGGCCTCTCATTCACGACGAGCAATGGAAACAACGTAAACGTCGGCGGCGGTTACTCGTGCTCGCTCAACAGCGGCGACAACTTCTTGAGCTGCCAGTCGAACAACCACATCGGCGCCGGCCAGAGCGCCTCGCTGAACGTCCCGGTCACGATCGGGAGCGGCGCGGGCTCCTCGGCGACGGCCACCGTCTCGGTGTACGGCGGCGGCGACCCGGTCTACACGAGCCTCACGACCGCGAATATTGGCTCGATCACCGCGCCGGTAGCGAACCCCAACTTGGCGGTCACGGAAACCTCAAACGGACCGTGGACGAGCCTCCAGGGCGGTACGCAGTACGCAATCACCGTTGCCAACAACGGGCCGACCGCGACGTTCGGAACCATCACCGTGACGGCGCAGTTGCCGAACGGCGTCGCCTCGAACGGCATCGGCGGCGGTAACAACGGCGGCTTCGGTTGCAACTCCGGAACCACCGCGACGTGCACCTCGAAGAACGTCATCGCCGCGGGCGCGAGCGCGACCTTCACGATCCCGGTGACCGTGGCGGGGCCGATCGGCATCTCGCAGAGCGCGAACGGGCCGTGGCAACTCGGTCAAAACAACGCGCAATTACGCGTCAGCCTTAGCACCGTCCAGCCTTATTCCGCCACCGAAACGTCGACCGTCGCAGCCTTCGGCGGGGGCGATCAGGTCCACGTCGGCGCGCGGAGTGCGACGACCGGATCGACGGCGACGGCAATGTCCTTCACGTCGCCGGCGCTCGGCGGCTCGCTCACCTTCACCGAGCAATTACCGTACGGCTTCACGTGGGACGGCAACAGCCCCGGCGGCTTCTACTGCAACGGCGGCGGCGATCATGTCACCTGCAGCGAGAACAACGTCTTCAATGGCACCGCGAACCTCCAATTCCAGGGCGCCGTCGCGAGCACCGGGGTTGGGAGTTCGCTGACGTCGACCGCGTCGGTACAATACAACGGCCTGCCGGCCGGCGCGAATACGCTGACGACGCCGATCTCACTCCCCTCCCTAGCGGTCTCCATGAGTGCGAACAACACATTCGTGTCGGGTCACAACGCGCAATATCAGATCCTTGTGAGCAACACGGGTGCGGGCGCCACCGGCGGCACGATAACGATCAGCGACGCACTGCCGTCCGGATTTACGTGGGACGGCAACAGCCCAGGGGGGTTCTCGTGCGGTGGCGGCAACCAGCTCACGTGCACGGCGACCAGCACGATCAACGCCGGCCAGACGCAGAAACTGAACGTCAACGGAACGTTGGCGGTCGGTATGCCGCTCTCGGTGAGTAACACCGTCGCGGTCTACGGGGGCGGCGATCCAAACCACAACTCGTCGGCGACGGCGGCGACCGCCACCACCGTGACGAACGTCGCGCCGCACTAGCGGCGCAGCGTTCGCCGAACTCGGCATAGTTCGAGTTCAACTCCGGGAGCCATCATCTCGCTTTGGAGGCATCCGTCCGGCGCGGTCAGCGAACGCCGGCCGCTCCGAGAATCTGCGAAAACTATCACCGGCCCGGCACCAACCTTGACCCTGAACGAAGCGAGCGCAGCGAGCGAAGTCGAAGCGCCTACGGGTGTGAAGCGCGTTTGTCCTTCGACTCCGGCGCGACGCGTTGCGTCGCGTTTCCGCTCAGGATGACAGTTATCTATTTCAGCGCCAGCGGGCGATAGCGAATGCGGTGCGGTTTCGCAGCTTCTTCGCCCAGACGAGCCTTCTTGTTTGCCTCGTATTCTTGGTAGTTACCCTCGAAGAAGTAGACGCTAGAATCGCCTTCGAAGGCGAGGATGTGGGTCGCGATGCGGTCCAAAAACCAACGGTCGTGACTGATCACGAGCACGCTCCCGGCAAACTCGGCAAGCGCGTCCTCGAGAGCGCGTAGCGTTTCGACGTCGAGGTCGTTCGAAGGCTCATCGAGCAACAGGACGTTGGCGCCGTCCCGCAGGGTCTTGGCGAGGTGAAGACGGCCGCGCTCGCCGCCCGAGAGATCGCCGACGCGCTTCTGCTGATCGCCGCTCTTGAAGTTGAAGCGGCCGAGATACGCGCGCGACGGCATGACGAACTTGCCGACCTCGAGGTTATCGAGGCCGCCGCAGACGTATTCGAACACCGTCGCGTCGTTCTCGAGGGATTCGCGACTCTGATCGACGATGCCGAGTTTGACCGTCGGGCCGATCGAAATCTCGCCCGCATCGGGCTTCTCGCTGCCCGCGATCATGCGGAATAGCGTCGTCTTGCCGGCGCCGTTGGGCCCGATGATGCCGACGATCGCGCCGGCAGGAATGCGAACGTTGACGCCGTCCATCAGGAGACGCTCGCCGTACGCCTTGCGAACCCCGCTGAGTTCGATGACGCGATCGCCGAGACGCTCGGCCACCGGGATGAAGATCTCTTGCGTCTCGTTGCGCCGCTGGTATTCGTAGCTCGAAAGCTCCTCGAAGCGGGCGATACGGCTCTTGCTCTTGGCATGTCGTCCCTTGGGGCCGGCGCGAACCCATTCGAGCTCGCGTTTGAGCGCCTTTTGGCGCGCGGATTCTGCCGCTTCTTCGCCGGCTAGCCGGTTCTGTTTCTGCTCGAGCCACGAACTGTAGTTGCCCTTCCACGGGATGCCGCGGCCGCGATCGAGCTCGAGGATCCACTCAGCCGCATTGTCCAGGAAATACCGATCGTGCGTCACCGCGACCACCGTGCCCGGAAAGCGTTGCAGGAACTGTTCGAGCCACTCGACGCTTTCGGCATCCAGATGGTTGGTCGGTTCGTCGAGCAGTAGCATGTCGGGCTTCGAGAGCAGCAGCCGGCACAAGGCGACGCGCCGTTTCTCCCCGCCGGACAGCGGGCCCGTTTTGGCTTCCCAGGGCGGCAAACGCAACGCATCGGCCGCGGTCTCGAGCAGCTGATCGAGACCGTCCGCTCCCTTTGAAAACAAGATCGCTTCGAGCCTCGCCTGTTCGTTCGATAAGGCTTCGAAGTCGGCGTCGGGATCACCGTAGGCGGCGTAAACCTCATCGAGCCGCTTCCGCGCCGCTAGGACCTCGCCAAGCGCTTCTTCGACGCTCTGGCGCACCGTCTTATCGGGATCGAGCCGTGGTTCTTGTTCCAGGTACCCGAGGGTGAGGTTCGGCATCGGCACGGCCTCGCCGTCGAAGTCGGTATCGACGCCGGCCATGATGCGTAGCAGCGACGACTTTCCGGCGCCATTGAGGCCGAGAATGCCGATCTTCGCGCCGGGAAAGAAACTAAGCGAGATGTCTTTGAGAATCTGGCGCTTCGGCGGAACCGTTTTGCCGACGCGAAGCATCGTGTAGACGTACTGCATGCTCGGCGACGTTTTCGCCCTCAGCGCCGTCGAGCATTTAGCTTGGCGGTGCTATTTGTAAGCGGCGATTCCGGTCAGCGCTTCGCCGAGGATCAGCGTGTGAATCTCGCTCGTACCTTCGTAGGTAAGGACCGATTCGAGGTTGTTCATGTGGCGGATGATCGGATACTCGAGCGTGATCCCGCTCGCGCCGAGAATCGTGCGCGCCTCGCGGCAGATCTTCAGCGCCTCGCGCACGTTGTTCAATTTCCCGAAGCTCACGTGTTCGGGCCGAATTTTTCCCTCGTCTTTCATCCGGCCCAGGTGGAGCGCGACCAGCTCGCCCTTCTGCAGTTCGAGCAGCATGTTTACGAGTTTCTCTTGCGTCAGCTGAAAGCTGCCGATCGGCTTCTCGAATTGAATGCGAGTCTTGGCGTACTCGAGCGCCGTCTCATAACACGTGCGCGCCGCGCCGAGGCAGCCCCACACGATACCGTAGCGGGCCTCCGAAAGGCACGACAACGGGCCCTTCAAACCGCTTACGTTCGGCAAGATCGCCTCGGCCGGCAAGCGCGCGTCCTCGAAAATCAATTCAGAGGTCACCGATGCCCGCAATGAGATCTTGCGCTCGATGTTCTGCGTCCGGAACCCCTTCGTGCCCTTCGGCACGATGAACCCCCGAATCGCCGGCGCGCTGCTTCCGTTCGACGAGGAGGGGTCGTCGGCGCGTGCCCACACGATCGCCACGTCCGCGATGCCGCCGTTGGTGATCCACGCCTTGCTGCCGTTCAGGACGTAATCGCCGCCCGAGCGGCGCGCCGTCGTCCGCATCCCCGCCGGATCGCTGCCGAAATCCCATTCGGTCAGACCGAAACAGCCGATCGCCTCTCCCCGTGCCATCTTGGGCAGCCACGTCTGCTTCTGCTCCTCCGAACCAAACGCGTAGATCGCGTACATCGCAAGCGAGCCTTGGACGGAGATGAAGCTGCGGACGCCGCTGTCGGCCGCTTCCAATTCCATGCAGGCGAGGCCGTACGCGACGGCGCTGGTTCCGGCGCAACCGTAACCTTCGAGGTGCATTCCGAACAAGCCGAGTTCGGCGATCTTCGGAATCAGCTCGCGCGGGAAGCGCCCCTCCTCGAACCAGCCTGCGATGTTCGGCTGAATCTCTTCCGCAACGAAAGCCCGGACCGTATCGCGAACGAGCCGCTCGTCGTCGCTGAGCAGCGAGCCGACGTCGAGAAAGTCGCTGGGATTGGGCTTCGACGCGCGCGGCGCCGTCTTCACGTGGACCGGCTCACTGCGAACGGTGCAAACGCTTGGCACGTCGGCATCATCTGCACCGAGTTGATGTTGACGTGAGGCGGCCGCGTCGCTACCCAATGGATCGCGTCGGCGACGTCGTCGGCTGTCAGGGGCGTGGTCCCCTTGTAAACGGCCTCGGCTTTCGCTTTGTCGCCCTTGAAGCGCACCTCCGAAAACTCGGTGCCGCCCGAAAGGCCGGGCGCTACGTCGGTGACGCGTACGCCGGTTCCGAGCAGATCGGCCCGCAGATTGAGGCTGAACTGATGGACGAACGCTTTGGTCGCACCGTACACGTTGCCACCGGGATAGGGAAACTCGCTGGCGACGGAGCCGAGATTGATCACGTGCCCGCGCTTGCGTGCAACCATTCCCGGCAAGATCGCACGCGTGCAATACAGCAGGCCCTTGATGTTCGTGTCCACCATCGCCTCCCACTCGTCCATGTCCGCTTCATGCGCCGGGCCGAGACCGAGCGCGAGGCCGGCGTTGTTCACCAGAACGTCGATATCGGCGAACGGCGCTGGAAGCGCAGCGAGAACTCTCTCGACGGTGGGGCGATCTTGCACGTCGAGTTCGACCGGCAGCACGTTTGCGCCGAGCTCTTCTCTGAGCGCCTCGAGCTTCTCACGGCGGCGGCTCGCTGCGACGACGCGAGCGCCGTCGCGCGCAAAACGGCGCACGGTCGCCGCGCCGAACCCGACGCTCGCCCCGGTAACGAGAACGGTCATATCAGCCATGAGCGCGGCCTTTCAGCGCTTCAGCACACGCTCCATTTTCGCGAACAGGGCTTCCATCGACCGGCTGTGCGAATCTTCCAGGCGGCGCCAGAAGAGGCGGCCTTCGGTATCGGAGAGCGTCGCCACGGTGCGGTGGGTGACCTTCGTTTTCTTTTCGTCCTGGGTCAGATAGAAGCCGTGCGTCCCCTCGACGCCCTCGTTCTGAAAGCGCCAGACGATCCGTTCTTCCGGAACAAACTCCTCGAGGACGGCGTGGACGCCGCTATGCCACTCTTCGGTTCGGCCGGGCGTGAGCGGCCCCGGGCTGCGCATGAACGGCTGCGAGGCGAACGGCCAAATGACGTCGCCCGACGTCCCCATTTCGGCGAGGAGCTGGTAGATGCGGCGGCGCGTGCCTGAAAAACTTCGCTCATACGCGACGTCGATCGGAATCGGCATGGGCGCACAAGTTCGCGCGCAAGCGCCGTTCTCATCCGAGACTCTCTAGCGGCAGGCTAGGCTGCGGCGACCTCGGCGCGCCGGCGCAGCAGCGCGGCGACCGCAAACGCGAGCGCGGCCAGCGCGAAACCCCGCGCTATGAGGTCGAAACCGTAGATCGTGTCGACCAACGTCGCAGCGATCGGCAGCGCCAGCAGCGTTTCCAGCATCCCGGCGCCGGCCGCAAAGACGTACGGCAGCGTCCAAGCAAGGTACCAGGGGAAGAGGAGCGGCGCCAACCCGGGGTAGAGCCAAGCCGCGAAACCCGAGAAGCGGCGGAAAAGGAGAGCCACCGCCGTCGTGCAGAGTGCGAGCAGCCCGATCAGGATCCTGAGGACGACGAGATCGGGAGCGCGAGCGACGCGTCCCGTTCCCGTCGCGAGGAGCGCTTCGAAATAGGGATGACCGCCGAAGACCGCCGAGATCGCGATGGCGAGAGCAACCGCTCCCGCGGCCGCGGCAATTGCAGCGCGCCGGTCGCGACAGCGCGCGAAGACGACGATGCCGATCGCCAAGAATGGGAGTTTCACGGCGCCGGCGGCGGCGACCAGCGCGATCGCGATCCACAAGAAGCGCCGTTCGATTGCGACCAGCGCCCCGACGACCAGGACGATGGCGAGCAGATCGTTGTGCGCGTTGGTCACGAATTGAAACCAGAGCATCGGATTGAGCGCGATCGCGTATTGCACCGCCCGCCCAGCTCCGAGAGCGCGGGCGAGCGCGACCAGCGTCGCGAGCAATACGATGCCGAAGAGACGGAGTGCCACGATCTTTCCCGCAAGCGTGGTGCCGAGAGCGACGATCCCCGCGTTGACGGCGCTCCAGACCGGTCCGTAGATCGTCGGGCGAATCGGATAGTTGGCGAAGACCTGCGCGTACTGGCCGTGGAAGAATCCCTCGGGCCGTGCGAATGGATGCGCGCCGAGCATCCCGAGCCCAACGTAACCGAAAACGTCGCCCGAGGTAACGACCGGCGCGACAACTGCGAGCGCGCCGAGCGCGCAGGCCGTTGCGAGTGGAACGACGCGTGAAAACGTTCCGAAAGCCGAAGGTTCTTCGCCGGTCGAGCCGGCCTGCGATGCGGCGCACGCGAGCACGAACAAGCCGGCCGTTTGAGCGATCGCGAGCGACAGCGCGACGAACGAGTAGGTTGCATGCGACGGACCAAACGGATAGGCGTCGTCGACGAAGTGGTAGGGCGTCACGGCAAACCAGGCCGGCCGGATCCCGTCGTGCACAGCTTGTTGATCGCTCAGGCCGATTTGTGCGGCGAAAGCGCCGACCAAAACGACGGCCGCCCCCACCACTACTCCCGGTGCGAATCGCCGCACGGGAAGACGCAGGCCACCCAAGAGGCCGCGGCGCACGCCGATTTCCCACGCGAGCAGCGCGAGGGCGACGACGAAGAGGGGGCTCACAGCCTGGCCGCCCGAGGGTTCACCCCTCTACAATCGGCCGTTTTCGAAGGCCTTATGAACGGAAGCCGGCGTCCCTAGCGCGGCCCGCAGCGCTTTTCACCCTCAGCGAGCGAACGCAGCGAGCGGAGTCGAAGGGCGGACGGGCTCCGCTGGCGCTTCGACGGAGCCTGTGCTGAGCGAGTCGCGAAGCGACGAGTCGAAGTGCGCCTTCGGCTTCGCTCAGCGTGACAAGCCGGCTCAACCTGATAAGCTAGCTCAGCGTGACTTACGCTTTTAGCTCGATGTCGACGCCGGCCGGCAGATCCAGATGCATGAGCGCATCCATCGTCTTGGGCGAGGCTTGCAGGATGTCGATCAGACGCTTGTGCGTGCGCATCTCAAAGTGCTCGCGGCTCTTCTTGTCGACGTGCGGCGAGCGATTGACGCAAAACCGGTTGATCTCGGTCGGCAGCGGAACCGGTCCGCTGACGAACGCACCGGTGCGCTTGGCCGTATCGACGATTCGCTCCGCGGACTGGTCGAGGACCTTATGATCGTACGCCTTGAGGCGGATGCGAATCTTCTGTTTAGCCATGGTTACTCATTGATTCCGGTGACGACGCCGGCGCCGACGGTCCGGCCACCCTCACGGATTGCGAAGCGCAGGCCTTCCTCGCAGGCGATCGGCGTAATCAGCTCGACGTCCATCTGAACGTTGTCGCCGGGCATGACCATTTCGACGCCTTCGGGCAGCTTGATCGTTCCGGTCACGTCGGTCGTACGGAAGTAGAACTGCGGGCGGTAGTTCGCGAAGAACGGAGTGTGACGGCCGCCTTCTTCTTTTGAAAGCACGTACACTTCGGCTTTGAACTTCGTGTGCGGCTTGATCGAGCCGGGCTTGGCGAGGACTTGGCCGCGCTCGATCTCGTTGCGCTCGATGCCGCGCAGCAAGACGCCGATGTTATCGCCGGCGATGCCCATGTCGAGAAGTTTGCGGAACATCTCGATTCCGGTCACGACCGATTTGCGCGCCTTTTCCTGGAGACCGACGATCTCGACTTCCTCGCCCACCTTGACTTGACCGCGCTCGACGCGGCCGGTTCCGACCGTGCCGCGTCCGGTGATGGTGAAGACGTCTTCGACCGGCATCAGGAACGGCTTGTCGACGGCGCGCTCGGGCGTCGGGATGTAGACGTCGACCGCATCCATCAATTGGAAAATGGGATCGGCGTCGGGATCTCCGCGCTTCCCACCCGAGTTGAGCGCCTTGAGCGCCGAGCCGCGAATCACGGGGACGTCGTCGCCCGGGAATTCGTATTTGGAAAGCAGTTCGCGGACTTCCAATTCGACCAGTTCGAGCAGCTCCGGATCGTCGACCATGTCGACCTTGTTCAGGAAGACGACGACGTACGGGACGCCGACTTGGCGCATGAGCAGAATGTGCTCGCGCGTTTGCGGCATCGGACCGTCGGAGGCCGATACGACCAAGATCGCGCCGTCCATCTGCGCCGCGCCGGTGATCATGTTCTTGATGTAATCGGCGTGGCCCGGACAGTCGACGTGTGCGTAATGGCGTTTCGGCGTCTCGTACTCTTGGTGCGAGATGGCGATCGTGATGCCGCGCTCCTTCTCTTCGGGCGCGTTGTCGATGTCGTCGACCGTGCGCTTCGCAATGTTCGCGTTTTCGGTGGCCAGGCAATTGATGATCGCCGCGGTAAGCGTCGTCTTACCGTGGTCGACGTGCCCGACGGTTCCGATGTTGACGTGCGGTTTGTTCCGCTCGAATTTTGCCTTAGCCATTCTGTATCGTTACTTCCTTACGTTCCTTACTGCTGCTGAGGGGGTGGAATCTAGGCGGCCGGTTTTTTTCCTTGAGCCTTCGCGACGATCTCGTCCTGCACGGACTTGGGCGCCCTTTGGTAGTGACTGAACTCCATGGTGTAGGTGGCGCGGCCCTGCGTCGCCGAGCGCATGTCGGTCGCGTAACCGAACATCTCCGAGAGGGGGACGTTAGCGGTGATAGTCTGCGCCCCGCCCGCGACTTCCTCGGAATGCTGTATCTCGCCGCGGCGCCGATTGAGGTCGCCGCTGATCACACCCAAGAAGTCCTTGGGCGTGGTGACTTCGACCTTCATAATCGGTTCCTTGAGGATCGGCCCGGCGGCCAGATTCGCATCCTTGAACGCCCGCGAAGCGGCGACCTCGTAGGCGATATCGGACGAGTCGACGTCGTGATAGTCGCCGTCGAGGATCGTTGCCTTGAAGTCCAAGACCGGATAGCCCGCGAGGCAGCCGCTCTCCGACGCCTTGCGAACCCCGCCTTGAATCGACTTGGAAAACTCCTTGGGGATGCGGCCGCCGACGACTTTCCACTCGTAGACGAAGCCGGAATTCGGCTCGCCGGGTTCGATGCGCAGCTCGACGACGCCGTACTGGCCCTTGCCGCCGGTCTGGCGGACGAGGCGGCCTTCCTTTTCGGCCGGCTTGGTAATCGCTTCTTTGTAGGCGACCTGCGGTTTGCCGACGTTGGCCTCGACCTTGAACTCGCGGCGCAGCCGGTCGAGAATGATCTCGAGGTGCAGCTCGCCCATTCCGGCGATGATCGTCTGCTGCGTCTCTTCGTCGGTCCTCATTCTAAAGGTAGGGTCCTCTTGCGCAAGGCGCGTGAGCGCGATACCGAGCTTGTCCTGATCCGCCTTGGTCTTGGGCTCGATCGCCTGCGAGATCACGGGATCTGGGAACGTGATGTTCTCGAGAACGATCGCGTGCTTCTCGTCGCATAGCGTGTCTCCGGTGCGCGTATCGGTCAAGCCCACGGCCGCGGCGATGTCGCCGGCGCCAATGACGTCGATGTCCTCGCGATGGTTGGCATGCATCCGCAGGATGCGGCCGATCCGTTCTTTGCGGCCGGAGCGCGCGTTATAAAGGTAACTGCCCTTCTCGAGCGTGCCCGAATAGACGCGAAAATAGGTCAGGTTGCCGTACGGATCCGTTGCGATCTTGAAGGCCAGCGCCGCGAACGGTTCGTTGTCCGCGGGCTTGCGCTCGATCGTCTTCGAAGAATCCTTCGGATCGAGCCCGACGATCGGCTTCGCTTCGAGCGGCGAGGGTAAGAAATCGACGACCGCATCGAGCAGCGGTTGGACGCCCTTGTTCTTGAAGGCCGAGCCGCACAGCATCGGCAACACCGAACCCGCGATCGTCGCCTTGCGCAGCGCCGTTTTCAGGCGTTCAACCGGTATTTCTTCGCCTGCAAAAAACATTTCGAGCAAGTGATCGTCCTGTTCGGCGATCGCTTCGATCAGCGCTTGGCGCCATTTTTGCGCGATATCGTAGAGTTCGCCCGGTTCGACCGGCTCCTGGTCCGTCGTGTTGCCGAGGTCGTCGGTGTAGACGACCTTCCTCATGGTGAACAGATCGACGACGCCTTTGAACTGGCTTTCGGCGCCGATCGGGACCTGGATCGGGACGGCGTTCGCACCCAGACGGTCGCGAATCTTATCGACGCAGTTGAAGAAATCGGCGCCCGTGCGATCCATCTTGTTGACGAAGATGATGCGCGGAACCTTATATTTGTTGGCTTGGCGCCAAACGGTCTCGGACTGCGGCTGGACAGCCGCGACCGAATCGAAGAGCGCCACGAGCCCGTCGAGGACGCGCAGCGAGCGTTCGACCTCGACCGTGAAGTCCACGTGGCCAGGCGTATCGATGATGTTGATGCGAGTATCGCGCCACGTGCAGGCCGTTGCGGCGGAGGTGATCGTGATGCCGCGTTCCTGCTCTTGGATCATCCAGTCCATCGTCGCGGCGCCGTCGTGCACCTCGCCCAGCTTGTGCGTCCGTCCGGTGTAATAGAGGATGCGCTCGGTCGCCGTCGTCTTCCCGGCATCGATATGGGCTGCGATTCCAATATTGCGAGTCCGCTCGAGCGGATACTCGCGCGTGAGGGCGGGCATCCGTCAATTACCAGCGATAGTGCGCGAAGGCTTTGTTTGCTTCCGCCATCTTGTGGGTGTCTTCACGCTTCTTGACGGTCGCGCCGACGTTGTTCGCGGCGTCCATCAGTTCGGCGGCGAGCTTCTCTTCCATCGACCGGCCGTCGCCGCGCGAACGGGCATACTGAATCAACCAGCGCATCGCCATCGCTTGGCGGCGATCGGGCCGCACTTCCATCGGAACCTGATAGGTCGCGCCGCCGACGCGCCGCGGCCGAACTTCAACCAACGGCATCGCGTTGCCCAGCGCCTGATTGAAGACGTCCATCGGATCTTTGCCGGTCTTCTCTTGCACGATGTCGAGCGCTTCATAGATGATGCGCTCCGCCAGCGAACGCTTGCCGGCGAGCATGATCTTATTGACGAAGCGCGCCAGAATCTTCGAATTGAAGCGCGGGTCGGGCAGAATCTGACGCTTGGGAACGGCTCCCTTACGTGGCATGTCGGAAACCTACCCTACTTCTTGGCCGCGCGCTTGGCGCCGTATTTCGAGCGCCCTTGCCGGCGGTTCGCGACGCCCGAGGTGTCGAGCGTCCCGCGGATGATGTGGTAGCGGATCCCGGGCAGATCCTTGACGCGGCCGCCGCGGATCAACACGACGGAATGCTCCTGAAGATTGTGGCCGATCCCTGGAATGTAGGCGGTCACTTCCTCGCCGTTGGTGAGGCGGACGCGAGCGACTTTCCGCAGGGCCGAATTGGGCTTCTTGGGGGTGATCGTCTTCACTTGGGTGCACACGCCGCGACGAAACGGATTCCCGCGCACCTCGAAGACGCGAAGCGGCAAGTCCGGATGACCCGGTTTCGGCCCCGTCTGCGCGACGCGCAAGGCGGGAGCTTTTACCTTTTTTTCGAGCTTTTCTCGCCCCTTACGGACGAGCTGACTGATGGTCGGCACCCAATCTCCCAAGGACACACACAAATTCCGCCCCACCGCGCCGGTGGGCCGGAACCAGGAAATTGTACCAGGAGACCCTGGGAGCGTCAAATGAGTTTGTCGGCGGGGTATAACTTACTTGACAAATGAAGCGCCACTTTCCCAGAATGAGGCTACCGTGACAGGGCGCGACCTGCTACCCTCGGAGGGAAATGCCGAGGGAGCCCAAGCCGCTACAACCCCTCAAACTCGAACCGCTGATACCCCTGGACAAACTCCGGGAGGTGGTCCGGCGCATGATCGACGCGCCCAAGCCGGAGACCAAGAAGGCGAAGCCGAGGGCGAAGAAGCCGACCTAGAAACTAAAGCGCTTCTTCAAGAACTCTTAGCGCGGCTTCTATCTCGGTCCGAGCAATCGCTCCGGGAGTTGTCTGCAATAAGGCTTGAGCTAGAATCTGAATGGCGCGAATCTCCCGGCGCTGGCTCGTCTCCAGGGCCTGGAGCCGCTGAAGCATCGCTTCTTCGCGCGGAGTAGGGTCAGGCATTGCTCGCTCCTCTCATGGAAGGGCCTTCAGATGGCCTTGAATCGCTCCACTATCGCGGCGACGTAATCGCACATGGCATTGAGCGTGTCAGGGCGGACCGGGTTACGCAGATGGTCCTTAAGGAACGGCGGTGTCGTGAACTGTACCATCACGGTAACATCGCCCTTAAGGTCGATCTTCGCAGGATAGGGACGCTCAAAACAGACCCGCTTGACCTCTCTTTCTTCGTCGGCTTTCCACTCGGAACCAAACCACGAATCAACGGCTTCTACAATTCTTCCGTCATGGACCAGTTCGATTGCGCGGTCGATGTCCTGCGGAATGGCGGACGCAATAACTCTGTGCTTGTCGGCGTTCGAGAGAACGCGGACGAAATAAGTGGGCTCATCAACCGGGTATGGCTGTCTATGGAAAGGTTGGCGGTTCCAGACTTCTTCGAGCCCAGCGGAAATAATGCCATACAGCGGGCTGTTCTTGCTGGAAACAGAGGACTTGTCGCCAACCAGCCTTCGGTATTCTCCTTCGTCAACATGAATAGGGAATTGATGCTTGTTGCTGAGGGTGGCTCCGGGGCTCGCATTTACAAGCGCACTGATGATATAGTCCAACGCGCACCTGAGATTGTGTACTATGTCTCCGACGATAATCCCGAGTTCACTTTCACCGATTTTATGCGGCGTCATGTATATACGACACCAACCGTCCTTATCGACCTCTCCGACCCTGTACGAATAAAGGTTTCCCTTGCTGACGCTCGGGCCAATTTCTCCTTGGAGGGTTTCAAGGTGTATGCGCGCCCTTGCGACCTTTGCCTCTGAATCCTTTAGATTCAGATTTAATGCCATGCCGCTATCGCTTCGCGATCAGTCGCTTCCAAGTTAATCTGCGCCCATCCGCGCCCTTCGTGGCCTTGGCAAAGCGCGGTCCGTCGTCGTTCTCCCGTTCGTCAAAACGAAACACTTGCTCCGCGAGGTATCGGTCTAAATGACGCGGGTTAACGTGAGTGTACGTCCCGCCGATGGTGCGCTTCAAGACGGCCCAAAAGCATTCGATGTTATTCGTGTGGACGTTCCCGCGGACGTATTCTGCCAGGCCGTGGTTGACCGAAGAATGGTGCAGGAAGAACTCGTTAACGTGCGTGTAGAGGAACGCTTCGTCTGTATAAATGGTCGCGTCATGGTGAATGCTGTCGCGCAGTTTGGGCAACAGGGTTTTGGCGGTTTTGTCGGTCACGGTCCACGCGCGAACGCGGCCTTTGCGTTCGACCATGCCGAACACCATCGTCTTAGACGAGTATGCGGACGCGCCGGTCGCTTTCACAGCAGCGCGGCGGCGTTTATTCATCTTTTCCCACTTGCCGCCAATGTACGCTTCGTCAGCTTCCACGGTGCCCGTAAGCGGCTGAGAAACGTCGCCAAGCATCATTTCTCGAATGCGGTGCAGCATGAACCAGGCCGTCTTTTGGGTGACGCCTACGCCCCGCGCGATCTCGTAGGACGAAATGCCGTTACGGTTGCTCGAAATGAGCCAGATCGCCGGCAACCACTTGGTGAACGGAATCGGGGAATCCTCAAACGCGGTTCCGACCTTGGCCGTGAACTGCCGCTTGCAATCGTTGCAGTACCAACGAAAGTATTTTTCCATGTAGGCGACCGACGCCGATCCGCAGCCCATACGCGGGCAAGCGACACCGTTCGGCCAGCGAATCTGGACGAAGAAATCGTGGGCGACCTGGGGGTCCGCAAAGTAGCGAGCCGCTTCCAGCATCGTCTCGGGGACAGGGCGCTTCAGCTGCTTAGGCATGCCCCTATTGTCCTACGAAAGGGTCTCTTTTGTCAAGTAAGTTACACCCTGTCGGCGCGACCGGTTCAGGTCTGCCGGGGCAGGTGCCCGTGAGGCCGCTGATTTCCCCCTCGTACTCAGGCCAGTCCGGCCATCGCCGGGGCTGAAGCAGGCGAGCACCGGTCTGGGGCGAGCAACCGCCGAATTCGAGCTAGCCGGATGCATTGCGCGCCCCGGCCCCGACGGCCCCCTCCGCAAGCTCGGGCCAGGTGACGTCGATCTTCAGCCGTGGAACGCCTTTGGGGTATGCCCCACCGGCATGTCGAGCGCTCCACTCGTGCGCTCGGACCACGAGGAACTCGAAATTCTCCCACACGCCGGGACCCGCTCTGCTGCGCACGAGCGGCACTATCGGTTCAATGATGCTCCACGCCTGAATGACCCTCCCCGAATAGATATCAAGCACTGAATCCGCGGGGATGAGGTTGTGCTTGACGAGGCTGCCGACCCAGTCATATGAGTTCGCGAGGTTGAGCCAAGGGTTGTTCTTGCGCTCGAACGTTGCGTCCATGATCGAGCGCCGGTAGGACGGATCGGGCAGCTGAGATTTGACTATTTCTCTCGCCTGGTCGGCCCACTCGTTGAACTGCGGTGCTTCTACGCGCGCCAAGACGGTAAGCAAGCCGGTAAGTTGATTCTGTGCCCGAAGGTGGCGGAGCTGAACGATTGCGGCGATGGCCGTCGCGGCGATCACGACGACCGTGGCGATGGCAGCTGCAGTGCTCACGACCTCAAGCGACATGGTGGAGCCCTCCCGTGCTGGCCGCAGGTTTGGGGCGCGGCGCGATTGTCCTACGCGCCCGAGTGGGGCGTTAAGCCCTCAGGCTGGCCGCGTCTCCTGATGAGACCGGTGTAGCTCCGGAAGGAACCAGCGAGTGACAGCTCGTCGCAGTTCCCCGAATTGCACGGGCTTGGCGAGGTAGTCGTCCATACCGGCGGCCAAACAGGCGTCGCGATCGCCAGCCAGCGCGTTCGCCGTCATGGCGACAATCGTCACGTGACGTCCGGTCAGAGCCTCGGCCTTTCGGATCTCTCTCGTCGCCGCAAAGCCGTCCAAGACCGGCATCTGGCAATCCATGAGCACCAGAGCGAAATCTCCGATCGTGGCCGCTTCAACGGCCTTTCGACCGTCCGGGACGATCACGACCTCGCCGCAGCCGAGTTTCTTGAGCTGTTTTTGAATGACCCGTTGGTTGACTTCGTTATCCTCCGCAACCAAGACACGGCCGACTCGTGGCGCAGCGTCCGCGTACGCAGTTGAGTCTGCCGGGACGACGACTTGTGGTGCCTCACCTTTGCGATCCATCACGTTGGCAATGCAATCGAAAAGCTGCGATTGCCGAATCGGCTTAATCAGAAACGCCGCAAATCCGGCAGCCAGGGCCGTTCTCCCGACCTCACCGTCGTTAAACGCCGTAATCATGATGATTCGCAGATCGACGAAACGGCAGTCCGAGCGAATCCTTCGGGCAAACTCGAAGCCGTCGACGTTTGAGGCCGGCAGGGCGATCAGAGCCAGGTCCACGCGCTCGGTAGCGGTCTCGAGCAGAGCGTATGCTTCAGCCGGAGTTGCGAACACGTTGACGAATACGCCCCACGATTCTAGTTGGCGGCTCAGGGTCTCACGCGCGGCGCGGTCGCCGTCCACGACCAAGGCGCGGAGCCCGCGTAAACGCGGCACAGCCTCATGTTCGGCGGCCCGCTCCGCTGCATCGTGGAACCATGCGGTAAAATCGAACGTCGAACCCTCGCCTTCGCTGCTTTCAGCTGCAATCGTCCCGTGCATGAGTTCGACCAAACGCTTGGAAATCGAAAGACCCAGGCCCGTGCCGCCGAAACGGCGCGTCGTCGAGGCGTCTCCCTGCGTGAAGGGGTGAAAAAGTTCTGCGCGGACTTGCGGCGACATACCGATTCCCGAATCCGTCACGCGTATGCGGATGCAGGTTTCCGCCGCGTTCCGCTCTTCGAGCGTAGCCGTGACCGAAACACTTCCGGCTTCAGTGAACTTCACCGCATTGCTGAGCAGGTTTACGAGCACTTGACGAAGTCGGCCGGGATCACCTAATAGCCGCTGGGGGATGTCCGGGTCGATGTAAGTCGTGAGCGAGAGTTGCTTCGCCTGCGCTTGCGGCGCGAGCAAGTCGGCGGCTGCCTCGATCACTCGAATCGGCTCGAATTCAATGACCTCGAGGTCGATCTTTCCGGCTTCGATTTTCGAGAAGTCGAGAATATCGGCGATAATCGTCAGAAGCGCGTGCGCCGAGTCGCGAATTGTACTCGCGCACTCCACCTGATCGGGAGACAGCGCGGACTGCAAGAGGAGTTCGCTCATTCCAATGATGCCGTTCATCGGCGTACGAATCTCGTGGCTCATCGTAGCCACGAACTCGCTTTTCGCTCGAGTCGCCTCGACTGCTTGTTCCAGCGCGCGTGCCAAGTTCTCTCGCGCGCGCTGCAACTCGGCATTTGCCCGACTCATCTGCCTTTGAGTCTCTCGCTGGCGCTCGGCCTCGATGCGACTGCGAGTCACTTCTTGCCGGCTCTCCAGCGTGATCATTCGCGCCACGGCTCTTCGGTTGTCTTTCTCCTTTTGCGCTGCGAGAGCACGGCGTAAATACTCGAGTGCCCGGCGTTGATCGCCGGCCGCCTCCCAAGCCTCGGACAACTGGGTCAGGAGCCGGGAGGGCGCTATCCACCGCTCGGTGGCCAGCCCGAGTCGCAGAGCTTCCTCGAGAAAATGGATCTGCGCGCTTGGCACCTTCATCTGCGGTGGCGTCGGCACGCCGTGCCTCTGAGAGATTTCCGCGAGCGCCCAGGCTATTCCGATCGCTTGACTTTTAACGCGGTCGTCGGCTGCAATTTGCTGTGCTTGCCGAATCCGGTCCAGAGCCTCCGCCGGTCTGTTGCAAAGCGAGAGCGCTCGCGCTTCGGTGACGAGGGAACCTGCCAAGCCCTGCATGTGTCCGTCATGCCGAAACAGGTTCACGGCGGTACTCAGCGGCGCTAAAGCTTCCTCAGCCTCCCCTTGCGCGAGAAGAGTCTCCCCAAAAGAGCCATAAGCGGCTGCCTTGTTGGCACCGCCCGGCAGGGATTCGAAACATTGCACGGCTTGCATTAGCGCGTCGTGGCTTCGTTCCAGTTGCCCCAAGTCTCCCAGCAGCTCACCAAGCCGCATCAGACAAAGCCCAATGACCGTGCGCCAATCGGCGACCTTTGCAAGTCCGAGCGCATCTTCAACCAGCTCAGAGGCTCCATCGTAGTCCCCGAGTTCGCGCAACAAGCCCGCGGCGTTGAGGCCGGAGATGATCGCGTGACGGATCATGCCGACTCGTTGGGCTGCCCGAGATGCCCGTAAGTGGCCCGCGATACCTTTGGTTAGGTCCCCTTTCAGGGACTCCAAAAATCCTTCAGTCGAAGCCTGCAAAGCCTGCAGTGACGGATGCTCGAGTTTCGTGCCGAGTGCGGCCTTCAGGCTCGACTCTACCGAAGCCGGATCGCGAAAACTCATCAAGAACGCGCGCCGCGCCTCTGCCAAGGCCAAACGCAGCGGATCGTCGACACGAGCATAACACGCTGCGGCGTGCGCGCACGCCGCGATGGTGCTGTCCATGTCGCCCCGAGCGTGCGCGACGAGGCTCTCGACCATGAACGCGTCGCCTTCGCCGAGCACGTCGTCCAACCGGCGAAATGCGTTCTTGGCAGACTCTACGAGAGGCGCAGCTTCGTCGAGATGCGCGAAAAGCGCGGACGTCTCGGCGCGAATGAGAGACAGCCGGGCCGCGAGCTGCGAGCGCTCTTCTTCTTCCGCGCCCTCGAGCAGTGTTTCGGCCTCGTGCGCGAGCAGGAGGGCGCGACGGCTATCACGCTGTCGCAAATACCACGCAAGCTCCGCCAGAGCTGCCCGACGAACCGGGCCGGCGAGGCTCGGAAGGTCGGCCTCCAGCGTGGCGACATCGGCATCGAGCGCGAACAGGTAGCTCGGGGATCTTCGCACTCCGGAAATCTCGACAAGACGGAGAGGTCTATGAGACATTGCTCATTCCATGATTTACGGTTGCGCGTGTCGCGAGCCACCGGTCGATCGCGCCCCGCATCTCATCGAGGCGAACCGGTTTTGCAATGTAGTCGTTCATTCCGGCCTCGAGGCACGCTTCCCGATCTTCCGGTCGGGCATTGGCGGTCATCGCGACGATCCGAACCTGCGCGGCGCCCTCACGCTTTTCGTTCGCCCGGATCGCCCGCGTCGCCGTGAGCCCATCCATCTCCGGCATCTGACAGTCCATGAATATCAATTCATACGGGCCTTTCGACGTAGCGGCGACGGCATCGATCCCGCTGAAGGCCGACTCTGCATCGAAGCCAAGCTTTTGGAGCTGGAGAATAGCCAAGCGGTGGTTCACGGGATTGTCTTCGACGAGAAGAATGCGGGCGGCCGCCGGTTCGGTCGCCGAGCACGCATATTGGCTGAACTCGGCCGGTTTGCGCAATTCGATCGCAACAGATGAAACGCTTCGCGCCTGGCCGGACCTAAATCGCGACGTAAACGTAAAGGTCGAGCCGAGACCCGGGACGCTTTCAACAGAGATCGCACCACCCATCAACTCGACGAGCTGTTTTGAAATGGAGAGCCCCAAACCGGTTCCTCCATATTTTCGCGTCGTCGAACCATCGGCCTGACGAAATGGTTGAAACAGCGTCGGAAGCGTGTCCGCCGCGATGCCGATTCCGCTGTCCTGCACGCTGAAACGGACGCTCACGGATTCGGAATTTTGTTCGAGCAGCTTGGCGGAGATAATGATGCGGCCGCTTTCTGTGAACTTGACGGCGTTGCCGGCTAGATTGATGAGCACCTGACGCAGCCGCCCAGGATCGCCTTCCAAATGTCCCGTGACGGCCGGATCGACGTCGGTCGACAGGGCGATGCCTTTGGCTTGTGCCTCAGGTTCCAGAATGTCTGCGACCGACTTGACCGTCGCAGCCAAGTCGAAATCGATCCGGTCGAGCTCCAGCGCGCCGGCCTCGATCTTCGAGAAGTCGAGAATATCGCTGATAACTCGGAGCAGGGCCTGGCCGGAATCTCGCACCACGTTCGCGTACTCGCGCTGCCTTTCGTCCAAAGGCGTATCGAGCAAGAGCTCGCACATCCCGACTACGCCGTTCATGGGCGTGCGCAGCTCGTGGCTCATCGTTGCGACAAAATCCGATTTGAACCGCGACGCTTCGAGCGCCGTATGCGTCGCGGCGGATGCGCTGGTGAAAAGACGCTCGAGCTGCGCTATGATCCAGCACAGGACGAAGAAGTCCAGAGTCACGATGCCGGCGTGCAAAACGACACGGCCGAGACCGGGTTCCGGGAAGACGCCGGAAGAGAACACTAGGTCGAGAAAAAGATGGTGTCCCGCCGTAAGAGCGCACGCTAAAGCGATTGGACGCCAGTCAACGTAGGCGACAAGCATCCCGAACACGACGAAGAAATACATGTGCCAATCGGCCTGCCACGGACCGGAACCGGCATACACCAAGAGAGCCGGCGCCACCGTGCAGGCTGCGGCCACGATAAGGCGGCCCGCTAGGTTGCCGCCGAAACGCACCGCTGCAATCGTCGCAACCGCTGCGGCGATTGCCATGATCGCTCCGACCCGCGTTACGGGAATGTGGTTCGAGCTCGCGAGCAGCATCACAACGGGAACGTGCAGCCACAGTGCTCCCGCGAAAAAACGAGATGCGAACAGCCGCAGGGTGTCGAGATCATAGGGGTAGGCCCCTGCCGTCAAGACCGAGTCCCTGTTAGACGATGACACGATACTTGATTTTCGGCACGCGCGTCCACTCGGGCCCACCACGCCGCTTGAAGCGACGAAACCGTGATCCACCGCACACCTGCACGGGAGAAAGATTCCGTCGGCAAATTCTGCACGATGAAGATGATGGAGTCCGTAGCGCCGGCGCGCTTCGCTCAGGGGGTCCGTTGGTCGCAAAATCCGAGATCTCAAGGATGAAAGTCGAATGAATACGGTCGTCATGGTCGACGATTCTTCGGTCCAGTTGCGCTTATACGCTCAGATGTTGAAATCGTTGACGGACGCCGACGGCACTCCGTTCACGTCTCCGACGCTGGCGCTCAAATGGTGCGAGGAGCACCAACCCGATTTGATCTTGGTCGATTACAATATGCCGGAACTTGACGGTCTCGAATTCGTCCGTCGCTTCCGCGCCTTGAGCGGCCATACTCCGATCCCCGTCATCGTCATTACCGGCGAGACCGATAAAGAGGTGCGGCGCAGCGCGCTCGAATTGGGCGCGGACGACTTCCTCACGAAGCCGGTCGATGCCGTCGAACTTCGAACGCGCGTCCGAAACATGCTGCGGATCCGCGAACACAGCCGCATGCTCGCGAACCAGGCCGCCTGGCTCTCGGAGGAAGTTCGGCGGGCTACCGCTTCGATCGTCGAGCGCGAACGCGAAACGATTTACAGATTAGCCCGGGCCGCCGAGCACCGGGATAACGAAACGGGCGATCACGTGATTCGCATCGGGCTTTTTGCGGGCTGCGTAGCCCGGGCCTTGGGCCTGCCGTCCGAGGAGCAAGAACTCTTGCGGCTTGCAACCCCGATGCACGATATCGGAAAAGTCGGCACGCCGGACCACATTTTACTCAAAGAGGGCCCATTGACGGCGGAAGAATGGGAAATCATGAAGCAGCACACGGTGGCCGGTTTCGACATCTTGCGCGATAGTAAGTCTCCGTTATTGCAAAGGGGCGCCGAGATCGCGCTCTCCCACCACGAGCGCTATGACGGCAAGGGATATCCCTTCGCATTATCCGGGGAACAAATACCCCTCTCCGGCCGAATCGCGGCAATCTGCGACGTATTTGATGCCCTGCTCTCGAAGAGGCCGTACAAAGAACCCTGGCCGCTCGTGCAAACGTTGGAATACATCGAGGACGAGAGCGGCCGCCATTTCGATCCGCGCGTCGTCGCCGCGTTCAAGCAGGTGTTGCCCGAACTGCTCGAGATTCGCAACCGCGTTGCAGCGGAACATTCAGGCGGCGTCGAGGAGGCGTTCTATGGAAGCAAAATCGCTTGACTTGAGCGTCTTGGTGGAAATATTCAACGGCGACTCGGCGGGGATTCCCGACCTACTCGAGGATGTGTCGCAGACGGTCGATCGAATCGAAGCGAGCCTGATCGAGACGTGCAAGCGTCAGGATTGGCCCGGCGCCGGCAAGGCGCTGCACGAGTTGAAGGGGATGTGCGCGAGCAGCGGCTGCGTCGAAGTCGCTCAGCTGTGTGCGCAAACCGAAGCTATCCTAACCGCCGAGCGATATCGGCAAGTACCGGACTGCCTCGAGTCCCTGCGGTCTGCTTGCGGCCGTCTGCGGTCCGCGATACGTGAGGCCTGCGCCGACCAATATCAGGCCCGCTAGGCTACGCAGCGGACCAAGCGCAAGGCCCGAATCCTCGAAAAGGCCGGCCTCGGCGGTCGGAGACGACGGCTTCTCCGAGCGCCGTCAGGCTGTATCTGATTTCGGCCGCGTCGTCTTCGGCCGGATCGGGCTCTTCGGGCAAGGTCCGCGCGTCCAGGTCGTCCATCGTTTCCTCCGCCGCCTTGGGCTACTCTTGCTGCGTGTTTCCAGGTCTGATGGAACGATCGTAGGGGTCGGGTGTGCCAACTGGGTGGCACACCGATGCGTGATCCGACGCTATTTGGGGTTCTCGAGCCTCGGTATCGAGAATCGGCCGACCACCCCGAGCGGACAAAATGAACGTTTCCGGTCCCGGTGGAAGCGACGCGCCGATGGGCCAACTCCGGACCCGACGCCTCTTGCCTGCGATCTTCGGCGCCGCGCTTTCCATCTTTATTCTGGTGGGGTGCACGCGCGTAGGCGGGGCACCGGGAGGCGCGGCGGGCCGGCATCCCTGGACGATCCCGGGGACCTTACGAATCGCCGTCACCTCGAGTCCGAAGTCGCTCAATCCGATCCTCTCGACGACGACCACCGAGGGAATCGCCGAGAGCTTCATCCTGGACCCGCTGATCGCGACCGATCCGCAAGGCCGCGATCATCCCGTCCTCGCCTCCGCGGTGCCGACGCTCGCCAACGGCGGCATCTCGAAGGATGGGCTCACGATCACTTACCACTTGCGGCACGGCGTTCGCTGGCACGACGGCGCACCGTTCTCGAGCCACGACGTCGCGTTTTCGTTTGCCGCGATCATGAATCCGAACACCGCCGTCTCGACGCGGCACGGATACGACGACATAGCGCGCGTCGTGACGCCGGACGCCTACACCGTCGTCCTGCATCTGATCAAACCGTTCGCGCCCGCGATCCACACGTTCTTCGCGCACAGCGATTCACCGTTCGAGATCCTTCCGGCCCATCTGCTCGCACGCTACAAGAGCCTCGATCGCATTCCATTCGACGGCGCTCCGATCGGCACGGGCCCCTTCAAGTTCGTGCGTTGGCAGCGCGGCGATTCGATCGAGTACGCCGCCAACGACGACTACTTTCTCGGGAAACCGAAATTGCGGCGAATCGTCCTGCACATCGTTCCCGACGAGAACACGATCGTGAACCAGCTACGCACGCATGAAATCGATTGGTTCATCCAGCCCACGCCGCGGGTCTATCCCGACTTGAAAGCGATCCCTGGGATCGCGGTGCGGCTGGTCGACTTCAACGGTTACGATGCCATCCAATTCAACACGCAAGCGCCGCCGGTGGACGACGCGCGCGTCCGCCGCGCCATGGGGCTCGCCCTGGACAAGACACGGCTAGTGCGCGATCTCACCTTCGGAACGACGCTGCCGGCGACCGAAGATTTGCCTTCCTTCATGTGGGCCTACGACCCAGGCGCCGGGACGAAGGCGCGCGACCTCCCCAAGGCGCGCGCGTTGCTCGAAGAGGCGGGCTGGAAGTTGGGATCCGACGGGATCCGGCGGCGGGGCACGCAGCGTCTGACGATCGGCTTCGCGTTTCGTCCGGATTCGTACACCGATCGGATCCGCGTCGCTCCGATCGCCGCGATGGAGCGCGAAGCCGGGATCGAACTCGAGCCGAAGGGATACAACACGAGCTTGCTCTACGCGACGCAAGCGCAAGGCGGAATCCTCGCGAGCGGCAGGTTCCAGGCGACCGTTGGGCCATGGTATGCCGGCATCGACCCGGACGATTCGACGCAACTCCTGTGCAATCAATTTCCGCCGAACGGCTGGAATTGGTCGCGCTACTGCAACCGCAAAATGGACGCCGCGCAAAAGGTCGCGCTGAGCCACTACGACATCCCGACGCGCAAGCGCGCCTATGCCGAGGTCGAAGAACTCTTGGCCGAGGACGCGCCGTTCATTTATCTCTGGTGGCCGCGCCAAATCGAAGCGATCAACGACGATCTCAAAAACTTCCGGCCCAACGGGATCGTAGAAAACTGGAACGCCTACGAGTGGTCGATTTAGGACGCGACTACGGTCTGCTCGGCTGCGCTCCTCCAATCTGCGAGCCGTCCATCAAATAGCGCGGCTGCGAAGGCGATGTGACCGGCGGTTGCAGGGTCGGGTGCTGCATCCAGGCTGCGATCTGCCCGAACATCTGCTGAACGAAGGCGGTGAAGGCCGCCATGATCGACGCCGGCCCGTTCCCGACGCCGAATTGAGTGGGAAACGAGATCCCCGACGATCGCGAGGTTCCCATTCCCGGAAAGTAGGGCGTGATGGAATCGACAGGGATCCGCGGGGCGCCTGCGGTGACGCCGTTCGAAGCCGGCGGGCAATTTGACTCAGAATATGCGATGCCGATTGGCGAACCGATCGATTCGCGTGTCGGATCGCTGCTGATAAGACCGTACATGGCTGCCTCAACTTTCTGCGCGAGATGGTTTGCCTGGAACATCACGCACCCGAGGCTCCTCATCAAGCCCGGCGGGCGCGCTCGACGTCGGCCGGGAGCAGAATCAGCACCAGTAGGGCGCCCGACAATGACAGGCCCGCCGCGACCAGCATGACGGCGGCGAAGCCCCGCTGATACGAACTTCGAACGGCCGTGTGAACCAGCTTTTGTTGCTGCGGATCGGCGATATCCGCGGGGACGTGGCCGGCGGCGATCTGCGCGCGATCGCGTTGTATCGCGGCGCGAGTCGCATCGCTGACGCCGGCACGTGCACTTAGCGACGCGCCGAAGGTGCGGTCGAACACGATGCCCAGCACGATCCCGAAAGCCGCAACGGCGATGAGGCTCGCGACGCGCGAAACGGCATTGTTGACGCCGGAGGCGACCCCGCCGTGTGCCTGACCCGCATCCATCACCGTCGTCGTGAGCGGGGCGACGAGGAACGCGAAACCGGTGCCGAGCGCGACGCTCGGGAGCAGGAACGACATCCAGTACGGGTGTCCGATGCCGGAAAAGGCGTACAGCACAGAGCCCGCAGCCGCGAACGTGGCGCCGGCCGTCAACAACGGCCGTGCGCCGAAGCGGGCGACCGACCCGCCGGCGAGCCGTGAAAAGCCCGCGATGATGAAGACCAACGGCAGGATCGCCGCACCCGCCGCTGCGGGCGAGTAGCCTTGAACGTTGATGAGATCGAACGGCAGAAAATACAAGCTTCCGCCCATCGCTCCATATAAAAGGAACGTGTAAACGTTCGCGACGCTGAATGCGCGCGAACGAAACAATCCGGGCGGGACCATCGGATTCGCAGAAAACCGCTCGCGCATGAGGAACAAGACCAGCAGGACGAGGCCGCCGGCGATCGCCCAGCCGGCGTACGGCGCGGGGGTTCCGGGCTGGACTCCGATCAAGCCATAGATGAGAAAGCCGAGACCCCCGGTCGCAAGCGATGCGCCGGCGAAGTCGAGCTCGGCCGGCGCCGTGCGATCGCGCGATTCGCTGACGAAATAGAGCGCCACGAGCACCAGCACCGCGAGAGGGATGTTGATGAAAAACACCAACCTCCACGACCCGACTTGGGCCAGCCAGCCTCCGAGAACGGGTCCCGCCGCGGCGGTCATCGCCGAAGCCGCGGACCAGGTCCCGATCGCTCGTCCGCGCGCCGCGCCCGAATAGGCGGCCGTGATCAGCGCGAGGCTCCCCGGCGTGGCGAGCGCGCCGCCGATCCCCTGCAGGCAGCGCGCAACGATCAACATCGCGACGTTCTGCGACAAGCCGCAAGCGATCGACGCCGCCGCGAAAAGCGCGATTCCGACGGCGAACGTCATCCGTCGTCCGTAGCGATCGCCGAGCGCTCCGCCGAGCAAGAGCAGCGCCGACAAGAAGAGGGAATAGCCCTCGACGACCCACTGAAGCGCGTCGGCGCCGGCCGACAAATCGCGCTGCAGCACCGGCAGAGCGACGTTCACCGCCGTCCCGTCGATGAAGATCATGCTCGAGCCGACGACGGAAGCAATCAGCGTCCAATGCGGCCCCGGTTTCGGAGGAAGCGCGCTGATTACCAATCTAGTTACTAATTTGAGAGCGCCTCAAATCTCCCACTCATAAGGATTCCAAAAGCTGGTCACGGCATGCGCCGGGCTGTAATTCTTCAGATCCGAATTCGCGACGGCGACGCGGCGGTTGTACCACGTGATGATCGTCGGCACCTGATCGGCAAGGATCGCCTGAATCTTGTCGTAGGCCGCCTTACGCACGGCGCGATCGTTGCTCGAGACGGCCACCCGCTCCGCCGCGTCGAGCGAAGGATCGCAGAAGTGATAGACGTTCTGACCGTGCGGCGGGAACTGGTCGCACATCCAGAGCGTCGAATCGTCGGGATCGGTTCCATTGAGCCAAGAATAGAACCCGACGTCGAATTTGCCCCTCTGCAAGATCCCGTTCGCTCCGTACGAGGCGAAGAACAGCGAGCTGATGTAGGTTTTCACCTGCACGTCGATGCCGACGTCGTGCCACGCCCGCTGAGCGATGATGCCGACCGCGGTCCCCGTCGCCGAGCCCGACGTCGTGGCATAGGTGAGGCGCAACCGCGCGCCGTTCTTCGTGCGAATCCCGTCGGACCCCGGCTGCCAGCCGGCCTCGTCGAGCAGCGCTTTCGCTTTCGCCGGATCGTAGTCGTAGTGCGTGACGTTGGGATCGTAGGCCCACAAGAATTCGGGCTGGTCGGTATAGCCGGGGACGTTCACGTCATGAGTAACGTTGGTGATCAGCTCGCGCACGTTCAGCGCATACCAAAGCGCCTGCCGGACGCGAACGTCGCCGAGCAGTCCCGACTCGCTTTTCAAGTTGAGTCCGAGCTGCCCGTACTGCGTGAACGGGGTCTTGATGACGACCGTACCGGGAATATTCGAATACAGCGGATAGTTCGTCGTCGTCGCATTGTAATCGAGATCGATGTCGTGTGACTGCAAGAGCGTGATGATCGTGTTCTCATTGGGAATCGGGCTGTATTCGACGCGCTGCAGTTTCGGCGGCCCCCGCCAGTATTTGGGATTGGCGACGAACGTGATCTTCGAACCGCGCTGCCAGCGCTCCATCCTGAATGGGCCCGTACCGATCGGCTGGCTGTTGTAGTCGACGCGGTTGATGTTGGGATACTTCGCAAGCAAGTGCGCCGGGAGGATGGGGTACGGCGTCCCTGACTGATTGAAGAACGATGCGATGAACGGCGCATACGGCATTTTCAAGTGCACCCGGATCGTGTAAGGGTCGAGCTTCTCGATCCCGGTTACGAGCTCGTAACCGACCGTGCTCGGCACGTTATTCGCCTTGCTCATAATCGCGTGGAACGTAAACAGCACGTCGTCCGCCGTGAACGCTTCTCCATCGTGCCAAAGGACGCCGCGCCGAAGGTGGTAGACGATCGTCTTGCCGTCCTTCGAGATGCCCTTGTTCGCGAGCGTCGGCACTTCGGTCGCCAGCTCCGGGACGTACTCGTTCTTGTCGCTCCAATTGAAGAAGAAACCGCCCCACAGTTGCGCCAGGTCCGAGTCGATCTGCTGATTGCCGACGATCGGATTGAGCGTGTCCGGTTCGGAGAGGTTCGCGATTCGCAGGACGCCGTGATGGGTCCAAGGATTCCCGGCCGCCGCGCCCGTCGTTTGGGTTCCGACCTTGGTGCAGGCCGACAACAAGAGCGCCGCCGACGCGGCAGCGGCCAGCAACCTCGCGATCGATCTATTCATGACGGCGACTTATCGCCGGGGCCGCCGGAAGCCTCGCCGTCAGCTTTCCAGCGCCTCGATCAACGCCGGATAGACGATGTCGGTGCGTTGATAGGGGTTGGCCGGATCGATGATGTCGTGGATGACGGGGAGATCGCGCAGCGTGACGGTTTTCGCGCCGGCCGCTTTCCAACAAGTTGCAATCTCCGCAGCCATCGCGTTGTTCACGGCAGGGTCGTGTTCGTTGAGGATAAGGGTGACTTGCGAGCGGGCAGGCTCGATCGGCGCCCGCGTGTAGACGTCGAGGCCGAGCCGCAAGCATTGGGCCAGACCGTGCGTAGGAAAACGTGGATACGAGTGGTTCGTGATCTGCCTGCCGTCGCCGAACGGATCCCACTTCATCTGAAAATCGGGCAGCGTCAGGAGCGCCGGCAACAGCAGTTCGTCGATGACCGCAGGAAAGTGCAGAATCCCGAACATCGGCGCCACGCCAACGGCGTGCGCGATGTCCCGGCGCGAAAGCGCAAACCAGGCCGCCAGCGCTCCGGAAGCGGAGATGCCGGCGACCGCGACGCGCTCGCCGAGACCGCTCGCGATGTCGATCGACTCCTCAACCGTCGCGAGCCATTGTTCGACGCGCGTGCCGGCGAGCCGAGTGCCTTTGCGGTCGGCATCGCCGTGACCCGGGAGCCGAGGGACGATCGCATTGTGTCCTCGGCTTTGCAAGGTTTCCGCAAGCGTGACGAATTGCTGCGACGAACTCGTGAACCCGTGAAGGAGGACGATCGCGAGCGGCGTGCGGCCTTCGTGTAAGAACGCGCGCGATCGCCCCCACCACGCGATCAGCGGATCTTCATCCAGCCGGCACAGCGCGGCGAACCGTTCTTCGGCCTCGGAGAAATCGCGCGCGGGCCGCGGCGGGGTAACGTCAGCGATCGGCAAGGTCAATGAGTTCCGGGTAGATGCGTTCGACGATCTTCGGCGCGCGCAGCGGTTCGATGATATCGTGCGAGAGGGGAAGGCCGCGTAGGCGGTGCGTCGTCACGTGGACCTCGGGATACTCGTGCAGGATTCGGGCCAGGCGGCGGATGCTACGATTGCTCACCGAGATTTCCGAGGCGTTCATGACCAGCACGATCTCGCGTGTCTTCGGAGGACGGGTTCGAGCCTCATTGACGACGCGGCGGGAGAGACGCGTCAAGCGCGCAATCGCGTGCGTAGGGTAGCGCGGATAGCCGTGTTGCGGTTGCAAGCGTTCGCGTTGAAAGGGGTCCCAAAACAGAAAGCGATTCGGCAACCTCAGTACGAGGTCGGTGGCCCACTCCGAGAGGATGGCCGGGATGAAGCCGACTCCAAGGAACGGAGCGATCGCGACCACGCGTTCGAGCCGCGCGTTCTGCGCGAGCCACAGCCCCAAGAGGCCGCCGAGCGAAAACCCGACGACGACGACATTTTCGCCGTGGGCGCGCGCCTCAACGATCGTCGCATGCGCGAATTGAATCAATTCTTCGTTGGGGAGTTCGCTAAGCGCCTCGGTCATTCGATCGGCATGGCCGTGTCCCGGCAAGAGCGGGATGAGGACGTTCGCGCCGCGTTCGTACAGGCGACGGCCGAACTCGGCGAATTGCGGCGGACTCGCGGTGAAACCGTGTAGCAGCACGAAGACGCGTTTGGTCGGCGCGCCGTGGCTCAACAGGATTGGGCGGCTCCATTCGCCGAGTTGCACTTCGATTGCCATCGCCATCGGAGAGTTCGTCGCGAAACTATGCCCATCCCGGAGCCGATTCAGCCCGAGCGTCTGGCCGACTACCTAGCGGTGATGTCGCGCGCGATCTTCCAGGCCGGCCTTTCGTGGAAGATGATCGAGGCACGCTGGAACGACTATCTGCGACTCTTCGAAGGTTTCGATCCGGTCGTGGTGGGTGCTTTCGACAGCACGGATATCGAACGAATCATGAGCGACGGCGCCGTCGTGCGGACCTACAAGAAGGTCGCGGCCGCCGTCGAGAATGCGCGCACGATGCTGGAGTTGGACCGCGAGCGGGGCGGCTTTCGCAATTATTTGCGCTCGTTCGGCTCCTACGACGCGCTGGCGGCGGACTTGCGCAAGCGTTTCAAGTTTCTCGGGGAGTTATCGGTGTACTACTTCTTGTTTCGCGTCGGGGAGCCGGTGCCGCGTTTCGAGGACTGGGAGAAAGACATCCCCGGCGACCATCCGCGGATGCGTGAGATGATCGCCCTGGCTCGCGAAAAGGGCACGTCTCCCGAACGAACATGAGGAGTTCAGCATGAGGATTCGCCTCGATGAACGCCCCTCCATTTCAAGGACACGACGATTCGAGACCGAACCGCCGCTCAAGCGAGCGGGGCCAAGAGTGCTCGTTGCCGCGCAGTACTCCACGGGCCACGCGAAGGGGCTATTGTCGATGCTAAAGCGCCGAGAATTCATTCAGGGCGCCGGCACTGCCGCCGCTGCGGCGCTCGGGCCTTTCCCTGCCGTTGCCGCGCCGGTCTCGCCGGTCAATAGTTATCGGCCGCCGGGTCTAGACGTGAATCCGGACCTGGATTTGAGGTACGGCGACAGAGTACACGTAGCGCCCCCGCCAAATCCATTTGCATCAAATCACAATTACTTCATCTATAGCGGCGGCCAACCAATACTGGGGCTCGTCGTGACGATCGAGGTGACGGAGGACATCGTCGCACCGCAAGGCCTGGGGATGCAGTTGAATGCGTATTCGCCGGCGGGTGCCAATTGCATCTGGCAGCAATATATTACCAGCTTCAATCCGTCGAAGTCGCCGAAGCTAACGATCGGCTGGACCTTGGAAAATTGGCCATCGGCGGACTATCGAACGTTCTTGACCGAGACGCTCGGCCAACCAAAAGGCAACAACATTTTCAACGTGCGTGGTCCCATCGGCACGTTCCCCGCCCCGAGCGATCGCATTCCCACGGGATACAAGATCAGGTACGAACTCCTCTACGATCCAAGCGATCCCGCTGGCGCGATCATCGGCGCGAACTACACGGTCCGGCACAAAGACCGGTATGAGACAACCGGCCCCCTGCATATCCTTGATTACAAGGTCGCGAAAACCGATCAGCCCGTGCCGCAGGGAGCCTTGGCGCCGATCGTTGCGCTCCAACTCAATCTCGTTGGTTTCACCAACGGCGAGCGCACCTTCGTCCGCACCGGCGCCGGCACGATTACGTATGAAGCGACGGGACTGTTGACACCGCAAGGAAAGCACCCCAGACCCGCCGCCGATCGCGGGGGGTTCACGGCGGAATCTTCGAACATCAGGTACGCCGAGTTAGGATCGTTTCCGAGCCGCCAGATCGTCCAAAAGTTCCGCGCGAAGGCGCGTTAAGGCCTAAAAAGGACGTCAGTTTGCGGCGCGGACGCCGCGTGCGATCGCTTCCGCGACGGCTTCGGCGGCGAGGATTCCGACCACATCGAGCGGAGCATTGACTTCTCCGGTCGCGCACGCGAAGATCGTGTCGCCGTCGCGAGTAAGATGAGCGGGTTTGATCGCGCGTGCTAGGCCGTCGTGCGCCATTTGTGCGACCTTCGTGCAGTCGACCTTGCGCAGACGCGCGTTGGTCGCGATCACCGCGAGGGTCGTGTTCGCGCCGGCGCGCGGGACGAGGCCGGCGCCGTGCAAGAGTGCCTCCAGAAGCGGCATCTCGTCGAGGAACGTCCCGTCCTCCGCGCACGGTCCGGCGATGCGCTCGTGCGTTTCGGGATCGTAGATGGAGCCGATCGCGTTGGCCACCGCAAGCGCGCCGACGACGAGATCACCTATTTTTCTCGAGGCCGTCCCGATACCGCTGCGCATCGCACGCTCCAGGCCCGCAAGTTTTCCGGCGGTCGCGCCGGTGCCGACGCCGACTCCGCCTTCGACGACGCTACCGGCACTTGCGGCCTTCGCCGCTGCATAGCCCATCTCGCGATCGGGCCGAACGCTGCCGTCGCCCACGCCGAGATCGAAGATCACCGCGGCCGGGACGATCGGCACGCGCCACTGACCGACTTCGTAGCCGACTCCGCGTTCTTCCAGATAGCGCATGACGCCCGAGGCCGCATCCAGACCGAACGCGCTGCCGCCCGTCAGCACTATCGCATGAACGACCTCGACATGCGCGGTCGGCGCAAGGAGATCGGTCTCGCGCGTCCCGGGTGCGGAGCCGCGCACGTCGACACCGCAGACGACGCCGCGCTCGGGCATCAGAACGACGGTGCATCCGGTCCGCGAACGCACGTCCTGAGCATGACCGATGCGAATTCCGGCCACATCGACGATCGAGCCACTCATGCGTCAAGCCGTTCCCGTTCCATCGATGACGGTTCCGGGATGAGTCGCGCCTCGACCTCCGGGCGCGGTGAAAGGTCGTATATTCGTCGGGCGGTTCGGGGTAGCTTGAAGCAGTGGACCATCTCGTAGCGGCGCGAGCCCAGATGGGGACCTCGCTCGCCTTTCACTTTGTCTTCGCCGCACTCGGGGTCGGCTTGCCGGTCCTGATGATCTTGGTCGAGGGCCTGTGGCTGCGAACGGGCGACCGTCGCTACTACCGGCTAGCGAGAACGTGGTCGCGCGCGATGCTCGTGCTCTTTGCGATCGGCGCCGTCTCGGGGACGACGCTGGCCTTCGAACTCGGATTGCTTTGGCCGGTGTTCATGCGCAACAGCGGCGCCGTCATCGGCATCCCGTTCTCGATTGAAGGCTTCGCCTTCTTCATCGAGGCGATCTTCATCGGTATCTACCTCTACGGTTGGGACCGGTTGTCGCCCGTCGCCCACTGGTTATGCTCGTTTCCGATCGCGATCTCCGGCGCGCTCTCGGCGGCTTCGGTCGTGAGCGTCAACGCCTGGATGAACACCCCGGCGGGTTTTCGTCTGGCCAACGGCGTCATCGCCGACGTCGATCCTTGGGCAGCGATCTTTAATCCCGCAACGACCAGTGAGGTATTGCACACGACGCTCGCCGCCTACGTTTTCGTGGGTTTCGCAACCGCGGCGGTATATGCACTCGCCTTGCTTCGCAATCGAAAAGACGGCGACGCCGCCGGCGCGGTGCGGGTCGCAATGCTCGTCGCGCTTACGGCCATTCCGTTGCAACTGGTTGCGGGCGACTTTTCCGCTCGCTTCGACGCGCACCGCGAACCGCTCAAACTTGCATCCGAAGAAGGCCAATTCGAGACCCAACGCGGCGCACCGCTGCGCATCGGCGGGCTCCCCGATCCGAGCGCACACACGACCCGCTTCGCGCTCGAGATCCCACGCTTGCTGAGTTTTCTCGCGTACGACGATTTCGAGGCCGAAGTGCGCGGCGTCGACGCCTTTCCGGCCGCCGATCGGCCGCCCGTGCCGGCAGTTCATCTCGCATTCGATCTGATGGTCGGCTCGGGTTTTGCGTTGCTCGCTATCGCGCTCTGGTGGTCGCTCGCTACACGGCTCGGCCGGCACGAGCCGAACGCAGCCCTCTCACGTGCGTTGGTCGTTTCGGGCGTTCTCGCGCTGCTCGCGATGGAAGCCGGCTGGCTGGTCACCGAAGAGGGACGACAACCATGGATCGTCGCCGGATTCTGGCGTACGAGCGACGCCGTGACCACGGCGCCTGCACTCGACCTCACCTTCTATGGCTTTTCGCTCATCTACGTTCTTCTCGCCGCGACGCTCGGATGGTCGTTCCGAAACATCGCTCGCGAACCGGTACGTGAAAAACCTGCGATCCCGTCAGGAACCAAACCGTGAACGACATAACGCTGGTGGTCCTAATCGGACTCGCCGCCTTAACGCTCTACGCGCTGTTCGGAGGCGCCGACTTCGGCGGCGGGGTTTGGGACCTGCTGGCCGCCGGGCCGCGCCGCGACGCGCAACGCGAAGCGATCTCGCACGCGATGGGGCCCGTTTGGGAGACCAACCACGTGTGGCTGATCTTCGTCATCGTGCTGCTGTTCACGTGTTTTCCCGCGGCGTTCGCGGCGCTGTCCGTCGGGCTGTACGTCCCGCTGACGCTTGTTCTCATCGGCATCATTCTACGCGGCGCCGCATTCGCGTTTCGCGCGCAGGCCTATCGCGACGAGCGGCTCGTCCAGACGATGGGACGGATATTCGGCATGGCAAGCATCATCACGCCCTTCTTCTTCGGCGCGGCCGTCGGCGGGCTCGCTGCCGGCAAGTTCGCGTGGTATTCGCCGTTCGCGCTCGGCGTCGGCGTTTTCGCGGTCGCTCTGTGCGCGCAGATCGCGGCCGTCTTTTTGACGCTCGAAACCGACGGCGCGTTACGCGAAGATTTTCGGGCGCGCGCGATCGCCGCGACGCTCGCTGTGGCCGCTATGGCGAGTCTGACGCCATGGATCGCTGCGCTCACGAAGCCCGCGACGTTCGCCGCACTCACCGCGCACGGGACGCTGCTCGACGTCGCGCTCACCGGGCTGGTCGCCGTCGCGCTGCTCGCTGGGCTGTGGCTGCGCCGCTATGCGCTCGCGCGTGTGCTTGTGGCCTGCGAAACAGTCGGAATTCTCGTTGGCTGGTACATCGCCCAAGCTGGATTCCTCATCCCAGGGATCACGACGCTCGCCGCGGCCGCGTCCCCGGCCACGACCCTGCGCGTCTTCATTTGGCTCGTCGCCATCGGCGCGCTGTTCCTGCTTCCGTCGTTGTTACTCTTGTTCGGACTCTTCAAAGCGTCGCGTCGCGCCGGCTAGCAACTTCCGACCCAAGAAGTCAAGCCGCGGGCCGGCACTGCTTGCAGGGCCGATAGCCCGCGGCGCGCGCTTCCGCTTCGGAGCGGAACGGGCGGACGTTCTCCGCCTTCGCACGGTGGCCGGCGGCGCAGGTCGGCCAGCAAAAGATCTTCGTCGACGAGACGCCCTTGAAGCGCATCCCCTGGTGCGCGTAGCGCTCCAGCGCGCCGACGTCGACGCCCTCGGCTTCCAAGATCCGAGTCTTCTTCTGCGGCCCGCCGAGTCCGTAGTTGCCGATCTTTCCGTCGCCGCGCACCACGCGATGGCACGGGATCAAGATCGGCACCGGGTTGTTGGCAAGCGCCGTCCCGACGGCACGGACCGCCTTGGGCCGGCCGATCTCGCGCGCGATCCAATTGTACGGCCGCACCTGGCCGCGCGGAATCTCGAGCGCCTTCCGCAAAACGGCAGCTTCGAACTGCGTGCACGAACGAAGGTCGTACTTCAGGCGGCGCGCGTCGGCGGCGCTGCGCGTTTCCATCGCTCGCCGTAGCGCTCGAGGAATCTCGCGATCGGCGGCGCGCTGCACCGAACGTCCGTGCAGCGCTTCGAATTCCTTGCCGAACGTCGCTTCATCGGCGACCCGCATGACCGACGAGATGCCATTGGCGTTCCAAGCGACGTAGACGCGTCCGAGCGGACTGTCGAATACGGCGAAACGTTCGTCCAGGCCGACGGCGCGCAACACTCGATTGGTGAAGCCGGCGGGGGCGCGCATCTCACCCAAGCGCTGAAGATCTTTGAGCATGACCTCTCCTTTGTAAGTCCGCGCGTAGGAGCGCGAGACCGCGGTGAACGTTCGATTTTACGGTTCCAAGAGGTTGACCGAGAACTCGGGAGATCTCGGCGTACTCTCGGCCCTCGATGTGGCGCAGCACGACCGCGCCGCGGTAGCGAAGGTCGAGTCGACCCAGCGCCGCGCGCAATTCGCCGAGCGTTTCGTGGTGCTCGGCCTGTATCGCGGGACCAGCGCCCAGCTCGACCAGCTGAAACGCAAGTTGACGATCCGGCGTCGCCCGTCCATCGAGTGAGACGACCTTCGAGGCAGGCGAGCGCGCGAGGTTACGGACGCGGTTGAGTGCGATCGTGTAGAGCCAGGCGCGCAGCGCCAGTGAGCGACGGCGCGACGCCGGATATTTTCGCAGCGCGCGATAGGCGGCGACGAACGTGTCTTGCGCAATCTCCTCCGCGAGCGCCGGATTCGCCGTGAGGTTGAGAGCGTATGCAAAAAGACGGTCTTGATACGCTTTCACGAAAGCTTCGAAGGCCGCGTCGACGTCTTGGGCAAGTGCGGCGGCGATCTTTCGCTGAACGCGATCGTCTGCAGCCGGCCGTAGAGCGCTCATTTGGCGTCGTGGAAGATTAGGCCGAGCGCGTAGCGTTCGCCGCTGCGCACCAAGCTGACCCCGTGGCGCACGTTCTCGCGGTAGATGCCGCGAGTACCGCGCACCGGACGATATCTATTCGTGAGGATCAACGCGTCGCCGCAATCGAACGAAAGCGTACGCGCGACGGTCTGCGCGCGTGGGCGCTGGAACGTCAGCATGGTTTCGCCGCCTTCGTAGGCCGCTCGAGCGCTCAGGTAGATCGTCGTCTGAAACGGGAAGGCGCGCTCACCATAGAGATCTTGGTGGAGTGCGTTGTAGTCGCCGGCGCCGTAGCGCAAGATCAGCGGCGTCGGGCGCGTTTGCCCAGCCGCGGCACAGGCTTCGAGGTAAGCATCGAGCTCGACGGGATAGCGCTCAGCAATGCGGAGCGCCTCGTTCCAGCGATTCGCAATCGGGGCGAGGAGGCGATACAGCGAGGCGCGCAGCGATGCGATGCTCGGTGGCAGCGGATAGCGGTAATAACGATATTCACCGCGGCCGAAATTGTGCCGCTCCATGACGACCGTCGAACGAAAGCGCTCGTCATCGGCGTACTGCGCAACCAGCGCCGAGCACGTTTCGCGGTCGACAAAGCCGGGGACGATCGCGTAGCCGTCGGCCAAGAGCGATCTTTCGAGGGCCGCCGCCGGATCGAGCAGCGCGACGATCGCCTCGTTCGACATCACAGCGCTCATTCGAGCGGCCACGTGCGGCGCCCGCTGACGAGCCGGCGCTCGTAGTCGTCATGCCAAACGGCCGGTGCTACGGCGATCCCGACCAGCACGCGGTCGATCGCGGCCAAGAACGCCGCCGCGCTCACGGCGAGCAAAATCATCCCCAGAACCATCGCGTTTTCCCTTCCATCGGATGTCTAAGGAACACGCGGGGCGGCGCGGAGTTGCAAAACCGGCGGCGGGTGGGGGCCCGATCAGTGCTGTTCGAAGACTTCCGGCGGGATGGCGACGTTGAACTGGTAGCCGGTGAACGTCGTCTCGGTTTCCGCCTTGTAACCGGAGCCGTGGGCCGAGCCGTTCGACGAGACGACCACGTCGTGCGATTCTATACGAGAGTACGTCTGCTGGTTCGTCACTTCGGAGCCGTTCCGATTGACGAAATGCAGCTGACGCATCTCGCCCGTCGCGTCGTCGGTCGTCACATCCGCGCTCTGAACCATATCGTTCGGATCCCGTGAAACCAAGTGAAACACCGTCGACGCGCCGTCGGCCGAGACGATGCTCACTTCGTAATGTTTCGGCCACAAGGGGGCCGGCGCGATCGAAGGGCTGTCCTTGACCATCCCTTTGATCACCCCAGGGACGTTGTCGAACACGACCGCCTGCATGTCGGGCGCCTGAAAGTACGAATGTCCGTGAAACGTCAAGCTCATCGGTGGAAAGCTGCGCATTTTGGTATGCACTTCAATCTCCGCCACCGACGATTTGATGCCGCGTTGGAGCTTGACCATATTTCGGTAAGCCACAGAACTGCGATATGACGGCTCCGCGCTGCTGGAGGTCTGAAGTACAGCAGCGGCCAGCAGCACGGCCAGCGTCAACACCATGGGACGTCGTAAAGAGCTCATAGACTCTTCTTCACCTTCTAGCGTCTTCCGCAAACATGGCATCGAGAGCCCGGTCCATCGCGGTGATCCGCGGCCCTACGTGGGCTTGAAGATCATGAGCGCGAGGATTGCGACGACCACCACGCCGATGATCGCGGCGAAGACGTTCGCGCGAACCGCGAGCTTGACGGCATTCGGGCTGTTCGGCCCCTCGGTGGCGACGGCCGCAATCTGCTTCGAAAGCACCGGCGAGTAGCCGGCGTACGCGAGCGTGATCGCGATGAACCACAACCCCATCGCCCACTCGATCCAGTGGGTGTGGAATCCGAGTCCGCCGGCCCAAACCATCGCGGCGCCGGTCGGCAAAAGAAGCAGATACGCCGGGTTCGCGATGTAGTCGTCGATGAACTTTATGCCGCGCAGGGCGACCGCCGCGAACTCGGGATGTGCGTTCGCTCGGTAAAACCACGCGCCGTAGGTCAAATTCGCCCCGACCGCCGTGATCGCGAGGAACACATGGATGAATTTCAAGATGAGATACATTGTCGAAAGCTTTTACCCCGGAACAGCGGATTCTTCGACTTGGGCTCGCGCCTGACTCCCTAATCGCGCTTCGCGGCCGTGTAAGGCTCCAGTAGCGCTCGACGTCAGCCGCGACTACGCCTCAAAGCCTTCGCCCCCACTTGCGAACCGGCATCGATGACCCTCCAATTCTTTCGTTGGGCGCGCCTACGCTGCGACCTTAGACGGGTCGGGAAGGTCAACCCAGACCTGCCATGAAGCTGCGGGGGGCCTGGCTGAATCGTCGGCGCGCTTCGGTTTCTCATTTCCGAACACTCCGATCGCTGATCGTCATCGGAGCTGGCTTATGAACACCCCTCGTCGTGCCATGGGAGCCCTTTTCGGCTTAGCCTTGGCTAGTGGGTGTTCCGGATTCGCGTCCAACCCGCGGCCCGCCGCGCTCCACTTGAGCACGCCCGTGTCGATCTCGCCGGCTCTCATCCCGCCGGCGCCGATGGCGCACACGGCAATCCTCCCGGCCGGCACGATGACTGTGAAGCTGCAGAGTGCTATCCAGGGTACCAACTGGACGCAGATTCCCGGCATCGCAAGCTTCGCTGCCGCGGCTCCCGATGGTTCGCTCTGGGTGCTCTCCACCGCTCCGGCCGGCAACGATAAGTATATTTGGCACTACGCGAACGGCACGTGGACCAACATTTCCGGACTCGCGTCGCGACTCTCCGTCGCGCCGAACGGTACGCTGTACGCGATCAATTCCGGCGGCGGCACGTACTCTTATAGCGGCGGAACGTGGACGGCGCTCGGCGGGGGCGCATCCGACGTCACCGCAGCCGCGGACGGGTCGTTCTACGTGCTCTCAAACGGAAACTCTGCCGGCAGCGATCAAGCGATTTGGCATCACACCACCGGCTGGTCGCAAGTTCCCGGCGCCGGAGTCAAAATCGCCGCATCGTGGGACGGCGGCAATTACACACTCTCGAACGGTACGGTCGGGCCGGGCGGCCTCTACATCCTGAATTCCATCGGCAATATCTACCACGAGAATACCGACAACACGTTCGTGCAGTTGCCGGGCAACGCATCGGCCATCGCGCCGACGACGATCGGCGGCGTCTTCGTCTTGGGCTACCCGTTTAACGCAAGCGGCGATACCATTTACTATTACGATTTGAGCACTCCCGGCTGGAACGCGCAGAATGGCTCGGGCGTGAGCATCTCGACGGACAGCGTGAATCTCTACGCTATCGGAAGCTCCGGCGGGATTTATGTGTCACCCATCGTCGGCAAAAACGCGGCTCAAATCAACGCCGCGATGCAAAGCGTCGAGAATTACTACCAGGCCTTGCCGCACCAAGACTTGCAAGCCGACCTTCAAAATACCGCCGCCTTCGCTTCAACGCAGGGTGGATTCGCTTCGGCTCAGGCGGACCCGGCCGGCGTCAGCGCAGCGCTCGCAAACGGAGCGCTGGCGTATTTCTTCGCCGACAAAGGGCTCTATTCTACCGGCCAAGCCGCGGCGACGCCGCCCACCGTCATCCAAGGCGGCTCTCCTCACGAAATCGCTTTCCTCGAATACGACTATCGCGATCCCGCATTCGTCCCCAGTCGTCAGATTGCGTACGCCGCGGCATTCGCGCCGGCCGGGTATCCCACCGCAACCTATCGCGCCGAAGAGGGAAGCGCGAGCTTGGACAACGTGGCTGCTCTGCAGAACGGCGGGGTCGACTTCCTCGATATCTCGACCCACGGCGGCGTGTATCGGAAGCCGAGCGGCTCGCAATACATTTTACTCTCGACGACGCCGGTCACGGCAGCCAACATGCAAAAATGGTCCGCCGATCTCCAATCCGGGAATCTCATCTACGGCCTGCCCCTGTACCCATCCGGATATTTGGCGCTCGCGACGTTTGCCTTCACGCCCGCGTTCATCACCTCACACGTTACCTTCAATCCCGGCGCGATCGTCGACAACATCTCTTGCTTTGGAGAGAATCCGTTGATCGCGACCTCCGTGCAGAACACGTTCTTCGCGGCGAATGTCGGCATGTACTACGGCTGGACGAAGAGCGTGCGGGGCGTCGACTCGGACGATAGCGACGCTTTCTTGCTCGACCGCACGCTCGGCGAGCAAAGCCCTAGCGTCAGCGGACTGGCGACATACGTGACCCAGCGCAGCCCCGCACAAAGGCCGTTTTCGCTGTTCGAGACCTACGCGCAAATGCTCTCCGAGGTTCGCAACGATCCGCTCATCGGGTCGAGCGACAACTACGTGACGTCGACCCCGGTTAACTCACAGAGTGCGCAGAGCAACATGCTCTTTCCGCCGTCCGCCGACGGCCCCGTGGCGCACTTCATCGAAGTGCCCAGCCCCTCGCTTGCAGCCGGTGCGCCGATCCCGGCCAACGGCATCATCGAGTACGGCCGGCCGTCGATCGCCTATATGACCGTCGACGAAACGACGACGCCCGCGACGCTTACGATCAATGGCGAATTCCCAGCGACGCAGGGACAGGTCACGATGTCTTCATCCAGCGCCGGGGGCGCATCGGGCAGCGCTCTGAACGTGACGTCCTGGACCCAGACTGCGATTACCGCGCAGCTGTCCGACGAAGGCGCGACGGCAGCCGGCTACGTGACCGTCACGTCTGGGGGCGTGCCGAGCAATCCCGTTCCGCTGACGCAATGGAGCGGCACCCTCAACGTGTCGGAGACCGACCAAATCGAATCCGGGCCGTTCGACACTCCCCCGTACGCGATCAGCGGCTCGGGCAACGCAAAGGCCACGTTTACGATTCACTTCAGGGCCGACGTCCATTCGTTCTACGGCGGCCCCGACTCGGGGCCACCCTATCCGACGAACTTCGCGTTCACCCCCGAAAAGGACTCAACCGGCACGTGGGGGCCGATCAACGGTAGCGCGACGATCTCACAACCGTCGTACACGTTGACCTTCGGCGTGGGCTCGTCCACGACGCTCATGACGCAGAATCCCGGCGGCTCAAATTTCGCTCTCGGCTCGATCGTTTCCGGAAACGGGCCGCAGCACGGTTGCAACGGCGGCGTGCAAGGGCCGACGGATACCCTAAGCTACTGGGCGATTTCGTGCATCGCGTTTTCGGCCAGCCAGCCGAACGGAGACAAGGTCAGCTGCTCCGATTCTATGGGTGGCAACGTTTGTTTGAACGAGATTGGCCCTACGAATCCGTTTTTAGGGAGCGGCGGTTTCGAGACCATCCAGTATGGCGTCCTCGACGCGATCCATTTCGTGCTCGATTCGAATTACAACGTCTCGGCAATAACGAACATCCCCTCGACCGATCCGAACCCTTCCAATTTGGTTCGCGCGAAGTCGTCGTCCACGAGCTATACCTTCAGTTTCGGGGCCCCGGTCGCGCCTCCGATCCAGGGCACGACACCCGCCACCACGACGCGCCACATTCTCCGAAAGTAGCCCCGAGTAACGCCTGGGCGGCGCAGGCCGCATCGGAGAAGGTCAACCCGCGCACTTGGCATGAATCTGCACAGGCCCGGACACTCCGATAGTTTGTGCGCCACCGAAACTGGATTATGAAGACCTCGCGTCTCGTTTGTGCCCTTCTCGGGTTAGCATTGGCAGGCGGCTGCTCCGGATTTTCGTCCAATCCACGGCCCGCCACGTTACCGCCGAGCATGCCCACGTCGACTTCGCCGGCTTCGATCCCGCCGGCGCCGATGGCGCAGACGGCAATTCTCCCGGCCAGCGTCATGTCCGTCAAGCCGCAGAGTCAGATTCAGGGCCCAAATTGGACGCAGATTCCCGGCGTCGCAAGTTTCGCCGCCGCCGCTTCCGATGGTTCGCTCTGGGTGCTCTCCACCGCTCCGGCCGGCAACGACAAATATATTTGGCACTACGCAAGCGGCGGTTGGACGAATATTTCCGGGCTCGCATCGCGCCTCTCGGTAGCGCCGAACGGCACCTTGTACGCAATCAATTCAGGCGGCGGCACATTTTCGTACAGTGCCGGAACGTGGACGGCGCTCGGCGGCGGCGCATCCGACATCACCGTCGCGGCAGACGGCTCGTTCTACGTACTCTCAAACGGAAATGGTAGCGACAAAGCCATCTGGCATTACACCACCGGCTGGTCGCAAGTTCCGGGCTCAGGAGTCAAAATCGCCGCTGCCTGGGACACGGGCAGTTACACGCTTTCCAACGGTTCCGTCGCGCCCGGCGGCATATACATTCTGAATTCGGTCGGTAACATCTACTACGAGAATGCTAACAGCACATTTGTGCAATTACCGGGCAATGCGTCGGCCATCGCGACGACGACCAACGGCGGCGTCTTCGTTTTGGGTTATCCGCCCAACGCAAACGGTAATTCGATCTACTATTACGATTTGAGCGCTCAAAGTTGGAGCGTGCAGAACGGCGCGGGCGTGAGCGTTTCGACGGACAGCACGAATCTCTACGTTATCGGCTCCTCGGGCGGGATCTACGTCTCGCCCATCGTCGTGAACAAGCTCAACGCCGCCCAGATCAACGCCGCCTTGAGCGCGGTCTCCAACTACTACGGCACGCTCTCCCACGCAGATGCCGCAAGCGATACGCAAAAAGTCATGCAATTCATCGCGACCCAATCGGCGTTCACATCTGCGACGGTCGTGCCTGGTGGGATCTCGGCCCAACTCTCGGACGGGACGCCGACCGTCTTTTACACCGATCGCTTCCACGACGAAGTCTCGGGGACGTCGAACGCGCCCTTTACAAACCGCTCCGGGGTTCTTTCCTCTCGTCACGCGGCGGCGGCTCCCGCTCATTCCATCGTATTCTTGGTCAACGACTCCGGCGATCCGGCGTTTGTTCCGGATCTGCAAAAGGGTCTAGCGGCCGCGTTCAACGCAGCCTATCCTGCCGGCCAATACGCCGCAGCGTCCGGCTCGATCTCGCTCGCGAACCTCGTGTCGCTCTCTTCCGGAAGCATCGACGTTCTCGGCTTGGCGACGCACGGCATCGTCGACGAACGCGTCAGTCCGGCTCGATTCATGTGGGAATCGACCACGCCGGTCACCGACCAGAACCTCGCGACGTACTCTTCTTTGGACTACAAGAAGACGATCTTCCCCAGCGAAGTGCTCGATCCGCACAATCCTTCCGGCGAAGTGCCCACCTTTTCGTTTACGGCCGACTTTTTGGCGGAGCACGTGCATTTCACGCCCGGCGCTATCGTTCTCAACTCCGCCTGCTTCGGCCAATACGTGAAGACCGCGAACGACGTGAGCTCGAAGCTCTTCGCAGCCGGCGTCGGCGCATATATGGGCTGGACCAAAGAGGTTGTCGGGATCGATGCCGACGAGACAGATGCGTTCTTCGCCGACCGCTTACTCGGCGAGCAGTCGCCGACCGCTACCGGGCTCTCGGGCATCATCACGCAGCGCACGCCGCCGCAACGGCCCTTCTCGTTGACCGAAATCTACGCTCAGATGCTCGGCGAGAAGCGCAATGATCCGGCCATCCAAAAATTTCGTGACCCTCCTTCTCCGGCCGGTGAGACGCTCGCCACGTCTACCGATGCGACGGATCCCGACGGGGCGGCGTCCGAAAACTGGTCGATAGCGCCGACGTCAGACGGACCGGTGGCCCGTTGGGTCCTCACGACAAGCAACGCCATCAACGGCTTTCCCATTCCCAGCGCCGGCGTCATCGAATTCGGAGGTCCGTCGATCGCCTATATGACCGTCGACGAAACGACGACGCCCGCGACGCTTACGATCAATGGCGAATTCCCAGCGACGCAGGGACAGGTCACGATGTCTTCATCCAGCGCCGGGGGCG
>Ga0307477_10000026_pt1 | contig 253079 bp, 224 predicted proteins | sample atmos_gasesECM2C_FD_203316 | JGI IMG/M metagenome (GOLD analysis project Ga0307477, IMG submission 203316) | Hardwood forest soil microbial communities from Morgan-Monroe State Forest, Indiana, United States - atmos_gasesECM2C_515 | ecosystem: Environmental > Terrestrial > Soil > Temperate...
CGTCGACACTATTAAGGACATTCCCATGGTGACATGGTCCGCCTCGTGAGCTGGCGTGATTTTGATTCCGGACCGCTTCAGGTAATTGTCGATCACCCCACGCAGCACAGGAGCCGTGTTCGACACGGTCACGAATGTCTCGCCCACTAGATCCTGAGGACTGATGGCTTTAAGCGCAGCGAGACGGTGGTTACTCGGCAAGACCACTACCAAGGGCTCCTTGACGAGAAGCCGGAACGCCAAGTCTGGCGCCCCTTGTTCCCGTCGAAGAAAGGCCGCATCGATTTTTCCTTTCGATAGGCCGTCCGCAAGCAGAGGCGAGTATTGACTCGATATCATCACGTCAATGTTTGGCAGTTCGTCGCGCAGGATCCGCAAGGCCTCGGGCATCCACGTCAATTCGTGTCCCGTCAGAAAGCCCATCGTGAAGCATGGCTTGGCGGGATGAGCGACGCGGCGTGCAGCTTCGGCTGCCGCTTCAACCTGCGATAGCACTGAGCGGGCATGATCGAGGAAGGCTCGACCCGCTGGTGTCAGGTCGATGCCGCGAGCGGCACGCGTCAGGAGTTGGGCACCTACCTCCTCTTCAAGATCTCGAATCTGCCGACTCAACGAGGGTTGTGATGTGTGCAGTATTCGCTCTGCTGCCACCGTCAGACTTCCCGCGTCAGCAACGGCGACGAAGTAGCGAAGATGTCGTAATTCCATTTCCACTCCCATGCTTGGGAAGCATCGATGCCAGCTTAACAAAGTATGCTCCAACCGCGGTACTAATACTTACCGTCACGATCTAAGTAGAGTGATCTGAGCTATCACGGAAGCAGCTCTGGCGGACATTCAGTCATGCCTGACCTGCATGGGTTCCAGATCAAGGAGGCAGTCTATGAGTTCACCCGTTGTTTTAATCACCGGCGCGCTGACCGGCATCGGTCGCGCCACGGCCTTGGCCTTCGCGCGTGAAGGAGCGCGGGTCGTTGTTTCCGGTCGACACGACGATGAAGGTCGGAAGCTAGCCACTGAACTGCGCAACCTCGGCACTGAGGCCGAATTTGTGCGCACCGATGTGCGGCATGAAGAGGAAGTCAAGAACCTTGTCGACAAGATCATTGCTCGTTTCGGCCGTCTCGACATTGCCGTCAATAACGCTGGCACCGTCGGCGATCCCGGTTCGGCTGCCGATGTAACCCCCGAGAGCTATCGAGCCATCTTCGACACGAATGTGCTTGGTGTTCTTCTGAGCATGAAGTACGAGATTCGGGCCATGCTTCGGCAAGGCAAAGGCAGCATCGTCAACATCTCGTCTTCGTACGGCAAGGTCGGCGGCCCGACCGCGGCAGTGTATGTCGGCAGCAAGCACGCCGTGGAAGGCATCACGAAGTCTGCGGCCCTCGAACTCGCCGGCACAGGCGTTCGTGTCAACATCGTTGGCCCTGGTCCGACGGAAACGAGGATGTTCAACCACTTTGCGCAAACACAGGAAAACAAAACGAATTTCCTCGAAGCACACATTCCTACCAAGCGCATGGGCCTCCCCGAAGAGATTGCAAATGCTATCGTGTTCATTGGCTCTGACAAGGCTTCCTATATCGTCGGTGCATCCCTGGCGGTGGATGGAGGAATGCTGGCGGGGTGATTCAAGCTCCGTCTCGACATGAGGATCTCTTATGAGTAATTACACGCACCAGACCGCGCCGATCCAATTCGTTGAGGCGGCCGGCATTCACTAGGGATTCATTGGGTTGTTGCTGGCGGCTGAGGGCGAACTCTAGTTCATCTCAATGGGGAGGTTGGTAAAATGGCTGCACTGCAAGGCAAAACGGCGCTTGTGACGGGCGCATCTAGAGGAATTGGCCGCGCGACGGCAGCGGCGCTTGCCAGGGTCGGTGCGCACGTCCTGGTTCACTACGGTCGCTCCGAGCGGGAAGCGGAATCACTCGTCGCCGAGATCGAAACGAAAGGCGGACTCGCAAATGCAATCTCGGCGGATCTAGGAACTCCGAACGGCGCTGCGCAACTAGCCAAACAAGTGCGCGCAATCGTCGGCGATCGATTGGATGTGCTTGTGCTCAACGCCGGAATCAGCAAAGCGGTACGCATCGCAGATTACACGGTAGAGGATTTTGACAACCTTTTTGCGACAAACGTCCGAAGCCCGTTCTTCCTGGTGCAACAACTCTTGCCCATTCTAGGTGAAGGTTCGAACATCGTCGTGATTTCTTCGATCGGAGCGCATGCCGTAGTTGGGAAGCCCGGCTTGGACAACCCTTCGCTGCTGGCCTACACCTCCACCAAGGGAGCATTAGAGACTCTGGTCAAGAACTGGGCTGCCATTCTTGGGCCGCAAGGTATTCGCGTCAATGCAGTCGCGCCCGGTGTGATCGATACGGATATGTCGAATTTTACGAAGACTGAAGCAGGCCGCGAGGCCGCCCTTGGGATGCAAGCACTAAAGCGAATCGGCAAGCCGGAGGACGTGGCAGATGTAGTCGCATTCTTAGCTTCGGACAAGGCGCGCTGGATCACGGGTGCCAGTATTCCAGTCGATGGCGGCTCGAAGCTTTAACTGGTACCGTGAGGAGCGCAATGGAGACTAAGACGAGCAAAGGCAAGGAGATCAGAATTCCTGGGCCCGACCATCCCATCACGATTTCTCCGGCTGAGGGCAAGGTGCGTGTAACGGTCGCCGGGAGGATAGTTGCTGAATCAACGCGAGCGCTTCGACTGGAGGAGAAGGGATATCCGCCGGTTTACTACTTGCCGCGCCACGATGCGGACGTGTCGTTGCTGGTTCGGACCAAGCATTACAGCTATTGTCCGTACAAGGGTGATTGTACGTACTACAGCATTCCGATCGGCGGAGCGAAATCGGAATACGCCGTTTGGACGTACGAAAAACCTTATGAGGCAGTCGCCAACATCAAAGAGCACCTGGCGTTTTATCCCTCACGGGTCGATGCAATCGAAGTGATCTCCTAAGCACGTTTGCGCGTTGCTCGGCAGTTTCGGCTTGGTCACGCTCAAACCGCATGAACGTGCCTTCACGAGTTCGGTCCAAACTCTGAGTGACAGAAAGGAATCAAGATGCCGAAGACTACACCCGCACAAAACAAGGCCCTCGTCATGGAAGCGTTCGACACACTCTTCAACAAGCGCGATTATGCGGCCGCAGAACGATTCTGGTCGCCGGACTACATTCAACACAGCGCTCATATCGCACCTGGTCGTGAGGGCCTGTTCAATCTCATCAAGAGCCTTCCGCCAACGTTGAAGTACGAACCGGGAACGATCGTCGCTGAGGGAGACGTCGTGATCGTGCACGGGCGATTTAGCGGTTTTGGTGCTCCTGTGAATTGGATTGCAGCAGATATTGTGCGCATTCAAAACGGAATCCTGGTCGAGCATTGGGACGTCATTCAAGACGAAGCGACGGAAGAACAGTCGATAAGCAAGCGGCCCATGTTCGGAACTACATTCCCGACCTACGCTTGAAAAAGAACAAGACTCGACGGGTAGGCTCTAAAGCCGCTCGATTTCGGCTGGAGTCCGAATTACTGAGTTTTCTCAAAAGCGCTGGCCAGCCGATCGGCTTCCTGTTGCTCGGTAGTTGCCTGCGTGGAACGCCCGGTGAGCTTGTAGATGTCGGCAAGACCGCGGTGAGGTGCGGGCTCCTGCGCTTTTAGTTTCGCCGCCTCCTGGAAATAGCGAAGAGCATCGGGATATTGCCGGGTGCTCTGAGCCTTGCGGGCAAGCGATAGGGTCGTGAGGTAGAGCAGATCGGCGGTTGCGGAATCTTGCGCATTGAGTTCGTGGGCGTGCTGGAGCGCCTGATAGGCCGGAAGATTTTCACCGAGTTTCGACAGGACAGCGCCATACAGGGCTGCAAGCTGAAATATGTCGGGCCAGCGCGTCACCGCATTGCTGAGGGGCATGCGGGCCTCCTCAAATTGATTGAGCTGGTAGTACGCGAGCGCGAGGTTGTATTGCATCTGCGGCGATTGCGGCGCGAGTTCTGCCGCACGGCGCAACGGTTTCAGAGCGGCTTCGACGTCCCCGTGCTGGCCATAGATGGTGCCGAGCTCTGTCAGTTTTTCCGCGTCGTCCGGATCATAGAGTTGTTCGCAAACAGCATGCGCTTCCTCGCGCGGAGCCTGGTCAAGTTTTTGCGCGCATTCGAGCCGCAACTGGCTCTGGCTGGAATCGCGCTGACGTTGTTCACCCGACAGCGCCATCGCTTGTTTTGCCTCCTGCTCCCGTCCCTGCTTGCGATATACCAGGCTGAGCTGATATTGGACGCGGGCATCGTGCGGGTTCGACTGGGCTGCGTCCTTCAACCACTTTTCCGCGGCCGCTAGATCGCCCTGTTTGAAGTATGCGAAGCCGAGATAGTACGCGGTGTCGGGAAAAGGCGGCTGGGCGATCGCCTGATTTAAATTCCGGATGGCGCTCTCGTAGTGAAGTTCGTCCAAGTCAAGACGGCCCAAGTAATACGAGATGTTGGGATGATCTCCAGCTTCGCGGCGGACGGCTTCGAACTCACGGCGCGCCTCCTCGGGCTTTTTCATTTCGAAGAGGGCGACCGCCAGCGGAAAGCGGGCTCTAAGGGTTAGCTTCGGATCAAGCTTGAGGGCGACCCGGAATTCAGCGGCGGCCACTTGGTATCGATCGTCTTTCAGGGCGTCGTAGGCTCGGCCCAGGTGAGCGTCCGCCGAGTCCGCGGGCGCTGCTTGTGCGGCCGGCACTTTTTGCGATTTCGCGCTTGTGCCGCCGAAGGTGACGAGCGTCCATGCGACCAGAGCCGCCGGAATCCACGGTTGAAGACGCCGAGTTCTGCCGGGCTTAGTGCCGAGTTTCATTGTTTCGCCCGATCTTTGTTTCGCGCGATCTTTGTGTCGCTCGATCACTCTGCACGATTCGCCGGTTTCTGCGCGGCCTGGATCATGAGCGCGTTCGCAATCTTCTTGATGGCGGTCACTTCTTCTTCGGTCGCGGTGGCCACGTAGTCGCTCACCAGCTTGGCACATCGTTCCCTGATTTGATCGTGAGCGGCTGGATCTTCTCCTCGCACAGCCAGTAACTCCCTGAGCCAGTGTTTGCCGTAACCGGCATGGATGGTTTCGTCGGCCCAATCGAAATCCATGTCATGCTCGCTCATGGCATCGCCGTAGGTGTGAAAAAGCTGAGCGCGGGTTAGCTTGTGGCGGATGTTCTTGGTCTCGAAAAAATAAAGCATGCCCAAGCGACAGATCGGATCTTCTCCGGATGCGCAGTCATAAATGTAAGTTCCGAGAGGGAGCTGGGCCGGATCGAAGCCCCATGCGATGAGGCGCTCATAGCCCATGCGGCAGTGGCGGGACTCGTCATAAGTCCAGCGCGCAGCGTCGTGAATCCACTCCCAGGGCAAGACGTCAGCAAACGCATTCAGCATCAAGCCACCAGACTCGATCGCCCAAACTTCATTCAGGTGACTGATCGCGGAGCGCAGTTGCAGTTGCATCCCTTCACCGTAGGGAAAGTTGGGATCGACCACATCTGGCCAGTAGAAGCGGCATGGCCAGAAGCGCGGATCACGGGCAGGCCGGTCGGGAATGGAATATGCCTTCGAGCCGTGCAAAGGCCCAGCTGCGGTGGAAGCTGGTGACGCGCCCACTCCTACGCCTCCAACCTGTGAAAGACGATTGGCAACTGTGTTCGCCCACTCGTGTGCGCCGGCGCGCGACTCGGGATTGTGGGAGAGTTCGGATTGGGCCCAGCGTTCAAACGTGGCAATCTGATCGAGCTTTTCGATGAGTGCGAGAGAAAGAAAACGGTGCGTTGGACCGTCGGCGATCGAATCGGATGCCGTAAGGTATGACTGGTAAGAATCGCGCAACGCGGGCAGAAGAACTTTTCCTACGCTCTGGAGGAAGGCCGGAACCGAGGGCGAATCCTTTACGGCGCTGAAAAGCTCAATCAGCGCTTGATCGGCTCCTTCTTCTTCCAGCAAGCGACTCGGGAATCGAAGTTCGAATACTCGATTCCTCAATGCGTGCGCCGTTTCCGCACCTTGCCAGACGAAGCGAGCAAGGCTGGTTTTGATTTCGAGAGGTGCGATGGCAGGGATCCACGCCGCACAACTAACAAGAACCATGCGCTCACAAAAGTAAAAACGCTTGAGCAGTTGCGCGGTATCCAGTCGCATCCAGCGCGCGCGAGGCTGCGGGGTAAGTAGAAATGGGGGAGACTGCGACGACTGCGACATGGATTTCCTCCCTAGCCGACCCTTTTGCTAAACGGAATTGCTGAGCGCGATCACGATCACCGCTACGATCAGAATCACCAAGCCGAGATTCAACAACCGGCGAGCCGAGGCGGACGCGCCTTGCCACTCGCCTCTCCACCATCCCCATATGTTACCCGTCACGATCGAGATCGAGATGAACAGCGGCCAACCTGCGACCAGGCCCCAGCGTCCGAGCCGTGCAGCGCCGGCCCCGTAGAGGTAAAAGCTGCCAATCCACATCAGTGCCATCAGAGCGCTCAAGCTCAAATTGCGCGGCGCCTCGGCGTTCCAGTATTCACGGAATGTATTCCGACTGAACATCAAATAGAGGCAATAGACAAGGTTGGCGACGCTCCCCAGCGTGAACAGAAGTGCCCAGACTGTATTTCCGGACGACGCCTGAGAGACGCCCATTGTTTCCGCAACACCGGTCACGTTTTTTGCGAAGGCCATGCCGACGTTGGGCAAACAGGACAGAACTCCGGCAAGGACAGCAATCACCAATCCGACGGTGAGGGTGTTGGAGGACACTGTGTTCGATTTTGTCGTAGGCGGCGTTCTGCGAGAGCCAGCTATGGAGCATACCGCGATACCCGCGATCACGATGGCAGTTCCGGCCAGCAGAACCAGGCCTCTTGGCGTGAATAGAGTCTGCGGGAAGAACACTAGCAGCGGAATCAACGCACCCAAACTCGCGATGAGGCCCATGATGATGGGATAGCCGAGGGCCATCCCGAGCCTCGCCATGCCGAGGCCGAAGAGAACGGCGCCTACGCCCCACCCTAGTCCGAAGAGCGCGAGGATGGCGAGATCTCGTGGCGGGGACGCAGCGTACACCGCGAAGATGTTGGGGACAAAAAGAAGAGTGATCATCCAATTAAAGACGATCATGCCGAGTAGCGAGAACGTTGCCCACGTGTGCTCCCACGACCACTTGCGAACGAGGGTCATGGGAAGGATGAAGGTTCCCTGCAGCAAGCCGGCCAGCAGCACGAGCAGAAAGCCCAAGAGCAAAGGCATAGTGGTCATTGTAGTGGGGCCGAGCTGGTTGCGAACCAAGCTGGAGGTGTCACTCCGCTCTTTTGATAGAAGTCGCGGACCTCCTCGCAGCTTGGCAACGAAGGGATGACACCCTCTTTCGTAACCGCCAGACCGCCAGTGACCACCGCAAACTGCACGGCAGCTTCAAGACCTGCGCCTGAAGCGAGGGCAGTCGCGAGGCCGGCGCTGAAGGCGTCGCCCGCGCCCGTCGTATCGACCGCCGACATCGGTACCGCAGGAACATGTGTGGAGGACGATGAAGTCACTATCAGCGCTCCCCTTTCGCCCAGGGTCATGACCACTTGTTTCACGCCACCGTGAATCAGTTCGCGCGCGAGTTTTTCCGGTTCTATAACTGCATCTGGACTTCGACCGGTGAGTACTTTGGCTTCAACCTGGTTTGGGGTGAGAACATCAATCAACTGCAAAACGGACTGAGGAAGAAGGCGCACCGGAGCGGGATTGAGAATCGTGATTGCACCGCGCGCGCGGCCGAGACGCAAAGCCGCCTCGGCCGCCGCTACGGGAATTTCGAGCTGAGTCAATACGACCGAGGTCGATTCGAAGGCGGCGGAGCAGCTGGAGATGTCGTCAGCGGTGAGAAGTTCATTCGCTCCAGGATCAATCACAATGCAGTTATTGCCAGTCGCCGCTTCAACCATGATGAAACCAACTCCAGTGGGTGTGTCGTCCGTTTGCTTTACATTAGCGACATCGATGCCTTCATCGCGGTAAAGGCTTAGTGCCATTTCCCCAAAGGCATCCTTCCCAATCCTGGCGACGAAGTTCACTTTCGCTCCGAGGCGGGCGCTGCCCACGGCCTGGTTGGAACCCTTGCCTCCGCAATCCACGCGATAGCCCGTTCCTAGAAGCGTCTCGCCGGTACAGGGGAGCCGCTTTACTTTCATGGTCAGGCCAGTCGCGTAGCTGCCGACCACAGTGATTCGAGGGATGGTCATTCCAGGACCGGTCAAAGGGAAATCTCCGACACACGAGTCTAGATGAGTTGAAGGACGTTAGCCTAACATATCGTCATGACTCGAGCTTGGTCGCGCGGTGCAAGGGAGTCCCGCGCAACCCACGGTCAAATCTTGACGGTCGTGTGTGCGAGTGTTAATTTCAGGCCACACGTGGGTATCCGGGAGATATCGTTCTGAGTCGACCAGAGAAGATGCTGAGTCTGTCTGCCCCGAGCCCAGTGGACCCTCGTCGACGCGACTTTCTGATTCGCGTCTGTCAGGGAGTCTCGGCGGCGCTAATTCCCGCAGGTCTGCGCGGTCTCGGCTGGCCCACACTCTACGGTTTTGATCCCGCAGATGCCTCCTCATCGAATGGTGAATTCCACCTGCATCCTCACTATCGGATGCCCAGGCCGCTCGATGCCTTGCTACTTAAAACGCAGGCTGGCCTCGACGATTTCGTCACTGAAAAATACGCTGACCAGATCGCGGCCATCCTTGTGCAGTGGAGTTCTGGCCTCCTGCAATCTCCGCAGAATGTGAGCGCGGTCGAGAAAGTTCTTCTGCCGAATTTCTCGGGGTCTTCTCCCCAGCCTGCTGAATCCCGCGTTGTGCGTCCGGGTCCGGCGATCGAGGTTCGTCACAATACATTCAAGCGGGAGACTGTGCTTGGGCGGGATGCATTTCTCCAGGAACTACGGTCTGCACTGACTGTCTTTTCGAAGATTCTTACTGCTGAATTTCAGGTGACGAGCATTGACGCTGGTTCCGTGCTATCGGCGGCGCTGTCTTCCGGTCAGCTTCAGACTCGCATCCGATACGAATTGGTAGCCACGGGCCACGGCTTCTACCGCGAGCAACGCGTCGGTTACTGGCAGCTTACTTGGGAACAGGCTGCGTCGGGTGAGTTCCACGTCCGGAACTGGCAAACGTTGGATGAAACACAAAGCCGCTCAAACGCCCCCGGCCATATCGACATCGCGGCCGAGGCGCTCGGCAGTAATGCGTCCTATTCTTCGCAACTTCTGCGCGGGACGGACTATTGGCGCACGGTGCTCGACGGCGCTTGCGGCATTGATGTCTACGGGCACAACGGCGTTTCCATCGGCGACGTCGATGGCGATGGATTTGACGACCTCTATGTGTGTCAACCGGGCGGCCTTCCAAACCGGCTCTATCGAAATCGAGGAGACGGAACGTTTGAAGACATCACGGAAGCGTCGGGAGTCGGCGTCATTGAAAACACGGCATGCGCGCTTTTTGTCGACGTTGACAATGACGGGCGGCAGGATCTGGTCGTCGTGCGGGCGGCCGGCCCGATGTTATTCCTGAACGACGGCGGCGGCAAGTTTCGCCAGAAGGCGGACGCATTTCAGTTCGCCAACCTTCCGCAGGGGACCTTCACCGGAGCAGCGGTTGCAGATTATGACCGCGACGGCTGGCTGGACATCTACTTCTGCCTCTACGTCTATTACCAGGGCACGGACCAGTACAAATATCCGTCTCCCTATTATGACGCCAACAACGGGCCGCCTAATTTCATGATGCGCAACAATCGGGACGATACGTTTCGCGACGTAACTGCCGAGACCGGTCTCAACCAGAACAATACGCGTTATAGCTTTTGTTGTGGATGGAGCGACTTCAACCGTGATGGCTGGCCCGATCTTTACGTGGTGAACGATTTCGGGCGCAAGAATCTTTACCGCAACAACGGCAACGGAACGTTTACTGACGTTGCTCCGCAAGCGGGAGTTGAGGACGTCGGCGCCGGGATGGGCGTCTGCTGGTTTGACTTTGACAAGGACGGCATGGACGACCTCTACGTGGCGGACATGTGGACGGCGGCCGGCGAACGCATCTCGATGCAGGATATCTTCAAGAAAGATGTGCCCCAGGAGACGCGAGCGCTCTATCACAGACACGCCATGGGCAATTCGCTTTTCCGCAATCTATCTCAGACTGGCGGTGCTTCTGCTTTCGAAGATGCAACGCGCGCTGCCGGCGTCGGAATCGGGCGCTGGGCTTGGTCGAGCGACGCTTGGGATTTTGATCATGATGGTTTGCCCGATCTCTACATCGCCAATGGCATGGTTAGCGGCCCCTCGCGGAAAGACAAAGATGAAGACCTGAACAGTTTCTTCTGGCAGCAGGTAGTTGCCAATTCGCCGGACGAGGCTAAGCCGTCTCACGATTACGAACAGGGATGGAGCGCGATAAACGAGTTGATCCGCGCCGATGGCACGTGGAGCGGGTACGAGCGAAATATTTTCTACGCGAACAATGGCGATGGAACATTTTCCGATATCTCGGGCGTGGTTGGGCTCGACTTTCTGGAGGACGGGCGGGCGTTTGCACTTGCGGATTTCGATCATGATGGCCGTCAGGAAGTATTTCTGAAGAACCGCAATAGCCCGCAGTTGCGGCTCTTGAAGAACGTCATGGAGAACCTGCCTCCGTCCATCGCGTTCCGCCTGCGCGGCACTAAAAGCAATCGGGACGCGATCGGCGCAGTCGTCACGGTAGAAACTGAAACGGGCCGCCAGACCCGATCGTTGCAAAGCCGATCGCTGCAAGCTGGATCGGGATTTCTTTCGCAGCACAGCAAAGATGTTTTCTTTGGTCTGGGAGCAGCGAAGGGCCCGGTGCGCGCGTCGATTCGCTGGCCGAGCGGAATGGTGCAGCATCTCCACGATCTGCCGATCAACCACCGCGTGTGGATTGAAGAAGGCTCCAAACCATCGCGACTGGATGCCTTCAGAACGTCGGCGCAGCGAGCCCAGCTCGCAAAGGCTAAGCCACAAGAAATCGAAACACTGCCCACCACGGCTGAGACCTGGTTGCTGGCGCCAGTCGAGGCGCTCGATTTTTCTCTTCCCGATTTTGGTGGGCAAGTACGCTCTCTATCTGCGCTGCGCGGAAAGCCGGCGTTGCTCAATTTTTGGGTCGCCGGAGCAGAACGATGTAAGGACGATTGGATCGCCTTCAATCAGCGCCATGCAGGTTGGGCGGCTCATGGTCTTCAACTGCTTGCGGTGAATCTGGACGGCCAGGCCGATGCGGAAAGCGTCCGGGCACTGGTGCGGGAGCATCGTCTTTCGTTTCTGATTCTGCGTGGGTCCGAGGACGTGGCCGCCATCTACAACATTCTCTATCGTTACCTGTTTGACCGGCATCGTGATTTAGCGCTTCCAACCTCGTTCCTCATCAGCGCCAAGGGAGAAATCGTTAAGGTTTATCAGGGGCCAGTGGACCCGCAGCACGTTGAACAGGACTTTCGCCAAATCCCCCAAACCAACGCGGAACGATTAGCCAGAGCACTTCCCTTTCCCGGCGTGTCGGACACGATCGAGTTTGGACGTAACTATCTCTCCTACGGTTCGGTGTTTTTTCAGCGCGGCTATATGGATCAGGCCGCGGCTTCGTTCCAGATTGCGCTGCGCGACGATCCAACAAGCGCCGAGGCTCTCTATGGCATTGGCAGCGTGTATCTGGACCAGCAGAAGACGGCGGAGGCCCGCGAAAGTTTTGAACGCGCGCTCAAACTTCGTGCGAGTTATCCCGACACTTTGGCAAATTCCTGGAACAACCTCGGCTTGCTGGCCGCGCGCGAAGGGCGCACGGGCGAAGCAATTGGCTATTTTCAAGAGGCGCTCAAGCTGAGTCCCAACCATCTGATAGCACTCGATAACCTGGGCAGCGCCTATCGTCAGCAGAAGCGCTGGGATGATGCTCGCAAGACGTATGACCGAGCGCTCGAACTCGGCCCCAACGACGCCGAGGCAAACTACGGTCTGGGTATGGTATTTGCGCAAAATGACGACACCGCGCGGGCGTTCGATTCTCTCCAGAGGGCGCTGAAGCTGCGTCCGGTCTACCCTGAGGCGCTGAACAACCTAGGAATTCTATATCTGCGCACGCAGCGGCGGGATCAGGCCGTGGCAAGCTTTGAGGAGTGCATCCGCGTGGCGCCTGCATTCGATCAGGCTTATTTGAACCTCGCCCGCGTGTATGTCGTGGAGGGCACGCCGGACAATGCTCGGGCCGTGTTGCTTGAACTGCTGAAGCAGCATCCGGGGCATGAGCAGGCGCAGAAGATGATGGAGCAGTTGGGGCCATAGGCGGTCGCTAAGGCGCAGGGGGCTTGCCCGGCCGAGGCGTCGGCGCAGTCAGCAACTCCACAAATATCTTGTAGAACTTATCCGTATCCACGTCGAACTGCACCTCCACCGACTGTACATCGCGCTTCGGCCTATCTCGATCTGTCCATGTGAGGGTGTCTCCATAGCCGGGGCCGCGATCCAGATTCACATCCATGTAGCGGTTCTCTTTCTTTGTAATCAGGCTCGGATCAAGCCATGCGGCTGAGGTAAGTTCGTCCCAGAGATAGTTATAAGATCCCCGCAGGCGCGCATACTTGCCGATGTATTGCGCCGCTGGCGAGTTACCGGCCTTGATCTTGTCGATCAGCTCATTTGTCATTCTCGTCTTCACGGAAATATCGACCGGCGTACAGCCAATCTTTTTCCACGGCGCCCGCAGCACAATGCGAGCCGCTTCTGGATCGAACCAAAGGTTGAATTCGTGGCGGGGCGTGTTGGCGAACTCTGGATCGGCGGTCTGCGGATTCAGACTGGCTCCCATGAACACCAACTCTTTGGCCAGGCTCGCAAATTCTGGGTCGATAGAGATCGCTAACGCCAAGTTCGTCATGGGCCCGCCCTCATAAATCGTGACTTCGTGCGGATACTTGCGTACCATGCGCACCAAGAAGTGCGCAGCGTCTTCGTCGGCGGCCTTGGTGGTCGGCTTTCCCTCCGGCATTGCTCCCAGTTCGCGCGGTGCGTGATACACACGCGGAGTCCAGGCCCCGAGCCAGGCCACGGAGCCATAGCGTTGCTCCCACTGCTCCGTCTCTTCTTTCGTTCTGACCAGGGGATACTCGGCACCACCGACAACGGGAATGTCAGTTCGTCCAATGAGTTCGAGCATGCGCAGAGTGTGCGCGACTTCTTCGGTGAGCCAGGCATCGCCCGTCACCACCGTGATGCCCAGGACTTCCGTCTGTGGAGACTGGATGAGCAGCAGGATCGCTTGCTGGTCGGTACCGGCGGGGCCGGCCGCGTCCTGATCGATGATGATCTTGCGCTTATCTCTCTCCATGCTTTGGGACACAAGACATGTAATCAAAACTACAGTTGCGACGGCGATAAAACCCCGGACTCGGCCCAGCTTCATTCATGCACCTCAGGATCTTGGAACTTCTCGCAACAAATGTTACTTGCTTCCTGACAATCGCCCAATGAGCAGGTCGAAAAACCTCGCGGAGTCTACTTCCACCGCAACCCTCGCGTTCGGCACAAATGTATCGCGCAATACGGGAGACGTTTTTGTGCTGGCCAGAGTGGGGGCCGATCCGCGAATCGGCATATTCGCAGCCGCGGCATCTTTCTCCATTCCGGGCCGCCGCCGCAAGTCCCCGGCAACAGGGCTGTAACCGAGAGTTTCACCGGCGGTGAGTTCGCCCGTCGTCTCGACATCAACGTAGTAGTCCTGCAATTTCAGAATCGCGGGATCAAGAAATCCCGCGACTGCCAGCGAGTCGTGCATGTTCTGTCCAACCAGAAATCCGCGCTCGCGATTATGGTTGATCGCATTGCGTCCGATCTTGGCCGCAGCCTGGCTGACGGGGTTTTGCGCCGCTTCGAGCGTGCGCACATGCTCGTCGGTAAGAGAGGTTCTGCGGGTAACGTCGAGACCGACCATGGTAATAGGAATTCCGGATTGAAAGACGATGCGAGCCGCTTCCGGGTCCACGTAAACATTAAACTCGGCCGCCGGCGTGATGTTCCCTCCGGAAAGCGAGCCGCCCATCATGACCAGCGCGCGAACCATGCTGGCTAGTTCCGGGTCAGAATTAAGAGCGGTAGCAATGTTGGTCAGCGGACCGATAGTGATCAACGTAACCTCGCCGGGATACTTGCGAACGATCTGGCGAATCATCTCGGCGGCTGGCGTGGCGACCGGTTTTGTCGTGGGCTCAGGAAAGACGGCGCCTCCCAACCCGTTCTCGCCGTGCGCGTAGGTCGCTGTTACCAGGCGGCGCATTAGCGGGGCTCGAGCGCCCGCGGCCACGGGAATATCGGTGCGGCCGGCGATTTCAACCATGCGCAAGGCGTTCGGCAGCGTCAGGTCGAGCGGCACATTTCCGGCGACCGGCGTGATGGCTTCAATCTTCAGTTCCGGCGAGCGCATGGCCAGCAAGAGCGCGAGCGCATCGTCGACGCCCGGGTCGGTGTCAATGATGACGCGAAAGGGACCACGGCCAGGGCCGGACTTTTCGCCCGACTTGCCCTGCTCTGACGGCTGTCCCGCCGGTGCGCCGCCGGCGTTGGCCCCGTAAGCGAAACCGCTGGTGGCTAGAACGGCGGCTGACGAGGTTACAAATTGGCGTCGAGTAATTCTAGAGACGCGATATATTTCTTGTTTTGAATCCACGTGTACTCTGCCCCTTAAATGCGGCTTGAACTCCTGTCTTGCCTAGCTACTTCGCGATCCTCGGCGGTTGCGTCATTAGCTTGACGTAGAGATCGTACAGCTTTTGCGTGTCCACATCGAACTGAACGGTCGCAATTCTCTCGTACGACGGAAGCTCCGTGCCCGGTTGCCAGAAGAGCGTTTCACCGTAGCTGGGCCCGTGGTCAATATCGATGTCCACGTAGAGCTGCTTCTGTCCGGTGATGATCGAAGGATCGACTAAGGCCGCCGCGGAGAGCTCATCCCACATAAAACTTTCGACGGAGAATTGCGTGAGGTAGCGAGCGACCGGCGTATCCGACTTGGCGATGGCCGCTCTGACTGCCGGATTCACCACTGTCTTGACCGAAATATCGATGGGCGTGATCGTGATTTTTTTCCAGGGCGCCCGCGTCGCAATGCGGACGGCTTCCGGATCAAACCACCAGTTGAATTCGCGCCGTCCATCAATGCCGGTGATGCCGCCGTTGTTGGCGTACATCCCACTGCCCATCAGGACCAACTCTTTCGCGAGCGTCGCCACTTCGGGATCAAGCCGCAGGGCGAGAGCAATGTTGGTCATCGGACCGCCGGCCCACACCACAACTTCGCCAGGATACTGGTGCACCATGCGGACGATGAAATGGGCAGCGGTTTCGTCGAGAGGCTTAGTGTGAGGCTCGCCCTCGACCAGCGGAGGAATCACATCCGGTTCGTGATAGCCCTCGCGGAAGGCTGGCGGCGTGCCTTCGGGGCGCTTGGAAAAATCGCTCCAGCAGCCCTTGTAGCGGAACTTCCCGTAGAGAGCTTCCCAGCGCTCAGACTCTTCCTTGGAATTCAGCAGCGGGAACTCTGCGCCTTCCGCGACGGGAACGTCAGTGCGCCCCGCGATTTCAAGCAGTCGCAATGCGCGCTGCGTTTCTTCCTTTACCCACTGATCACCGGTGACGGTAGTGATACCGAGGACCTCGAACTTGTCCGACTGGAGAAAAATCAGGATGGACTGCATGTCGGTTGTCGCCGGTCCGCGGGCGTCCTGATCGACGATGACTTTGATTTTTTGTGCCCAGAGGTTGTTCACCGAAGTCATAAAACAAATGCTGAGCAACAAAACGATAGACCTGTCTTTCATGGCTCGCTATCCTTCAGACAATGGATGTTTCCAATTTCCGCGCGCATCGAAGGCGTGCAATTGTAAAGCTTGTCCTTGCGCTCCGCCAGTTAACTGATCAGAATGCATAAGGTAAAATGGCGAGCGACCGTCGTGGCTGTTCTTTTATTTGCTCGGAGTGTCACTTTTCCCGCGAGACAATCCGCATGACCAATGGCGACTTCAAACCCGTACTTTATCTTGCAATCTGCGTCCTCGTATCCCTGGTCGTGATCACTGACGCGCGCGCGCAAAAGCAGGAGCCGGCATCCGTGGTTGCGAGCTTTGGGAGCGTGCAGGGCCATATCCGCGACGCAAGCGGCCACCCCGTGACGAATGCAACCGTCTCGTTGCACCTTCCGGGAGTCTCGAGGGCGACCGTTGGAATCCCTTGGCTGCCGGTCCAGATTACGCATACGGACTCGCAGGGAGCGTACCAGTTTACGGCTGTTGAAGAAGGCGATTACGTTGTCATCGGAGACACGACGGGAACAATTACTTTTGGCGGTCCGATACGCATCATGCCGAACGAGATGAGGACAATCGACTTCGCTGTTCCGGCCAAGCTAACCGATAAACCCAAGAACGCTGTTCCAACAGAACCAGCGACCGGAAAGCCTGTTGTATCAACACCGGAGTTCTTTGATGAACCTCAATTCACCGTCGCGGGCGTGACCCAAGCCACGAATTCGGGTGGGCACGGTTCCGACACCGTGCTGCGAACCACGGAAGCACTCGCCAAGGCAACCGCGTCGCTGACCAAGAAATCGAGCGCTGGTTCGAGACCGGCGCCTGCGGCTTCAACGGAAGAGTCACTCCGAAACGCGGTCACGCATGAACCGGAAAGCGTTGACGCGAATCGGCAGCTTGGAATGCTGCTTGCGGATAGCGGAAAATCCAAGGAGGCGCTTTCCTACCTGGAACGGGCTTCCGGGCTGAATCCTAGAGATCCCGAACTTCATCACCTGCTGGGCGAAGTCGAGGAGAAGCTAGGCAATCCACTCGAGGCAGTGCGGGAGTACCAGAGCGCGGCGGAACTTGACCCCACCGAACCGCACTTGTTCGATTGGGGAGCCGAACTTCTGACTCATCGTGCGCTGGAACCCGCCACCGAGATTTTCACCGAAGGCAATCGCCTGTTTCCGAAGTCTGTGCGAATGCTGGTCGCGCTCGGCGTATCCTGGTACGCTCGCGGCTCCTACGAGCAAGCTGCGCAAAGTCTCGTGAACGCGTCCGATCTCGCTCCTGACAATCCGACTCCCTATATGTTTCTGGGGAAAATGCAAAGTGTGGAGGGCACTCCGTCAGTAGAATCGGTGGCGCGATTAGGGCGATTCGCGCAGCTGCAACCTGTCAATGCGCTCGCGAACTACTACTACGCCGTTAGCCTTTTGAAACAGTCGACTGGTACGGCGGACGCTGAGCGCTCAGCGCGTGTGGAGTCGCTGCTGCAGAAGGCGGTGCATCTCGATCCGAAGCTCGGTATCGCGTATCTGCAACTCGGGATTCTGTACTCGCAGCGTACGGATTTTTCGCGGGCCATTTCCGCTTATCAGAAGGCGATCGCAGTCGGTCTGGAAGAATCAAGTCCCGAAGGCGACGAGACGCTCGAAGTGGCACACTATCGTTTGGCTCAGGCTTACCTGCGGACCGGTAATAAAACAAAAGCTCAACAAGAGCTTCAACTCCATGATCTATTAGTAAAGAAAACAAAGGACAATACGGCGCGTGAGCGGCGCGAGATTCAGCAGTTTGTGATCTCGCTTCACTAGTAAGAATAAAGATTCCGTCTCGCAGCAGCCGAATTGAACCGGTCGTCGATGGATGGTCAGCGGGCCGGCGTCGCGGCGCTCATCAGCCCCACAAACATCCGATAAAACTTTTCTTTGTCCAAGTCAACTTGAATCTCTACCGGCTGCACCGTAACTGCTGGCTTATTCTTCTCCGACCAAGTCAGCGTGTTGCCGTACCCGGCCCCCCGGTCAAGATCCACGCTCATATAGCGCGTCTCTCGTTTCGTGACGATGGACGGGTCGATCCAGGCGCCCGCGGCGAGTTCGTCCCACATGATGTCGGCGCCCGGAAAGGACTGGTAAAAGCGGGCAACATAATGCGCCAGAGGAGTTCCAGCCTTATCGATCTGTCGGATCATGGCAGGCGTCAGACTTGTCTTGACCGAGATGTCAGTGGGCGTGCACACGATCTTCTTCCAAGGCGCACGCAACACCACATGCGCAGCTTCAGGATCAAACCAGAAATTGAACTCGTGACGCGGGTTGTTGATGAACTCGGCGTTGTCGGTTTGCGGCCCGATGCCTCCGCCCATGAAGACCAACTCCTCGGCCAACTCGGAGAATTGCGGATCGATTGAAATGGCCAGCGCCAGGTTGGTCATGGGGCCGCCTTCATAGATCGTGACCTCATGTGGATACTTGCGCACCATTCGAATCAGAAAATGGGCGGCATCTTCATTGGCGGGCTTGGTAGTCGGCTGCCCTTCCGGCAGCGTGGGGACGACAAAGGGCTCGTGCCACCAGCGATCGTCCCAGGCCCCGGCGTAGGCCACTTTTCCGTAGCGCTCCTGCCACTGCTGCGCTTCTTCATGAGTGCGAAGCAGCGGGAACACCGCGCCGGGCACTACGGGAATGTCGGTGCGTCCAATGATTTCAAGCAGGCGAAGCGTGTGCACCACCTCTTCATCGCGCCACTGGTTTCCGCTGACCACCGTGATCCCAAGCACCTCGACCTGCGGGGACTGGATCATTACGAGGAGAGTTTGCATGTTGCTGCCGCCCGGGCCGGAGCAATCCTCGTTGATGATGACCTTGCGGCGTGGCCGGGCTGAGGCAAAGCAGCTCGCCAGCAAGAGTAGAAGGACCGGGGAGATACGGCGGCGTCTTAAACAATGCAAGAAGCCATAGAGAAAATCAAGGTTCACTAAGGGGCCCATTGTGTTTAAGTCTATTTCCGGACAGGCCGCGTCATCAAGCCGATGTAGATCTTGTAGAACTTCTCCGCATCGATGTCGAACTGAACATTGGCCGGGCGCAAGTAGGGCGGAACCTTTGCGGTAGAGTTCCAGAAGATCGTTTTGCCGTAACTGGCGCCGTGATCGACGTCGATATCCATGTAGAGTTGCTTCTGCCCGGTGATAATCGAGGGATCAATGAGCGCAGCGCCGGCGATTTCGTCCCACATGTAGCCGGGCAGCGAATACTTGTCCAGATAATCGGTCACGGGAGTGCCGGCCTTGGTGATGGTGGCCTTCATCTCGGTCGTGTAGCGCGTCTTAACAGAGATATCGATAGGCGTGATAGTCACTTTCTTCCAGGGCGCGCGCAGGACGATGCGAGTCGCTTCCGGATCAAACCACCAATTAAATTCGCGGCGTGCATCGATGGCTCCGGGATCGATGGCGCCTTTGTCGGCGTAGAGTCCCCCACCCATCATGACGAATTCTTTCGCAAGTGTCGCGACCGACGGGTCAAGCTTCAGCGCGAGCGCATAATTCGTCAGCGGACCGCCCGCCCACAGCACAACCTCGCCGGGATATTTGTGGACCATCTGCACAATGAACTCCGCGGCGGTCCCAGGCTGCGCGTGAATGTGCGGCTCGCCTTCCTTCATAGGAGGCACAACGTCGGGCGCATGGTAGGGCTCGTCGTAGATAGTGGAGCGCGTCGCCTCAAAGTGTTCAGTCCAGCATCCCTTGTATTCGAGCTTGCCGTAGAGCGCTTCCCAACGCTCGGTCTCTTCTTTGCTGTTGAGCAGCGGGAACTCAGCGCCCTGGATGACGGGCACGTCGGTGCGCCCAGCAATCTCGAGCATGCGGAGGGTGTGCAGCGTCTCTTCTTTCACCCACTGATCGCCGCTGACGGTGGTGATGCCGAGCACGTCAAACTTCTCCGACTGCAGGAATACGAGCAGTGCTTGCTGGTCGCTGGTGCCGGGGCCGCGGGCATCTTGATCGACGATTACTTTGATTTTCTGGGCGGCGGCGGAAAGGGCGAGCAGGACTGAGACTAGTAGGAACAGAGCTGGCTTGTGCAGGCGAAGCATGGGGCTCCCGGGAGTGATTTGGTGAGAAGGTTAAGGGCAGACCGAGCTGAGTCTGGGTCGATCCAGATTGCTCAGTCCGCCCGAAGTTAAGCGCAGACGCAGCCGTCCTCAGAAGGTGAGCTTGAGGGCGAACTGAATCACGCGCGGGTTATTCACAGTCCCGTTAACCACGCCGAAACTTGAGGTCGCGTTAACGTCCTGCATCTGGCTGGAACCCCCTCCCAAGAAGAATTGGGCATGGTTCCAGGCATTGAAGAACTCAGCGCGAAAGTCCAATCTCATGCCTTCGTAGGGTAGCGGGAAATGCTTGATGAACGAGAGATCCGTGTTTACAAACCGCGGGCCGTAGAGCGGAGCACGATTCGCGTTTCCAAGTTCTCCCGGTGCCGCGTGAGCATACGCGCAGGGATTGAACCAGTTCTGGAGCGTGTGGACCTGAGCGGGCGCATTGCAGCCAGGGTTGGCGGCCACCGGTCCTCCTCTATTCGGGTCACCCACTTGATCGGGCCGGTTCAAGCCATTTCCATTCCAGGAGAAGTTTACTCCCGAATCGCCAGGGAGCCCGGCCCCGCTTCCGTTGGCACTATCAACCACAAAGAGCGGGAACCCTGACAAAACTCTCTCAATGACGTCCACTTCCCAATTTCCCAAGACCGCATTCACGGGACCGTTCCAGGCACTACCGAACTGCTTTCCCTTTCCGAAAGGCAAGTCATAGGTCACGCTGGCGGTGAACTGATCGTTGAGGTTGAGCGCAGACAACCCCCAATCCAGTTTTTGATAGCCTGGCAAAGGGAAATATGTTGCTCCCGGGAACGTGCCCACGCCATCCGCCATTCCGCTGTCGAAAGTGCGCGAGTACGTATACCCCAGAAGAGCGTAAAGTCCATGCCGAACACTCTTGGTCTCGGCTTTGATCTGAAACGAATCGTAGTGGGCCCGGCCGACGTCGTTGATGTTATTCATGGTCAGCGGGAATAGGAAGATGGGAGTTGCGGCAGTTCCCCACTTCGGCGCGAAAGCTGCTCCGCCGGGACCGCAACCGCGCGTATACCCCGGAACCACGCCGCCGCAGGCGGAAGGAGACCCCACGTTCAGGTTCAAGCCGTCCACTAGAATGTGTGAGGCGCGGGAACCGGCGTAGCCTGCCGTCAGCACGACGTTTCCGGGCAACTGGTGCTCGATATTCAGGTTGAACTGCTGCACTCGCCCCTGATGGAAATTCTGGTTTTGGACCTGAAGTGCTCCGGGATAAAGCTGCGGATTCGGAGGCGCCGTAATGGCGGGGAGGAACAGGCGCTGGTTACCGCAGTCGAGCGGTTTGGCCGAACCTGAATTGTTGAAGGGACAGGGGCCAAAGAAATTGTCCAACTCGGCAAAGTAGGGGGGATTCTCCCATGTCCCCTGCGCGCCCTGGTTCCAGGAAGAATCGTGGAAGATCGCATAACCTGCACGCACTGCCGTAGTCTGCGAACCAAACGGTTTCCAAGCAAGTCCGATACGAGGCTCGAAAGCAGTCTTGTCCATCTGAATGCCCACCAATCCGTCCGAACGAACGCAGATTGAGCAGCCGCCGAAGTCTACCGGCCCGGCAACGAAGAACTTGCCGGAGGCAAAGTCGAAATTGGCTTGGCGATTCCTAGCTTCGCTGATCGGTGTCACTAGAGCCCAAGCGACTCCCAGGTTCAAAGTCAAATTGTTGGTCACCCGCCAATCGTCCTCTACGAACGGGCGGTAGAGTTTCCAGCGGCGTCCGGTAGTCGCCCCAAGGAACGTCTGATCATGGATTCCCCCGCCTAGTTGACCGAGGAGGAGATCGGCTGTGGCATCCCCCGTAAGCCCAAAGTTAATGAAGAAGCCATCCTGGAAGGCATTGGTCTCAACATTCATCTGCTGGGCACGGAACCCAAAACCAACGTGGATGTCATGCTTGCCGCGAATCATGTCGAACGAGTCCGCGATGGAGAACACATTGGTCCCGCCCTGGAAGGGAGCAAACCCGCGATCACCCAGGGCCCAATAATTGTTCATCAGAGTGGAACTTAGTCCACAACTGACGCAGTCTTTGGTGGACTGCGTTATCACACCCGCAGGAGCGTTCGGGCACTTGCTGTTCAGGTCTGCACCGAGGATGCCGATGTTGGCGGATTCACAGGTACCGTTTCCGAACGACAGTATGTGATTGAAAATCCGATTGAAGCCAAAGGTGAACCGGTTAAGGTTACGATCAGAGAAGATGTGCGTTTCAGCTAAAGCCACGTTGCGTCCATGGTTGCTGATGTTTTGAGTACTTCCAAAAGCATTGGCTTCCGCGAATCCCGGCGAACCGCCCGGAACGTATGAGTTCGCCTGATCGTAACTGAAACGAGCATAGGCAGAATCTTTGTTCGAGAAGTTGCGATCGAGCTTGACGTCAAATTCACCTTCGTTCAGTCTTCTCACGGGTACGTTAGAGAAGTTGGTCAGGGTGCTCTTATTGATCACGTTAGCCTGCGGATAAAGCTTCATCATGGCCAAACCTGACGGATCGACCGACGAATTGACAGTAGGATCGAACATATTTGAGGGAATCTTATTGCACTTCACGCCCGCCGGCTGAACGCCACCAGCTCCCGCGGGAAGGGGATTTCCGGATCCGTCGCACTGGAACGGACCGAACGTATATGGGCTATTGATATTGCCGAAGCCGTCGGCATTGTTGGGCAGGGGTTTGCCGGTGACAGGGTCCCAACCGGGACGTGCCACGCCCAATGGGTCGAGGCTGTAGTCTCCAGTCAACATCGCCGGAGTTGGAATTAAGCCACTGAAGGGTATGCCGTGCCGCTGCCTTTTCCCTTGATAGTCGACAAAGAAGAACGTCTTGTCCTTCTGGATCGCGCCACCCAGCGCGCCGCCAAACTGGTTCAGATTGAATTTTTCCTTAGACACGGCGAAGAAGCTCTTAGCGTCGAGTTTAGTATTCCGAAAGAACTCGAACAGCGATCCATGTAGTTTGTTCGTTCCAGACTTCGTCGTGATCAGCACGGTTGGACCCGCGCGTGTACCGTACTCCGCAGAGTAGTTATAGCTGAGAACTTTGAACTCCTGGATGGCATCGATCGACGGTAAAATTGCAATGCCGCCCGCGGTCAATTCGTTATTATCGACACCATCGAATAGCCAATCTGTTTCCTGGGCGCGTGAGCCGCCCACCGAAAGGGAGTAAGTCCCCCTTGCCGCCACTTCACTGCTGGCGCCCTGCGTGAAAAAGCTGTTCGGATTGGTTTCCTGGGTTACGCCGGGGGTCAAGGTGGCCAGCTGGACGAAGTCGCGTCCATTCAACGGGAGCTCCGCTACTTGCTCAGCGGTAATGACTTGTCCGATGGTTGGGTTCGTGGTCTCCACAGCTACTTCGGTGGCGCTGACCTCAACCATCGAAGAGACCGATGCCGGGCTGAGCGTGAAATCGATTTCGCGCTGTTCGTCGACTTGCAGGCGGATATCTTTCTGCTCGGTGATCTGGAACCCCTGGGACTCTACTCGGATGGTGTACATCGACACGGGCAAGAAAGGTGCGATGTAGTGACCTGAGCCGTCGGTCTTCACTTCGCGCGCGACACCGGTGCCCTGCGAGGTGATTTTCACCGTCGCGCCGGCGACTACCGATCCGGTTTTATCAGTAACCGTTCCCGAAAGACTGCCATTCGCTTGGCTATAAAGCAGTGGACAGAGGGAAAACACGGAACACAGAACCCCTACGAGCAGCGCTTTTTTTTTCGGCATAAGTTTTCACCTTGCTTCCACTCCTCTCTTCATTGAACGAGGAGTGACGATTTGGGATCAGACTCCGTCGCGGCTCGAACGTGGAGCGTCCCTATTTTCAGCGATGGGTCATATAAATAGATTAGAAATGCAAAGTCAAGAGTTTTCGTGTTGCCACGGGGAATGCCCTGCGACGCGGTTGCGAATTCAGTTTTTCATACTGCCTATGCTTTCGCGGATTTTTACGCTCTGATCGACCGCTGACAGTTGTCGAGCTGTGTTTGGTTTAGACCCTTCGACTTCGCTCAGGGCAGGCTCGCGAGACGCCGTCCCCACACGAGCGAGCTCTAGCCATTCGCCCTCGCCACCAGCAAGATTCCCACACAGTAGAAGACGAACATGAGGCCCAGGTACATCTTGGCTTTGCCGGGCGCGCCTTCAAACTCCTTCCATGCAAGAACACCCCACAGCGCGGCGACCATCGGAGCGGATTGCCCTATGGCATATGAGATTGCCACGCCGGTGAAGCTGGCAGCGACCAGATTGAAGACCATGCCGATGCCCCAGATGAATCCGCCGAGCAGTCCGAGGGCGTGGCCGGACATTGGTCCTTTGAAATATCCAGCGAAGCTCACGGGCTCACCGACCAGCGGTTTCTTCATGAAATAAATGTTCCAGATCAGACACGAGAGCAACGCGCCGAGCGTGAGGAAGACGGCAATACTATACGGACCGAGAGTGTTTCCGTTGGTCATCGCTCGTGCCACAAAGTACGGCCAGAGCCCCATCAGAACACCGGAGACGATGCAGGTGATGATGCTCTTCTTCGATACCGAGCGGCCGGCTGTGGCCAGGCTGCCATAGGCTTTGCCGTCGAGCACAACGGCAATGAACGCGCAGATGACGCCGGCGGCGAGCAATGCAGCGTTGCCTTTGGGCTGGCGTATGTAGCTGAAAATTACGCCGACGACGAGCGCGATTCCGATCGAGACGGGGAAGGCGACGGCGAGTCCGGCCATGTCGATTGCGGCAACGAGAAGAAGGTTGGCGAGATTAAAGATGGCGCCGCCAATCATCATGTAGACGATGTTATTAGTGTCGGCGGAACGCACATTGTTCAAAAAACTCGAAGCGTCATTGCCGGTGCTGCCCATGGTGAGCGCGAGGATCAGCGACACCAGAAAAATACCGATGGCGTAGTCCCAGTAAAACAACTCGAAGCGATAGTTCTTGACGCCCTTATAGGTGTTGGCCCAGGAGCCCCAGCAAATGGCGCTCGTAATCATCATGAAGAGTGCAATCGTCAGACTGTGGGGTGTGAACATCGCTTCTCCTTGGACAGCGGACGGCGGACGGCGCTACTGAGTGTACTTGTCCTTACTTCTACTTGCCACAGTTCTACTTGCCACGAATTCTGGAAACGAACAGCTGCAGGAAGCGGTCGGCATCGACCTCGACGCAAACCTTCGCATTCGGCTCGACTCCATCGAGGCCTTCGATGATGTAGCGGTCACCGTGCAGCACATTGCGCTCCACCGCTCCGCGGCGGTTGGCAACGGTTTCGCCTCGAGTAAACTCGCCCCGGGTCTCTACATCCACGTGCATCGGCGGCGCTTTTACGAGGGTTGCGTCGATAGCCACCCCGACCGCGAGCGGATCATACATCGGCGTACCGCCGGAACCGAATTTCGCCGACAGATCGATCAGGTAGTGCGCCACCTGGTATATGAAATCATTCACCGGGCCGTGGCTCTGTCCGAGTTGCGCGAGGTACTTCGGCGAAAGCAATGTCTTGTCGCCGACGTCGAGGCCGACCATAGTCAGCGGCCAGCCGGCCTGGAAAACTATTTGCGCGGCTTCAGGGTCGTTGTAAATATTCGCTTCGGCAGCAGCGTTCACATTGCCGCCGGTGATCGAGCCGCCCATGATGATGACTTCCTTCACCAACGGAACGATGGACGGATCTTTCTCCACGGCAAGCGCGATGTTGGTGAGCGGGCCGACTGGGACGAGAGTGATTTCATGCGGAGCGGCGTGCACCATCTCGATGATCAGGTCCGGGCCATAGCGGGAATCAACCTTGCACTTGCTGGGCGGCAATTCGATATTGGCCAGCCCATTCTTGCCGTGCCAGAACTCCGCCGTGATCAACTTCTGGAAGAGCGGATGCTGGGCTCCGGCGGCGACGGGAATATCGCAGCGATTGGCCAGCGAGATCATGCGCAGCGCATTCTCCAGTCCCTGCTTAGCGGTTACGTTGCCGGGCACGACGGTGACGGCGCGGATATCTAACTCAGGCGAGTTCAGCGCCAGCATCAGAGCCATGGCGTCGTCAGTGCCGGGATCGGTGTCGAGGATAATTTTTTTGGTGGCGGACGTGGGTAGCGCCAGAGTCAGTACGATGAATGCGGAGAGGAGTGCGGCGATGAAGAGTCTTTGGAGAACTCGGAAACGAAAGCCCGGGGTGATCAGAACTAACCTCCAGATCGCAGACTGCAAGATGTGGGAATCGCGCCGTAGCGTAGCCGTGCGGCGTCCCAAGTGTCAAGGCGAAACCACAATTCATGTTTCGCCGTATCTGCCGTACAATTGCTCGGCAACTGCTAAGCCGGGGAAGATTTTGGCCGTTGCGACCCAGCCCCTGAAGGGGCATCTAATTTGAAGGGGTAGGCGGCATCGCCAAAGCGATGCCCTGATACGAATCCCGAATTTTTTTCCCGGCGTGTTTCGCGGAGAGGACCTTATGCCGGTCGATCACAATGAGTTTCGGAGTCTCGCACCACACGTCTCAGACGTCGGCAATGCGATGGCCACGCTCTCCGGACGGCCTCTGCTGCCGAATACCGGCATTCCCCTCAACCTCGATTGGGTACGAGAAGTCCGAGTCAACACCAGCGCGGTCGAGCGCCGCGTTCAATCCCATGTCGCGCGACGGACCGTGAAAAAGGAATGGCAGGCGGCGTGGCTTTTACGGGCGATCAGCTGCATGGATCTGACGACTCTTTCCGGCGATGATACCGACGAGCGCGTTCGCCGCTTATGCGCGAAAGCCCGGCACCCCATCCAGCAGGAAATAGAACAGAAGCTGGGGATCGAGGAACTGCAAATCAAGGTCGCTGCCGTCTGCGTGTACCACACGTTTGTTGAAACTGCACTGCACGCGCTCGAGGGCAGTGGGGTGCATGTCGCTGCCGTGTCCACCGGTTTCCCCGCAGGCCTATCGCCGCTGACAGAGCGGGTTGCGGAGATTCGCCGATCGGTCGAGGCAGGTGCTCATGAGATCGACGTAGTCATCACTCGAGCGCATGTTTTCGGCGGACGCTGGCAGGCGCTTTATGACGAGGTGGCAGCTTTCAAGCAAGCTTGTGGATCCGCGCACATGAAGGTAATCCTTGGAACCGGAGACCTGCTGACGCTGCGCAACGTGGGGCGCGCGAGTGTGGTCGCCATGATGGCGGGCGCTGACTTCATTAAAACCTCGACAGGTAAGGAGCCAACGAATGCGACTTTGCCGGTTGGCTTGGTGATGACCCGCGCCATCCGCGAATATGGGCAGCAAACTGGAATGGCGGTGGGTTTCAAGCCCGCAGGCGGAATCCGCACGGCGAAGCAGTCCATCGAGTGGCTGGCGTTGATCAAGGAGGAACTTGGCGAGTCATGGCTGCGGGCGGAAATGTTTCGCTTCGGCGCCAGCAGCTTGCTGGGTGACATCGAGCGGCAGTTGGAGCATCATGCGACCGGACGTTATTCAGCTGAGTACCGGCATCCGATTGCGTGAGCTGCGAACAGCAATTGCGAACCCGACAAACTGCAGATCCCTCGCTTCGCTCGGGATGACAGCACATATAGATTTTCAGAAGAGTCCGAAGAAGGAATCGAGCAGACGCTAATGAGCATTGCCGAAAAGTTCGTGAGCATGGAATACGGGCCCGCTCCAGAGGATTCGAAAGAAGCAGCGGCCTGGCTAGGGCGTCATGGCCACCGCCTCCAACATTTCATCGGCGGCGGATGGCAGGCGCCGGCGGCGGGAGAATACTTCGACACCGTCGATCCTTCAAACGGTGAAAAACTCGCGTCTGTAGCGCAAGGGTCGGCAGCTGACGTTGATGCCGCGGTCACGGCCGCGCGGGCGGCGTCTTCGGGATGGCGGGCGCTCACTCCGCATGCCCGCGCGCGCTACCTGTATGCGATTGCCCGGCTGGTGCAGAAGCGTTCCCGGCTGCTGGCGGTTCTCGAGACGATGGACAATGGCAAGCCCATCCGCGAGAGTCGCGACATTGATATCCCACTGGTCGCGCGACATTTCTATCATCACGCTGGTTGGGCACAACTTCTCGAGCAGGAATTTCCCGAGTATGTTGCATGCGGAGTTGTGGGCCAAATCATTCCGTGGAACTTCCCGCTGCTGATGCTGGCATGGAAGATTGCACCCGCTCTGGCGACAGGAAACACAGTCGTTTTGAAGCCGGCTGAATTCACGCCACTGACGGCGCTGGCCTTCGCCGAAATTTGTCAGGAATCAGGCTTGCCCGCGGGTGTGGTCAACATCGTCACTGGAGACGGCTCAACTGGCGAGGCACTGGTCAAGCATCCGGATGTAGACAAGATCGCGTTTACCGGTTCGACCGAAGTCGGACGCGCGATTCGCGCAGCCACGGCAACGAGTCACAAGCGCCTTTCCCTGGAGCTCGGCGGCAAGTCTCCGTTCATCGTCTTTGAAGACGCGGACCTCGACAGCACAGTGGAGGGTCTGGTCGATGGCATCTGGTTCAATCAGGGGCAGGTATGTTGCGCGGGCTCGCGGCTGTTGATGCAGGAGAGCATTGCCGAAGTTCTGATCGCCAAAGTGCAGGATCGCATGAGCACTCTGCGCATCGGCGCGCCGCTCGACAAAGCGATTGACATCGGCGCGATCGTGGCGAAAGTGCAGCTCGATCGCATTCGCAACATCGTGGACCAGGGTGTGGCCGACGGCGCGACATGCTGGCAGCCACAGGTTACGTTGCCTGCGCGCGGGTTCTACTATCCGCCGACGCTTCTGAGCAATGTGCATCCGACATCGATTGTTGCGCAGCAGGAAATCTTCGGACCGGTGCTGGCGGCGATGACGTTCCGCACGCCCACGGAAGCGGTGGAGTTGGCAAATAATACGGTTTACGGTTTGGCGGCGTGTGTCTGGAGCGAGAGCATCAACGTCGCCTTACATGTTGCCGCGCAGCTTAAAGCGGGAGTGGTCTGGGTAAACTGCACGAACCTCTTCGACGCTTCCTGCGGATTTGGCGGCTACCGCGAGAGCGGTTACGGTCGCGAGGGCGGACGCGAAGGCTTGCTGGAATATATGGAGCCAGCATGGTTCAAGAGCGCACCGCCACTTCCAGCGGAAAAGACGCTCGCGCCGCCCCAATTGGAATCGGCAGACGACTCCGACACCGCTACAGGCGCGCCTGACAGCGATGTTCCAGAGATTGATCGAACCGTCAAGCTCTACATCGGTGGCAAGCAGGCGCGTCCCGACTCAGGCTACAGCATGGAAGTGCGCGCGGCCGACGGACGATTGCTCGGTGAAGCGCCGCTCGGCAATCGCAAGGACATCCGCAACGCCGTCGAAGCGGCGCGAAAGGCGGCATCGTGGGCGAAGGCTACCGCGCACAATCGCGCCCAGGTTCTTTACTACAGCGCAGAGAATCTTTCCCAACGACGCGATGAAATTGCGCATCGCCTGGCCGCTGTGGTCGGCGACAAGCAAGCCGCTGCGGAAGTGGATCTCAGCATCGAGCGCATTTTCTCGTATGCGGCGTGGGCCGATAAGTTTGACGGCGCGGTGCACAATCCTCCGTTCCGGAATGTTGCAATCGCGATGAACGAGGCCATAGGCACTATCGGCGTCATTTGTCCGCGGGAAGCGCCGCTGCTCGGTTTTCTTTCTGTCGTCATGCCCGCCCTCGCGGTGGGAAACACAGTGATCGCGGTTCCTTCGGAGGCCTATCCTCTTATCACGAGCGATCTCTACCAGCTTTTCGATACCAGCGATCTGCCCGGGGGCGCGCTGAATATTGTGACCGGATACGCGTCGCAGCTTCTGAAGACGCTCGCCGAACACGACGATGTCGATGCCATCTGGTGCTTTGGCGATGAAGCCAGCGCCGCCGCGGCCAAGGCGATGTCAGTTGGCAATCTGAAACAGGTTTGGACGAACGAAGGCCGCGCTATCGACTGGTTCAATCCCAAAGTGGCTGAGGGTCGCTGGTTTCTTGAGCACGCCACCCAGGTGAAGAATATCTGGGTCCCATACGGCGAGTAGGAATTCCTCTGTGTGCCTCTGTGTCCTCTGTGGTAAAGACCTTTTTTCACCACGGAGTACACAGAGGTGCACAGGGGGAAACACAGGGGAAATCTCATTCGAGCGACTCGCGTGCCCCGAGTAAAAATCTGCTGCATCGGCAGTGTCGACGAAGCAGCTCTGGCCATCGAGTGTGGAGCGTCCGCGCTCGGCTTGGTTTCGCACATGCCGAGCGGGCCGGGCGTCATCAGCGATGATCAGATCGCAGAGATTGCCGCGACTGTCCCACCTGCGATTGGAACATTCCTGCTGACTTCGCGACAAAGGGTTGCCGACATTATCGAGCAACAGCGTTTCTGCCGGACGAATACCATCCAAATCTGCGGTCATCTCACTGTCGGCACACATCGCGACCTGAAGGATGCTTTGCCCGGGATTTCCGTGGTTCAGGTCGTTCACGTGACCGGTCCCGAGTCCGTCGAAGAGGCGGCCCGAATCGCGCCGCATGTCGATGCAATCCTGCTCGACTCCGGCAACCAGAAAATCGCGGTCAAAGAATTAGGCGGCACGGGCAGAACTCACGATTGGACGCTCAGTCGCGCGATCCGGGAGCGTATCGGCATCCCCCTATTTCTGGCCGGAGGGCTCACGCCGGAGAACGTACGCCGGGCCATCGATGAGGTGGGTCCGTTCGGGCTCGATCTGTGTTCCGGTGTGCGAACCGATGGCAAGCTGGACGCGACCAAGCTAAAGCGGTTCTTCTCAGCGGTAACGATGCGTCTCTAGAATAGGAAACGGTTCAATGCCAAGAGTTACGAGAACGATGATCCCCCGAATTAAGAAGTCGTTGCGGGAACGCGGTCTCGTCACCAGCCTTTGCCGGAGTTTTCTTTTGCCAGTTCATCTTTTTCGGGAGTACCGTGCGGCCAAGTCGCTGCGTCCGGATGGCCAAGTCAGCGAGTTTGACAGGGAGCACGGCGTTGACACGGATGGCAGGTTCGGAGGATGGACCTATCTCAGCGATCTCGACATTCCCAGCTCGAACTGGTTTGACGGGAATGACTATGCCGCTATCGAGCCCCTACGGTTCAAGCATGTTTTGGCAGGTTTCGACATTGCTCTTGAAGACTACACCTTCGTAGATTTTGGGTCCGGGAAGGGGCGCGCGTTGCTGCTGGCGTCCGAGTTCCCGTTTAAGCGGATATTGGGTCTGGAGTTCTCTCCAGAACTGCACAGAATTGCCGAAGAAAACATCCGGCGCTACAATTCTGCGTCGCAGAAGTGCCGGGACATCCAGTCTTTGAATGTGGACTTTGCAGATTATGCGCTTCCTCTCGAAGCGTCGGTTCTGTTTTTCTTCCACCCATGTCGGATTCGAGTGCTGTCAGAGGTCGTGGCTGGGATTGGCCGCTCACTGCTCTCACAGCCCCGTCCGCTGTACATCGCATACGTCGCCCCAACGGCAGAGCAAGAGCAACTTTTCGCTTCCGCTGGCGTTCTGGAGAAGATATTCGACAGCGCGGAGTTCAGGTTTTGTCTTTATCGAGGTTGCCCGTAATCCGAGACCGCTCCAGCGGGGCGGCGTCACCCTTGGGAAACGGGGCTTGGTGCGGCAGCGCAGATTTTTGCATCTTGACAGCGGCGTTCCCCAGCAGTTTAATTGTGCCGTTTCGGCCCGTTAGCAAGTAATTTCTCCCAAGCCGAGTTCGTTAAGTAAGCCCCTTTTTGGCCGTCACAACTTCGGAATTTTAGAACGACACTTTGAAAAAAGTTCGTCGGAGGCGTGACCATGAAGCGACCTTTGGGAAGACTTTACGAAGAAGTGTGGCTTGCAGGGCCCAGTAGAAAAACCACGGTGCGAGTCGCCGTTTTGCTGGCGGTCTTCCTGTCTCCAATTCTCGCCTTCGCCCAGAACGACAACTGGCTCGGGGGCGCCGGAAATTGGAGCGATGCCAGCAAGTGGAGCGTCGGCGTACCCACCAGCAGCAATAGCGTCTTTATTGACAATGGTAAAGCGGGGACTTCCCCGGTCACGATCAACTTCAACGCGGCACAGTGTGCAAACCTAATCATTGACAGCGACGATAGCTTGACCCTGGTGGATGGCACAATCTTCACCCTGTACGGGCCGACCATCAGCAACTCGGGCAATATTTTCCTCAACTCAGTCAGTTCCAACCTCTATTTTGACTTCGGCGGTGCAGTGACGTTGACTGGCGCCGGCGCTCTCACCATGTCGAACAGCAGCGGCAACTACCTCATGGGATATGCTCAGCCGTCCCCCGGCGCCTCCTTAACCAACAAGAGCACTATCCAGGGCGCGGGAAATATTGGCTTCACTGGCGGAATCGGTACCGGCAACAGCTTCATTAACCAGGCGAAGGTCAACGCTAATCAGACGACTCCGTTGCTCATCAACGTCGGTTCTGGCACGGTCAGCAATACCGGCACACTGGAGGCCACGAATGGTGCAACGCTGGAACTCGACAACGGCACGATAACCAATACAGGGGGCGTCATCCATGCCGGTCCCGCTTCCATCGTATCGTTCTACAACGCAACGGTCAGCGGAGGCACGCTGACCACCAGCGGCACCGGAACCATCGAAGCTGTTTGTTGCCTGGGCTACAGCACGCTCAATGGAGTCACCCTGAACGGGACCGGAACCTTCCAATGGGTCAGCAACAACATTGGGTATTTGCAGGGAACGATCACGAACAACAGCGCGATGAAACTCACCGCCCCCTCTGGCACCAACGTGGATCTGGACGTCAACGGAGCAGTAACGCTAAAGGGCAGTGGAACACTGACTTCGACCAACCCCAACAACTCAATCATGGGATACGGGCAGTCGACCGGCGCTTCGTTACTCAACCAGAGCACCATCCAGGGAACAATTGGGATCTCCGCTTTTAACGGGAATACCATTACCAACCAAGGCACCATTTACGCCAATCAGGCGAGTCCGCTTTCCATTGGAACGGGCAACGGTGGCACCTTCACCAATGTGACAACTCCGACTGGGGGAACCCTGCACGTAAAAGCCGGAAGCGCAATGTATATCACCGGCGGGGGTTTCACCAATTTCTCAAGCAGTACGCTAACCGGGGGCAAGTATATGGTTAGCGGGACTTTGGGGTTTGATGGCGCCAATATTGTGAACAACGCCGCGAATATCACTCTGACCGGGGGCACTTCCCAGATCATCAACGACCAGAACTCAGCGAATGCCCTCGCGAACTTTGCCACCAATACGACGACAGGCTCGTTCTCTCTCCTGTCGGGGAAGTTGATTAACACTAGCGTTACTTCGGGTAACTTCAGCAACGCCGGAAAAGTGACAGTCGGAGTGGGAAGCGGATTTCAAATCTCCGCGCCCCCGCAGGTCACGCCCACCTACACGCAGACTGCGGGTACCACAACTGTCGACGGTGTTCTAACGGCGACTGGGGGAGTGACGATCCAAGCTGGAAAAGTGTTTGGCAAGGGCACGATTGCCAGTACTGTGGCTTCCAGCGGATCGGTGACTGCCGGCGACTCAGCCACCAAAGCCGGGAAGCTTTCTCTGAGTACCTACACGCAGAATTCAGGCGGCAGCCTCAATGTCCAAATTGGCGGCTTGACAGTCGGCACGCAATACAGTCAACTGGCCGTCGCCAACGGGGTCAGTCTGAAAGGGACCCTGAACATCAAGGTGGTCAACGGTTTTGTACCTGCGATGGGTAATACGTTCATCATTTTGACGGGAAGTGCTCTCAGTGGCAAATTTGCCCACGTCAATGGCCTGACTATCCCCACCGGCGGGCACTTTACCGTCGCATACAATCCGACCAACGTGACGCTGACGGTCGGTCCGTAGCCGGTTGGGAATGTTTTTGATTTACCGCGAACGGCCGACAGCGAAAGCGAGAAGCCCGGATAAAACCTTGGGGGACGAGACCAACCGAGCGCATTCCCGCTTCGTCGCTTCTTCGTGAGCCGGATGGTGCTTGGCGTGGCCGTTGTTGTGCCAAATGGCCTGCTCAGCCGCCTCTCTTCCGGTTTTACGCAAAGCACCTCGCCCTGTTTCAGGCGTCGCCGGGCACGAAACCCAGGGTATCGCGTTGACTTTTGCGAGCCCTACAGGCAAACTCTCAATTCGCCCGTCCAACGCATTCGGGCCAGCACCACGGGCCGGGTGTCACCGCCGTAGCGAGGCGAAGGCCGACTCAGGAACCGTTCGCTCTATGTCCGCAGACCGCGTCTCCTATACGCTCGATTCGACGCTGGAGACGGTGAACAATGCCGAAGAGACGGCTGGCCGCATCGCCGCCGAAGCGGGCTTTGACGACGAGGAGATCATGAAGATCTCCATGGCGGTGCGAGAAGCAGCTGTGAACGCAGTTTTGCATGGCAATGCCTACGACCCGAATAAGAAAGTTACACTCGCGTTTGAGCGTACGGTCCACGACCTTGTCATCGTCATCCGCGATCAAGGCAAAGGGCTCGACGCCAGCAAGATTCCGGATCCATTGGCGCCGGACAACCTGCTGAAGACGTCGGGGCGGGGCATTTTCCTGATGCGCTCGTTCATGGATGTGGTGGAGATTCACCCCTCCCAGACGGGCACCGAACTTATAATGATCAAGCACGTCCACGGCAACCCCGCGGACTCCAAGGAGGCTCCTCAGTGACCATGAAGTCCAGTACTCGTCAGGTGGATGGCGTCACCATTGTCGATCTCAGCGGCCGAATCACCCTCGGCGAAGGCAGCGTGGTTTTGCGCGAAACCGTGCGCGACTTGCTTTCCAAGGGACAAAAAAAAATCTTGCTCAACCTCGGCGACGTGAACTATATCGACAGCTCAGGCATCGGCGAGCTGGTCAGCGCCTTCACCACCGCTAAAAACCAGGGCGGCGAACTCAAGCTGCTCAATCTCACCAAGAAAGTACACGACCTGCTGCAGATCACGAAGCTCTACACCGTCTTCGATGTGAAGGATGACGAAGCAGCGGCCGTAAAGTCTTTCAACAAGTAGCGCGCGGTGCTTGTAGTCGCGAGAACTATGGCAGGCCGGGGCTGAGCCCCGCCTGCAAGTTCCCTTTTCGGGAAGTCGCCGCTAAAATTTCCGCCCTGCTTAGCGTAGGATCTCTTCTCCACGCCTACAATAAAACTGAGGAGCACTTCTTTGCGCCTCAGCCATCATGCGTTTTCTTACTCTGACGTGCTTGCTCGGGAGCATTCTTGCTGCCGTTATTACAATCAGCGGGGTTTGCTCCGCGCGCAATCCTTCCAAGCATGACTGCGTCTCCTTCGCCGAAGCGAGCAAGCATGTCGGCACAACCCAGTGTGTCAGCGGCACCGTCTTCCACGTGGCGGATGGCACCAACGGCCTCACGTTCCTCACCTTCTGCCAAGACCACAAGACTTGTCCCTTCACCGTGGTCGTTTTCCCGGACGACCTCAAAAAGGTCGGCGACATTCAGCAGCTCGAGGGTCGAATGGTTGAAATCAAGGGTACGATCCAAGATCATGACGGACGCGCGGAGATCATCTTGCGCCACACCCAACAACTGTGCGAAAGCGCTTTCGTCGTTGTTCCTCCAGTGCCCACCGACTACGACGTCGAGCGTCGAGGCCACTACAGTGCCGGGAAGTACAGCCATCCCAAGGCCAAAAAGTCACATAAGAAGCAGGGGGCGCCGATTTCGATTGAAGATCCGGGAGAGCCGCAGTAGCGGCCACAGCTCACGCCACGCACCTCACACCAATCCCTTGCGCAACTCGTCCAGCGGATACTTCGTTCCCCGCCACACGATGCCATCATTCCAGAGCGTATAGAACATCGAGCGCAGCAATATGTACATGAACAAGGTGGTGCTGACCGGATGCAGAAAAAAATAATATGGCGGTACCGCCGACCTGACCGACATTCCGTAGTAAATCAGAAACAGCGAGCCTAGCGCGACGGCATAAGGAACTCTCGCCCACCCATGTGCCAGGCAGACGCCGAGAAATGGCCCGAGATTCAGAAAACCCAGACCGATTATGGTGGCCACTGTCCGCCACCACTGGAAAGAGAGAACGGCAAAGAAGTTCTTGGTTAGATTGTTGACGATGCCGAAAGCGCCCTTTGCCCAGCGGAGGGAAATAAGGTCCTCGCCAAAAACATTGCGCTGCGCGAAGCCCGCGTTCTTGATTACCTTGCCCAGTTTCATGTCGTCGAGCACTTCCATGCGCAATGCGCGATACGTGCCGACTGCGTCATAGACCGAGCGCCGGACGAGGTTGAAAGCGCCCACACCCATGTGGTCCCGTGCTTTAGGATCGGCAACTTTCCACGGGCGGTGCCCGAAAACGAAAAGCGCCTGGAAAAAAGCGATCATCATTTTCTCGCCCGGCTGCTTCATAATCATGCGCGGAAAAAGGACGACGTGGTCGGCTCGCTCAGCTTCGGCATAGGCAACGGCGCGCCGCAGAGAATCGGGCTTGAAGAATACATCGGCATCAGTGAAGAGCAACCAGTCCCCACTCGCCTGCTGGCCGGCCGTCCACATGGCATGCGTTTTGCCGAGCCACCCCGATGGCAATTCCGAAACGTGGATCACCTTCAGCAGGCCGTGGGCCTGAGGACTCGCCGCGACCTCATCCATCGACTGTCCGGTGCGGTCCGTCGAGCGATCATTGACGACAATAATTTCATAGTTGGAATAGTCGAGCGCGAGCAGTTGCACCAGCGTTTCGCGAATATGTTCCTCTTCGTTGCGCGCCGGAACAATAATGCTGACTCTAGGCTCGCCGTTTGGCGTCGCTGGCCTGCGGTCCCATTCAGGGCGCGCGATATTGGCGATATGCGGCATACCGAATGCCGCTTCAACGATGCGCGAAAACCAGGCCAGTGCGAGGATGCCGCCCGCAATCCAGTGAGCTGTTTGCCAATGCATTCTGCTAGGAAGATGCTCCTGAGGGAACTTGCGATGCCACCAACTCATCATGCACGCGTAATGGCGGGGCAAATCGCATGCCGTAAAACAGTATGGCAGACGAAAAAGCCATGGCGATCACGGGCAGAATAAAGGCAGCCTGCAACGAGCGCCGATCGGCCACCCATCCCATCAAGGTCGGCGAGGGGACGTCTCCGAACAAATGAAAGAGAAATATATTCACTGCGATCGCGGTTGCCCGGATGTGGGCGCCCACCGCGTTGACCAGCGCTGTATTCAACGGCGAAGTATTCACCAGCAGAAAAAACGCGGCCAGGGCAATCGCCGGCAGCATGATCGGTCCCTTCGCGAAAAGAGCGACAATCATGACCGGCACCCCCAAAGCCATGCTGAGCGCCGAGACAAAATAATAGGAGCCTTTCATTCGGGGCAATAAGCGATCTCCCAACCAACCGCCCGCCAGCGAAGCCACAATGCCGCAGACCACAACAATGATCCCGAAGAGTTCGTTGGCCTCTTTCAGACTGTAGCCGCGGGCGACAGAGAGAAAGGTTGGCATCCACACCTGAATTCCGCCGAGAGAAAATGTGCCTGCGGCCATGCCGAGCGTGACGGCCCAGAACGCGGGATTCCGCGCCAGCCCGAGAACGGTTCCCCGGGCGGGCGTTTCTTTCAGGGAGTCGAACTGGCCACGAGGGGGTTCTGGGAGAAAAGCAACAGCCAGCGCCAACAGGAAGCCCGGGGCGGCAGCGATATAGAAAGGAAACCTCCAACCAAAATCTGGGCCGAGTTTGCCGCCGAGCAGGTATCCAGCGGCGGTTCCCACGGGGATTGCCAGGTAGAACACGCCGAAAATGCGGCCCCGCTTATTCTCCGGAAACAGGTCCGCAACGAATGTGGGTGCGATGGTGACGAAGGTCGCTTCGCCCACGCCGACCAGGGTATGCCGCACCAGCAACTCCCAGTAGGTATGCGTGAAGGCGGTAAGCAGCGTCAGCCCGCTCCAGAAAATCGCGCCGAGCACGATGATCCGCTTGCGCGAATAACGGTCCGCCAACGGACCGACAAACGGTGCCGCGACCATATAGAACCCGAGGAAAGCGCTAGTGAGATATCCCACCTGCGTGTTGCTGAGGTGGAACTCCGACTGCACCAGCGGCTGCACAGCAAATAGCACCGAGCGGTCAATGTAGTTCAGAAGGTTCAGCGTGGTCAGCAGGGCCAGCGCGGTTCGGGGGTAGAGTTTGGTCGGAGGCACTTAGCGTGGGAATATAACACGACCGAGAAGAGTGTGGTCGGTGCGCCTAGTACTGATGGGCATGACGAGATGCCGCTCCTGAAAATCCCGTCACTTCTGACTTCCCTTACCCCGCGGCCACTTCGCGATCACGACTGTCGAAATCCCGCCCCGCGGACGGAACTCGCCTTTCACCTCTGCCCATACCGGCTTGGCCCAGCGGACAACATCCTCCAGCACCTGATTCACAACGTTCTCCTGGAAGATGCCGAGGTTTCGATACGCCTGTAGATACTCCTTTAACGACTTCAACTCCAGGCACAGGCGATCCGGCTGGTAGCGGATCACGATGTTGCCGAAGTCCGGCAAGCCTGTCTTTGGGCAGACGGACGTAAATTCGGGATCATCCACAACAATCTCATATCCCGGAAACTGATTCGGCCAGGTTTCAATTTCCGGGAAATCGTGATCGAGACCGGCGCTGGCGTGTTCCGCAGTGTAACCGGGAACGGTAGATTGGGGAGACTTTCGCATCCGACCATTGTACCCAGAGCCGTGACCGATCCGAACTTGCTGGTGGAGCGCCGGACGTCCCGACCGGCTTTGCGGCGAGACGCACCGCCTCTCTCCACTTATGACTCCTCTCGCGGTGGCCGTACAAACTTAAACTTGGCTGCCCGCACCATCCTGAAAATCTGACGCAAACGGCACCCACGATGCATCTAAACAGCCAAGTCCTATGCGTGTATTTGCCTGCTCCCCGCAGCGCGTGGATGATACATTGAAGTTGCGTTTCTCTCTGCATGCCATTGAATGGAAACAGTTCGGGACGCCAGCCGCGGCGTTGGTGGGTAACGGCGCTTGCGATCCTGACGGCGGTCATCGTGCTGGCTGCTTTTGTCTCTCGCCGCGACGATGGGGTGCTGGTGCGAACCGCCGTCGTCGAGCAGGGCACGATCCGCAGCTTGGTTTCCACGAATGGAAAAATTGAGCCGGTCAGCAACTTCGAGGCCCACGCTCCGGTCCCGACGGGTATTCGTCGTGTCTTTGTCAAGGAAGGCGACTCCGTCAAGATGGGCCAGTTGCTGGTCGTTCTGGATGACGCTGATGCGCGTGCCCAGGCTGCTCGCGCCCAGACCCTATTGAGAGCAGCGCAGGCCGACCTCAGTGCCGCGAAGCGAGGCGGAACCCAGGAAGAGGTGTTGAACCTCGAAGCCCAACTGGTGAAAGCCGGCACCGACCGCGATGCAGCACAACGTAATTTAGACGCGCTGAAAAAGCTTGCGCAGCAGGGTGCGGCCTCAGCGGGAGAAGTGCGAGAAGCCGAAAACGCACTTGCCCGCGCCGATGCCCAACTCACTTTCCTCCGGCAAAAGCAGACGCAACGATATTCCCATGCGGAGTTAGCGCGCGTCCAAGCGCAGCACGCTGAAGCGCAGGCCGCCTACAATGCCGCCCAAGACGTTCTGGCGAAATCGAATGTTCGCGCCCCTTTTAATGGCATTGTGTACTCGCTGCCTGCCAAGCAAGGCGGCTTTGTCGCCGCTGGAGATCTTCTGCTGCAAGTGGCGGATCTGCGAAAAGTGCTGGTCCGCGCTTTCGTCGACGAACCCGACGTGGGCAGACTGACTCCCGGAAATCCGATTGAGATTACCTGGGATGCCGTTCCTGGACGGGTCTGGCGGGCCGCCGTGACCGCCCTCCCATCGACAGTGAAGTTGCGCGGTTCGCGCAACGTCGGCGAGACGACCAGCATCGTAGATAACAAGGATTTGAAACTCTTGCCGAATATAAACGTGGGAGTGACGATCGTCACTGCCGAGCACGACAACGTGCTGGTAGTGCCGCGAGAGGCGGTTCGAATGGATGACTCCAAGCCCTACGTTTTGCAGGTTGACGGGCACGAACTCAAGCGCCGGGATGTGGAGACTTCCCTTTCCAATCTCACGCAGGTTGAAGTAACCCGCGGCCTGTCCGCCAAGGACATGGTCGCGATCAGTTCGTGGAACGGCAAACCCATCGGCGACCGAATGCAGGTCAAGTTTTAGATGATCACCCGCGCTTCCAGAGTTTTGCTGGTTTTACTGTTGCTGATTGCCTCGTTGACCGCCAGCGTGGCGGATTCTGCGAAGGACATGCTGGCGGCCGGCCGGATCGATGAAGCCATCATCGAATTGAACGGCCGTCTTTCTTCTGTTCCGGCGGACGCGGAATCGTCCAACCTGCTCTGCCGTGCTTACTTCGCGCTCGAAGATTGGGATCGTGCGGAATCCTCCTGCAGAAGAGCGGTCTCACTCGATCAAGGCAACGGCCGTTACCATCTTTGGATGGGGCGCGTTTACGGCGAAAAAGCCGATCGGGCAAATTTCATGTCTGCAGCGGGCCTGGCCGGAAAGACGCGCACTGAGTTCGAACGCGCAGTGCAATTGAATCCGAAAGACGTGGAAGCACGGCTCGACCTGGCTGAGTTCTATATCGCGGCGCCCGGAATCGTCGGTGGAGGAGAGCAGAAGGCCCGCGAGCAAGCCCAGGTCATCCGAGCCTTGGACTCTGGCCGTGAGCATTGGATCTACGCGCGCATCGCCGAAAAGAAAAAAGATTCCGCTACCGCCGAACGGGAATATCACCAGTACATCGACCTCAGCCATGGTGACGCGGAAGCGTGGCTCAATCTCGCTCTTTTTCTCCGACGACAGAAGCGCTTCGACGAAATGGAGCAAGCCATCGTCAAGCTCAGCCAGGCGCCGATGCCCAAACTCGACGTTCTGGTTGAAGCGTCCCAGATGCTGTATCGCGCTGGCCGCAACTATCCTTTCGCCACGCAACTATTGAATCGTTATCTCGCCGCTGGCCCGGTAGAGGCTGCTCCCGCGTTCAAGGCCCACCATCAACTGGGCCTGCTGCTGGAAAAACAAGGAGACAAAGCAGGCGCCGCGCGCGAGTATCGTGCTTCGCTGGCATTGGTCCGGAACTTTGGCATGGCCCAGCAAGCGCTCAACCGAGTTGCCCGCTGAGGATGACGCGATTCTTCTCGCGCCTCATAACGTCCCAAATAACTTGCCAAAGCCAGCCCGGTTGGGGTCTGGCACACTACAATTTGTGTTTCGCCGCGGAGCCGCGGCCTGATCCATATGTGCCTGACCCATTGGGTAACGAGATGAAGGTGACGAGATGAGACTCCGATTGCCGCAGTGCTTGCGCTCCACAAATCTGCTCGCCTTTTTTGCAGCCGTAGTACTGATGATGATTGCAACGCTCGGCGAGGCGGAACCACTGCCTCTCGAGCGCGCCATTCGGCTGGCGCTAGCGCACAGCACGGCTTCGGCGATTGCGACTGCTGACGTCCAGCGCGCCTTTGCCTCCTACCGCGAAATCCGCAACAACTACTTGCCGCAGATATTCCTCGGTTCGGGTCTCGGCTGGTCCTACGGATATCCCCTCAGCATCGAAGGATCCGCACCGGCACTGGCAAATGCCGTCGCACAGAGTACGGTTTTTAATCCGGCGCAGCGGCAGTTCCTGCATGCGGCGAAAATCGAATGGCATGCTTCCGAGATTCAGGACAAAGACCAACGAAATGCCGTCATCCAGGACGTCGCGCTGACCTATGCCGAACTGGCAAAGTGGGAGGCGCGACTCCAGCGCTTGCAGCAGGACGAGGCTCAGGCGCAGCAAATGGAACTAGCGGTGGCTGAGCGCTTGCACGAAGGCGTGGACAGCGCCGTGGACTTAAATAAAGCAAAGCTAACCGCAGCGCGCGTTCGCCTTCATCGTGCCGAGGCACGTGGCAACGCCGACGTCCTTCGGCGCCACCTTTCCACGCTGACTGGATTGCCGGTTTCCTCCATCGAACTCGCGCCCGAAACCATTCCGTCATTGCCGCCGGTCGCTACGGAAGAAGATCTCTCGGAGAAAGCGATTGCGTCCAGTCCCGCTATCAAGTTAGCCGAGCAGCATTCGCTGGCGGAATCGATGCGGGCGTTGGGTGAGCATCGCGCTTTGTACCCATCGGTCGATTTCTCTGCCCAGTATGCGCGGTTTTCCACCTTCAATAACTACACCAGGTATTTTCCGCCGCACACCTTTCAAGTGGACAACGCCACGATCGGCTTTGCCCTGAAGATCCCACTGTTCAATGCCAGCCAGCGCGCCCGAGCCGAGGCGGCCGAGGCCGGGGCTCTCAAGGCTAAGAAGCAAGCGGAAGCGGCTCGTAATCAGGTCGCTGAGGAAACGCTGAAGCTACAGCGCGCCGCCGAACAACTCGAGGCCGCCCGCGAGGTGGCCCAGTTGGAATATCAATTGGCACAGTCGGGCCTCGAAGCGGCACAGACCCGGGTCGACGCCAAGACTGGCACCTTGCACGAATTGGTCGACGCGCGGGTGCAAGCCGCCGAACGCTATTTGCTTTTCCAGGATGCCGATTTTGAGTACCAGAGAATCCGCATGAATCTGCTGCGGGCGACCGGAGATTTAGAGAACTGGGCGTTACCCAACCCCGCTCCAAAATGACGCTCCAAAACAGCCCATCCAGCCAGCACCCGATTCTCGCGTCTTAATGCGCAAAAACGACGTTCGGCAAGGTTCTTTTGCGGTTTGAGTCCCCCTAAGGCACACTAAAGCAAGGATTTCCACGCTTTTCGACCACGGTCAGACGTACCAGAATGGTAGCGTCGGCCAGGGCGAGTGTGTCTGTAAAAGTGCTAAAATAGAGACTCCCAATATGCCCTTAAAAACACTGTTCTTGAATCCGCCTTCGTTTGAGAATTTCGATGGGGGCGCAGGTTCGCGCTGGCCCGCTACGCGTGAGATTGAATCGTACTGGTATCCAGTGTGGCTCGCGTATCCGACCGGAATGCTGGAAGGCGCGCGCTTGCTGGACGCCCCGCCGCACCACATCACCGCGGAAGAAACGATCCGCACCTGCAAGGACTACGAACTGCTCGTGCTGTTCACCAGCACCCCAGGGTTCCCCGGCGACGTCCGCATCGCTGAAGCTATCAAAGACAGCAATCCTCACATCAAGATCGCCTTCGTCGGACCCCACGTCAGCGTGCTGCCCGAGAAGTCTTTGATGGAAGCGAAGGTCATTGACGTAGCCTGCCGCAAGGAATTCGACTACTCCATCGTCGAATACGCGCAGGGCAAGCCGATCGAAGACATTCTCGGCATTTCGTACCGCAAGAATGGACACGTGGTGCACAATCCCGACCGGCCGACCATCGAGAATCTCGACGCGCTGCCGCACGTGACCGACGTCTACCGGCGCGACTTGGACGTCCGCCGCTACAACGTGCCTTTCCTGCTCCACCCCTTTGTGTCCTTGTACACGACGCGCGGATGCCCGGCGCAATGCACGTTCTGCCTCTGGCCCCAGACGCTCAGCGGACACCCGTGGCGAAAACGCTCGACCGACGACGTAGCGCGTGAAATGGCTAAGGCGAAAGATTACTGGCCGTACGTGAAGGAATTTTTCTTCGATGACGACACCTTCAACCTTCAGAAGGCGCGCACCGTCGAATTGTGCGCCAAGTTGAAACCGCTGGGTCTGACTTGGTCGTGCACTTCGCGAGTCACAACCGACTTCGAAACGCTGAAGGCCATGAAAGAGGCGGGATGCCGGCTCCTGATCGTGGGCTACGAATCGGGTGATCAACAGATTTTGAAGAACATCAAGAAAGGCGCGACCATCGAGCGCGCCCGGCAGTTCACCAAGGATTGCCACAAACTGGGACTGGTGGTTCATGGAGATTTCATCCTCGGCCTGCCGGGAGAGACTCGCGAAACCATCAAGAACACAATCAACTTCGCCAAGGAACTCGACGTGGAAACGATCCAGGTTTCGGTGGCGCACGCTTACCCCGGAACTGAACTGCACGAATTCGCCGTGAAAAATGGCTTCATGACCAGCGACACGAAAATGGTCGACGATGGCGGACACCAGATGGTGCAGATCGAGTATCCGGGATTGCCCGCGGCGGAAATTCTTGAGGCAGTTCACCACTTCTACGACGAATATTATTTCCGTCCCAAGGCCGCATACCGCATTTTGAGGAAAGCGGTGTTCGACAACTCCGAACGCAAACGCTTGTACAAAGAGGCACGAACCTTCCTCAAGCTGCGCGCGCAGCGCCACAAGTGGGTCAAGGATAACCGCAAGGAAGCACCGGCCCCGGAACCGGCCAAGGCCTAAGTGGAGAGACGGGCGCCTCGCCTGTCAAGTGTCATCCAGCCGGGCGGCGACGCCCGGCGCTCCACCGACACGGAGTCAGATCCTAAGTGACCTTTCGCAAATACCTCGTCCTGGCGGGCATCACCGTATTCAGCACTGCGGGCGATTCCCTGCTGGCTCGCGGAATGAAAGATCTCGGCGGCGTTTCCCTCCACAGCCTTTCCACTCTGCTGTTGGCCATCCTCAATCCCTGGGTAGCGTTGGGCATCCTTTTCCTGCTCACCTTCTTCGCCTGTTACATGTCCGCCCTGTCGTGGGCAGACCTCACCTATGTGCTACCTGCCACCTCGCTCGCCTATGTTCTCGTCGCTCTGATTGGCCACTTCCGTCTGCATGAAGTAATCTCACCGACGCGCTGGGTTGGCATTGCGCTTATTGCCGCCGGCGTGGGCTTCGTGGCTGCCGGCCCATCGGTTACGCCCTCTCACGAACGCCGGAATTCCCAGAGCGCGCCCCGCGACATCGTTTCCGTGGAGGTGAAATCGTGAAAGAAATCTGTGCCTGGTCCGCGATTGGGCTCATTGTTCTCGCGTCGACCACCGGGGACGTACTGCTCTCCTACTCTATGAAGCGAGTGGGCCATGTCGGTGAGCTCTGGAAGCACTGCGGGGTATTGGCGGCGATAGGGCGCGTGCTGGCCACGCCCACGTTTGCTCTCGGCTTGATGGCGATGGGGGTCGCGTTCTACAGCCTGCTCTTCGGCCTCTCGTGGGGGAATCTTAGCCTCGTCGTGCCTGCTTCCGCCTCGCTCACCTTTGTGGCGAATGCGGTAGCCGCACGCATATTTCTGCACGAACGCGTGGGGCGCCGCCGTTGGATTGCCGCATTACTGGTCGCGGGCGGAGTGGTGCTAATGGCGGTCTGAATTGCGCTAGATGAATAATCTGACCGGGTTCACAAGGGGCTGCGTCGGATTCTCGCCAGGGGTCGCAACCGCGACCTGATCCGTTTCCGAACTCTCCGCAGGCACAGGTCCCCCAGAAGAGCGAAACCGCTCGCTCAACATCGCCGCCAGAAGTTTTCCGTCCTCCAGTTGCTTGCGGAACGACTCCGATTCTGTTTCGCGGCGAGCAGCTTTGAGCTGATGTATGATCGCCTGCAATCTCGCCAACTCCGCGATCAGATCCGCCAACAGGTCTTTTCCGCCTCTACTTAAATAAACGAACTCTATACCAGCTTCGGAGTTGCCCCGAATCCCCCTGACCTCACCCACCGCCCGGAACGAAGCCGAATTGACGTGCACGAGGATTTCAGCTCGCGCGCCGCGTTCAATCGGCACGGAGGTATCGACGCAGCACCCGCCGAGGCTCAGGTCGCGGATCTTCCCCGGAAGGAAGATGCCGTTGGATGGGAGGAGACTGATCTTCGCGACACCTCCACAACTGAATCGCGGGTTACGCGGGCGATCGTCGTCCGCGTCGGTATGCTCAGCCATGTGTATTAGATCGTCTGTCGAGCGATGACTCTTGAGAATGGCAGGTAACGCGGGATTGCAAACCGAAGTAACCGAGGTCGAGATATGTCTCAGCCAAACAGCTTCATCAATCCACTCGGAGCCAGATCGGGGACGAGAAATCTGGCGCTCATGACGCCAGCGAAACGCGCCAGTGCCTCCGCCGCAAGATAGCCGCTGCGAACCGCCCCCTCCATGGTGGCGGGCCAACCGGTCGCCGTCCAATCGCCGGCCAGAAAAACTCGCGGCCACGCCGTCTCTGGCTTGGGCCGGTACTGGTCGATTCCCGGACGCGGAGAATATGTCGCATGCACTTCCTTGATCACGGTCGATTTCAGCAATTTCGCTTCGCACGCATCGGGAAAAAACTCTTCCGCCTCTTTCACCGCCATCTCGACAATCTCAGCCTTCGATTTTTCAACCAGACTCCGGGAGCAGCTGACAACCAGCTCAACGTAGCTGCCGCTGCCGTTCTCGCGAGCATCGTTGTTACCAACATCGTTACGAACATCAATAAGCCGCGATTTATGAAACATCCACTGAATGGTACGGTCGAGCAGCACGGCGTGATCGAGGTCGCTGATTTGGCGATCGAACCAAAGATGGATGCCCGTAATCGGTGACGTCGAAAACTGGCCAAGTGCCGCAGCCAAAGGCGCAGCCGAAGGAGTAGAGGGTAATATGCGTCCCAGAACATCAAAAGGGACAGCCAGAACCAGATAGTCAAATTTCAGTTCCTGTCCATTTGTCGTCACAGTTATCTCAGATCTTTCCGCCTCGGGAGGTTCCGCTCGAAAAGACTCCACGCCCGCACGAAACTGTATCTCTCCACCGCGAGTCCGGATGTAGTCTCCAGTCTGGCTGTACAGGTCGGTAAGAGGCACGGTTGGAATTCCCATGAGCCCCGCAGCGGCCGATTTAAGAAACGACTCGCGCACCACCTGCGCCGCATAAGGAACCGAAACCTGATCAAGATCCTCGTTCAAGGCGCTGACCAGGATTGTCTTCCAGAAACGCTCGATGGCTTGCGCGGTTTGCCCGTGCCGTTTGAGCCAGTCCAGGAACGACTCCCCACGATCCGGAGGAATGGAAGGAGCGAGCGCCGCCATGGCCCGGCTGATGGCCATCTTGTCGCGAAAACTCAAACAGTCGGCCCGGAGAAATGCCAGAGCAGTATGCAGCGGAGCAGGCAGTGCTGACGGGGCGATCACGGAAGCGCGTCCTCCCGGCTCAAGGAAGGTCAGCTTCTCATACCAGCGAATTTTGTCCTGAACTCCCGCGCGCCGGTAGAAATCGATCAGGTTGGTGCAGCAGCCAAGCAACACATGCTGGCAATTGTCAACAATTTCGCCGGTACCGGGATGCTGATAAGAAGAGGCGCGCCCGCCAAGATAGGGGCGGCGCTCAAAGAGCGTCACGCGAAAACCGGCCTCGGCGAGGGCGCATCCCGCGGAGAGGCCCGCCAACCCGCCTCCGGCTATAGCGACTGTAGGAAGATTTCTCGAATTAGTTTCGATCGAGGGCGGCATCACAACAGACGCTTCAGGATTCCTTTTCCCAGGACAGTGAGCTTTTCGGGAACCGTTAATCGGGCGCGCTCCCTGAAGACGTCGTATTGATTCGAAGCAATCTTTTCGAGCAGCCGGCGATAGATAGTGATCAGGACCCACAACGCCGGCTGGCTATCTTCATTCACCAGCGGGATGAGCTCCTCTCCGGCAACGTAGCAGTCGCGAGCACGGTCGGCCTCCATCGCTAGGAGTGGACGGATGCGGGGGACATCAACATTCGGCACTGCCAGATCGGCGGCCGTGAGACCACACTGCGCCAAATCTTCTTGCGGAAAATAAACCCGCCCCATGGCGACGTCTTCTTTGACGTCCCGAATAATATTTGTAAGCTGAAATGCCAGACCGCAGCGCTCGGCCAGCGGCTCGGCGGCGGGATCGCGATATCCAAAAATTTTGATGCACACTAATCCAACCACCGATGCCACACCGTAGCAATACTGGCGCAGCTCTTCAAAAGTCTGATACCGCGCGACCAGCTCCGCACCAGCAGAGGGCGCTGGTTGAGGGTAATCGAGATCCGCAGCCGTACCATAGGCAAGCTGGTCGAGAAGCCCAATCGGAATCTGGTAAGTGCGCTGCGCATCGGTCAGCGCCAACAGCACCGGATCATCGGTGGGCTGTGCCGCCAATGCGCGGTGGACTCTGTCCAGCCATTCCGCCAACTTGTTGTGACGATCATCGGGGCTCAGGGTGTTGTCGTCGGCGATGTCATCGCACCGCCGCATGAAGGCGTACACGGCGCTCAACGCATTACGCTTCCGCTGCGGAAGGACCACAAACCCGTAATAAAAATTTTTGGCGGCTGAGCGCGCAATACTCCTGCAAACGGAATACGCCATATCGAGCTGCGAAGCGGTCGGTGCAAATTGCGCGGGCGCATTTCCTACGGCGGTGCTCAACGTTGCTTCTCCCGCGGCTTCCCCAGCAGCTTCCCCAGCACGGCACGAGCGACCAGCGCCAGCTTCCGGGCTTTCGAGATTGCGGGACGCCTGCCCAGCACAGCATAATCTTGGCGCTCGATCGCGTTCAGAATTTCCTGCCCGCCGCGGCTGAATAGTTCGATGTCGGTGGCAAGTGTGCGGTCGACTTTCGCGACTAGCGGCAGGCCTTGCGTGAACCACTCCCGCGCACGTTCAACTTCAAACTTGATCATCCCGCGAAATGGGGAAGTGTTTTCGCCGTCACGTATCATTTCTTCGCTCACGCCGAAGCGGCGCAGGTCTTCGAGTGGAAGATAAATTCTCCCCTTGGCAAGGTCCGCGCTGACGTCTTGCCAGAAGTTCGCGAGTTGCAGCGCGGTGCAGGTGTAGTCGGAAAGCAACTGGCGCTCGGTATCGCGATATCCGCAGAGGTACAGTACAAGATGGCCGACCGGATTCGCCGAATACCGGCAGTAGCCGATCAGATCGTCGAACGTTTCGTAGCGAGTGATACTTTGGTCCTGCCGGAAAGCAGTCAGCAAATCTGCGAATTCATGTTTCGGAATTTCGAACTTGCGCACAGTCTCAGCGAGCGCGACAAATACGGGATGCCGCGGCCAGGTATGATGACCGTCGTAGCACGCATTCAACTCCGTCTCCCACAGATCGAGTAACTGCAGGGACGCGGCAGTGTCACCGGTCTCGTCACCCAGATCATCCGAGATGCGGCAATAGGCGTAGACATTGAAGAAGTGCTGGCGCAGCTGCTCCGGAAGAAACCAAGACGCGACCGAAAAATTCTCGTAATGCGAGCGCGCCAGGCGGCGGCAATATTCGCGCGCGTCCACTTCCGATGGAGCATGGTCAGGGATGGCGTACTCCGGCGGCAGCGCACTCCAGGCAGAGGAGAGCGGCGCAGTCGGGGTATCGCTGGTCGTAGTCGTCATCAAAAATTCTAGCCAACAAAAATCTTAACCACAGAGGACACAGAGGTCACAGGGTAGCACCTTCACAGAGACATAATGAATGCCGTCTTATTATCGCTTGTGGAGCGCCGGGCGGGCGCCCGTCCTCCACATTATGACTTACTGCTAGTGTCCCGGGATGATCGCAGTCTTGATATCCCCGTTGCGGTTCAGCATGTGGCGCAGCACATCGTGCAAGCGCGAAAGCGGCGCTTCGCCGGTAATGTAGTCGGTGCCGCGAACTTTCTTCTCGGCAATCAAACCGAACGCCCGGCGCACCGTCTCCGGAGTGTGATGGAAAGTCGCCTTCAATGTGATTTCCGAGTAGTGCAAGCGATTGGTGTCTAACTGCACCTTGGTTCCCGAAGCACACCCGCCGAAGAAATTCACCGTGCCGCCCTTCCGAACCATCTGCACGGCCCACTCCCAGGCTTCCGGACGCCCCACCGCTTCAATCGCCACATCGGCGCCGCGCCTCTCCGGACTTAACTGGCGCACCGCCTCTACCGGATCGTTCACCTTTGTAATCTGCACCACCTCGTGTGCACCTTTTTTGCGCGCCAATGCGACCTGCGAGTCGCGTTTGACGACCGCGATCACATTGCACCCGATTGCCTTCGCCACCTGTACAAACATCAGACCGATCGGGCCGCCGCCAATAACCGCTACGGTGTCGCCGATCTCGACTCCAGTTTCATGCAGGCCGCGCAAAACGCAGGCCAGCGGCTCGGTCATCGCGGCATCCTCGAAGCTCACATTCGAAGGCACCACGAGCATATTGGCTTCCACAATACGCCGCGGAATCCGGATGTATTCGGCGTAAGCGCCATTGTTGAACAGCAGATCTTCGCAGAGGTTTAACTGGTGCTTTGAGCAGTAGAAGCACATGCCGCAGGGAGCGGAGTTGAGCGCGACCACACGCATACCCTTCTTGAAGCCGCGCACGCCTTCTCCCACTTCCTCGACCGTGCCGGCCAGTTCATGCCCAAACAACGCGGGCGGCACAATCATGCGGGCATGATAGCCGCGCTGATACACCTTCAAATCCGTACCGCAGGTGAGCGCCACGTGGACCTTCACCAGAACTTCGCCGTCACCCACGCGCGGGATCGGCACTCTTTCAATCTTGACATCTTCTTTGCCGTAGAGGACGGCAGCCGTCATCTTGCCATTCACAGTTGGTGTCCTTCCCACGTACTGCCCGGCTGAATGACGATCTTCATCGAGTCCGGTTGAGGATGGGCAGCCATATTCATCGCTTCCAAACTGCTTTGCAGTGGGAAACGGTGGCTGATAAGTCGTTGCAGATCCATTTCACGGCCCATAACGAACCGTACCGACTCCTCTTGCAATTCAACGGATGCACTGTAGGAGCCGAGCAAGGCCTTTTCATCGACGCACACCGCCGCCGGATCAATAGTGGCCTCGCTGTGTACCGTTTGCGCAAATAGCAGTACTCGACCACCGGGACGCGCCGCATCCACGGCAGGCCGGATTAGCCCGTTTCCGCCGACTGCCAGAATCACAGCGTCAGCACCCCGCCCTTCCGTCATTCCGCGCACCGTTTGCACGGCGTCAGCCTGGGAAGCATCAATTGTCAGATTGAGGCCGAAGCCATTAGCTATTGTAAGCCTCGCCGGATGCAAATCGGAAGTAATCACCCGAGCCCCCGCCCGCTTCGCCAGAGTTGCAAGGATGATGCCTATTGGCCCCTGCCCAATCACCAGCACGGTCTCCCCCGCTTCCAGACGAAGGGTCTCAATACCTTTGATGCAAGTATTCACCGGCTCGACAAAACATGCCTGCTCGAAACTGACGCCATCGGGAATGCGCACCGTCCCCTTCTCGACAATCCAGTCCATCACGCGGACATATTCGGCGAATCCTCCGCCCGCCGGTTCGAAGCCTGCCGTACAGCCGACCTTCTTGTAAGTTGCGCATTGCGCGAAGGTTTTGTGCTGGCAGTAATAACACTCTCCACACGGGATGTGATGAAACACAACGACGCGATCGCCAACAGCGAACTTACGAACGCCTTCGCCAACTTTCGCGACGACACCTGAAGTCTCGTGACCAAAAATACGCGGCGCGCAGTGCGATCCGGTAGCAATCTTCTTGAGATCGGTTCCACAAATCCCGCACGTGTGGACCCGAACCAGAATTTCCCCCACGCCGATTTCCGGCACAGGCACTTCTTCCAGGCGGACATCATTCACACCGCGATACACCGCGGCTTTCATCGTGGATGGAACTTCGGGCCTGACTCTTTCGAGGATTCCACCAATCGCCAACGTCGATGATCGAGCAATTGCCATAGCAGATTTTACTCGTGCTCCTACTGCTGTCGTTTAGCCCGAGTATGCACCTCAGGGCCGAGATACGTATGTCCGCTGGTGGACTCAGGTCCAGCTTTTGTTGGATTCAGCCCGACTAGTAAAGACTCGTCGCGCAAAATTTCACCATCGCGAGACTCGTGAGCGCGACATTCATGACCGACGTAACTGGTAAGCGCGTCGCTAAGCGCACAGCTTGCCTTGGCACTATTCCGCGCCAGCGCAATCGTCGCGCCCCACAGCCACGGGCGCAGCGCAACGTGACACGCAAACCGGACGGACTGAAACCTTCCGTCGTCCGCCACAAAGCGATCCACCGCCGGCAGGTTGAAATCGGCGGCGTCAGAGATGACCTTCAAAGCTCCGAACTCGACTCCCCGCGCCTCCGCTCCTTGCGCCACGGCCGCCGCTTCCATGTCCACCGCCGTCGCGCCATAAGCTTTCCCAAATCGAATTTTCTGCTCCTTGCCGGCGACCGTTGTAGAACTCACTAATACTCCTCGCCCCGATCCGCATTCTGTTCGGACGCCGTCCGCAGCATTGATCACCGTGTGCGGTTCAAAAACATGCCCGACCTGCAACGACGCATCCAGCGCTCCGGCAAAGCCGACTGAGATCACTCGCGCTGGGTTCACTTCCCGAATCACCGCTTCGGTAGCGCGGCGCGCGGCTTCGGCTCCAATTCCGCCGCATACGAGAGTTGCTTCGCCGTTTTCGAAAAGATGATATCGCCGTCCTCCATGTTCCATCGTCCGGACCTTCCAGTTTCGGATCAGCGGTCCCACCTCGCGCTCCATAGCGGCTATGATGGCAATCCTAGACATACCCGTTGCCCCGGAACCAGTCCACCGAGCGGCGCAATGCTCCATCGACTGGAACCATCCGCCAGCCCAGTTCCCGTTCCGCTTTCGCCGAACTCACAAACATCATCTTGCGCCCCATGCGCACAGCCTCAATCGTCGCGCGCGGCTCGCGGCCCAGAAGCCGACCGGTCACCATCTCGTCTACGACTCCCGCCGCTAGCGCAAAAATGTAAGGCAGCTTCAGGGTCGGCGACGGCAAATTCGTGATCGCCGCCAGCCGATCCAGAATCTGCTTCAGCGTCAAATTCTCTCCGCCCAGAATGTAGCGCTCGCCCGATCTTCCCTTCTCCAGCGCCTCAACATGCCCACGAGCGCACTCGGTCGCATCCACCAGGTTCAAGCCGGTTTCCACGTACGCCGGGAATCTTCGCTTCAGGAAATCCAGGACGATGCGCCCAGTGGGAGTCGGCTTAATATCTCGCTCCCCGACCGGCGTCGTAGGATTCACAATCACCACGTCGATTCCCGATCTCGCGGCCTCGACTGCTACTTGCTCCGCCATGAACTTCGAGCGCTTGTAGTGCCCGATCATGTCTGGCAACGCCACCGGACTCTCTTCATCCGCTACCGCGCTCGTGTGGTGACGGGCGCCCTCACCCGTCCAAGCCGAGCGCAGCTCAGCAGCTGCATGGTTCGAGGTAAAGCCCATGGTCGCCACACTCGACGTGTACACCACCCGCCGCACACCTTGCTTCCGCGCAGCTTCGAGCAAGGAACGCGTACCCTCGACATTCGAGCGATACATCTCGCCGGGATCGCGCACCCACAGCCGGTAGTCCGCCGCAACGTGAAAAACAACGTCGCATCCGGAAAGCGCCTTCGAAATCGAAGCCGCATCGCGCAGGTCGCCCACCGCTCGATCGGCATTCTTCAGGTCGTCGTCATTAAGGTTGCGCAGGTCGCTGGTCGGCCGCACCAGAAGCCGCAACTCGGCTCCCTGTTCCGCCAGGACGCGCGCAACATGACTGCCCAGAAATCCCGTGGCGCCGGTGATGAAAGCGAGCATTCAGCACTCAGCATGCAGCATTCAGTTTTGCTGAGTGCTGACTGCTGAGTGCTAACTGCTGCTCTTCTCCGCCATCACCTTCGAGTAGGTCGTCAGCGCGATCAGCGGAAAATACTCGCTGTACAGGTGATATTTCAGATAGAACACGCGCGGGAAGCCGGTTCCGGTGAAGAAAGCCTCGTCCCACGAACCGTCTTTGCTTTGCGTTCGCAGAAGATACGCCATGCCACGCGCCACGCATTCGCTGCGCGTGTCGCCGACGGCCAGCAATCCCATGATTGCCCATGCGGTCTGCGAAGCCGTGCTCTCGCCGGTCCCGCGAAGGTTGGGATCGTCATACGAACCAACCGTCTCGCCCCAGCCACCATCCGGATTCTGGACCGACCGCATCCACTCCGCCGCCTGCTGAACCATGGGGTCGTTGCGATCCACGTTCATCGCTTCCAGACCACGCAGAACCTGCATCGTGCCGTAGATATAATTCACGCCCCAGCGTCCGAACCAGCTTCCATCCGGCTCCTGCTGCTTGCGAATAAATTTGATCGCCCGCTTCACCGCCGGATGGTTCTGGTCGTATCCATAGGTTGCAAGACACTCCAGAATCCGGCCCGTGATATCGACAGTTGCCGGATCAAGCATGGCGTTGTGATCGGCAAAAGGCACGTACTGGAACACCATGCGGTCGTTGTCTTTGTCGAACGAAGCCCAGCCTCCATCCTTGCACTGCATCGACAAAATCCAGTCAATCGCCCGCTGCACGGACTCGGCCTGATAACGCCCGTTTGGATGTTCGACCCGGCTCAGCGCCAGGCATACCATGGCACTGTCGTCCACGTCGGGATAGAACTCATTATTGAACTCGAAGTACCAGCCGCCCGGCTCGCCTTTCGGATTCTTGATCTTCCAGTCTCCGGGCCTGCGCACCTGCTTCTGCAGAATCCAGTCGGCGCACTGCACCAAACGCGGATCGTTCGTCGGAACCCCAGCCTCGCCCAACGCAAACAGCGCATACGCCGTATCCCACACCGGAGACATGCAGGGCTGCATGCGGAAAGTGTCGCCCTCCTCGATCCCCAGCTTCTCAAACTCGTCCATGGCGCGGATGAACTGTGGATCGTCCACCGAATATCCCAGGCAGCGCAGCGCGATGATGGCATTCATCATCGAGGGATAAATCGCTCCCAGGCCATCGCTCATCTCGAAGCGCTCCAACATCCACTTCTCAGCCTTCCTCAATGCAAGCGAACGCAGCGGGCGGATGTGCACACGCTCAAACCAGTGCGTCATGCGGTCCAGGCATAAAAAGAAATTACGCCACGAAATCAGTTTCTTGGACCAGTGCAGATGCATGCGCGACTTGTCCCGTCCACCGACAAAAAGCTCTTCCACTCCCATTTCGTCAGGAATTTTCTTGAACGGCTTCTTCGCGTAGCAGATCGAAAGCGGCACCAGAATGGCGCGCGACCACGAAGAAATTTCGTAGATATTGAACCAGAACCAGTTCGGAAACAGCACGATCTCCGGCGGAATCGCTGGGACCGCGTCGTAATCGTATTGCCCAAAGAAACAGAGATAGATCTTGGTAAATGTATTAACTTCTGTGACGCCGCCCATTTCAAGAATCTTCTTGCGGGCGCGGACCAGCGCAGGGTGATCCGCCGTGAAGCCAGCCAGCTTCAACCCGAAGTAGGCCTTCACCGAAGCGCTGATGTTGGAAGGGCCGGCGGCGTAGATGCTCCAGCCCCCGTCTTCATTCTGATGGTTCAGGATGTAGCGCGCAGCCTTATCGAACCGTCCCTGGCTGCCCGTGCCGAGTAGCATATGCAGCAGGATGTAGTCGGATTCGAGGGAAGTATCGGCTTCGAGTTCTCCGCACCAGTAACCCTCTTCGTGCTGTTGCGAGAAAAGATACTTGCGTGCCGCATCGACGGCGACCGCGACCCGGCTTCCCAGGTCATCGATCTTTCCAAATCGCATCTGCGGCGCGGAGGCCGAACTTGTTGCAGGACTTTGTGTTGAACTCTGTGTCGAACTTTGACCCAATCTATAAGGGGAGGATTCTTCCATCATGTCTCCGCTATGATTCCATCGCAATGGCCGGTGCCGCGGCAATCGTCGCTACGATCTCCGGCGGCAGTCCAAAGCGAACATTTTCCGGCATGATCTCCAACTCCTGCACGTCGCCAAAGCCCTGTCCCGCCAGGTACTCGACCACTTCCTGCACCAGATGTTCGGGAGCCGATGCTCCCGCGGTCAGGGCCACCGTTTTCACCCCATTCAACCATTGCGGTTGGATATCCCGGCAGTCATCAATTAGATGCGCCTCGGTGCCCAAACTTCGAGCAACTTCCACCAGCCGTTTGGAATTTGAACTATTGTCCGAGCCAACCACCAACAGCAAATCGGCGTCGGAGGCCACGTGCTTCACGGCAACCTGCCTGTTTTCCGTGGCGTAACATATGTCCTGAGCGGCCGGACCCTTAATGTTCGGGAACCGCTTGCGCAGCGCGGCGATAATGTCGCGCGTCTCATCGAGGGAGAGCGTAGTCTGCGTCAGGTACGCCACTCGATTGGGGTCAGGCAACGTGACCGAGGCCACTTCCGCAGGCGACCCCACGACCTGTGTCACCGCAGGCGCCTCGCCGAGCGTGCCAATCACTTCGTCATGATCGCGATGGCCGATCAGAATGAGCGAATAGCCTTCCTTCGCAAACTTCACCGCCTCCACGTGCACCTTGGTGACCAGCGGACACGTAGCATCAATCACGCGCAGCTTCCGCAGTTTGCTCGCCTCGCGCACTTCCGGAGAAACGCCGTGGGCGCTGTAGATGACGCGTTCGCCCTCGGGCACCTCGTCCACGCTATCGACAAAAATTGCGCCCTTCTGTTGCAGTTCCTCGACCACGAAGCGGTTGTGGACGATTTCCTTGCGCACATAAATCGGCCGCCCAAACGCCTCTAGCGCAATCCGGACAATATCGATTGCCCGCACCACCCCAGCGCAGAATCCGCGCGGCTTCAACAGCAGTAAGGTCTTCGCATGTAAATTCCCAGTTTCAGACAAGTCGATCCCTCACCCATTAGGGTACACTTTTTCATTGAAAAAGATGCTCTAAGGGTATCGAAAGATGCACCCTCAGGTCAATGTAAGCCTTTGAGGATGTGAGGATTAGCAGCGGGTGGGGAAAACTGGCTGGTGAACGGGCGAGGGTGAACAGGAGGGGCGTGGGGAGGGGTCGCCCATTACCAGCCTGCAGCATCGAGACCAGCCCCGGAAGGGCCTCCGAGTTGTTCCCAGCGCTTCAGCGCTGGGAACAGCGGTCCAAATGATTCAAGTCCCGGGACAACCGAGGTCTCGCGCACACTCTTTCCTCAGCTGCGACAAAACAAACCGGGGACAGGCGGGATGTGCCCCGACTGTTTCTTCAAATTCTCTAGGCCAGACCGACGTGAATGCCGAGACTTTCCGCAGCCTTGCGGAGTCGCTTATCTCTCGTCCACAGAAGCGTGGATGAATTGATAAAGACTGAGGCTAACAGCTGTGCGTCGGTCAGACCGATGCCGAGGCTGTACAATCGGCGAGCCTCAATCATTCGCCGCACTTCGCTCAGTTGCGCCACTCGCACCTGGGGCAAGAGGTCCAGCAGGGCAAGCGTTTTCGTGCGCTCCTGCAAAGAGCCCAGCGCAAGTTCCGCAACGATCGCCGGATGGATCACGATTTGCCCTTCGTTCAGATGCTTCCGCATCTCTTTGCTTCCCGAACGAAGGTGGTCAATCCAAATCGACGTGTCCGCGAGAATCAACTCGGCCCCAGCCTGCGGCGAGGAATATTTTTCAATTTCGGCATGGTGCCCTCCAGGGATGCTAATCGCCGGGCGCTCTCCCGTTCGATGAGGGCTTTGAGCGCCTCACGAATCAGCGCCGTTTTCTCCGCCACCCCGGTGAACTCCTGGGCGATGCGTACGAGATCGTCATCAAGCGCAACAGTTGTCCTCATCGCACTATCCTCATAGCACCGATTATAGCATTAACTGATGTCGTTTCTCGTGCTTCCCGATATGAGCCCGCACCGCGGGTGTCCGAGGCGTTACCCGCCTGCACAACCAGCGCCTGACACAGTATCGCAAACTCCCATGGCCGACCCTGGCGAGACGCGCGAGTCTTCAGCCAGCGCCCCACCATCCAATCGCGCTCACAAAGTTGGCGAGGTCAGCCGCGAAGACCTTCCGCCCGGCACAATCCAGGCCTGTTATCGCCCAGGACAAGAACGCAGAATCGCCCGCGCGAAACTCACCGTCGACCGAAGCAATATGTAATCTGAATCCGCCCCAAGACTCGCTGCGGGTCTAAAGTGGAGAGACGGGCGTCCTCGTCCGTCCAAACCGCTGGGAGGATTGATGGCAAGGTGGAGGATTTACTCTGGGCTCAGTCGAGCCAGTCTACTGGATTCCGCACGCACCGCTCTCGCAGCAGTGGTTGCGATGCTTTTGGCTCGGCTGTTGAAGATGCCAGAATATTATTGGGCACCAATCTCGACGATCGTAATCGTGCAATCTACGATCCCTCATCGGACTCTGGGATGGCAACGATTTGTGGGGACCGCGCTGGGAGCGGTGTTGGGCGCGGCGCTGGCTACGTTCTTCAGTCCGAGTGCATTGGTTTATGCACTGGGGATTCTCTTGTGCGGATTGCTGGCGTGGTTATTGCGGGTGGAGGGCGCTTACCGATTTTCTGCGATTACGTTGAGTATTATTTTCCTGATTCCGCATACGAGTGCTCCCTGGATCGTCGGATGGCATCGGTTTCTGGAAGTGTCGCTGGGAATTGCGGTCGCGCTGGTGGTGACAACATTCTGGCCGCTGGCGAAGAAAATGGGGTGAGCGCAGGGCAGCATCCGCTCTAGACTAATCCGTGGTACGTGTTCAGCCACTGCTCGCGGACTGCTTCCCAGGTATAGTTTTGCGATTCATGGTGAGCATTCTGCGCGAGAAGAGCGGCGAGCACGGGATCGCGCAACAACCGAATCACATTCGCGGCGAGAGCGTTTTCGTCGCCGACGGGTGAGAGCAATCCGGTGCGCTCGTGCTCGACCAGATAAGGCATGCACTCCGGCGAAGTAGTGACAACGGGAGTACCCGCCGCGAAGGCTTCGATGACCGATAGTGGCATGTTGTCGAGCCACGAGCCGTTGATAAAAATGTCAGCCTGGTCGTAATACCTGCCGATTTCCCGATGCGACACGACACCGGTGAAGTTGACGCCGGTGAGATTCAAGTCCGCAACCAGTTTGCGGATATCGCCTTCGAGCGGACCTCCGCCGACCAGATCGATGTGCGCTTCGGGATATTCTTTTTTCACTTCGGCAAATGCCCGAACGACGACATCCACGCTGTAGTAAGTAGAGAAGCCGCGAGTGCAAACCAGATGCGGGCGCAGCGGAACGCGCTCGCGATAGCGGAACTGCGAGAGGTCGACGATGTTGGGCACGGCAGAAGCCGACAATCCGAATTCGCGAAAGACATGGACCAGATAGCCGGATGGAACGACAATCTTATCGACCCGAGAGAGCATGAACTTGGCCGAGCGGAAGCGTTGGAGGTGATCGCGGGCTTCGCCACTGTGATAGTTGATCAGAGTCTTGCTGCGGCGCGTCTTGCCGCCGCGGTTCTTCATCTTCGCGAATATCGCCGCGGGCGCGGGAGCGAGCAGGAAGGACCAGTAAGCCGCGGAAAAGATGTGTGCAATGTCCACGTCTTTGAGGCCGCGCCACAGGTGCCAGAAGTAAATGGGCTCGCGCAGAATTGTGCGCAGACCGGGAATGCCTTCCGCCCAGGCGAGGACGTGAGGAAGCGGCGGATCGACGGCGAGGAACCTGATGTCGATGTCGGGATCGTTCTGCCAGTGCCGCAGGAGCAATTCTGCCTGGACGGACTGTCCGCCGACATAGCGCAGGCTGGGCGCGACGATGCAAACTCGCAGGCGCCTGGCTGGGCTTGGCTCGGGCTCGCTCATGCGGCGGATTTCCTTCGGCGCTTTTTCTGAAGAAGCGAAACATAGAGTTCCACGTAGCGTTGGCGCACGCGATCGAGGCTGAAGTTTTTCTGTGCGAACTGGAGGGCGTTGCGGCCCAATTGTTGGCGAAGACCGGAGTCGGCTAGAAGCTTCTCGACAGCATCGGCAAAGCTGGTTTCGTTGCCGGCGGGAATCAGCGCTCCGCGTTGATGAGTGAGCAGTTCAGAATTGCCACCGACGCCATAAGCGACCACGGGCAATCCAGCAGCCATGGCTTCGAGAATGACGTTAGACAAACTTTCGGAATCGGAAGTGAGGACAGCGACGTCAAGTGAGGCGAGGATGGCGGGAATATCCTGGCGATCGCCAAGAAAGATCGCGGAGGCGCCCAGGCCGAGGCTCGCCGCTTCCCTCTCCAGTTCCAGACGCAGCGGACCATCGCCGACGAGAAGAAACTCGACATCCGGCATGCGCTGATGAATCTGTGCCGCGATGCGCAGGAATCCGGAGTGGTTCTTGTAACGATGATTCATGCGCGCGACCATGCCGACACGGGCAACCCCGGGACGCTTCGGCAGAGCCGCGGACGCTGCGCTGAAAGCCGCGGCTGGCAGCGCGTTTCCGATGATTGCGATTTTCTCGGACGAGAGGCCGGTGGCGATGAGGCGATCGGCGGCAGCTTGCGAATTGCAGACGACAGCATCGCACCAGCGGAACGCAGCGGCCTGAGCGCGGAATTGCGCGGTGGTCATCAGGTCTCCGAGTTGGCGATGGCTCCCGATGACGACAGGCACGCGGGCAAGCTTGGCGGCGGGAATCATCGTGAGATTGGTGTAGAAATCGAAGGCGTGAGCGACTTGCACTTGATGATGGCGTAGATGGCGGCTCAGGTTGAGGCGAGTGCGCAGCGACTGCCATCCGTAGAGGCTGCCGCCCAAGGGGAACGGCTGAGCGTCGGCGAAGTTGTGGGCCAGCGGGCCGTGCCGGTTGACGCAGCCGAGATGAGTTTGGAATTGTGGCGGCGTGAGACTCCGCGCAAGGACAGTGAACTGGCGCTCGGATCCTCCCGTTTCAAAAGTATTGATCATGAGAAACAGGCCGATCGCCGAATCAGGCAGATCAGGAAGACGGGAAAGATCGGCCGGAGGTGTTGTGGTCAGCCCGGCAGGTTCGGTGGAGTGCACCCGATCATCCTCCCGCCGGAGCGGAGGCTAGCGCGGCGGCGGAATTAGGCGCCTGGCGGCGAGAGTCGGCGACCACGGGCAGAGAGAACAGACCCGCGGGCTTGATGTATTTTTCGAGGAAGTTGCGATGCCAGAGCTCGAACATCAGCAGACGCCATAAGCGCGCGGTATGGGTGCGGCCGCGGTAGAGGTGGTCGTCCATTAATTTTCGAACGCCGTCCGCGACAAAGTAACCGCGATCGAGGGTGCGGGGTTCGAGCAGGATCATCAGCATATCTTTGAGTTCGTTCCGCAGCCAGTGGTCGAGTGGAAGGGTGAAGCCCTGTTTCTGGCGATAGAGCACTTCGCGAGGCACGCCCACGCGCTCCGCCAGTTTTCGGAGGATATATTTCTGGTGGTTGCCGCGCATTTTCCACTTTGGCGGCAGGCCGGTGACCCACTCGACGAAAACATGGTCGAGGATGGGAACGCGAACTTCGAGCGAATTCAACATGCTCATGCGATCAACCTTGGTGAGGATGTCGCCCACCATGTAAGTTTTGGTGTCAACGTAAAGGAGCTGGTCGACAGGATCTTTAGCAGGCGCCTGAGCGAAGTAACGGCGCAGAACGTTGCCAGGATCATCGCTGCGGTTCAGAATTTGGCGAAAATCGGGCGAGAGCAGCGGAGTATCGCGCTCGAAAGTAGGCAGGAAAGAAAGGTGATCGACGTAGCGTTCCTGCCAGGGCAGCGAAACGTTGTAGCTGAAGCCGCGGCCCCGCATGTTGTTGGGCAAACGCGGGAAGACATGGTCGCGGAAAAACTCGCGGGCCCATCCGGGAATATGTTCGAAGATCCGGCGCGCGGCATGAATGCGGTAGCGGTCGTATCCGCCGAAGATCTCGTCGCCGCCATCGCCGGAAAGAGCGACGGTGACATGCTGGCGAGCCATTTGCGAAACGTAGTAGGTGGGCAGCATCGAGGAGTCGCCGAAAGGCTCTTCGAGCGAACTGGTGAGATGCTCGACGGTTTGGACGACCTCAGGCTCAAGAATCATCTCGTGATGATCGGTGCCGAACTTTTCGGCGACCATGCGAGCGTACGTCGCTTCGTTGAAATCGTCTTTCTTGAAACCGATGGAGAAAGTCTTGACCGGGCCGGAACTGGCACGCGCCATCAAGGCAACGATGGTGGAGGAATCGGTTCCCCCGCTGAGAAACGCGCCGAGCGGCACGTCGGAGATCAAGCGGATTTTAGTCGCCTCAAACAGGCGCTGCTCTAATTCTTCCAGACATTCTTCTTCGCTACTGGGCGCGTGCGTATTGTATTCGGGAAGGTCCCAGTATTGACGGATGCGAATCTCGCCGTCCTGAAACTCGAGGAGGTGTCCGGGAGAAAGCTTATGAATGCCGGTGAATGCGGTAATGGGATCGGGCACGTATCCGTAGTAAAGATATTCGAGCAAGCCCTGGGAGTTGACTTCGGCAAGTTCCGGGGCCACGGCTAAGATCGATTTGATTTCCGAAGCGAAGTAGAGATTCCCTTTGTGGAGCGCATAGTGAAGCGGCTTCTTGCCCAGGCGATCGCGTGCGAGGGTCAACTTGCGCTTGGTCTTATCGTAGATGGCGAGGCCGAACATGCCACGCAGTTTCTTGACGCAATCGGCGCCCATATCTTCGTAGAGATGAATAATGACTTCGGTGTCGGAGTGCGTGCGGAAGCGATGGCCGCGGCTTTCGAGTTCAGGACGAAGGTCGGGAAAGTTATAAATCTCGCCGTTGAAAACGATCCAGGAGCTGCGGTCTTCGTTAAAGACGGGCTGATGGCCTCCGGAAAGGTCGATGATGCTGAGGCGGCGCATGCCTAGACCGGCGCCGTCGGCGACATGCACTCCCTCGTCGTCGGGGCCGCGATACACGATCTGCTCGCACATATGGTGCACGAGGGCTTCAGTGATGTTGCTCTCGCGAGTTGCGCTTACGACTCCAGCGATTCCGCACATGGTCCTGATCTATCCTTTCGACTTGTTCCTTTCGAACTTGATTCTTTCGAAGTTGACCCTTCGAGTCTATCCTTTCGAGGCCACCGGAATCGAACCGGACTTCTCCGCCGGCCTCCGCACGTCCGCAAAGCGTTTGAAGCGATAATCGCGGTAGTCAGTGGGATTCCCCTCGCGGCCGTCGCAAGCGGCGAGCAGGATGTTCGCCATTTCACGCGCGGCAACAAAGTGCAGCGTTTCCTTTCTGTCGGCCGCGCCGCCGACCAGTGCCGCAAGAAAGTTGCGGAAGCTGTCGCCTATCACGGCGTCTTTCTGGCTCGGGTCCATGCTATGGCAATGCAGTTTAATGAACAGCCAGTCGGGACGTCCTATCACGCGGATCTGCGCCCGCTTCCAGAGGGCGAGCCGGTGCATGGTCGCGGGTTTGGGTCCGGTGACTGCGCCATTGTCGAAAGCGGGCCGGGCGGAACGCAAGGTACGTTGGAGGTCGGTTACGAGCGGACCTTGCACGATCAGAGGAAACGTCCTGGGCGCTCGCCCTGCGACCAAGTCATGCCCCTTGCGGTGCGGCGCTGCCTGATCGAGCGGAAGAGCGCATTCGTATACGGAATTAATTTTTTCGACCTGTGCTGCATCCCAGAAGGCGCTCGGCATGGTCAAGTCGGCGTAGCAGCCGGTCTCGGCCAGAATCTGCATTTCCGAATCGACGCCGCAGAAGCGCCCGGCGGCGGAGTTCGCGAGCGCGAAATTTCCGTGCACAAAAGAGTAACCGGGACGAGCGGAACCCTCTTCCAGGGCCAGGCAATTATGACGAAAGGCCAGCCGGTCGCGAAATTCCGTGAGCAGCAGGCGAGTATTTTCGGCGGTGTCGGGGTGCCGAACACCATGGTGCAGATGGACCTCGACTTCTCCCCAACCGGCGTGGCAGTGATCGGCGAGCATCTCGAGCAAGCCCTGGTCATATTGTTCGGCAGGATAGAAGTAAGTGTGGTTAAAAGGGCGGCCATCGTGGTCGCGCCAGCCGTCCACGACTTTGGGATATTCGCGAACCCAGAATTGCAGCCGGCGCTCCTGCTCGGAGCGAGGAGCGCGCTTCTGGCCGTCTTCAGGGACAATGCCTGGTTCGAAATGATCGGCCAGAGCAAAGATCAGGTGCACCGGGCCGTGGGCAGCCGAATTCAGCGCGCGCCAGGTTGCGGACGGCAGGACCTTTCTTGCGTAGGCGATTTGGTTTTTTAGACCCATTTGGAATGGAGACTTCTCTTAGTTTGGTTCCGGGTGGACGGGCGAGGACGCCCGCCGCTCCGCCGGCTCGTCATCCCCTTACCGGTTTACGGCCACGGACGGCGATGGAAATCTCGCCTACACGCATGTCTTCCATGCCCATCGCTTCATACCATTTGAATACCTGTTCGTAGGTATGTTTGGACTGATACTTGGGAGAATACCAGTCGAAGGTGTCAAGCATGCGCAATTCCGGATCTTTCTGGCGGTTCACCGGAAACACGTGCTGAACCAGACCCGCGGCTGGACGACCCAGAAGGGGCACGCGCTTCAAGCCCTGTTGCAAGTTGTAGAAAAACGGAACCGCAACTTTTAGGACGCGGTGCAGGTTCTCGGGCTTCATCTTGTGAGTGTAGCGGCGCCAGACATCGCTGAAACGGTACCACTTGTTGTATCCGCTGTAGAGCCAGACCACGAGGAGACCGCCGGGTTTCAGATATTTATCCAGCGCTTTGACGGCGGCTTCGCAATCCGGCGTGTGGTGGAGCACACCAATGCTATAGATGATGTCAAAGGTTTCGGGAGCGAAGGGCAGGGCGAAGACGTCGGCCTGGAATGCGACAAAGTCGCGGCTGGCAAGATTCTTGGCGGCAACTTCGGCAGCGGCGCTCAAGTCGACGCCCACCACGCGGGCGCCAAAGCGAGTGGCGACTTCGGCGAAGCGTCCCATGCCACAACCGACGTCGAGGACGAGCTTGCCTTTGAGATCTTCGGGGCGGAGGGCGGTCTTCGCGAGGAAATGGCGCTCGGATTCGCGGAGCTCATCGTGATCGAGCTGGGTCGTCTGATAATGGTGCCACTGAAAACCGAAACTGGCGGCGTAGTTTTGGGCGTCAACAAAGCGTGCGATGCCCTGCAGGTTGGGATAGACGCGCTTGCAGGCCGGGCACACAAAGCCTGCAGCCTGATCGCCTTCAAGCTTCGATCCGCAACTGAGACAACGCAAAATCGCCTGCAAGTCAGCGGACAGGGGAGACTGCGCCAGTTGTTCCGTGCTGGGCATAAACCTCCAGGAAGTGACGCGGCTTTTTCGGCGGCGCTGGCGCCGAGCCGGGTCCTCGTTCATTTTCTTTAATTGTCTGCAACAACGTTGCCGTAAATGCGACGGCAAAATAGGGAAAGTACTGGTAAGCCTCGGGGGCAAAGCAAGCACCCACTACGAAGCCGACCAGAGAACTTTGCAAGGCTCCGACAAATAAAACGATGTCGGGATCGAGATTCTTCGTTCGGCGCAGGGTTTTCAGATTCTTAAAAGCGCGCCAGAAAAACATGAGATAGATAATCAGCGCGGCGATGCCGCCTTCGGCGCAGATCTGGAGGTAGGTCATGTGCACGTCACGCCAGATCAGGGAGTAGGTGGGGAAGTTGCGAACGCCAACGCCGAAGACGGGATAGTGTTCAATGGCATCGAGGGCACGCAACATGAGGTACTTGCGATCCTCGTAGGAACCGTAAGCAGACTGATCGGTAACACTATCACCCGACAAGGCGGCAAAGCGATCATAGAGTTTGCCCCCGGCGGAGGCCATCACCACGACTCCAATAAGGGCAGCGGCCCCAATCAGGTAAAAGCGCTTTCCCTTGATGCCGAAGTAGTAGAGAGCCACGCTGCCGGAGATGACGAGATCGATGAAACCGGCCCGGGATGCGGTCATAAAAATGGCAACCATCATTACCAGCATTCCGCAAAGCCACAGCGCTTTGATAACAGTGTTCCTGGCGGTGACCATGAAGGCCAGCGCAAACGGCATTGATAACACGATGGCGAATGCGAGATCGTTCGGATTCGCATAGATACCACCCAGCACTCCGTTTAGGCGGGGTGTGCTGTGGCCCTTGAGGAGGGCGGCGGCACAAACGACGACCACAGAAATTACCTGGATAAAGACGATCCGCCGCAAGCGGTCGAAGGTGGTAACCAGCAGGAAAACCAATACCCACGCAATGTAGATCTTGGAAAAATCAATGGTGCGACTAACGGCGCCGCCCTTCCAGACCGGAGACAGAAACGCTCCGACGTAGAGCAGGCCGATCATGGTCAGGAGAAGTGTAGCCTCCTGGGGCAGATCCTTGAGTGTGCGCTTGGTTCTACCCAGGCTGGTGAACAGGCCCCATATGGCAAGGATGGCAGTGATCTTGGCGAGCGGAAACAACTTGAGGCCTGGGATCCAGTCTTCCGGGCGGGCGCAATAGACCACAAAGAAAGCGCTGAGCCAGAAGAACGCCATCCTGGTCGGGTCCGAGGCCCGGAAGGATATTCGTCTTCCAGAGACTTCCGCCGGTAATGTATTGCCGTTATCGCCAGTGGCCACAAATTCCTCTTTTTCTTCTAAGCTTTCTTTTCCGTTAAGCGCGTCGGAATAGCTCGTACCGCAAGAGATTTCTTTTCCGCTACCGACTGCAGGACTTCGCTGAAGCGCTCACCGATCGCCGGCCAGTCGTAGCGGGCGGCGGTCTCGACCGCGGCTTTTTCGTAACGACGCCGGAGTTCCCGATCGCGCAAGAGCATGATCACTGCCTGAGCGAACGAACCGGGATCGTCGGCCAAGATAATGTCGCGGCCGTGATGAACATCCAGTCCCTCGGCGCCAATGGTGGTGGAGACGACGGCTTTGGCGGTCGCCATGGCCTCGTAGATCTTTAGTCGCGTACCGCCGCCAATGCGTAGCGGCACGATGATTACGGCGGACTGGCGCAGATGCTCGACGACCGAGGTCACACGGCCGGTAACCTCGATCGAGTGATCAATCGCATTCGCAGCCCACTTCTGAACGCGGGAGTGGGGATTGCGCCCGACGATGCGGAATCGCGCCTGCGGCACCTCGGCTTTGATCGAGGGCCAGACTTCACTGCAAAAATATTCGACGCCGTCGACGTTCGGCTCCCAATCCATGGCGCCAACGAAGGTGACGAGCGGCGCGGATGCATCGAGCAGATTCGCATCGGAGGTCGGATCGGCATCAGGATCGGAACTCGCCGGATCAGGACGATAGTGCGCGAGATCGACGCCGGTGGGGACGACGGTAACGCGGTCGCCATCCACCCACCGCGTCATGAGGGAGCGATCGTTTTCGGAGACGGCAATCACATGCTGGAACTTGCAGACGGCGGCGCGCTCGTAGCGAAGCATCTTCCGGAATTCCATGCGGTACATCATCTTTTTTGCGGGATTGCCCGCCGTGACGGCGTGCCGGCGCCAGATTTCGCTTTCCACGTTGTGCTGGAACAGCACACTTGGGATGCTGAGACTTCCGGGAAAGTTGACTGCGGCATCCAGGAAATCGCAGACGGCGACATCGAAACGCCGCTCGCGAAACCAGGTCTGGAGCTGCTTTTGGACTTTGGCGTGAGCGAAGCGGCTGACCGCATATGGCGGCTGGGCGCTGAGATGAGCCAGATAGTCGACTCCGCGCGCGGCTCCCGAAAGCTCACGCTTGCCCGTGCAGACGGCCACCGCGCCGGGCAACTGCTGCTGCAGACTGCGCTCGTAGTCTGGGTCGGGCGTTCCACCATAGTAAGAGTAAAACGTAAGCTCGTGCCGCGCGGACAGATATCGCAAGACGTGGTACGTGCGAATATTGCCGCCGTTCTGCACGGGGAGGAGTTTATCGGCTTTGACCCAAAGAATTCTCATGTCGATCTTCTTATGCCGGTCGGCGGATGTCGGTCAGCGGACCCAGACTGCCTTTCTGCCCGCGACAAAGTTAATGAAGGCAACCATGGCGGCGGAATTTAGAACGACGAAAGTGCGGGCCGCATCGGCAATGCGCGAGAGCGGGCCGATCTTGACCCCCGCAAGCGCGGCCAGACTGAGCGCGTAAAACGCAAGCTGCGCCCCAAGCGCCGCACGATAGATGGGCTGGGGCAGGAATATGGAGGCGATCAGAAGCGCCAGCAAGGCAAAGGGCACGGCCAATCGCGAAAGTTTGTGACTTATGAATTCGAATCGAATTGCGTTTTGTGAGCTCAACAGCCAGGGAGCAAGTTGGAGAAGCTGATAATTGCCGCTCAAGGTGCGAACCTTGCGAGAAAATTCGCGGCCTTCGCCCAGGTTGGGCGAGTCCCAGGCGCGGGCGCGGGAGTCGAAGATAACGCGAGATCCCCGGCGCACGATCTGCATGGGCAACAGGACGTCGTCGAGGATGGTGCCCTCCGGCAAGGGCGACGCGTCGAGCAATGTCCGCCGCGCACAGTAGATGGCGCCCGTGGCGCCGACGACAGAACCGGAGGCGGACTCCAGCTCGCGAATCTTCTTTTCGACGCGCCAGTACAATCCCATTCCCTTCCCCGCCTCTCCGTTCGCGGGATCACCCAGCATCAATTCGCCACTCGCGGCGCCGACATCGAGATCGGCAAAATTCTCGATCAGTAAGCGCAGGGCACTGGATTCGATGTGCTGGCGGGCGTCGGTAAATAGCAGCACATCCCCGGTCGCCAGTTTGATCGCGTCGTTAAGGCCGGCGGCTTTGCCCTCGGATGCCGGTTTCGTCAGAGTTCGCACGCGGGTTCGCGCGCCGGTCGGGTCGTCGGCGCGGACTTCGGTCCTGACTTCGCTTGGCACCCCGGAATCACTGGAATAGTAGGCGAGAATGGCGGGCGTGCGGTCGCTGGAACCGTCGGAGACGACGACAACATCGAGCTTCGCCTGGGGATAGTCGAGCGTCAGCAGGTTTTCGAGTTTGTGAGCAATTACTGCTTCCTCATTGCGCACGACCATAACCGCCGAGACTGTGGGTGTAGCGGAGCTTTGACCGGAACTTCGGCGCACGGGCCGCGGCGACCATCGGCTGCGCAGCCACAACCAAGCCGGATAGCCCAGGTATGAATAGCCGATCAGCGCGGCCGCGAGCCAGAAGACGTATCTCATCTTCATCATTGCGCGCCCCGGCGCAACAGAACGGTTTTGACCGTGAGGAACATGATCAGCAGATCCAGACCAATCGATGCGTTCTTGATATAAAACAGGTCATATTGCAGTTTTTCGCGCGAATCTTCGACAGTACTTCCGTACTTGTATCTGACCTGCGCCCATCCGGTGAGACCTGGCCGCACCATGTGGCGTACGCCGTAATAAGGGATTTGTTTCGAAAGTAACTCGATAAATTCCGGGCGCTCGGGACGCGGGCCGACGAATGCCATGTCGCCTTTCAGCACGCACCACAACTGGGGAATCTCATCTAGGCGCGAGGAGCGGAGAACCTTGCCCACGCGGGTAACACGGGGATCGTTGTCGCCTGCCCACTTTGGACCGCTCGCGGCTTCGGCGTCCTCGCGCATGGTGCGGAACTTCACGACCTTGAAAATGCGTCCCGCCTTGCCCACGCGCGTCTGGGTATAGAACACGGGCCCCTTGGAATCCAGGCGGATGGCGAGCATGATCAGTGGAAACAAAGGCAAGGCGAGGACGAGACCAATCAGCGAGATGACGAAGGAGAGTACGCGGCGCACCATGATGAAGGGTCGGCTGCGGCGGAAGCCCTCGCCAAACACCACCCAGCTGGGATAGAGATTGTCGACCTCGATCTTGCCAGAGATTTTTTCCAGCCACGAGGTGGCTTCCTCGATCTTGACCCCCTGCATGCGCAATGCAAGCAGTTCAGGCATGGGGATGGTACCGCGGCGATCGGGCATGGCGACGATGACGTGACGGACTTTTTGTTTGTGGACGACTTCCATGAGGTGCGCAGCCACGGACTCGCGGGTTACCGCGCCTTCCATCTTGCCCGTCCAACTGGCGATCTCGACGCCGAGTTCAGGATTCTGGCGCAAGCCCAGCACCACCCGCTGGGCGCGCTCGCCGGTACCGAGGACGTAGACGCGCTCGACCAGAATCGGCAACTGGACCAGCCAGGTGAAGCCGATCCGCCATCCGAACAGAGCGACGGTGAAGATGAGCAGGCCGACCGCCGAAGAACCGCTCCGGACAACCGCCGAAGGACCATACCCCAACAAGTAATCGGGCCGTACGTAGGCGACGCCAGCCAGAATGAAGGCCAGCACGCCGGGAAGCAGCATCAAACGGAAATAAAGCTCACCTTTGGTATTGACACGGGCGGTATCGTACAGGTCGAGCCAGTGCGAACACAGCAATACCAGTATTGTAATTCCGAGGATCTTTAAGAGACCGTCGTCGTTGCGGAGGGCATAGTAGCTGTCTTCGCGAAATACCAACACGAACCCGAGCAGGAACGAGGCCGAGGCGATCAGGGCCTCTCCGATCAGCCGGACCAGAGTACGGATTGGGATATAGATATTGAAGAGCCGGATCAACGGGGCCTCGGTTCGTCTTCACCTTCGATCTTAGGCTTGGCTGTTCACGGCCTCGCCATAGTAGTACTTTGACTGCGCAAGCTTTCCGGATGGGGCTCCGTTAAGCACAACTCCGAGCAGCAACTTGTCCGGGAATTCCTCGCGGGCACGGCGAGCCAAATCGGAGGGTGTCACATTGGAACGCACGACCATGAGGATGCCGTCGCAGGAACTGGCGACGAGTGTGGCATCCGACACGGGGATGACGGGGGATGTGTCGAGAATGATCCAGTCGAACAAGGACTCGACGCGCTGGAGGAGGAGCTTCAGGCGACCATTTGAAAGCAATTCAGGGGCGCTGGGAACGGTTCGGCCCGCGGGCAGGAAGAACAGATTTTCCATGGGCCCGCGTTGCAGGGCAGCGATCTCGTCGCATTCGCCCAACAGGTATTCGGCCAATCCTGGCGACTGGGCGGCTCCGAGGTGGCGGTGCATCCCGGGATTGCGCAGATCGGCGTCGATAACCAGGGCGCGGCGCCCGTGCTGGCGCACCATAACCTGGGCCAGATTGGCAGCTACGAAAGACTTCCCTTCCTTTGGAAGCGCGCTGGTTACCATCAGTCGTTTGAGCGGCATCTTCTCGCGGATCTGGTAGAGACGGTTGCGCAGGGTGCGGAACTCTTCCGCTCCGACGCGACTGTCGTCTTCCTGGAAGAAGAGCATCGTGCGCGGATCTGGACTCCATTCGGTCTGGGGACAGCGGGCGAGCAGCGATTCGTAACTCAACCCGGAGGTCATGGTTGCCATCGGGGTCGCCCCCAATGGTTGCGGCGATGGCATGTTCTCGCGCGCTTCGGGTTGTTGGTCGTAGGAGGGCTCGGCGTGCGTCCCCATGGAGGTGGCTCGTTCCTGCTCGGCGCGTTTTAAAGCGTCATGGATGCGGCTCATAGTTTCCTTTCCTTGGGGAGGTCCTGTTGTTCTGATTGGCGTAACCGGTCAGCCAGGGTTGCCAAGGTGCGTAAGGCTTCGACCAGATCAAACTTTTCCGATGACGGAGGAACCGGCGCGGTCATGGCTGCGGCGGCGTTTCCGTCGCTCAAATCGAAATCGCGGGCGACCGAATCGATGACTTCGGCGGAGACCGTCTTTTTCTGATCGACGAACGCGCTGACCAGACAATGCTCGCAGAGCAGATTGATGATGCGCGGAATTCCCAGCGAGTACCGGAAAATGGCGACGGTCGCGTCGGAATCAAAAATCGGCTCGCCGGTCGATCCCGCGATGCGGAGGCGCTGGCTGATATAAGACTTGGTTTCCTCAAGATTGAAAGGATGGGTCTTGGCGCGCAGCGTCAGGCGCTGCCGCAACTGGCGCAACTGGGGCTGCTTCAGGCGTTGTTCGAGTTCCGGCTGCCCGACCAGAACGATTTGCAGGAGTTTTTCGGTGAAGGTCTCGAGATTGGTGAGCATGCGGATTTCTTCGAGCACTTCGTCGGAGAGGTTTTGGGCCTCGTCAATGACCAGCACCGCAGTCTCACCGGCGCGATAGCGATCAAGCAACCAGTTATAGAGGCGCTGCAGGAGCTGGCTCTTCGACTTCGTATCGCAGGGAATGCCGAAATCGGCCATCATGAAATCGAGGAGTTGGGGCACGTCCATGCGCGAGTTGAAGATGAAGGCGGTCGCGACCTGCTGCAGGCGAAGCCATTCCATCAATTTGTTGATGAGCGTGGTTTTGCCCGTTCCGACCTCGCCAGTAAGCAACACGAAGCCCTTGCGGCTTTGTATGCCGTAGGTAAGGCAGGCCAACGCCTCTTCGGTGTGCCGCGTGAGGAACAGGTAACGCGGGTCCGGATTGACGTTGAACGGGTTGGCGCGAAGTCCAAAAAATTCTTTATACATAGGCTTGCGCTAGACCTCGATGTTCTCGTGCTCTTTGGGTGAGGCGGGATCACCCCGGCCCCAGAGACGGCGGCGGGCGTTGCCATTGCCGTTGGCGGTTGCCTCGGCCTCGTCGTCACCCAACCAGGGCACGGAAATCAGGAGCGGCAAATCCATAATGGCAGCGGCATCTTTTTCGGTGCGGATGGACTTGTCGCTAAACTCCAACAGGATGGCGATGATAAAGCCTAACGCCAGCCCCGCACCCAAACCGCCTGCGGCAAAAAGCCCGCGGTTGGGAAAGCTGGGAGAGTCCGGCAGGTTGGCGGCTAACAAAATGTGCATCTGTTCACCTTGCTGCTGGTTCTCCATACTGGTGCCCAGTTCGGCGGAACTCTTCTTGGTCAGCAGATCTTTGTAGAATGCCTGGGCATTATCGTCGTCGCGGGTGAGCAGCTTGTATTGCTCCTCGACGCCCGGGCTCATGGCGGTGCGGCCCTGATAGACGCCAATCTGGCCTTGCAGCCTCTTCTGATCGAGGGTGGCCTGCTGGATCACGCCCTGGTATTGGTGAATTTGCAGACGGAGTTGGCGAATTTCCGGCGGTTCGGAGGCGCTGGCCTTATCGCTGCTGTCGTTGGTGGTGGCGGCCGCAGCGGCGTTAACCTCTTTCAGCCTCTTCTGGACTTCGGCGATGTCGGCCTTGGTCTTGATCACGTCGGGGTGATCGTCGGTATAGCGCGCCTGCAGTTGCAGCAGTTGCGCCTGCAACTGGTTCAACTGTTGTTCAAGCGTCTGCGGATTGGTATTGGACTGGGAGCTCTTCCAGGCAGCCGTCTGTTGCGCCAGCATGCTCTCGGTGTAGGCCTTATCCTGTTGGGCGCGAGCCAGAGTCTGGGTGGTGGCGTCGAGCTGAGTGTTCAGCGACATCAGCATGCGCATGTTGTTGTCGGAGTCACTGGGCAACTGACCCATGTATTGCTTTTTGAAGGCGGCGAGCTTCTTATCCTCATCGTCAATGGCGCGCTTGGCGTCTTCGACCTGACTCCTGAGAAAATCGGTGGTGCCCTTGGCGGCTTCGGCGCGAGAGCGGAGGTTTTCATCCACGATCAGCAAGGCCATCGCATTGCAGATTTTTTGTGCGCGAACCGGGTCGCTGTCGATGTAATTGACATTGAACCCGGGCAGCGGCTCGTCGGAAGCAGAAGCTTTCTTCTTCTTGGCGCCAGCAATTCCCGCCGCGCTCATCGAGGTGATCACCGGCTCAACGCTCATATTGTGCTGTATGTCTTCGATGAGCTTGTTCTCTTCGTCCGGCTTGACGAGCGCGAGGCTCTGAATCAGAGGACGGAGCTTGCTGGTGGCTTGGACACGCTCTTGCAGGCTCTGGATGCGCTGGGTAAAATCGGAAGTGATGACCGACTGGACCAGGGTGTCGGGCACCTTCTGGCCTTCCACCTGAACCGTGGCCGTGGAGGTAAATTTCGGCGAGAACGCGTAAGAGACCAGGTAGCCCGCCAGCGGAGCAAACAGCGCCGGAATCAAAATCACTTTAAGGCGCCGCCGTAGCATCGCCAGATAATCGTCCATTGTCAGTTCGCGATTTTCACTCATCATGTTCACCAATCCGGCCGTCCGAGGCGGCCATAAACCCTAGTCGATACGAGTCGGCCTGGGGTGCCATTCCACTCCAATGGTGCCGATGTGACGCTGAGAAATCCTGCCGCCGGTGCCACTCAGGAAAACCGGAACATTGAAGGCCACCTCGCTAAAGCGATAGGCGGCAAAAAAGTCGTAAGAACGTCCCAGGTGTTTGCGGAAAACGGCCCCGGCAGAACCTTCGTCGTAGCTAGACGCATTCACGCCAAAATTCGCGGCCTGGAGTTTCGCGTTATGGGAGTAGCCCAGATCGCCATAGACCTCCCACGTGCGTCCCAGTGGGCGTGTAAACGCAAGCCGCGCAGCCTGGGTCTTGGCGCCAGCGAAGAAGCCCGAACCTGACGAAGTGAATTTTTCGTAGGATGCAATCAGCGACGCATGGCTAAACTTGTAGCGCAGCTGAACCCGCGCACTCAGGGACCAATTTGAAAGGAAGCCGTTCAGTTGCAGGTCGGTGTACTGCGGACCGGCTCCGGCAATGAGGCTCAGCCTGCCGGTGATGGTGTGGCTCCAGCGCACATTGACGATATGGTTGTAGATCTGGCCGCCGCTAACTTGCGGAAATTGAAACAGCTGAAAACCGTAGACTACGCCGATCTGATCGCGACGGGAAAGCAGATGGCTGTAGCCAGCCTGAGCCGTGAACTGGTCGCTATTGATCAGAGTATTGGTTCGGTCGTAGAAGTGAGCGTTGCCGAATCCACCTGCCACAGTGATCGCCGAGACCGGACTGAGAGCCTGAACCGCGTCGAGCATCGCCGTGTTCGCAAGCCGGGGAATGTTTCCCACCGAACCGAACTGACCGTTAGATTGTTGGATGCCGGGTATTCCGGTACCCAAGCCGCCGCTGATAAGACCCAAGCCTGGGTCGCCACCAAAGCCGATTTGGAAGGAACCGTCGGGCAGATAACTGAAGGAATCCCGCAGCGTCACCTGGCCGGTTCTCCAGCGTGTCACAGCTTCCAGGCCGGCGTCTTGCAATTGTCTCGCGTCAAAAGGGCTGCTGTAGAATGCTCCGCCCCCGAGGTACTCGAGAAAGAGGTCACTCTTGGGCCAGAATTGCTGAATATCGAGAGCTCCGAGAACGTGGGTGACGGACTCTAAACCGGTGTTGCCGATTTGGTTGCCGCCGTTTGTGTCCGCCGATTCGCTCACCTGCAAAGCTGGCGAGATGAAACTGCGGCTGGCCGTATGCAGATCAAGCCCGGGCTCGTCCAAGCCAGACACCGGCGGGTTCTCCGGGTTCAGCACCGGCGCGTTCTGGCCGAAGGCCGGAGCCGGAGCCGGAGTGGTCTCTGGCTGGGACTGGGAGCTATTCTGGGCGGCGGCGCAGATGCTCGTGCCGAAAACCAGTAGCGCCAACCGGATTTTTCGCATTCTCGTCATGCTTTTCACCCGTCGATCCCTGATGGAACCCGAATATGCCTTACGGGACAACAATTGTATCCCCCGGCTGCAATATGTAGTTTTGTTCGATCTCTTCCCCTTTGACCAGCTTGCGATAGGGCACAGGCAGCTTCTGCTGTTTGCCGTTCGCGGTGCGCAGGACATAAATGCGTTTAGTGTTGGCAAACTGGTTTAATCCGGCGCTGGACAATGCTTGTAGAACGGTCATATTGGGCAACATCGGCATGGCCCCGGCGTGCAACACCTCGCCGAGCAGGTAAATCCGCTTGCTGTTGATCGCAGTCACCACCACGGTGACGCGCGGGTCGGCAATATACTTTCTTAGCCTCTCCGTTATCGAGTCGGCCAACTGTTTGGGCGTCAGGCCTGCGGCCTGCACATCGTCGAGCAAGGGGAGAGAGATTTTGCCGTCGGGACGCACCGGCAAAGTGGCGGTAAGATCGTTCTCTTTCCACACCGCTATGTGCAGCACGTCCTCGGGGCCGATGACATACTCGGGCCCGGCTTGGCTAGTGAAAGCCGCACTCGTCGCTTTGTCGGTGGTGGTCTTATCGGAAGCCGAACTGGCGGCGGGCTGCACGGGCGCATTCTGCGCCAATGCGATACTGCCCATCAGCATTAGGACAAGTACCGCAACCGCCGCCTTCCATATTGATCTCATATCTTCTCCTCTAATCCTCTAACTCGTTTGCTCCCCTCAGGCCTTGAGCGCAGCGATCAGGCCCCGTACTCCTGGTATCCGATCTGCTTCAGCTTGTAGAGCAGCGCTTTGTAGCTGATCTGCAACTCCTGCGCGGCCCGGCGCCGGTTCCAGCGGGTGCGAGTCAAGACCTGAAGAATGATCTCCCGTTCGGCTTCGCGGGAGGCGGCGCGTGCTGCATCTTTCAGAGAAATTTTCTCGCTGCCGCCGCGATCGACGCGCCGCAAAAGAGAGCGCAATCCTCCCATGGCGAGCGTTTCATCGCCGAGCGCGACAATGGCGCGAGCGGCGTCTTTCAGCTCGCGAATGTTTCCCGGCCAGTTATATTCCAGGAAGAAGTTTTGGGTTTCCGGACTAAGCACCGGCACGGTTCGGCAAAAATCACGGGCAGCGGCCGAGAGAAACCAGTCGCGCAGAACGGGAATATCTTCTTTCCGCTGGCGCAAAGGAGGCAGCCGCAAACACACTCCACTGATTCCATAATAGAGGTCTTCGCGGAACTTGCCGGCCTTGACCTCGGGTTCCAACTCGCGCGATGTTCCGCAGATGAAGCGCGCCACACGGCGCTGTAATTCGCCGTTGCCGTTCAGACCAATCTGGCGAACCAGTTCCTTCTGAGCCGCCACACTGAGGTCTCCCACTTCCTGAAGATAGACAGTTCCACCCTGGCCATCATGAGCAGCCAGAATTTTTTCGCTGGCTTCACGACCTTGATAGACCTGGAACGGTTCCGAGGCGCGGCTGGAAAGAACATGAATGCGCGCTGCAGCCGCCGCTTTGCCGGAGCCGTGCTCCGCCACCACCAGCACGGGAACATCATTCTGCGACAGCTCGCGGATCACGGCTTCGACGGTGCGCATGCCGGCGCTGACGCTTTCGAGCCAGACGCGAGCACCGCCGTTCTGCGGTATTCCAGCAGGTGCCAGGATTTGGGTTCTGTCGAGATCCATATTATTGCTATTCACTTCACTAATTTCCCAGCCCAAGACATGGGGCGAGAAGTCTTGTAACAAAGGTTCATACAGTCTAGAGCACACGCGCTGCCAATCCGGTCAATGGTGGATGCGACTCTCTGGACCAATATATGCTTATGTTTCAATGATTTGCGATTACAATCCTGCATCGCCGCCCGACTTATACGTTACCACATTGCGGACAAATGGGAAATTTATTGCCCACACTGGGGGTAACATCCTGGGGCATTACTTTCCACCCATCTTGGGGATAAAGTCCTAACCAACTGCGATATCAAGCGAAACAAACATCTCTTTAGAGTGCAGAGAGGCTTCCTGCGGTTGGCGGGAGCGGAATGGGAAATAGTTTTTCCATTTTTTCCGACACACGGGGGCCTGGCTGGGCGAGTGCCCGAGTCCAGATGACTCCGAAAGTAACTTTCTATGGTTAGCACTGCTGGACAGAAGCGCCGGTTTTGCTTTGCGCGGAGACCCACTTTCGCATATTCTCAGTTACAAGCGCGCTATATGAGTAACTCAGTAGAGGTAGCTCCGCTCCTCTCGACGAGGGAGGGTCGCTTGTCGTCCGGCTTACCCCGTTGGCAGGGAGTGGCGTTACTGCTGCTGGTCGCTTGGCTTTACGCCTCGATTCTCGCCCGTCTTTTCCTGCAGTGGGTCAACGATCCGGACGCCTCCCTCGGCATGTTTGTTCCCCTCTTTGCTTTGTTTGTTCTGTGGCAGGACCGCAATAAACTGAGAGCAATTCCGTCGGCCCCGTCGTGGGCTGGGGTTCCGCTGGTGGTAGTGAGCCTGCTTGTGCTGGTTCTGGGAGTATTGGGCGCGGACATTTTTTTACCGCGGGTATCGCTGCTGATGCTGCTGGCAGGCCTGATCATTCTGTTTCAGGGATGGACACTCTTTCGCGCTGTCCTGTTCCCTTGGGCGTTTCTGATTCTCATGATCCCGCCCCCAACCCTGATCATGCAGCATGTCACCTTTCCTCTTCAGTTGCTGGCCGCAAGGCTGTCAACCGCGCTTCTGGAACTGGTCAACGTTCCGGTGCTGCGGGAGGGGAATGTGATCAAGCTTGCTTCCATGCCACTGGACGTCGCTGAAGCCTGCAGTGGCATCCGGTCGCTTCTGTCGCTGGTCACGCTGTCGATCATTTACGGCTATCTCATGGAGACTCGGATATGGGCACGGGTCTTGCTAGTGTGCTCGGCAGTCCCAATTGCGGTGGCAGCCAACGGCTTTCGAATTTTTGGCACAGGGCTGCTGGTGCAGTACTGGGATCCGGATAAAGCAGCGGGATTTTTCCATGAATTTTCGGGATGGCTGATCTTCGTGGTGGCACTGGTCATGCTGTTCGCTGTGCACCGGCTGATTTCGCTCATCTGGATTTCGAAGAGCGTGGAGGCGAAATCCGCATGAATGCCGGATCACTTCGCTTCGGGATTGTGGCGGTGCTCATGTTGGCCACGGCGCTCGTGATCCAGACCCATTCGCACAGCGAGTTTTTTCCCCCGCGCGCGTCCCTGAGTTCCCTGCCCCAGCAGATTGACGGTTGGACGGGAACCGACGGCGTTCTCGACCAGGAGACGCTCGACATCCTCGGACCGGGCGAGTTTCTGATGCGCGATTACGAAAACGCGTCCCAGCCGCAACCTTGGATCAATCTTTACATTGCATATTTTCCGACGCAAGAGGCAGGCGATACGATCCATTCGCCGCAGCACTGCCTGCCGGGTGCGGGATGGATTCCGACTTCACGGTCGGTGATTCAGCTGGCGCGTCCGGATGGATCTTCCATCCCCGTCAATCGCTACGTGGTTTCAAAATTGTTGGAGCGACAACTGGTGCTGTACTGGTTTCAGGCGCATGGGCGCGTGGTAGCCAGCGAATGGCAGGCCAAGTATTATCTGATCTCCGATTCGATTCGCATGAATCGCAGCGACGGCGGGATGGTGCGCCTGCTGACCCCCATGCTTGACGGCGAGTCTCCCGATGCCGCCCAGGCTCGCATCATGAAGCTTGGGTCGCGGTTTATCCCTCTGCTCGACAATTACATTCCACGCTGATTCTCTGTAGAGACGGGGCTTGCCCCGTCTCCCTCGACTAGCCGCGGCAAGCCGCGTCTCTGCGGCAAAGTCCCATTCGTGCCTGCTACGCGTGAAGGCGAATCTCCCCGGATTTATGATTCCGCGTCTGCGCAAACGCCTGGGGCAGGAAGCGCAACAGGTCCGTAGCCACCAGGGAATTCTCGCCGACGGACTCACTGGCCAGGTCCCCCGCCAGTCCATGAAGATAGACGGCGAGAGCGGTGGCTTCATGCGCATGCTGCGGATGTTGCGCGATCAGGCCGGCCACCATTCCGGTGAGGATGTCTCCCGTGCCTCCGGTGGCCATGCCCGGATTGCCGGTGGGATTCACCCAAACGGCGCCATCGGACGCTGCGATCGGTCCTGCGACTAATGTGCGATGTCCCTTGAGTACGACAGTCAACTCATGCTCGCGAGCGAAGTTTCGAGCAACCTCCATGCGGTTGGCTTGAATTTCGGCAATGCTCAATCCGGTCAAGCGCGCCATTTCTCCCGGGTGTGGCGTGATGACGAGAGTTCGCCCGCGGCCGTTCAGTTGGCCGGCCGATCCCTCGAAGGCGTTCAGCGCGTCCGCATCCACAACCATATTGACGACCGACGACGTGTCGCCACGCTTGGCGATCCCGCGTACGAATTCGGCAGTCTCGGAATTGCGCGAAATGCCCGGGCCGATCGCGAGCGTCTTGCGTTCCAGCAGCGAATCGAGGCTCGGTCCGAGCGCTCGCAGTGAGATCGTGCCGTCTTCGGTTTCCGGCAGCGGCTCAGTCATTAGTTCGGGATGAAACGCGGCTACGGTTGCGAGCACGGATTTTGGCGTGGCCACAGTAGAAAGACCGGCGCCCACTCGGAGCGCCGCAAATCCCGCCATCGCCGCGGCGCCCGGTTTGCCGAGCGATCCACCAATTACCAGCACGTGTCCGTAGGTACCCTTGTTGGTGTCACGCGCTCGGGGGACGAGCAACGAAGCGAAATCGGATGGAGTGCTCAGCTGAAGTCCCAGGTGCGAAACGATTGCTTCTGGCGGTGAACCGATGGGCGCAATCACGATCGGACCGTTGGTCAGTGCCGCGAACACATGCGCCGGACGCGGTGCGGTAAACGTCACGATGGCATCCGCGCGTGCTTGATCATTGGCACTGGTACGTGGCTGCATGGTATCGGCATCGGCGCCCGAGGGAATATCGACGGCCACAATTGGAGCCGAAGCCGCGTTCATCTTGCCGATCGCCGCCGCATAGAGCGCGCTGGCCGGCGGACGAAAGCCGGTGCCGAGAATTGCATCCACGATTACGTCCGCGGCGAAGATCTCTGGTACATCGGACGAATCCAGCCCACTCGCATCGCGCACAATCACAGGCGCATTCTTCAGCGGCCGCAGCGTCTGCACCAGCTTCAGAACCATAGCCGCCGCATCGCCGCGAAGCTCTTCGGGATCACACAACAGCAGAACGCGAACGGCACGCCCCGCTTCGACGAGTTTGCGAGCCACGACGAATCCATCACCGCCGTTGTTGCCTTTGCCGCAGACAATGCCGACGCGCTCGGCTTGCGGATATTCGGAGAGAACGAAACGGGCCACAGCAGAGCCGGCATTCTCCATCAAGGTGATGGAGGGTACTCCGAAGCGCTCCGAGGTGGCGCGATCGATTTCGCGCATTTCCGCCGCGCTCACAATTTTCATAAGTTCTGGTCTCGCACAGCCGCGTTGCTCCTCGTAGAATCCGAGTATAGACTGGGTGGGTCCGCACACCGCGGCGATCCTAACTTACTGCTGGAGGCGGGCGTCCCCGTCTGACCGGGACGGGCGAGACGACCGTAGCTCCAAAACGGACAATTTCACCAGACCTTGTTCAGATCTACCCTGTTCAGGCGTACCCTTCCAGACCAATCACGCTACGGCCCAGCTTCTAATATCCAGCCGGAAGCACACCATTTACAATCGTGATGGGTCTTAGAGGAACCTCGCCGTCATCGGGTGCGCCATGAAACTTTCCGTTGTGATGCCGGTATATAACGAACGCGCGACGCTCCGTGAGGTGGTCCTCAGGGTTCTCTCCGTTCCCATGGAGATCGAACTCATCTGCGTGGACGACGGTTCGCGGGATGGCTCGCGCGAGATCCTGGCCCAACTACAGTCTGAGCATCCGCAGATCCGCATCGTTCTTCAGCCGCACAACATGGGCAAGGGAGCGGCGCTCCGCCGCGGCATTCAGGAAGCCACAGGCGACTTCGTCATTATTCAGGACGCCGATCTGGAATACGATCCGGCCGACTATCCGCTGATGCTCGAGCCCTTGATCCAAGGCAAGGCGGACGTGGTTTTTGGCTCGCGCTTTCTGGGCGGCGCGCCGCATCGCGTGTTGTACTTCTGGCACTCGGTCGGCAATCGAGCTCTCACGCTGCTTTCCAATTGCCTCACCAACATCAATCTCTCGGATATGGAAACCTGCTACAAAGTCTTTCAGCGCGAAGTGATTCAGTCGATCCCGATTGAGGAGAATCGTTTTGGATTCGAGCCCGAGATCACGGTGAAAGTTGCACGGCGAAAACTGCGCATCTATGAGGTGGGAATCAGTTACTCGGGACGCACCTACGAGGAGGGCAAAAAGATCGGATGGAAAGACGGCGTGCGTGCCTTGTATTGCCTGTTAAAGTATTCCATCAAAGAACCCAGCGCAAAAGCTGTTGCGCAAGCAGTTACGGCCCCGGATCGCTCAAGCGTTACGCGATGAAGCTCGCGTGAGCCGTCTCTTCGCTTTTATCGCGTTTTTATTACGGTCTCTGGTTAGTGAGAGCGTTTCTGCCTTAGCCGCCCTTTGTACGGGTTCGCACCCTGGTTGGCCATTCCTGCATTCTTGCCACCGCCGGATCCAGCGAAGTTGATTGGCGGATTCGGCTTATCTTTTACCGGCTTCAGTGCGGCCGAGGTGCCCGGCGTTTTCTTTCCGAGAGTTCGAGATGACGCGGAGCCCTTCGCGCTCTGGCGCTCCAAGCTTTGCAGTTCCCTGGAGTTGGCACCAGCAGCGGTTGCCGGACTCGCTGTCGTGACGATGGGCGCGCTTTTCTTCGACGCCTTTTCGGGGGCCGAACGCTTAACCTTCAATGTATTGCTTTGCTGCGCCAGGCCGCTTACGCTAATACACACCAGTACGACCGCAACCGCCAACGAAAACCTCATCTCTAAAATCCTCAATTCTTTCTTTGCTCGCGAACTTTGAGTGCTCCGGAACTCCCAGCCACCTATCGCGAGCTACCTATCGTTAGATGCACGCACCCTGCCATAAACCGTCATAATCTATCCTATGTTAAACCCGTCACCACGGGAAAGCACTCGGGAAAAGACAAGCAGGCTAATGGGTTAGTCGGGACATGGGTCCTCCCCAACGCCGGCGCTGATGACCCGAACACCGGCAATATGCAATGTTCTGCACATTGCCCTATATTGCCGTCAATACCACAGGGACAAGGCAGACCCGGCAGCCGCGTCTCTACGGATATTTAGTCTAGCCACCGAGCAAAGCGGCGATTCGTTCGCCCGCGTGACCGTCCCAAAGAGGGGGGATGGTTCCCTTCTTGGCGTCGCCCGCAAATATTCGCACGAGTTCGGCACGCAGTTTGTCTGGATCGCGTCCGACGAGAACGTTCGTTCCCATGGAAACCGTAACCGGGCGCTCGGTGTTCTCGCGGAGCGTCAGGCAAGGAACGCCGAGGTAGGTGGTCTCTTCCTGGATGCCACCGGAGTCGGTAATCACGACGGTTGCACGGGACTGCATGCCAAGAAACTCCAGATAGGACAGCGGGTCAAGGACCTGGAGCTGGTCCGCATGCAATCCGAAATCGGCAATGCGCTTTCGGGTCCGCGGGTGCGCGGGGAATACAACTGAAAGATCCTGGCTGACCTCAAGCAAAGACTGGAGAATGCGCTTCAGAATTACACCGTCGTCGACATTGGCCGGGCGATGCAAGGTGACCAACGCATACCGCTCGGCGGCATAGCGCTCGGGAGGCCCGTTTTGGCTCTGACGCCGGGCCGCAGGCAGAAGCTTCACCAGAGAATCAATCATCACGTTGCCGACGCGGAAGATTCTTTCGGCGGGAATGCCCTCTTTCTGAAGATTGACATCCCCGTCCTCGGAAGGCGTAAACAGCAGATCTGCGAGCTGATCGGTAACCAGCCGGTTGATTTCCTCCGGCATGGTGCGGTCGAAGGAGCGCAGTCCGGCTTCGACGTGGCCGACGCGCACTCCAAGCTTTGCGCAGACCAGCGCCGCAGCGACCGTTGAGTTGACGTCGCCGTAGACCAGCACAATGTCAGGCTTGCCTTCCAGTAGCACCGGCTCGAGGCGAGTCATGATTTCGGCGGTCTGCCGCGCATGCGAGCCCGTGCCAACCGCCAAGTTCACATCCGGAGCCGGGATGCAGAGCTGTTCAAAAAACACGTCCGACATATTCGCGTCGTAGTGCTGGCCAGTGTGAATCAGCCTCTGGACGACGTGAGTGCGCGTCTTGAGCGCGTTCATCACAGGCGCCACTTTGATGAAATTTGGGCGAGCGCCAACGATGTGAAATACGTTCACAGCTTCTCCTATCAACGGCAACCTGAAGCTAAGCTACCTAAGACTTAAATTATCCGAGATTAAATTATCCGACGACAACCGCAGAACGGGAAGAATTTGGAGCGGGTGGGACGGAGTCGGCACCGCCGCTGTGACCCTGGTCGGGCCCATCGCCTACTTCACCCGCGTTTGTTGGAAATACACCGACGATGCACGAAAGCTCAACTTCGATGACCAATTCTCTCTGAACCACCGGCAGAGCACTCACTCCATATTACATGGTGATCGAATGATCTTTGCTTCATTTCCCAGCATGCTTCCCCGCTCGCCGGTCAATGCACTGCGCTCAAATCTGCATCAAATTGCATTGCAGCTTCGTGTATCCCTGCTTCTGGGCCCACAGGTCGAGCGGGATCGACGCCATCTCATCCACGATCGGTTCGGCCCGTCCGCTTTTCGTAAGGTCTACCGTCTTGATGTAGCTCCGGCAACTGTCGCAACCTTCCACGCGGACGTGCACGAGTTCCTCCGCGGTGTAGACCGGAAGCTTGGCGTGGTTCTCTTCCCCGCATCCTGGACAGACGATCCGCCGGAACTCCCATTCCGCCAGGCAAAATGAGCACACCAGAGAGCGCTGACCGCCATCTCCCAGCGGACGCAAAACGCCCATGCCCGGTTTCCGTTTGCAAAATGGACACCGATACGGCGTCGGCCCGCTCCAACGCATATTGGACCGTGAACGAATCTCTGCCGCATAAGGCTGAAGAAAGGCGCGGGCGAAAAAATCTTGAGGACCCGGCGGCAGCGGCCCCGTCTCAGTTCCGTTCCAGAAAACCGTCAACAATTGAAAATGTGAATCATGGCCGCCGTCCCGCAACTCGCGCGCAGCTTCCCGCAGCTGATCCGGACCGTTCTGTTCGACCACCGACAGAAATGACCCGAAGCGGTTGCTCAGTTCTGGATGAAGCGGCCGCGCAAACGGCTCCGACTCGACACCACCAACCCGGGCACTTGGTCTATCGAACGATCTGCCGAGTTCCTCGTAGAACTCTTGCTGAAAACGCGCGATGACCACATAGAAGCGCAGGATTTCCGCTGCAAAGGTGTGCTGGGCGCCGAGTTCCTCCGCCCGTGCAATCCGCCGCTGCCATTCGTTCTGCGCCGTGTTGCGATTTGACATGGTGCGATTATCAGTCCCCGGTCTCCCGCCGCGCAATGCCCAGCAACATCCTTGGACGAAGCAGTCGACAAACCGGGGACATTTTCTATCGTCTTCTATCGTGGCGTGACATCAAGAATTGCCGGCCACTCGTCCAGAATCATCGCGGTAGTGTTCAAATTTGCTCATCTAGACGGGTTGTTGCTTGGAGGCTACGATTACTGTCGCTTATTAATTTCCTGAGTTGATTGGAGGAGCAGACCCGAAATGGGGAGTAAACGTACTCTCAGTCTCAGTCCCACAGTTCTACGCAAGAAGTTCGGTGCTGGGATGACTACTCGGAACTACCGAAACAAGGAGATCGTCTTTTCGCAAGGGGATACTGCGGATGCTGTCTTCTACATCCAGAGCGGCACGGTGAAGCTCACCGCGGTCTCCACGCGTCGCAAGAAAGCTATAATCGCCTTCCTGCAGCGAGGTAGCTTTTTTGGCGAAGGCTCTCTCGGAGAGCAATCTCTGCGGATTTACACGGCGAGATCAATTGGGCAATCCAGTATCACTCGCCTGCGAAAGGAGAGCACGGTTCGCGCGCTCAAGCGAGACCCGCAGTTTGCAGCGCTGTTTGTTGCATATTTGCTTTCCCGGATTGTTCGAATCGAGGAAGACCTGGTGGATCAATTCTTCAATTTCAGCGAAAGGCGACTGGCGCGGGTTCTGCTGCTGTTTGGGCAAATAATCAAGGAATCAAAACCGGAGTACCCGCTGAAGGTGAGCCAATCAACCCTGGCGGAGATGGTTGGTACCACCCGGGCCAGGGTAAGTAAGTTTATGAATGTGTTCAAGAAGAAGGGACTGGTCAGCTACAACGGCGGCTTGCAAATAAATAGCGCGCTGCTCACCGCCTTCCTGCAAAATCGACCCCTGTCAGTTTCCACGAAAGCATAGAGCCGGCCAGGTGGCTCCCGCTTTCGGCGGGTTAAGACTTCCGGATGGATTTTTGTGATTTAATTGTCGGCATGGAACAGACTCAAATTATTCCGCGTCCGGTGATTGGAGCGATCATCGTCGTGAGCGGCCTCGCGGTGTCGTTCCTGCTGTGGCTGCTGTACGTGCATCATGCTTCCTCTGATTTCGCCGGGCGCTGGATGTTTTTGCCGGCCCTCAACGCGCTTCTGAACGGATTATGCGCGATTACGCTCTGCGTTGGCTTGTATTTCATCAAACATCACAACCGGGAAGAGCATCGCACGAGCATGCTGTTGGCCTTCGCATTCTCATCCGTTTTTCTCATCAGCTACATCCTGAACCACGCACTGCACGGCGACACGATTTTTCCCGGCCACGGCCCGGTGCGCACGCTTTACCTTTCCATTTTAGCCAGCCATGTAATCCTTTCCATTGTCGCGCTGCCGATGGTGCTCACTACTTTCTTTTTCTCGCTGACGGGCCGGTTCGCGATGCACCGCCGGATTGCTCGCTTTACGTTCCCGATCTGGCTGTACGTTTCGATCACCGGTGTGGTGGTTTACGCGTTCCTCAAGGTGTACGCGTACTAGACCGGTACGGATCAAGCCTGATTGTAAGCGAGTAAGGTCGTCGGAAAGACGCCTCAATAGATGACCATCACTTTCCTTGGAACCGCCGCCGCGAATGCCTTCCCAGAGGCTTTTTGCAAATGCCGAAACTGCGCCCAGGCGCGCATGCTAGGCGGGCCGAGTCTTCGGAAACGTTCTGCTGCGCTGATCAACAACGATTTGCTGCTTGATCTCGGTCCCGACATTATGTCGGCGTCGCACATGCATGGCTGTTCTTTGGATGAGGTGCGATATTGCCTGCAAACGCATCCGCACGCCGACCATCTGGACTTGTCCCATCTACTCTCTCGCAGCCCAGCCTATGGCGTGGTTGGCGCGCCCGTCTTGAATTTCTACGCGTCCCGCGAGACCTTGGAACGAGCAGCAGAAACGTTTGAAAGAGACCTTGCCGGTTACGGTCTCTTGTCTCATGCAGCGGAGAAGTATCTCAACTTCAAGATCCACCAGATCCAGCCGTTGGAAGCCTTCGCGGTGGGCACGTATTCGGTGATGGCCTTTCCCGCTAACCATGCACCGGGGATGGGAGCGATGCTGTATGCGATTGAAGCCGCCGGCTGCGCTGTCTTCTATGGTACGGATACTGCCACGCTGTTCGAACAGACGTGGCAGACTTTCCGGCAGCACAACATGCGATTCGATGTTGTGATCCTGGATCACACCTATGGTCCCGAACAGCCTGGTAGTGACCATCTGAGCGCTCGTCAAGTCATAGAGCACGCAAACCGAATGCGCGCGGAAGGTGTGTTGGGTCCACACGCCCGCGTCTTTGCGACACATATCGCTCACGAAGGCAATCCGGCGCACCCCGACTTGGCCGCTTTCGCAAAAGAGCATGGGTATGAAGTGGCATACGATGGGTTGGTTGCCCCAATCTGAGCGTCTGACAAGCGCCAGCATCTATCAACATTCCTGCGCACTATCGTTTGCTACTGTCGGGTGACGGCCCACTCCGAAGCTGGCTCACCGCCCAAGGATTTACCCCATTGACGATTACGCCCGCCCGGGTTTATAGTTTTTCGCATTCGCGCAGAACAAGCTGGACGCTATCGAGGCGTCTGCAACCATTCACCTCCGTAACTTTCTGGAAACCGCAGCACGGGGGCCACAAAATGGAGTTCTCTCGCAGGACCTTTCTCAAAGGCACCGTGCTTGGCGGCGCCGGTTTCTCCGCCCTCGGCTTTGATCTGACTCCGGTCTACGCTCAGACTAATGCGCTCAAGATTTCCCGCGCCAGCGAAACCCGCAGCACCTGTCCTTATTGTTCCGTCAGTTGTGGCGTAATTATTTACACCTTGGGCGATAAGGCCAAGAATGCGATCCCCCAGGTCGTGCACGTCGAGGGCGATCCCGACCACCCCATCAACCGCGGCACGCTCTGCCCCAAGGGATCGTCGCTCGAGCAGGACATTCTGAACGACCGCCGCCTGCTGAAGCCTCAAGTCCGGCGTCCCGGAGCCACCGACTGGGAAGACATTTCGTGGGACCAGGCCTATAGCGAGATAGCGCAGAAGGTGAAGAAGACGCGCGACGACACATTTGTCGAGAAGGACGCTGCCGGCCACACTGTCAATCGCTGCGAAGGCATTGCCTTCACCGGCGGCTGCACCGACACCAACGAATTTAATTATCTGGTCGTAAAAAGTATGCGCAGCCTGGGGGTCTGCTACCTGGAAAACCAGGCCCGCGTTTGACACGGCCCAACGGTCTCCAGTTTGGGGCCCACCTTCGGACGCGGCGCAATGACCAATGGTTGGATCGACATCAAGAACACCGACATGATGTTGATCATGGGCGGCAATCCCGCCGAGAACCACCCCTGCGGCTTCAAGTGGGCAGTTGAAGCCAAAGTCCACCGTAACGCGAAAACCATCGTTGTCGATCCGCGCCTGACCCGCACCGCCGCCAACGCGGACATGTACGTACAGATCCGCGCTGGCGCCGACATCGCGTTCCTCGGCGGCGTCATCAACTACGCCATTGCGAATAATCGCATCGCCAAGGATTATCTTGTCAATTACACCAACGCCGCCTTCGTAATCAAAGACGGATTCAAACTCCCCGACGACGGCCTCTACTCCGGCTTCGATCCGGAAAAGCAGGTGTACGACAAATCCACCTGGAATTATGAAGAAGGTGGAAACCTCACCGACAAAGAGGTCGCGGACCCGCCTGCGAAAAAGGCAACTCCTCCGCTGCCAGCGGGCGCCATGCCCCCTACACCGTTGCTGCCCTCGAAGGTCGCGTTCGATCTCTCGCTCCAGCATCCGCGCTGCGTCTATCAACTGTTGAAGAAGCAGTACGAGCGCTACACCCCCGAAATGGTGGAGCGCATCACTGGCATCCCGCAGGACCAATTCCTCAAAGCCGCCGACCTCTTCACTTCTGTCCGCAAAGACGGCGACATGAAAAAAGTCGCCACCATTATCTACGCCGTCGGATGGACGCAACACAGCTTCGGCACACAGATCATCCGCACCGCCGCCGTCCTGCAACTTCTTCTCGGTAACATCGGACGCGCCGGTGGCGGAGTCAACGCGCTCCGCGGCCACTCCAACATTCAAGGCGCCACCGACTTGGCCGGGATCTTCGACAATCTTCCCGGCTATCTCAAGGTGCCGACTCCCGCCGATGTCGACTTCGCCGCTTATGTGAAGCGCATCACTCCAACCGAGTCCAAACCCGATCCGTGGCAGTCCTTTAATTACTATTCGAATACTTCAAAATTCGCCGTCTCTCTCTTGAAGGCGTTTTTCGGACCCGCGGCCACCAAAGAAAACGATTGGGCCTTCAACTATCTGCCCAAGGTCGACCGTAACTATTCCTGGGTGAATATCTGGAACGACATGTACGAGGGCACAGTCAAAGGTCTCTTCGCTTTCGGCATGAACGGCGTCATGATCGGCCCCGATTCAAATAAAAACATCGAAGCTCTGAAAAAGGCCGACTGGCTGGTCGTTTGCGAAATTTATCCTGACGAGACCAGCGAGTTCTGGCGCGCCCCAGGCATCACGGCCGACGACCAGAAAAAGATCAACACCACCGTCTACCGCTTGCCCGGCGCAGGCTTCGCCGAAAAAGACGGGACCTTCGTCAACTCCGCCCGCTGGCTACAATGGAAGAACGTAGCCGTCCCGCCCCCCGGACAGGCCCGTCTCGATCAGGAAATCCTCGCAACCATCTTTTTGAAAGTCCGTGAGCTCTATCAGAAAGAGGGCGGCAAGTTCCCCGATCCCGTTCTGCATGCGTCGTTCGCGTACACGAACCCTTACAACCCGTCGCTAGCCGAGGTCGCGAAAGAACTCAATGGCAAGGCGATCGCCGACATCACCGACCCGAAGACAAACACCACCATCAAGGCCGGGCAGCAACTCCCAGGCTTTGCCTGGCTCAAGGACGACGGCACAACGCTCTGCGGAAACTGGATCTACTCCGGATCATGGACCGAAGCTGGCGCTATGATTCAGCGTCGCGGGACTGAAGATCCGTCCGGCCTCGGCATTTATCCCAATTGGGCATGGTCGTGGCCGGCGAATCGCCGCGTTCTCTATAACCGCGCCTCCTGCGATGTTGACGGCAAGCCCTGGGATCCTTCGCGTCGCCAGATTTGGTGGGACGAAGCCAAACAAAGCTGGGTGGGCAACGACGTTCCCGATTTCAAACCCGACTCACCGCCCAAAGATCACTTGGGCCCGTTCATCATGAATCCAGAAGGCGTCGGACGTTTGTTCGTGCCGCTGGGTGGAATGCAAGACGGACCATTCCCCGAATTCTACGAGCCGATCGAGAGCCCGATCGCGAATCTGTTGCATCCTAACCAGTCCAACAATCCAGTCGTGAAACGATATAAGACCGACATGGACAAGTATGCGAAAACCGGCGACACAGAATTCAACGTGATCTGCACCACGTACCGTTTGACCGAGCACTATCACTATTGGACCAAGAACAATCCCATGAACGTGGAGCTCGTGCCCGAACCGTTCGTCGAAGTCCCGGCCGAGCTCGCCGACCGCATGGGCATCCGCGGCGGCGAAAAAATAAAGGTCTCGAGCATTCGTGGTCAATACATCGCGAAGGCGATGGTCACGCGCCGCATCCGGCCCATGAAGATCGATGGCAAGGAAACGTTTCAGATCGGTATTCCCATTCACTGGGGCTTCCGCGGCATTGCGGAAGATGAAGGCAAAACGGCGAAGACGTTGGCGAATCAGCTGACACCGACCGTCATCGATCCGAACGCATTTACGCCCGAATTTAAAGGTTTCTTGGTAAAGATCGAAAAAGTTTAGTGAGGATGAAGAATGGCGGACCGCAAGGCACTACAAGCCGAAATGATCTCGGGCCATTCGGGATCCTCGGCTGGCCACGGCATGCAGCGCGACCTCGAAGTGTGCAAACTGGTCGATACCACCACCTGCATCGGCTGCAAAGCCTGCGAAGTAGCCTGCATGGAGTGGAACGACTTGCCGTTCTCTCCGACTACCTTCGACAACACGTACCAGACCATGCCCGAGACGCGTTGGGATTTCTGGAACCTCATCAAGTTCAACGAGCACCAGAACCCGGATGGCACGATCCAGTGGCTCATGCGAAAAGATCAGTGCATGCACTGCGCCGACCCCGGCTGCCTGGCCGCTTGTCCGGCCGATGGCGCCATCGTGAAATACGCCAACGGCATCGTCGACTTTAACCAGGAAAACTGTATCGGCTGTGAATTCTGCGTGTCTGGTTGTCCCTTCAATATTCCGCGTTTCAATCCCGACACCAAGCGGGTTTACAAATGCACCCTCTGCTCCGACCGCGTCGGCGAGGGTCTCGAACCGGCATGCATCAAGGCATGTCCGACCGGCTGTCTCAAGTTCGGCTCCAAAGTCGACATGAAATTCATCGCCGAGGAGCGTGCGAAACAACTGCGCGACAATTTCGGCTGGCAGAACGCCGGCGTCTACGATCCGCAATCCGTCGGCGGAACGCACGTGATCTACGTACTCCACGACGCCACCGATCCCGAGCGCTACGGCAACCTGCCAAAAAATCCGCAGATCCCCTGGACGTACACAGTGTGGAAATGGCTGTTCAAACCCGTCCTCGGAGCCTTCGCATTGTTGGGAGCTGTCGGCATTGTCTTCCACCACGCGATTAACGGTCCGCGCGTAGCGCAACCCGAACCGCCGAAAAAGGATGGAACAAATTCCAATGTCAACGTCTAGCGCGGTCGAACGTTTCGACGACAAGGCTCGCGAGAGTTTCGAATCCGTCGGCCACACCACCGTCTATCGCGGTGAGTTGCTGCGCCATCCGGTGTACACGCGCGTCCTGCATTGGACAGTCGCGCTCTTTTTCTTCCTCGCCCTGTTCACCGGCTTCGCCCTCTATCTCCCCTGGCTGTTCCATTGGATCACGCCCCTCTTCGGCGGCGGACAACTCACCCGCACCTTGCACCCATATTTTGGCGTAGCCTTCGTTTTCTTCTTCGCATTCCAGGTACTGAACTGGCTCGAGCCCATGCTCTGGACCGGGGCCGATTCCCGATGGATGCGAAACATCAAGAAGATCACCACCGGCGAAGAAAAGATGGATTCGCCCGAGACCGGCTTTTTCAACGCCGGCCAAAAACTTCTCTTCTGGGAGGTGGTCTGCGGCTGCGTTCTCTATATCATCACCGGAACCATCCTGTGGGCGGGCGCGAGAACGTTTGGCGCAACCGCCGTCGCCATCAGCTACGTCGTACACGACATCTCCGCGATCGTGATGCTCGGCGGAATTTTCATCCACATCTACCAGAGCACGATCGGCGAGCCGGGCACGTTCCAGGCAATGATTCGCGGCGCCGTAAGCGAAGCCTGGGCCTGGACCTTCCACCCCGCCTGGTACAAGCAAGTCACCGGACGCGACCCGCGCCAAGCGTACGAAGAAGCCCGCCGCCGGATGACCACCGGCAGCCAACCATAAATATTGACTACGCAGCCTATTTGTGTCGAATGTTCTCCGGAGCTCGAGTCCGATCCAGAGGAAAAACCTGCAGTTGCCACCTGACCGGGACGGACTTGGGCAGGAAACACTCGGTCTTGTTGCAAGCCTGATATTCAAGCTTCCCCGAAATTTCGAAGACTCTCCCGTCCTTCCCAAGCGAGCCCCAGAACTCTGCGCTGGAGCTCACCCTGACATCCTGACTGATACGAAATGTCCCCTCGAAGACGGGTACGCGCTCTTTGATGGCGGGCATATACAGTATTTTCGACTCCGGGAAAACGGGTGGCTTTAGCTCCAGCTGAGGCACTGCATCGAGCACCAGCTTAATCGGCTTGTACCCCTGCGCGCCGGGCGCATACACATGCACATCCGCCGGAAGACTCACTCTTACTGCCACCGTGAGACGAGTACCGGGAACTCCGACGCGATCGGATTGTTCAAGTGCCACTTGAAGGTTCGGCGCCTCAACCGTTTCTATAACTTCCTGGCCTAACTCCGGAAAGAGTTTGGAAATAATATTGTTGCCAGTAATCCGCTCCCGGTATTTCGCTTCGAAGAATTTTTCTCGAATGATGCCCTTCGCATCGATGAAAAAGTATCCGGGGCGAGCAAAACCCTTCTGCATGCCCGTGGCTTCCGGATTGAGGACGCCATAAGCTTTGATAGTCTTCGAGTCCGGGTCTCCGAGCATCGGGTATTCGATCTTGTGCCGGTCAGCAAAGAATTTCAGAATTTCCTCCGAGTCATAGCTGATGGCCGCCAGCTTGACCCCCTGCTTTTCGAATCGCTGCACTGCGCTCTGCAGCTGGACCAGCTGCCCTTTGCAAAACGGTCACCAATCGGCGGAACGGAAAAAGAGAAGAACGGTGCCGTTCGCGCCTTTCAAACCATCGAGAGTTTGTATCCGACCAAACTGGTCGCGCAGCGAAAACGCCGGAGCCTTCTGACCGACCGCGAGCCCAATCGACATCAACTCGATGGAAGCTACTCGAATCGTGTCGTCGTCGAGCGTTCCCCGGACGGTCACGGTGTCTCCGAGGTGAGCCGTTACCGATTCTTGCGGTTCAAGCCCGTACATGACCCTGGTCGTGTCGTCATACAGCGACAGCTTCGCCCCCGGCACATTCTTGTTGCACTCCGGAGATTCGTTAAAGGCTTCATCCGCGTTGCAGCTACTGGACACAAGCACGCCGGAGAACGATCCGGAAGTTGTTGTCTTATTCTGTGCAGTCAATGCGGGGAAGACCGCACAAACAAACGCTACCAGATAGAAGGAAATGCGTTTCATCGTTGAATTCAATCTGATCGACAACGTCACTTCAAGACCTTCGTTTCGCTTTCGAATTACGCCGTACTATACGCGGGACAATCTCGTGGTCAAAGTTTCCCAGCCTAACGCTTTGCGGGTGTCGCGGAGGCCTCCGTCCGCGCCCGGCTGAAGGCAAACTGTAATTTCCATTCCCTGGGGTCGGACTCATCCGCTCGTGCCGGAGCAAATTTCCATTCCCGCGCAGCTTCCATTGCGATGCGCGAAAAATACTTGCTCGGCCCGGACAATTCCAACTTCGTCTTTGCCACGTTGCCCGCGGCGTCCACATCCACTCTCACTCGAACTTTGATTGTGCCTTGAATCGTGCGGCGCGCACTTGGTGAGACCTGCGGCGTCACCTGCTGCACAACACCATTCTGATTGTCAGCGCTCGTAGCGGTATTTGGCTCCCGCGATTTCGAGGCCCGCGCCGGTTGGGAGCCTTCAGCGACCGCGCCCGGCTCGGCTTGCGTCGATTGCTCTTCCGACGGAGGGCTCGACGTTTTCGGTCTCGCAATCAAAAAGAATGCAACCACAACAACCGCCGCCAACCCCAGCCAGTAGGGCCATTTCGTAAATTCTTTCCGCTGAGCCCAGCTCGCTGTCCCAGAAGCCGTCTTTTTCGTCTGAGCGTCAGGCTGCGATGACGTCAGCGCCGGCCCCGTCGGTAACACTCTCTCCGATCCCCGCCGCACCGCTTCTACCCGATCCGCTTCGACCTGATGAAGAATCTCCCCAACCGTCCATCGCTCCCCCGCAGCAACCTGCAAGCAATGTCCCGCAATCTCTCGGAATGGCTCCGGCACCGCCGCCGGTACTCGCGGCGCGCTCATCCGTGCTCGGTCCCAAACCGGCAAGTGCTGCGTCAGCACCTCGACCAACGTCATGCCCAACTGCCAAACGTCGGCAGCCGCCGAAATCGCTCCCGTCACCGCTTCTGGTGGATCGTAAGCGCTCGTCGCGCGCGCGCCACTGCTCCTCTCGCCCGCCATGCTCAGAGCGTCGCTCGATAGCTTCACCTCGTCCCCAACTGCGAGAATATTTGAAGGTTGGATGTGTCCGTGCACGAATCCCTTATCGTGCACAAACTGCAACGCCCGCAGAACCGGCGTAAGCATGCCTCGTGTTTCCTCCGCCGTCAGCGCCCGTTCCGGTAGAATCTGCGAGAGGTTTTCCTCCGCGTACTCCATCACGACGTAAAGCAAGTCCGTGCCATCCAGTTCGCCGCGTCCCGCCTCGAAAATACCAATCAGATTCCGATCGGTCAGTTCGCTAGCCGCCTTCCATCGGAGGAATTGATGATTCGCGTCCACCGCGCCGGCGCGAATCAATTTGATGGCAGCTTTTTCGGAATCGCTCCCACTGGGCTGCGTGAGGGTAAGGAACACGGCACTATGACCGGAGCCACCTAAATAGCGTTGGAGCGGAAATCTCCCATCGACGGTGCGGCCCTCCCATCGTTTCCAGGCCTCGCTCATATCGGCTCGCTCATATCGGCTCGCTCATATTCAAAGTCTCAATAGCCCGCTATTGTATGTGACCGCGCGCCAATTGGATGATTCTTTTGGGTTCTACCTCCTGACTCTTCCACCCGAAATCGAGCTGCCCCTGTTTACAATATCCAAATGCCTTCCATCCCCGCCGAAATCCACGGCCAGCACTACATCAGCCTCGCCACCTTCCGAAAAAGTGGCGTTGCCGTGTGCACGCCCATCTGGTTTGCCGAAGACAACAGCAAACTCTACTTAATGACCAGCAGCAAAACCGGAAAATACAAGCGGATCCGCAACAACCCGCAAGTCAAGATAGCCCCATGTACGATGCGCGGAAAAATCACCGGCCCGGAATTCCCTGCAACCGCACGCATCCTTCCGCCAGAGGAGTTCACCCGCGTCCGCGGGATGATCAACGCAAAATACTGGCTCGCCCGTGTCCCCTTCCTGTGGCGCAACACCGACAGCACTATAGAAATCACGCCTGCATCCGCATGAATCAAACCGCGCCGCGGTTTCACCGCCGATTCTGAACCGCGATCGCCGGTTTCCTCTGTGGCTTTCCTGCGTGATCCTCCGTGTCCTCTGTGGTTATCGCTCTCCGCTGGCAGCGCATCATATTTACGCTAGCTGCTCGACCCTGTTACCATCAAAGTTCGTCCCCAGCTCCTGTGTATTTTTCTTAAGCAATCAAAATTTCTTTCTGGAGGCATCGTGGCAGTAAAAATTGGCATAAATGGATTTGGGCGCATAGGACGCAACGTTCTTCGCACCGCGCTTGCTGACAAGAACCTCGACTTCGTCGCCGTGAATGATCTCACCGACCCCAAGACTCTAGCCCATCTGCTGAAGTACGACTCGATCCTCGGCAACCTGCCGAACAAAATCACCGCCGGTGCCGACAGCATTTCGATCGACGGAAAAGTCATCAAAGTTTTCAAAGAAAAAGATCCCGCCGCCCTGCCCTGGGATTCCGTTGGAGCTCAGGTCGTCATTGAGTCCACCGGCCGGTTCACCGACGCCACCGACGCCCGGAAACATCTGCGCGGCAGCGTGAAAAAAGTTATCATTTCCGCCCCAGCGAAGAACGAAGATCTCACCGTCGTGCTCGGCGTGAACGAAGAAAAGTACGATCCCGCCAAGCACCACATCATCTCGAACGCTTCCTGCACCACGAATTGCCTTGCCCCGATCGCCAAGGTCGTCAACGACAACTTCAAGATCCTCAGCGGCACCATGACCACTATCCACTCTTACACGAACGATCAGGTGATCCTCGACTTCCCGCACAAAGATTTGCGGAGAGCCCGCGCGGCCGCGATCAACATGATTCCAACTTCGACCGGCGCGGCCAAAGCGCTCAAGCTAGTCATCCCCGATCTGGCCGGCAAACTCGACGGCTTCTCTATCCGCGTGCCCACGCCCAACGTCTCAGTCGTCGACCTTGTCGCCTTCGTAGAAAAAAAGACCACGCGCGAAGAAGTGAACGCCGCCTTGAAAAAGGCCTCCGAGTCAGGCCCGTTGAAGGGTTACCTCGGCTTCGAGGAAAATGAACTGGTCTCGTCCGATTTCAAGGGGGACTCTCGCTCCTCCATCGTCGACGCGCCCGTGACGCTGGTTGTCGGTGGCAATTGCGTCAAGGTGCTGTCGTGGTATGACAACGAGTGGGGATACTCCTGCCGCGTCCGCGATCTGATCAATCTGATGGCGGCCAAAGGCCTGTAAATAACTCGTCGTTAGTCGTTAGTCGTTGGTCGCTCGCGTTCGCTATTTACTGTTCACCGGTGGCCGAGCCTGCGTGGGCACCAACGACGTACGGCGCCCCACGATAAATGCCGGACGACTAACGACCAGCGACCAACGACAGGTGTTTCCCATGTCCAAGCTTTCCATTCGCGATCTCCCGCTGAACGATCACCGCATCTTCATGCGTGTCGACTTCAACGTCCCGCTCGACGACGGCCGCGTCATGGACGACACCCGCATCCGCGAAACCCTGCCCAGCATCGAGTATGCTCTGCGTCACGGAGCCCGCCTCATCCTCGCGTCCCACCTCGGCCGTCCCAAAGGCAAGCCCAATCTAAAGCTGAGCCTCAAGCCCGTCGCCGAGCGCCTGCGCATGCTGCTCGACAAAGAATTATCGCGTGGCGAAAACGTTGGATTCTGCCCCCAGTGCGTTGGGCCCGAAGCCGAAGAGATGGCGCTCAAGCTCGAAAAAGGCCAGGCGCTGCTCCTCGAGAACCTCCGCTTCCACGCCGAGGAAGAAAAGAACGACGAACATTTTTCGAAGCAACTCGCCAAGCTCGCCGAATTCTACGTCAACGACGCCTTCGGCACCGCCCATCGTGCCCACGCTTCCACGGTGGGCATCACCCGGTTCGTGCAGAAATCCGCCGCCGGGTTGCTCATGGAAAAGGAGCTGCAATATCTAGGTCGCGTCCTGCAGAACCCCGAGCACCCCTTCGTCGCCATCCTCGGAGGTGCCAAAGTCAGCGACAAAATCGGGGTCATCCAGAACCTGCTCAGCAAAGTCGACGTTCTCATCATCGGCGGAGGCATGGCGTACACCTTCCTCAAGGCGCAAGGCGAATCGGTAGGCAAGAGTTTGGTCGAAGAAGACAAGCTCTCACTCGCCCGCGATCTTCTGCAGCAGGCGAAAACACATAAGCTCAAGTTCCTGTTGCCCACCGATCACGTCATCGCCGACCGCGTCGAAGCCGGCGCGTTGACCAAAATCATCGGCCACGGCGAGCCCATCCCCGCCAACATGATGGCGCTGGATATCGGCCCGCAAACGATCGAGGCATTTTCCGAAGAGGTAGCCCGCGCCCTCACCATCGTCTGGAACGGCCCCATGGGCGTTTTCGAGTTGCCGCCTTTCGCCAAAGGCACTTTTAAGATCGCCCAGGCCGTGGCAGAAAATCCCGGCGCCATATCGATCGTAGGCGGTGGAGATTCGGTAGCCGCCGTCAAAGCCGCCGGCGTAGCCGATAAGATCACCCACATCTCGACCGGAGGCGGCGCGTCGCTCGAATTTCTGGAAGGCAAGAAGCTGCCCGGGGTCGAAGCGCTGACGGAGAAAAGATAGGTGTCAGGTCTCAGGTGTCAGGTTACCGGACATTAGCATCGCTACAGTGATCCCCGATGCGGAGCTAGTCCCAGCGGTACAAACGACTGTGTTAGACCTAAAACCTGAGACCTGAGACCTGACGCCTGTCCCAATGTCCGACTTCGCAGCCCGACTGACTTTCGCCAACGGCAAGACACTCGAACTCCACGGTCCCGCCGACATCACCAAGGAAACCGCTGACGCCATCGTCAACGCCGCCAACTCGTCTCTACTCGGTGGCGGAGGCGTGGATGGAGCGATTCACCACGCTGGCGGTCCCTCGATCCTCCAGGAGTGCAGGCGCATCGTGGCCAAGATCGGCACGCTTCCCGCCGGCAAAGCTGTCATCACCACCGGCGGACGACTGCCCGCCAAATATGTCATTCACACCGTCGGGCCCGTGTATCGAGGAGGCCACCAGCACGAGGCCGAAATGCTCGCCAGTTGCTATCGTGAGTGCATCCGCATCGGCGACGATCATGGAATAAAATCCTTGGCCCTGCCTTCGATATCGACCGGAGCGTTCGGCTATCCTGTTCACGAGGCCTCTGAAATCGCAGTTCGCGCCATCGTCGAAGCTCTGCTGCCCTGCGCACATTTAGAGCACGTCCGTTTCGTACTCTTCGACATTGCCACCCGCGAAGCCTATATTCGGGCCGCCGAAAAAATATCCCGCGAACCACGCGCAACTTCCGCTATCTTCGAGAAGGGTCATTCATGAGAAAGAAAGTCATCGCCGCCAACTGGAAGATGTACAAAACCCCCGACCAGACCCGTGAATTTTTCCGCGATTTCCTTCCTATGGTCCACGGCCACGATCGTGACGAAATCGTCGTCTGTCCGAATTACATTGCGCTTGACGCCGCCGTCCATGCGGCAAAGGGCTCGCGCGTCGCCATCGGCGCGCAAAACATCCACTGGGAAAGGGAAGGCGCCTACACCGGCGAGATCTGCACCGGCATGTTGCTGGCAGTCGGTGTAACCCACGTCATCATCGGACACTCCGAACGCCGCCAGTACTTCGGCGAGACCGATGACACCGTCAACCTTAAGCTAAAGTCCGCCCTCGAAGCCGGACTCATCCCCATCGTCTGCGTTGGAGAAGTCCTCGAAGAACGCGAAGCCGGCCTCACCGACGACGTCCTCCGCCGCCAGTGTCTCCGCGCCTTCCACAAAGTCTCGGCGAAAAAAGCCGCCAGCCTGGTGGTCGCCTACGAACCAGTCTGGGCGATCGGCACCGGAAAAACCGCAACGCCGCAGTTGGCCGCCGACGCCCACGCCATCATCCGAAGCCAAGCCGCCGAATCCTTCGGCCGGGATTTCGCCGGCAAGCTCCGCATCCTCTACGGCGGCTCCGTCAAACCAGAGAACGCCCACGCCCTGATGTCCCAAGAAGAAATCGACGGCGCGCTGGTCGGGGGAGCATCGCTCGATCCCAAATCGTTCACGGCAATTGTGAAGTATTAGAAATCTGGTCGTGTGGGGACGGGCGCCCCCGCCCGTCCAGGCCGAGCGAAGCTCGGCAGTTGCATGTGATCACACCGACTCTGGATTCGCTGCAACGCTTTTGCACATAGTCGATCATTACAGAAGCTTGTCATCCGGGAGCCGCGACGAACAACCATTGATTTGATTTAGAATCCGCGCAACCTCGTGCATGGCAGTAGAATCTCATAAAGTAGAGCACCGCCCTTTCCACGATTGGCTACTCTCTCGAAAGTGCGCCCCCAGGTTCGAGGGGAGGTACAGATTATGAGCACATTCGGTCTTCGGAGATCTCTCATCGCACTTGCTGGTTTGATCGGCCTTGCACTCACAACAAATCCAGCATTCGCTCAGCACGGAGGCGGCGGTCACGGCGGAGGCGGTGGCGGCGGTTTCCACGGTGGCGGAGGCGGCGGTTTCCATGGTGGCGGAGGGTTTCATAGCGGCGGAAGCTTCCATGGTAGTGGCGGACCTTATGGCGGTGGCGATCGCGGGGTTCGTGGCGGCTTCGATGGCGGCGCGCGGTCTCTTGGCGGAGGAAGTCGCTACCAAAGCAGCGGGTTGGGAGCTGGCCGCAGTCCAGGCTCGTGGGGAAGTCGGTCGTCGAATATTCGTCCCGCAATCAACGATGGCCAGTGGCATTCGTTCGGCAACGCGGGTAGTTCCGCGCGCTCCAGCGCAGGGCGCAATTCCGGAGGCTCGGCCAACTCAAGCCTCTCCGCTCGCAACGCCGGAAGCGTCGAAGGCAGTTGGCATTCCTTTGGTCCATCAAGAGGCGGTTCCAGTTTCGGCGGCGGACCCCTCCGCGGAGCGCCCGGCTTCGGTCGGGGTGGTGATGGTTGGAGAGGCGGTTGGCGGGGCGGTTGGGGACGCGGGTGGGGCTGGGGAGGTTGGGGCTTCGGCGTCGGATGGCCGTTCTGGGGGTTTTATTGGGGACCGGCCTGGGCGTTTGGCTGGGATCCTTGGTGGTATGGCCCTTACGGGGTTGGCCCGTGGCCAGCCTACTCTTACTATTACTATCCGGATTACAGCTACGACTGGTCCGACAATCCGCCGCCGTACAGACCGGATTCATCCCCGAATTCGTCCTATGACCGCGACCCGTCGGCAAACTACCTGAGCCCATCAAACTCGGACCATAGCTCCAACCATACCTCTAGCTATGACAACCATTCCAATCTCAACCCTGAATCGAGCCCGGACAACAACGGATCAGTCCAGAACGATCAGACCCCGCAGCCCGAAACTGAGCCGAACAGTCCGGATCCAACGGCTCAGTCGCCGGGTACCACAGGGCTCGCAGTTTTCGAGCCCTGGGCGCCGGTGCCCACAGGGTTAATTTAGAAAGACTTTTTTCGAGATACAATTCCTACGTTAACTCGAGGTTTTCGATGAAATTTGGCATCATTGTTTTCCCCGGATCAAACTGCGATCACGATGCCTTCTGGACGATCCAGCAGGTTGCCAAGCAGCCCGTAACTTTCCTCTGGCACGACTCGCACGACCTCGAGAACTGCGACGCCATCATCGTCCCCGGAGGCTTCGCCTTTGGCGACTACCTCCGCACCGGCGCTATTGCCAAGTTCTCGCCAGTGATGGAATCCGTCCGCAAATTCGCCGACAGAGGCGGACTAGTCCTCGGCATCTGTAACGGCTTCCAGATTTTGTGCGAGGCGAGATTGCTGCCCGGAGCGCTGATGCGGAACATTGGATTGAAATATGTCTGCAAGCCGGTGCACGTTAGAGTTGAAAACAACGAGACGCCATTTACGAACACGTGCCGCACGGGCGAAGTGCTGACCATCCCCATCGGCCACATGGAAGGCAATTATTTTTGCGATGAGGCGACACTCGCCGAACTGAAGCGCGATAACCGCATCGTCTTCCGCTATTCCAACCCAGAAGGCGAAACCACACCGGAAGCGAATCCCAATGGATCGCTCGAAAATATCGCCGGCATCTGCAGCCCGGGACGCAACGTGCTCGGCATGATGCCCCATCCCGAGCGCGCCGCCGAACCCGAACTAGGCGGCATCGATGGATTCAAGATTTTCGAGTCGCTGGTAGGAGCGGAGATAGGTCTCAGGTCTTAGGTGCCAGGTTTCAGGAAAAACAAAACCGACCAATTTGCTCGTGACGGATATCACTGCGACGATTTCGTGGGGCACTTAATCTTTACTCGCGAGATCTTATGTCGGGCGACTATCGCAATCTGATTGCGTGGCAAAAGGCGAAGCGTCTGGCTTTGGATGTTTATCGCTGTACTCGTAAGTTTCCAAGAGACGAAATTTACGGACTGACTTCACAGATGCGGCGCGCAGCCGTGTCGGTCCCAAGTAACATCGCAGAGGGAAAAGGACGACATTCCCACAAAGACTTGGTTCACTTCCTCTATCAGGCTCGAGGTTCCCTCTTGGAGCTAGAAACTCAAATATCGATAGCACGGGATCTCGAATACATCGATCCGCCTGCATTCGAAATCCTGGAATCGGAAACAGAAGAGGTAGGACGAATTCTGAACGGCCTAATCAATCGTTTCCAAGTCCCAACCCAGAAAGCTTCACCAGATCTCCGGTGCTAAGTCGCGAGTCTCAACAAAACCCGCGTAGGCATTTGCGTTTCCTGAAACCCGGCACCTGTCACCTGACACCTTCTCCTAGTACGCCCAGCGCAGCAGTGTCGCTCCACTCGTAAATCCCGCGCCCACCGACGCCAGCAGCACCAGACTTCCCTTCTTCAATCTGCCTTCCTGGCGCGCGGTTTCCATCGCGAGCGGAATCGTTGCGGCGGTTGTGTTCCCGTAACTCTCGATATTAATGATCACGCTTTCGGGACGCATATTCAGACGATCGGCGGTGGCAGTGATAATACGCTTGTTCGCCTGATGCGGAATGAAGGCGTCGATCTCGCTGCCCTTGATGTTGTTGCGCTTGAGAATCTCTTCGCAGAGCGACGCCATCTTGCGCACCGCGAACTTGAAGACTGCTGCTCCGTCCTGATGAACGAAATGCATCTTCTTATCAACTGTCTCGTGAGTCGAAGGATTCTGGCTTCCGCCACCAGGCATGTAGAGCGAGCACCCACCAGATCCATCCACTTCGTGCAGAAAGTCAATAAGGCTGAGGGACTCGTCTTCCGCGGGTTCGAGCAGGACCGCTCCCGCACCATCGCCAAAGATGACGCAGGTCGCGCGGTCGGTGTAGTCGATGATCGACGACATCACGTCAGCGCCGATCACGAGCACTTTCTTGTGGGATCCGGTAGCGACGAATTGCGCTCCGGTCTGCAGGGCATAAACAAACGCGGAACAGGCGGCCGAGAGATCGAATCCCCAGACATTCTTCGCGCCGAGCTTGTCTTGGACAAGACACGCGGTCGACGGAAAAAACATGTCAGGCGTAACCGTTCCCACAATGATCGCGTCGAGATCGGACGCGTTGATGCCGCGCTCGGCAAGCGCCTTCTTCGCCGCCTCGACCGCAAGGTCGCTGGTCGCAACACCCTTGTCTGCCAGATGACGTTCGCGGATGCCGACGCGCTCCATGATCCACTGGTCGTTGGTATCGACAAGTTTTTCGAGATCGGCGTTGGTAAGAAGGCGAGGCGGAACGTAGGTGCCGAGAGCGCTGATCTTAACGCGCTGAAGCTGGCTCAATGAGATCTCCTGAGATGACTATGCGATATTAAGTGAATTTATTATTTTGAACGATGAGCACAAGAACGGCAAGGTGTCAGGTGTCAGGAAAACCGTAACGGTGAAATGCGAATGATTTTGTTTTTCCTGAGACCTGACACCTGAGACCTGCCACCTGCCCCCTGCTACTTCATCCGCGCGGCCAGCTCCCCAAACAGCGGCAACTCGAAACGCTCGCCCTGCCATGCCTTGAGCGAAAGAACAATCCACAAGAACAACATAGCGAGCGAAACCAGAAGTCCAAACAGAAGAAACAGCATGGCGGCAGCGACATTCGAAAGGAAGAGTGCGGCGATGGTCAAAACGAAAAAGACTCCCCAGAGCAAAATACTCTGCCACGCGTGAAAGCGAACGAAGCGACTATTGCGAAATGCCGGCAGCAACAAGAGCACTCCGGGAGGAACCAAGGGGAGATAAGCGGCAGCCGCGGCAGCCCGTTCCGCCGCCGGAAGCGGCCTCATCGACCACCCGCAAGCCGGACAGAATGCCGCGTTCGCTGGCATCACGGTTTCGCAATGAGGACACTCCACGGAACCTTGCGCTGGATTCGCCGCGCCATCTGGACTATCCGCGGGAATATTTGCTGGGCTAGACAATTCGGCGTCCATTCGTCTTCTTCCGATCGCGGCATTCTTCGCAAACGCCGTAGATCTGGAAAGTGTGGCGGGTGGTGACGTAACGGTGTTTGTGTCCGATCTCCCGCTCGATCGCTCCGACTTGCTCCGAGAAAAATTCAACCGAAGCGCCGCACTCCGTACACACCATGTGGTGATGACTGCGGCGGTTGTACTGATGCTCGTAACGCGCGATGCCGTCGTGAAATGCAACTTCGCTGGCCAGTCCGCAACCTGCCAGAAGCTTCAGTGTCCGGTAGACGGTGGTGAAGCCGATGCGCGGATCGGTTTTCTTGACCAGCCGATGCAATTCGTCGATCGAGAGATGTTCACGAGTTTCGAGGAACGTCCGCAAAATTGCGTTGCGCTGTTCGGTCTGCTTCAAGCCGACGCGACGGAGATGCTGCAGGAAAATTCCTTCAGCCTCGCGGATGTTCTCCCGCGAGATGGTCGGCTGATCGTCGATTCTTTTCTGCAGCATGTTGGGCGGCGCGGACACTCAAGATGATAATGCACGCCAAAGGGTTCCAACATGATACCGGGCGAAGCGCAGGTTGCGCCAACCGACTCCCAGCTTGGACGCCCGATTTGGTCCTGCTCTTCTCTTGTGTTAACTACCTGGTACCCCTGGTCTCCTGGAATCATAGAGTTAGCGAGAATTATTTGCTCCGATCACGGATGGTTGTGATCAAGAATCTGCACCCTGAAGACTGTTGGCACGCACGCCTGCACAATATTCACGGTTCGCGGTCCTCATCGTCGATGGCGTGTCGATCGGGCAGCATGCGTTGATGCAGGATGCGCGAAACCAAGACACCACCACGCTCCTGGCGGTAGAACACCACGTGCTTGCCATGCTCCAGGCGCTGCAAGCGCGGACGAACGTCGTCACAGAACCGGCCCAACGCCGGATTGTCAGCAAGCATCTGGCAACAAACCTCAAGCTCGCCGAGGTAACGGGCGGCTTGGGCACTGCCCCATGTGCGAAGGGTGTAATCAGCGATGCTCAGCAGGTCGTCCGCAGCACGACGCGAAAACCGAAACGCAGCCACGGCTAGCGCGACACGGGAAGTTTGATCGCCTTACGGACACGCCCAAAGACGTTGCCCCTGGCAATACCGCTGGCGTCGCCTTGGTCAATCGCCGCCCGCAGCGCGGCGAGCTTCGCCTTGTACTGCTGTTCTTCGCGCTCCAAAGTCCGCAACCCAGCGCGCACAACCTCACTGGCATTTTCGTAACGCCCGCTCTTGACCTTGGCGGCTACGAAGTGGTCAAGATCGTTGGTTAAATTGACGTTGCGGGTAGGCATAGCGGCGGCCCTTTCCACGGATGTGAATTGCGGTCCCATCGTAACACGATTGGCAAAGATTGCCAACCGTAACTTTTATAGTTTTTGTGCCGCTGGGAGGCCCACCTTTCGGAACGCGAGAAGTGGCCCACCCCCCGCTATTTCTCTGCCACCTAATGGCAACCCGCGTGAGACTTACGCCGCCACCCGCCCAACCGGCTCCCTCACTTCGGACTGCCCGCCGCCCTGGCAGGCTGCTTCGGTGCCAAGTTTTGCGCTACTACGTTTTGCGCTACGACCCAGGCGGCAGACGCAATCGCCCATGAGATAAAGAACGCCGTCCACGGCAGCCGTGTCCTCGGGGCGGCCAGAATCGCAGGACCCCAAACGAGAAGCGTAAACAGGCTCAGCATGCTCGCTTCCGCCGTCGCAGCCACTCGCGGAAAGATCGAGAACAGCACGCCGAGACCGCTGGCGATGTGTCCGGCGCCGGTTAGGTAGGCCCAGCCAGCACGATAAGGAAGCCACGCCGGCACCAGCGCAGCCGTCTCCTTCACATACACAAGATGTGAGAGTCCGATCGGTATAAGAGAAACCGCAAAGAGCATCCGTGCAATGCGGACGCCCTCCTCGCCCGTGGCAAATGTCAGCAGCGATCCCTCACGCAGCCCAGCCAGCGTGGCAAACAAAATCCATCCTCCGGCCAGAAGCACAGCAAGCTCGCCAAAGCCGAGCCAAACCGCTTCCATCTGCGGCGCCACCACCAGAGCGGGCACCTTCAGCAGGAGCCAGACGATGAGATACGGGAACAGGATGCGAGCCGACCATGCCGCCGTGGCTCTAAAAAGTAGGCCAACACCACCGAATAGCATGATGAGGCCCGAAGCATACGCGAGAACCGTCCGGCCTGGGATCCATGGGGCGACAGGCTGCCACACCAACGCGAAATCGCCATAGACCAGAGCGAGGATGCCGAGGCCGATCATCCCGACGGCAAAGAGCGTCAATGCAGGCTGCTGGCTTCGGGTCATCGGATTCCAACCCTATTGAAAAGCCAGATTCATGTCAATCAAGGGCGCGAGAGGGGGCTTCCACCGCGCTGAGGCGGGCCACGATTCGGGGTCAGATGACCGCGGTCGTCGTCCGGTCACTGGCCCGCAGTAACTTTGACCGCAGCGTCAATCCCGCTAGCTTCTAAGTGAGAAAGCACCCTCCTATGAGGCCAATCCTTTGACCTGCTCGGGTTCTGCGATACCGGCTCCCAGACCCTGCCGTTCCCATTCCGTTGCAATGTCTATCTTCTTGTTGATAGCGGCTTGTGGGTTCGCCAGCGCTGAAATGCCAAAGGCGAAGCCCTCGCCGTGCGCCCTTACCGATGCGGAGACTGCCGGTTTAAGCGGCGATGCCAGCACCGATATCCACGCCGTGTCTGACTTTATCAAAACCATATACAGCCTTTTCAAAGCAGGAGAGTTCGCGCAATTGGACTGCATCGCAGATTCTGCCCGCTCCCACAAGGAAACATTCTCCGGAGGAATGTGGAAGATCCACGCCGTTTATAGCGGCCTTGAGAAGCCTCCGGTGCACCCAACGCAGGAGGATTGGGACATCCACATGCAACTGATTCGAAAATGGATGTTATCCCGCCCAGAGTCGATTACCGCTCGTATTGCGTCGGGCGAATCCTATGTCAACTACGGCTGGGATGCGCGCGGCCCAGGTTTTGCCAGTACCGTGAGCGAAAGCGGATGGAGACTTCTGGCGGCACGCACGGCTAAGGCGAAACAGATTCTCGAAAAAACCTCGGCTCTTTCGACCAAAGACCCTGAGTGGTACGTCGCGATGCAAAACGTAGCCTTGGCCCAAAGCTGGGAGCCAACTGCCAAGCAGGCCCTGCTCGAACAGGCGATCAAGTTTGAGCCAACCTACTATTACTACTACCGTATGTATGCTGATTCGATCCAACCGCGTTGGGGCGGAGAAGACGGAGAAGTCGGAAAATTTCTGCAAAAGGCAGCCGACCAGATTGGAGGAGACGCCGGAGATATCGTATATTTCCGGGTCGCTGGCTACTTAGTTTGCCTCTGCCAAACGGATCAGCAACTCAATCTGGCGTGGCCCAGAATCCAGAAAGGCTTCGAAGCAGCGGAGAAGCGGTATGGGGCGTCGCCAGAGAACTGGAATCTGATGGCCCACATGGCTGTTAGTTTTGGCGAGTGCGAGGCAGCCGATAAACTGTTTATCCGGATCGGGGACCAATGGAGCGAGGATGTCTGGCAAGACTCTTCCTCCTTTGAGTCGGCCAAACAATGGGCGAAGCAAATAGAGCCCGTAATAGCCAGGAACCGGCCTGCGGAAGAAGCCGCGGAAGCAAACCTACATACCGCCGAAGGTCAGACTTACAATGCCGTTTTCGCCGAGAAGATTCATACCTGGATGCAACCGTGCGTCGAAGAGCTGGCCGGTAAGGATCTCGGTAAGTTCGAGCTTTTGATCAAGGTTGGCCAAGCGGGCACGATCGATGAAATAGCGGGCGGCGGCCTTAGCCCGGTAATGCCTTGTCTAGGCGGCAAGTTAAATGGATTTCGGCAGGAGAAACAAGTCGTGTTTCCACCACCTCCTCAGCCGGCGTACTGGGTCCGGCTTGACTTCAATCAGGCCGACGCAGCCTCGGCGGCGCTGAAGTAGATCGGCGGGCGGCCACCGTCCATTGCAATCATCCGACATCCAGAGGGTGCCCCGTCCAAGCTCCGATTGGGCGAGGATTTTGACTGCCGCTCTCAGAGCGAGTCCTCCGCATCGGGCGCGGCCTTGGGCGCGGTGCGCAGAAACCTTGTCAGTCCTTCGCCGGTGGCCTTGCCCGCTCGCTTCTTGAAGAAGTCGGCTGCGGTTTCCACCACTCCAACTTTTTCGGCGACCGCTACGGCGATCCACTGGTTCAAAGACACGCCATCTTCTTTCGCCAGCCGCTGGGCAGCCTTCTTGATGGAGAGCGGAAGCTTCAATGGATAAGTAGATTTGCTCATTGTCTCAGTCTCACCTTCTTTAACAGTTCCGCCGGACGCAACACCGAAATTCTAAATCGTTCCGCGGCTCCGGCGAAGTCTGCGACGTTGTATGTCACCAGCGCATCTGCCCGGCCATTGATCGCAGCTTCAAGAACCATCTCATCGTTCGGGTCTCGAGACTGCGGCCGCCATTGAAAATGAACCTCGACCGGCTCGATCAATGCGGCCAGCTCCGCGAGAAACTCGTCAATCGCCTCGAGCGTCAAGCCATGCGCCAGCCGATGCTCGGGACGCTTCAACACATCCTCATACTCCAGGAAAAGAGGCGGAGTCGCCAGCGCCACCAGTCTCCGCTGGGCGACCAGTTGCAGAACTGCATTTCCCGCTCCCAACCGGGTGCGAAGTCCAGCAACCACGACGGAGGTGTCGAGAACGATTTTTCTCATGCCACATCCTATAGGATGTCACATTGCCAGGCATATTTCAACCGCTCCGGGCGGGTGGGCCGTTTTAACGTGGAAGTTATAACGCGGGTTTGTTTTTTGCCATTGAACCGAAATAACTGGGGGTGAACCACTTCTCGCGCTTTTCGAGAAGTGGCTTCCACTGCGGGATTCTGCAGTCGCGTCAAACCTATGATCTCGCTTGGTCCGGTTTCTCGAAGAACATCAATCGGCCTTCGGGCGGTGAAGGTCCGTGGAATATGCAGTCGTGGAATCCCACCCTTGCGCAAAAAACGCGCAAGGATGGAGCACCCGGCGGAAGGCAACGACCCGCTAAAATAGCAGCGTTTGGTCTTCCACCCCTATGCCGAGCGCTTCCGTTTTTCGCCATTGGCGGGGGACAGAGCTGATTTATTCGCAGGTCGAGTGGGGTACTCGGGCGCGGGGAAGAGGAACGGACGGTAGTGACGGCGCATGCACCCGTGGCACCTGACAACTCGGAGAAGGAAAAGCGCACAGCCTCGATCCAGCCACGTCACCGGCTCAATCTGCGAACGATAAACTTCAAAATTGCCGCAGTAAGGACAGCCCTTCAACCCAATTCTAACCACGAGAGCATCACCCTTTACCTCGCGCTTGCTGCGGTTTGTCGGCGGAGCGACTTCAAAAAATGTGCTGCTTCTTGATCACTGCAACTGGCACGGTCTGCCACAAACTGTCTAGCTTGCTCTGGGGTCAGTTTTGTTACGGTGGGATAGGAATACGGCTTTTTCTTACCGTTCGGATCGAACTCCATGATTTCTTACTCCCTTGACGGGAGTCTGCCACACTCACCATTCGGCCTAGTTACCCCTTTGATTTTGTTACGAAATCCGATACTCGGAAAGATGAGTACGTCGGAGGCATAATCCCGGAATCCACAGTAGCCACTTGCGGTCGAGATGGGTGTAAACTAGTCGCCGTTTTTGAAGTCAAGAAGGAGTCGCGCTGGCGAGCAGCATCTGCCGGCCGAACAAACCCCAGGGAACAACAGGTGGAAAACTGAACATCCGGGCGCAAGCGTGCCGCCCGGCATTACGTCAAAAGGAGACTTTCATGAAACTGACTACAAATGGTATCCGAAATGTTATCCACCGGCTGGCGCTTATGCTCGGCCTGGCCGGTGCCATTGTGCTCTGGCTGGCGGCAAGCTCCGCGCTGGCGCAGCAGATTCCGATCGCCGGAACGGCAGCACCGCAAACCGGCGACTTCACTCCCTCCGGCCACAGCGACGTGACCCAGGCGGAGTTTCCGGGCCAAGTCGACACCGACGCAGGCCCAGGCCCTTACCCGGGGACCATCGTCAATATAAGCCTATCCACGGGCCCCGGGCATGGTGTGTCGGTGAACAGTGGCAAGAAGGCCAAGTCGAACCCGGCGTTCAACATTGGCTTCGAGGGCCTGAACTTATACCAGCAACGGTATGCGCGCGGCGGAAACCAGTTCACAGTCGAGCCGCCTGACCAAGGGATGTGCGCGGGCAACGGTTACGTGCTCGAGGCCGTCAACGATGTGCTCAACGTCTACGACACCACGGGAGTGTCGGTGCTCCCGGACAACACCGCGACCAACATCGTCGCCGGCCATCCGAGGAATGTGAACCATGCCGTTGATCTGAACTCGTTTTACGGCTATGCGCCGGCTATTAACCGCGCCACCGGGGTGCGCGCACAGTTTGTCACGGATCCGAGCTGCTACTACGACGTCGCGACGCAACGCTTCTTCGTCGTCGTGCTGACCCTGGAAACCCATCCGAACGGGACGTTCACCGAGGTAAACCACCTCGACATTGCGGTCAGCCAGACGTCGAACCCGACAGGACTCTGGAACATCTACCATGTCGACGTCACGAACGACGGCTCACCGGGTAATACAGGCGGTCCGTGCCCCTGCCTGGGCGACTACCCGCACATTGGGGCGGACGCGAACGGATTCTACATCACAACGAACTCCTACCCGTTTGGGCCAGGCGACTTCGACGGTGCGCAGATTTACGCTCTCTCGAAGGCGCAGCTCGCCGCCGGGGCCGCGACCGTGACGATGCAGCACTTCGACACGACCGGAATGGTGAATGCGACCTCGCCAGTCACGCAGACTGAACCCGGCTTCACAGTCTGGCCCGCCCAAAGCCCTGGTGCGTTATCCTTCGAGACCAACAACGGCGGCACCGAGTATTTCCTGAGCTCGAACGCCGGCCGAGAGGCTGCGGGGCCCTTCTTTACTGGTGCCTCGACAAATCTCGTGGTCTGGGCCCTGACCAACACGTCGTCGCTGAATACGAGCACGCCGGCGCTCAGCCTTAGCAATAAGGTGCTGAGCGTGAACCTGTACGGGATTCCGCCAAAGCAGCAGCAGCCCGGTTCGGGCGCCCCGCCGACGACGGACGTCCCGCAGGGCTTCTGCATCAACGATACGACGACTGTGCTCTTCACTGGCCAGACCGGTTGCTGGCGTTTGCTGTTCGGCAGCGAGCCCAAACACAACGAGGTCGTTTCGCGGCCGGACTCTAACGACACCCGCATGCAGCAGGTGATGTATGCAAACGGCAAGCTCTGGGGCTCCCTCGATACGGCCCTCAACCCGGACGGTGGCGCTCAACGCGCCGGCATCGCATGGTTCATCGTGAAGCCGGACGTCTCTACGGGCTCACTCGCCGCCAAGGTTGCGCTGCAGGGCTCTCTCGGAGCTTCCGGCCACGACTTCACGTACCCAGCGATCGGCGTTACGCCGAGCGGCCGCGGCGTGATGGCGTTCACCGACACCGGTGACTCCACGTACCCAAGCGCCGCGTATGCGCCGATTGACGCGCTCGTCGGTGTCGGCCCGTGGAACGACATCAACGGCGGCCTCGGAGCCGCGCAGGACGACGGGTTTACCAGCTATAAATCTCAGGTGGGCAACCCGCCGCGGACGCGTTGGGGAGATTTCGGCGCGGCTGCCGTGGACGGGAACTCGATCTGGATCGCCAGCGAGTACATCGCCCACACCTGCGTCTACACCGATTGGGGTGGCCCATTCTTTTTTGGCGGCAGCGGGGACAACTTGCTGGGTACGTGCGCCGGTCCATCCCATGGACCCGGCCCGCGTTCCGCGCTCGGCAACTGGTCGACACGGATCAGCAAGCTGACGCCGTAGGCGGATGGCGCAGCTGATCGTAATCATTTGAAGGCCTGAGGGGTGGCCCGTCCAAGCGATTGGATGGGCCACTATTTGGGGTCGACTGTTGATGTTCAGCCTGAAGGCGCTTGATTTCGAAACTTCTGGCATCCGCTAAAGCGATACCCTGATACGAACCCTCAATTTTTCCGTCTCTGGAGACGGGACAAGCCCCCGTCTCTACAGTGGGGTTGTTGTCAGGGGCAGAGGGCATCCCTACAATCGTGGATATGTCGGTCGCTGCTCCCCTGCCACAAATTCGTCGGCGCAATCCTGCGCTCCGTATCCTGTGCTACGCCATCTGCATACTGCTGATAGCACTCATCGCTGCCGTCGGGTGGCTCTACTCGATCGCACGCTCGCCTCTGCCGCAACTGGATGGCAGCGTCGCGGTGCCGGGGATTTCGTCCAAGGTGCGTGTCGTGCGCGATGAACGCGGCGTCCCGACGATTGAGGCGGGTACGCTGGAAGATTTGTTTTTTGCCCAGGGCTACGTCACCGCGCAAGACCGGCTGTGGCAGATGGACATCATGCGGCGCGCCGCTGCGGGAGAACTTTCGGAAGTAATCGGCGAGGACACGGTGAGGATGGACCGCGAGCAGCGGATTCTGGGGCTGCGGCTCGCCGCCGAAGCGGCGGAGAGGAATATCTCCGCGCGCGACCGGGCTTATTTTGACGCTTACGCTCGCGGCGTGAATGCGTTTCTCGAGTCGCATCGCGACCGGCTTTCGCTCGAATTCCGCGTGCTGAAATATGCGCCGCGACCGTGGACGGTGACCGATTCGCTGCTGGTGGGCGCGCGCATGGTGCAGGATTTGAATCACTACAGCTACGAGCGCGCGCTGACCCGAGAAAAAGTCCTGGCGAAGCTGGGACCGGAATTGACAGCGGATCTCTATGTGAATTCTTCCTGGCGAGACCGTACGCCCGCCGATGTGCGGCGGATAGAAGAGCAACCCGCAGCCAATTCCGGTGATGAGGATGACGATGACGACGAAGAGGTTGATCCCGAGGGCGGAAATGGACGATTGATTTCGGGGCGCGTCCCCCAGGGGCTAAAGCCCGCATTTTTTCGGGACCTCAACGGCGCGGCTGAAGCCGCGCCCCTTCAAAGCCCTTCTCCTTATGCTGCGAATTTCTGGGACAGCGCGCTGGAAGAAGCTGACGCCTTCCGGCCGGGGTCGAACAACTGGGTCGTTTCCGGTCAGCATACGGTTTCGGGGAAACCGCTGCTGTCGAACGATATGCACCTCAACCACCAGATGCCGAACCTGTGGTTTGAGGCGCACCTAAAAACGACTACCAGAAACTTCGACGTGGCGGGAGTTACGCTGCCGGGGATTCCGTTCGTGATTGTCGGCCACAATCAGCGGATCGGTTGGGGATTCACAAACGTCGGGCCGACCGTGGAAGACGATTACATTGAGGAGTTCAATGCGCAGGGGCAGTACAAGACTCCGGCGGGATGGCGTGATGCGCAGCACCGGCAGGAGACAATTCACGTCAAAGGAAAACCGGATGTGACGCTCGATGTCGTAACAACTAGGCATGGACCGATCATCACTGAACTGATTCCCGGCGAGACGCGCAAGATTGCCCTGCGCTGGACGTTGCAGGATGGCGAGGGGCTGGTTTTCTTTGACGTGGACTCCGCAGAGAATTGGGATGAATTTCGGAAGGCGTTCTCGGCGTTTGGCGCACCGGGGCAAAACGTGATGTATGGCGATGTGGATGGTCACATCGGTTATCAGGCGACGGGGCGCGTGCCGATCCGGGCGACGGGCGATGGCAGCCTGCCGGTGAGCGGCAGCGATGATGCGCACGAGTGGAAGGGCTGGATTCCATTCGACCAGCTGCCGCATGTTTATGATCCGCCCGGCGGAATTCTCGCGACCGCCAACGGGCGCATCGCTCCAGACCGCTACAAATATTCGATCAGCACCGATTGGGACGCGCCATGGAGGACGGATCGCATTTATCGTGTGCTCGAATCGGGCAAGAAGTTTGCGCCGGCGGATATGCTGGCGCTGCAGATGGATGTGTCGTCTACTTATGACCGGCTCTGCGCCGACAAGTTCGTGTACGCGGTTGATCACGCCGCGAGCGCCTCCGAGCGGGCGAAGCGGGCTGTGGACATTCTGCGCGACTGGGATGGACGGATGTCGGCGGATTCGGCGGCGCCGACGATTGAGACGAAGGCGCGCGGGGAACTGGCGCGATTGCTGCTGGAGCCGAAGCTGGGCGCGGCGGCGGATGCACCGGCTTCGGGTCCGGCTTCACGATCGGCTTCAGGAAATCTGAGTTGGAGGGGCTATCGCTGGGGTATGTCGTCGGTCTGGCTGGAGAATGTGCTCACCAAGCAGCCGGCGCGCTGGCTGCCGCCGGGATACTCCGACTACGGCAGTCTGCTGACGGCTGCGGTTGAGAATACGGTGAAGCAGAAGGAAGTTCCGTCCGACCTCGGTCAATGGAAGTGGGCGAAGAATTATCCGGTTGAAATCGATCATCTGGTGCTCAGCCAGCTTCCGGTGATTGGGCGCTTCACGGGTCCGGGATTGCATCCGTTGAGCGGGAGCAATTACACCGTAAAGGCGGTGGGCCGGGGCTTTGGGGCGTCCGAACGGCTGACGTGGAACTTTGCGAACTTTGACGAGAGCACGCTGAACGTGGTGACGGGGGAGAGTGGGATCTTCCTCAGTCCGCATTACATGGACCAGTGGGCGGCGTGGTACGGAGGCTCGACGTTCGTATTTCCATTCTCGCATGCTGCGGTCGAGCAACACCGGGCGCATGAGATGACGCTGGAGCCGCGGTAGGGAAAGGCAGTCGTTAGTAGTTAGTCGGTAGTCGTTCGCGGGGCCAAGAGCAAACGGCGGAAAGCGATTCGCGAACGAACATTATCTCTCTAGAAATCGATGGTTTTGACGTCGATGAAGTGGCCGATGAGGTTGGTGATTTGTAGGGACTGCAATTTATCAGTCGCGGTGTCGTAGATACCGAATGATCCGCCCTGGGTCACATACACTACGGCACGCGTGGCGATGGGCTGGATGCCGGTTGCGTCTCCGTTCGCGGGAGGGATAACGACGGCGCCGGTTTGGGTGTTGTAGATCGAAAGGCAGCCGCGGACCTCGGCCCCGGTCGGCGGCGGGACCGGCGGAACGATCTCGGTGCAAGTGTGTGCGCCGATGAAGAGCTGTCCGTTAGCCCCGAGCGCGATTCGGTTGTGATATCCGTCGGTGATGATGATCGGGGCCGTATTGATGACGGTCATGCTGCTGAGGTCGACGATGGTGAGCAGTCCGCACCCTCTCGCCGCAGTTGTCTGGCCGGTGCAGGCCTGCGAGGGAACTCCGCCAGAATAGGGAGTCCCCGCGAGATACATGGTCGAGCCATTTAGCAAGGCCACGCTGCCGGCGCACTGGGTTGTGCCGGGGGTGCAGGCGGCGACGTAGGAGCCGAGCGTACCATTCGCAAGATTGAACTGCTGCACGCTGGCCGTTGATCCGCCGCACTCGGCTCCGCAATTCACCACGTAGGCTGTGCTGTCATCGCTGCTGAAGAAGGCGGCAACCGGACGGTCGAAACCGCCGACGTAGGTTACGGCGCTCCCTATCCCGATATTCGACGGCGTGATCACCGCCACTGAATTGGAGTTATCGCTGAAGGCGAGAATTCGGTTGCCACTATTGTCGATTGAAAGATAGTGAGCTGAGGGAATGTCGGCTTCTCCGGTGAAAGAGCCATTGCTCAGCGAGATGACCTTCACTACTCCGGGAGATTGTCCTGTCACAGTCGCGGTGGGTATGGCGATATAGGCGGCGGAGCCGTCCGGAGAAACGACGAAGCTTTCGGTGAGGCCGGGCAAAGTCACGTGACCGGAGGCGGTTTCGGAGGCGTTGTTAATGACAGTGAACTGGTTGTCGGAGAACGGCGTGCCGTTCCCGCTGAAGACCAGGGTCTGGGTTCGGTTGGGCGTGAGCACCATCATCCCCGGCGTGTTGCCAGCGGAAATCGGGGAGGCGGACGCACGCACATCCTTGGCAGTGTCGACGACATATATCCCCGCGAACCCAGTACCCGCGCTAACGTCACTCGTGACGAAGGCGCGGGTTTTGAGACCGCTGCCCGTCCCGCTGCCGGTGGGAGAGGAGTAGCAGCTAAGCAGGATTAAACTGGCGGGCAGCAGGGAAAACAACAGAATCAGGACTTTTTTCAAACCTGGGACTCCAACCTCATGCCGGATAATCACTTGGATGCGAGAATAAGGATTATAGCAAAGCAAAGAAACGACGCCCGAAGCCGTCGATGAGAAGATGAGAAACCTGACGACTGAGACGGCCCCGGTGGTTCGAGACCAGCCTGATAAAAATTTCACACGAAGAATTGCTTCAGCAGATCCATTCTTACTTGCTCCATGGCAACCGCTTGTCCAATGCGTTGAAAGTTGCCGATCTGATCGACGGCATCCATTTCGCCTACCTTTGCCGGGTCGATGTCGCTAAGGTTGAGCCCATCGAGGCGCTCGCGGGTCAGGCTGACCGTGATTCGCTGATAGGTCAGAGCTTTATACGCACCCCAGCCGAGGCTCATGAAATCAAGCGCATCGCTGGCTGGGACACCGGTGGCGCGGGCTGCGTTCGCTTCCGCGGTGGGAGTGGGAGCCTTGCCCGCCGGTGGTTGGCCGAGCAGATGCATCAGGACATTCTGCTGCAGGTTGGCATCGTTCATCAGTTCCTTTATGGCGTACCGAGCCCAGTCCAGGAGGTTGTAGCACGACGCTTTACCGGCAGGAATGGTGGCGACGTCGAAACCGGTGCCCAGCGACATCAACAAGAGCTTGCTGGTTCCGGTAGGCCATCCGAACTGATATTGCGGGTCGGTGGCTTCGAGAAAAACCTGCATTGAGGGATTGTTGTAACTGCTGACGCCGCCGTCGATGAACTCGTAATCCTGAGGCCGGCCTGCGTCGTCTGGAACCGAAATCGTCCGCGGCGGAAAGTAGGTGGGAGCGGCGCTGCTGGCTCGCACGATCTGCCACAACGGCAGTCCACGGTTGTTGGCAAAGTACTTTCCTTTCGGGTTATTAGTGAAGAACCACGTTGTCCCCAGCGTAACGTTCTTAGAGACAATGACAATGTTAGTGCGCAACTTTTCGCCTCCGAGCGTAGCATCTTGCGCGAAAACATCTTTCAGGTGTTGTTCGAGAGGACCGCTCGGATAGCTGTGCCAGAAACGCAGGGGCCAAAAAACTTTGGTGAAGATCTGCTTTCCAAACTTAAGGTAGAAGTCTCGAAGGTCGGCGGCCTTCAGGCCGAGCGCGAGTCCAACGGCCAGGATGGCGCCCGTGCTGGTGCCTCCGATCAAGTCAAATCGGTCCGAGAGCGGCAGCGAGCGGCCGGTCAGCGCGTCGAGCTGAGTTTCTATCGCGATCAGAGCTTCGGCAGGAATCAACCCTTTCAGGCCCCCGCCATCGATGGACAAAAGACGCATCGGTCGCGTCGCGGAATTCGGGGTGTTAGTCTCCATGATCTTATCGGGGCGTAGTGCTATTGGATACAACGGAGGGAAGGACTGCTACGTTAGTTTGCTTCCGGGGGCATGTCAAGTCGTAGTCGGAGCATCAACGAGGCATGCCATGCTTCCGGCGAAACTCCTCAAAAAACTCTCTCGCCGGGCGAGTGCGTCCGTGGGCTACATCATCCAATCTCTGGCGGATCGCTTCCTCTTCATCGGCGCTGGCCGCGATTTCGAGCAACCGCTGATACGCTCCCACGTCCTGAACGACCGCCGCTGCCTTCCCGTTCACGGTAAACACGACGGGGCGTTTGCTCTTCTTACGTTGTTTCATAACGATTGAATGCCCTTGGTTAGATCAAGCATGAAGCGTGATCTCGGACTCTTGTAGCCATCAACACACATTCTATCGGACGGAATTCGGTTACGCATGGCCAGATGCGGAGATGTTGTTGCTTCCTGTATTCTCAAATAGATGGCACAGAACTTCATTGAACGTCTGAAACATTCCCCTGTGCTCTGCGACGGAGCCATGGGCACGCTTCTCTATGCCAAGGGTGTCTTCATCAACCGCTGCTATGACGAGCTGAACTTGTCGCAGCCGGAGCTGATCCGCAGCGTCCACCACGATTATCTGCAGGCCGGCGCCGAGATTGTCGAAACCAATACCTTCGGCGGGAACAGCTTTCGCCTGGCGCGGCACAGCCTGGCGGATCGCGTGCGCGATATCAATGTGGCGGGCGCTCATGTGGCTCGTGAAGCGGCCAAGAGTTTCGATGCCTGGGTGGCCGCATCGATTGGCCCGCTGGGCGTCCGCATCGAGCCACTGGGCAAGACTTCGTTTGAAGAGGCCCGCACCGCGTTTCGCGAACAGGTCGCGGCCCTGATCGAGGGCGGCGTGGATCTGCTGATGCTTGAAACCTTCGGCTATGTCGAAGAGTTGCATCAGGCCGTGTTGGCCTGCCGGGACGTGGATGCGAAGATTCCCATCGTCGCTCAGGTCACGATTGACGAAGATGGAAACTGCCTCGATGGCTCCGACCCGGAGACCTTCGCCGCTCGCCTGTCAGAATGGAATATTGACGTACTCGGCATCAACTGCAGTGTGGGGCCGGTCGCGATGCTGGACGCGATTGAACGCGTGCGGGCAGTGACTTCCCTGCCCCTGGCCGCGCAGCCGAACGCCGGCATGCCGCGTTCGGTCGAAGGACGGAATATCTATCTCTGTTCGCCGGAATACATGGCGAGCTACGCGCGAAAATTCGTGGCGGCCGGCGTAAAGCTGATTGGCGGATGCTGCGGAACCACGCCGGATCATATCCGCGCCATGAAATCAGCGTTGCGTGTGCGCGAAGCCCGCGGCAAAACCGCGGTTACGGAGGCGATTCATTCGGGAGTAGCGCCATTAGTTCCTGCGAGCATTCCGTTGGCGGAGCGCTCGCGTCTCGGCGCAAAGATTGCGGCCGGGGAATTTGTGACCATGGTCGAGATCGTCCCGCCCAAGGGAATCGACATCCGGAAAGAGGTCGCGGGCGCGAAGTTCGTTAAATCAGTTGGCGTGGACGGGGTGAACATCCCTGACAGTCCGCGGGCCTCGGCGCGGATGAGCAACCAGGCGTTGGCGCTGCTCATGCAGCAGGAGGTTGGGATTGAAGCCATCCTGCACTACACCTGTCGTGACAGAAACGTGCTGGGCATTCAATCCGACCTGCTGGGGGCGGCGGCAACAGGAATTCGCAACCTGATCTGCATCACGGGGGATCCTCCGAAGATGGGGAACTATCCCGATGCCACGGCGGTGTTTGACGTGGACGCAATCGGACTGGTGAATATCGTTCACAACCTGAACCGGGGCCTGGACATTGGCGCGAACCCGATCGGCGCCGGGACCAGTTTCGTCATTGGGGTGGGCGCGAATCCGGGATTGCCCAACCTGGACGAAGAGATCAAGCGCTTCGAATACAAGGTAGAAGCGGGCGCGGAATACGTGGTGACCCAGCCCGTGTTCGACCTGAATCTGTTGGAAAACTTCCTGAAACGGATCGAACACTGCCGAATCCCCGTTATTGCCGGAATCTGGCCGCTGGTAAGCGCGCGCAACGCTGAGTTCATGAAGAACGAGCTGCGGGTTTCCGTGCCTGATGAAATCATGAACCGGATGACCAGGGTCGCAAGTCCGCAAGCGGCTCGCGAGGAAGGCGTGGCGATCGCTCGCGAGATGCTGGCGGCGCTGCGTGACCGGGTGCAGGGGGCCCAGATCAGCGCTCCCCAGGGCCGCTATAGCTCCGCGGTAGACGTTCTGGAGGCTCTCGGCTCCAAGCGGCCGGCCTCAGTGTGATTTTGGGAAAAATCATAAAAACAAACTGTGTAAATCTAAAAAATTTACTGTACATTTCGCCCCGGATTAGGCATTACAATAGAGTGCAGGAGCAACTGGATTGGTGAAGTTTGAAGAATGCCTTGAGCGTCTGGAGAAAATTGTTCAGGAACTGGAAAAAGGAGAGGTTCCACTGGAGAAGTCTCTGACGCTGTTTGAAGAAGGCATGCAACTTTCCGCTACCTGCCGAAAACAATTGGAGGAAGCGGAAGGCAAAGTAGAGATTCTGTTAAAACAGAACGGAAAGCTGCAAACTGAACCGTTCGAACCCCCGGCCGAGAAGGCATTGCGCAAGTAACGTTATCGCCCTCGGATCGGAATTGACAACGCCTGTGCTAGCAGTTTGCTGTCGCAGCCAAGGTCACCGCGAACTTGCGGTGTAGTCAGGGGGATATATGGAAACACGCAGCGTAGTTCTCTATCAGAATGACCCCAGAACTGCACAAACTCTGGCGGTCAGTCTCTCTCAACACTTTGATTCTGTTTATTTGGCCGGCCGTTACGAAGACGTGCGCCCCGCCGTTGCCCGGCATCGCGCTGGAGCGCTGGTGCTGGATCTGGAAACTTCGGGAGCGGGCGAAGTGGAGCGTTTGCATCATGAGTTCCCCAGCCTTTGCATCGTCGGTACCCACAGGCTGGCGGACGATGAACTATGGACCGAGGCGCTGAATAAGGGCGCGTGCGACATATGTGTACCGCGCAAGGATGACGTTGTGCGGTCGGTGTTGCACGGGCTTACGCACCAAGCCGCCGCCTAGTACCAGGTGTCAGGTGTCAGGTCTCAGGTCTCAGGAAAAACAAAATCAACAAAGAGCTTCCTGAGACCTTACACCCGCCGCCTGAAATCTTCCCGCATACGGCTTTCCTGTGACCTGACACCTGAGACCTGCCCTGTGCCCTTCCGTTATACTGCGATGCCATGCTGAAACAAGTTCTGGAGCAGGGTCGCGAAGCCGCCGACATCGCGCTCGAACAGCTCTTGCCCCCGGCTAGCCAGCATCCGACTTCCATCCATCAGGCTATGCGGCACAGCGTTTTTGCTGGTGGAAAGCGCCTGCGGCCGATCCTCTGCATGGAAGCGGGACGCATGATAGGAGCGGCGTCGGTCGCTAAATCATCGGCCTCTAAATCGCGCGCTCGTTCGCGCTCCGGTTCACTCTCTCTGCCCGCAGGAATTGAACAGGTGGGCGCCGCGCTCGAAATGCTCCATACGTACTCACTCATCCACGACGATCTCCCCGCACTCGACAATGACGACCTGCGGCGCGGACGCCCCACCAGCCACAAGGTCTTTGGAGAGGCAATCGCCATCCTCGCCGGAGACGCCCTCCAGACGCAGGCGTATGAATCGCTCGCCCAGCTGATCTGCCCCGCTGAGGCGCGCGTGGCCATCATCCGCGAAATCGCCCATGCCACCGGCACCATCGACGGCATGATCGGCGGCCAGGTGGTTGACCTCGAAGCCGAGCACAAAAAGCCCGACCTCGCCACGCTCGAATACATCCATCGCTCGAAGACTGCGGCGCTGATTACTGCCAGCGTGGTCAGCGGAGGAATCTACGCCGGGGCAACTTCTGCTGATATCGGACGTCTTCGGACCTATGGGCAATCGATCGGTCTGGCCTTCCAGATCGTGGACGACGTGCTCGACGTGACGCAGACCTCCGAGCAACTGGGGAAGACCGCGGGCAAGGACACGGCGGCGGAGAAGGCGACGTATCCGGCGTTATTCGGAATCGAGGAATCGCTCCGCAAGGCCGATGCCCTGGTCGATCACGCATGCGCGGAACTTAAGGAATACGGTAAAGCTGCGGCCAATCTAAAGGACCTCGCTCGCTTCCTTGTTGAGCGCAAAAGATAGGTTGGGGCTCAGGCTGAGACGCTCCACACAGACTTGGAGCGATGGGCAGTGGCACCGGACAAGGTGTTCGAGGAGCGACTTAAGCCTGCAACAGCGCTGAATCGTTTCATCGACCTCTTTGATTTTCCGGCTAGCTAGTTTCCTCCAGCGCGGACCAACAGGGGCCTTATCCCGGAGGCCGCTGAGAAACAGCTTGATCTCGCTTAGCGTGAAGCCCATCTCGCTGGCGAAGCGGATCAGGAGCACGCGGTGCACGGCATCGCTGGGATATCGGCGTTGGCCGCCAATGCGGTACGGCGCCGCGAGAACTCCAAGTTTTTCATAGTAGCGAATGGCTGAGGCGTTCAGGCCAGTGCGGCTGGCGAGCTCTCCAATTTTCATTTTTTCCTTCCGATCCCTTCCTCAAAAATACTCTAAAAATATGCTTGACTTAAAGCTGACTTTAACTTCTACCATCTGAGATGAGGCATTGCAAATCTTGGAGGATCACCGTGAACAATGAGAACGAAAAATTCACCCCTACGTGGAAACTCAGTCTGGGAGCGGCTCTGGCGTTGCTGATAGCCGGCAGCGGAGCAGTTCGCATTCAGGCGCAAACCGTACCGAAGAAAATAAATGCAGAGGGCCAGCCGATGACAACGCAAAGCGAATTCTATTGCAACCGCAACGCGCTCAGTCCGACCGAACGGGCGCACCATAAGCAATTGACTGACAAGCTGCTCGCCACCCGAACGAACATCGTGGAAACGGAAAAGGGCTACGAATTCCAGTTCAGCCCCTCAACCGTCTCCCTTGCGGAGCTAGCAGATTGGGTGGCCGCTGAGGGCAAGTGCTGTGAATTTTTCGATTTTCACATCGACGTCGAGCGCCGGGGCAGCTTGCTGTGCCTGCGGTTGACTGGGGATGAAGGGATCAAGCCGTTCATCCGTGCAGAGTTTCAGGTGCCGGCGAAGTAAAGACAACAGAGACCCAAAAATAATCTTCCGTAGAGACGCGGCTCGCCGCGTCTCTGCTCGCGCCGGAAGAATTTCAGTTCCGAGGCCCTTGGGGGCAATGCCGCTGCCTGAAACGCGGCAAGCCGCGTCTCTACTGGAAATTAGCGGGACGACCGGAAATAGCGGCGCTACTGGCCCTTGAATCTCCCCCTGTCCGGCGGTACAGTAAAAGTGCTCTCGCGGTTTCCCGCCCTTCTTATCCCTCACCCACAATTTGTGCGTCTAGCTGTAGAGTGTGTGCAACTAAAGGCGGTCTGTGGACGTGGCCCACTATATGTAGTGTTTTATTACTTGACCCGTCCCTATATTCGCCGTTAGAGTTGGTCAAAAGCATGGGTGACGGTCCCGGTTTTCGGGGGCGGCATCAGATTATGCGAATAAGCGACCAGCGAGGAACCTTGGGAGTTAACAGGTAGAAGTTAACCTCCGAATCCCCGCAATTTGCAGCGCACTCCAGCCAGCGCCAACCGAGTCCGCGGACCACGGTGTCCAACGAAGGAGTCACTTTGCTCAAACTCAAAAAGCTGCAAATCCTGGGATTCAAGTCGTTCTGCGATCGCACCGAACTGAAATTCCATGGCGAAGGCATCGCGGCCATCATCGGCCCTAACGGCTGCGGAAAGTCGAACATTGCCGACGCGATTTCATGGGTGCTCGGCGAGCAGTCGGCCAAGTCGTTGCGCGGCTCGCGCATGGAGGACGTGATCTTCTCCGGCACCCGCGACCGCAATCCTACCGGGATGGCGGAAGTGTCTCTCACTTTGATTGATCCCGAAATTTACGGTGGGCCGGATACGAACGCGCCTACCGAGATTGAGATTCAAGACGACCTTCCAACCGAAGAAAACTGGGACGAAGCAGAGATGCGGGCGCACGCTGCCGCCGAAACCGAGCGCGCGGTTGAAGAAGCCCAACCCGGAAAAACGGAAGAAATGGAAGGTGAAGCCTCAGTCGAAGCTCCGAGCGCTGAAGCATCGGATCTCCATACCGCAGTGGCGGTGGCTGGCCCGCAGGTAGTTCTGAAAATCCGGCGCCGCAAGTTCAACCAGCAGCAAACTCACGCCGGAGAGATTTCAGTGACGCGCCGCTTGTTCCGCAGCGGCGATAGCGAGTATCTGCTGAATGGAAAATTGTGCCGTTTGCGGGACATCCAGGAACTATTCATGGGCACCGGTCTTGGGCCGGAGTCGTACGCGCTCATCGAGCAGGGACGCATCGGTCAGATTCTAAGCAGCCGCCCGACCGACCGCCGCGCCATCATCGAAGAAGCCGCGGGCATCACGAAATTCAAGACGAAGAAGCGTCTTGCCGAGGCGCGCCTTGAAGACGCCAAAACTAATCTCCACCGCGTGAATGACATCTTCGAAGAAGTCACGCGGCAGATGAACTCGCTCAAGCGCCAGGCCAGCAAGGCGGAGCGCTATGCGAAGTTGCGCGACGAAATGCGCGCCAAACTTCGAATCGTGCTCGCCAGCAAGTTCAGCCAGATGGACCGGGAAGGCGTGACCCTCGATACCCAGATCCATCAACTGGGCGAGGAGATTCGGCAGCAGACTGAAAGCGTCCACGAATCGGAAAAAGACCATTCCGAGCGCACACAGCGCGGTTACGCCATCGAGGCGGAGACGCGGCAAAATCGCGAACGGCTCAACCAGATCTTGATCGAGGGCGATCGCGGGAAGGCGCGCATCCGAACCAACGAAGAGCGCTGCGCGGAACTGATCGCGCGCACAGCATCCGCGGAAGCGGAGCTAGCGCAGGCTCAACAGCGGCTCACGGCGCTTGAGGAAGAACTCACCGGCCACCAGCAGTTGCTGGACTCAGCAGCGGCAGATCTCGCGGCGGCTCAACAAGAGTTCGCCCTCAGCCAGCAGGAGGCGGCCTGCGCAGCCACCAACCTGGCGATGCTGGAACAAGAGCAGGAGTCGCATCGGACGGCCATTCTCGAGGCTGTCGGTGGGGCTTCCGACCTTCGCAATCAGCTCACGCAGTCCGAGGAGCGGCTGGCGGGGTTTGGCCGCGAGGAGCAGCGTCTGCGGACCGAGATCGCGACCGCCTCGTCGCAATCGGAAGCGTTCGGCGGACAGCGCGGTCAGATTGCTCTGGAATTCGAAAGCGTTTCGCAGCGAGCCAGCGGTCTGATCGCGGAGATCGCGAGCCTGCGTGAGGCCATCGAGATGAAGCGTTCTGCCGAAAACGAAAACAAGAAGCATCTCGACTCGATTCGTTCCGAATACGCCACTTCACTTGGCAAGAAGGGTTCGCTTGAAGCGGTCATCGCCGAGCATGGTTACTCCACCGAGTCGGTGCGGCGGCTCTTTCAATCGGGGGCGCTGCAGGGAGGAAATGCTCCCGCCGGTGTGCTCGCCGATTTTCTCGAAGTCGAGCCCCGCTATGAGCGCGTTGTCGAAGACTTTTTGCGCGACGAACTGAACTTCGTCGTGGTCAAGTCGTGGGACGCCGCTGACGAAGGTCTGCGCCTGCTGCGCTCCAACGTCAACGGGCGCGCGACATTCCTCGTGCATCCAGAGGATTCGCAGGCAAAGTTCTCGTTTGTTGCGGATGAAAGCCTGCACTACTCCCCTCTCAACGACACGGTCATCCCTCTGAAGAACTCGATTCGCGTGCTGAACGGATTTGGCAAATCGCTCGAAGTGATCCTGCCGAAGCTGGGGAATGGCTACATCGTGCCGGATCCCGCGGTGGCGCGCGAGCTTGCGCTCTCTAGTCCGGACGCGTTCTTTCTCTCCCAGACTGGGGAATGCTTCCACAACGTCACTGTGACGGGGGGCAAGCAACGCAGCGAGGGACCGCTTTCGATGAAGCGCGAGTTGCGCGACGTGCTGCGTCTGCTCGAAGAGCTGGAGCGAGCTCTGCGCGAGAAGGAAATGCTCGCGCTCACCTTGGGGCGCGAAATCAAGGAGCACACTTCCCTGCTCGATCGCCTGGAAGACGAAAAGCGCGAAGCCGAGAAGCAGGCGATGACCTCCGGACATTTGCTGCAGCAGTTGGAAAACGAAATGTCGCGAGTGCGCGAGCGAATTTCTGTTAGCGAAGGCGAACTGCAACGGCTCGTGGCGGAGCGGCAGGAGCAGGAAAGCTTGATCGGATCGCGGCAAGCGGAGCTGACCACAATCGAAGAAGCGCGCACGCAATTCGAAATGCAGCTTGCAGCCGGACAGGACCGCCTCGCGGCTCTACGCAGCCAACGGGACGCCGCCGCTGAAACCACCTCGCAGCGGGCCGCTCGCGTGGCCACTCTCGAAGAGCGCCACCGTTCGGCGACGACACTCCTTCAGCGCATCGAGACACTTGTCTCCGAGATGCGGGAGCGGGCCGGCGCTTTGCAAATCCAAATGGAATCGGCGGCTGCCGAGATCGCGCAGCGGCAAAACGAGAATGTGCGATTGGCCGAGCAACTGGAGCAATTCGAAGCCGAGCGTAATGCTGGAGAAGCGCGAGAAGGCTTGCTGCAGCTCGAATCTGAGCAGGTGCGGGCGCGGCTAACCGAAATTGAAGAGCTTCTTCGCAGCACGCGTCAGCAACTCGACCTCGCTCGCGACCGTCGGGGCGAGCTATCGGCCACGGCTGCTAAGCTGCAATCCGACTTGCAACACTTGGCCGACACTTGCCTGAATGAATTGGGCATCGAACGCCCGGTCCTAATGGCCGACATGACCATCCCGATGATTACTTCGGATGAACTAGCCGCCGAAGATCAGGCCCACCGTGAGATGCGCGCCCGCCTCGACGCGATGGGCCCGGTCAACATGATGGCCCTCGAAGCGTATAAGGAAACAGCGGAGCGCCATCAGTTCCTCGAAACGCAGAGAAAAGACCTGCTTGACGCCATCGAAAACACCGCAGCCACCATTCGCGAGATCGATCAGGTCTCACGCCAGAAATTTGAAGAAGCGTTCAACAGGATTAACGAAAACTTCCAAGCCACGTTCCGCAAGCTCTTCGGAGGCGGACACGGCTTCATGCGGCTGACCGACCTGGAAAATAGCGCGGAGAGCGGCATTGACGTGGTGGCATCGCCTCCGGGAAAGAAACTGCAGAACGTGCTTCTGCTCTCCGGCGGCGAAAAGGCGCTCACTGCGCTCGCGCTTCTGGTTGGAATCTTCCAGTACACACCCAGTCCGTTCTGCATTCTCGACGAAGTCGATGCTCCGCTGGACGAAGCCAACATCGCGCGCTTCACCGACCTGGTGCGCGAGATGAGCGTGCAGACCCAGTTCATCCTGATCACGCACAGCAAGAGAACGATGAGCATTGCTCCCGTCCTCTACGGCGTAACTATGCAGGAGCCGGGCGTGTCGAAGCTCGTGTCGGTGCGGTTCGGGGCGGCGTAATAGACGACTCTCTACAAGATTTGAACTTAGGCACCACCCGAGAAAAAACTTGCGTTGACAGATCATCAGCTTTTTGCTTTCTCGACATCAGAAACCGCCGCCCTTTTTTCCAGAGCCTTCCTCAGCTTTTCCACATCGCGACACCTCGAAAACCAGCACGGGACAAGGCTTCTAGCTTACACTCGACCTGTCAACCCTTTTTGGTACATCGGCGGACGGCATATCCGGACCCCCATAATACAAAGCATTGACAAATCTTCCGCGACAGCTAGAATACGCAAAGTTTTTTGCCGGTTAATTTAGACATGAGCCCCCAAATTTTGGATCCCGTCCTCCTTCGAACCGATTACCCCGAACTAGAGTTGCACGCGAGCGGCAAGGTCCGCGACGTCTATTGCCTCGACACTGACCACCTGCTGTTCGTGGCCACCGATCGCATCTCGGCCTTCGACTACGTACTGGCAACCGGCATTCCGCACAAGGGCCGGGTGCTAACGCAGATTTCGCTGTTCTGGTTCGACTTCCTCAAGGATATCGTCCCCAACCATTTCGTCACTGCCGACGTGAACCGCTACCCGGCTGCGATTCGCAACCACGCCGACGAGCTCCGCGGCCGCTCCATGATGGTGATGCGCGCCGAAATGTTTGCGGTCGAGTGCGTCGCGCGCGGCTACCTTTCCGGCTCCGGATGGAAGGAGTACAAAGCGACAGGCACGGTCTGCGGCATCAAGCTTCCGCCCGGATTGAAGGAATCCGACCCACTGCCGCAGCCTATCTTCACCCCGGCGACCAAGGCGACCACAGGGCACGACATCAACATTTCATTCGAAGAAATGTGCAAGTTGGTCGATCCCGAATTGAGCGGCCAACTCCGTGACATCACGTTGAGGATCTACAAGAAAGCCGCGGATTATGCGCGGCAGCGCGGCATCATCATCGCCGACACCAAGTTTGAATTTGGGCAAACCGCTCAGGGCATCACCCTGGCGGATGAAGTGCTCACACCGGATTCCTCGCGCTTCTGGCCGGCCGACACCTACCAACCGGGCAAGGCGCAGGATTCCTACGATAAGCAGTATGTAAGAGATTACCTCGAAGAAATTCGCTGGAACAAGCAACCGCCCGCGCCAGCCCTCCCCCAGGAAGTTGCGCTGCGGACAAGCGAAAAGTACCTCGGGGCATACCGTCAGTTAACGGGACGCGAGTTGGAGATTTAGCCCGCGTGCGCTGGTGTCATTGAATTCGGATCACTGAATTTCGGATCAACGAGCTTCGGATCCTTTGAACCATGAGCACTGCGGATTGGATCATTCTCGGATTTCTCGCGCTTTCCGTGACTGCGGCAGCCATTGAAGGCTTCTTCCATGAAGCCTTCAAGTTGGCTGGTTTGGTTGTGGGATACCTGCTGGCGGCCTGGCAGTATCATCGCCTGGCGGAGTGGTTCGCGCCGCATTTGAAATCGCCGTGGATAGGTGAGATCACGGGTTTCCTTATCATTTTTTTTGCGGTCCTGATCATTGCCGGCCTTGCTGGCCGGGTCGCGCGCTCGGTGATGAAGAAAGCCGGTCTAAGCGCGATTGACCGGTTTCTGGGCGCGGTTCTGGGCTTGTTGAAGGGCGTCCTGGTGGTAGCGATTGTGCTCACCGCCGTGGCCGCTTTTGCACCGGCTGCGCAGTGGCTGGCGGAATCGGAGTTCGCTCCGTATTTCCTGGTGGGAGGAAGGGCTGCGATCTGGCTGGCGCCGCCGGAATTGCGCCAACGCTTCTACCAGGGCTTGGATTACTTGCGGCAGGTGCATTCGGCAGCGGACAGGATTCAGCCACGGTCGTTGCCTTCGGGGCCGCCGAAATAGTGTTTAACAGATTTTTCAGCGAAAGAATTTTAGATTGAGTAAGCACGGAAACGAGGCCGCAAGTGAAAGATCAACTGGAAGCACTCATCCTTCAGATGTACAAAAGCAACATCCTCTATTCAGAAGCCGTGCGCGAGTTTAAGAAGCGCTTTATCGTGACCGTGCTCGAAGATAACCGGGGCAACCAGTGCAAGGCAGCCCGGCAATTAGGCATGCACCGGAACACACTGAGCCGGACCATGCAGGAACTGAAGATTGATGTTCGTCCATTGCGCGCCGGCACGAAGCGCCCGCCCCGCAGCGCGCGTCCCGTCACGCTGGAGAGAAAACAGGCTCGCTAGGTCAGGCCTCAGGTGTTAGGTCTCAGGTCCCAGGAAAACCCTGAGTCAGAAAATCCGGAAAGAAAACAGGGCAATCCGTTTGAGGGATCGCCCTTTACCCCTGCTATGAACGTGCGCGATTCTTAGGTTTTTCCTGAAACCTGGCACCTGTAACCCGAGACCTGCCCTCTAGTGTGCCCTCGGCTTCTTATGGACAGCCGGCTTCGGCGCCGCCTTCACCAGCAACGCTCCCTCATCCATTGTCATCAAAAACGGCTTCGCCACATAGGAGACCGGCGCTCCCTGGAACTGGAAGTCGGTATCCTCTTTCGGCATCGACTTCGCCGGAATCGCCGCCGTCATGGTGAGATCGATGTCCGCGCGCTTGGCGTCGATATCGTCCTGACTACCCGCAAGTTTCAGTTGCTTTGGAGACTCGATGCTGATGACGTGGGCCACCATCTGCAATGGTTTTCCTTTGAGCGCGGTCCACACCTTCTCGGCGTCTTCGGGTGTGCCTTCGGAGAGAACCATTTGCCACTCCGCAAAGCTCATCTCTTCAACTTTTTTGCTCTTGACCAGAGTTGCCGCCTGTTCGGCCGGAGTCGGCGGCACGTACTTCGTAATCGTAAAACCGGCCGGGGGCAGAGTTGTGGTAGCCGCTTGCGCCAGCAGAGCGGTCCATCCCTCTTCGCTGCCGTGGTACTTCACATATTTGCTCTTGCCGAATTTGGCGATCTGATCCTTGCCCGCACCCTGCGCCAGATTGGCGGCGCGCGCGATAAAGAAGAGTCCATCCAGATCGTTTTCAGCCGGTCCCGGCGTCAGGTAAGCCAGCGCCAGCGGATAGAGGTCGCGCAGGTTGGTCGGATCCGCTTCCACCGAGGCGCGCAGAAACTTCTCCGCCTTCGCATAGTCCTTGGCCTGATAGGCGGCAATGCCCGCCGCGCCATTGAAGATCACGGACGTCTGCGCTTTCAGCTTTTGGAAATCCGCATCCGACGTGCCATCGGGCTTGGTCATGGTCTGCAGACACTGCAAGCCTTTTTCACCGCTGTGGCCGGCTTCGGCAAGGTTCTGTTGCGCGTTCTGGTTCGCTTCCGCCAGCGTCCGCTTGGTGTAGGCCAGCAGTGCCAACGCCCGGATATTGCACGGGTTGGCCTGCAAAACCTTCTGCGCCGTGTCCAGCGTCTTGGCCTGGTTGTTCGTCTGCTGGTAAGCGCCCATCAGAAGTTCCAGCGCGTCTTCCTTCATCACGCTGTTCGGATACTGGGTCAGGAACGCTTCCAGGCCGCTAATCTTGGCCGCCGCGTCTTGCTGCTGCACGGCGCCCACGTAGGCGTTGTACTCGGCTGGGTCTTTGATCTCTTTTTTCTGGGGGGCCGCTGGAGACGGCGTGGGGTTTTGCTGCGGCGCGGGTTGAGCTGGCGCGGGAGCGGTTTGAGCGACGGCGGTAACCGCGGCTACCAGCAACATCGCGAGAACAATCTTCTTCATTAATGTGGCTCCTTAACTCTTCGGGGAAGCTGGAGTTGACATCCTGCCCGATTCCATCCAAGCCTGGCGTCGGGCTTGCACCATGAACTAGTCTTTCACTGACACTGACTGGTCCCGAAAATAATGGGCCGCCTGTCGATATGCCACGGCTTAACATTATTCCGGTGTGCGGATTATAAGGATGTACTCCCGCTAAGGCAAGCGGCTTGCTCGTTTTATCCCTCCTGACCGCTTAGATGCCGGAACGCGCTGGCCCGGATGGCCCCACCCCAGCACATCCTTCGGATGCACGACTTGGATGCACAATACGACCCGCGCAAAATAGAATAATGTTCTCTGGGAGGATGCTGTTTTGACGAAAACTGCATTACCGACGAACTCGCCATTGGCCGGACAAGTCGCTGTCGTCACCGGTGCCGGACGCGGCATTGGCAGGGCCATCGCCTTGACCCTAGCCGAACTCGGAGCCCACACGGTACTGTGCGGACGCTTGCTCGAAGCGCTCGAACAAACCGCCGCCGCCATCCAGAACAGCGGCGGGAGTAGTTCAGTGAAAAGTTCCGAGAAGAGTTCGGTGATTGAATGCGACGTCACCGATCTGCATTCGGTCGAAGCGCTAGCCGAACACGTCGAGCGCACCTTTCACCGGATAGACATTCTAGTCAACAACGCAGGCATTGGCGGCGCGGAAGGCCCTCTCCATCAGCTTGCGCCCGACGATTGGGAACGCGTGCTGAACACGAACCTGCGCGGCGTCTACTACTGTATACGCAGCCTGGCACCGCTTATGATTAATTCCAAGGCTCGCACCGGGCACATCATTAACATCTCGTCCCTCGCCGGCAAGAACGCCCTGCCAAATGGGGCCGCCTACGCCGCCTCGAAGTGGGGATTGAACGGACTGACCTACTCCGTAGCCGAGGAGTTGCGAGCACACAACATTCGCGTTTCGGTCATTTGCCCAGGCTCCGTTCACACCGAGTTCAGCCCGCATCCAGGGAAAAATGCCGCGAAGATGCTGCAAGCCTCGGACGTAGCCCACGCCGTAGCCATGATTGTGACCCAGGCCCCACAATCCTTCGCCAGCGAAATCCTGCTGCGGCCAACGCAGAAACCTTAGACCAGCTTCGCCGCTCTCCGTTTCGATTAGATTGCGTCAAACCATCTGCAGCAAACTATCCGCATCGAACTATCTGGATCAAATATCAATGACTATCCTCGACCTCTGTGCCTACCTCGGACTCGCCGCCGTCGGCACCGCTACGTTGAACATGGTATTGGGACTTCTCATTGCTTTACGCTACAGTCCTGTGCGGTTGTGGCCCCATCGTCACCTCAATATTTTCCGTTTGCACAACTGGACTGCATACTCTGTTCTGCTGCTGATCGTTCTGCATCCTGCGGTGCTGCTGCTCGGCGGCCCTACTCACTTCGGTTTGGCGGATGTGCTGCTCCCGATCCAGTCTCCCGTGCAACCCAAGCTTAATACCGTGGGAGCGGCCGCGTTTTACGTGCTGCTGATCGTCATCGCCACCTCGCTCTTTCGCCTGCGCATGGCTCGCCCCTTGTGGAGGAAGCTGCACTACCTGGTCTTTCCCGCATTCATTTTCATGTTCATCCACAGTGTGTTCACGGATCCCGCGCTGTCGAACGGCAAGGTCGATTTGCTCGACGGCGGAAAGGTGTTCGTCGAAATCTGTGCCGCGATTTCGCTGGCTACATGGGCTGTCCGAATACGCCTTCGCGGCCGCGGCTTCAGGTCGCGTATCGCGGCCTCTTGAATGGTAGGGGTGGCCCGTTCCTTGCGGGTGTATCGCAAGGGGCGGGTGCGAACACGACCTAAGCCGCAGGTGGTCGAACCCGCATCTTCATAATGTCAGTGCCATTCACGCGAACTCTTCCAGTCTGCCCAAAAAGGTAATCCCGAAAACTGCTCCAAGCCCACTTCTCCGGTTCACTCACCAGCCCGCGCTTCACCGGATTGCGATGCATATAGCGCAACTTCTCCACCCGCTTGTGTTCGGTCCACACTGAAATCGTAGAAGCGTGCCTCCCAAACATGCACCGGCCTGGAGGCCCGACGGAGAATTCTGCGCGTCGCTTTGCTTCCGGCGCGTCCGCGGGATAACACTCTGCGCGTAGATTTGCTTAACCAGTTGCATTACCTTGGACGGATATCCAACCTGCGGTTCACTGATCAGGAGATGGAAGTGATCGGGCATTACCACATAGCCGGGGTAGTAGTAAACACGGGTTAATAAACAAAGAGTAAACATCCAATAGCGAACGCAGGCTCGCCCTCGGGAAAAAGGAGTTCGCAACTGAAGGCTGACGGCCGAAAGCCCGATAGCCAGTTTTCAGTCTTTGAAAAGATTGTCGAACGCCGCGCGCGCGTCATTCGGACGCTGGCTGCCCTTGCTCGACGTTTCTTTTTCAACCATCACGCGGATGGAATAAAACGAGCAGTCGTTGCGCTTGTCCTTGGGAGAGATTCGGGCGGGAATCGGCTGGTTGCATTCGAAGCGGCATGAAGGGTCAAAGTGTTCGCACTGTTTGCAGGCGTGCAGGTCGAATCCGCATTTCGGGCATTGCCCGACCGGATCGGTGAGACTCTGCAGCAGCGCGCCGCATTCGGCACAGCGGGAGACGGTTCGCGTTCCCGGCATGTTCATCGGGCGCGGCCCGAATGTGTTTTCTTTTTTTGGCGCCGCCGGCTTCTCGAACTCTTTTTTTGGTCCGGCACCGGAATCCTGGTATCCGCGTTGCCGATACTTGCGATCGGACAAGAAGTGCCTCCTGCAGAACGCTCATTCTCCGCCTTTGGCGTGTTCGGCACAAGAGGTTCTTTGGCTGCCGGAAGAAGCTTGCTGTGGAGAGCCGGGCGTCCCCGTCCGGCCACGACCACGCTGGACGAGCGAGAAGCCCGTCCCTCCAGCCGAGAATTGTCTTTCACATATCCGGGTGCTACCATTCCGATAGACAGAGAAGTTAGAGGAGGTTGTTATGGCGGATCGTGATGGCAACAGCTTTTTGTGGTTTCTGGCGGGGCTCGGTGTGGGAGCTGTAGTGGGCGTGTTGTACGCGCCGCACTCCGGAGAAGAAACACGCGACGTGCTTCTCTCCAAGGCGCAGGAAGGCACGGAGAAGGCCCGCAAGCAGGCTCGCCGGGCACGCGAGCAGGCGAATGAATGGGTGGACCGGGGGCGCGACGCGCTCAATCAGCAGAAGGAGCAGTTCCGCTCTGCTTACGAGGCGGGACGTCAGGCATATAACGAGACGACGGCGGCTGGGGCCGAACCAGGCAAGAACCTTTAGCGGCAGAGCAGCAGGAGCAGCCCGAGGGCAGCTGAGGAGCAGCCATGGATGACAACCTCCTAAAACTTTTTATTGCAGTGACTGCCATCGCGGTCGCGGTGCAGGCGGGAATTCTGGTAGCCCTCTACTTCGCGGTCCGCAAGAGCACGGAGAGGATGGAAGCTCTCGCCACGGAAGTGAAGAGCAGAGTTTTGCCCACGGTGGAAACGGCGCAGAGCATACTGGTGGAACTGCGCCCGAAGATCGAGGTTATGAGCACTAACTTCGTGGAGTCAAGCGATATGTTACGCAATCAACTCGGCCGCCTCGACGCCACGGTCACCGATGCGCTCGACCGCGCCCGCCTGCAAGTTATCCGTGCGGACGAACTGCTGAATCGCACCATGGACAAAGTTGAAGAGACGAGCGAAGTCGTCCACAAAACCGTAATCTCTCCGCTGCGCCAGGTGAACGGGCTGATGACCGCGATCAGCACCGGAGTCGAAGTATTTCTCGGCCACAAGAGGCGCCATCCGAAGAATGGCGCGGGCGTGCCACAGGACGAGATGTTTATCTAGATCTGCGTTTGTTTAAATTCGGTGGCGCGCTTCGACGCGCCATTTTTCTTGTTCCGAATTCTATTTTTTGCAGGACTGACTAATCTCGTCCTTCACGACCTGCCCGCCTTTCATCACGAAAGAAACGCGTTCCAGGACGGTGATGTCGTCGAGCGGATTGCCAGTGACAGCGATCAGGTCCGCATATTTGCCTGGGTCAAGACTGCCGATGCGATCGGACCAGTTCATCACGTCCGCCGCCCAGGTGGTAGCCGATTGAATGGCCTGCATCGGAGTGAGTCCATATTTCACCATGTAGAAGAATTGCTTGCCGTTTTGCCCGAAGGGAATCGAACCGGTATCAGTGCCAAAGCCAATCTTCACGCCAGCCTGCACGGCTCGACGGAAACTGTCGCGCTGTTTTTGACCAAGCATTTTTTCCTTGGTGAGATTCTCTTCGGTGTACCCATATTCCTTGCCGTGCTGAAGAATGAAATCGTCGTCGTAGATGTCGGCAACCAGGTAGGCACCGTGTTCCTTCATTAAGCGGATGGCTTCGTCATCGAGCACGCTGCCGTGTTCAATCGTGTCCACTCCCGCCTTCACGGCCTCGATGATGGCGCGGGTGCCGTGGGCATGGGCCGCTACTTTCTTTCCGTGGCGATGTCCTTCCTCTACTATAGCGACCATTTCCTCGGGAGAGAACTGGACGTCGTCGGGCAAATCTCCCTGCGAGAACACACCTCCGCTGGCGCAGAACTTCACCCAGTCAGCCCCGTATTTCAAAACCTCGCGGACCTTTTCCTGCACCGCCGGGACACCGTTGGCAACGCCCTCGTCAGCATAGTGAAACTCGGGAGCGAGGTACGTGTAGTCGCAATGGCTGCCGGTGCTGCCAATCATCGGTCCCGAGACTTGCATGCGCGGGCCGGGGACATCTCCGGCGTTGATGCCATCGCGTAACGCAACATCGGCATAATGGGACGAGCCCACATTGCGGACGGCGGTAAAACCTACATCGAGCGTCATGCGCGCGCCTTTCGCACCGATGATCGCCATGCGCGCCGCCGACAACGTGTGGAAGGCAACGCCGTGAAACTCCGGCTCGTCGTTGAGGTGCGTGTGCAGGTCGATCAACCCAGGCAGTAACGTGGCATTGCCCAGATCGAGCACCCTTGCTCCATTCGGAATGCGGATCTCGCCGCTGCGACCGACGGCCTGAATGCGGTCGCCACTAATCAGTACAATGGGATTGTCGACGACGCGCCCGTTTTTCGTGTCGATGAGGCGAGCTGCCTTGACAACATGAATTGCGGCGGACTGTTGCGCTCCGGCCGCAAGTCCCATGCTCAGCAGGACACACAACAAGAACCGTAGTTTCATAACTCTCCAAGGAACGGTGCGCGCATAGCTGCGGCCCGTGAATCGAAGCTATCGTTATTGTCAATTCTTATTTTCTTCGCCGACGCCCTGCACTCGCTCGCTTCTCACGTCGGGCACGTAGATGGAGTGGACGTTTTGTTCGGCCGCCAACTTCTGGAACGTCGTGATGTCCGCATTACGAACCTGATCCCAGCTTGCCAGTAATTCATCGGTCTGCTTTTTCAGCTTGTCGAATTCCTGGTACTCAGACTCGGTCGGAGCGGAGTCGGCGAAGCCACCCACTGCCATGGCAAGAAACGCCAACTTCGCGTCGATCCCCGGAGCGTAGGCAAGAGAATCCTCGCTGGCGCTGATTTTGAAATTAATCAGCGGATCGCGAACTGCAATCAGCTTTGCATCCAGGGTACTCGCGCCATCGAACAAGGTTTTCGAGGAGTCGCCCGGTACCAGGCGCTTCTTAAGCCCGTCCAACTGTTCGCGGACGTCCTGTATCTGGTTCACCGCATAGTAGACTCGATTCAACTGCTCGCGCACGTCCATCTCGAGCTTGAACTGCTTCTCCAGATCGCTTTGCGAAGTGGTGACTCGCGGATCAATCTTCACTTCAAACGGAGCCGTTAAGCTTTTGCCATTCGCGGTGAATCGCACCTGATAGTTGCCGGGCAGCGCCAGCGGCCCGCGAGCGCCGTCATTGTATTCCCACAAAAAATAGCCGGGGACGCGGTTCGCTCCCTCATAGTGCAGATCCCACACGAAGCGATTCAGACCATCTTCCGGCTTGATCTGCTTCTCCGGCTTCTTGTCGTCGGGATCGCGCGGTTCATCGAGCGGCTCGGTTTTACTGCTGGAATACTTGCGGATTACGCTGCCCGCCGCGTCCAGGATTTCAATTTTCACTTCCTGCTTCGGCGCCTTCTTCACGTAGTAATAAATGACCGCGCCACTTGGCGGATTTTTCCCTGCAAAGACCAATCGCGCGGGAGCGTCTCCGGTGTGCACGCGATACGCGGTCGCGGGCTGGTAAAGATGCATGTCTTCCTGAGCAACGGAATCGGTGAACTGGCGCAGCGGCGAGACATCGTCCAGTATCCAGAACGCGCGCCCGTGCGTCGCTACTACCAGATCGTCGTTCTTGATGACCAGGTCATGGATGGGAGTAATCGGCAGGTTGATTTGCAGCGAGCGCCAGTGCGCCCCGTCGTCGAAAGAGACGAAGACGCCGCGCTCCGTTCCGGCGTAGAGCAAACCTTTCTTCTTCGGGTCTTCTCGAACAGCGCGGACAAAGACTCCGTTGGGAATTCCGATGGTGATTCGGGTCCAGGTCGCTCCGTAATTGCTGGTCTTGTAAATGTAGGGCGCGAGATCGTCGTTCTGATGGCGGTCAATCGCGACGTAGGCAGTGCCAGCATCGTGCGGAGACGCTTCAATCAAACTGATGCGGCTCCATTCCGCAAGACCCTTGGGGGTTACGTTGGTCCAACTCTTCCCTTCATCGCGTGTGATCTGAATCAAGCCGTCATCGGTGCCAGCCCAGATCAGCCCTTTCGCCAGCGGCGAAGGAGCAATTGAAAAAACGGTGTCGTAATATTCGGTGCCGGTATCGTCCACAGTGATCGGGCCGCCCGAAGCCTGCTGTTTCGATTTGTCGTTGCGCGTCAGGTCGCCACTGATCGCTTCCCAGTGCGTACCCCCATCGGTGGTCTTGAAGATGCGCTCGCCTCCGTAGTAAATCGTGTTCGGATCGTGCGGAGAGGTCACGATGGGCGCCGTCCACTGAAAACGGTGATCGAGTGGTGCCGCACCGCGCGCATCGGTTAATTCTGGCCACACGGCAATGCTCTTGACCTGGTTCGTGCGGCGGTCGAAGCGCGTGATGTTGCCCTGATAGTCGCCAGCATACACGATATTCGGGTCGGTGGAATTGGGGGCAATGTAGCCAGCTTCCCCACCCCCGACCGGATACCAATCGTCACGGCCAATCGCGCCTTCATCGCTGCGGCTGGCAATCGCCACGGTGGAATTATCCTGCTGCGCGCCGTAGACGTAGTATGGCGTCCGCGTGTCGGTGATGACGTGGTAAAACTGCGCGGTCGGCTGGTTGTCCTCGCGTGTCCAGGACTTGCCGCCATCCAGGCTGACCGTGACGCCCCCGTCGTTCGAAGCGATCATTCTTTTGGTATTCTTTGGATCGATCCACAGACCGTGATTGTCGCCGTGCGGAACTTTAATTTTATTGAAGTTGCGGCCTCCGTCGGTGGACTTGAAGAACTCGACATCGGCTATGTAAACCGTATTGGCATCCTGTGGATCGGCGATTACGTGCATGTAATACCACGCGCGCTGAAACAGGCCGTGGCTGCCGTTTACGAGATCCCAAGTGTCGCCACCGTCGTCGGAGCGATACAGGCCGCCGGATTCCTTGGCTTCGATAATGGCGTAGACTCGGTCGGAATTCGCTGCCACCGCCAGGCCGATGCGTCCGTAGGGTCCCTTCGGAAGGCCGTGCTCTTGTAGCCGTTTCCACGTTGTGCCGCTATCCGTGGAACGATACACACCACTGCCCGGGCCACCGCTGGAAAGCGTCCATGGGGTCCGTCGGGCTTCCCACAGCGAGGCAAATAAAATGTTGGGATTCTGGGGATCGAAAGCTACATCGATCGCTCCCGAGTTCTCGTCTTTATAAAGAACCTTGTCCCAGGTCTTGCCGCCGTCGGTGGTGCGGAAAACGCCGCGCTCCGTGTTCGGGCCAAAGGGATGACCTAGCGCCGCCACAAAAACTATATCGGGATTGCGCGGATTCACGATCAGTCTGCCAATCGCGCGCGAATCCTTCAGTCCAACATTCTTCCAGGATTTTCCAGCGTCCACCGATTTCCAGACACCGTCACCGTGCGAAATGTTTCCGCGAATGCATGCTTCGCCGGTTCCGACATAAACGACGTTCGGATCGGACACAGCGACAGCGATGCTGCCGATCGAAGGAGCTCCGTCCTTGTCAAAAATTGGGGACCAGGTGTTCGCGGCGTCGGTCGATTTCCACACGCCGCCGCCGGTCACACCGAAGTAGTAGGTAGTCGGGTCGCCGGGAATTCCAGCAGCTGTGAGAGAGCGGCCACCACGAAAGGGTCCGATCGAACGGTACTTCATTCCCTTGAAGAACGGATCACCTTCGTTCTTTTCGTCTTTGTCCTGGTCATCTCTCGCCGACGGGTCGAACGCGATGGGCCCGTTTTTTTGCGCGGCATCCGCTTTGGGATTCCCTTCCTTTTGCTGGGAGAAAGCAAGTGTGACAGAGCACAGGACGAACAACAGGACGAACACGGCAAGCATGGTGACACGCACACGCAGTCTTTGGATTTGGATCATGAATTCAATGGCCCCGGAAAAAGAATTCGCTATGGCTAATGTTAATGCCAGAGGCGCGAAAGGTACAAACGGATGGCCGTCTGGTTTTGAGGTCCCAATTTGCTTCGAAGGAAATCTTAACCACAGGGGGCACGGGGCCACGGGAATTCCACAATCGACATTCCTCGTGCTCCTGTGCGTCCTGACTCTGCCAGCTTCCAGCTACGTACCCGCGTAGTCAACACAAACACCACGAAACCTTGGTTGATTTCTGTCGTTGCCGCCTAGAATGTTTCAAACATTTCTCGAATTTCTTGTTTGAAACGGAACGTGCTCAAAATGCAGCGAGAGTTCACATCCAAAGACGTGATCGCCCTGACCGGAATCACAGCGCGTCAGCTGCAGTGGTGGGACGAACGGGGCATCGTGGCGGCTGGCCGCCAGGGGCACCGCCGCATCTATGGCTGGGACCAACTAGTCACTGTGGCGGTCATCTGCCAGCTTCGCCGACGAGGCTTCTCCCTCCAGCGCATGCGGAAAGTCATCGGCTTCTTGCGGCGGGAATTCGGCACCAGCCTTGCCGCCACTGTCAGCGCGGCTTCGGAGTATCACCTTCTTACCGACGGTACTCACCTTTATCTGCGAACCTCGGCGCGACAGGTCGTGGATCTGCTGAAGAACGCCCGGCAGCCGATGTTCGATATATGCCTAAGCGACGAAGTGCGGCGGGTTCGAGCGGAGATTCAGGCTCGTAAGAAGACTGTGGGGTCGGAACGAGTTCGGCCTCTGCGGCGGGCTCGAAGAGCGTAACTCAGTGAGCGTAAGACGAGCGTAAACGGAAAGCGGGGGAGGCATGATGATCGGTGAATTGAGCATTATCAGCGAGTGGATTCCCGAGCAGATGGAACCCGGTACCGTGTTCGTGCTGGAGAATGCGGGCGAAGTGGGGGAGAGAGAAGACCCCTATTGGGCGGTGCTTTCCTGCCCTTCCTGCGGCACGCTGGGCTTGATTACGCGTAAGCAGATGGCGGGATTGCTGCCGACGATTTGCGGCTCGGCGGAGTGCTCCGCGCAGTTTTTTATTAAGGATGAGGAGATTACGCCGCGGAAGCCGTTTTAGTTGTATCCGAACTGCGCTAGGCTTGGACGTGGCGAAGCCCCGTCACCACAGGAGCATCTACGTTTTCGGGACGGAAAATTTTACCGGGATCTGCTCGACTATCTCTATATCAAATCCCTCCAGCGCAGCTACCCTTCTTGGGTGATTGGTTAAGAGTCGGATTCGCTTCAGATTCAGATCGGAAAGAATCTGAGCTCCCAGGCCGATTTCGCGCTGAATCTTGCGCTCGCTTTCGGGATGCGAGGGCAAACGCCGCTCGCGATGAAATGTGAGAACCGACTGGTCCCCGATTTTTTCGGTCGAGAATCCTTTGGAAGTCTGGTGCAGGTAAATCAATGCGCCTCGATCCTCATCGGCGATGATCTTTAGCGAAGCCTCGAGAGTCTGATTGCAATCGCACGCGGTGGCGCCGAACACGTCGCCCAGCAGGCAGTGCGCGTGCATGCGAACCAAGACCGGCTCGGACGAATCGCTGATATCGCCACGACCGATATCGCCTCGAATGAACGCCATGTGGGAATCGCCGCCGTCCACTTCACTCTCGTAGGCGATCAGGCGGAATTCTCCGTGTTTAGTTTCGACCATCGCCTCGCCTACACGATGCACGTAGCGCTCATGCTTCATCCGGTAGCGGATCAACTCCGCCACCGTCAGCATTTTCATTCCATGGGTGCGGCAGAACTCGATCAGATCGGGCACGCGCGCCATCGTGCCGTCGTCTTTCATGATTTCGCAGATGATTCCTGCCGGGACCATGCCAGCGAGGCGGGCCAGATCCACGGAAGCTTCGGTTTGTCCGGCGCGCACGAGTACTCCGCCCTTGCGCGCTCGCAGCGGGAACACGTGCCCCGGCCGGGCCAGATCTGATGGCCGCGTTGACGGATCAATTGCAATTTTGATGGTATGCGAGCGATCGTAGGCCGAGATTCCTGTGGTCACGCCGTCGCGAGCGTCAATCGCCTCGCAGAAAGCAGTGCCGTATTGCGATGTGTTTTCGCTGGTCATGGGACCGATGCGCAGGTGGTCGAGCCGTTCTTCGGTCATTGTCAGGCAGACTAACCCGCGTCCGTACTTGGCCATGAAGTTGATCGCTTCGGGAGTGACTTTCTCGGCGGCTAGGGTTAGATCACCTTCGTTTTCGCGATCCTCGTCGTCGATTACGACGATCATTCGTCCGGCGCGGATCTCTTCGATCCCGGTGGGAACATCGGTGAAGGGCAGATGAGGTGTCATATTCGTTACGCAGCGTCTAAATTGCGCCGCTTGGACGGCGCGAGTTTGTTATCCGGTTCGTTCTCTGCTCCGTTTCCCGTCCCGTTCTCAGCACCCTGAAACAGGTCCTTCAGAGCTCGCTTCATAGCCCGAACTATCCATCGCATGACGACCACGATCACGGCCAGGAAGGTGGCAACGATCAAGGCCGCCGCGATTGGGTGCTGGGTGGCAAGCCAGGTCAGGAACACAGCGAGCGTGTCTTCTCCCGCGCTGAGGGCGAAATTCGAAAACGGCTCGGGAGACGGTGTCACGGCCACGCGCGCTGCCGTTTTGCCTCCGTGCGCCGCCAAGGCGATTGCCCCGCCCGCCAGCGCCGCCAGTAATTGCTTTTCCGGCGACAGTTGGGAGGTCGCGCCATAGGCGATCAAGGCCGCCACAGGAATCCGAACAAATGTGTGCAGGGCATTCCAGAACAAATCGAAGCCCGGGATTTTGTCAGCAAACAGCTCAATCGCAAAAAGCACGCCGGAGGCCGCAATCACCCACCAACTGGCTAGCAGATGGAGTCCGGAAGGCAAATCGAGCAGGCCCGCATGGGCGAGCAGGCCGAGGGTGGCTACGGTGGCGTAGACGTTGAGGCCGGCCGCAAAGCTTACGGCCACGATCAGGCCGACCAGTTCCGAACCCACGAGTTGCGGACCACCAAACCTCATAACTGCCAGCATATCCGGACTCGGCCTCGTCGAATAGCTCCAACTAATAGGACCACAAATGGAAAAGGGCCGCCTTGGGGCGACCCTCATTGCGAATCCGGCTCCCTGCGGTTACAGGGTGGATTCGATTTCAAAGCCCCAAGCTTCGAGCAAGGGCTCGGGGATGTACTTGGAATTCTTGTTCCGGCGCGCCCACTCCCGCAGTCGTGTAGAGCGCAAGTACTGGTCGGGGGAGAGCTTATACTCGTGCACAACCTGCTCGAATTCGGTGATTGTGGGAGTAACCGGCCCAATAGGCTCGGGCTTGCCCCAGTTTGGGTTTCCGCGTCGCTTAGCCATGAAAAATAGACCCTCTTATATGTGGAAAAAGGACTTCTTCTTTTAAGCCGCTATCTTCTTTGATTCCAAGAAGCGGCTAAGGGATTCACCTGCACGTATGGAAAACCAGAACCACAGATTCTAGCCCATCGGTCCCTATGGAAGCTATTGATAATAATAGGTTTTCGGCGATTAGTCAATGATAAACTTGACTCCGTTGCGCCCGCTGGTTTATCCCCTTTGCGCACAGCCACTTGCGGTATGGACCTTGCGGGAACACGTTCAGAATTCGAAAGCTATTGTAGCCCCTGGTAAGCCACCGTCTCCCAGCCGATAAGACTGGTAGAGACGCCGTCTGGGAAGGGCGCCCGGAGCAAGAGGTGACCGGAGTAACCGGAAGAGCAGGCCATGCCGTTGACGACAGAATCTCATACACTTAGAGTGCGAACGGGGGGAGTCTATTGCGATCGCCCAGTTTTGGGTGATCGCCGGTCTAGTTCCCATCGGGAGCTGGACAAAATATTCATCACCGCCATCGTCATTGTCGTTGTCATTATCCGCCCCGGCAGAGCCGGGAACGGCGCACCGAAACCGATCCGAGTGTGATTCGAAACATGGAACTAAAGACTCTGTTGCTGAGTTCCGACGAAAAGACGGTTCGCGTCCTGCGCCGGGTGCTCAGCGACCTGGAAATTGGCGTCGAGCATTGCTCCGCCGTGGACGATGCCGTCCGCCGAATCACCCGCCAGCGTTTCGAAGCGATCATCGTAGACGGGGAGAACATTGAGAAAGCTGGCAATGTATTGCGGGGAGCCAAGGCCTCTCCGGTCAACGGTCGTGCTCTCGGGATCGTGCTGGTGGAGTCTTCCGTCGGACTCAAGGGTGGCTTCGAAATCGGGGCTCATTTCGTTCTCCACAAACCCCTTGCGGTCGAGCGCGCCAAAGCGAGCTTTCGTGCGGTTCGCGCCCTGATGAAGCGCGAACGGCGGCTGCAGTTGCGGGTCGCTGTGCAAATTCCGGTCGAATGTCATGGCTCGAGCCGCCACCAAGCCAAAACCCTCGACCTCTGCGAAGGCGGTATGGCTCTTCAGTTTTCGGACCGCGTACCGAGGGAAAACTCGCTCCGCTTCTCCCTTGAATTGCCAGGCATGAACCAGAAGCTTGAAATCTATGGAGAGGTGGCATGGGAAGGAAATGGCGACCAGGCCGGTGTTCGCTTCAAGAACGCCACCGACGAGCAGCGCAACATCATTCGCCAGTGGTTGGGGAGCCATCTCTCTGAACCGGAACAGGATGATCCTCCCGTGAGTTGCCGTCTCAGCGATCTGAGCCTCGGCGGCTGCTATCTCACGACGAGTTCACCCTTTCCGAGGGGAACGCGTGTCGTCCTTACAATCAAGACAGCCGACCTCGAAGTCCACGCTGGCGGCCTCGTACTGGTCGCGCATCCGGAATACGGGATGGGAGTGGTATTCCTGCAGACCACAACCGAGCAGCGGGATCAGGTGCACCGCATGATCACGACGTTGCGCACCAATGGAGATAGATCTCCCGAGATTCAGGTCGAACCTGACGGACTGGAAACGCCTCTGCCCGACGGTAGCTTGGCTGCGTTCCCGATTTCCGCAAGCAAAATCTCCGCAACCGATGACACACTGGTCGATCTATTCCGGGACAAGTTTCAGGTACCGGTCGAAAGCTTTCTGCAGCAGATGCGCGAACAGCACCAGTCTGCGGAGTCGCCTTCGCGCTAAGGGGATTAGCCTTAGCAATCGAGAGCCAGCGTTTAAAGGCGCTTGATGCGAATGCGCTTGCGGCACGGCTGAAGGCGTACCCTAGTACGAATCTCCAAGTGCAAAAGGGCTGTTAAACTTCGTCCTGCTCTTTTAGTTTTGCGATCACCCCGAAATCCTCCAGCGTCGTTGTGTCGCCTTTCACTTCTCCGCTGCTGGCCAACTCTCTTAGCAAGCGGCGCATGATCTTCCCGCTGCGCGTTTTCGGAAGCGTGTGGGTAAACCGGATGTCATCGGGCTTGGCCAGCGAACCAATCGCTTTTGCGACCCATTTCTTCAGCTCTTCTTTTCAGAGCGATCGTTGGCTCGACACCGTGTTTCAAACTCACGAACGCGGAAATCGCCTGCCCCTTGATTTCATTCGGGCGATATATTTCGTTGGAATTTAGAGCGGTCTCACCGAGAGTGTAGCCGGACGGGTTTGCTGCATACGCAAAAGCCCGAACCACAGGGGGCGCAGAGGAACACGGGGGACAGAACACAGGGGAAACCTTGGATGCGCTTTGCTTCTACACTTCGGGAATCAACTCGCTCACCGTCCCACGCTGCAGTAAATACGCACCGGGCCCCTGCTGTCCGCGAATTGAACGGCAGAACTCGGCCACAACGAATCCCGCTTTCACGGCCTCGCGGAAGGCCCACCGCGTTGCCTCGCGCCACTCTCGCGCCAATCCCATGTCGGTGCGCTCGACCTCCAGAATGTCGCCCGGGATCTCAATGCTCACGCGCTCCCGCGCCAGCGATTCCGCCAGATCGGCCCGTCCCGGTTTGCCGCTGGGATCGAAGCGCACCAGCGGAGCCAGCAGCCTCATGGCATCGAGCGTTTCCACTCGCGCATTCTTGCCCGCAAGCCGATCGCGCACTCGCCGCGAACTCAATATCCACCGGACCCACAGGCGGTCGGTTCCGTTCCGATGCAGCATGCTGGAAGTTTCCGGCCCGTAGAAATCGACCTTGTAGGTCTCGGAAATCACGCCCAGTTTGGAAAAGTTGAAGTGGGCATTTCGGCTTTGCAGCGGATCGTAGGTCCAGGTCATCTCACGGACGCCTATGGCCATGGCCCGCTCGCGCTGCGCCTGCTTCAGTCGCGAGCCTAGATCAAGATGCCGATACGCATCGAGGACGGCGAGCATGTGCGAGTGAATCGTTGTCTGTCCATGTTCGCGGCCGAGGAATCCGAAGGCGAACCCGACCAGCTTGTCTTTATCAAATGCTCCGACGAAAATATTGCCGACCGCCTTGCAGGCTATGGCCAGGGTTAGGGGCAAGGTGTCCTCGTCCGCCATGCCCCAGACTTCTCTCTCCAGCGCTTTCAGCTGGCTGAGGTCGTCGATGCTCTTGAGGTCGCGAATTGCAATCTGTGGCGCGGTGCCGCGGGACATCATGGCCGGCCTTTCTCGCGTGTCCATTTCTGTTCCCCCGGCATGGCAATCTCCGCACTCAAGTCCGACGGTGAAGAGACCTCATCGTCTACAGCACCGGTTGCATCCTTGTCAATATGAATCAAAGTTCGGGCGAGCGTCCCAAATTCATTAGCCAGGATCAAACCCTAAGTTCCCTTCTTCACGCCTGCCATCTCAACCCGTGCAGCCCATTCCATGCATCTTAATCTGCATGCTACCCTCGAACCGGAGACGAACACGACCGTGAAATCGATTACCAAGATTTTGTATTTGACCGCCCTGATCGTGCTGGGAAACGCTCTGCTGATGGCCGCCGATCGCGGCACCCTGGTCCGCGAAGCCATTATCTACCTGTCTCCCGACACAAATTCCAGTAAGCTCGGGCAGGCGGAGCGCGGACGGGAGCTGATTCTGCTCGACAAGAGCCGCAACTGGCTGCACGTCGAGGCTCTGCTCGGTTCTGCGCTAGCGCCCGACCCCGCCTTCGTTTTGGAGGACGAGGACGAGGGCAAGACAATCAGCGGCTGGGTTCTCGATACGGGCGTCGTGTGGGCGTCGACTCCAAACGGCGACCGCATTCTGTTCGGAGCCGCCGTCGATTCCGAGGACGAGGCAGGCCGGCGCCACGGACGCCGCGGCGCTGCTCAGGATGCGCTTCGCCTCTATCACCGCGTCTACGATATCTTCCCCAGCGCTCCCCTTGCCGGCGAAGCTCTCTACCGCGCGGCCGACATTAAATGGCAGGTTGACAAAGCAGATATGCAATCCCGGCCGTCAGCGCGCGAGAAGGAATCGTACCTTCGCGAAGGCATCGAAGAGCAGTCCATGAAGCAGGTCATGAAAAAGTTTCCGGACACAAAGTGGGCGCAACTCGCCGCCTTCCATCTGATCGACAATAAACTGTGCGGAGACTGGCAAGGTTCATCCAAGTGCCCCGACAAGGAAGCCGACATCTATGAAAAATATGTGAAAGAACACCCCGAATCTCCGGCCGCTCCCGAGGCACTGTACAACGCGGCTTCTCGCCGGGCCGCGCTGATCGAGATTTATAAGACAGAAGAACAACCCAAGAAGTCGGACCAATCGAAGAACCTAGCAATATCGCTCGCCCAGCAGTTAATTTCGAAATATCCGCAAAGCGACTGGTCGTCCCGCGGACAGACACTGCTATTCCTCGTGCAGCAAGGAGTAGCGACTTACGGCAACGCGATGCAGTAGGATTCATCTTCCCTGAGAGAGACGCGGCAAGCCGCGTCTCTACGGGAAATCGGATGCGCGGCGGGAGATCGGATGCGCGTCAAATGCGCAGCCAAACATGAGGGGTTACTTCGCGCGGTTCTGATTGAGTAAGCGTACACTACTGCCGTGGGGTTAGTGGTGGGATAATCCAGTCCTGATTCGTGCGTAAGTGTGGGGACTTACCCACACCGGCAAAGAGATCTTTTGTGATGATCTCCGCAAACGCGGCGATGACCGGCTCCTACGACTACAGCGAGGTGGCTCGCTCGGTATTGATAGCCATCGCCGCGTCCTATGCCGCGCTCGACCTTGCGGGACGCGTCACCGCAGCAAGTGGCCGGGCTCGCGCAGCGTGGTTGATAGGCGGCGCCAGTGCGATGGGCATCGGCATCTGGGCGATGCATATCAAAGGGATGCTGGCCTTCCACCTACCTGTACCCGTCGAGTACCACTGGCCGACATTTCTGGCATCGCTCCTGGTGGCCATCCTCGCGTCCGCGGTCGCGCTGTATGTTGCGAGCCGACAGAAAATGGGCCTGGTTGAGGCTTTGGCTGGCAGCGTCATTATGGCGGGCGGCATTGCCGGCATGCACTACATAGGCATGGCCGCAATGAGATTACCTGCCATCACCCAGTTCTCCCCCCTTCTGGTGACTTTTTCCGTTTTGTTCGCAATCTTGTTTTCTCTGGTTGCGTTATTGATGGCATTTGATCTGCGCGAGGAGACCAAATGGACGGTCCCGCGAAGGCTTGGCAGCGCAACGGTGATGGGAATCGCTGTCTCGGCGATGCATTACACCGGCATGGCTGCCGCAAGTTTCATCCCCGCCTCACCTCCCGACCTTTCCCACGCAGTGAGCATCTCGCCCTTTGCCAACAACGGAATTGCTATTGTGACCTTGATCGTGCTTGCGGCCGCCATGGTGACATCGTCCGTGGACAGGCGGGCGGCTGCGGGAGTCCAGCAGCTCAACCTAGAGTTGGAACGTCGCGTTGCCGAGCGAACTGCGCAACTTGAAGACGTCAACCAGGCGCTGAGAAAGGAAATTGCCGAGCGTGAGCGGGCAGAAGAGGCCTTGCGGCGAAGTGAAGATCGCCTCCGGCTTGTGATCGACACAATCCCGCAACAGATCTGGAGCAGTCCACCTGATGGCTCTTTGGATTTCTTCAACGCGCAATGGCTCTCCTTCAAGGGTTTCGCTCAGGAAGAAGTGCAAGGCCAAGGTTGGCAGCGCATGCTTCATCCTGATGATCGGGAGCGGGTGGTGAGAGCGTGGCGGGAGTCGGTAGCGAATGGGACGCCCTACGAGCAGGAAGAGCGTCATCGAGGTGCCGACGGACAGTATCGCTGGTTTCTAGCCCGCGGCGTGCCGCTGAGGGACTCTGAAGGGCGCATCATCAGGTGGTATGGCACGAACACCGATATCGACGATCGAAAAGAAGCCGAAGGCCGTCTCCGCCTTGTAATCGACACACTTCCTGCGCTGGTGTGGAGCAAATTGCCCGACGGCTCTGCTGATTTCTTGAATCAACGTTTCCGGGAGTACACGGGTCTTTCCGTGGAAGAAGGACTGGGCTGGGGCTGGATGGATGCATTTCATCCCGAAGACCGTAGGGAGGAAGAATGGCGGGCAGCCTTTGCGGCGGGAGAGCCTTTCGAGAAAGAGGCACGCTTACGGCGGGCGGACGGGGCATATCGCTGCTTCCTGCTTCGCGCTGCGCCGCTGCGTGACGAGCGAGGAAATGTCGTTAAATGGTATGGGACGACTACCGACATCGAAGACCGAAGGCGTGCCGAGGAGGCATTGCAGGAAGCTCAGGACAAACTTGCTCACGTCACCCGCGTGCTGGCCATGGGAGAACTGGCTGCGGCAATTGCCCATGAGGTCAACCAACCCCTTACTGCGATCGTCACTAACGGCAGCTTCTCATTACGCGGTCTCGAAAGCGGCAATCCAAACCTCGAAGAATTGCGGGTGGCAATCAAGGAAATTGTAAACGACGCCACCCGCGCGAGCGCGGTTATTTCGCGGATTCGAGGCTTGCTGGTGAAGGGATCTCCCCGACGGACGGAACTCGACATCAACGAGATCATTCAAGAGGTATTCATTCTCCTGCGCAACGAGTTGACTCGGAACCGTGTCTCCTTACGCACCGACTTTGCATCTAATCTTCCGCGCGTGCCGGGTGATCCGGTGCAGTTGCAACAAGTGTTGATTAACCTGGTTGTGAATGCCATTGAAGCAATGCGTACATCAACCGACAGGCCGCGGGAACTTCGGATCAGGGTAGAAAAGAATGCAGATGGAATTTTGGTCCAGGTTCAAGATTCTGGACGGGGAATCGCGCCGGAACTGGCGGCCCGCATCTTCGAACCATTCTTTACCACGAAGGCGGAAGGCATCGGAATGGGGCTCTCGATCAGCCGTTCCATAATAGAGTCCCATGGTGGACACTTGTCGATGGCGCGAGGTTCCCAGGGTGCGCTGTTCCAATTCACTTTACCGGTCAATCCCAATGACGCTTCGTGACTGAGGTGCTTGCGATGGCGACACAACCCGCTGACACGCAACTGCGCAAGACCGGAATTGGCGCGGTGGGCGATGTTCCGTGGGGCACTCACTTCTTCATGTTTTACGAGACTAAAGAAGACCTGCTCGATACACTCGTCCCTTATTTCAAGGCCGGGCTGGAAACCGGCGAACTCTGCCTATGGCTGGTGTCTGAGCCGCTGACCGAGGAAGAAGCGAGGAACGCCCTGCGCAAAGCCGTGCCCGAATTCGAGCGCTATCTGGCGGACCGCAGCATCGAGATTACGGGCGGCCGACGATTCTACTTCCCCACCAACGATCTGAATCTGCAGCGGGCCATCCAGACTTGGGCCGAGAAGACGGATTTCGCCCTGGCCCGAGGATATGCCGGGTTGCGAGTGAGCGCCAGTACGGCGTGGCTGGAGCGCAAAGACTGGAAGGCATTTTCTGACTACGAAAACGAAGTGAACAATTCCATCTGCAACTGGCGGATGACGGCTCTATGCACATATCCGTTGACGGGAAGCACGGCTGCGGAAATTCTCGACGTCACCCGCACTCACCAATTTGCCGTCGCACGAAGAAATAAAGGCTGGGAGGTCGTGGAGACCTCCGAACTGAAACAGGCCAAATCGGAGATAAAGAGACTGAACGATGAACTCGAGCTGCGCGTCATCGAACGTACCCAGCAGCTTACAGCCGCCAATGAAGAGATGAGAAAAGAAATGATCGAGCGCCAGCGCGCCGAAGAGGCCTTGCTGGAGGCGCAGGCGGAACTGGCTCGCGTCACGCGGGCGCTGGGAATGGGAGAACTAGCGGCCACAATCGCCCACGAGGTCAACCAACCCCTCACCGCAATCGTCACCAATGGCAACTTCTGCTCGCGTCGTCTCGAAGGTGCCACACCGAATCTTCATGAATTACGGGCGGCAATTACAGAAATTGTGAACGATGGAGCTCGCGCCAGCGCCATCATTTCAAGAATTCGCGCCCTGCTCATGAAGGGCGCTCTCGATAGAACGAAACTGGACATCAATCAGGTCATTCAAGAGGTTGCACGGCTCTTACGCCATGAGCTGACCAGGAACCGTGTTTCCTTGCGAACGGATCTTGTCCCTGATCTGCCATATGTGCTCGGTGATCGCGTGCAGTTGCAGCAGGTAATGCTGAATTTGATGATGAACGGCATCGACGCCATGAGTACGATTACCGATCGGCCGCGTGAGCTTCTCATCAAGTCGGCAAAGCATTCCGATGGGGTGTTAATCCAAGTTCAAGATTCTGGACCAGGAATTGACCCAAGGCAAGCAGACCATATCTTCGAACCATTTTTTACCGACAAGCCCGAGGGTATCGGGATGGGATTGTCGATCAGCCGTTCCATTGTCGAGTCCCACGGTGGACGTTTGTGGGCCGTAGCAGGGGCCAATGGAGCGCTCTTCGAATTTACTCTGCCCGCCCAAGATTAGCGGTGTTGACATGACGGAGGCGCAACCCATCGTCTTTGTGGTCGATGACGATCCCTCGGTTCGTCGGGCGATCAAACGCCTTATCGAATCTGTAGGATTGCAAGTAGAGGTGTTCGGATCGGCACAAGAGTTCCTGCAGGGCTGGCGTCCCGATGCGCCAAGTTGCCTGGTGCTCGATATCAGGTTACCCGGGATCAGTGGCCTGGATTTCCAGCCCCAGCTGGCCGAGGCTGACATTCGAATTCCGATCATATTTATCACGGCCCACGGTGATATCCCGATGACCGTGCGGGCAATGAAAGCGGGAGCGGTCGAATTCCTGACCAAACCATTCCGCGATCAGGATCTGCTGGATGCGATTCAGCTTGCCCTGGAACGCGACCGCACCAGACGTCAACAAGAGTCGGAAATTGCAGCGCTGCGGGAGCGGTTTGAATCGCTGACCCCGCGTGAACGAGAGATCCTTCCTCTGGTAGTCTCCGGCCGGCCGAATAAACAAATTGCCGCCGACCTGGGAACCAGTGAGATCACCATAAAGGTCCATCGTGGCAGCGTCATGCGAAAGATGCAGGCAGAGTCTTTGGCGGACCTGGTGAGGATGGCAGGCCGCCTGGATCTTCCCGCAGTTCAACCTTCTTCAAACCGAACTTCGTCCTCCGCCCAGTGATCTGCAGCCGTCGGCTGAATGACAAACAGCTGAACCACAAACAACGGTAGATCGAGTCCGGGAGCCCTACTTTTTGTCTTTCTCCGCCGAGACGGCTTGGGCTTTTGCTTCGCGAACTTCCGCAAGGAACGGCTTGGCTGCGGATGGAGCCGCCACTTTGCCCGACAGTATCGCCCGAGTTGTGACGTTGCGTCCGTAGATCGCGTGCTCGGAATCACTGTCCTGCCGGAGCGACGCACCTTCCAACGTGAGCCCGGCGAACGCACCTTTGGCGCGGGAGTAGGTCAGGATCTCTGTATCCAATTTCCAGTCCGTACCGGCCTCGGCATGCCGTCCGACTGGGCCCGCTGCCGCGGAAGCGTCCGCTCCAATTTGGAAATTACTCGAGAGCAGCCTTTGCACCCCCTTATCGTTCTGAATGATCAATACCACGTCCACCGCTTCCACACCGATCTGCAGCCCCCAGCTCCCGCCCGAAATCGTGATGAAGGCCGGCGCACTCCAGCCATTCGGCGTGCGGCAGGTGGCTACGCCTTTGCCTCCTTTAGCTCCAAAGATCAAGCCGCCTTTGACCATGTGAGGGATAACCGCTACGCACTTTGCGTGCTCCAACACTTCTTCCGGGATTCCCTTGTCTGGCATTGCCATAATTTCGTGCAACACTTGGCCGGCGTTGTTCAGTCGCTCAATGGCATCTTCCCGCGCCGACCCTGCCCAGCACAGTGTGCCGAGACTCACCATCGCAAGTACGAACACTGCCTTTTTCATGTAACAACCTCATTTCTGTCACGACCAGGGCGGCAAGCCGCCTGGTGTGGCGGGCAAATTTTCCTTTTGAGACGCAAACAGATTCGCTCACTTGATCTAGCGATACTGTGCAAAATGGAACACTTCTTCAGACATCAAACACAATCTTTTCTCAAGCCGGGCTTTCCCGATTTGGAAACATCGAGCGAATGGCGGCCCATGGTTTCACCCATTTACTCTGTTCTCAGATATTTACTCAATACAGGGAAATGAGTACACTAAAAACGTCATTGTTCGGCAGAAGGAGGTGCCTATGTCTCCTGCCGGCCAACCGGACGGTGCTTCAAAAAGAAGCAAGCTCGCCCGCCAAACCCCCGTCGTCCCGATACAGCAAACAGAGCCTGGTGCCGTAGGTCCTCTAGCGGCCAAGAAGAGGCGCGGTTTCGATCCCCATGCATTCCTCGCAACCATCGGCGAGGGCAGGAAATTTGTGCTTTTCCCGAGGAAACAAAGAATCTTTGTGCAAGGGGATATCGCTGATGCCGTGTTTTATGTCCAGATGGGCAGGGTGAAACTCACCGTGGTCTCGAAGACTGGAAAGGAAGCGACGATCGGAATATTAGGCGAGGGAGATTTTTTTGGCGAAGCTGCGCTTGCGGGCCAGGCGCTCCGCATGGACTCTGCAACCACAATGACGGATTGCGCTGTGCTACGAATCGAGAAGGAAGCCATGATGGAGGCGCTGCATCGGAAACACGAATTTTCCGACATGTTCGTAGCCTATCTGTTGGCGCGGAACATCCGTTACGAAGAAGATCTGGTCGATCAGCTTTTCAATTCGACCGAAAAGAGACTGGCTCGGATCCTTCTACTGCTCGCCCGCTTTGGCAAAGAAGGCGTACCCGAGACTGTAGTTCCCAAAATCAGCCAGGAGATGCTGGCGGAAATGATTGGGACAACCCGCTCGCGGGTCAGCTTCTTCATGAACCGGTTCAGGAAATTGGGGTTTGTTGATTACTCCGGCGGCGCGGAAGGCGGGCTGCAAGTCCACAGCTCGCTGCTGAACGTTGTTCTGCACGACTAAGTTCTGCACGACTAGAATTCCGAACCAGCGCAAAGTGGAAGCCGTGCCGGTCCCGACAGTCGCTCGGAGTGTCTCCGCTGCCAGCAGCGGCTAAAGCCGGAGGGATTTTCAGCGACTTGCAGTATGCCTGAAGGCATACCCTGCTACGAAGCATGAGGATACGAAGCCGGAGTTCTTCCGCAGGCTGTAAAGGCATGCGCTTCCCGAAACGACTCAGGAGATAGCTTCTAAATTACGCAACCGGTCGATCACGGATTTGGCATTCAGTTTCCGTGATGGATGTGCGTACGAGACAACAATGAGTGTGGTCCGCCATAGATGAATTCGCGAGCGATGTTTCCGCCCGCATATCCTAGTAAGGTGTAGTTGCCCATTCGGAAACCATCCTTGGCGTTATAGCGACTCGGAAACCACGCATAGACGGCGGTCATGGTGCCGGCATACGGAGCGACTAGAGACGGGACCGAAAAGACCCGATGGCCATCGTCGCCGCGACGCGTTACTAGAGTCGAAATCATGGCATGGCTGAGCCGTGGAAAGAAGCCCTTGCAGTCGCAGCGGTAATACAAAGTGTCTTCGCGAAAGAGTTCCGCAAGCGTATAGCGCGTCGTTGTGCTTACGGCGGCAATGCCGAAATTGGAACCGAACCGCTTGCCATAAGCCTCCGCACCTTGCCGCCACTCTGGAGGAGTGTTGTCCGCCTGGTTAATGCCAGCGGATAATGCGGCGCCGAGGATGGGATAGGGGCCGATCATGTCGAAGATGTAGTTGTGGAACTTCGTTTTCTCGGTCGGACGCACGTAGGTCAGATTGGTTTGCGCGGGGGTTGCGCTTACAACCGCGCCGGGAGAATCCGGCGGGGTGGCCGGGGACTGAGCCTTGGCCAGCACTGGCAGGGCTGCGAGGTCCGCGATTGCCAACAGCAAGAGTATAAATCGGCGCACCTTTGTTAGAACCCTCATGTCAAGATCCTCCTCGGTCAATCTGAGATCGGTCTATCGCGATCAAGCCTACAGCCCAAAAGGTTACTTCTTCATGTGGTAAACGGGCAAGGTCCGATTTGTTTGAGCCTTCATCCGATTTCGGGTTGATAACGATGTTAGCAGGGATCGCACTGTGAATCGCCAGTATCGAATTCCTGGCTTCGGAAAACTGTTCAGAATTGACCGTTTTTCCGCGTTATGGCGTCTAGCCGAAAATGTAGGCGGGGCGCAGAAGAGGAATCAGAATGGGTCGCTCGGTGGCGGGTGAACAATCGATTAAACTAAGGGTGCCGGAAGGAGGGCAGGGGGTCCATGGGCAAAGGAAAGTTATCAAAACAGGAAATTGCAGCGGGGCTGAACAAGCTCGATGGCTGGAGAGTGGTGAAGGGAAATCTGCACCGCGTGTTCGAGTTCAAGGATTTCAAGCGGGCGTTCGGGTTCATGAAGCGGGTCGCGCTCGTGGCCGACAGAATGGATCATCACCCGGACTGGTCGAACGCATATAACAAGGTCACTATAGATTTATCCACGCATAGTGCCGGGGGCCTAACGGAGAACGACTTCGCACTCGCGGGGAAAATCCAGAAAATCCACCGCCAGTAATTGGAGTAGCGTTTCACGATCGGTCTAGCTTGGTTGCGGGCTAAAGCTTCTTGAGCCACGGTTGGCGGAGTCTCATACGACCGTCATTATCCCATTTGACGACCGCGTCATCTTCGTTCGCTTGCTCAACTGTGCCTAATTCCCCAGTCGGCATTCCGAAGTTGCCCAAACCCTCGACGCGATCTCCGGGAGTCAGTTCCTGGTCGGTGGCAGCAGGATCGGCGAGCGCTGGCTTCCGGGCACGATCAGCTTCAGGGGTCGCCCCGGGGTGTGACAGAGGCGGTTGGGGAGCTTTATGTAGTTTGGGTATTGGCTTATTGGTGATAGGCATTTCCTTGTCCCTTCCCAAGAGGCCGGAACGGCACCCTTCGCTGCTACCGTTCATGTCTTCAACGATACAGCTAGATAGATCCAACATAGACTTGGGAATAATGGTTTGCTGGTCCAAACTGCACAGTTCTGACAATTAATTGGGCGAACTCGGCAAGCGTGCGGCTCGATGGCAGCGGGGTCGGCAGTCTACACAACAAACATGGCTACGCCCGCGGCGAACATCGCCACTGTGGTGATGGCCACGACGGTCCATCCCAGGCGTGAACTCGGTTGGCCCTGCATCAGTTTCTTGTCCGAAGCAACAATTAGGATTGCGACGAGAAGGAAGGGGGCTAAGAGTCCATTGATGACGGCTGTCCAGTAGAGCGCCTTCACAGGATTGATGCCTGCGAAGTTCAGTCCGACACCCACTCCCGTTGAGAGAAGAATGAGAGTGTAAAACGCGCGTGCCTGCTTTAATTTCTTGTCCAGACCTTGGCGCCACCCCAGCGTTTCAGCGAATGCGTATGCCGTTGATCCTGCGAGCGTCGGGATGGCAAGAAATCCGACGCCGACAATACCCACTGTAAACAGGGTCGCAGCGAACTTGCCGGCGAGGGGCCGAAGGGCTTCGGCGGCCTGGCGAGTAGTCTCAATGTGGGTGCTGCCATGGCGGTTGAGGGTGACCGCGGTGGTCAGGATGATAAAAAACATGACCAAATTCGAAAAAAATGTGCCGACGCCGACATCCATTCGCCTTAGCTGAAGCTCCTTGGCCGTTGCTCCTCTCCGTTTCGCGAGCGTACTCTGACCTGCGGCTTTTTCCTCTTCAACCTCTTCACTCGCCTGCCAGAAAAATAAATACGGACTGATGGTGGTGCCGAGAATCGCGACCAGCGTCGACCATTCATCTCTGGTATGGGGCATCGACGGCACGAGGGTATCGCGCATCACCCGGCGCCAATCCGCGCCAACCACAAACGCGGTGATCGGGTATGCGAAGAGCACGAGCACCAGCCATTTGAGTACGTCCGCTATCTGGTGATAACGGAGCCGAACCGTTGCCCACGAGATCAAGAGTGCAAAAACCACTACAAACCAGTAAGACTTGACCCCGGATAACATTTCAGCAGCATCCGCCATGCCGGCGAGGTCCGCGGAGATGTTAATCGTGTTGGCGACAAGCAGGGCCACTATGAAGACGCGTAGCAGCCACCCTGGAAATCGCCGCTTAAAATTCCCGGCCAAGCCCTGCCCTGTAACCATTCCGATTCGGGCACACATCATTTGAACCGCGGCCATCAGCGGCCACGTCAGGAGTGCAGTCCAGAGAAGTTTGGTTCCCAGCTGCGCGCCCGCAACAGAATATGTGGCTATGCCGGATGGGTCATCGTCGGCAGCTCCGGTAATAACGCCCGGGCCAAGCGACTTCAACAGCAATCGCATCCATCTAGCTGGGGCAGGTGTCGGCAAGCAAATAGTCGGAGCAGTAATTCCCTACAAATCATAGCGCGAATCTTTTCAAAACTCTGCATGGAGCCGGACAGATCGAACGCTCGAAGTGGTCTAATGTGACCAGACATCCGTCTTCGCCGCCTCTACGATGCCAGTAGTGAAGAAGTGAGACGACCCTTATAGGACGGCCTATATATAAGGACAGTCGAGCTTCCCGCTAAGGGCGTGCCCCGTGCCTTCGATTGCGATTCTGCGCGAAGTTCAGCAGCTTTACAACGTGAGTGATCGTCTGGACTCGCTCGCGGGACAACATCCCATCGTCTCGGAAGCTCTCATCAGTATCTCGGGAAGCGTTCGTAACACGGCCACGTTGTTAGAGGTGCTGGTTGCGATGAAAATAGCGCCGATTTCCGAACCAGGCTCAGATGCTTAGTTTGTTCAGCCCTATTTTCTGTAGCAGGCGGCTCAGCCCCGAAAGGGGGTCTGGATTTCGAAGAACTTACCGTATCGCTGAAGCGATACCCTGATACGAAGCCGGATTTCTTACGACCTTGATACGAGCCTGTTTTCGAGCAACCCTGATATGGGTGACTTGGGATTCGGCGTGGAAGCTAATCTTGGAGAACCGTGGAAAGCTAATCGTGGAGAACGACATTAAGAAGCGAACTGTGAACTTGCAGGCCGCTGCCGCCGTTATAGCTCACGAAGCCTAATTTCCTGAACTTATTCATGAAAAAACTGACCCGCGACCGGGTTGTGCCTATCATATCCGCGAGGGTCTCCTGACTAATCTTGGGGATTACTGTCTCGGGCACGCCTTCCTTACCGAAGTGAGCCAGCAAGAGCAGAATCCGAGCTAGTCTCTTTTCGCTGGAATTGAAGAGTTGGTCAACTAAATCTTCTTCGTATCGGATGTTCCGCGCCAAGAGATAGGCTACGAACAGGTCCGAAAAAGTATGTTCCCGGTGAAGCGCCATCATCATTGCCTTCTTGTCAATTTGCAGAAGTTCGCAGTCCGTCATGGCGGTTGCGGAGCCCATGCGTAGAGGCTGTCCAGCCAGGCCGCCTTCTCCGAAAAAGTCTCCCTCACCCAATATGCCGAGGGTTGCTTCCTTGCCAACTTCGGATACAACGGTGAGTCTGACCTTACCTTCCTGGATGTAGAAAATTGAGTCGGCCGCGTCCCCTTGCGCGAAGATCGGTTGCTTCTTGGGAAAGGGCACGACCTTCCTACCGTCGCCGATCGTGGCAAGGAATTCCCTTGGGTCGAAGGCGCGCTCTTTCTTCGTCGAGTTGGCTGCTGACGCCAAAGGTTTTCTCCCAGATTAGAGGTACACTTCTTAACATTTTGACAGAATGATAGTCACCAACGATGCTCGCTTTTGCTCACATTGGTAAGAAAGTCCCCGGGCCCGCTGAAACCTGCCTTTTGGTTTGATGTTATTGAAAATGAGCAATATTGAGCATTTTTCCCGATGTGGAGCGCTGCATCATGGCGCAGTGAAGACTAAGGAGCTTAGCCGGAAACAGATGTTGTCCGTGCCCTGTCCTACCTGTGGCGCAGCGCCCGAGGAAGGTTGTGTGCTGCATACGGGCGCCCTGCGCACCGAGCCACACCGGGATCGGAAACTTTCCGCAGCCGAGGCCGTGGACACGAAGCCGCGCAAAGCGTTGAAATAGAATCGGACGATCTAGAGGAGCAGATCCGGCTTAATCGTTGTCAATTCGTGTTGCTGCTCATCAGCTTGCCGCAGCATTCCGGTCGTTCCGGCAAACTCGACCGATCCCATCCGCCGCCGAGGGCCTGAATCAGCAATACCGTGCTCGCCATGCGACGTCCCAAGATATTGACCTGCGTGACCTCATCCGAGAGCGCGGCAGTTTGCGCGGTGGTCACTTCCAGGTAGCTCGTGACCCCACCCTTGTAGCGAGTGATTGAGAGATCGAGCGATCGCTGTGCTGCTGCTACTGCTTCGTCCTGAACCGTGGCCTCGTTTTCCAGAATTCTCACGGCCGCCAGATTGTCTTCCACTTGTTGGAATCCGGTCAGCACGCTCTCGCGATAGGCAGCGACCTGAAAGTCGTACGCGGCACGCGCCTGGTCATTGAGCGAGCGGCGTCTTCCCACATCGAAAACTGTCCCCACGGCGGAGAGTCCAACAGACCACAAGCCGCTCGGCCCGGTGAGCAGGGTGGTGATGGTGGAGCTTTCGAATCCTCCCGAGCCGGTGAGGTTAACGAGTGGATAGTAGGCCGACTTCGCGACTCCGATCTGAGCATTGGCGGACGCTACTCTTCTCTCCGCGGCTGCGATGTCCGGGCGTCTTTCCAGGAGTTCCGAGGGCACGCCGACAGGAACGCGCGGAGGCGGTGCGTTGAGGGGCAGTGGCGGAAGGCTGAACTCGGCGGGAGGTTTCCCGATAAGAATTGCGACCGCGTGTTCGTATTGCGCTCGCAGCACGCCGACATCAATCGCTGCTGCACGGGTAGTTTGCAGTTGAGTCTTCGCCTGCTCGACTTCAACTTCCGAAGCGATACCGCCATCGAAACGGCTTTGATTCAATTCCAGAGCCTGCTCGTACTGTTTAACCGTCGAGTTCAGGAGCTGTTCCTCGGCGTCCAGGCTACGTGCCTGAAAGTAATCAACGGCGAGATCCGCGTGCATGCTCAGATTAACGGTCGCCAAGTCTGCGGCACTGGCTTGCGCTTGTTCCCGGTAAGACTCCACCGTTTTTCGAACTCGTCCCCAGACGTCGGCCTGGTAGGAAAAAGTGAATGGCAGCACGAAGTCGTTATAGGTGATGCCATCAAAAATGGAACTAGGCGGAGGACGGTGAGCCGACACTCTGGTTCGAGTCCCCGATAGCCCGGCGGTCACGGTCGGATAATAGTCCGCCCGATTGTAGCGTAGCGCAGCCCGCGCCTGCTGATACTGGGCCTCTGCTGCCTTCAGATTCTGGTTCGATACATTGACCTGAAGTTCCAGCGCATCAAGTTGCGGATCTTGAAAAATCTTCCACCACTCACCGCCTAGATTCTGGTCATTGGGTTGGGCGGGCTTCCAGTTCCCTACCTCTTTATAGGCGGGAGGAGCCTCCGCCACGGGAACGTGGTACTTCGGGCCGACCACGCATCCAGTAAAGGGGAACACCGCTAGTGTAAGGAGAACTGCGAGCCAAGGCGCCTGCCGCGGGTTGTCGACCAAAATCATTTTTCGAGGGTGCTTCACTTTATATCCCCCGGCAATGTCGCCTGAACGATTTGGACTTGCTGTCCGGAAACGATCGAGTCGGGCGGGTTAATAATGACCTGATCGTCCGCCTTGAGGCCAGCGACGATCTCGATCTGATTGCCGAAATCGTGCCCCGGAGTTACAGCCGTGAGCACGACTTTCCCGTCTTTCACAATGCCGACACGTAAACCTTCCGTGCGGAATAACAGAGCATTGACTGGAAGCAGGAAGGTGGAAGCCTGGCTCGAGACCGCGAGGTGAACCTCCGCATAAGAGCCCGTGAGCAGCGTGCCCGAGGGATTATCCACATCGATTTCGATCAGCAAGGTGCGGGTGGTCACATTGATGTCTTCAGACGTACGCACCAGCTTTCCCTGAAACTTGCGGCCCGGGAACTCAGCGAGACTAAGATCCGCTGTCATGCCGAGCTTGATTCCTTGCGAGTATTCCTCGGGGACGTTTACATAAACCCGCAACGTTCCGGGTTGAGCGATGTGAAAGAGATCGGTTTTCACATTGCTGTTGCTGCCAGAATTAATAAGGTCGCCAATATCGGTGTTTCGGGCGGTGACAATTCCATCGAATGGAGCGTAGATCTTCTCGAACGACTGCAGCGCCTGGAGTTGCTTGACGTTTGCCTGATTCGCCTCAACGATTGCCTTGTTGGCGTTGTAGGTGCCCGAAGCATTATCGGCGTCCTGCTGTGAAACGGCATTGGTCTTCAGCAACCCCTGGTAGCGGTTCTTGGTGATCTCGGCGAGCGCGAGATTGGCTTTAGCGGTATTGAGGTTGCTGAGCGATTGCTCCAGTTGTTGGTCGACTTCCGGAGTCTCGATCACAGCCAGCAGCTGCCCTTTCTTGACATGCGCTCCGATGTCGACGTACCACTTCCTCAGATACCCATTGGTGCGGGCATAGATCGGCGAGGTGATGAATGGTTGCACATTTCCCGGGAGGATGATCTCCTGGGCGGGCGCGGTTTGTTTTGGCGACACGACCGACACCGCTGGCACAGCGGTTTGAGCAGTCTCCGCACGTAAGGTCGCGCTGGCACTGACACGTGACCAGATTCCCCATGCCAAGAGGGTGGCAACTGCTATCAACGAAATCGCCGGGACAAGCCAGTGCTTTCGCGAACGCGAACGCTCCAGCACTTCCACTTCAATCATTGGGGGCGGGTGCCCGTCGATTCGTCTCGAGTCTTCATTTCGAGTTTGATTTTGAGGCAACATAATTGACTCCATATGTCTTGCTGTCTAGTGCTCCTGTGCTGGTTGGGCCGGATGCCTGCGTGAACCCTGCAGGACGCTGAAAAATGCTGGAACGAAGAACAGCGTCGAAACCGTCGCGAAAATCAGTCCACCAATGACCGCCCGGCCGAGAGGGGCATTTTGCTCACCGCCGTCTCCCAGTCCAAGAGCCATCGGCACCATGCCGATAATCATGGCCAGGGCAGTCATCAGCACGGGGCGAAAACGCGTGAAGCCAGCCTCTAACGCAGCGCTCAGGGAATCTTTTCCTTCCGCCATTTTTTCCGTGGCAAAGCTTACGACCAGAATGCTGTTTGAGGTGGCGACGCCCATGCACATAATGGCTCCCATGAGTGCGGGTACGCTCAGCGTCGTGTGCGTGATGAACAAGAACCAGGCAATCCCGGCGAGCGCCGCGGGCAGCGCGGAAATCATAATGAAAGGATCGAGCCAAGATTGGAAGTTGACTACGATCAGGAGGTACACGAGCACGATCGAGAACGCCAGTCCGCTCAGGAGGCCGACGTAGGAGGCTCGCATCGTTTGAACTTGGCCACGAATAACGACTCGGGAACCGCGCGGCAATTGTTGGCGGGTAGCATCAAGGATCTTGTTGATGTCGCCGGCCACGCCCCCGAGATCGCGTCCTGTGACCGCGCCAAAGATATCAATCACCGGGGAAACGTTGTAATCGGAAACCACAGCCATTCCCACTCCCCGCTGGGTCGATACGAGACTGGCCATGATCGATGGAGGAGCCGACGGGTTAGTGCCGGTGATCGGAATGTTCTCTAAATCCTGCAACGTATCTGTGCGGTACTGCGGCGTTTGAGTCGCGATGGTATAGCTGACATGGTTTTTTGGATCCAGCCAGAATGTGGGTGACGTCTGGAAGCTGCCACTCAACGACACCAGAAGATTTTGCGCGATATCGTGTGCGGTGAAACCAAGTTGCTCGGCTTTCGTGCGTTCGACCCGGAGGCGGAGATACGGCTGATCGAAAGGTTGCTGGATCCTAAGATCGGCCGTTCCTGGGACATATCTCATTTTCGCGAGCAGGACATCCGCGTAGCGCCGGTTCCCTTCCAAGTCGTTTCCGACTACCTGAACGTCGATGGGGGCGGGCAATCCGAAATTGAGAATCTGCCCGACCATGTCGGCGGGCAAGAAAGCGAACGAAACGCCCGGAAACTGTTTCGGAAGTGTGAGACGAAGCTGATGAATATAGTTGTCCGTGGGATGGTGCTTGGCGGACAGACTCACCATAATGTCGGCATCCGACGTGCCCACTGGCGCAGAATTGCTGTAGGAGAGATTGATACCGCTGTAGGGGAGGCCTATGTTGTCAATGACGTTCTGGACTTCGCTCGCCGGAATCTGCGCTCGAATCGACCGCTCCACCTGATCGCAAAGGTTGGCGGTTTCTTCAATGCGCATTCCGGTGGGAGCACGCATATGAAGCTTGAAACTGCCGGCGTCAACGCTGGGAAAGAAATCCCGGCCCAGCCAAGGGATCAGAACTACCAGGGAGCCGAGACAGCTCGCAAAAAACGCAATCAGGAAAATGCGTCGATGATGGAGACAAGTTTCCAGCATTCTGCGATAGCTCTGACGAAATCTTTCGAAGGCTCCCTCGAAACGCTTCTGCAGTCGTACCAGGGGATTGCGGCTGGGCGCATCTCCGGCTTCCTTTCGGTCTCCCCGCAATAAGTACTTGGCCATTGTCGGGACGACGGTCCGGGAAAGCAAATACGAGGCCAACATGGCAAAAACTACTGCTTCCGCGAGCGGCACGAAGAGGTACCGCGCGACGCCAGACAGCAGGAACATGGGAGCAAACACAATGCAGATCGAAAGCGTGGACACGAATGCGGGAGTGGCGATCTGAGACGCGCTGTCCAGGACAACTTCGTCCATGTCCTTCTCTGGTTCGGCCTCCCGGTTGCGATTAATGTTTTCGACCTCGACTGTGGCGTCGTCCACCAGGATGCCGACCGCCAGGGCGAGCCCACCGAGCGTCATGATATTGATCGTTTCCCCGATTGCACTAAACGCGATGATGGAGGTTAGAATCGCCAGCGGGATTGAGGTCGCGATGATCACGGTGCTGCGCCAACTGCCCAGAAAAGTCAGGATCATGAAAGCGGTCAGGCACGCGGCAATCAGTGTTTCCCTGACTACGCCACTGATCGCGCTACGAACAAAAATCGATTGATCATTCAGGGGCGCGATCTGTAGCTGAGGAGGTAGGGTCGTCTTAATTTGCGGCAGAAGGGCCTTGATGCCCGAGATCACGTTCAGCGTTGACGCGTTCCCCGCCTTTTGGATCGTCAGCAATACTGAGCGCTGGCCGTTGACGCGCACGATATTGGTCTGCGGGGGAAATCCATCGCGCACCCAGGCAACATCTTTGACGTAGATGGTGGTACTGCCAATTGTTTTGATTGGGATTCGGTTCAGATCCTCAATCGTCTGCGGCGCTGCGTTGGGAATGGAGACATCGTATTCCTTGGAGCCAATTTTGGACGTTCCAGTGGGCAGGATCAGATTTTGTACGCTGATCGCATTGACTACATCGAGCGCGGACAGGCCCTTCGACTGCAATGCGGTTGTGTTGAGATCCACCTGAACCTGACGTTGCTTACCACCGTAGGGATATGGCACCGACACGCCGGGCACAGTGATGATCTGCGTACGAATGAAATTCAGACCATAGTCATTGAGTTGCTGCTCCGACAGATTTTGTCCCGAGAGGGCTAACTGGAGAACGGGCACACTCGATGCGCTATAGGCGAGAATAAGCGGCGGCGTCGATCCAGCCGGCAACTGCCTCAGTTGGGTCTGAGAAACAGCCGTAATCTGGGCAATACCCTGTTGAATGTTTGCGGTCGGCTGCAGGAACACTTTAACAACAGCAATTCCATAGAGCGATTGCGACTCGATGTGCTCGATGTTGTCAACGGTGGTGGTAAGATTCCGCTCTGTCGTGGTGACGATACGGTCACTCATCTCCTGGGGGACGAGACCGTTATAGTTCCAGATAATGCTGACGACGGGAATGTCGATGTTGGGAAAAATGTCGGTTGGGGTGCGAACGATCGCGAGCCCTCCCAAGATCAGGATGAGGATCGACATCACCACGAATGTGTAGGGCCGCCGTAACGCTAGTCGAACGATCCACATAGAATTTCTTTCCGGTTCGTCAATTTTCGTCGATTACCGATGGACGTCAGTTCGCCGTCCGTGGTTTCTTAGGCCCACTGCTGCTCATCTTGATGCCGAACGAGGCTGTAGATTGATCGTCCGGCACATCAATCGTCTCAGCTTCGCGCGGGCCCGTGAGACCCGCGCCTTCACTGTTCCGTCTGGCACACCTAGAATCTGCGCGGCTTCGCTCGTGGTCAGGCCCTCCAACTCACGCAACTCGAATGCCTTGCGCAACGGAGGCGAAAGCTGCTCGGTGAACTGTGCGAGTCGCCTGTCCATTTCGGAATTCCGGCACTCATCTTCAGGACTTGGTCCGCGGTGCGCCAATCGTTCTGACAGGGAATATTGCTCTTCTTCCCCGAATCGCTCATCCAGCGACAGGTGAGTCTGGCGTGGCCGCTTGCGCAAATGCATCCGCGCACAATTGATGACAATGGCGGTTAACCATGTCGACATTTGCGACTGTCCCTTGAATTGGTCTAGATGCTTGTAAGCGGACAAGAGTGCATCCTGAACCGCATCCTCGGCGTCGGCTGCATTGCCCAGGTGCCGATAGGCCTTTCTGTAAAACGACGGCAGGCAGCGCGAAAGAACGTCCTGCATTTCGCGATTTTCCTTTTCGCCGATGCGGACTTCGAGGTGCGGTTCGCTTCCGATGAATGTCTCTGTCGCTTGCATGGAGTCTTGCCTCCTGGCACGACAGCAAAAGGCACGCCGCTCTCCAATCAACCGCAAGATGAGTTAGCTGTTTATTTTCAGCGGCATGAGTTAACCGGACGGCGCCGGATGGCTTTATGAACCTCAAATAAGCGTCGTGCGGTTGACACGACGTCCGCATTTCGACAGGCTTCGGATTTCAACCGGACCCGATGCCTGCAGAATTCTCAGCGGGAACACACATAAACTTGTGAACTACAACGATCTAATGGATTTGTTTCAGATTGAAGAATGTTTGGAGATGCAAATGCATTTCTTCCGTCAGAAGAAGGAAGTTTTGAAGGAGATTGAAATGCAAACACGCAAGCTTGGCAATTCCGACCTGCACATCACTCCCGTAGGCTACGGAGCCTGGGCTGTTGGCGGGTCGGGCTGGCAGTTCGCCTGGGGAACGCAGGACGACAACGACTCCATTGCCGCCATTCACCGCTCGCTCGAACTCGGCGTCAACTGGATCGACACGGCCGCCGTCTATGGTATGGGACACTCCGAGGAAGTTGTCGCCCGCGCGCTGAAGGACTGGCGCGGTTCCAAGCCTTACGTGTTTACCAAGTGCGGCCTGCGCTGGGATGCCAAGGGTAAGGTAGAGAAAGTACTGAACGCCGATTCGATCCGCGGCGAAGTTGAGAACAGCCTCCGCCGCCTTTCCGTCGATGTGATCGATCTCTACCAGATCCATTGGCCACCTGATCCGGACTCAGATGAACTGGAGGAGGGCTGGTCCACGCTTGCCGACCTAAAGCGCGAAGGCAAAGTGCGATGGATTGGAGTTTCCAACTTCGACGTACAGCAACTGGGCCGCGCCCAGGCGATCGCTCCGGTAACTTCTCTGCAGCCTCCGTATTCACTGGTGCATCGCGAGATTGAAAATGAGATTCTGCCCTACTGCCTGCGTGAAGGCACTGGAGTTATCGTGTATTCCCCAATGGCCTCCGGTCTCCTGACCGGCGCTATGACGCGCGAGCGCGCGGCCAGTCTGCCCAAGGACGACTGGCGCAGGGGGCATCCTGACTTTACGGAACCAAATCTCTCTTTCAACCTGGCGCTGGTCGCGCTCTTGCGAACGATAGCCAAACGCCACAACCGTTCTGTCGGCGAAGTGGCAATTGCTTGGACGCTGCGCCATCCGGCCGTGACCGGAGCCATCGTTGGGGCCCGCAATGCCAAGCAGGCGGAGGGAGTCATGCGCGCGGGCGACCTGCGCCTCAGCGATGAAGAAGTGAACCAGATCGAAGATTTCTTCGTTGAGACCACGGCGTAAGTGGAATTTCACCCCGCCGAATTCGCTCATGGAACGAGAGGTTCTTGGAAAATGCGCAATCGGACCCTACCTTTATCATTGGTCGCGCTTCTGACATCCGGGTTACTGAGCCTTAGCTCCTTACTACTTCCGGCCCGCACCCAAACTGAGAGACATGATGCCGCCATCACGGCCACTCACGGACTTCCCGGTCAGATGCCCCCGGGTTTCGACAATGACGTGGCCAGAGTCGTGGCCGAGATCGACCGCATTGAGGCCGACACACTGCGCCAGATGGACCAGACCACTCTTGATCGTCAGGGACAGATCCATACCCTGGGGAAGCTGATGCTCTTCGATAAGCATCTCTCCGTCAATCAGAACGAAGCATGCAGTTTCTGCCATACGCCGGAGACGGGATTCACTGGACCGATTCAATCGCTGAATCTTAGTACGGTGTCGTATCCGGGATCCGTCCGAACGCGATTCAGCCAGAGAAAGCCGCAGAGTTACATGTATGCGACGCTCGCACCTGTGCTCCATTACAACGCTCTTCAAGGCGACTTCGTGGGTGGCAATTTTTGGGACATGCGCGCCAGCGGCTACCACTTGCAGAGTCCCAGCGCCGAACAAGCTCAGGGTCCGCCGACCAATCCCGTAGAAATGGGCCTGCCTGACTCGGCATGTGTTGCGTACCGGCTTTCGAAGGCTCCCTATCGAAAGCTATTTGAGGCCGTCTGGGGCGCCGATTCGTTTGCCATTCAATGGCCTGCAAACGTCGAGAAGGTTTGTGCAACTCCCGGTCCGCCACCAAATGACGATCAACACCCGGTCCACCTCAGCGTGGCAGACCGGCAGCGTGCCGACCGCGTATACGACGGCTTCGGATTGGCGGCTGCTTCTTATGAAGCTTCGCCGGAAGTCAGTCCTTTCAGTTCCAAGTATGACTATGTGCAGGCAGGAAAGGAAAAGTTCACGCCACAGGAAGCGAATGGGAATGCGCTGTTCCGCGGTAAGGCAGGATGCAATCAGTGTCACCGCGATGGCGGGCCTGGTGAAGAGCCGCTGTTCACAGACTTTACAGCCAGCAATCTAGGTGTACCGAGGAACCCAGAGCTGCAGTATTACTATGAGGACAAGTCCGACGGGCGCGGCTATCGGGCTAATCCGGCGGGACCAGCCTACGGCGACGCCGGTGTCGGATCTTTTCTGCGCACGTTGCAAAGCGATAGCGGCCAACTGAATCCCGATTCGGGGTGGATCGAGCTCGCTCCCAAATTCGACGCCAAGTTCCAGGTACCCACACTGCGCAACGTCGATATGCGTCCTAAGCCCGACTTCGTGAAGGCCTACATGCACAACGGCTACTTCAAGAGCCTCAAAGAGGTGGTCCACTTTTACAACACGCGCGACGTTCTCCCCCGGTGCAAGGCAGGAGACCCCGGCGAAAAGGTCACATGCTGGCCGCCAGCCGAAGATCCGAGCAATCTAAACAAGAAACAACTTGGCAACCTTAAACTGACAGATCAGGAAGAGGATGACCTTGTCGCTTTCTTGAAGACCTTGACCGACGACTACAAGCTTCCCAGCCCGCGACCGAAAAGGTAGATGCCAGCGGTGAAGCGGGACCGGTCGTACTGATTGCCGCTGAGATCGGAGAGACGACCGGTAAGACACGTCGGGCTGAGGCTACTGCGCTATGATGTTGTGCGGTCAGCGGTTCACTGAGAACACATCAAATGGCTGCCGCGAACTTGATTGGCTCGTACAACTACGCGCTCGTGGCGCTTTCGGTGTTGATCGCCATGTTTGCGTCGTACGCGGCCCTGGATCTCGCAGGTCGCGTAACAGCCGCGGGCGGTTGGACTCGTGCCGTTTGGCTGCTGGGTGGCGCCAGTGCGATGGGGACCGGCATTTGGTCCATGCACTACATTGGGATGCTAGCGTTCGTCCTGCCGATTCCCGTGGCCTACCATTGGCCGACCGTTCTGCTGTCGCTGTTTGCGGCCATTCTCGCGTCGGTCATTGCGCTCTACGTTGTGAGCCGACAGAAAATGGGTGCGTCCCGAGCGGTCGCCGGAAGTGTCCTGATGGGCTCGGGTATCGCGGGCATGCATTACATCGGCATGGCCGCCATGCGGTTACCGGCTATATGCCAGTTTAATTCCTTTCTCGTCGTCCTCTCCGTCGCGTTCGCAGTTCTGATTTCTCTTGTTGCGCTATGGATTACCTTTCACTTCCGCGATGAGAAGAATGGGATCGGCTGGGAAAAGCTAGCCGGAGCAGTCGTGATGGGGGCTGCGATCCCCGTCATGCATTACACCGGAATGGCCGCCGCCAGTTTCACGCCCTCCGGCAAGCCAGCGGACCTTTCTCACGCCGTAAGCATCTCCACACTTGGCGCCGCCGGAATTGCCGCCGCCACCTTTATCGTCCTCGGGCTGGTTCTGCTGACGTCCTCGGTGGATCGGCGATTCGCTGCTCAGATCTTGGAACTGCAGGAAGAGAAGCTGCGGCGAAGCGAGGCGTACTTGGCGGAGGCGCAGAGGCTCACGCACACAGGGAGTTGGGCCTGGCGGGTAGCGGGAGGCGACGCCTTGCACCTGTCCGAGGAGTGGTACCGCATTTATGGCTTCGATCCAGAAAATGGCCCGCCGACTTTTGCAGAACGTCGGCAGCGCACTCATCCGGAGGATCGAGCCAGGTGGCAAGGGGCAATCGATCAGGCGATAGCTGAAAAGTCGGAATACAAAGCGGAATTCCGAATCCTTCTTCCAGACGGCTCTGTTAAACACATCCACACCGTCGGCCATCCTGTTTTGAACGCATCCGGGGATTTGGTGCAATTCGTGGGGAGCTCGACGGACATCACCGAGCGCAAGCATGCCGAAGAAGCGCTGCGGCAGGCGCAGACGGATCTCGCGCACGCCAGCCGTGTGACCACCTTGGGAGAGCTGACTGCATCTCTGGCGCACGAGGTAAATCAACCGATTGCTGCCGCCGTCACCGACGCCAATACCTGCTTGCGCTGGCTCGCGCGCGATCAACCCGATCTGGAAGAAGCGCGTGAGGCTGCGGCGAGAGTCGTCAAAGACGCAACCCGGGCGGCGGAAATCATCGCCCGAGTCCGCATGGTATTCAAGAAGGGCGTTTCGCAACGGGAGTTGGTCGACGTAAACGAACTCATTCGGGAGATGATCATCCTGCTGCGCAACGAGATATCGCGACAATCCATCGAAGTACGGACGGAACTGGCGGAGGCGCTCCCACAGATAATGGCAGACCGTGTGCAATTGCAGCAGGTCATGATGAACCTCATCATGAACAGCATCGATGCGATGAAAGATGTGGATGGGCCGCGCGAGCTGACCATCAATTCGCGGAATGCGGAGAGCGAGCAGGTAACGGTGTCGGTCAGCGATACCGGGGTGGGGCTACCCTCGCAGCAAGCGGAGCAGATCTTCAACGCCTTCTTTTCCACTAAGGCTCACGGCACCGGCATGGGACTTCGGATCAGCCGCTCCATCGTTGAATCTCATGGCGGTCGCTTGTGGGCTGCCGACAACTCTCCGCGTGGCGCTAGTTTTCACCTTACCTTACCCACCAAAGTTGAGGAGCATCAATGACGCCCGCAAACTCCTCCACGGTGTTCGTCATTGATGACGATGACTTGGTGCGTGCCTCCATCCAAGGCCTACTTAAGTCAGTGGGCTTGCGGTCCGAGACCTTCGGGGCAGCACAGGAGTTCTTGCGTAGCAAGCGGCCGGATGGGCCAAGTTGCCTGGTTCTGGACGTGAGGCTTCCTGGAGTCAACGGTCTGGACTTTCAGCGCGAGTTAGCGGACGCAGGAATCCGGATTCCTATCATCTTTATTACCGGTCATGGAGACATTCCGATGTCGGTGAAGGCCATGAAATCCGGTGCGGTGGAGTTCCTGACCAAACCATTCCGGGACCAGGACTTGCTGGATGCGATTCACCAGGCTTTAGATCGCGACCGGGCAGCACGCCAGCACCAGAGTGAGCTGGCTGAATTGCGAAAACGCCATGAATCGCTTACTGCACGCGAGCGCGAGGTTATGGACCTGGTGGTTGCGGGCAAGCTCAATAAGCAAATAGCTTTTGATCTCGGGACCAGCGAAGTCACGGTGAAGATCCAACGAGGGCACGTGATGCACAAGATGCAGGCTGAATCACTGGCGGAATTGGTCAGAATGGCAGCGAAGCTTGAGCTTCCGCCGGGCAATCGCGGATGAGAGTTCTCTCCGCAATTCGGGGCTACGGCCTCGCGACAATTTGCTGCGGAGTCGCGCTCGCGGTGGCTTGGCCTATCGATGCCCCCTCGTCGTGCTTCCTTCTCTCGGTCACGGTGAGCAGCCTCTTCGGAGGCCTGGGGCCGGGTCTGTTCTCTGTTGCTCTCTCCGCCATCGCATTCGACTATTTCTTTCTGTGGAGGACATCTCCGCCAGCCCACGAGCCCGCAACCCTCTTGCGCTTTGCAGTCTTCGTGGCTGCGGCGTTGGTGATCGCCGGGTTGATGGAGATAAAGCGGCGGGGTGAGGAATCCCGTAATCGCGCTGAAGGGGCGTTGCGTCAGGCGCAGGCGGATCTCGCACACATCAGCCGGGTGACCACCCTGGGAGAGCTGACTGCTTCCCTGGCGCACGAAGTGAAACAGCCGATTGCCGCCGCCGTCACCGACGCCAATACCTGCTTGCGCTGGCTCACGCGCGATCAGCCCGATCTGGAAGAGGCGCGAGAGGCTTCATTGAGAGTAGTGAAAGACGCAACCCGTGCGGCGGAAATCATCGACCGCATCCGTTTGCTCTTCAAGAAGGGTTCTCCGCAACGGGAGATGGTGGATCTAAATGAAGTGATCCGAGAGATGATCGTCCTGATGCGCAACCAGGCAACACGATACTCGATATTTGTCCGGACGGACCTGGCTGCGGATATTCCCCAGATTATGGGAGATCGCGTGCAATTGCAGCAGGTGCTGATGAACCTCATCGTCAACAGCATCGATGCGATGAAGGAGGCGGATGGGACGCGGAATCTCGTCATCAAATCGCAGCAAGCGGATAACGAGCACGTTATGCTGTCCGTCATCGATACCGGCGTGGGATTGCCTCCGCAGCAGGCGGACCAGATCTTTAATGCATTCTTTACCACGAAGATTCAGGGCACCGGTATGGGACTGCGGATCAGTCGCTCTATCGTTGAATCGCATGGTGGCCGCTTGTGGGCCGCCGACAACTCTCCGCGCGGGGCAAGTTTTCATTTCACTCTCCCCATAAAAGCCGAGACCCCTGAATAACGTCCACGGGGGCTCTCATTTGCCAGTTGTCAGTCCTTCCGTTTAAGTGCCCGTTTTAACTGCCGCTTTCTCAAGTAGTTCCGTGATCAGCTCAGTATTACTGCACTCATACCAAAGCATGATTGCACCGTGATTGGCGACAGTGCTAACTTGCACCCATGGCCATTCAGGGAAAGACGAACCTAGTAGCGATTGTCGATGATGATGATTTGATGCGCAGTGCATTGCAGGGACTGCTGAAAGCGGTCGGCTTGCCGGCGCGAGCGTTTGCCTCGGCGGAGGAATTCCTCATGTCTGGCCAACAGCACGAGACCGCATGTCTGATCGCGGATATTCGCATGCCGGGAATCTCCGGCCTGGAATTGCAGGCCAAGCTGAACGCGGAGCATTGCAGGATTCCGACCATCTTTATCACGGCACACGGAGACGAAAAAATGCGGATGCAAGCGTTGCGAGCAGGCGCCGTGGAGTTCATGGCAAAACCGTTCGACGACGAAGTTCTGCTCGAGAGTGTTCGAGCGGCTTTGGAGAGCTGATCCCGATACGGAAGAATGCACGCCAACGCAAGGAGGTCCTCTGTGGGAGCTTTCGAAAGATTTGGATCCGGTGACCAGGACCGTAATCCGCGCAGATTCGAGCAAGTCATCGGTAATAGTCCTGCTCTGGAAGCTGTGCTGGAACAAGTCGAACGGGTCGCGCCTACGGATTCCACGGTTCTTATCCAGGGAGAAACGGGGACCGGAAAGGAACTGATTGCGCGCGCGATTCACAACCTCAGCTCCCGGTGCGGACGCTCTTTCATAAAACTGAATTGCGCTGCGATTCCGCTGGATCTTCTGGAGAGTGAGCTTTTTGGCCACGAGAGAGGCGCTTTCACCGGCGCGATTGCGCAAAAGATTGGCCGTTTCGAACTGGCTGACAAAGGCACACTCTTCCTGGACGAGGTGGGCGATATACCAGCGGCACTGCAGCCCAAGCTGCTGCGCGTGCTGCAGGAGCAGGAGTTCGAGCGCCTAGGCAGCGGCCGGACTCATCAAGTGGACGTTCGGCTGGTAGCGGCCACGAACCGTGATCTGATGGAGATGGTGAACCGGGGCGAATTTCGCAGCGACCTCTATTATCGTCTGAATGTTTTCCCGGTCATGCTGCCACCGTTGCGGGCGCGCTCGGAAGATATTCCGGCGCTGGTGACACATTTTGTGGAAGTTTGTTGTCGGCGGATGGGTAAACAAATTGAACACATCCCTGCCGAAACGATGGCTGCGCTCAGTTCGTATCCATGGCCAGGGAATATCCGCGAGCTGCAGAACCTGATCGAACGCGCCGTGATCCTTTCCAACGATGGCGTGCTTCCCAATTCTTTGCCGATGGCCGGGACTCAGGCTGTCATGATCTCTACTCCGGCCGCTACTACTCTGAAGGATTCCGAACGCGCGCTGATTCTGCACACGCTGCAAGGAGTCGGTTGGGTGATCGGCGGCCCGAAAGGCGCGGCCGCCAAACTTGGCCTGAAGCGCACAACGCTGATCCACAAAATGCAGAAGCTGGGAATTTCCCGGCCCGGTATTCAGAGCAGCGAGGATGCGATGGCATCAGCAACGTTGGAGCCGGGCCCGCCCCAATTGCAGTAGCGCAGATCTACTTTCATCGAAATCTTCGCCCTGATCCGCAGTTGATGCGTTCGCGTAGGTTGAAAACGCGTAGCTTGAATGCCAAGAGTTCACTTCCGCATCTGCCTAGTTCGCACGCAAACACTTCAAGTCCCAATCGAATTGAGAAGGAGAATCACAGTTTCGCCGATATCAAACACATCGACGACTTGGGGAAACAGTTTCTGCGCGAACTGGAAGAATTTTTTCATCAACTATCACGATTTGAGTGGCAAACAATATCGGGTAATCGACGTGAGAGGGCCAAAACAAGCAAGAAAACGGATTGAAGACGGCATTCGCGCCGCGCCTCGACTCTAACGACCGCCAGACTTTGGACACAACCTCTTATCAAAGTTCCAACTCTAAGGGGAACGAGAAGGAGAATTCGATGGCTGACAAGAAGAAATCCAGCAGGAAGTACGGTAAGGCCGCAGGCAAGACGGTTGCGAGCGCCATGCGTCGAAGGAAAAAAGGCACTCTGCGCTCGGGTAAGGCCGGTAAAGGCGGCAAAGTAACGAGCCGCAAGCAAGCGATCGCGATCGGATTATCCGAGGCGCGAAAAAAAGGCGCTAAAGTGCCGAAGAAAGAAGCGGCCTAGAGGTCACGGGTTCGCGAAGCTCGCATCGAGGCCTATCGTGAAGCGCTTCTCCACGAGGGTGCCCTACGTCGGGTTAACATCGCAATCGCCGTCTCCAAGCATGCCGCCGCGGCGTTTCTCAGGCGAGGAATGACAACGACGAAGAGAGCGACAAGGAGTGCGCTATCGCTCTCTCGACCAGGTTGGCGTCTTTACGGAGATCAACTCTATACTCACGACGTTGACATTGTGCTGGTTCTCGTCCATCGTGCCGACTAGTTTTACCTCTCTCCCGTCGTACTGCCTGGCTCTTTGCTGGTCGTCAAGCTGATACGCGCCGCCGCTCGCGACTTTCAGGACATACTTTCTGCGATCCCTCACGATCATGCCCGTGAACACTCGAGCTGCGGGTTGCAGCGGCTGCGGTTTTTGTAGTTGAGACCACACAATGAGCTGAGGCCCGAGGATATTCGTTGGAAGCGCGGGGCTTGGCTGACTTTGCACATCTTGCGCGAGCATGAGCGGGGCGAGGGCCGAGAGGACGCCGAATGTGGTCAATAGACTTGTCAGAGTTGTCGCTCGTTTCAAAGGCATCCCTCCGAAAGACGAAGCGGCAAGGGTCGACGTTGCAGTATTGTGTATCACCGTCGGCAGGGTCGCAAGCAGCGCCCCTTAACCGTCGGCACGGCCAGCTAGACATCGTCGCTTGGACGGTTGTGGTGGTCAATACAGCGTTTACCCTAATCGTTTACTCTAGCTAGGTTTGCCGACAAAATACACTGTCCGCTGTATGTACGCGGCACTGGGTCCGGTTCAAACTTCAAATACCCTACTAACGCTAAGTCCTGTCAACAGGTGCCGATCCGCCGGGAGGAGAGGCACCTGCTTTTTTCTGCGCACAGCCACCGGATCGGCATCCTCTGTCGTCAAGTGTGCATCTATTGATCGCTTGATCGTGATCGGTCGCAAGTGCAGGATCACTCAGTCATCGTTGGCGCCAACTCGTCCATTAAGCTTGCGCGATTATGGATTATGAAGGAGTCGACACCTATGAAACTCGTTGGATTTGTCAGCAGATCAGTTCTCTCGTTGGTAGTACTGTCTTTTCTTTTTGGAACCACCGCTCTGACTTGCGCCCAGGATCAGGGTGATGAGGCCAAGCCCCCACAAAAGGAAACTCGTCCCGAGGCGAGCAAGCCGGATGAGTCACCGCGCCCGGGAGAGGCCAAACCCACGGAGCAGAGTGAGGACAAGCCGGCACGTAGCGAAGACAAGCCGGCACGGCAGGAGAATGCCCAGCCCTCCAGGCAGTCGGGCGAGGCCGGGCAATCAACCCAGCACGGGCAACGCTCTTCAGACCATCGTGGGGGCCGCATTCCCGACGACAAGTTCCGCGCCCAATTCGGCCGCCAACACACGTTTAAACTGAACCGCACGACTACGGCTCAGGGACAACCGGGTTTCCAATACGGGGGCTACACGTTCGCCTTTGTTGACGTATGGCCCGCGGATTGGGCCTACACTGACGACTGCTATGTGGACTACATCGACGGGGAATATTTTCTGTTCGACCTGCTTCATCCTGGCGTTGGAGTCGCGATTGTTGTAGTGCTGTGATTTCTCGGGACGATTCGGTGCCCGGACACGGTAGCCTTCCTCAGCCGCTGAATGTTGCGGCTGGGAAGGCCACTCTGCATCGCCGGCGTTCCGCGACCGCTGCCGGCTGCTTCTCCCAAGTCGGCACATTTTCTTGCCTGATCGAATGCCGCTCAACACCAGAAATCCGCCCAACCTTGCCCCTTTTCACAGCAACTAAGTTCTAGATGTCGACACAATTCTCGAGGCGCGGGATGGCTCGCGCCTTATTTAAGGAGGGGTATCATGGCAGACGATATGGAAAAGAAGGGCCAGCAAGGTCAATTCGGACAGGGCCAAGAGGGTGGAAAGTCCGGACAACCGGGTCAGGGTGGACAACCCGGACAGGGCGGCCAGCAGAGCGGCCAACCCGGTCAGCAACAGCCAAAAAAGGGCGGCCAGGGCCAGAACGATAACGAAGAAGACCAGAACCGCGACCGTCAACGTCGCGCTTCGTAGTTTTTCTCAAAGCGCTAGATACCCACTTGGAAGTCCCGGCCTTTTTGGCTGGGACTTCATTTTTGTCAGGGCTGTGTAGCTCGACCGCAGACGGAGGAATTTTTTGTACTCCGCCGCTGAGCCGGGCGAGAGACGCCCGTCGCTCCACGCTGTGCCGGACTGAATGCCTTAAGCCAGTGTGCTTTGCGTCGTGCCGTTGAGATGAGGCGGTACCTGGATCTGGATGATATTGTTCTTGATGGCATAGACAACCAGATCGCGGATGGAATGCAAGCTGAGTTTCCGCATTATGTTGCTGCGATGTGTTTCCACGGTCTTGGTGCTCAAGTTCAGGAGCGAGGCGACTTCCTTTGAACTTTTCCCTTCCGCCAGGAGCTGAGTGACTTCACGTTCCCTGGCAGTCAGGACCGGCAAATCGGGAGGCTCATTCCGTACGATGGCATGTCCCTTATCCAGAAAACCCGCCATTACCAGATCATTCACTCGTGGCGTGAAGAACATTCGGTTGCTCTCCAGCGCTTCGACCGCAGACACCAGATCGCGAGCTGCGTCAGATTTGAGCACAAATCCGCGCGCGCCGGCATTGAGGGCTTCGCGGATGACCTGATCGGAATCGGTGATCGTCAGGACAATGACTTTGAAATGCGGGTCATGCTGCAGCAGTTGACGCGTGGCGTCAAGGCCGTTGAGATGGGGCATGCCAATATCCAGGATCACCACGTCCGGCTTCAACTGCTTGGCCATTTCGATCGCTTCGCGGCCGTCGGATGCTTCTCCGCACACTTCCCATCCCTTATGCCCCTGAAGAAGCGAACACAAACCACGACGTATAATCTCGTGATCATCGGCTAACAGGATACGCAGTTTCATGGCAGATCCTCCCACACAACAGACTTTCGGACATCACCCGCTAATTTCCCGGCCATTCAACATGAAAGTGAATTTCGCGCCAGCGCCGTGAATGCCCGATGCTGGCTTACCGCCTCTACGGCTTCCAAAAGATCCCGGGCCAGATTGGATTTCACGACGTACCCTCTAGCCCCTGCAGCCATGGCCTCTTGCATCATCTGGGGAGAGTCATGTTGCGTAACAAATAACACTTCCAGCCCGGGGGTCTTCTGCTGGATCAGCCGACAGGCTTCAATACCATTCATTCTTGGCATCGTGACATCTAGCACTACGACATCGGGTTGCAAACTGCCGACCTTTTCCAAGGCTTCGACCCCGTCCGACGCTTCGCCCACGACTTCCCACTCGGCCCGCCCCTCCAACAAAGTCCTCAGCCCTTGCCTGACGACGGGATGATCATCCACCAACAGAATGCGAACCGCCATAAACAGTTTCCAGCCTCGAATGCAGCGTCTTGCAGACCAATTGCCAGGGTTCAGTACAGCGGCCACATCAAAAGTAGTGCACAATCCCAACCACCCCGGAGGTTAGCACGCTATTCCCCTCAGGTCGAATACAGGGAATACTGTAGGTGGGCCGCAAGGAGTTTCACACAAGCAATTTCACAAAATGGTGGGTTTTAGTGGCTGGTCGAACTTATTTGCGGGAAATAGCTCCCCTCGTGAAGCACTGTGTGCACGGCCTCAACAATGGAACCGACGTCCGATTTCAAGCAGACGCCGCGGATGCCCACTTTTCTGGCCTCCTCGGCCAGTTGTTTAGAGAGATGAATTGTGACCATCAGGATCGGAATTTCAGGAAAGAGTTGCGAGACCTGCCGGGCAACGTCAATCCCATTCAGATCCGGCATCTGGAAGTCCAGCAGGATCATATCGGGCGGATGTTCCTTCACCCTTTGTATCGCTTCTCCTCCAGTCGGAGCTTCATCACAGACTCGCCAAGCGCTTTGCTGTTCGAGGAGGCCTCGAAGATAGTGTCGTACCGCCGGGTTGTCGTCTACCACAAGGATTCGAACCAAGCGGGACCCCCTTCTCTTCTCGCCTGTCGCTTTTCAGGTTTGGCTATAACATGACCAACCTGGCAACTGTCAAGACGCGCGAAAGCGCGCCAACCACTTAGAGCTCACAGCTTTAGATGTTTCTTCCCTGGCGTTCGACACCCCTTCACAAAGCTTCTTTAACTCTATTAGTCATAATCATAGGAGTTCAAACCGGGGTGTCACAATACCGTAAACCCCTGAGCAACCTACATTGCAACACGTAACTGGTGGATTCCGGTCCCGGGAAGGGCTTCCCTTGGCCGATAGCATTTCTGCAGCGAGGCGCAATCGGGGGGCAACTCCATGTCGATACTCTAGACCGCGCTATATGACGTTGAACTTTCGGACTGATCGCTCCGCGCCAGGGATTTTGCGATATCTTCCGCGCCATCGCTCGCTTTGCGTGTCCGCAGGATTCTCCTTGTGGGTAACAGTAGGTCGCGCATCTTCATCTTGGCTTTGTGGAGCTGTGATTTTGAGTTCCCGATGGAGCATTGCAGCAATTCGGCAATCTCATGATGCTGGTATCCCTCAACCTCGTGCAGATCGAAAATCTGCCGGCATCCTCCGGGCAGTTCTTCGATGGCGCGGCGCAAAGCGATACGGTCAACCGCACCAGAGAGGCTCAGATCCTCTTTCCCAACCTCGCGCTTGAGAGATGGCGAATCGGCCGACACAGGCTCATCGAGCGACAGCACCGGTGGTGATTTACGACGACGCAACTTCATCAGCACCGTGTTCACAGCAACCCGGTATAGCCACGTGGAGAAGGCGGAATCGCCACGAAATGAGTTTATGCTGCGAAATACCTGCATGAAGGCTTCCTGTGTCAGGTCTTCCGCGTCGGCTATATCCTTCGTCATTTGCAGACAGACGGAATACACACGCTTCTTGTGCAACTGGAAGAGTGTGGCAAAGGCCGCCTCGTCGCCCCGCTGTGCGCGCTGAACCAGGCTGCGTTCGGAATTGTCCAGGCGGTTTTCTTCCCCAATGGGAAGCACATTCACCGGACTAACATTTGTTGGTGTCGCTGCAATCACGCAAGTGGCCACTGTAGTCTCCTTCGATCAACCACGTTTCTTTTGCTCTCACTGATTCCGAGAGCATTCATCGTCCACCCGAGAGTAGCGAAGCGACGGTGCCTCTCCTATCAGGATGCTCCTGTACTTGATTACGGAACTTGCTGTACCGCGAAAGTGTGGGGTAACTTCTCAGCCTCTCGGGTTTAATTCGGACCGCAGGAGCGATACCGGTAATGGCACCGGGGGGTGTTCGCGCAAAGCTTTGCGGTTTCGAGATAAATTCGCGTCCAGCCGACAGGGCCGCAAAGCTTAGAGGAAACACCCGATAGACAGTCCGGCAGTTTATCTCTGTACTCTTGTGAATGATTGCGGCTTCGGCCAAAATGAAAATTTTCGGCAAGACTGGAGATTAGCCATGAACATGAATCGTATACAACGTCTTTTCACTGCTATGGTTGTCGTCTTTGGCCTGTTCGCTCTTGGCGATGCCGCGGTTGCTGCCCCCACGGCGAAGCATCACAACCATCATGACGGCAAGCAACTGCTCGGCGAGAGGCTCAAAACCAATGGGCACCATGAAATCCACAAGAAGGGGCAGTACCACGCTCTGGTGGAAGTCAAAGACGGAAAGGTCGCTGGGGTGCATGTCAAGCACGAGACGAAGGGAGACATTCCCGTCACGAAGTACAAGACCAACAAGAAAATGGCCCAGGCGACTGGACACATCGTGTACGCGTCCTTGCGTTCAGTTCAGTATCAGGATATGGGCACCGTCTACATCGGTTATTCCTACGTCGACGAGTACGGAGAAGCAGAAATCTACTGGTTCCCATACGACATGATCGTTGATGGGGATACGGGCGCGGTCGAATACGTTCCACTGAGTTAACAGCGGTTCTGGCATGAGAGAGGACGGACGGGGCTGATCGATCTTCTGGCTGTTCACTGTGCGCCTCAGGATTTGAACGGCCTCGCCGCCACGGTTACCTCGATTCGCCATAAAACTTCTGAATGTTTTATGAGCGTACAACGGCGATGATCGGGGTCGCTGTCTTTCCTCAGACACATCCCCTCACACACATCCATCTAACGCCGGGCTTGGTTCTCGCAATGCCGAACTGCAGGGAATCCTGAGTTCGAGGAGGGTTCCGGGAGCGGCATTTGTCAGCCGTAATTCTCCACCGAATTCCTTGGCGCGCTGTTTCATACCACCAATGCCAACTCCAACGCTTTCCGGTCGCAGCTCTTCAACCTTTTTGTCGATTCCCTTGCCATCGTCCAGTACCGAGGCCACTATCACCCCACCCCTTTGGTTCAAGGTAATCCACACCTTCTGAGCTCCCGAATGCCGGAAGACATTCGTCAGGGCCTCCTGAATAATTCGGAAGATCGCCGTCTCGACTTCCGGTGTAAGCCTGGGGAAATCCGGCGGTTTGACATCCAGAAATGTTTCGATGCCACTCCGCTTTGTGAGCCCCTCTACGTACCAGGCCAGCGCTGACAGCAGACCGACCTCATCGAGCAAGGGCGGATGCAAAAGGTGAGACATAGTCCGGACTTCTTGAATCGCGTGATCAATAATGGAACTGGCCTGAGTCCACGTTTGCTCTTGCGGCTGAGATGGCTTTTCCAGAAGCATTTTATCCAATACCATCTTAGCCACGGCAAGTTCCTGCCCTAACCCGTCGTGCAGGTCGCGTGCGATGCGGCGGCGCTCTTGATCCTGCAGCGTCATGAGGCGGACCGAAAGGCGACGCAGTTCGCCCGTGCGTCTATCGACCATTTTTTCCAGCTCAATGGCGTTGTCACGAATCGATTGCTCCAGCAGTTTGCTGTCGTGGATGTCGCAGCAGGTGCCGTACCACTTAACAATTTTTCCCTCGGGATCTCGAATCGGTACCGCGCGAGACCGGAACCAGCGGTAGGTGCCATCTTTGGAACGCAGACGATATTCCGATTCGTAACGCCCTCCCACTTGCACGGACTGAATCCAAATCGCTTTGCTGCGCTCGACGTCGTCAGAGTGCACGTATTCCAGCCAATCGATACTGTTCCCATCGACTGGTGAAGCGCCGGTATGCTCGTAAAATCGATCGCTCACATATTCGTAACGTCCGTCGCCCCGACTGCTGAAGATTACGTCCGGCGCGGTGCTGACAATGGCGTCGAGTTCCTGGTTCTTGCCCGCCAGTTCGGTGTTAAGCTGCGTTAGCAGTTCTGCCTTAGCCGCCAACTCCTCGGTGCGCTCCGACACGCGGCGCTCCAGATCGCGATTCAGCGCTTCGAGTTGCCTGGTTTTGCGGTACAGTTCGGCGAACACCCTGACTTTCGCGCGCAAGAGTTGTTGAACGACCGGAACGGAAATGTAATCCACCGCCCCGTGCTCGTATCCTTTGAGCCGGTCCAGATCCGTCAGATGCACGGCTGAGATGAAGATGATCGCGGTCCTCTGAAAGCGTGGATGCTGGCGAATCATCGTAGCCAATTCGAAGCCATCGAGCTCCGGCATGCTCACGTCCATGAGAACCACAGCAACGTCGTTCTTGAGCAGAAGTTCGAGGGCCTGCTTCGCCGAAGTCGCTTTGATCAGGTTCTCACCAAGTTCCTCGAGCATGACTTCATAGCTGAGGAGCTTGGCCGGCTGATCATCCACCATCAGAATATTGACTCTTTCGTCTGTGTTCATCGTTGTCTCCGTGCAGACCTCAAGAACCAAATGCCCGCCGCAACACCTGTTATCTGTGAAGCCACATACGCAATGATGAGAGTAGTTGCTCGGTATTAACGGGTTTGGCCAGGTACTCGGACGCACCGGCTTCCAGACATTTCTCGCGATCTCCTTTCATCGCTTTTGCGGTTAGGGCAATAATCGGCAAGCGCCGGAACGCAACGTTGTGCCGGATCACGCGCATCGTTTCGTAGCCGTCCATCTCCGGCATCATGATGTCCATCAGGACGATCGCGACATCCGGAGTCGATTCGAGTCTTGCGATCGCTTCCCGGCCGGTTCCGGCGGTAATCACTTCCATGCCGCGGCGCTCAAGCACGCTACTGAGAGCGAAGATGTTGCGCACGTCGTCGTCGACCACCAGCACTTTCTTCCCGACCAGGGCTTCGTCGGAATGATGCAAGCGGTCGAGCATTTTCTGTTTCTCCACGGGAAGATCGGCGACGACACGATGCAGGAACAACGCGGTCTCATCCAGCAAGCGTTCGGGCGACTCAACTCCCTTAACCACGACGCTGCGCGCCAGCGCGTGCAGACGGGCATCCTCTTCCGGGGAAAGCTCCTTGCCGGTGAATACGACGACCGGCAAATCGCGCAGGGACGGCGTGTCGCGGAAGCGTTCCAACACTTCGAAGCCCGATATGTCGGGCAAACGGAGGTCAAGAACGACGCAATCGAAAGACTGATCGTTAACGGTTCGAATCGCCGCCTCGCCGCTGGAAACGACGGTGACGTCAACGTCGTCGAAGGCAAGTAGTTCCTTGATGCTGAGCTGCTCGGCTGGATTGTCTTCCACCACCAGCAACCGCTTCCGCCGAGGAGAGGAATACTCCTTGATACGGGTCAACGCTGTTTCCAGCCCGTCCGGCGTAGTTGGCTTGGTAACAAAGGCAAAAGCGCCGCGCGCGAGACCGTGGTTACGGTCTTCGTCCAGGGTTAACATCTGAACGGGAATGTGCCGGGTTGCAGGGTCTTGTTTTAAGTGGTTCAGCACGGTCCAGCCCAGCATATCGGGCAGAAAAACGTCCAGCGACACTGCGGTCGGATGGTATTCGCGCGCCAGCACAAGAGCTTCCGCGCCACGCAGAGCCACCAGAACCTTGAATCCCTTATCGCGAGAAAGATCACGCAACACACGCGCATAGTGCGGATCGTCTTCGACAATCAACAAGATTGCGTCGTCGGGTTGCAGATTGTCGCGGTCGTCGGGAATTTTCTCGACCGGATGTTCCGAGATGGACAGGGGGACTGGCGACGGGGGCGTTCGCTCCAACATAGGAGCGCTGGACGGTCCCACATAGGTTTGAGGCAAGTAAAGGGTGAAGGTACTTCCCTGCCCCGGAGCGCTGCGCAATTGGATTTCGCCGCCAAGCAAGCTGGCCAACTCCCTGCTGATTGCCAGCCCGAGACCTGTGCCGCCGTACTTGCGGCTGGTGCCGGCATCTGCCTGCTGGAAGGCCTCGAAGATGATCCGCTGTTTGTCCAACGGAATGCCAATTCCGGTATCGGCAACCTCAAAGGCTACCACCGCCGCAGCCTTTCCCAGGATCGGGTGATCTTCGCTCCAACCGCTCTGAGCTAGAGACACCGAGAGGCGGACGCCTCCCTGTTCGGTAAACTTGAAGGCGTTGGACAGCAGATTTTTCAACACTTGCTGCAGACGCTTCGAGTCGGTCACGACACTGCGAGCAAGGTGCGGATCGGTCTGCACCTCGAAACTGATCTTCCGGGTCTCAGCTTCATGCCGGAACGGGCGTTCCACCATATCCAACAGACTGGCAAAGAATACTTCCTCTGCCTCCACTGAGACTGTTCCAGATTCGATCTTGGACAAATCCAGAATGTCGGTGATGAGGTTCAGCAAGTCTGTCCCTGCACCATGAATCGTCCGGGAAAATTCAACCTGCTTGGGCAGCAGGTTACCATCCGGGTTTTCACTGAGTTGCTGGCCCAGGACCAGGATGCTGTTGAGCGGCGTGCGCAACTCATGGGACATGTTCGCCAGGAACTCGGACTTGTACTTCGAAGTCAAAGCCAACTCCTTGGCCTTTTCTTCCAAGGCGCGGCGGGCTTGTTCAATTTCCTGGTTCTTGCGTTCGACCTCAACGTTCTGTTCGGCAAGCTGCTGCGCTTTCTGCGCGAGCTGCTCGTTGGTCTGCTGTAACTCCTTCTGCTGAACCTGTAGTTCGGTGGCCAATTGCTGGGACTGCTTCAACAGTCCTTCCGTCTGCATGGTGGCTTCGATGCTATTGAGCACGATGCCGATGCTGGCTGTCAGCTGTTCTAGGAATGCCAGATGGGAAGTTGTGAACTTGTTCAGCGAGGCTAGTTCGATGACAGCCTTGACACGATCCTCAAAGAGGACGGGTAGCACGATAACGTTTCGCGGAACAGCCTCGAACAAACCCGAGCGAATGGTAATCGTGTTGGGTGGCAATTCGGAGATCAGCATCCGCTTCTTTTCCGCCGCACACTGTCCCACCAGCCCCTCACCTATCTTCAACCGCCGCAGATGCCCCTCCTCGCCGTCGCCTGCAAACACCGAGAGGAGCGTCATCTCAGCGGATTCTTCCGACCCCATCTGGTAGATAACACCTTGTTGAGCGCTTACCAGAGGCGCCAGTTCCGACAGGAGCATGCGTCCCACCGTCCCCAAATCGCGTTGTCCCTGCAACATTCCCGTGAAGCGGGCAAGATTCGTCTTGAGCCAGTCCTGCTCCGTATTGCGATCGGTGGTGAGACGGAGATTGTCGATCATGGTGTTGATGTTGTCTTTCAACTCGGCCACTTCACCGCTGGCCTCCACTTGAATAGAACGAGTGAGGTCGCCCTTGGTAACGGCGGTGGCCACCTCGGCGATGGCTCGCAGCTGGTTTGTCAAATTGTCGGCAAGGAGGTTGACGTTGCCGGTGAGATCCTTCCACGTGCCCGCAGCGCCAGGAACGTTGGCCTGTCCACCGAGCCGGCCTTCGACGCCGACTTCGCGGGCGACGGTCGTCACCTTGTCGGCGAAGGTGGCCAGCGTGTCGGTCATGTTGTTAATGGTTTCGGCCAGAGCTGCAACCTCACCCTTCGCGTTTACGATGAGCTTCTGAGTAAGCTCGCCGTTGGCGACGGCGGTCACGACTTTCACAATGCCGCGCACCTGTTCCGTCAGATTGGCGGCCATTACGTTGACGTTGTCGGTGAGGTCCTTCCATGTGCCTGCCACACCCGGCACTTGCGCTTGCCCGCCCAGCTTGCCTTCCGTGCCGACTTCTCGGGCCACGCGAGTTACTTCGGCGGCGAAGGCGTTGAGCTGATCCACCATCGTGTTGATGGTGTTTTTGAGTTCGAGAATTTCGCCTTTCACGTCCACCGTGATCTTGCGCGACAAATCTCCTCGGGCCACGGCCGTCGTTACCTCGGCGATATTACGAACCTGACCGGTGAGGTTACCGGCCATCGAGTTTACGGAGTCCGTGAGATCCTTCCAGGTACCGGCGACGCCAGGCACGTTGGCTTGTCCTCCCAGACGACCTTCGGTGCCGACTTCGCGGGCCACGCGCGTCACTTCGCCGGCGAACGCGTTCAGCTGATCCACCATCGTGTTGATGGTATCTTTGAGCAGAAGAATTTCACCGCTGACGTTCACCGTGATTTTTTTCGAGAGGTCGCCGCTGGCGATGGCCGTGGAGACTTCGGCGATATTGCGGACCTGACCGGTCAGGTTGCTGGCCATCGAGTTGACGGAGTCGGTGAGATCCTTCCACGTACCGCCAACGCCAGGGACCTGCGCCTGCCCGCCGAGCTTGCCATCGGTGCCCACTTCGCGCGCCACGCGTGTGACTTCCGAAGCAAATGAGCGCAATTGGTCCACCATGGTGTTGATGGTGTCTTTGAGCTCGAGGATTTCGCCTTTCACGTCCACCGTGATCTTGCGCGACAAATCGCCTCGGGCCACGGCCGTAGCGACTTCGGCAATATTACGCACCTGGCCGGTAAGGTTGCTGGCCATGAAGTTGGCGTTGTCGGTGAGATCCTTCCAAGTGCCGGCGACGCCGGGCACCTGCGCCTGGCCGCCCAACTTGCCTTCCGTACCGACTTCGCGCGCCACGCGCGTTACCTCGCCGGCGAACGCGTTGAGCTGGTCCACCATCGTGTTGATGGTGTTTTTCAATTCGAGAATCTCGCCTTTTACGTCGACTGTAATCTTGCGTGACAAATCGCCGCGGGCCACCGCGGTTGTGACCTCTGCGATGTTGCGAACCTGCCCGGTGAGGTTCCCAGCCATCGAGTTCACGGAGTCGGTGAGATCCTTCCAGGTGCCGGCGACGCCAGGCACGTTGGCTTGTCCTCCCAGGCGACCTTCGGTTCCGACTTCTCGCGCCACGCGCGTCACTTCTCCAGCGAAGCGGTTGAGCTGATCCACCATCGTGTTCAGCGTTTCTTTAAGCTGCAAAATCTCGCCGCGAACATCGACCGTAATCTTGCGCGAGAGATCGCCGTTCGCGATGGCCGTCGCTACCTCGGCGATATTTCGTACCTGGCCAGTGAGATTGCTGGCCATAAAGTTGACATTGTCCGTCAGATCCTTCCACGTGCCGCCAACTCCGGGCACCTGCGCCTGGCCGCCGAGTTTGCCTTCTGTGCCGACTTCGCGCGCCACGCGCGTGACTTCACCGGCAAACGCGTTGAGCTGGTCCACCATGGTGTTGATCGTGTCTTTGAGTTCGAGGATTTCGCCCTTAACATCGACGGTAATTTTGCGGGACAAATCGCCTCGGGCGACGGCCGTGGTTACCTCGGCAATATTGCGAACCTGGGCCGTCAGGTTGCCGGCCATGGCGTTAACGGAGTCGGTGAGATCTTTCCACGTACCGGCTACGCCCACAACCACTGCCTGGCCGCCCAGTTTGCCGTCAGTACCCACTTCTCGAGCGACGCGCGTCACTTCGGACGCGAACGAGCGCAGCTGGTCCACCATGGTGTTGATTGCTTCTTTAAGTTGAAGAATTTCGCCGCGCACATCGACGGTAATTTTGCGGGAGAGATCGCCGCTGGCAACAGCCGTAGCGACTTCAGCAATATTGCGCACTTGACCCGTGAGGTTGCTGGCCATGGAGTTGACGGAGTCCGTCAGATCTTTCCACGTACCAGCAACGCCGGGCACCGCTGCTTGACCACCCAGCTTGCCGTCAGTGCCGACCTCGCGCGCCACGCGCGTTACCTCGGCGGTGAAAACGCCGAGCTGTTGAATCATGGTATTGACAATGTTCGCGGAGCGCAGGAACTCACCTTCGAGCGACCGACCATCCACATCCAAGCGAACGGTTTGGGTCAGATTTCCCTGGGCCACGGCCGCGATGGCACGGGTAACCTCGGCGGTTGGCCGAAGCAAGTCTTCTACCAGCGAGTTTACCGACACCTCAATGTCGCCCCATGCGCCCCGGGCTTCATGAAAGCGGGTGCGCTCACGTGTCCTTCCTTCTTTACCAACGACCTGTCCAACGCGCTTCAACTCCTGTGCCATCTGTTGGTTGGCAGCAACAATGGAATTGAAAGTATCGGCAATCTTTCCAGGCAGTCCGGTCCAGGAGCCCGGAAGCCTGACTGAAAAGTCACCGTTTCGCATGGTCTGCAGCACGGTCAGGATCACTTTAAGGTCAGCCGAAGAAGGCTCGGTCACATGAACAGAATTCCCGTTATTCTTATTGGGCTGGGTTGCTTCGGGTTCGCCATGGCTAACCGCCATTGCCGCATCTCGGTTATTTTTCTTCATCATGGTCTCCTGGACCAAGGTAGCATCCGGCAATGTGACAAGTTTTTCGTCGCTTGGCGCTCTATATCGCTTGCCGCGCCTGCCGTGGCGCCGCGAGCGAGCGGCTCCAATATCGAAGGGCTGGCGAACGCGCTGGCATTATCCCAGCGGAGCGCTGCCGGCGGACACACCCCCGAAATCCGGTCGGTCTGAAACATGTTGAATGTGAACCTACAGGAATTCACTTACTAAAATCGATTGATATCATGAAAAACTGTAGGCTGCCTCTAGGGTCTTTACTGTAGAGAACGGCTGAAAAATGAGTTTCGGGGGGAAAGGAACCCGGCGCTTTGCCGCGCCTGGCGGTCGCGCTGAGTTACAGGGTATCGGCAATTGTCAAGTCGTAATTGTCAGGGTCCTAATTGTCAGGTCAATGAGGCTTGGGTCCTCCTACGCTACGGCTTCCAGAGCTACTTCTTTTCCCAATGTGGCGGTTTCGCGGGCTCCCGTCCCGCGCAGTAGTTCTATCGCCCGTGTCGTTCGTTCGCCTTCCGAGCACGTCACATAGACCAACACTCCCATTTCGCGGAGCTGGCGTTCAAACCGTAGGGCATCGCCCTCAGAAAAGCCCAATCCGACAAGAGCTCTTGAATTGCCACGCAGACCCGGAGAATCCTTCCTCACACCCAGGGCCTGAAGGAACGCCTGAGAACGGATGTACAAACCGACCGTCGGAATCATCACCGCGCCGAATTTCATAAGCCAGCCGATCAACCCCGCAGCAATAGCGCTCGCCCCTGGATCGGCATTGAGGATGCTTGCCTCGCGCACGGTCGTGGCGATGGGATGGCTGGGCGAAACCATCATGCAAATGTCTTCCTTGCCGAATCCGGACTGGTTCAATGCCTGCACGACCTGGTGAAGCTCCACGTCGTGGGGGTACATTCCGTATGCGGCTGGTGTACTCACTGCCATGGGTCGCATCTCCAATTCTGCACCTGCAGAACAGACGGCTAGTTCGGATGTCGGGAAGCGAGAAACCGTGTAAGCGCATGCGGCGGTTGGTGAGTACAGATGCTGCAATCACTCCCAAGCTTGACCGAATCCCCGAGGCGCTACTTTGACATCGCCCCTGGAGGGATGAAATAGGGTAGATGCTGTAGGAGTGTTGCATTTAGGGAAATACGCTCAGCTGACCTCAGGCTCTGCGACTTATTTCGAGGCGGAGGTTGCGAGATGCAAGGGAAAGTCAGAAAGCGATCGCTTGAATGCGAAGCCCGAGCCGACGTGGTAGACCACATCGTTCTGTTCCCCTCGGCGAAGCGAACCGCCGAACCCTTGCCAAAAGCAAGTGGACTGAAGAACAACTGCCGAAAGCCATGACAATCTCGAGCAGAAGGTCCGGGAACGAACGGCAGACTTGAACGCGGCGAACGAAAGCCTGCGTGAACTGTCGGGTCGGCTGCAGCAGATGCGCGATGAAGAGCGGCGGCAAATTGCACGTGAGTTGCACGACAGCCCGGGGCAACTGCTCGCGGCACTCAGCATGAACATCGCGGTGATGCAGTCGCAATCCCATAAGCTCGATGAGGCGGGAGCCCGAGCGGTTTCCGAAAATGCCGTGTTGGTAGAACAAATCAGCAGCGAGATTCGCACCATCTCGCATCTGCTGCATCCCCCGCTGCTTGATGTGGTCGGCCTCGCATCCGCGCTTCGCTGGTATGTGGATGGCTTCAGAACGCAGTAAAATCAAGGTCGATCTGGATATCCCGGATGAGTTTCGCCGGCTGTCGGATGAGACGGAAATCGCAATTTTTCGAATGATCCAAGAGTGCCTCACGAACATTCATCGTCATTCTGGAGGTACTACCGCTGCGATACGCGTGCATGAGCAAGATCAGTGCGTGCTGGTTGAAGTCCATGACAAGGGCAAAGGCATACCTCTGGAAAAACAACTGCAACTCAGCTCATCAGGTCGCACCGGGGTGGGATTTCGCGGTATGCGGGAGCGCTTGAGACAGCTGGGCGGAAATTTGGAAATTCGATCGGACGGAGGAGGTACCGTAGTAATTGCCACTCTGCCGCTTGTGGAGTCGAAGGCCGCCAGAAGCGCGAGCGAAGAAATTGTTTCCTGAAGATTTTTCCCTGCCGCTTTCGGGAACGCTGCACAGGCAGGTCAGCGGTCACTATTGTTAATGTGCCATCCCGGTTCGAGCGGAGAGTGGGCGACGGTCAAGCTTTCTTGTCGCCCACTTCGATCTCTTCGCTCTTTTCTGTATTTGGATCGGTCCTTGGAGCCGGAGTCGTCGCCTCCGGTGGCGCTTCGATCGTCACTTCCACCTCCGCGCCTTGCTTGAGGCGTACGGGGTCGCCATTTTCGTCCATCAGTGTGTTCTCGATCCGAATTTCTCGATATAGATGATCGGCTCCGTTGATGGCGATCTGGGCTTTCTCCGGTTCGTCCCCGGATAAAGGCTTGATGATTCTTTCGACAGTTCCAGGAAGCGTAGTGCTGGAGTTTTCGTTCATATGGGCCCTAGTGAAGTCCGGATCAACCCTCGGTGCCGGTGTAGGGCATGTTCGTAACCGACCGGCGAATCTTGCCCGTCGCCGTGGCAGCGGATTCAACCACTTTATTCTTCACATCGGTCGCTTTATCGCGGACAGCCTGGCGCGTCTCACTGCCTGGCGCCGGCGCCAACAGAATTCCAAGTCCAGCCCCGACTCCAACTCCTAGTAAAAAGCCAGCCAGTCGTGAAGGCCAGTACCTTCTGCCGCGAAGAGCAGCGGCGGCGGATTCCAGGCGATCGACTGCGTCTTCATACTTGCTGGTCACCGTATCGGTTACATCGTCCATTCGGTCCTTGAGACTGTCGGCAATCGCGCTCCGGACTTTCGGCTCTGTGAAAAGCACACCCAATTTGGCGGCCAGACGCACCCAGTCTTTCGCCTTATTCATTCTTCCAATGTTCCGCATGATAATTCCCCTTTCCTTTGGATTCGTAAGCTGTGATCGCACTTATAATTCGTCTTCGCCGACCGCACTATCGGATGATTCGTGTAGAGCGGCCAGAGGATATGTGTACGCGTGTTGAGAGGGCGCCGGCGAGAGAGCTTCGGCCACCGCAGCCCGATTTATGGACGAAGTCCTTTTTCTAGACCGAGTCCTTCACTCCGAACTTGACCGAAGGGTTTTCGCCTTACACACGGGTACCGCGGCGACCGAGTCCCGCGATCAGGGTCACAAGAAAAATCACCAGAAAAATGTAGAACAGAATTTGAGCAATTCCAGCGGCTGCCGTCGCCACCCCGGCGAATCCGAGGAACGCAGCTACGAGCGCGATGATCAAAAACACGGCTGCCCAATAAAGCATTTGTTGCCTCCTAACCCCGAACAGCCCGGGACAGCTTTGTCTCGACTCAGAACACCACTTAGCATAGCCACGTTGCAGGATCGCGCCATCGGGTCCAGCCTTTAGTCATCTATGGGTTTCATCTGACCCCCTAAACGGAAGTCTGATGCATGAGCGACCATCCCGTGCTAATCTTGCGGCAGTGTTAAGGCGGGACAGTGATGCGGCACAGGTTTTTGCCGTTTCTCCTGTCTCAGACTCGTCCGAAGCGGAACGGCGTCATGACGGGTCACGCATCCTTCCCGCCGGCAAGTCTATGCATGCCTCCGAAGTTGTTCCAGGTTGATCTGATCCCTTAATCGAAAGGGTCCATCACTCAGCTAAGAACGGGGCGATGCATCGGTTGGCCGATGCCGCGCCCGGTTCTCGTTCCATAAACCAACTAAGGTTTTTTTACCGGAGTCTAGTTCGGAGGTTTTGACCGATCCCGGCTCGGCGGGGGCTGCTGTCCCTGCTGGGGCTGCTGTCTCTGCTGCAATTGCTGTTGCTGCTGCTCGTGCCTTTGCTGCAATTGCTGCGTTTGTTGCTGGTGCCGCTGCTCCACCTGCTGCTTAGCTGCTTCACTGGCGTTCTGTTGCGCCAGCCGCTGGTGCTCCTGATCCTGCTTCTGCTGGAGTTTTTGCCGCTCCTGTTCCTGCTTTGCGAATACCTTTTCCTGCTGCTGCTGGTATTTCTGGTCCAGCTTCGGGTCGCCCGTGTTTGGAGGGCTGGGTCGCGCAGCAGGCGGAAGGTCGCGAGGATGAGCGGGCGGGCTCGGTCGAGAGGCACTGTTGTCTGCACGCGGAACCGAGGTTTCTGGACGCGGAGCGGAGTTCGCCGGAGCCGCTGTATTGTTCCGCGGCTGATTTCCGCCACGATTGGCCGCCCGATTTGCGGGAGGAGTGTAGGGTGCTCCCGGCGCTTTGGCCGGCACCACGGCGCGGTCGCTAAATACTCCGGGCTTAGGTGTCGCTGCGACCGGTGGCTTGCCCATGTTTACGGAGGCCCGTTGCTGGGGATTGGTTCGCGCCGCCTGCGCATGTTGAGTTTGAACCGCGGCCGGCGGGATATGTCTCTCGTGCGCGGCAGCTTCTTGCTGAGGCGTTGGACGCGCGTTGATCCCGCCATTGCCGCCGTTGTAGCTGACGTGGGTCTCGTTGTTAACGATTACGGTCTGGTTGTACACGTTGTGAACGACCGTCTCGTTTACATTGTTCACGGAGCGGTTGTAGAAAAAGTGGTCGTGGTCCCAACGTCCGCCTTCGTAGCCTTCTCCAAAATAACCGAAGCCATAATTGATCCCGCCGTAGAAACCAACCACCGGGCCCCAATAGCCCTCGTAGAAAATAAAACTCTCGCCGCCCCAACCCCAATAACCAGGAGTCCACAGGAACCCAATTTCCGGCGCCAACACCCAAGTACCCGGTACCCAATAATAATCATCGAAGTCGTCGCCATAGGCCCAATAGCCGGGTGTCCAAATGTAGCCGTCCTCAGGACAGAGGGGTTGCTCATAGATAGGCAGCGGGGGAGGAGCGAACGTAATCAACACGCCGACTTGTGCGAACGACGACGCCGACATGCATAGCACGACGAGCGCGAACGACAGCGCGAACAACAGCATACGAATGAAACGGATCTGCATTGTGATTCCTCTTGCCTACCATCCCTCGTTTGCCCGGTATTGCTCTACGGCTGCGGGTTGCGTGGATCGAGAGGCGAGATTTCGGATAAACCACTTCGAGATCAAACAGAGAGTACAACATCTCAAAGCGCTTTTTCTTGAGGCGAATCGGAGCGTGCTTTTGGCGCTTCACATCCAGAACGATAGCCCCTGTCACTGTGCGAACTAGGCGGCCGACTTTGTTCTTCCCCTGGAAGTCTTCACAGTTCGTTGTTCGGCTCGGACCGATTCCTGCGGCATCTCGAGGTTAAGCTCTTCCGCGATGCCATTCAGCGTCTCATCCGCTTCTTTTTCTTCGTCGAGGGTCTGGGACAGAAGGGTCGCGGCGTCCTCTTCCCCTAGTTTCGTCGCGTAGGCGCGCACGCAACCATATCCCGCAATTTCGTAGTGCTCCACACGCTGCGCAGCGGCGATAAGAGCGGCATCTTTGATGCTATCTTTCATATCTTCTTTTATGACTTCGCCGCCTTCTTCGACCAGACCTTCCATTGCCTTACATTTCTTTCCCTGGGCCTTCTCGCCCATCTGCTCGAAGATTGTCTCAATGCGCTGTGCATGTTGCCTGGTCTTTCCCAGATGGTCTTCAAAAGCGGCCTTCAATTCCTCCGATGAAGCCGCCTTCGCCATCTTCGGTATTGCTTTGATCAGTTGCTGTTCAGCGTTGTACAGATCTTTGAGTTGTTCCACATAAAGGTCGTGCAATGATTCAACTTTCATTTTGAGCCTCCTGGAGGATTTGATAATGCGCAGAGTTCAAGCAAGCGCTTGAAATAATTGTTCCTCATAGTGACTGCTATTTCCTTCCCTCGGATGCTGCGGGGAAGGCGAGGAGCAGGAGCCGACCGGTCTTAGGTCGACTCCTGCTCGGTAGGAGGGCACACTTGAGGACTAAATTTCATGAATTGCAGAATAAACAATCCTATGGCTACGGAAAATCCCTCTGACCGTGTACTTTTTGTGATGTTTCCCTGTAGGGTTTGAATTGTTGCCTACACTCACCAGGCGCAAATCAGAACTTGCAGTCCGTACCATCCCCCGGACCCGCGTTTGTTCGGTAGCAAACCCCTCTCACGCCGCCTATCCATCTCTACAGCAACATATCAGCGGCCTTACGGTCCGCACTGGATAGATCAAGTTTGTTGCTGCCTCTAACCTTCCGACTGTGACTGCAGCTCAAATTTTTTGCTGCCCAAAGGCAATGCACGTTGCGGCGGTGCTCTTGAAGGGAGACGGCAGTGAACATCGAATCTACTACCCCCGCCACGGCCCCCCTGGATTCCGCTTTGATTAAGCGTGCTCAGCTAGGCGATTCGGATGCATTTGCGACTCTGTTCCATACACACAAGATGCGAATCTATTCCCTATGTTTCCGTATGACCAATAATGCGACGGAAGCGGAGGACCTGGCTCAAGACGCGTTCCTGCAGGTATTCCGCAAGTTGGCTAGCTTCCGCGGCGATTCAGCGCTTTCGACATGGCTGCATCGCATAGCGGTCAACACGGTCTTAATGCATTTTCGCCGCAAAGCGCCACGGGCGGTTTCATTGGACCAGCCTTATAGCGACCATCAAGACGCCCGGCCGACCCGGCGTGAATATGGAACCAGGGACGGCCCCCTGGAAACCTCCGTCGCTCGCGTCGCCTTGAATCGAGCCATCAGGGAGCTTCCCGAGAGCTGTCGTGCGATCTTCCTACTGCACGAGGTCGAGGGCTATCAGCACCGCGAGATTGCAGAGCTGCTCGGATGTTCCGTAGGAAATTCGAAATCGCGACTCCACAAAGCGAAACTCCAGATACGGGATTTCCTGGAATCTACGCCTCAGACTGTGCCATTGAGCAAATCACAGCCTGCAGGGGCGGCCGAGAAATGGGGTCCCGCCGCGCGGGGGCCGGGCACCGACATGAATGAATACGACGCCGCGCCTCTCGCCATCTGATGCGTGAACGGTGTGTCGAACCCACTGTCCGACTACGGCATGTACCCGGCCGATCTACGGTTTCGACGGGATGGATCGACATGACTCTCCCAAGTTAAAAGTGAGATCGTCCAAAAACAATCGCGGTGCTCAGATTGGGCACAGAAGAGGTTAATTATGAACTCACGGAAATATGTCTTGGTGCTGGCCACAATGGCTTTGGTTCTCTCCAGCTTGACTTGGGCCGCCGACGATAAAGATGAATCCGATATCAACAAGCGTATCGACTCAGCGGCTAATGTTCTGAACGAAATCATGGCAACCCCTGACAAAGCGATTCCCGACAGCATTATGAGCGATGCCAGGTGTATCGCGGTCATTCCTTCGATGATCAAGTTCGCGATCGGCATTGGCGGGAACCATGGTAAAGGCGTGGCCACGTGCAGGACGCCAAACGGATGGAGCGCTCCTGCTCCAATTACCATCGCCGGCGGCAGCTGGGGCCTTCAACTCGGCGGCCAGGCGGTCGATTTAGTGATGGTGGTTACAAATGATCAGGGCATGCAGCATCTGCTCTCCAGCAAATTTAAACTTGGAGCGGATGCTTCCGCCGCGGCTGGTCCGGTGGGACGCGACGCCACTGCCGGTACCGATGTGAAAATGAGAGCGGAAGTCTTGACCTATTCCCGGACCCGAGGCCTCTTTGCCGGGATCGATTTGTCCGGCGCGGTCATAAACCAGGATAAGGATTCCACCACGATTCTTTATGGGAAGATGATACCGTTCGAGACGATTCTGAACGGCAAGGTTGCGCCTCCGAGTGGAAGCAGTTCCTTTTTGGCGGCGGTTAGTAAATATTCTTCCCAGTCCAAAGACCAGGCTGCAAATACCGACCGAAAGTGACTGGGAGTGCGCGGGAGGGTCGTGGGTCCTCAACCATGTAACGGCCGGGCCGGCCAGGCTTGGCCGTTATTCGTTCTTGAGCATTTCATAACGAACGCTCGACATCCGAATGTTTTAGCCGGAAAACTTGCCGTACACAACCAAATGCGCAGAGGTACAGACTCGAACCGATATTGAGGTTGCGGATAAATCTGTAGGTTGACATCGTGATCCAGATAGGCAGTCTCGGCTGGCACAGAACCCGGGCCCCGGCGCGGTTGATGATTCTCGTGATCCGGATGAATTGAATGAGCGCCGGCGTTGCCCGGTGACTTCTATTTTGAGAGGGGGGAACAACATGTACACCATTCTGCTGATCATCCTGGTTCTGCTGCTGATCGGTGCCTTGCCGACGTGGCCTTATAGCGCGCAGTGGGGGTACTACCCCAGCGGCGGGTTAGGCTTGGTGTTGCTCATCGTGCTTGTATTGGTTTTAGTGGGCCGCGTGTAACGGCTCAGGATTGCCGTGGGCTGGCCGCATCGGCAATGTACTGGCTTGGGGGTTGAAGCGGGTGGTTTGGGCTAGATTACGGTTCTTAGCACATTGCCGGGCCCTTTTCGTCGGGAAGAAGGGTAGAGTGATTCGTATTTTAGTAGTGGACGACAATCCTGATGTCCGGCGCTCTTCCGCGGTGTGCTGGAGCAACACCAAGGTTGGCGTGTCTGCGATGAAGCTGGCAATGGCGAAGAAGGGGTGGAGAGGTGCCGAAAGATCCGACCTGCGTCGTTGTGCTTGATTTCCAGATGCCTGAGATAAATGGACTCGATGCAGCCTCGCGTCATCTCTCGACTTTCGCCGGAAACGCCGATTCTACCGGAAACGCCGATTCTAATGGTCACGCTATACCCCTCCAAGCAGCCGTTTGAGGAAGCCCGCAAGGTTGGCATCCGGGGCACGTGCGCGAAAACGGATATCAACTGTGTTGTGGATGCGGTGGGAGCATTTGTTGCGCGAGCAGATTTACTTTCCGAATTAAGCGCCAGTCGGCCGCCCCGAGTTTCACGTGTCGGCACGATTCGCGCCATTGACGGCAATGCCTTCCCTTCTAACCCGCGAAAGCGTTGCACGTTGCGGCAATTCCAGATGCTCAAGGAAGAGGGGCTAAGCCGGAATGTGTGGAAAGCGGGGGTTTGCATTCCGTGCTGGCGAGGGCACGCAGCCCGCGCAGCGCGTCGTCGATTGCCCGACGTTCTTCCTCGGAGCTAGAATCATTCTGGGTGAACTCTACGATTCGTTGCTGGATAGCCTTTTCCGCGTCGTCGATTCGCCGTCGCAATTCGTCAGGACGAAGTTCAAGCATTGCCGCCTGATACAGCTCTTGCCACCCCACGTTCATGTTCATGGCGTGCTACCTCCCTAGCGCTACACCGGTATTCCCACCAAGCAATGGTGGGAATATTACTTCCCACAGAACTCGGGAACAGACGAGTGCGAACCAACGATCCGATCAATGTCGCTATGGAATACATAAAATATAATAAACGTATCCAGAATGCAACACAAAAATGCTTGACAATTCACAAGGATAGTATAAGACTCTTTAAAGTAATCGATAGTATGAGGATCGTATGGCTAAAGCAACCAAAGATAAGGGCCGGAATAGTCCCGGCAGATATCAGCGCGTCATTCTAGCTGACATTCGGAGGAGCCGGCGCGGGAAGCACCACGACTTGGTGGCGGGAATCTTTCAAGATCTGGAATCCTTGCCCGCAGGCTCGGCAATCAAGATTCCGCTGAAGGAGGTGGACGGAACTACGCTGGCGAACCTCCGATCCGCAGTTCATCGCGCGTCGACCTCAAGAGGTCTGGGCATCGAAACTTTATCAGACGAGGAAAATTTCTACATCTGGAAAGGTCCAGAATAGTCTCCAGTACGGCGCGGTGCGCCCAGGAACTACAGTATTACCAGTATTCGGTACACGTGGTTGAGAGATTAAACTGCCGCGGGATAGAGAATGCGATCGCTCCTATCCCTGGCGCACGATGAACAAGTCGGCGCGGCCACAAAGTTGATGCCGAAGTCAATCGAGATGAGCATTGCTATTATTCCACGCCGTGATGATGGACCGATCGCCCATTGGAGCGAGGCCGGTCCCCGCGCCCATACGGTGCAGTTCTATGGAGAAGATATATCTCTCCTGAAGGAATTGAGCTGCTTCATCGGCGCCGCTCTGATGGCCGGCGATGCTGCCGTTGTCATCGCCACAAAGGCACATCGGGATGGGCTTACGCATAGACTGCAATCGCTGGGTTTTGATACGGCCAAGGCATTCGAACAGGCGCGTTACGTCCCCCTGGACGCGGCAGAGACCCTGGAAAAGTTCTTGCTGGACGGTATGCCCGATGCAGCACTCTTTGACGAGATCATAGGTAGCGTACTGGGACAAGCCGCGGCGGCTGCCGAAGGAAAGACTCCCCGCACAGCCGCTTTTGGGGAAATGGTCGCTTTACTGTGGGCGGAGGGGAATACTGAGGCAGCGCTCCGGCTGGAAGAACTCTGGAATGATCTGGCCCAGAGGTATCCCTTTTATCTCCGTTGTGCCTACCCCATGAGCGGCTTTGACCGCGAAGATCACAGTGCTTCGTTTCAGAGGATCTGCGGGGCACACTCCCATGTGTTTCCGGTTGAGAGTTACAGTGAGCTGATCAACGAAGAGCAGCGCCTTCGCACCGTTACCCTCCTGCAGCAAAAGGCGCAGGCACTCGAGACCGAGATGGCGGAGCGCAAGCAGGTCGAGGAAGCGTTGCGCCACGCCAAGGCTGAACTGGAATCCCTGGTGGAGCAGCGCACCGCCGCGCTAAGGCAGCTCTCGGCACGATTACTTCGTTTGCAGGATACCGAGCGCCGCCGAATTGCGCGCGATCTGCACGACAGCCTGGGGCAGTGTTTGGTCGGTTTAAAACTCAACGTGGACATGCTCAGACACTCCCCGGGACGCGAAGAATTGTGGTCGGAGGCGGAACGATTAATGCAGCAGTCTATTTCCGAAGTCCGGACGCTCTCTTACCTTCTTTATCCACCGACCATGGACGCGGGCGGAATTGCTTCGGCCGCTCGCTGGTATGTGGAGGGCTTTGGCCAGCGGAGCGGACTTAAAGTGACTCTGGATGCGCCGAATGATCTCGGTCGCTTACCGGAGGCCATCGAACTGACGCTCTACCGCGTGCTCCAGGAAACTTTGACTAACGTGCATCGGCATTCTGGTGCTTCGGAGGCCCACGTATCTGTCTTGGAGGACGCCGAGCAGGTGATCCTGGAGGTAAAGGATAACGGACGTGGAATACCGGAAAAACTGCTTAGGCAATTTCACGCGACGGGCACCGGGATGGGCGTCGGGCTTGCGGGGATTCGCGAGCGAGCCTGGGAGCTTGGGGGAAAGCTGGAGGTTGAGTCGGATGGCGGCACGTTGGTGCGGGTTACCGTACCACTCACAGCGATGGTTCAGCATGAACCCCAAACACAATCCGGGCTGGTCGCTTGAAGCCGGATCGAGCAGAACCGTGGGCGAGTAGGGTGTGAATAACGAGGGCGAGCCAGGTCGGGACCCGCGCGATATTCATTTGAGTTGATAGCTTAGCGATTTTGCGTATCTCACGGAGGGAGCCATGAAGCTGCGCATCTTGATAGCGGACGATCACGAGGTTGTACGTCGTGGGCTGTGCACTCTTCTACAGTCTCATGAGGGGTGGGAGATCTGCGGTGAGGCCAAAGACGGACGCGAGACCGTGGAAAAGGCTAAGCAGGTTAGACCGGACGTCGTGATATTAGATGTCGGCATGCCCAATCTCAACGGTTTGGCCGCAACCCGGCAACTGCTGCAACAAAACCCCGAACAGAAGGTCATCGTTCTGACGATCACGGATTCAGACCAGGTAATCCGCGAGGCTCTTGATGCCGGTGCGCGCGGATTTGTGCTCAAATCTGACGCAGCCCGCGATCTGGTGTCTGCGGTCGAAGCGCTGCAGTGCAACCGCATGTTCTTTACCCCTCGGGTGAACGACATGGTGCTGGCCGGTTTTCTCGACAAGGGCCACAACGGGTCGAATGGTGACTTGTCAAAGTCACCGACATTGACGCCACGCGAGCGCGAAGTCATTCAACTCCTGGCCGAGGGGAAGAGCTCGAAGGAAGTAGCCTGCCTTCTCAATCTAAGCACCAAGACTGCTGAGACACACCGCAGCAACATCATGCGCAAACTCGACATTCACTCGATCCGGGATCTAGTTGTGTACGCGGTCAAAAACGATATTATTCAGGTGCAGGTGTCGTCGCCCACGACCCATCCAATCGCAGGTTCCGCCGCCTAGAACTTCGGCGCTTTTTCTGGGCTGCGAACGGGAAGTCTCTCTCATGTCTCCCCGCCCGCATGCGCTGGCATCATTTACTAACAGGATTACCTCAAAGGAAAAAGGGGAGCCGACAAGCGGCTCCCCTTCAAGATGCATTTTGGGGAAGGACTAGCTTGCCTTCCGCCTCTGCTCAACATCAGCATTGCGTTGCCGGTCAGACTCGGATTCGCGAGCGACATTGGAATTCCACTCGTCGACCTGCTTCTTAGCTTCCTCGCGAGCAACGCCGTATCTTTCTTGTATCTTCCCGATCAATTGATCGCTCTGACCATCGATGACGTCGATATCGTCATCCGTTAATTTACCCCAACGCTCCTTGACAGATCCTTTCAGCTGTTTCCATTTGCCCTTCATTTGGTCTGAGTTCATCTTTTACGCTCCTTGTCTGCTCCATTTGAGTTTCGGCCAGGTTCACGTGCCAACACTCTACCACCGACAAAACGGCATCTTTCCGGGCGGGGGCTAGCCTGCTCGGCGCAGATCGCGATCAACTTTCGCATCGTCAGAGCTCGCCTCACTAGTCGCCGAGATATCCTGGGCGCCGGTCGCCTCCAAAATCTGCTTGGCCCGTTTCTTCCACTCGGAGTCCTCGCAATGAACCGAGATCAGGATCCCACCATCTTTGACTCGTCCTTCGTAGCGCTTAGCTTCGTATTCCGGGATGCCCATTCCCACCAGCGCTCCGGCGATGCCGCCGACCGCGCCCCCTACTCCGGCTCCAGCGAGCGCTGCCATGATCGGACCTGCGGCGATAAACGGCCCCAGTCCAGGAATAGCGAGAGCGCCGACGCCCATCAGCCATCCCATAGCTCCGCCGAGGACAACCCCGGTGCCGGCCCCTGCCGTGGCTCCCTCCGGAGCCTTGGTACCTTTCTCGTGCGCAAAATCCTTCGATCCTGCGCTTTGCGGGAAGAGCACGGAAATAGCCCTATTACTGAAACCCGCTGCCTTTAGGCCATCGACACCGTTTTCGACGCTGGCATAGTTCGGGTAAATGCCAAACACAGCTGTGTGCTTTCCTGACATGATGGATCCTCCTCATTATCTCTTCGTGGATTTACTTACTGCTCAGGGCTTCGGTTTGATGTCCAGTTCGCTGGTCACCTTGTTTTCAGCCACGATTTCAGTCGCTTTCGCCTCAATCGCTCGCTTCTCCTCGTCAGACCGCACCGGCCCCTTCAACGTCACTTGACCGTTTTGGGTGATGACTTTCACGTTGTGTGCGTAGGACGACAGGGACTTATCCTTCATAATGGCCCGTCGAATCTGCTGCGTGATGTCGCGGTCGGATGGGTTGTTTTTTTGCAGGTCCGCGGTCGGCTCGTTGGGATTCCGATCCCGCTGATTGACTGTCGTATTGTCCGCCGGAGCGGCCGACTGCTGGGCAGACAGAGTGCCGACGCTCAGCAGGGAGCTAAGTACCAGCAGTGTCCACGTACTTCGATTGATGTGAATGATCATTGAAGCTGCTCCTTTAACGTCGATCAACGCTGATCCGGTTTGGCCGAAAGGATTCGCGTGAAGCTCGGCCGCAGTAGTGCTCGCGCTTCGAATTCCAAATTTCCTTTTTCAAAGTTCCTTGTTTTTCTCAACAAGTTAAGCTCTCGGGGAGCCCCTGCCAATCCAGTGAAGGCAGTAGCCGAGTCGCCGAATGCCTGTAGCGGCTTGTGGCGTGTGAGGTCATTGCAACCCTGCCGCACTCGTAAGTGCCGCCACCACAACCACCACCAAGGCGACGGCGATCGCCACTCCGCTGCCCAGCAACAGGATTTCGCTGAAGAGGTCAGCCTTCATCAGATCGTCTCTGCGCATACCTTCTCCTTCGCACCGTTTAGATTAGACGCGAAACACAGGTGGAGGAAAGGCTTGTACGAACAATATGATCCACATTTACAGCTTTCGCCGTATGCGCGAGACGAAAGTCGTGCGGTACTCTTCTCGTGTCGTGTCGTGTCGTGCCGTAGAGTCGTGCCGTTGAGTTTTATATCCGAGCTGGTTTGCAGCGCTCGAGCGTTGTTTAAGCGGAGGGAGTTTTCCATGCTTTGGACAATATTTGTAATCCTGCTGGTCTTGTGGTTCTTGGGGATGGTCAGCTCTTACACGTTGGCTGGCTATATCCACATCCTGCTCTTAATCGCTCTCGTAGTCCTGGTAATAAACTTAATAACAGGACGGCGAGGTGCAGTCTGAAGTGAGCCGCGTGGAAGATTGCATGCGCGATTAATATCCGCGTGATTACTTTCTCTGGCTGAACTTGGCGTTCTTACCGCCGTCGTCCTTGTGTCCAAAATCCGAGCCGAAGTGGGGTTCTGATTTCGTGCCGGTAACCTTGACTGGAAGCTCAGTTCCGGCGCCATTCTTGCTGAAAAATGGGTCTGCCGGTTTCAGAAGTATCGCCTTCCATCCTGTTACCATCTGCGAGAGTTTCGCGTCCATGCGCGCCTTTCCGTGAAAATCGAATTGGTTTCCATCCAGGCTGTATTTGCCGGTGAGATTCACTCGGGTGCCAGGAACCTGGAACGCCAGCTCCGAAAAAGAAATGATCCCATTCGTGAGACTGAATGAACCCTTCAGGTCCGAGCTTACGTCGTCGGGAGTCTTGTCCTGAGCCATCTTTGGCTTGCCCTGGCTTCTCCTACTGAGCGCATCGACCTTCCCCTGTAACCTGTGGTTTGGAAAATGCGCTCCAGACACTTGAAAGGCGCCTGCAAGCTTCAAACGGTTCGGAACATCGGGCTCGCCGGGCGGCAGGTCAAACTTCGTTTTGAGTCGAACTAAGCCGGTCATGATCGGGGGATCCGTCCGCACCGCCAGCTTCAGCAGGTCTTCGATCTTCCCCTTTTCAATCGCGACGTCTAACTCCACTCGATGCCCATTGGGGTCTTTCGTCTGCACCACCGCACCATTTGCCACCACCCAGGAATTCAGAATTTTGGCTCTTACCGGCAGAAGGTAGGTGTCGCCACTGGTTCCGTCCACAATGGCGTGAAACTCCGTATGCAGTGGCACCATCCGACCGCTGGTCGCAACGCGAAAATCTGGAGTGTCGGTTTTACCATCTACGACAATGTTGTCGAGAGTACCGTCATACGCTCCGGTGGACGACAGTATTCCGCCAATCCCCCTGATCGTGCCCAAATCAGCATGGGTGAAAGAATAGGTTCCACTTACCGGAGTGTCGCGAGGGCTATCTGCCAGCCATGGGCCGAACGACCCACTGGAAAGGACGTTCCCCACAGGCTTGGGATTGATCAGGTCCGCATCAAAGTGCATGGGTCCGTCCGGCCCAATGCTCGTCATTTTCAAGCTCTTGACGTCAAATTCAAGTGGCAACCTCCCTGGCCTGAGCGTATTGATTATCAGTTGTGCCTCGTCACAGACAAGGCTATCAACGAGAATCTTTATCTTTCCTCCTTCTGGCCCCATGTTTTTCATCTGCGCGCGCTGCTCTCTGGGCGGCAAATTCAACTTCAATCCTTTTACATAGACCGTCTTGACACGCATGGGAGAGCGAAGAAAATCCAGGATTCCCATGCGAAACCGAAATTCTGCAACGCCGATGAGCGGTTGCACGCCTGGCTCGTGATTGTTGGGGTCACCGTCTCCAAAAAGTCTGAGCCCTTCACCCGAAACCTGGAGCCCCTTAACCAGCGAGACATCAAATGCGTCAAGCTCAACTTTGCTCTTGAATCGAGTAGACAAAGACTCGATGACACGTGTGCGCAGAATGGGCCTCGCGTTGAAAATCAAAATGCCGACCGCGGTGATCGCGACAATTAAGAGAAGGGCGATTCCGACGATCCAGTGCCAACGGCTGACCGGCGCCTTCGTCCGGTGCGAGTTTTGTTGGCCTTCTGACATCCTAAGCAGCTTTGCGCGTTCGCGCTGCCTTTACAGCAGCCTGCCGGCGACTCTGTTTCCCGCGCTTAGGGGCAGACTTTTTTGCCTGACGAGAAAGCGCCTCGTGACTGGCTGCACTGCGAGACTCGCGCTTGAGGGCACCCTCCGCAGCGCGCGCTCGTTTGGCCGATACTTTGTGCATTGACCCCTTTGCCTTTCGTCCTACAGCGGCATCTTGAGCAGCTTTCTTTCGCACGGCAGCCGGGCCCTTCGGCGGACTCAGTTTCACACCGGCTCTCCGTGCTTCGGATAATCCAATAGCGATAGCTTGTTGAGGCGACCGCGCGCCGTGCTTCCCTTCGCGAATGTGATGGATTTCTTCCCGAACAAATTCTCCAGCTTGAGTTGAAGGCGACTTACCCTCTCGCGCGTCTTGCTGGGCTCGTTCCAGCGTTTCTCGGTTTGGCATTGATGTCGTCCTCCTCGGCCACGATTGAGTTCACTGTGAGCCCGAGAAGGTTTCGCGGCAATAAGCAATTCACTGTAAGTTGGTCAGGATATTGCCGGTCAATATGATCGCGCGATCGTCAGTTTTAACGTGTACGCTTGCGGGGTGCTGGTTCCGACACGGTTTCGTGAATCAGTGGCCGGAACTTCGGGACCGTCCAATGGCTAGGACGGTCGAACCGCTGGGTGCGGAGGCAGATTTCATGGTCGACTGCTTTTGCAGTTGTTCAGCGGCTTCAAACAACGTCAAACTGTCTGGGACCCGCTGAAAGTTGGTTCGAATTTCATTCTCTTGCACGGCAATAGTCTTGAAGAACAGAGCCTTGCCGTGCATATTGACATGCAGGAGCGTGATTTCCCAATAACCCGGCGCCACTTCGGACTGCTTCACGTGAAATTCGCCTCCTTTGTCCAAGTGGCCGAGCAGGCCGCCGCCAAACTTCACTCCTCTAGTGAGATGACCCTCGATTTCTACCAGTCTATTTTCTCTGGTGTTAACCCAGATCCGGCCTTCCATCGAATGAAAGACCGCAGCCTCGTGTGACGAAGGATGGAAATTGGGGTTTGGGTCGAAGAGAATTTCCACAAGTTCGCCCTGACGCTTTCCGTAGCGCGCAATTACTGCGTCCGGCAGCAACTTGAACAAACGCTCGGTTTTTCGGGCATCTTGTTCTTGCGCACGTTGCAGCTTTTTCTGTTCGTCTGGCCTTTTTAGGAGCGCCGCGATCCGCTGGTCTTCCCGTTTTTCTTGTTCCGGCGTGATTGGCTGACCATTCACAAATCTCAAGCGATCAAGATACCCTTCGCGGGTCTGAACAGCCACCTTCACTTGTTCCTTTCCCGAAACACCTGCTTTTATTTCGTACATCCAGTGGGAATGGTCGTTGGCTTGAGCCTTCAACTCTGAATTAACCACCCTCCGCAGAAGTTCACCGGCCGACAACCCAGCATCACCGAACGTGTTTTGGACGTAAGCTGGAACGCAGAAAATCAGCAGGCTTGCGGCGATTAGGCCAGGAATCGCACCTGCGCCCAACGCTTTTGCCGGCTCAACGACTGGTTTGGTAAGACGCGCTCGGCGGCCGTCCGTTCGAACCGGATCTACATTCTCGCGGCGTACATTCTCGCGGCGTGCATTCTCCCGGCGTACATCCTCTGCTATGACTCCCGCAGTCCGCATGCCCGGCTTTGCCTCTATTGGGCCTCCTACTCAGACGTAAAGCGCCCCGTTGCAAGATCCTAAATCGAGGGATCATTTGCCGGAAATCCAATCCATTCTGTAGGCTTGCCCGATCTTTGCTGTAGTCAGACGAGGCTAACTATACCGGGTTCCGGTCGGGGCCCCCACGCGCTGCAGAATCCGGAGCAGCAACAGCCAACGCCGCACGTCGGTGGTCATCAGGAAGTTTTCTTTGACGTGCTCGCGACCGTTCCGTCCCAGTTGCGCGGCGAATTCGGGGTGAGTGAGAAGATAGCGGATCTGATAAGCACATCCTTCGACTGAATGAACCAGCATGCCCGTTAGCTTGTGTATGATCTGGTTGGGAATGCCGCCGACCGCGCCGGCAATGGTGGGCTTCCCTTTCCACAATGCCTCGGTGACGGTCAGGCCGAAACCTTCCTTGATCGATTTTTGGACCACGATGGTCGAGGCGCGCTGCAGCGCATTAATCTCAAGCGCATACCAGGGCGGCAGGTCGAGGATGATAATGTCGGGATCATCGCCGGCAACTTCCTTGACCTCTTTGAGCACGAGTGCGCCTTCCGGATCATCGCTGGCGCCGCCGCCGGCTAGTACCAGTTGGCAATCGACATATTTTCTTGCCAGCTTGAAAGCCTGCACCACGCCCACCGGATCCTTCAATCGGTCGAAACGAGATACTTGGGTCACAATCGGGCGGGTGCGATCGACGCCAAATTCGTCGCATACTTTCTGCACGAAACTTTCATCGAGCTCTTTATTCTTGTCCGACAGGGGGTCGATGCACGGATAAAACAGATATTGAGGGATGGGAAGCTGCTGGGCAAACGATTGCGAAGAAAAAATTGCCGCATCGAATTGTTCGATGAACGGGCGCAGGAACCCCCACACTTGCGGATTCGGACTAGACAGGTCAATGTGGCATCGCCATACCCAGCGTCCCGGTGATTCTTTGCGCGAGCCGATGAGGGCGGCGGGTTGCGGATCATGAATGACGACCATATCCTCCGTGAACTGCATGCGCTGCCGATTTTGTTCGTTGTAGGCCAGGAAGATCTCCCGCGCGGATCGTGTCAGCTGGTACTCGCTGCCCTGCAAGGCATTATGGAACGCCTTCGTGACCTCGAAGAAATCGTTTCCTCCGGTGATCACATCCCAGTGGGTGGTAACTTCGAGCTCTCCGAGCAGGGGAACGAGACGATTCAGCATTTCGGCCACTCCTCCACCGACAGCGGTGGAGTTGACCATCTTCACTGTCTTTCCCCTGAGTTCGCGAGCAAGAAAGCGCAGTTCGTCGAGTTCGGCCGTGCCGACAATTGCCAGATAGTCATCGAGGTGCGGCGCCGGGACGGGCGCTGGAGGCGTCTCCCATGTTCGCGGAGCGGTGCGCCGCTCCGGACGCAGAGGCGTGGGCTGAGCGGAGAGAGCCGGCCGGTCGTGTGGTTGCGCCTTAGAAAGAGCGGACGGCGATTGCGTATTAGTTGCAGCTTGCGACTTCATATTGTTTTTGCGTCTTAGTCCCTGTTCGTCATCTGAGTCTCGATTAAATCAGCGATGTTGACCAGCTAAGTTGAGTAAGTCAAGCTTGAGCAAGTCAAACCAACGACCGTTCCACGATGCGAACCATTTGCCTTCTCACATCCTCGAGCGTCACCGTATAAATATCGATCCCGTTGAGCGCGTGGGCTATGTCTGTCAATCCCACATCTCCGTACAGCCACTGCGAGAAGTCATTGGACATACGCTTGATCCGCAGCCGCGCCTCAATGAAATGGTGATGGATGGAATGCACACTCACCTCCTTTAGACCCTTGACAAAGTCTTGCATGGTTTCGGCCACAAACTTGGTTGGCATCACTACGATGTCAGCCGCGCAAAAATAAAAAGTCTCTTCCGCAATGCGCTGGCCGTCCGAGGGATTGAGTTGCAAGTGCTTCTCCATAATCTGGACAAATCGCTCGCGCAATGCGCCGAGCGAGGTAAACTCTCGCACGTCCACGCTCGCCAGTTGCTCAGCCAGACCGGGCTCGTTGCAGGCAGTGAGCGCCCAGTGCGCGAAGTCATTGGAAAATCCCTCGCGAATAAAGTGGTGCTCCTGTTTAGTGCGGAAGGTGTGCTGAAAGATGGAGTCGTCCGGACAGACGCGCAAGGCATCCAGAAGCTCTGACAGCGTATTCGCTTTCTGAGTCGTGATGCGTAAGAGATGCGCTGATGTATTGAAGTAAAAGGGCTTCACCGGCGTTCGTGAGAGAGGTAACCGCGCTGTGGTTATCATCCATTCACCGTCGCGGCGATGCCGGTATCTAAAGAATCGTGTTCGGTGCAGGCCTTCAGCCATAGTTCGAGAAAGTCGAGGAGTTCGTCGGGAGGCTTTAGCCAGAATTGCGCTGCGGTCTTCCGCCACCGGGGGCGAACCAGCACGCTGAGACCGCGCCCGCGCATGGCCCGGAAAGCGGATTCGTCGGTGATGTCATCGCCCAGAAAAGCCGCCGGAGTATCTGGACTGATTTCACTTAGGAAGGTGCGGACCGCGTCACCCTTGTCCGCCTGGCTGGCGCGAATTTCTATCCCGCCGTCGAAGTCCAACAAGTCGAGCCCACTGTATTCCGCAATGCGTCGCCAACCGAGCAAGACACGGGCCCGAAGATTCTCCGCGTCTTCTTCGCTCATTCCACGCCAGTGAATGGCGATGCTTCCGGCTTTGAATTCCGCATTGTGACGCAGCTGCTGGTAGCCGAGCCAGCGGTCGGCGTCCAACAGGCCATTGAGAGTTTTTTCATCGAGCCGCGGCATTACTGTACTTCCGTCTGTTCTCATGCGCTGCAGGCCATGGATTCCCCAAATCTCTGGACGCGGGCGAATATTCAGAAGCGGAAGCACGTCGGTCGTACCTCGCCCGGAGATGACCACCACCCGTGTCCGACCGTTGCGAACGATCTCTTGCAGAAGGACTACAACCCCGGGATATGGATATGCCTGGTCGCGCTTGGCGTGGAATGGCGCCAAAGTTCCATCGTAATCGAGCAACAGCACCGCATGGGATGCCGCGGCCACAGTTCGGAGAAACGGCGTGAGCTGCGCTTGCACTTCTGGCCTCAACGCGTTCATCCTCTCCTTTCCTTGTCGCGCGTGAACAGCGGAATCATGCTGCGGACACGCTGGCGCGAGATTTCTCCTGCCCATCCTCAGGCGCATCCAAGCGGACCTCAAGCAGCTCGGTGATCAGATTCCCGGCCCAATGGTATATGTTGTGTTCCCTGATGATCTTGCGCATGCGATGCACGCGCAACTGCTTCTCCTCCGGCTCCATCTCCAGAGCGGCGCGGATGGCTTCAGCGGTTTGATCGATGTCATAGGGATTGACCAGCAGGGCGTCGCGCAGTTCGCGGGCCGCTCCCGTGAACTGGCTGAGAATGAGCACTCCCCGTTCATCCCCGCGTGCCGCGAGAAATTCCTTGGCTACGAGATTCATCCCGTCGTGGAGAGAAGTTACCAGACAGAGATCGGCGGCACGATAATAGGGCTCAATCTCCTGATGGCTGTGCTGGCGCTTAAGGAAAACAATAGGCTTCCATTTTCCTCCCTGGAAACGCCAATTGATGCGTTCCGCCTCGGCTTCCACTTCGGCGAGCAAGTCGTGATAGCGCTTGATGTGCGTCCGGCTCGGAGCTCCAATTTGCACGAACGTGAATTTTCCCTGATAGCTGGGGAATTTCTCGAGGAACCGCTCGATCGCCAGGAACCGCTCAAGAATCCCCTTGGTGTAGTCGACGCGATCGACACCAATTCCCATGAACGTTGCCTCCACGCCCAGGCTCCTCAACAGAGCGGAACGGTCGAGGTAGTCGAATCCCTTATTGTTTTTATCGGAGGCGTCATCATCGGTAAAGTTAACACTGATCGGAAAAGGCCGAACCAGGGTGCGGTGGTCCTGGCGGAGCGCAGAAAAGTGCTCCCAATCGACGCGGGACTCGACGACGCGATCCACGGTCTCCAGAAAATTGTTGCAGTGGGATTGAATGTGAAATCCGATTAGGTCGGCGCCGAGCAAACCGTCCACCAGCTGGCGCTGCCAGGGGCAAATGCCAAATGCTTCCGGATTGGGCCAGGGAATATGCCAGAAGATTGCCACGCGGGCGTCCGGTCGCTTTTCCTTGATCATTCGAGGCAGTAACGCGAAATGATAGTCCTGGACGAGCACCACGGGTTTCGCGACATTTTCGATTTCATCGAGCACGGCGGTCATGAACTTGCGGTTCACTTCCTGGTAGTACTGCCAATCGGCAGCCCGAAAAAGCGGACGGGTGTGCGCGATGTGGCAAAGGGGCCAAAGGCCTTCGTTGGCAAAGCCGTAGTAATAACCCTCTTCTTCCTCTTTGGTTAGCCAAACGCGGCGCAAGGTATAGCGAGGGTCATCCGGAGGAACGCGGAGCCGGTCGTGGGTGTCGACGACTTCAGCATCGGCACTGCCGCTGCCGTGGGCGATCCAGGTGCCATCGCATGCATTGAGCACAGGTTCGAGCGCGGTGACCAGGCCGCTCGGCGGAACGATGACGTCGACCGCCTTCCCATTTCGCTGATGCATGTACGGCTCACGGTTTGATACAACGAACAGGTGGCCCTCGTCCAGACGAGTGCGGAGTTGTACCGAGAGCCGATCCGCCGTCCACAGGGATTCCGCTGCATCGCGCAGTCGAGCCTCATTTTCGGCCGCGTTGCGGGCGTGGTTTAGGCTCTCGGCCATGGTGGCGACTTCGCGCGCCAGCGGCCGGAACATGTCGAGGTCAGGCACGCCCTGGCGGACAGAAATCTTTCCCGTGCGGAGCCCGCGCATCCACAGCGCCGCCCGTGCGATCGGGCCGGTAATGCTCCAGCGGACAATCAGCAATGTAATAAGGACAATCAGGAAGCCCTGCGCCAGCACGCGGAAAAATGTTTGACGCCACGCGAGAAGGATCTGAGCGCGGATGTAGCTCACATCGTGCACCACGGCCAAGCCGCCCAACACTTCATCCTGACGCCGAATCGGCAGCGCGAGAATGTGAACCGGCACATCTCCCTGCCGGACGAACGAACTTTCCGCGTGATCTTCGGCGATAGCCTGCGTTACCGGCGGAGGGGTTGTGGTGAGGGTTTTCGCGAGTTCCGGGGTCGCGGCTACCACCGCGCCCTGCCGGTCATAGATGACGACGCCAAGCATGTGCTCTCGGTTTCCGAACCGCTGCACCAGCCGCTGCAGTTCGGTGTTCGGGACTTTGCCCGAGCCGGTATTCCACGACGACCGCTCGACATTGCCGACGAGACTCTCCCCCAGCATCTCTGCACGACGCTCCACATCACTGCGCAGAGCGCGCTTTTCAGCCAAGACCTCGTAATAAGAGAAACCAGACGAAACCAGAGTGATGCCGAGAATAAGAGACGCAATAAGGCGAACACTCAACAGGCGCATGCATTGTCCTTTTGTCCGAGATTAGGACGCGATTGAGCTCGGACTGGTTGTTTTGTTTGTCACTCCGAATATTGCGCTCAGACTGGTCGCTTGTCACTTCGAAATAATGTTCACAAAACGGAGGGGGAAAAAAGGGGCGGCTATGCACCGCCCCTTTCCCGCGAGGCGCCCTGCTCATAATAAGCGCCTCATCTTGGGGGGATCAGGCTGGATCGATCGCTTTGACGCGAATCGTTCCAGTGGAGGCGTCGAGAACTCCAGTCACCTTCACGCTCTTGTTGACGAAGCCTTGAGCCTTTTGTTGGTCGTCGAGCTGATAGGTGGTCTTGCTGTCAGCGGCGGTAAGGACAAGTTTGTCCCCCGATTTTACAATCGTTCCGTTAAACGTCTTCTCCGAAGCCGTATTCACAGCCGTAGGCTGATCGTTCGGTTGCATGGGCTGTTGTTGAGCTGTCGGATTGGCCGCGGAGTCGGAAGCACTCTGCGCCAGCGTCGGCTGGCTTGCGAAACACAAGGCAACAGCCAGCGCCATCATGGACAAGGCGAATTGTATTTTCTTCATCGCACTCTCCTTGGGGATGGATCCGTGATACGAGTGCGGAGATGCAAGTCCCCTGCCAAACAGGGAGCTTCAGCCGTAAGTTATTGATATACCGCCTCTTCAGGTGGACCCGAGAGAATTCGCACAGTGCAAGGATGACCGGTTCGGGCGCAAATTGTTCCGCGTATCCGCGGATAAGGATGATTGAGGATAGCGTCTGAACTTGTCTCTTACCACCTTACGGCTTCACCGTTACCATCACAATCGAGTGGGGCGCCACGGTGGCGGAGAACTTCCCTTTGCGTTCCCCCAGATCCTTTGCCTGCCAGAGATCGCGAACCTGGGCGCTCAAGTGCGCGGGATATCCCAAATCTTCCCATGACACGCCGATCTCTTCATCTTTAGTTCCGCGGTTGAGCAGAATCACCGCACGGCTTCCATCCTGCATCGACTTAGACCACACTTCCAGGTTCCCATTTTTGCGGACGCGGCGGCCCTGGTTGCCTGCTGGATCTTGATCGACCGCAATCACTTCCTCGTGCGTGAGAATTTCGCGAATCTCCGGCTTCATGTCGCGCAGATCGTTGCCCGCAATCAGAGGAGCTGCGAGAATCGCCCAGAGACTGAAGTGGGCGCGGTATTCCGCCGTGGTCATTCCGCCATTGCCGACTTCGAGCATGTCGGGATCATTCCAGTGTCCCGGCCCGGCAAAGGACTCAAGTCCAACCTGCAGATCCAATATGCCGGTCACACCGTAGGCGCAACAGTCGCCATTCGGCCACTTATTCTTGCCTTCCCACTTGTCGGTGATGTCTCCGGTAGTACGCCAAAGATTTCCTACACCGTTCGCCCACAGCCATGGCCGGCTGGTTCCCCATTCGCAAATGCTGAAGACAATCGGCCGGCCTGAGGCGTCCAGTGCGGCGCGCATGATCTCATAAGAAGAGCGCGCGTCCTGCGTCGAGGTGCTGCACCAGTCATACTTCAGATAATCCACGCCCCAAGCAGCATACTGCCTCGCGTCCTGAAACTCATATCCCCGGCTGCCCGGACGGCCCTGGCAAGTCTTGGTTCCGGCGTCCGAGTAGAGGCCGAACTTCAGGCCTTTTGCATGGACATAGTCGCCGAGCGCTTTCATGCCAGACGGAAAATGTTTGGGATCGGCCAAGATGTTCCCATTGCCGTCGCGCTCCACCTGCCAGCAGTCATCGATGACAACGTACTGGTACCCGGCATCCTTCATGCCGGACGCGACCATCGCATCGGCAATTTGCCGGATCAGATCCTCACTGACGTTACAGCCGAATTTGTTCCAGCTGTTCCCTCCCATCGGCGGTGTGCGGGCCAACGTGCTGGGCAACGACTGCTGCTGATCCAATGACGCAGCCACCGGGCCCAGCGCGAAGATAGCCACCAGGAGAATGCTTGCTCTGCGATTCACGTGGTGTGCTCCTTAAGACGTGACATCTGGGTTTTCTGGTGGAGCGCCGGGCGTCCCCGCCCGGCTGGACGGACGAGACGCCCGTCACTCCACCGTAGGACTTATCACGCGGTCGCGGCACTAGTCCGATGCAGCCACAGCTGTGGCGTAGCGCTCGCTGTTCGGTTTCGATCCGCTCACGGCGAAGAACAAAATGTAGAGATAGCAAATCACCGCCAACACAAGTGCGTAGTGAATGCCTTGACCCCAACTGGTCTCGCCTTGCGTCATTGCCGGGTAGTAAGCGCGATTGATAAGGTCTCCAACTTTGCCAACCAGCAATGGAATGATGGCGCCGCCCACGATCGCCATGTTAAGGATACCGGATCCGTCTCCGGTGAGCGGTCCGAGTTCCGCGATCCCCAGAGTGAAAATACAAGGGAACATAATCGAGTTGAACAAGCCCACCGCCAGGATGGAGTACATGGCCACATGGCCGTTGGTCAGAACAGAAACGCTTAGCAGCAGAGCGGCCATAACCGCGCACAACGCCAGCAGTTTGCCGGCTTTGACCTTCTGCAGAATTGGCGACCCGATAAACCTTCCAATCATGGCGCCGAGCCAATACACAGAGATGTACCTGGCCGCCTCTCCCAAGGCCGCGTGGTAGCGGGTAGCTGGGTCGGCGATGCTCGACGCGAATCCCCCGATATTGGGCAGTGCCAGGTAGTTGGCGATGGAGCTCCCAATGGCAACTTCCCCGCCGACATAAACGAAGATCCCGATCGCTCCGAAAACAAGATTCGGGTGTTTCCGGAGAGAGTCGTTTACCTTCTCCCCGATACGGTGTTCGGCGGATTCGATTTTGGGGAGCTTCGACACGGCAAAGCCGATCGCCAGCAGGAACAATGCCACAGCGAAGAAATACACATAGAGACGGATAATGGCATTGGCTTGCTGCGACGTGCTCTGTGCGATGGCGGTGGTTGTCGTGCCGAGAATCACGCGAGCCCCAACCCAAGGGAACACAGCCGTGCCCAGCGAATTGAAGGCCTGTGTAAGGACCAGGCGGCTCGAAGCGGTTTTGGGGCTTCCCAGCACCGCAACATAGGGGTTCGCGGCGACCTGAAGAATCGTAATGCCCGTTGCCAGCACAATCAGCGCCGTCAGAAAGAATGGAAACGAGGGGATTTTTGCGGCAGGATAGAACCCAAGACACGCGATCACCATCAACAACAGTCCCACCACAATCGCCTTCTTGTATCCTAGCCAGTCGATGATCTTGGACGATGGAACCGAAAAGACGAAATAGGCCAAGAAGAAAGCGGTCTGAATCAGCATGCTCTTGGCAAGACTGAGGTCGAAGACATGCTGAGCGTAGGGGATCAGCACGTCGTTGAGCGAGGTGAGCGAGCCCCACATGAAGAACAGTGTGGTTAGGATAGCCAGCGGCCCTCCATAACTTGCAGCTGGCGCCTTCAATGCTTCCGGTCGAGTTCCTGTGCTGACGTTGGTCGGCATTGGCATCCGTTCTTATCTCCTGACAGCCACGGCGCTGCCTCGCAGGGCTACGCTTGGGCAATCGTTGTGAAATCGCGACCCTCAAGATAGCACGATTTCCGGCAAACAGTGATCGATTACCTTCTTAAGAAAATCGTTATAGTATCTTGTCGTGTTCAGCGAAACAACGCTATATCGACCGCGTTCCCCATCGCCTCATGCCCCGCCGGCCCGGGATGCAAATGATCCCCACTGTCATACTGAGGAGCCATGCGGGCAGGAGTCGCAGGGTCGCGCAGGGCGGCGTCAAAATCGATGACGCCGTCGAAAGCCCGCGAAGTTCGAATCCACTGATTCACCGCTACGCGCTTCGCCTCACCGGTTGTGGTCCAGGCACCAACGCCCTGATAAGGAAGAATGGTCGCGCCGAAAATCTTGAGGCCCCGGGCGTGCGTCCGAGCGATGATCTGTTTGTATCCCGCGATGATTTCATCCGCCGTTACTTGCGTCCGGCTGCGACAAGGATTGGTATCCGCAGCCGGTGCGTCTGGCTGACCAATATCGTTGGTGCCTTCGAACAAAATCACCGCCTCAATCCCGGCCTGCGCCAAAACATCGCGTCCCAGTCTAGCCAGTGCGTTCTGTCCCCAGCAAGGCGAACTGGTCAACACGCGGTTGCCGCCGATGCCCGCATTCAGCACGGCAATCTTAGTGCGACCGGCGAGCAGTCGGCGGGCCAGTACGTCCGTCCAGCGATCGTTCTTATCGGGTTGGGAAGATGCGCCATCGGTAATAGAGTCGCCGAGCGCAACCACTGCGCCTTTCACATCGGCGGGCGCCAGCACCTCCACCGCGCTCAGGAAATACCACGATCCTGTGGTCTTTGATTCTGTGGCCATTGCGAACACATTCGCGCCTTCCTCGGCCGCGAAGTTGCCGGCGCCGGAGACGTAGTTGGTTTGAAACGCAGATCCGTGAACCGTGGCTGGCCCGGTCTCGCCCGCCGTAAACAAACTGATCGCGAGGTTCTGCTGCGCCCCCACGGAAAACAAAATTGGGTCGCTCAAAGCCTCCGCGCCTTCAGGAATCGCGATTGATCGGCTTCCGCCAAAGGTCACCTCATGATTCGACCGCGGAACCAAAGCCGCTCCGTCTTCAGGCAGCCCCACCTTTTGCAGATCCGTCTTTTGCAGACCAATGAAGACCGCGTCCAACCGAATCGCGCGCGTGCCGAAAGTATTCGACAGCCGGATACGAACTGAGCTGCCGCCAATCGTACTGTGAACAATCTCGCGAATGGTTTGATTGGAGAAAACCGTGGGCTGGTCGCTGGCTGCGTTGGCCGTGGTCCACGTCGTGACCCAATGTTGTGCAGCATCATCGGCGGACCCCAGCACGGACAACCATCCGATCGCCAGGGTCAAGCCGAAAAGCGCGCGCAGCGAAAACACCACACCGGTTCTCAAGGGATCAACCGTCCTTCTGATTGCGTTTCCGATCTGCTGGAGTCTCGGACTGAAGCGGTTATCATTTCGGCGCCCGTCCAGTCGACTCACGCACCACGAGCGTCGGTTCAATCGCGATCTCCGAGGAGCTCTCCCCATGGTCCTCGATCATCCGGACCAGGGTCTCGGCGGCGATCTGTCCCATTTTGCCGAGGGGTTGCCGCACGGTGGTCAGACTGGGCGTGTGGAAGGCGGCCCACTGAATATCGTCGAAACCCACCACAGAGACATCCTGCGGGACCCGAAGAGCTTCTTCCTGGATGGCCCGGATGGCGCCGATCGCCGAGATGTCATTGTAGGCGAACAACGCGGTGAACGGTTTTTTGCGGGCCAGCAATTGCTTCGCGTAGGGATATCCGACCTGCGGAGATGGGTCATCCACTTCGAGGTTGACGATCAAGTCCGCGTCCATTTCAAGTCCCAATTCTTGCGCCACTCTGCATACTCCCTTCCATCGGTCTGCCGAGTCCGAGCTGAAGGGCTGGCCTTTCATAAATGCGATTTTGCGATGCCCCAGAGCCACCAGATGCTCGAGGGCCACCCGCGCACCCCGCTCCTGGTCCAACACGATGTTAGTAACTCCCTGCAAGGTTCGGTGCCCGGCCACGGAAACGGTCGGCAAAGGCAGGGCTTCTTGCAGGCTGGTGTCCACCGTGATGAATCCTTCCACCCCCCGCTCCAGCAGCAGCTGCGAGTATTCGCGCAACATGGATGCGTCGTGCCGATGAATGACTGTCAGGAAAAAGTAATTGTGTTCCCGGAGATAGGCCTCAATCCCGCTAATGACCAGGGACCCGTAGGCGTCGCCGATCTCCTCGATGATGAGTCCAACGGTATAAGTGCGCTTCTTGCGCAACGATCTTGCCAGGAAATTTGGACGGTAATTCAGTTCCTGGGCTGCCGCCTGGATCCGCTGCCGCGTGTGCTCCGGAATGGCGCGCGCGGAAGGGGCATTGTTCAGGACCGCCGAGACCGTGCCGGAAGCCAGGCCGAGATGTTTCGCGACTTCTCTCAGAGTGACTCTTCCAGGTTGGCTGATGCGAGATTGTTTCCCTTTTCCCATCCCGCGCGATTATCGCAGACCGCTCCTGATATCGGCACTTAAACTCACGTATCGCACCAAACAAAGCAAGTGGCTATCCGGGCGCGGCAGGTTAGTCCTGGCCCCACATAGCTCGAGATTCCCCCGGAGTGCGGGATCACCTTTCAGCCTGCCTTGCCGAATCCACAGGGAACGCATCGGTTATATTCCGCACCTTCAGCGATCGCCGCAACTGGTCCACGTCCGCCTTGCTCCTCAGTTGCAGAGTGACCGCCTCGCCGGGAAGCAGATCAAAATAATTGTCGGAAATCTCAACCTCGTTGTCGCCGAAGCTCGCGTATACATGACGAGCCAGGACTGGGGACTGCAGGCGCAAAGAGTAGGCCCCAGCGCTACCACTCCAATCCGCCTGAATCACCGGAACCGGAAGCGCCAGGTTCCGCGTACGAGCAAACAATTGAAGGTTGCGGGAGACGATCTTGCCATCCTTCATCAGATCGAACACGGCAAAAGCGTGCTGTGCATCTGTTCCCGTCAGCAGTTCCTGCCGCGAGAATGTGGCATAGACCTTGCTCGAAAGCTCCGGGACGGTTATCGCCTGGGCTTTCTCCTGCACCGTCTTTCCCTGGAAGTCGAGCACTCTGACGCGCAACTCCGCCGCTGTCGGTTGCAGTCTGTCCGAGACTACATACACTGAGACGGTGTTATTGTCTTCCCACGGCGACACCAGCAAATCATCGTAGAATCGCCGCGCGTAATACTGGAGCGCCTTCCAGTGGCCGTAGTAATCAATGCTCGACCACGAGGCGACTGGCCAGCAATCATTGAGTTGCCAGTAGAGCGATCCCATGGTGCGCGGACGCTGCCGACGCAGATGCTCGGCGCCCACCTTAATCGCCTCCGCCTGCAGCACCTGGCTGACATAAAGAAAAGATTCGAAGTCCCGAGGCTCGCGGTACTCGCGCAGCATGTAAGTGCGAATACGCTCGTTGCCGCCAGCATTCTTCTGGTGAGCCTGCAGCACCGGCGAGATGATATCGAGATCCTGGAGCTCCGCGAACTTCCGCACCGTCTCGATGTCGGGGAACGACTGGAATCCGTATTCTGACATGAAGCGGGGGAACTGATGGGTGTATTCCTCGATCGGTTCCAGCGCATGCCACACAGCCCAGTAATGCATGTCGCCATTGTGCTGACCGCCCGGAATATCCTCGAAGTTCGCCGACGGTGAACTGGGCCAGTAAGCCACCGGAGCGCCGTGCTCCGCCACCACACTCTTAATGATGTCGTGGAAAAGCACGACGTAATCCTGCCACACACGCTCGCGCTGCGGCGGAGTCAGAGTTTCCTTGAATTGCAGCCGGTCGCCCCAGAATTTCCATCCCCCTTCCACTTCGTTATTGCCGCTCCACAACGAAATGCTGGGATGATCGCGCAGGCGCTTCACCTGCTCGATCACCTCCTGCCGGACGTTTTCCTGGAAGGAGGGATCTCCCGGGACCATGGCTCCGCCGAACATGAAATCCTGCCAGACCATGATGCCCAGTTCATCGCAGATGTCATAGAAGTCGTCCGACTCGTAATAGCCGCCGCCCCAGTGCCGGATCATGTTCATGTGAGCATCGCGCGCCGCCTGCAGAATCTGCCGATGCTGCGCGGGCGTGACGCGAGTCGGGAAGCTGTCGAACGGAATTACATCCGCGCCTTTGGCAAAGATCGGAATCCCATTCACCACAAAGGTAAAGCTCTTCCCCCACTGATCCGGATCCCGGCGCAGTTCAAGCGAGCGCAGTCCGGTGCGCAATTCGGCGGTGTCCTCGGCAACGGATTTCTTGCCCTTCGAGGTGGAGAGTGTTGCAAAGAACTTGTAGAGTGTCTGCTGGCCATATCCGTTCGGATACCAAAGACTGGGATTGGAGACGCGGAAAGGAATTGAGAAGTGGTTCTTCCCTTCATCGAGGTGCACTTTCTGCTTAGCGGCCAGCGTCCTCTTGCCGCTAGCGCCATCCTCTTCGATTGAGACGCTCGCATCGCTGTTTTTGCCTGCAACAATATCGCACTCCGCTGAGAGTTCAGCTTCATCCTTGCTGATCTTATGTTGCCGGATATGAAAGTTGTCAATGCGCAGGTCGTCCCATGCGATCAGCTTCACGGGCTGCCATATCCCCTCGGTAACGTATCTCGGACCCCAGTCCCAACCGTAGTTATACGGCGCTTTACGCGTGTACGGGTCCGTGGCAATTCCTTCTTCGCTGAGGGCCTGCACCTGATTCACCGTCGGCAACTGATAAGGTTCGGCCTTCACTTTCGGCATCATCAGCACAATGGGAGAGTGGAAGACAATCCGCAGCGTGTTCTTTCCCGCATGCAGCCGATCTTTTGCCGAGAGCCGCCACGACCGAAACATGTTGTCGGCCTTCAGCAGCTGCGCGTCATTCAAGTAAACATCGGCAAAGGTGTCGAGGCCGCCAAACAGCAGGTCCACATGCTCGCGCGCGAGGGTCGCGGCATCCACGTGGACCTCCGTCTGATACTCCCAATCCGTTAGCCCAATCCACTGCAGCGACTTTTCGTTGTCGCGATAGAACGGGTCGGGGATCAACTTATTGCGTAGAAGATCCATCTGCACGACGCCCGGGACTTCCGCGTCGTGCCATTGCTCAACCCCGGCATGGACGCTGTCATTGAGCGCACGAAAGCGCCAGCCGCTATGAAGAACGACTGCGCGGGGTGGCAGAGCGAGGGCTGGAAGGCAAGCGAAAATAAAAATAAAGATTGCGGCCAGAATTCCAGAACGTTCGGAGCGTTGATTAACAAAGCGAAGATTAACGACCATAGAACTCCCGAAGAGTCTCAATCACAATGTTTCGGCAATGTGAATTCGCCCGCGGGCGCGCGTACAGCGCCCGAGTTGTGATGCGCGCCGAATTATACTCGCAGAGCGCCGCCAGTCGAACCCGGACTCCCGTGGAAAGGGTTCTTCCCAGATGCTCTAGTCTAGCCTACAATAACGATTTTGCAGTGATCTCACACAAACTCGCCGCACCCATCCGTCCCGAACGCCGGAGGCTCCATGAAATTCCGCCTAGCGAAGTTCGCCGTTCTTTTCCTCACCATCTCTTGCGCGCTTTCCCTGTGGGCGGGAGACGCGATTCCGAAAATCGCCTGGAAGCGAGGCATTGGCGAGCCGCTCGCCAACCCGGGCACCCGCAAGCCCCAACTGAACGATTTGATCGACGACGGTTACTGGCAAGGCGCGCCGGTCGGCGGCTTTGGCTCCGGCACCTTCTCGCGCACCTACCGCGGCGATTTTTCGCGCTGGCACCTGAAAGCTGGCATTCATAAATACGAAACTGTTTACTCCAACCAGTTTGCCATTTACGAGAAATCCGAGGGCGCGTCGGAAAGCATCGCCCAGGTGCTCCTAGCGGATCATCCCAAAAATCAGGACCTTCGCTCCTGGAAGTGGGATTATCCGGTCGGCGCCGGAACTTACTACGCACTCTACCCGAAGTCCTGGTACGACTACCGTTGGGACAAATTGCCGGCGCACGTCACCCTGGAGCAGTTCTCTCCGATTCTCCCCAATAACTACCGCGAAACCAGCTATCCGGTCGCCGTATATCGCTGGCATGCGGACAATCCCACTGACAAACCCGTGACCGTTTCCGTGCTGCTCTCCTGGGCAAACATGGTGGGCTGGCTTCGTAACACGTCGCGCGATCTTAGCGGGAAGATGAGTGCTGGCAACTACAACAGCGTCGTCTCCACACCCCTGGGAAACACCGGCACCATGAAATCCGTGGTGTTTGACCGCATTCGTCCCGGCGAGGTTCAGGACGACTGGGATGGGCAGTTCGCCATTTCATCCCTCGAATCTCCGGGCGTGGAAATTACTTATCAAAATACCTTCATTTCCGACGAAGTCGGCGGCGATCAGGTCTGGACTTCTTTCTCAAAGGATGGACGCCTCGCCAACAACGACTTCAAGTGGATCAGCAGCGGAGAAACCCTGGCTGGTGCAATCGCAGTGCGCTTCACTTTGAAGCCCGGCGAGAAACGCGTCGCGCCCATGGTGATCTCCTGGGATCTCCCGCTGATGGAGTTTGGCACCGGGCGCAAATGGCATCGGCACTACACCGATTTTTTTGGCACGTCGGGAAGAAACGCTCTGAAGATTGCCGCTGAAGGCCTGACTCACGCCGCCGAATGGAGCGATGCCATCGATGCCTGGCAGGCTCCCTACATCAACGACACCAGCAAGCCCGAATGGTATCGCGCCGAACTCTTCAACGAACTCTACACTCTGGCCGACGGCGGATCGTTCTGGGGACGCCCCGTCGGAGCCGATCCCAAATCTCCGCCGATGTTCTCGTTTATGGAGTGCTACGACTATCCCTACTATTCCACGCTCGACGTGCGCTTCTACGGTTCCATGCCGCTAGTCAAGTTCTGGCCCGACTTGGACAAGAAGGAGATCCGCACCTTCGCCGAAACCGTCCTGCGCAATGAGCCCGAGAAATTAATCTGGACTTGGAAGACACAGCAGGACCATAAGTCCACGTTTCGCACCCGCAAAAGCAAGGGAGCCGTGCCCCACGATCTCGGTGCTCCGGAAGAAGATCCGTTTTTCAAAATCAACCAGTTCAGCTGGCAGAACACCGATGACTGGAAAGACTTGAACACCAAGTTTGTATTGATGGTCTATCGCGACTACGTTTTCAGCGGCCGCACCGACACGCAATTCCTGCGCGACACCTGGCCCTCGGTGCAACTCGCGCTCGACTATCTCCGCAAGTACGACCGCAACGGAGATGGCATCCCGGAAAACGACGGCTTCCCCGACCAGACCTATGACGTCTGGGTGGTGCGTGGCGAAAGCGCCTACTGTGGCGGACTCTGGCTCGCAGCCTTACGCGCTGCCGAAGAAATCGCGAAGACTGTAAACGATCCAGCCGCGCAAGCGAAATATCACGACCTGTTCGCAAAAAGTCAGGCCAGCTATATCAAGAAGCTCTGGAACGGAGAGTATTTCCGCTACGATACCGGAAGCGAATACCGCGACAACATCCAAGCCGACCAACTCGCCGGACAGTGGTATGCCCACATGACCGGCCTGGGTGACCTCGTCCCGATGGACATGCAACGCAAGGCGCTGAAGAAGATATTCGATTTCAACGTGATGAAGTTCGCGAAGGGAGAAATGGGCGCAGTCAACGGCATCGCCGCCGATGGCACCATCATCAGAACTAACGAGCAGGTGCAGGAAGTCTGGACCGGCACCACTTTCAGCGTAGCCGCCCTGATGCTGGCTGACGGATTGAAAGACGAGGGATACCGCACGGCATGGGGCGTCTACCACGTCATCTACGAGACCAAGGGATACTGGTTCCGGTCGCCTGAGGCCTACGAGATCGACGGCAGTTTCCGCGCCTCGATGTATATGCGCCCAGCCGCGATCTGGGCGATGGAGATGACCGAACCCCCGTCCGCAGGCGACTCGCAAGCGGGAGCATCTGCGTCCAAATAGTTCAAGTGTCTTGATCTCTGGGACTCTTCCCACTCGATCGGGAAATCAAGGCTGCTTCAGGAAGGTTCCCTCCTGGAGTTCCGCAAATGCCTGCCTTAGTTGTTCCTGGGTGTTCATGACGATCGGGCCATACCACGCTACTGGCTCCCCAAGAGGTTTTCCTGAGACGAGGAGGAACCGGATCCCGTCGTTGCCCGCTTGCACCGTGACCTCGTCGCCTCGATCAAAGACGATGAGCGAGCGGTTGTCGGCCTCCACGGGAGGCGTGGTATCCAGCCATTTCACGGCCTCCGTCGGCGCCGCGAGCGGTCCGGACGCGTTGCAGAATTTCTCGGATCCGGCAAAAACGTAGGCGAAGGCATGACGAGTCGTTTCCACTGGCAGCGTCTTTTTTTTTGCCAGGCGCTACCGAAACGTCGAGGTAGATCGGTTCGGCTGCGATCCCATCCACCGGGCCGGTCTTTCCCCAGAACTTTCCGCAGACCACCCGCACATGCGTGCCGTCATCGTCCGTGATCTCGGGGATATCCAGCGCCTTCACTTCCTGGTAGCGCGGCGCGGTCATTTTCAGCAAAGCGGGAAGATTGGCCCAGAGTTGGAACCCGTGCATCCGACCAACGTGATCGCCCTTCGGCATCTCCTGATGAATGATCCCGCTGCCTGCGGTCATCCACTGCACGTCGCCGGCAGCGATCGCGCCGCGATTTCCCATACTGTCCCCGTGCTCTACGGTTCCGGCAAGAACGTAGGTGATAGTTTCGATCCCGCGATGGGGATGCCACGGGAAGCCCGCTAGATAGTCCTCCGGAACATCATTGCGGAAGTCATCCAGCAAGAGGAACGGGTCGAAGTCTTTGGTGTTGCCGAAGCCGAATGCGCGGCGCAGATGCACGCCGGCACCCTCGAGGGTTGGCTTGGATTGAATGAGCCGCTTTACTGGTCGAATAGACATGGTGCCCCCCGATACGGAAATAATGCGGAAATCAGAGTTGTTACACTCAGCGTCGTTAAACTCAGCGTTTGTACTCAGCGTGGTTGACTTCACTACTGCCGTAGATGCCCGGACTCCATGGCTGCTTCGGTTTGCAGGCTCTGCAGGTCTCGCGAGATAGTCGCCACAGCGAGCGTGCGATCACCCTGCTTGTAGGACACGGCGCAGTTTCGCGCGTCCAGATTGCCATCGATCTCAACCGAATCCCAACGCTCAGCGTGCCCGACATAGTTGATAGCAACGTCATAGTGCTGGCTCCAAAAGAACGGCACGGCATCGAATCGTTCGCTACGACCAAGAATATTTTTTGCCGCAACTTGTCCCTGACGCTCGGCCACCACCCAGTGCTCTACCCGGATTCGTTGCCCGGAATGCGGATCGGGCCACCGTGCAACGTCGCCCGCAGCATAGACACCGGACGCACTGGTCTCGAGGTATTCATTGACGACGATACCGCGATCGATCGTCAGACCGGATCGCTCGGCGAGAGTTAGCGACGGTTTTACGCCTACGCCGACCACGACAAAATCGGCGTCTAGAGTGGTTCCGCTCTTCAACGTGACGGTGTGCCCATTGATGCGAAGGACAGTATCGTCCAGACGAAAAACAACACCCTTTGCCTCATGAAGCTTCCGTATGAAGAGGCCGAGCTCTGGTCCCAAAACGCGTTCCAGTGGCTGGTGCGCAGGTGATACTACGTTGACTTCGATCCCGCGCGAGCGCAGAGATGCGGCAACCTCGAGACCAATGAAGCTCGCCCCGACGACAACCACGCGCTTCGCGGCGGCGGCCTTGGCGACAATCGCTCGGCTGTCCGCGAACGTTCGGAGATAGTGGATCTGCGAATCAATCACTCCCTCGATCTTTAGTCTGACGGGTTCGGCGCCGGTGGCCAGCAGCAGCGCCCCGTATTCATACGTCTTGCCGTCCTCAAGCTGGATCCGCTTCCGCTGCAGGTCGAGCGATGCCACTCGGGAACGGAGCTGCAGATCAATTCGCCGGTCCGCGTAAAAGTCAGGTGGCCGCAATGGAATCCAATCGTCCGGCGCGGTACCCGCCAGAAAATCCTTGGAAAGATTGGGTCGATCGCAAGGAGGCGAGTCATCCGCGCTGATCATGGTAAGCGCCCCGTCGTAACCCTCGCGACGGAGCATGTCTGCCGCGGCCAACCCAGCTCCGCCGCCTCCCACAATTACGACTGAGTCGGGCTGGCTCCGCTGTTTCGCGGAGCTGGTGGCGCGTTTCGGAACGGGTTGCGCGAGTTTCTCCCGCACGAAAATTTTGTCATCCACTTTTTCGACTCGCCAGCACGCGATGGAGTCGAGCGCAGGCGCGCGGAGGGCTTCTCCCGTACGCAGGCTGAAACAGGCATGATGCCACGGGCATCGCACGGTGTCCCCAACGACGAGACCCTCGGAAAGCGGCCCGTGGTAATGAGTGCATTGTGCGCCGACCGCGAAAACCTCGTCACGGCTGCGGCGCACCAGGGCCACGTCTTCGCCATCGACCTGACCGAGAGCCATCGCTCCATCCGCGAGATCGCGAACAGGAAATCCGTTTCTAAAATCGGGTTTATCTTCTTCCGTTTCTGCCATTTTTATGCCCAGGATTTCATTGTGAGCTAGATTGAAGATGCTGTCTGCGACTCGAATGGCCGACTTTATTTTGTCCGAGCTCCGCGAGTATCCGCACATTCTCTTTACGGTACCGTGCCCGATAGAAAGGGCCGCACTGAGGGTTCGCGCACAGTTCTGGAGTCTCTCGAGGAGCCATGCAGCCTACCCAGTGGAAATCTTTTCACTTTCTCATAACATCGCGGCAACAAATCTTCACATCACGGCAACAAATCCTCCTTAGATTGAAAGAGCACTCCCACAGCCGCTCGCTTTGACGCCTCAGGGTGGGCGGCTTACTTTTCATTCGTGAGGAACGTTCAAGTGAAAGAGACTATCGGGTCAAGCGATCCCAGACCAACGAATTTCCCGCCTGCGTCTGTTGTGTTTGCGCTTTTTGTCATTCTCCTGGTTTTCGGCAGCACCATCTACGTTCTCGGCTTTTACTTGAAGTAGTAAAGGCTTTGGATGCAGCGGTCTTTAAGATGGAGGTATTGATCAGCCAGTCCGACCAACAAGTTCATGATTCTGATCTCCAAATTCTTCAATGAAGTATGAAGCCATAAAAAGCAGAATGTCCAGGCCGCAGTATGTGCTGTACATGTACAAGGAAGGTTGCCGCTGTTTACCTTGAGATTCGCAATTCGAAATCGGGACCGATCATCCGCTACAAATCCTGACACAAAACCAACTTTTCCCTACGGCACCCCCTGACTTCGTCCACCAGAATGGAGATCACCGAGCCATGGAACGTTCCGGCTCGATGGACGCTCGACGCTCGGTGGCCATTCAGTCGGCAACTCTGCTGAACTCAGGAGCGCTCATGGGCAGCTTATTGGAGACAAGCGCTTTGGCACCAACTGGATGCGTCGGTTCTTGTTTCAAAGATAAGATTCTCCCCGGCATCGCGCCTACTCGATATTCCGGTCGAGTACGACATCCATGAAGCAAACTGAACTCCAATCAACTCGACAAAATCGTCCGCCTGCAGTCGGCACCACGAAGTTCGCTTCTGCGGGAGCGGCCACTCCGTACGCCTGGAAGCTTGTCGCATTGCTCTCCCTGGGTGGATGCTTCGAGATCTACAACCTGGCCCTGACCGCCACTCTCAGCCCGGGACTGATTCGCAGTGGGATCTTCCATGAAGGCTCGCTTGGACTCTTCGGACTTACGGACCAGGCCAGCTTTGCCGCTGCAACCTTCGCTGGACTCTTTGTCGGCAGCGCTGGGTTGGGTGCCTTCGCCGACAGATTCGGGCGGCGCACGATCTTTATATTCTCGATGCTCTCGTACTCCGTTACCACGTTCGGGATGGCCCTGCAGCATTCAGCCGTTGGCATTGACGCCTGGCGATTTTTCACCGGCATTGGCCTAGGGTTGGAGTTGGTGACCATTGATACCTACATTGCCGAATTGGTTCCGGCAAGCGTTCGTGGAAGAGCTTTCGCGATCAACCAGTGCATCCAGCTTCTAGCCATCCCTGTAGCGACCTTCTTGAGTTGGCTGCTGCTGCCCCGCGACCTGCTCGGCGTCGCCGGTTGGAGATGGGTTGCTCTTATCGGGGCGGTCGGTGCGCTGGTCGCTTACTATATCCGGCGTCAGGTCCCGGAATCACCGCAATGGCTTCTGCAAAGAGGCAGATTCGAAGAAGCCCGGGCCGTGCAAGCGAAGATCGAACCGAATTCACACGGTTTAGTTGTTAATGATCCGCAAGATAGTTCACCGGATACAGGCTCCGCCGGTCAGGAAATCCCGGCATACACTTCCTTCTCTTCGCTCTTTCGAAATCCGTATCTACGTCGTACGTTGGTGCTGATCGTATTGAACATCTTCCAAGCCAGTGGGTTCTACGGTCTGGTGAACTGGCTGCCGACGCTTCTCATCTCTCAGGGCTTTACGATTCTGCGCAGCTTGCGATACACCTTCATTATTTCAATCGTCTATCCACTCAGCCCACTCCTGTTTGTTCCCATCGCCGACAAAACAGAGCGCAAGTGGCACATCGTTCTTGCCGCCAGTTTTGCCGCAGTCCTCGGATTGTTCTTCTCGCGCCCGGCGGGCAGCCTCATGCTGGTCACGCTGGGAATCTTGCTGACGATATCGAATAACTGGCTTTCCTTCGCCTATCACGCCTACCAAGCCGAGTTGTATCCGACATCAGTGCGCGCGCGTGGCGTTGGTTTCGTCTATTCCTTCAGCCGCCTGTCGACAGTTGTTTCGAGTTTCCTGATCGCCTTGCTTTTGCGGCGGTTTGGCCCCTTCGGTGTCTTTGGGTTTATCGCGTGCAGTATGGCCATCGTAGTTGTTACCGTCGGACTCTTTGGTCCCCGCACAAGGACCACAGCAACGCAGGAGTAGCGCAGTGGCTGTCAATTGCAGAACTGTCAACCTTGAGCTGCGCTGACAAACCTGGCAGGATCTTTGTCGAAGGCCTCCTTGTGGTTCCTGATACAGAACAAATAAGTCTTGCCTTCATACACGGAGGTGATCGTGGGATCGCTGTCCATGCCGCATACAGGGCAGAGACTTTTGTCCGCAGTGAAACCGGGTGTTTTGGTGTAGACCAGGTTCGAGTCCGGGTTCGTCCAGCCGCGTCCTTGGTATTCGATGTTGTAGGCCGTTTCCTCGGCTACCTCGCGTCCGAAATACCGCTCAACCACACGGAACGCAAGATCGATGCCGGATGTAAGTCCGCCCGAGGTAGCCAGATTGCCATCTTCCACGAATCTGGCTCCGCGTTTCAAGTGGATATCCTGGAACTCCATAGCGAAGTCCTCATACGCCCGGTGAAACGTGGTCGCCGATTTACCCGACAATAAGCCGGTTTTGGCGAGCACATATGCACCTGTGCAAACCGACATGGTTACGTCCGTGCTCTTTGTCGACACGCGAATCCATTCCAGCATCGTCTCTTTAGCTCCTGACTGCGCCGGGATAACGATCACTTTAGGCGCAGGAGCCGTCTGAAAGGTGTAGCCGGGAACGATCTCCATTCCCCCGCTTGCAAGAATCGGTTCTTTCGTCTCGGCCACGGTATAGAGATGGAATGCAGGATCCTTGCGGCCGTGGATTTCGACTGCGGAGAACACCTCCCATGGTCCGCAGAAATCGATGATCACCGCACCTTTGGAAATGGGAAAGGCAACCGGAATGCTGCCTTGGGCAGGAGGCGTCAGGGGATTGGAAACGGGTTTAGTTTTGTCTGCGGCACTCTTGGCTTGGATTCCGCCTGTCCCGGCAAACAACTTGCCGGCCAACATGGATGGGATTCCAGTTGCCAAACCGAGTGCCGCCGATCTCTTGAGCAATTCTCTTCGATTCATAATGTCCTTTCACTGCTTTTGATGATGATGTTTTCTGGTTCCTATACTGCAACTACTTCGATTGTTGGCTCCTCGCCAGGAATTGGCTCGGCGCCCACAAAAATTAGTTCGTGGTCACGTCCGTGAACCGGTGCCGGTAGTCGTTCGGGGGAACGTGAAGCACACGAAGAAACGATCGGCGCAAACGCTGCATTGAGCTAAAACCACAATCATTAGCAATCTTTTCCAGTTTGTCTTGTGATTCCTCTAACCGGCGCCGGGCCGCTTCGACACGAAGGCGCTCTACGAACCGCGCTGGCGTCGTGCCTGTATCCTTGAGAAACACACGCGCAAAATTTCGTGGACTCATACGTGCTTGAGCGGCCAACTTTTCTACTGGGAGGGACTGATCCAGATGGTCGAGGGCCCAGAAGCGAATTCCTTCGATTTGTTCTCGGTCGGACGACTGCAGAGAAAGTGCTGCGCTGAATTGCGACTGACCTCCAGCCCTACGCAAGTACAAGACCATTTCACGCGCGACCTTCAGCGCCATCGGCGCGCCAAGGTCCTCTTCGACCAAAGCCAACGCAAGGTCCATCCCGGCTGTGACTCCGGCCGTCGTGTAAGTGTTTCCGTCGCGTATGTAAATCGGGTCGGGATCGACGGTTATGCGCTGAAACTTGTTTGCCAAGTCCGCCGCCCATTTCCAATGAGTCGCGGCCCGCTTGCCGTCAAGAAGCCCGGCCGAAGCAAGGAGATAGGCGCCTGTGCAGATAGATCCAATGCGGCGCACTCGCTGAGCGGCTCTCTGCAGCCACAGAACTAATTCTTCGTCACGCGCAGCCGTTTCGACGCCGCTTCCACCAGTCACCAGCAGAGTATCGATGGGTCCGCGGAGGGTGCGGAAAGTCTTGGTCCCGGTTAAGACTAATCCGCAATTTGTCGCTACAGATCTGCGGCGGGTGGTACTTGCCAGCACCACGCTATAAGGTGCCTTCCGTGTCGGGTACTCCTGGACGAAGAGCTCCGCGGCCCGGACAAAGATTTGAAATGGACCAGCCACGTCGAGGATCTGACTACTTGGCGCCGCAAGAAAGACGATGGTTCTCGATGGATTCTTCGCGGGAAACAGCGTTCTGGATCTCTTCATGACACGATGCTAATGCCAGACGCCGGTGGCAGCAATGACAAAAGAGCGTCATTTTCTGCCATCTCAAAAAAGCGGGAGCGCTTCTCCATTTCCAGTTGAACCGGAACAATGGCCTTACGATGGAGACTTCCGTGCCGTGACAATACCGTCGCTCAACGAATCTCCACATTCATTAACGGCACGAACTGCTGGCCGCCATGCATGTCTCCATCGCCAAGTTCGCCCTGTGTCAGCGGCCGGGGAATACTGAACTTAATGGCGAGCGCATTGTCGCATTGGAAAAAGCGTACTTTGTCTTCCGGGCACCCGTAGAGTTTGGCGAATGAAGCTTGCGTCAAGGCTCCGGAGCTTTTGACGCGATCGTAAGTCGCCTGGTCAGCAAACATGATGTCGAAGGTAAGCGTGAAGGGGCCAGCGTTCTTACTTCGAATCAAAGCTGCGATCTCGGCCAGTTTCATGATTGGGTCGAGCCATCCAGATCTTCGAAGTGCATACGAAACATCTCCAGCGGCGTCGAGGGAACCGCGACGTGATTGAGGTTGAACCGATATACCGGACCGCGGTCAATTACGGCGGGGTTGTGAAGACATGCAAACGCCGTGATTGAACCGGCCCATTCTTTGATCGGATAGTGGAGGAGCGGCTGGCGGCTCAGTTCGGCAAGCTTGTGCGCCATGTCCTGTGTTGGAGCGGTTGCTTCCAGCACAATCCCCACCTCATGCGGCAGATTCTTCGTCTCAGGCTCCAGCTTTCCCATGACCGCGTTGATGCCATAGGCATGGAAGACGAGGTTGTATGAGCTCTTATCGGCCTTGTCACCAAGCACGCCCGCCACCATGTCATCGATGTAGTTCCGTACTGAAGCGAGCCAACTGTCCAACTGGCGGATAATGTAAGGATCGCGGATCCCGCCCACAATGATGCTCTGATAGCCGGCCAATTCCGCCCCTTCCAGCTTCACCGTATAGAGCGGTTCAGAGAAGAATTCAGTGCCGCGAATCCGAACCGTCACGTCGTCGATGGCTTCAAAAGTTGCATTTGTCAGGTCAAGGGTTCCCGAGCACTCGCGATGCAGGAAAGGGTCGGCGTTTTCGTAGAGTCCGTGAGCCGCCACGCTTTGCGGCGTGCAGCGCAAGCCATTTCCATACGGGCGAATGGTGATCTGGTCATGATTGACCGTAGTAGAGATCACGCCCTTGCCCAGCGTTTCACATACGAGGGTGCCGCACTCGGACACTTTGCCGGCATGCCATGCCAGCCCGGGCGGGAATCCACGCATGACCGGAATCGCCGCAAATAGAGCAGAATCGCTGCAGCGTCCAGCCAAAACAAAATCCGCCCCGTCTCCGATCGCCTGCTGGAGTGGCTCCACGCCCATCATACCTACGATGCGACTGCTGCGATCGATGACGTGGTCGCTGATGGGAAGTGCTGGGTTCAGCGGAACGATGCGGTTATCCTTGAGCAAGTCCTTGAGGTAGGTCTTGTCCTGTTCCGCATAGATTACGGCTGTGCGCAGCTTCAGCTTGTGTTCCGCGACGATTTCGCGCACGATCTCGAGGACCCCGTCAACGTGCACATCTCCGCCTGCGGTGCCTGCCGAGCCAACGATTACGGGAATGTTCGCTTTTCGTGCTGCTCGCAACATCAGAGACAGATCGCGCTTTACGGCCTCTCGTGGAAACGCAGGAATCCCCATGCCCAGTGAAAAGGGGCCGGCATCGGTGGTCCCTGCGTCGCAGGCGATGAAGTCAGTCGGCTGTGCCAGCGCCTCGTCCAGAGCAACGGCGCTGATTCCTCCCCCGACACTTCCCACCGGCGCTATGAACCGGATTTGGTCATTCTCTGGCATAGATAGATCTTGCAGAAGCATGTATACATATTTCGACCACAACTGTCTACAGTAAATGAACGAGATTCTTGCAAGGGCGGCACTTCTGAAACCCATCTGATTTGGCTTATTTCTTCCGTGAGATGGAGTCGGTCGCAGGAACCCCATGCAATAGGGCTTCCTGAGCATGAGCAAGGTGCTGTCGCATCAGCCGCTCGCAAGCATCGGGGTCGTGCGCTTCGAGTGCCCGGAGAATGGCCTCGTGGTCCGCTTGTCCAAGCGGGATACGTCCGCGATTGAGAATCCCGGGGTACCGGTAGAGACGCATAATGCACCAGATATCTCCGCAGAGCAGGTCGATCAAGCGCTGGTTCCCGCTGGCCAGGGCAATCTGGTAGTGGAAGTCGAAGTTGTGCCAGTCGCTGTAGAGATCCAACAGTTTGTCGGCCTCGACCTCCCTCTGCCGGCGCAGAGTCAAGCGCAGCTTCTCCAGCCCTTCCTTCGTAACCTTCTTAGCCGCCAGCCGGCAGGCTTCGACCTCCAGGGCTTCGCGCACTTCGAGGAGTTCGGCGAGCTCTTCTTCTGTAAGCGTCGCGATAAAGGTGCCGCGATTAGCATGCCGAACCACCAATTTGCGGCCTTCCAGACGGCGCACCGCTTCTCGCAATGGTCCTCGGCCGACGCCTAGCTGGCTCGCGATTCTGGCCTCACGAATGCGCGTGCCGGGCGGGAACTCGCCGCGGAAAATAGCGCCTTCCAGTCTTGCGACCAGATCATCCACAAGCGTTTTCGGTGTCTCTTTTTTCGCTTTAGACTTCGACAGAACGCACCTGCCTTGCATGCCGCGGGAGCCATGTATGGAGATAACGGGCTCGTACACCTTCGCGAAATCCATCTTAACCATAATTCGCCAAATTTCCCTTGACAGAATTGATCTGCCTCTCCTAAACTCGCGGGCATCTTATAATCTGTCTACACAATAATTGTATAACTGTAGACAGTTCGCTGGCAACAACCGATAGAAGGTGGGGCTCTCATGATTCCGAGACGACTCTCAGACCTCGCGACCGTATTTCTCCCGGTCATTTCCCTCAGCTTAATTCTTCTATCCGGCGATCCAACAGTCTGGGCCCAGCTCGCCGGAACGACCCTGTCGGGCCAGGTCTCGGATCGATCTGGAGCCATCATCGCGTCGGCGAGCGTGACCATCAGAAATATGGCAACTGACGAAGTCCGTGAAGTCACCACCAACGAGAAAGGACTGTACAACGCGCCGAGCCTTCAACCAGGCACCTATTCCGTCACGGTTTCAGCTCCCGGCTTTGCGCCCCATGTGGAGCGCGACCTGGAGCTAACAGTCGGCGCGATCCGAGAGCTGGATGTCGCTCTGACAGTTGGAACGACGGCCGAGAAGGTCGAGGTGCAGGCAGGCGCAGCGGATGTTGAAACTGACACCTCGGTTGTCAGCGCGACGGTTGAGCAGGAGCGCATCGTCGATCTGCCCCTGAACGGCAGAGACTGGACGCAGCTCGCAGTTTTGCAGCCGGGCGTCGTCAGCGTTCGAGCCCAGGAACCAACCACCGGTAATTCCAACCGTGGCGTCCGGGGCTTCGGCAATCAGTTAGCAAGCAACGGCCATAGTCCTTACGAGAACACTTATCGTGTCGACGGCATCAACGAAAACGATTATTCGAATGGGGCGCCCGGGAGCGTTATCGGCGCCAATCTTGGTGTAGACGCAATCCAGCAGTTTCGTGTTGTGACTACATCCTACACAGCCGAATACGGGCGTACCTCGGGCTCTGTCATCAACGCAGTCACGCGATCAGGCGCCAACGATGTGCACGGGAGCGCGTATGTTTTTGATCGCGACAAGATATTCGACGCCAGAAATTTCTTTGATGCACCCCAAATTCCGCCCTTCCACCGGGTTCAATTTGGCGGGGCGGCCGGCGGCCCGATACGGAGGAACCGCACCTTCATCTTTGGCGATTACGAAGGAGTCCGCCAATCGCAGAGCGTGAATTTCAATAGCGTTGTGCCGTCGCCTGCGGCCCGCATGGGCCAGTTGCATCGAGCGGATGGAACCCCGGTAACAGTCACGGTGGATCCAAATATTTTTCCCTATCTGGGACTCTATCCTCTTCCCAACTTCGGCCTCAATGCGGGCAGTTTTGGCGATACGGGAAACTATGTCACGACAGGTCTATCCAACGTAACCGAGAACTTCGTCACCACGCACATCGATCACACTTTTTCGGAAAGCGACAATCTGTCCGGAACCTACCTCTACGATTACGGTCCTCAGACCGTCCCAGATAGTCTCGGAAACACATTGAGCCGTCTAAATGCGGGCCACCAATTGGTTAGTATCACCGAAAGGCACATCTTTAGTTCCAGGATGCTGAACGTCGTTCGCCTCGGCTATAACCGCAGCATCGGGGACATTCTGGTGCCGCTGAAAGCGCTTACGCCCGCCGCAGGAAATGCGGCGCTCGGTTACACGAGCGGAACCTTTGCTCCAACCATCAATATAGATGGGATTGTCACAACTGGAGGACTGGGCAGTCTCCGCCAAGCATCGATCACGTATAACTCTTACCAGTTTTACGATGACGTAGCGATGAACCGGGGAGGGCATTTTCTGAAAATGGGCTTCTCGTTCGAGAGAATTCTGCCGAGTGCGAAAGCAAAATCGCAGAACGGCACCGCCAACTTTCAGACCACAGGCAGCACAACCGCTCTCGAGAACTTCCTCACGGGAAACTTGTTCTCCGCGATTGTTCTGCCGAGTGGAACGTCCTCTCCTATAGAAGTCCAGGACAACCTGTTTGGCGGCTACATTCAGGACGACTGGCGCGTCCGCCGGAATCTGACCCTGAATCTGGGATTGAGATACGAAATGCTCACCATCCCAACGGACCGGAAGAATCGCGCAGGCCTGATCAATACGCTAACGGCGCCTCCGGGCAGGGGACCATGCCCGGCGGTGATCATGCCGACCACGGTGCCGGGCTGTGTTGTGCCGGTCAACCAGTTCTGGCAGAGCAACCCGACGACTCATAACCTTGACCCGCGGGTGGGAGTCGCCTACGACGTATTTGGCAATGGGAAGACGGCGGTTCGCGCGGGCTTCGGGATCTATGACATGCTCCCGCTACCTTACATCTATGCTACCTACGCGGCCATCTCCGCTCCTTACTCGCAGGATGAGATAGTCCCGGGGTTTCTGCTTCCACCGGGCGGTTTTCCGAGTGCGGTTGCCGCCGTTGGCGCGCTGACCTCCTCCTTTCGTATTGGGCACTACGTCGAGCAACATCCCAAGCGAACCTATTCGCTGAATTACAACCTCAACGTTGAACAGCAGATTTCGGAAAATTTCTCTGCACTGATCGGGTACGTCGGGTCTCACAGTCTGCACATGCCATTTCAGGCTGAGGACATGAATCAGGTGGCTCCCTCCAATGTTCAAGTCATTGGTGGCCGTTATGTGTTTCCCGCAGCGGGAGTGCAGCAGGATGCGAATGGCACTGAGATCTTCGGCCTGCTCTTCGATGGCAATGCGAACTACAACGGACTGATCACACAGATTCGTGCCAGGGCGTACCGTGGGATCTCCGCCCAAGGTACCTACACTTGGGGTCGATGCACAGATCTCGGGTCGGGCACGCAATCTCCATCGACATATCAGAATTCCTTCGCCAGCCTGATCTACTACGACAAAACAATGCGAAAGGGAGAATGCGACTTCAATATCGCCCAGAATTTCTCCGCAAATTTCCTCTACTCACTACCCGCTCCGCAACGGGGGCTAATGCAGACGATAGCGGGGGGCTGGCAAATAGGAGGAATCATCACCGCGAGCACAGGCGTGCCCTTTTCCCTGATGCAGGCTGGGGACGTTCTTGGGCAACAAGGACAGAGCTTTGGTGCAGTGCCGGATGTAGTCCCAAACTGCAATCCCATCAATCGGCATTTCAAGAGTGCAGGCTTGAATTACATCAACTCGGCTTGCTTCGTGTTTCCCACAGTTCCCCTGGGTTCGCCGATCGCATCACTCTGCAACCAGGGAGGAACGAGTCCAATGAATGGCCAGGTACTCTGCCTGAATGCACAAGGGAACGAGCGTCGCAATCAACTCGTTGGTCCGCGACTGGTGGACGTAGATCTGTCGCTCATGAAGAATATCCGCATTCCTCGCATCTCCGAGGCGTTCAGTCTTCAGTTGCGGGTGGAGGCCTTCAACATCTTCAATCGTGCGAACTTCCAGGCCCCAACCCATAACACCACTTTTGGCGGTCTGCTCGGCTTCAATCAAGAATCTCCTGGGACGGCCGGCCTGTTAGACTCTACCGCAACTCCATCCCGGCAGGTTCAGCTCGGAGCCAAGGTGATCTTTTAGCTCACGAGGAGCAGCAGCAGCCGGCTTTCTCCATTCCGATTCGGAAATATCGAAGACGGAGTGGAGATTTGTAAGCCTCAATACTTGGCGCACCGTCTCGGAAGGGTCCACCAGCCTCAGATAAGTACCAGCCGCTCGAAGCGATATTAGGGCGCCTATTCCTGCCGCGTCAATTGCAGTTACGCCGCTGAGGTCCACAATAATGATCTCTCGTCTATGGAGAGGAACGGCTGCGCCAAAGAGAGTGGATTCCAGGCCGCAAACGAGCCTGCCCTGGCAGCGCACAGTCACCACGCGGCGCGCACTTTCAAACGTTATGTTCAACACTGTTCGTCTCCTCGTGACAATGGATTGTCGCCGACAGCTGACGGGCTTTGCTCGGCTTGGACCCTTCGACTTCGCTCAGGGCAGGCTCGCGAGGCGCTCGTCCCAATGCTAGATCTCTGCGCGATTCTTTGCATGATTCGAGGCTATTCCACGTCAAGAGACGGCGAGGACAGGATATGTCAGACGTCTGTATGGATTTGTAAGGAGCAAGCATTCTGGCTGGTGAGTCCTATCGTATTCCTATACCCTTATTGTGAGAAAAGATCTGGCGGTATCTAGTCCTTGACGATTCAATCCTCTATAAGTGGTCCGAAAGCTGGAGTGCCCCTTGGACGATTATTTGTCAAGGTGTTCCTCTGGTTTTGGTTTACCGTTCTGGCGCTGTTCGGTATCTTTCTGGCTAGCCGGCTCGGTACTCGATTGGTTCCAGCTACGGACGTCATTGCGTCGTTCGCACCCAGAGTAGCGGACGAGGCTGCACACGCCTATGAATCGGGAGGTCCACAAGAATTCGAACAATTCGCCCGAGGGCTGGCTGGAAAATCCGGGCTTGAGCTCTATCTGATCGATGGGTACGGTAAGGATGTTTTGTCCCGAGCTATTCCCTCCGACAGTCTGTCTATAGTACGCGCCGCCCGCAGTGACGGACGCATTCTGAACCGTTACGGGCTCCGTTCGCATAGCTCATCTTATAAATTCACTTCGCCGTCAGGGCGTCCTTACGTTCTTCTCGTCCGCGCCCCCTTGCAACCGTGGAAAATCCTGGACACTACAGCCGGAGGCGGGCTGCCTTTGTTAGGCGTGGGGTTGCTCATGGTGACATTCTTCTGTTTCTGGCTTACGCACCACATTGTCGCACCTATTCAGGGGATTCAATCGGCTGCGAGAAAGGTCGCGGCAGGCGATCTGAGCGTGAGAGCTCCGGTCGAGATATCCAAGCGACACGACGAACTGGCGGCTCTGGCGGCAGATTTTGATGTCATGGTTGAAAGGATGAGTGCCTTCGTACGTTCCCAGAAGGATCTCTTGAGCACGGTCTCGCACGAGTTGCGCTCCCCCCTCACGCGATTGATTATGTCTCTAGCCCTTTTGCGAAATCAGCCGCCACGCGAGTCCGAAGAGTTATTGCAACGCATGGAGCGCGATGTCGAGCGAGTAGATACCCTCATGGGACAGCTTTTGACACTCTCGCGTTTGGAAACGGGTCTATCGTCCGAAGTGAGTGACAGCGTGGACTTGTCTCAACTGGTCCAGGAAGTGGTGGCTGACGGCGATTTCGAGGCGCGCTCTTGTGGCAAGTCGGTGACGCTGCAAGCCGAAGGAGGGATAGTCATTGAAAAGGCCGATCAGCAGGCCTTGCGCAGTGCCTGTGAGAATATCGTTCGCAACGCGATTAGGTTCACCGCGCCAGGGAGTGACGTGGAGGTGATTTTGAAGACCGAGAAAATGAGCCCGTCACCGCAGGCCATTCTTTCAGTCCGCGATCACGGTCCGGGTGTCCCCAGAGAGTTACTGCAACACATCTTCCAACCATTCTTTCGTGTAAAGGAACCAAATGGCGATCCACGGGCAAACAATGGCACGGGCCTTGGACTTGCGATTGCTCTTGAGGCAATTCGTCAACACCGCGGCACAATCACCGCATCGAACGCTAATCCGATGGGGCTCGAAGTTAAGATCATGCTGCCGACCTCGCACTTCTAAGTTCATTCGCCGCAATCGTAAACCGCACCGACCTATGACATCGCATCAGAGCGGCCAAGCATAGACATAGCCAACTCCTCGTACGCTCCGGATTCTTTCCGCGCCGTTTGTCTGTGGACCCAACTTTTGACGAAGGTTGCTTACGTGAAGATCGATGCTCCGATCAAAAGGTGAAAATTTCCGGCCGAGGACCCGTTCCGCCAAAGCTTCCCGAGAAAGCACCTGTCCCGGCGATTCCAGGAATGCGCGCAGCAGATCGAACTCCGCCGATGTCAAGTGCAAAGATTTTCCCGACCTGGATGCAGAATGTCCCGCCAAATCCAGCTCCAAATCACCCGACTTGATTGAGGGTGGCCGTGGTGCGCTGCCTTGCTCCGCCTGCCAACCCGCTCGGCGGAGGATAGCCCCAATGCGCGCGATCAATTCACGCGGGCTGAATGGCTTTGCCAGATAATCATCCGCCCCCATTTGGAGGCCCAAAACACGATCAAATTCATCGCCTTTGGCCGTCAGCATCAGAACCGGTGTGCGCACGCGCGAGCGTAATTCTCGCAGGACATCAAAGCCCTGCATATCGGGCAGCATCACATCAAGCACGATCAAATCGTAATTGCCACTTGACCCCGCGTGGCTGCCTTCAGCGCCGCTATGCACAACCGATATCACGAACCCCTCAGCTTCCAAGTACCTTCGCACCAGGTCACACAGATCCGGATCGTCGTCCACGATCAGCAAACGCGCATGCTTTCGCAGCGTTTCTTCCGGTCTTGCAACCTGGATCATGTTTAAACCCCGCACATGAGAAGGCCAGATCCGTTATGCCGCACCACCCCAGAGCGTTCGCGCCATCTCCCGACGCAATGACAAATGATAAACGACAAATGATAGCTGACCCCGCAGCGTTCGTTGAAGGGTGGGGCCGGGATTATCTGGTATCCGGCACGTCATTCACCGCCGTCGGAGAGAAGACGCCGATCCTGGGATGTGCAAAAAGGCTCGCATAGCCTACGAACACTCTGTGCGACACAGGATCCACCACGAGGGTATGGGCTCCGTAGTGTGTACGTATCTCGTCCAGTACTCGATAGGCGTTGGGACCGTCTTGCTGAATTACTGTTAAACGTCCGGCTTTTCCGGCGGAATAGATTCGGTGGAGAGTCTCATCGAATGCGACCGAATCAGGACCTCCCCCGATCTTCAGCGACTTGATGACCCGATGCGACTCCAGATCAAAGACGACTAACATTGCATTCATCGAGCAAACTGCAAAAAGCCGCCGCTGCTCGGAGTCAATGGCCATCCCAGATGGTCCTTCGCATGGACCGAGAGACCATTGCCCTATCACCGCCCGCTTGGCAAGATCGACTGCAACTACCGAGTCGATGTCCTCAAGATTCTGATAAAGAACTCCAGTCTGCGAATCGAAGGCGGGAAATTCGGGCCTTCCAGGGAGAGGTACCGTTCCGACCGTTATGCGCTTCTCAGGATCAATCAGAGTTGCAATCTTTGCGTCTCCGTTCGCTACATATACGAGCTTTGCTGACGGGACATAGAGTATCGCATCCGCGTCATCCGCGACTGGGATCCTCGTAAGTAACCGAAGAGAAGTTGGATCAAAGACATCCACTGAGTTCTCTTCGCTCCGCGTGACGAAGGCAACGTTACGGTCCATCATTAAAGCCACCCCGTGAGCCGCTCCGCTCCCTGGTAGCTCGGATACCTTGCTGACGGACGGATAGTTCATATCTAAGTTAACCTTGTATAACGCGCCGGATGACTCACTTGTAACAAATAAGGCATCGCTGTTTATTGTCAGGTAGTCGAGAACATTAAGCGGCCCACTCTTGGGGAGCTCAATATAGCCCTCGAATTTCATAAACTTGGATTCGCCTGGTGTGCCGGGGCAAATAAGATAGGCGGCTACCACGCCTAGACAGAGAACGATCACCGTTGCGAACGCCACGGTCATTCTCAGGCTGTTGGTTGCGACTTTTCCCATTCTGTTCTCTAATTAAGACTTTGTAGCCAACCACGGTCTGTCGCCGTGCGTACTGCCGCTCATCTTGGTGCCGTCGATGGTTCCCGTAAAAGAAGCATGGTGCCAAGAGACGTTAACGTTCAGCACAATCCGATTTCCTTGCACGGTCCCGGTTAGTCGAAAGGTTCCGTTTCTTGGACCGCCTTGCACGTCTGCCGTGCCACTAAGTGCTTCACCTTCCTGTTGAATGTGCAGGGTGGCGTGCCTGGTGTCTCCCTTTTCGTTTGTCCACGTCATAAGCCATATGCCAGACGCGGCCGCGGTTGCGTTGCTGTCTTGCGCACTGGTTTCCTGCGTAGCGACCTGCGCGAGCATATTCGACGAAGATGGAGTAAGTGCGTTGGCTGTCGCCGTTGGTGCGCCCTTGACTTGCCCAGCGATAGTTGCCATGGCACATACCAAGGACGGGACTACACACAATAGCTTCATACTGTTCTCCAATTCCCGATAATCCAATCACAAGACGCTATTCGCGGTGTTAGTGTTCTGGAACCCACCAGCCCGGGAGGAGTTTGGGAATTCGCAACTTTTTGGCCCAAGGTCCCCATTGGGGTTCGAACTCAGTAATGACATTCCCGATACCAATCTGCAGGAACTCACTCGCCATGTGTTGCTCCGCGTGTGTAACGTCGTTATAGCCATTCGGAAGGATCCCCATCCCCACGAACCCGCCGGCAGCTGCCGAAGCGAAATTGCTTGCGGCAAAGGTAGTTCTTCCGTGGTCCGTCTTATCGAAGATGGTGAAGGCAAGCGCATGTACGGTCCGGACGAACGGATTGGCACTGGTCGAACGCAGGTAGCAGGGATCTTCGTGCAGGAGGGCACCCGTCAGAAATTGGGCAGTGTTTCTGGACGTGTGATCCGCCACCCGGTATCCATAGTTCCTGCCGAATGCGCCAGCGCCATCTTTCCATTCCCTGGGATATTTGTTCGGCGGATTGAGCATTCCCAATCCCGCCCCAAAGGCAGGCAGGATCACAGCTGGTGGACCAAAGGTTTTATGAGCGTATATATGAAATTTATCTTGAATTGTAAGAGGAGCTCTGGTCAGCCCTGGAGGCAAGACTGGGAATTGATTCAGGTGTGTTTCGGATGCTGGCGGCGACGACTCGGCTTGCGCATGATCTTGTACCTGATCCTGCGGCATCGGTGCATCGGGAAGGGCGGCGAACACTGCATCATCAGCCAAAGGCATGTGCTTCTTGGCTTGGTCGGGCACAGATAACGAACCATCCTGTGAACGCAGGCCAGTTGGGGGCCGACTTTCCAAATCTTGTGAGAAAGCGAGGCGGGGGTCAGCAGAAACAATGGCAGCCGCAACCAGCAGGATGCCGGACAAACGTCCAAGTCTAGCGCGATTGTTCGTCATGGTTCTCCCGGGGAGGAAAGGTATTCCTGTTTGCAAAGTAGCGGGATCACGACGAGTGTGCAGTCAGGAAGCGTGGGGCCTTTGTAAGAATTTGTATGGTTTCGCGTTAAGGACCGTTGAGGCGTTTACTGTCTTTGTACAGAGTGTTTGGGGAATGGGCGAACGCTAACGATTTGCATAGTTGACTCCTGCAAAGGCGCTGACATCTCTCCCGGGCTGTGTTTCAGTTGGAACAACCACGCTAGCTAGATGTCGGGTCGCAGCGGTCCGTGCGTTAATCACATCCCGCCGAAAACAGCCCAGAAGCAGCGAGCACTCCTGGTCGGAATACTTTTCCAGGATCGACATGATGAAGACAAAACGCTCAAATGCTTTGAGCCGTACGATGCTGGCGAAGTTGGGATGCGCTTGCAGCTCTGCGTGTAACTCACTGGACGCCTTTCCGATCAGCGCCGAGAGCCTTGCCTCATTCGATTCGTTTTCACCGTTCGGCCGAGGGCAAAGCAACCTGATTGCGTGAAAGATAATGCTGCGCCGAGCCCACAAATATGCCCTCTCCTTGAACACGGAATTATTGCTCACGGACTCCTCGAACCCTGAGAGGAAGCATTTCTCGGCCTTCTGTGGATCTGCGGTCAGCAGGAGAGATAATAGATAGAGACTGTTCATCTGTTCCACGTAGATGCGGCAGAAATCACTACTGTCGGCATATTCGTGTGATCGTGCGTTCTTGTACGTGTGTGTCACGTCTGCTCCTTCTTCCGTTGCGGCCACGGATAAAATTGGTTTCGGGACAGCGCGTCTCTATTCCAGATCAGGACAAGAGAGAGTAGCGCTTCTGGCTGACCGTGCTCTCCCATCTCCGACTTATCAATTTTTTCGGATATTGTCTGATGTGACTATTGTTGAAGAATCAGTCCCACCTGATTGATGTCCCTTTTCATCAATGCGGAGGAGCACCGGCGTATTGACAGGCAGGTCCACATTCGAACCTCGAGCAAAAAAACCATCGTATATGTTCATGGCCGCGCCGAAATAACCGAAGCCGATAGCTGTGCTGGCCGACGCCTGTGCTGCACCCGCGCCAAGCAAACCGAAGCCCTTACGCCCTTCTCCTGCTCGGGACCAAGCAGTTTTATCGAGGCTGGTATCGGCAACAGCCCTGGATGGACCAATCAGTGACACGGGCGCTCGCAAGCGAGAAAAAAGCGACGTTGTCGCTCTCACATTGCCTTCGATCCCGACCGCAAGCCGTTGGCTACCTGCCGCCTGGATGCCGGCGACCGTCGCGATCATATCGGTCGTAGTCCCATCAGGCGTCTGTGCGGAATGAAAGGAGAACAGAAGTTTGCCATTCTTCTTCATCCAGCCAGCGGCTACGGCTTTGGTGACAGTGCCTTCGAGCTTCGTGCCTGCCGGATAGAGCAGGACCTGATCCGAGTTGTAGTATGGCCGTGACACCGTCGCTTCGATCGGCGCGCCACGCGCAATCATCTCCGACCTCAACGCCGTCAAGAGACGAAGGTGGAGATAGTTGTCGCCGAGCGGGGGACGAATCTCCGCCGGTTCGCTGGACGCCGGTGTTCCAATAGCCTCGAGCAGTGTTGCATCGAAGATTGTTCCTTGATCGAGGTATTCGGGGTGATAAGGCAAACTAGTGATGGCAGCTTGGCGCAGTCTTTGCAATTTGTTTGGTTCCCGCAGAGGCTTGGCAGCATCTTTTATTTTCTGACGGACGCCCGGGCGTTGCGCCTTCGGAAGATACTGCGCGGTTTGCATGTCGCTAATTCCAACGGTCGTGCCAGTATGAATCTGTACCTCGCTACCATCGGGAAAAATGACGTTGTCGAATGTCAAGTGCGCGGTTCGCGGGGGCGTGAAATCGCCACGCAGAATGTGTCCTGCACGTCCGGGCGCACTGGAAATCGAAGAGACATGTCCTTTGATCGTCGAGCCCTCTGGAATCGCGATCATCGTACCGGCGTAAACCGGCTCAACCAGCTTTGCTGTAATCGGCTCGCCGGACTTAGTAATGCGCAGCCCCTTCTCGAGTCTGCACCGCAAGTCATTACCTGCTCCGACCACTATCGTATTTTGTGGAGCCTCAGTGTCTTGTGCAGCCGCAAGTGATACGGCCAAAACTGAACACGATATAACTATGCTGTTGATGCGCGACTTCATTATTCACCTCGATGACATTGGATGAAGCGATTTCGGGCTGGAGCAGAACCCTTGCAACCGATCCCGTTGCCTTGAAATTAGCTGGGTCTGCCATGCGATGCCGTCAAGATGTGTGAGAGAAATGTAAGGATTTGTACAAACGACAGGGGCGATGTTCCTTCTCCCCGGTCTGTATCCTTATCCTTTCGATCCTTGTTCTCTCAGTTCGGCGACGTAGGCGTTGCAGCGATCACGAGTAGGCTTGTAGTTGCAGCAAGCTTCTCTGAACTCGACAGATCACGCGGCGGAAAATAGAAGTTCCCAAGTGCTTTATCCGTCACGTCCCTGCAAAGCTGTTTCTGAAGGTAGAGCCCGAACTCGACAATCTGCGTTCAAACCCACGTTTCGTTGCCCTGCAACGAAAACTTAACTTTCCCACGTGATGCGAAAAGCGAAACTCGTTGAAAGCAGGGGCCTTATCTTCCTACTTGAACGCGTTCAATATTTTCCTTGACATGCGCTCTCCGGCCAGGCGACAATTTGAACATGTTCAAGACATCGGCCCCTACAGAGAAAGGCGAGCTGACTCGCAACGCCATTCTGGAACGTGCTCTTCAATTGTTTCGGGACAATGGGTTTCAGTCGACAACGATGCGTGATGTCGCCACCCAAGCGGGTGTTGCGCTTGGAGCCGCGTATTACTACTTCGATTCAAAAGATGACATCGTAATGGGCTTCTACGAGCGCGCACAGGCACACCTCGTTCCCCTGCTCGATCAGTCGCTGGCCAATGCCAAAGGCTTGCACGACCGCCTGCACGCCATTATTCAGCTAAAACTCGAGTATTTCGCGGCGGATCGCAAGCTGATGGGAGCGCTCTCCGCCCACATCGATCCTCACCATCCTCTTTCCCCATTCAGTAAGGAGACGCGCAGTATTCGCGACCAGGACATCGGATTTTTCTCCCGCGCTGTCGAGGGCGGGAAAGTGCGCGTCCCTGAAGACCTGAACGTCCACCTGCCCCGCGTACTGTGGCTCTATCAAATGGGACTGATTCTCTTCTGGGTGTACGACTCTTCGCCCAAACAAGAGCGCACCATGGAACTTTTTGACAAGAGTCTCGCTATAGTAGTCGCGCTGATCAAGCTTTCCAGCTTTCCGTTGCTGCGGCCTATCCGAAAACTCGCCACCAGCCTGCTGGAAATCGCTTACGGGGAAGACGCCCTCGAGGCTGGGGAATCGGCGCTATGACTCGACAGCTACATATCGTGATTCCGGGAGGCAGCGGCCAAGTCGGCACGATTTTGGCGCGGCATCTTCATGCTCAAGGCCACCATGTCACTGTTCTGGCGCGGAACAAACACACCGCGCCCTGGCAAGTCATCGTGTGGGATGGGACGAGCCTTGGCGATTGGGCAGCCACGCTGGACGGCGCGGATGTACTTATCAACCTGTCAGGCCGTAGCGTAAATCGCCGCTACACTACTAAAAATCGCGCCGAGATTAAGGAATCCCGCACCGCGACCACACACTTGCTCGGCCTGGCCCTTAGTCAGTCGGCGCGCCCGCCTCGTCTGTGGATGAATGCCAGCACAGCTACCATTTACCGCCATGCTGTGGACCGTCCCATGGACGAGACCACCGGGGAAATCGGCGGCAAGGAGCGTGACATCCCCAGAACCTGGAGATTTAGCATTGATGTAGCGACGGGTTGGGAGCAATCCTTCTTCTCCGCGAACACGCCCAACACCCGCAGGATTGCTCTTCGCAGCGCCATGACCATGAGCCCCGACCGGGGCGGCGTCTTCCATCAGTTGCTTCGCTTAGTGAGGTTCGGGTTGGGAGGCACTGCCGGCTCCGGACAGCAATTCGTCTCCTGGATTCACGATACGGACTTTCTTCGCAGCATCGATTACCTGATCGCCCACGAAGAACTGGACGGCCCCATCAATCTCGCAGCACCGAACCCGTTACCCAACCGTGAATTCATGAAGACCTTGCGGCAAGCTGCGGGACTAGCGACGGGTCTTCCTGCCACCCGCTTCATGCTCGAACTGGGCGCGTGGTTCCTCCGCACCGAAACCGAACTCATTCTAAAAAGCCGCCGGGTTATTCCGGGCCGTCTCCTACAATCCGGCTTCCATTTCCAATTCCCCGACTGGGCAAGCGCAGCAAGAGACTTGGTCGGCCGCTACCGCGGGGAGGTAGACTTCTGTGACTATCGCCGCGACAGTCCAGCGGGTTTCGAGACCTGAGCCCCTATCGGAGGAATCCCAACACCCAAGCGGATGCCGTCATGGAATCCGGCATTCCAGCCGGACAACATTAACACTAAGGATGAGCGGAGGCGCCGACCTGAGCAGTTGTTCCGCCACGTTGCGAACTAAGAGTAAGAGAGGGACAAATGAATGATCCAGAACAGAAACCATCAATAAGCCGTTCGCAGTGGAGCCTGATTTTCTTGATTCTCGCGGTGAGTGCGGGTAGCGTCATGTACCGCCTGATCGTACGTGGGAGGTTGGAGCAGACTGCGGTGCTATTTGTCGGTATCCCGGCGGTGTTGGCGATCCTACTGGCGATGATGCCAAAAGCTAAAACCGTAAAGGGCGGAATCATGAAGGGCCTCACTCTCTTCTTGCTTCTTTCGGGCCCGCTCCTCGGCGAGGGCTTCATCTGTATTCTGATGGCTTCGCCGCTCTTCTATCTCGTTGGGCTCCTGGTGGGTGCCGTTGTCGACTGGAACCGTGAGAAACGGCAGACAAGTCTTTCCTGCCTTTTGCTGGTACTCCTTCCAATGAGCATCGAAGGCAGTTCTCCGAGGTTGTCATTCAACCGCGCCGAAACGGTGCAAGCGTCACAGGTGGTAAATGGCTCAGAGCAGGACGTGCGGCTGGCACTCAGTCATAGCCCACGAACCGGGACACCAGTACCGCTTTTCGGGAAAATGGGATTTCCTCTTCCAACTGAAGCGTGGGGGGACGGCCTGGAAGTTGGCTCTACCCGCACGATTCATTTTGCCGGTGGCGAGGGCAAACCTGGTGACCTGCGGCTCAAGGTGAGCGAATCACACCCCGGATATGTTCGATTTGACGCGGCATCTGACCGCAGCAAACTCGCACACTGGTTGGACTGGAAGTCGTCGGAAGTCGAGTGGGCGGCGACAGATGCCCACCACACTCGCGTGAATTGGACTCTGCATTTCGAAAGGCGGCTTGATCCGGCGTGGTACTTTCGTCCATGGGAGCGCTACGCAACTCAATTGGCCGCCGACTATCTAATCCGCGCCAATGCGACTCCAACGCCAGCAAAGCAAGGAGAGTAGAAGATGGGACGCGTCGCCGCCATCAGATTCATGGGACTCTACGTCCCCGTCATAGCTGCTTTCCTCCTCGCGTTCCTGCGGCCGAAGCGGGAAAGGATTCTCCCCGCAGCGCTGCTCGGATTTGTCTGGACTCTGCCATCGTTGCTTGCTGTTCAATTGATCAACCTGCACTTCGGTTGGTGGCACTTCAATGCCCAAGGTGGTCTGTTTCGTGGCATGCCTGTTGACCTCTACCTCGGATGGGCGGTGCTCTGGGGTATCCTTCCCATCCTGACCTTCCACAACACTCGAATAACCTGGGTGGCTACTGTTTTCTTTGGCATTGACTTGATCCTTATGCCCGCGTGTTCCCCTCTTGTCGTTCTCGGCCGTCCCTGGATGATCGGTGAACTTGCCGCACTGACTTTCGTCCTGGTTCCCGCGCAGTTGTTCGCGCGATGGACTCTTAACGACACGCACCTAAGAGCGCGCGCGGTACTTCACGTTTTGGCAGCAAGTGCAGTCTTCCTGTTTTTGATCCCTGAAGTTGTCTTCGCGCTGCAACCGGGACGCGGATGGGGCGCCTTGCTGTCCGAGACTGCCTGGTTACGAAACCTGGAATTGCAGGCCATCGCCCTTCTGGGAGTTCTCGGAGTCTCCGCCGTTCAGGAATTCGCGCAACGTGGCAAGGGTACGCCGATCCCATACGATCCGCCGAAACTGCTTGTGATTAGTGGACCCTACCGTTACGTCTCCAATCCCATGCAACTGTCGTGTGCCCTGGTGATGACTGCCTGGAGCGGCGTGCTTCGAAGTCCTTGGTTGGCGGCAGCGGGCGTCATGTCATTTCTGTATAGCCTGGGCTTGGCCGCATGGGATGAAGGCGAGGACATGAAAGTCCGTTTCGGCAAGCCGTGGGAGGAGTACCGGGACAACGTCATCGCTTGGAGACCGCGGCTGACGCCGTGGCATGCCCCCGATCGTCCGCTAGCACGGCTGTATGTTGCCGAGACGTGCGGTACCTGCTCAGAAGTGCGTCGCTGGTTCGAGTCTCACGCCGCCGTCGGGCTGGACGTAGTCGCTGCCGAGGACCATCCCACACGGGATTTGCAGCGGATCACCTATGATCCGATGGATGGGACCGGTGATGAAGAAGGCGTGTGTGCTCTTGCGCGCGGGCTTGAACACATCAATCTGGGATGGGCCTTTGCCGGAGCCTGTCTACGCCTTCCTGGAATCAAGCATCTCGTTCAGATACTCCTCGACGGTAGTGGGCTTGGGCCGCGTTCCACTCCAAAGCGTTCATGCAAACCACGGCCGCTTGAATACAACAGCTGGGCGGAGTGAGAATTCTTCTCCTCTTGCAGGTTCCCTGAAATTAAGTCAGCCCATCTGAAGTTCTCCCCTTTCAGCGACAACCGCCTACAGGGGGCTCTCCAGTTTCAATCGGGCCTCGCAACCCAATCTAAATGTTTTCGCGCTCGCCTAGGCGGCGGTTGCGAGCGGCTGTATGTGTCCGAGCTGAGTTAGCAGCGTGTACTGATCGTAGTAGCAGCTACCTGACTCCGGTCTCCCCTGCTTGTCGAAGTGGCAGATCTCGCAGAACGGCAAAGACATCTTGCGTCCGGTGGGCTTCATTGCACCGAATGGTCCGTCGTTTGTGCCGACCACCGTGAATCGGGCGATGACAATATCTCCGGCGTCAATGTATTCGGGGTTGGTGATGCGGCCATCGGAAAAGGCCTTCGCCCAACCTTCTGTCCATTCCCGGAATTTGTCCCGGCTGTTCAATGTAACGGCACGAGCGTTGTCGGTGTAGGTCAGTTTCTCGGCGGCGTTCTTGACGACGCCTGGGAAATCACGTTTGTTCCAGCTTTCGTGCGCGGCGCGGAGCGTTTCTACATTCTTGGAAGCCATGTGTGTTCCTCCTTAGGTCTTAAAAAGGCGCAAGCTCGGGCGAGCCGCGTTTGGACTCGTCCTTTAGGCGCGGTCGCGATTGCTTCAGGCCGCTTTGCCGGCGGCGATCCTGTGGGTGGTTGAGGTGTGGACGGCAAAAGTCCGCACCACCGGCGCGGTTTTCAGAATGTGTTGTAGCGTCTTGTGCACCGCGTCGAATTGTTCGCGCTCGTAGCGTTGGACATCCTCTCGCGTATTCCAGAAACTCAGCGCGAGGACGCGATTCGGCTCCGTGTCTGAGACGATTACGGTCACGTCCACGAATCCGGTCTGCTTTTCCAGAAGCGGCCGAACTTTGTCATTGACGGCTTGAGTGAGTTCACGTGCTGTGCCCTGTTTGGTGGTTAGGTCAACGACACTCGTGTACATGGGGAGCACTCCTTTCGGTGGTAAGAATGTGAAAGGGAACATCGCCGGAAGCTGGCGCAAACTCCAAGGTTACCTGCGTGGAACGGCAACACCATACGCCTGTTCTTTTTCGCGGTCAATTGCCCAAATTTGGTGCAGTGGTACGCCAGAGAAGCACAGATGAATGCTGAATTCGACCGAGAAATGGTCGTCCTTGAAGAATAGGCTCGCTCAGCGAAGGCCCGGCAGAAGACTGAACCCCAATTGCACCCAGATCCCTCTGACATCTCAATCAACCAACCCACTGAAAGAATACACCAACCAAACACCGAGTTGGGGACTTTGGGATATTGGTCAAACGCGATATGCCTGCTCGCTGCTTGTGAAATCCACGGCTCATACGCGACTTTAAAGGAGTTAAAGAGGCAGACGACCTCTAAGTCATTGGAAATCTCCGGTAGTCGAAGCAAAACCGTAGCGTAATCCGTAGTGCGGTGCACTCGACATGAGTGCCGGATTGAAGCCCCGACGAGTCGGCATATGGCGAGTTTCCCGGAGGAATTCTGAACAGTAGAAATTAAGCGGCCTTAGCATGAACCGGCAACGCCGCACTAACCTCCCACCCGCTTGGGATGAAGGGACTCAACCATCGCCCGGATGTCACGGTTCTCGAGAACCAGGCTTCGGCGCTCTGCTGCTCCTCGGACAACGACGTCGACCATGGCTGCGGCCAAGTCGTCGGCCCGAATCATCTGGTTCGGGAACAGCACCCGAAACGCGGGGTAGATCGCGCGCATCAGCCGGTAGCTGAAATTCGGTTCCTTCCGCGGCTCCACGGGGTAGATGTACGCCGGCCGGAAGATGTAAACGCTGGGAAAACCCGCTGCGAGCAGTGCCTTCTCGGCCTCACCCTTGTAGCGCGCGAAGGCAAGCCGACTTCGTCCCGTTGGGTCTGCGCCGTTCCCGCTCAAAAATGAGAACGCCGCGTCGGGGCTGCTGCTGCGGAGAACTCGCGCGAACTCGATCGTGTAGTCCACCGTTATGGTGCGGAGCTCCGCATCCGATACAGCTCCGGTATACGTGCCCAGGCAGAACACCGCTGCATACTGACCCGAGAGCGTCTCCGCGAGTGCAGAGCAGTCCGCGAAATCTCGATGCAGAACCTCTTTCAGCTTGGGGTGCGAGATACCGACCGTCTTGCGCCCAATAGCGGTCACGCTTGCGACGGCAGGGTTTTCGAGCGCGTAGCGAAGGGCGTATCCACCGACCATTCCAGTCGCACCCACGATTACAAGGCGCTCCTGGTTCGCGGTCGCAATGTTCGTTATGGAAGACACATGCCTGCCCGCTATCATGACAGAACTCGTTCTTCGATCCAGTCGACGTAGAGCAGGCGCTCCGCAAACAGCCAAGCGCCGTCCATCTTTGCAAACGTGTCGTAGTAGCGTAGCGCGGCGATCATCAGCCGTCGCTTCTGACCGTCGACAGTGAGGTGATGCGCCAGGCAGTAGGCCTCCCCGGTGCCTCGGTCATCCGTTAGGCTCAGAATCGTACTCTGTCCGACGAAGTGCATGGTTGCGTCATACTTGTTCAGATCTGCAAAAACTGGAGCGAGCGCCTCGCGCGAGTGTAGCTCCTGCGAAGGCTTCGGATCCTTGGCGTTCATGCACACGACGAAGTGCGTATCTGGAGTGAAGAGAGACATCTGGCCTTTCGCATCGCGACGATCGGCGCAGTGCGCGTAGGCCTCGACGAGCTCTCGAATAGCGAGGCGATCGGCGGCTTCGCTGGGGGAGATCGTAATGTGGTTGCTCACGAGTGGTCTCCTTGTTCAAGCGTTCAGGCGCCGCTGCAGCCGTCACTCAAGGATGGCCTTTGGCTCAAGGAACGCCTCGATCCCGTAGATGCCAAATTCACGACCCACACCGGAGTGTTTGAACCCGCCGAACGGTGCCTGTTGGTCGTCTAGCATGCCGTTGATCGCTACGCGGCCGGCTTGGATCTGAGATGCGACTCGACGGGCGCGCTGAATGTCCGTGCCGCTCACGTAAGCGTGGAGGCCGTACTCCGTATCGTTGGCGATCTTGATCGCATCCTCTTCGTCCTCGTAGGTGATGACTGAGAGGACGGGCCCGAAAATCTCTTCCTGTGCGATTTTCATATCATTCTTCACATTGACAAATACCGTGGGTTTCACGAAGTAGCCCGACTCAAGGCCGGGCGGGTGTCCTTCGCCTCCAACAAGCACCTCTGCGCCTTCTTCAATGCCCTTGCGAATATATGATTGCACTCGCTCGTACTGCTTCAGGCTCACCATAGGTCCGACGGCGGTTTTTGGATCGGCCGGATCGCCGACTGGGAAGGCACTCATGGCGTCCACGATGGCTCGTTTTACCGCGTCAAATCGGCTCTTTGGCACGAGGAGCCGCGTCCCTGCGACGCAGGCCTGACCGCTGTTCAGGAATGCGATGCCGAGAGCAGTCGGTATCGCTTTCTCAAGTACGGCGTCATCGAGGAGAATGTTGGGCGACTTGCCACCCAGCTCAAGCGTGACGCGCTTCATCGTCGCAGCTCCATCGCGCATGATTGAGCTTCCGACAGCGGCCGAGCCCGTAAAGGAAATCTTGGCCACGTCGGGATTTCGCACGAGCTCGGCCCCGACCACATCGCCACGGCCGGCCACCACGTTGCATACCCCCTTCGGAAGTTTGGCTTCGTGCACACACTCCAGCCACACGCGCGTTTGCAAAGCGCTCAACTCGCTCGGCTTCATGACCACCGTGCAACCTGCGGCTACTGCCGAGGCAAGTTTCATACAAAGGAAAAACGCGTCGGCGTTCCACGGGGAAATCAAACCGGCAACGCCGACCGGCTCCATGGTGACCGTTGTTCTGCCCCAACTCCGCGTCAGCGGCAGCTCGTGGAGTGCCTTCTCGGCCGCGAGGAACACATTGGCCGCCGCCTCAATGATCATTCTGGAGAACACCGCGGTGCCACCGTATTCCTCGATCATCGCAACGGTGAGATCGTCGATGCGCGCCGAGACTGCTGCGTGCAGCCGGCGCAGGACCTCCATGCGCTCTTCCTTCGTCGTCCGGCCAAAAGTGGCAAATGCGCGCTTGGCCGCGGCGATGGCGCGCCGCGCATCCTCCTCGTCGGCGAGTCTGACCCGGGCGATCAATTGGCTGTTGGTCGGATTGATAATATCCATGACTTCGCGGCCGTGGGACTCAACGAATGCTCCATCGATATAGTGAGTGGTGATTGTTTTAATCCTATCTCTCTCGGTGATTGCTTCCATCGTTGCCATTGTGTCTCTCCTTCTATGAGTGTCTACAGTCAGAACGAAGTAACGACGACCCCTAAACTCGCGTTTCGAATGTCTAGTTTCTGTTAGCCGCCGCCGTTGACGCGGCGGGCAAAGTCCCGGGCACCGGCGTCAGCAGTTTCTCGATTGCTCGTTCCGTTGTGTGGCTCATTTCTGATACCACCGCAGGAACGTCATGCTGGTTGACCACTCCGACTTCCAAAACAGCTTTACTCCAAACAATCGTACCGGTGTCAAGTCTGGTCATCTGGGCGGAGACTGCGACCTCGACCTTGACGCCGCCCTCATAGTCAATTTCCTCAAGCTTCTCCAATCGTCCACTGACCACGTAGTCAGCGTCGGGCTGGCCGTCGTAACGCTTCACGTGGGAAAAGGTCCCTGTGGCGCCAAGGTGGGCGATGATCGAGTTGGTGACAAACTCACTCGGGTCAATGGCCCAGCGATGGTAGGCATAGAAGTCGATCTGTTCTGGAGATGTCTTGTAGACAATCGCTCCCTGACGGAGGTAGGCGGGCGCGCGGAATTCGCGGATCGCCACCGTAGTGTGCGCATTTTCCGCGACTGGCGGATCAGGCGGCGCAGGAAGGTTGAGAGTGTAAAAGTTCGCACGTCCGACCTTGCCTGCGCAGCCGGCCAGGGCGACGATAGCTGAAAGTGCAACGACGATCATAGCCAGATTTCTTTTCATTTTTAATCTCCGATGAAGCTGGAAGGAAGCGAGAAGATACATCTTGGTTCAACTGATTCATTTCGGCACCTTGCGGTCTTCCGGTTGCTTGATTCGAATAAGACTCCAGGGACGTTGTTTCACCGAGTCCGTTAACTCGTCCAAGTTTTCCGTCGCAGTCCGCAAGTGTTCGATCGTGTCATCAATCTTGTA